>ENA-OWRC01000023-OWRC01000023.1-human-gut-metagenome-genome-assembly--contig:-NODE-23-length-218240-cov-64.187671_pt1 | contig 218240 bp, 172 predicted proteins | sample MGYA00248268_ERZ651895 | MGnify/ENA primary metagenome ERZ651895 (study PRJEB26924, sample SAMEA4378242) | human gut metagenome | biome: human gut; feature: human-associated habitat; material...
CGCAATACTTTTTTGAGGAAATTTTGAAGATTTTTTGTAAATCACTGGAAACAAGGCGGTTGCAGGTGAACGTTTTTTGATGCTCCAAAAAGCGGACAGGAAAGGTCCTACATTATATATTTCGCGCGGGCGCATACGTGCGCGCATAATAAAACCCGTACCGCAGGCACATTTTTTCCAGAGACTCCCGACATTTTCTATGTTTTCCTCTCGTGAAACGTAGGTTTCCGCCGTGGGAAACGTACGTTTCTCAGCAGGGAAACATACGTCTCCCCTGACGGAAACATAGAAAACTTAAAGGCAACGAAGGATTATCTCACCCGCATTTCTTCAATACGGAGCGTTTGAAGGGGAAAAAACGGAGTGCTTGAAAAAACAAATGGGATGCTTACAAAGAAAAACAAGCAGCCGCTTACAAAGAAAAACAGAAGAAACAGCTTGAAGGAAAACTTACAGAAAAACGAACAAATAAAAGAACGGCTCAGCAAACAGAAAAAAAGGAAACCTCACCTACGGACATAAAAAAAGGAGTTCCGCTGAACTCCAACCTTTGTTAACCTTAAATCTAATACTATGAAAAACACAGTGCAAAAGTAAGCATTCTCGGTGAATCTGCAAAGGAAACGGAAGAAAAACCATGCTTTACAACATATATTAACCACACTTCACAACCCTATAAAATCCATTAACAAATAAAGATGATAAACTAAAAAAATACAGAACCGCCTAAGGCAATCCTGTATTTCTTCGCTACTAAATAATAAGATTACCGAATTATTTGATTCGCTTATAACCGTACACAGCCAAATCCCCCAGTTCTTCCTCAATACGCAACAACTGGTTGTATTTTGCCATACGGTCGGAACGGCTCAACGAACCGGTCTTAATCTGACCACTGTTCGTAGCCACTGCAATATCTGCAATTGTCGCATCCTCTGTTTCTCCCGAACGGTGAGATGTCACTGTGGTGTATCCATGACGGTGAGCCATTTCAATGGTATCCAGTGTCTCACTCAACGAACCGATCTGATTTACCTTAATTAGAATAGAATTGGCACAACCCATTTCTATTCCTTTTGACAAAAATTCCACATTCGTTACAAACAAATCGTCTCCAACCAACTGGCAGCGATTTCCGATTCGTTCCGTCAGTTTCTTCCATCCTTCCCAGTCGTTTTCACTCATTCCGTCTTCAATAGAGTCTATCGGATACTTGTTAATCAATTCTTCCAAGTAGGCAATCTGTTCATCAGAAGTACGTTTTTTCCCGTTCTCACCTTCAAAGATGGTATAATCATACACCCCGTCTTTGTAAAACTCGGAAGAAGCACAGTCCATCCCAATCATCACGTCTTTTCCAGGTATATATCCAGCCTGCTGGATGGCTGCTAAAATAGACTCCAACGCATCTTCCGTACCTTTCAATGCCGGAGCAAATCCCCCCTCATCTCCCACAGCCGTACTCAGTCCGCGATCATGCAGCACTTTTTTCAGAGAATGGAACACTTCCGCTCCCATACGCAGTCCTTCCCGGAAAGAAGGAGCACCTACCGGACGGATCATAAATTCTTGGAAAGCAATGGGGGCATCACTGTGTGAACCACCGTTGATGATATTCATCATCGGTACCGGCATCACAAATGTATTCACTCCTCCAATATAACGGTACAAAGGAATATCCAAATAAGCAGCAGCAGCCTTCGCTACAGCCAGCGATACCCCCAAAATGGCATTAGCTCCCAACTTAGACTTTGTGGGAGTGCCATCCAACTCCAACATTTTTTTATCAATGCTCCGCTGCTCAAGTACAGACCATCCCATCAAGGCTGGAGCAATCACCTTGTTTACATTATCTACTGCTTTCAGTACTCCCTTACCTCCATAACGATGTGCATCCTTATCGCGCAGTTCCAATGCTTCATGTTCACCTGTAGAAGCTCCCGACGGAACAGAAGCACGTCCTACCACGCCAGATTCCAGTCTCACTTCTACCTCTACGGTAGGATTACCTCGTGAATCGAGTATTTCACGACCTTTGATTGATTTGATTTTCATATTGATGTGATTAAAAAATTCTGATATACAAAAATGAGTAAACTCCAGCATCTATACAATACCTCAATTTAGGTATTTTGTTTCTTAATTTCCAGAAATAAAAAAAGGACTGTGCCTTCATCGTCACAGCCCTCTTCCGTCATTTATGCAATCAAAAAAATGGATTTTAATAATTGTTTTTCTTCACTTCAAAATAAGCCTGTGGATGCAAGCAAGCCGGACATACTTCAGGAGCTTCTTTTCCTACATAAATATATCCGCAGTTACGGCACTGCCATACCACTTCTACGTCTTTCTTGAAAACCTTTTCGTCTTCAATGTTCTTCACGAAAGCCAGGTATCTTTCTTCATGACCTTTTTCGGCTACAGCAATTTCGCGATACATCTTTGCAATGGCTGGGAAACCTTCCTCGTCTGCAATGTCAGCAAACTTCGGATAATCCAGACTCCATTCTTCGTTTTCACCTGCAGCGGCTGCTTTCAGATTTTCCAATGTAGAACCGATTACTCCGGCAGGATAGCTGGCTGTAATTTCCACCATTCCACCTTCCAACCATTTGAACATTCTCTTGGCGTGTTCCTTTTCCTGTTCAGCGGTTTCCAAGAAAATAGCTGAAATCTGTTCGAAACCTTCTTTCTTGGCTGCACTTGCAAAATAAGTATAGCGCATTCTGGCTTGTGATTCACCTGCAAAAGAGATTGCCAAATTTTTCTCGGTTCTTGTTCCTTTGATGCTTTTTCCCATATCTATTAGTTATTAAGTTGATGAATAAATTACGTTTTTTGGTTTACATTGCAAAGATAGAACTTTTATCCAAATTTGTAATCATTACAATTCTATTTTCTACTTTATTAACGATTTACTCACAAAGGTTTTTATATAAGAAACAAATGACAGTGGAAAAAAGTTTTCAGAATCGCCTGAAAACAATCCATCTAACTCCAGGTAATTATCCAGATAATTTTTCATATATATTTGTCGGATTTACACACTTGAGCACATTTTTAAAAGATAATTAAGACAAAACATTCCTGAATACCAGAAAATATATACTTTTGTGCCTCTTTTTAAATTATTCATATTCAAAGATAGATGAAAGGATTAGAATTCAGACCCAAACTTTTCACCATGATGAAAACCTATACCAAGGCCGACCTGATGACCGACCTGATGGCAGGTGTCATCGTGGGAATTGTTGCCCTACCACTAGCCATTGCTTTTGGTATTGCTTCCGGAGTGAGTCCGGAAAAAGGAATCATCACAGCCATTGTAGCCGGTTTTATCATCTCGTTTCTGGGAGGAAGTAAAGTACAGATTGGCGGACCAACCGGTGCTTTTATTGTTATCATTTATGGCATTATCCAACAGTACGGTATCGAAGGACTGATGGTAGCCACCATGATGGCCGGTATTCTCCTTATATTATTAGGGGTATTTAAATTGGGAACCATTATCAAATTTATTCCCTATCCCATCATTATCGGTTTTACCAGCGGTATCGCCGTCACGATTTTCACCACGCAGATTGCCGATATTTTCGGACTTGATTTCCAAGGTGAGAAAGTACCGGGAGATTTCATTGGAAAATGGATTCTTTATTTCCATCACTTCGATACGGTTAATTGGTGGAATGTCATTGTGAGTGTGGTCAGCGTGTTCATCATTGCCATTACGCCTAAATTCTCCAAAAAGATTCCAGGGTCACTGGTAGCCATCATTCTGGTAACCGTAGGGGTCTACTATCTGAAAATGTATGGAGGAATCACCTGCATCGACACCATCGGCGACCGTTTCAGCATCAAGTCACAACTTCCGGAAGCAGCTGTTCCTGCACTCGATTGGGAAGCCATCAAGAACCTGTTTCCTGTAGCCATCACTATTGCCGTACTGGGAGCCATTGAATCGTTGCTTTCGGCTGCAGTGGCCGACGGTGTCATCGGCGACCGTCATGATTCCAATACGGAACTCATCGCCCAAGGTATCGCCAATTTTGTATCCCCTATCTTCGGAGGTATCCCTGCCACCGGCGCCATTGCCCGCACGATGACCAATATCAATAACGGAGGCAAGTCGCCCGTAGCCGGTATTGTACATGCTGTAGTGTTGTTACTCATCCTTCTATTCCTGATGCCTCTGGCTAAATACATCCCTATGGCCTGTCTAGCCGGTGTACTGGTCATCGTTTCTTATAACATGAGTGGATGGAGGGTGTTCAAAGGACTGTTGAAAAACCCAAAGTCGGATGTAGTGGTACTGCTCATCACTTTTTTCCTGACAGTCATCTTCGATTTGACAGTAGCCATTGAGGTGGGACTGGTCATCGCTTGCGTACTGTTCATGAAGCGTGTCATGGAAACAACCAAGATTTCCGTCATTACCGATGAAATAGATCCCAACAACGAGTCCGACTTGGAAGTCCACGAAGAACACCTCGTCATTCCACAAGGTGTGGAGGTATATGAAATCAACGGTCCGTATTTCTTCGGTATCGCTACCAAGTTTGAAGAAATCATGTCACGGTTGGGCGATCGTCCGAAAATCCGCATCATCCGTATGCGAAAAGTTCCTTTCATTGATTCCACAGGTATTCACAACCTCACAACCCTGTGTGAAATGTCACAGAAAGAAAACATCCACATCATCCTGTCGGGTGTCAACGATAAAGTACATCAAGTACTGGAAAGATCCGGTTTCTATGAATTGCTTGGAAAAGAAAACATCTGTAGCAACATTAATGAAGCACTTGAAGTGGCTACCCGGGAAATTTCTGAAATAAACACAAAATAAAACGTTAAAATAAAAGCTCCTATTCTGTTAAAATCAAAATAGGATTTAACAGGATGGGAGTTTTCTTTAAATCATGTTATAATGCCTGTCTTTTTCAATTTAGAAGTTGCATTATTCCTAGAATTCCGTAACTTTGTACTGTGTTTTTCATAGTATTAGATTTAAGGTTAATAAAGGTTGGAGTACAGCGGTACTCCTTTTTTTATGTCCTTACTTTAAAAAATCACCACTTAAACCGTACCTGAAACTGTAAATCATATTTTTGGTTTCCCTGAATTTCTTCTGCTCCCGAACCAATCAGATTCCGGTCTCTGTAATGCGTCCATCCCCATTTCATCTGGAAAAAGACTCTTTTCTTCCAATTATAATCCAAGCCCACAGCCAGCCTTTCTCCTCTACCATACAATGCCCCCATGGAAAACGCATACAGCAATCCTTGTTCATACATATATATTCGCGAAGCATAATCTTCCGTACAGAACCAGGTACCACTTACAAAAGTCCGTAGTGCCCAACGAGGAATCTCCAGTTTCAAATTGCTCCCCACTGCCAGACCATTGGATACTTCTTGCCGGAACACGGATGAACGCACATATTCCATCACCGTTTTCCATCGGATGTATTTTACCGGTGAATAAGTCAGCTGATAATGGAAACGCTGCCGGATATTGGGTAACACATACTTCTCTTCATCCGAAACCTTATAGTTTTTAGCCTTATTCTTATAGCTATACTTTATCCACATATCCAGTGAATTAAATGGTGAATAAGAAAGTTGAACAACTCCTTCCATTCCGACTGTTTTCTGCTTATCCACCAGATAACGGTACCATGGAAAATAAAAGAAATCTCCATAACACAATAGTTTGATATCCCGTAATAAGTTTGTTTCCAGACCAATAAAAATCCCAGCTTCATTTTGCAACCTTGAATTCTCTCCAAAACCATTACCATACAAACTCTGATATTTTTTATCATAATACCTGTTGATAACTATCCAAGAGGTATTCACAGTCGGTGAATAAGTCAATTGATTCAAGGTCGCTACTTTCCCTTGCTTGTCGACAGCAGTTTCCCCTGAAAAAACAAACTTTCCTTTATACCATTTATAATTCACTCCCACATTATAGAAATACTTTCCCCGAGGATAATAACGGTTATACAATCTTTCCGCCGGATTCAACATCTTGTTGAAAATATTATAAACAACTGTTAGTCCCCCTTCAAAATACTTTCCATCATAAGTCAAATTACTCCCTGCCAACGTATTAAAGACTGTATTCTTCTTTTCCATATCTTTTTTCAACCGATGATAACCATCGGTTTTCAACGTAGTTATACACTTATTGTCTGTCGTAGCATCCTGTGGCCGGAAAGAGAAAAAGCCGGTCCAAATCCAGCGTTTGTTCCACTTCCAAGACATCCCTACCCCTTGCAGATAATTAGCCTCATTCATAGACGTATACTTGCTCAACCCTTGTCCTGCACGACTCAAAGCTGAAAAAGAAGTTGCTTTCCCCAGTCCAAATCCCATGTTCATCACCAATCCATACCCGAAACTGGCCTTATAATTTCCGGCTACCAATGTGTGCAAATGCCCGAAATCTTTCAACTGTAGAGAAGCACTGTAAAAATCAAAGCCCTTTCGGTTGTAACTCCTGAAAAAAGGTTCTCCTGCATCTTTTTCTGCTGTCAAACCTACATATATATGATCTCGATACTGAAACCTGTACCTCAAATTCACATAAAAAGGATCTCCATAATATCGTTTTGAGGCTAACTTATCCTCTTGCCCTAAAGGAATACCGGCATACCCAGCCTTCTTATTTAAAGGAACGTCTGTTCTTATCCACAATTCCTGTTTATTGTTTTTCCATAAGTTTCTCCAGGAAAAACGTTCTTTACGTACCGGTTCTCCCACATAAAGAAAATCTTCCAGAAAGACCCGTGTCTGCCGGTCCATCCCTTCCACTCCCCACAATTCATTCATACTGACCAACGGCCCGTATTTATACACATAATAAAGAATGTGTTCAATCATTTTGTCGGACAAAAAAGGCAATTGCTCCAGTTCTTCTTTTGTAACCGTATTCACATTCCATGGATGTTCTGCCAGTTCACTCAATTCTTCGTACCGTTCCCTCCACGAAGCCATACCCTCTTCTTCACCAATCTGTTCTTCCCACTCCATCCAAGAAGATTGCCCATACAAATTTACACAGGTAAAAATAGCTGATACACAGAAGTAAACGAGTCTTTTCCACATGTTATTAACCTGTTTATACACATCCTATAAATACGTTAATTATGCCACGTAATCTGAATATTATTTCTATTTTTGTGCGTATGAAAAAGAGTCTTCTTATATTCATCGTACTGTGGCTAAGTATCTGCTTCCATACACATGCCCAAGATTTGACCCCTACAGTAATTATAGGTCATAAAGTCCCTGTATGTGTTTATAAAGGAGACACTATACCTTGTGTAACGTTGAGAAACATCTACGTTTACCCGAAACTTAAATTTAAAAACAAACGACAAGAAAGATATTACTATAAACTGATACGCGACGTAAAGAAAACACTCCCGTTGGCCAAGGAAATCAAAAGAGCGGTGATTGAAACATATGAATATATGGAAACCCTTCCCAACCAAAAAGCCAGGGAACGCCACATGAAACTGGTGGAAAAAGGGTTGAAACAGCAATACACTGCCCGTATGAAGAAACTCACCTTCTCACAAGGTAAACTGTTGATCAAACTGGTCAACCGGGAATGCAACCAGTCTTCTTATCAACTGGTCAAGGCTTTCATGGGACCTTTCAAAGCGGGATTTTATCAGGCATTCGCTGCCCTGTTCGGAGCCAGCCTGAAAAAAGAATACCATCCTGAAGATGACGACAAGATGGTAGAAAGAGTGGTTACACTGGTCGAAAATGGACAGCTATAACACTATAATTCAACAAATTAACAAGTTATCAATAGGATATTCACAAGCGATGTTCAACGCAGTTTGAACAGCTTGTGCGCAAATTCCCATATCATAATGCCTGCCGTAACAGACACGTTTAAGGAATGTTTCGTACCGTATTGAGGAATCTCAATGCAGCCGTCGGACATATTCACCACTTCCTGCTGCACACCTTTCACCTCATTTCCCAGCACAATGGCATATTTCTTCCCCTTCTCCAAGGTCAGTTCATCCAGCAAAGTACTCCCCTCACACTGCTCGATGGCCAACACAGTATATCCCATCTCATGCAGTTCATTTACAGCATCTTGCGTGTGGGAAAAATATTTCCAGTCCACCGTATATTCTGCACCCAGCGCCGTCTTATGCATTTCCGGATGAGGAGGAGTAGCCGTAATGCCACACAGATAAATACTGTTTACCAGAAAAGCATCCGACGTACGGAACACCGCCCCTATATTGTGCAGGCTGCGCACTTCATCCAGCACCACCACCAAAGGCAGCTTGTCTGCTTCCTTAAACTCTTCCACCGTGAGGCGATTCATCTCCGTCACCTTCAATTTCCTTAATTCGGCCATAAATCCTATCTTTGAAATACGTTCGGCTGCAAAGATAAAAACTATATTCATAACCCTGTTGAAAACGGTGGAAAAGATGTAAAAAACGAGCGCATAGAAAATGAAAATTATTTCTTGCAAGATTCCACAAATCAATTATAGCAAGCTTGAAACCAACAATCCAAAAAACTTAGAAATAATTTTCACTGTCAGTTTAAACACATTCTTCTTGAATTTTCAGAAATGAATCAACGAAAAGTTTTTAACTTTGCAACGTATCAACAATTTGTTAATAGAATCAGTAAAGATAATGATATCAATCAGTAAGCCTGTTTATGAGTGACTGATATCCTTCACCTCAAAGATGATAACGGAAAAACAAAAAAAGAAGCACTATTTTTACGAACACTATTAACGGGATATTATCAGCATCATATTTTCTTTTAAAAAGAAGAAAAAATATAATCTAATAATGAATAAAGAAGAATGGTTGAAAAAGGGTTATGTGGATGAACCCGTAGAAAAGAATCTTGACCTGAAGGCTGAGATTAAGAAGTTATGTCGTGAAAAAGAAGCGGTCATTTTAGGACACTTCTACCAAGCAGACGAAATACAGGAAATAGCCGACTTTATCGGTGACAGTCTGGCACTGGCACAATGGGCTGCCAAAACGGATGCGAAAATCATTGTGATGTGTGGAGTACACTTCATGGGTGAAACCGCGAAAATCCTTTGTCCGGACAAGAAAGTGCTGATTCCTGACCTGAATGCCGGTTGTTCACTGGCCGACAGTTGTCCGGCCGACAAGTTTACTGAATTTGTGAAGGCACATCCGGGATACAAAGTCATTTCGTATGTCAATACCAGTGCAGCTGTGAAGGCGGTGACGGATGTGGTGGTCACTTCTACCAACGCCCGTCAGATTGTAGAAAGCTTCCCGGAAGATGAAAAGCTGATTTTCGGTCCCGACAAGAACTTAGGAAATTACATCAATTCCATTACCGGACGTCAGATGCTGCTTTGGGACGGTGCCTGCCATGTGCATGAGAAATTCTCGGTAGAGAAGATTCTGGAACTGAAAAAGCAGTATCCGGATGCACAGGTGTTGGTTCATCCCGAGTGCAAGGGAGCCGTAGCGAAGCTGGCCGACAAGATCGGTTCTACGGCAGGATTGCTGAAATATGCCATGGCCAGTGACAAGAAAGACTTCATTGTGGCTACCGAAAGCGGTATTCTGTATGAGATGCGCAAGAAATGTCCGGACAAGCACTTTATTCCCGCTCCGCCGGAAGACAGTACCTGCGCTTGCAATGAATGCAACTTCATGCGTTTGAATACACTGGAAAAACTGTATAACACATTGAAGTATGAATGGCCGGAAGTAAAGGTGGATGAAGCAATAGCAAAAGAAGCCATTAAGCCTATTCAGAAGATGCTTGAAATATCTGCCAAGTTGGGACTGTAATTATACAGTCTCAACTTTTTGTTAAGGGCTTTTAATAGCGAGATACATCTTCTTAAAACATGTTATATAACATGGATTTTAGAAGGAATAGTTTGTAGATATCCAGAAAGTCCTTACCTTTGCACTGTGTTTTTCATAGTATTAGATTTAAGGTTAACAAAGGTTGGAGTTCAGCGGAACTCCTTTTTTTATGTCCATATGCTTCCTTCTGTACAAAATGCCGTATAAATAATGCCTCCATTGTTAAGGTGATAAGCTGAAAACTTATCGTTACTTTTTACGTTTCCCTGCTCAGAAACGTATGTTTCCGGCAAGCGAAACGTATGTTTTTGCATAGAGAAACATACGTTTTCCTTTGCGGAAACATAAAAAATGAGATTGCTTTATTACGTTTTTGTATATAGGTTTTCAAATTATTCAAGAGTTGTACGAGTAGCTATCGTTGATTTACCTTAGTTTTAGTTCTAAAAAAATGATTTCAATGATAGTTGAAAATCAATTGTTTGTGATTTTCAACCGAAAAAAGATGAAAAAAAATACTCGAAATGTTTGTGGATTTCAAAAAATGCACTACCTTTGCAACCGCAATCGAGAGAGAAAGCAACGAAAGAAAAACTTAATGGTGCGTTAGTTCAGTTGGTTAGAATACATGCCTGTCACGCATGGGGTCACGGGTTCGAGTCCCGTACGCACCGCAATATATGAAGCTCTGATTCAGAAAAGAATCAGGGCTTTTTTATTTTCGATATTTTCAGTCATTGGAAGGAGAGAAGTTATGTGGAAATATTATGCTTTATTGTCGGCTTTTTTTGCCGCACTGACAGCCATTTTTGCCAAAGTAGGTGTGAAGAATATCAATTCAGACTTGGCCACAGCGATTCGAACCAGTGTTATTTTGCTGATTACTTGGGGAATTGTATTTTCTGAACGTCAAGTGGTGAATGTAAAGCATGTGGATACACATACTTGGCTTTTTTTAATATTGTCGGGTGCGGCTACCGGTCTGTCCTGGTTGTTTTATTTTAAGGCTTTGCAGACAGGCGATGTATCAAGAGTGGCGCCTATTGACAAACTGAGCGTGGTAATAACCATTTGCTTGTCTTTCCTGTTTTTGAGGGAACCGGTCAGCTTGAGAGTGATTGTGGGAGCAGCGTTAATTACGTGTGGCAGCATCGTCATGCTTTTGAAATAAAACGAAGGATGCCTTCGTGACAGCTTTGTCACTGGGGCATCCTTCTTCTGAACTCAAATCATAATTAGTGCTTATTCCTGTACTTCACCTTTTTCGTTGTACATCAGCGTAGCGGTGTTTTCTTCTTCATCTGCCAGTACTACTTTGTAGGTTTTTACACCATCTGTTTCTTCTACGTATGCTGCCTTGATGGTCCATTCTGCATAATCTTTTGTGATGGCATCCTGAACAGCTTGAGGAAGGTCTTTTACATCAATGGGTTTGAATTCGTTGACTACAGTTACAGTGTCTGTGCTTGCGCCCAGATTTTCGGCAAATACTACTGAACTTCCTAATCCCATTACCAATGCTACTGCTACAAATAACTTTTTCATATTGCTTTTAATTTAAATAGTTAGTAAGTAAGTTTACGATAATTGTAGTTCAAATGTGGTGCCAAACTTTATTTGTTTTACTAACTGTTTGATTTTCAGTATTAACCTTGTTTCCTTATTGATTTAATAAGTTGAATATGGGTAATTTCTTCTCATTTTGTTGTGGATATTTTGTACAGTTCTACAAAGTGGTGAGAGAAATATGAATCAACGTTAGCAGCTTGAATAGGCTTTTTATTTTTCTTTTATGCTGAAAGAAAATTGAGAATAAATTATAAAAAATCCAATGATTTGAATTTTTCTTCAATATATATGCATTTTTATTGTACTTTTGCCGCACCTTGTCAAGCAATGAGATTCTTGCTGAAACAGATGATTAAAATCACTATTCATCTTTAATTTAGAGAAGAGAGTACATTAGGTATTAGGTATCTACGTCGGTAGAATCATTTTATTACAAATTTATATAACCCTATGAACATGTTGAAAATTTTGTCCGTAGCTTTATTAGGTATGTGTGTGCTTCTTTTTGGTTGTAAAAAAGAGAAACTTTCTGTGAATAACGATCCTTCTGTAGTCGAAATTACGGTTTGCAATCCGAAAGGAGAGCCTTTGGGAAATACGATTGTCAAGATGTACGATGAGACTACTTACGAAGCTTTTAAAGAAAAACAGACTACCAAAGCATTGTGGGAGGTAGTGACTGATAAGAATGGGAAGGCGACTTTTGTGCTGGAGCGTCAGAAATGGTTTGTGAGAACACAGTATAGAGAACTGATGTTTGTGGTACTTGAAACCTTGGATGCTGCCAATTATGAGTGGTGGAGCAAGGGAGGCACAGTGACTGCTGGGAAAAAACAATCTTTTAAGATAGTAGTGAATTTTAAGGTAGTAGTGAACCGTCAGGAATCAGCACAGGAAATAGAAAAGAGAGAAGAGCAGCCTGAAGAAAGTCCGTTTTTAATCGAAAATGGAGTACTTAAAGGAATAAAAGATCCTACGTTGTCGCAAGTGATAATTCCTGCTGAAGTGAAAAGCATCGCTCCAGAAGCCTTTTGGGAGTCGAATGTGGAATCTTTGGTACTCAATGAAGGGTTGGAGTCTATCGGAGTACAAGCGTTTGCCAGAAGCAAGAAATTGGCTTCTGTGTCTTTTCCGTCTTCCTTGAAGGTAATCGATAAACATGCGTTTGAAGATTGTATGTCGTTGACGAAAGTAAATCTTTCTCACACTGCGGTAGAAGAAATCGGTTCAAATGCATTTCATGAAACCGGATTGAAAGAGGTAGCATTTCCCGCTTCCCTGAAGAAAATAGGCCCGCAAGCTTTTTTGAAGACCCAACTGGAAAATGTGGTACTTCCGGCAGAGGTACAAGAGGTTGGCCCAGAAGCTTTCCGGGAAGTCGCAACACTGAAGTCAATTACTCTTCCGAACAACATACAAAAGATAGGCTGGCAGGCTTTTTACGGTTGTACTAAGCTGGAAAATGTGAATTATACCGGTTCTATGAAATCAGCCAATGGAGTAGTGGAAAGTGCGGCTTTTGAGGGCTGTGAGGCTTTGACTCGAATCATCCTTCCGCAAAGTGTGGCGGAAGTTCAAGAAGGTATATTCATTGAATGTCCCCGCTTGAAGCAAATCATCCTTCCTGAGTCTGTGAAAAAAATTGGAGGTTATGGACTGAGAACGAACTATTCTGTGGAAAAGATTGTGTTTAAAGGTTACGAACCACCTGCTCTTGAAGAAACTTCCTTACCTTTTGTAGATGATATCACTTCTATCGTGGTGCCTAAGAGTAAGCTCGAGACGTATAAAACTGCGTATGCAGATTATCATAAAATCATGGTTGAAAACCCCTAACATCTGTTATATATAAGGAGACAACGTGTACGGCTACCTTTTTAAAGGCAAGTGTACGCGTTGGCATGTTTATGTGATATGCCTTTGAAAAAGGGCTGTTGAAGGTGTCAAAATAGAAAAATGTGTTTCTATTTTTGATTGCATCCAGCTTTTGTTATCTTTGTGGAGAAGCCTGAAGGGTATGGGTTATACGTAAAAATGAGAAAACAATGAAAGACAGTAGGTGGAATTATGTTGCAGCAATGGTGGCTGCAGTGTTGTTTGTCGGTTGCGGCGGACAATCCAAACAAAAAACAGAGAGCGAGATGAATACAGACAGTACAAAAGTGGCATACGGCGAGATTCAGATGCAGAAAGACAGTATGTTGGCTACACTGACACAGGACGGAATGAAGGTGACATGGATTCGTGACAACGTTCAGCCACGTCTGATGCCGCGTACCTTGTTTCCCGATGCCAGTGACGCTCAGATAGACAGTCTTTCTTTAAAGAACGGGGTACCTGCTTCTATCAGTACCTTCTTGGTTGAAAAGGATGGCGTGCGCATGCTTTTCGATACCGGAATGGGGGCACCCGATAGCCGGTTGCTCGAGGGTTTGAAAGCTTTGCACATCCATCCGGAAGATATCAACTACTTGTTCATAACCCATTTTCATGGGGATCACATCGGTGGCATGATGAAAAACGACAGTGTGGTTTTTCCACGTGCGGAAGTATATGCTTCCCAGCTGGAATACGATGCGTGGATGAAGATGCCGGCCGACCAGAAAGCACAGGTAGAGAAAACCATGAAGGCTTACAAGGACCGTTTGCATCTCTTTGTTTTCGGGGATACGCTACCGGAAAATGTAATGGCCATGAATGCGGTAGGACATACGCCCGGACACACGGTGTTCCAAGTGGGAAAACTGTTGGTAATAGGAGATTTGTTCCATGGAGCAGCCTTGCAGCTGGCACATCCGGAAATCTGCGCACAGTATGACATGGACAAGAAAGGAGCCGTAAAGAGTCGTAAGTATTACTTGCAATATGCCCGGGAGAACGGGCTGACAATGGCGGGCATGCACCTGCCGGTGCCGGCTTTTATGAAGTGAAAAAAAAGGACGTATAGATGAATAAACAGACAGCGTGTACAAATGCTTTTCAAGCAGGCGTACACGCTGTTATTTTTTGGGTGAGATGTACTTTTTCAATAAGAAGCACTGGCTTCGATACCGGCTTCTTTTACCAGCCGGACAATGCGGTCCAGTTCCTCGTGAGTGGCTTTCTGGAGTTTCCGGTCGGGGGTTTCCCGGTCAATGGTATAGACCATCACCTGACGGGGACGAATCTGTTTGATGGCTTCCAGCCAGGGCAATACATATTTGTCAGTGGTATTGTCTACGTCTTTTCCTTCGTCGGTAGTACCTTTCAGGAAAATCGTCTGGATAATCAGGTTGCCGTGGAAAGCCTTCAGACCTTCAATGATATCTTCCACCTGATAATTTCCGGTCGGTCGGTCGACGGTCTGTATATAGTCCGGGTCTACCGTATCCAGTTTCAGAATGTTGTTGTCCACTTTGTTTAGGGCAGCAAAAACCTTTGGGTTGTGGATAAAGGTAGAGTTGCTTAATACACTGACTTTTGCATTCGGGAAATACTTGTCGCGCAAGGCCAGGGTGTCGTCGATGATTTCCGGAAAATACGGGTTGGCAGTCGGTTCTCCATTGCCGGCAAAAGTCAGCACATCCGGAGAAGGGCCGTTTTCTTTCATATCGGCCAGGCGTTTTTCAAGTGCTTCGCGTACGGCTTCACGGGTTTGTACTTTCTGTTTCGGACGAAAGTCCTTGTTGTAGCCGCATTCACAATAAATGCAGTCGAACGTACAGAATTTGCCGTCGGCGGGTAGCAGGTTGATGCCGAGCGATACGCCCAGACGGCGGCTGTGGATAGGGCCGAAGATAGGGGCCGGATAAATAATGGTTGACATAGGCGTTACGGTTTATCTTCCTTTTACTATTTTTTTGATGTCATTCAGTTTGTTCAGTGCCTCCAGCGGAGTAAGGTTATTCACGTCCAAATTCAGGATTTCATCGCGAATCTGGCATAGTACGGGGTCGTCCAACTGGAAGAAACTTAATTGTATTCCGTCGGAAGAAGCCTGCTTGGTTGGTTGCGGTTTTGCGGAAATTCCTTCCTGCCGGTTTTCTGCTTCCAGCTGGTGTAGGATTTCATCGGCGCGTTTCACGATGGATTTCGGCATACCCGCCATTTTGGCCACATGGATACCGAAAGAGTGGGCACTGCCACCACGTTCCAGTTTGCGGAGGAAAATTACTTTGTTGTCCACTTCCTTGACCGACACGTTGTAGTTTTTGATACGTTTGAACTGACTTTCCATGTCGTTCAGTTCGTGGTAGTGGGTGGCAAACAACGTACGGGCCCGGGCTTTCTTATGCTCATGGATGTGTTCTACGATGGCCCAGGCAATGGAAATACCGTCGTAGGTGGAAGTTCCTCTACCTAATTCGTCGAAAAGTACCAAACTTCGCGGCGAAATGTTGTTCAGGATATTGGCTGCTTCGTTCATCTCGACCATGAAAGTAGATTCGCCCACGGAAATGTTGTCGCTGGCTCCCACACGGGTGAAAATCTTGTCCACCAGTCCGATGTGGGCGCTCTCGGCAGGTACGAAACAACCGATTTGTGCCATGAGGGTAATCAGGGCTGTCTGACGGAGCAGGGCAGACTTACCGGCCATGTTCGGTCCCGTAATGATGATAATCTGCTGCTCTTCCGTGTCGAGATATACATCGTTGGCAATGTATTTTTCTCCCGGAGGAAGCTGTTTCTCAATCACCGGATGGCGTCCCTGACGGATGTCGAGTACATCGTCATCCACCACATTCGGGCGAATGTACTTATTGGTACGGGCCACGTTGGCAAACGACAGCAGACAGTCCAGCCGGGCTATCTGTGTGGCGTTGATTTGGATGGCCGGGATAAATTCTGCCAGGTCGGTGACCAGTTCGTTATATAATCGGGTTTCCAGAATCAGAATCTTGTCTTCCGCTCCTAAAATCTTTTCTTCATATTCTTTCAGTTCCTGCGTGATGTAACGTTCTGCATTGACCAGTGTCTGCTTGCGTATCCATTCGGCCGGTACCTTGTCCTTGTGTGTATTGCGTACTTCGATATAGTAACCGAATACGTTGTTGTAAGCGATTTTCAGGCTAGGAATACCTGTCAGCTCACTTTCCCGTTGCTGGATTTGCAGCAGGTAGTCTTTGCCGGAATACGCAATCTTGCGCAATTCATCCAGCTCTGCGTTGACGCCGTCGGCAATCACCCCGCCTTTGTTGACCAGCAGGGGAGGGTCGTTGTTTATTTCCTTGGCAATTTTGTCGCGGATGGAAGCACAGAGATTCAGTTGCTCGCCAATGCGGCGCAGACTGGGATTGTCGGCGTTGAGACATGCATTTTTAATCGGTTCAATGGCCTGAAGAGCTATCTTTAGCTGTACCACTTCACGAGGTGAAATGCGTCCTACAGCCGCTTTTGAACTGAGTCGTTCCAAATCACCTATTTGGTGCAGTTTTTCTTCAATGAAATCCTTGAAATCCGGTTCCTTAAAAAAGAACTCCACTACATCCAACCGTTCGTTGATGGGTTTGATATCTTTTAGAGGGAAGACAATCCAGCGTTTCAACATTCGGGCTCCCATCGGACTGATGGTATGGTCGATGATGTCCAGCAGGGAAGTACCCCCTTCGTTCATGCTGTCAATCAGCTCCAGACTGCGTACGGTGAATTTATCCAGTCGCACGTAGCGGTCTTCTTCGATACGGGAGAGCGATGTGATGTGTCCAATCTGGTAATGCTGGGTCATGTCGAGGTACTGAAGAATGGCTCCGGAAGCAATGATGCCATTGTGCAGATTTTCCACTCCAAAACCTTTAAGGTTTTTGGTTTCAAAGTGCTTCAGTAACTTTTCTCGGGCAGAAGTCTCATTGAACACCCAGTCCTCCAGTTCAAACGTGAAGAATTTGTTGCCGAAGTTGCCTTCGAACATGGGCTTCTTGCCTCGTTCAAAAAGTACCTCCTTCGGGGCAAAGTTATTCAACAGCTTGTCGATGTAGTCAGTGGGTCCTTCGGAAGTGAGGAATTCACCGGTTGATATGTCGAGAAAGGCGATACCGCAGGCTGTTTTACCGAAATGAACGGCAGCCAGGAAGTTGTTTTCCTTGTACGACAACACATTGTCGTTGATGGCTACACCCGGAGTCACCAGTTCCGTAATCCCACGTTTGACGAGTTTTTTGGTGGTTTTCGGATCTTCCAGCTGGTCGCAGATGGCCACTCTTCGGCCGGCACGGATCAGCTTGGGCAAGTACGTATCGAGGGCATGGTGAGGAAATCCAGCCATCTCCACCGTCTTGCTTTGTCCGTTGGCGCGTTTGGTTAAGGTGATTCCCAGAATCTCGGCTGCTGCCACGGCATCTTCGGAATAAGTTTCATAAAAGTCTCCGCACCGGAAAAGCATGATGGCATCCGGGTGTTTGGCTTTTAAATCAAAATATTGTTTCATCATCGGGGTTAGTACCACCTCTGTATCTTTTGCCACGGTTCAGTCCTTTCTTTAATTTAGTTCATGATATTTCCTGCAAAGATACTTTAAAAGCCTGAAATGAAAAAAGTATTTTTTAGGGATGCTATTTAAATTCAGTTTAAAAAACGAAAAACGGGAGCGGGAATTTCTTAGCTTTGTGGAAATTTAAAGCGAACAGATTATGAGAGAAATCAGTGTGTCCGAATTGAAGGACAATATGTTTGATGCCATTGGCAAGGAATGGATGCTGGTGACGGCCGGCACACCTGAGAAGTTTAACATGATGACAGCCAGCTGGGGAGGTACCGGCATTCTGTGGGGAAAACCGGTGGCATTCATTTTCATCCGCCCCGAACGTTACACCTATGAATTTATAGAAAAAGGCGATAAGCTGACCCTGTCATTCCTGGGAGAAGCACATCGGGATATCCATAAGATTTGTGGAAGCCAATCGGGTAGGGACATTGATAAAGTAGCTGCTTCCGGCTTGAAACCGTATGTGACGGAAAATGGGAACATTGCTTATGAACAGGCTCGCCTGATATTGGAGTGCAAGAAGTTATACGCTGATTTCATATCGGCTGATAACTTTGTGGATAAGTTGTTGATAAGCCGTTGGTACGGAGAAGGACATGGAGGATTTCATAAGATGTATATTCTTGAAATAGAACATGTTCTTGTGAAATAACCGTTTATTCACAGGCTGTTCACAAGTTGTGGATAACAAAGCGGCCCTACAGGTGAATTTCCTGCAGGGCCGCTTTTATGACTTGTGGGTGAGATACGTTATTCTTGCACTTCTTCGGATGGAGTTTCTGACTTCTTCTCCACTGTCGTATCCTTAAAGATTCGGTTTGTTTCTTCCAGATGGCTGGCATACAAACCATCGATGATACCGTCTGCCAGACCGATGACAGGTACATAGATATATGTAGCATGGATGAGGTCGGCAATGGTCAGGAAAATATCTCCTGCCGGTACGATGACATCCGCCCGGTCGGGTTTCAGCTGGTATTTTTCCATACGTTCCTCGATGGAGAGTTTTTTCAGTTGCTCATGTAACTGATGCAAGGTTTCCACCGTTATTCGTTGCTTTTTCTTGTCCTTCTTGTCGGCCAGACGATACAGTTTGTTGATGTTTCCACCCGAACCGATGATGTTGGTGCCCGGATAAGAAAGCGCCAGTTCCTGCATGTCGTTTCTTAACCGTTCCCATTCTGTATCTTTCACGGCATTGTTCAGGATACGGACCGTACCGATGTTATACGAGCGGCTGCATACCAGCGTGCCTTGCGAAAGTAAGTTGATTTCCGTACTACCACCCCCTACATCTACATACATGTAGTTTCCGTTACGGTCTTCCATACATTCAATGTGGTTGTTGTAAATCATGCGGGCCTCTTCCTGTCCGTCGATGATTTCGATACGGATACCCGTCTTCTTCTCAATCCGTTTGATGATGGATTTTCCGTTCTTGGCATCGCGCATGGCAGAGGTGGCGCAAGCCCGGTAGTCTTCCACGTCATAAATTTTCATCAGGTGACGGAATACCTTCATCAGACGCAGCATGTTCTTTTCCTTCTTTTCGGCAATCTTGCCCATGGCAAATACGTCGAATCCCAAGCGAAGAGGCACACGCAGCAACAGTACTTTCGAGAAGAAAGCCTTTCCCTGCTCGTCTTCTTCCACACATTTGATGAGCAGACGTACCGCATTAGAACCAATGTCGATGGCTCCATAATTGGTTTCGCAGTTTTTTATGAGATTGTCCATAATAATAGTATTTAAGTTATTCTTCGGAATTTTCGGCCAAGTAGTAATTGTAGAGTGCCTCCTGTGAGCGGAAAGGAGTTTCCTGTCCTTCTTCGCTCCAGAACAAGTTGTCGCCCAGTCCGTCTACCACACGTCCCTGTAAGGTATCTTTCAGTCCGTATTCCACAATCCGTTTCATTTCACCCTTGATGGCCGGGTCATACACCGGGGTGATGACTTCGATACGGTGGTCGAGGTTACGTGGCATCCAGTCGGCAGAACCCAGGAATATCTTTTCGTCTCCTCCGTTGGCGAAGATGAAGATACGTGAATGTTCCAAGTAGCGGTCGATGATACCGTGAATCCGGATGTTGGTGCTCAGATTCGGAATGTTGGTAATCAAGGAACAGTTGCCACGTACCACCAGGTCGATGTCCACGCCTGCTTCGGAAGCCTCATACAGTTTGTTGACCATAATCGGGTCGGTAATGTGGTTGATTTTTATCTTGATGTAGGCCGGTTTTCCAGCTTTCTTGTTCTTGATTTCGTTGTTGATAAGAGTAATGAACTTGTTCTTCATTTCGTTGGGCGAAACGAGAAGTTCCTTGAACTTGATTGGTGTGTAAGGACGTTCGATGAATTCGAATACCTGATTGACATCCTTTACCAGTTTCGGGTAAGCCGTCATCAGCATGCAGTCGGTATACATCCGGGCATTTCCTTCGTGGAAGTTACCCGTGCTGATGCAAGCGATGTCCGGCCCGGTCTTCATGCCGATGTATGTAATCTTGGAGTGTACCTTCAGGCCTTCCACCCCGAAAATCACCTTAATGCCTGCATCCTGCATCTTCTTCGACCAGTTGATGTTGGAAGCCTCGTCAAAGCGGGCCAGCAGTTCGATGACCACGGTCACCTTCTTGCCGTTGCGGGCTGCTCCGATAAGTGCTTTTACCACCTTCGATTCCTTGGCCAGACGATAGAGTGTGATTTTGATGCTCGTAACTTGTTTGCTCACGGCTGCTTCCTGCAATACCCGGATAAACGAGTCGAAGCTATGGTAAGGCACGTGGATGAAACGGTCTTTCTGCTGGATTTTTTTCAACAAGCTTTCCGGACCGTCGAGTTCCTTTTTCAGGATAGGCGGCCATTTTGGATATTTCAGGTTGCTGTGTCCACAATCCGGGAATTTCATCAAATCCTTGTGGTTCTGATAGCGTCCGCTTTCAATTACCGTATCCAGACTGTCGAGGTCGAGTTTTTTCAACACTCTTTTCAACAGGTCTTTCGGCATGTTGTTATCATAAATTACACGGAGCGGTTCGCCTCTTTTACGGCTCTTTACGCCTTTGGAGATTTTCTGAAGGGTACCCGTACGCAGGTCGTTGTCGATTTCCATTTCCGCATCGCGGGTAAACTTGAAGGCATAAGCTTCAAACTTGTCGTATCCCAGTCCTTCGAAAACCAACGGGAGACAGCAGCGGATGACATCGTCCAGATACATCAGGTAACTCTTGTTCTCATGGTCGGGTAGCTGTACAAAACGCCCGCAGATATTGACCGGAAGTTCCAGAAAGGCATAGTCAGGGGAGGGTTTGTTACCACTTTTGCTCACCTTTACAGCCAGGTAAATATTTTCATCGTTTTCACAGTCCAGCAGCTTGATGGCCGAGAACCATACCGGCACGATGAACCCGTTCAGTTTCTCTTTGTAGAAAGACTGGATAAACTGCAGCTGTTCGGGTGTGACTTCCGAATCGGATACCAGATAAATGTTTTCTTTTTTCAGTTCCTGTGTGACCGTGCTTACGGCCTCTTCGTAATCTTTTACATAGCGTGCATTCAATTTTCCAATCTGTTTGAGTAGCTTTTTAGCTTTCTCCTGTTCCTTGGCAGCCGATTTATCCATACATTCGGCAATACGGCTTTGGGAAGCTACTCTTACCCGGAAGAACTCATCCAAGTTGTTGGAATAGATGCCAAGAAAGGCCATCCGTTCCAGCAAGGGCACATGATTACGGGTGGCTTCTTGCAGAATTCTGCGGTTAAAGTACATCCAACTGATGTCTCTTTCCAAATAAGGCTTTTCTTTTTTTCTATTTCTTGTTACCATAAAATCACTTTTTTGCAAAGAAAAGGATTTTATGTTACAAGATGATTTCAAAACGATTATTTAGAATTTTTTACACAAACTCTTCCACCATGTACATGCCATGCAGGGTATTTTGCGGTGCAAAACGCTCTATTTCATTCAGTATGATGTATTCGGCCGACCTTACCCATTCGCCGAACAGTCGGTTGGGTTTATAGGTCTGTGCGAAGCGCAACAGGTTGCTCAGGTTGAAGTTCCGGTCGATGATGCCGGCGCCGTTCTGTAGGGCATCAAGAGCGTTACATTCCTGTTCGATGTGGGCCGGTACCATCAGGATGGGTTTTCCGAGGTACATGGCTTCGCACACGGATTCAAATCCGGCCGTGCTGGCATAGGCCTTGCATCCCGCCATCTGACGCAGGAATTCCGTGTCGTCGAGCTGGTAGAAGGAGAGGGTGTCGTCGACCTTTTTCACCGGCTCTTCTTCCCAGTGGTCCCAGAAGAAACGCAAGGGTACCTCCGGATGTTTCTGATGCCATTGGAGAATGTTTTCGGAGAAACCGGCGTTCAGCATGTAGCCATGGATGTAGTTGCCCGGCTGGCTTTCCTGTTGCAGTACGTCCTGACGCAACAAGGGAGGCACCACACTGATATGCTGATGTTTGTCTTGTGGCATGGCCCGGAAGGAGAGGGCCAGTTTCTGCGAGGCTCCCAGTGCCGTCAGCCGGGTGAAGAAGTTGAGCATGAACAGACTTCCTCTGTTTTTCTTGGGTAATTTGAACTGCGGGTGCAGGAACAGATACTGGTGTCCGATACAGATTTGAGGCACCGACGGGCGGAAAAAGAAATAAGTCAGTCCGGTAAGCAGTTCATAGAAATTGAGGACCAGGTCGGCCTCTGTTTCCTTGATTTGCTGATGAATGAAGCCGATACTTTCCGCATATTCCGGAAGTTTCAGGAGATTGTAGAGTATACTTTTGGTCAGGTTCACCCGCTTGTTGGCGTGTGTGGGCAGGAAATTCGGGCTGATAAACTGTTTGATGGGTGCCTTGATGTTCCGGCTGAAAAAACCGGGGAGCCTTCTGGATTCACTTTTTCCTACGAGCACTTCCACCACTTCGTGCCCGTTGCTTCGGAGCAACTTCTCCATGGATATGGCCTGTGTGAGATGGCCGCGTCCTTCTCCTTGTACAATAAACAACACTCTCATGAGGCAATTGGTATGAAAGGTATGACATTATTTTCTTTTTCCCTGTCGGCTTGCTGTGCCAGTTCGGTGTAATACACTACTTTCCACACCCCGTTTTCATCTTCCGTCAAGGCCGACATCGTTTCCACCCAGTCGCCCGAGTTCAGGTAGTGGATGTGATTGATCATGCGGTTTTCCGGATGATGGATATGGCCGCAAATCACTCCTTCACACTGGCGTCTGCGAGCGAAATCCACCAACACGTTTTCAAAGTCGGAAATATAAGACACGGCCGATTTCACTTTCTGTTTGATGGCCTGCGAGAGCGAGAAGTAAGGTTTTCCTTTTTTCACCCGGTAGCGGTTGTACTGGCTGTTGAGCCATAACAGCAGCGTATAGCCCATGTCGCCGAGCTTGGCCAGCCATTTCATCTGGGTGGTTACCTTGTCGAACACATCACCGTGCGTCACGAAATAATGCTTGCCGTTGCTTTCCAGTATGTAATCTTTCGTGATGGTCAGATTGGCAAACTGCAACGGGGCAAGGTTGTCCAGAAAGTCATCATGGTTTCCGCGGATGTAAATGATTTCCGTGCCATGCTTTTCCATCATCTTCATGATAATTTTGAAGAAATGCGTATGTGCCGGCTTCCATTTGCTGATACCCGATTTCTGCAAGTGCCATCCGTCGATGATGTCACCGTTCAGAATCAGCCGTCCGCAATCGACTCTGCTCAGAAAATCGCTGATTTGATCCACCTTTGAATGAGTGGTCCCCAGGTGGATATCCGAAACCACGATGGTTCGGTAATAAGGTCTATCTTCCATAGATATATGTTTTTCTTAACGCTTCACAAAGGAAAAGAAAGCATATTACAAGCGTATGACTGTCAGGTGAATAACCTGTTTCATCTACAAACGGGGAATGGAAAGAAAAAAGCCATTTCGGCATCCCGCAGAAATGGCTTTGAGAAATGACTAAATATCGGCAATTTATTTTTACAATGTGTTCAAATAGTATCAGGCTATGTCTTCGATATAGAAAATAGAATTGATTTCTCCATAAAATTCTTCTGCAGCGTCTTCCAGGTTCTCCAGCGCTTCTTCTTCAGTCTCGCCGTAGGCAAAGCATTGCTCGTGATTGGACAGATAAGCATAATATTGTCCGTCTGGAGTACATTCCACTACATATTTACTTCCATTAGTTTCCATTTTAACCTCCTTTTTAAAAGTCTGCCCAAAGGTCGGTTTTCTATGTTACAGAATGATTGCCAGGAGGTGACGTTTGCGTGAAGAATCCACAAAGCCGGATGGAAGGGGTAAGGAAGCGCAGTAGAATGTAAATCGCTTGGATAATATTTTCTCCGTATCGAAGAGTTTTTTAGGTTTCCCTTTAGGAAAACGTACGTTTCTCGGCCGGGAGATGTACGTTTCCGACGGGCGAAACGTATGTTTCAGGGAAGGGAAACCTAAAAAAGAGACGGGTGTTCGAAGGAAAATGAAAGGGAGTTCAATGATTGGTATCCTGTCGGATTGATTTGTCAGGATACACTTTATCCGCGACAGCAAGCAGAGGTTGCAATTCCTCAAAAGACCATTGATTGACAGGGTGGGAATGGGCGATAATAAAAAAATCCCGCTAAAATTTTGTTTTAGCGGGATTCCGACTGTAAATGTCTTGAAAAACGTTGGACTACCAAGATTCGAACTTGGACAAACAGAACCAAAACCTGTTGTGCTGCCATTACACCATAGTCCAAACTTTATGTTGTTTTCCTCGGAAAACGTTGCAAAGATAAATGTTTTTAGGAATACTTTCCAAATAAATTCTGACTTTTTTTCCGTTTCTGCGGGGAATACTTACCTTTGTTTTTAAAACCATTTGATTATGATGAAGAAAATATTGTCTGCATTGGTGCTGGGAAGCACAGTGACTTGTGCCATGGCGGTTACCCCGTTGTGGATGCGTGACGTGCGTATTTCCCCAGACGGAAAAGAAATTTTGTTTTGTTACAAGGGAGATATCTATAAGGTAGCTTCCAAAGGGGGGGAGGCGGTACAGCTGACTACCCAGGATTCTTATGAATCGTCTCCGGTGTGGTCGCCCGATGGCAAGCAGATTGCCTTTGCCAGCGACCGTTTTGGGAATGCGGATGTGTTTGTGATGTCGGCCAACGGCGGCTCGGCTCGCAGACTGACTACCAACTCGGCTTCAGAAATTCCTTCTACTTTCACACCAGACGGAAAGTACATTGTGTTCTCTGCCAGTATTCAGGACCCGGCCAGCAGTGCGCTGTTTCCGACTTCTGCCATGACGGAATTGTATAAGGTACCGGCAGAAGGGGGAAAGACGGAACAGATTCTGGGTACGCCTGCCGAAATGGTTTGTTTCAATGCGGCGGGCGACAAGTTCCTGTATCAGGACCGGAAAGGGTTTGAGGATGAATGGCGCAAGCACCACACTTCTTCCATCACACGGGACATCTGGATGTACGACATGACCTCGGGCAAGCATACCAACCTGACGAAACGGGCGGGAGAAGACCGTAACCCGGTATTGTCGGCCGATGGCAAGGAAGTGTTCTTCCTGAGTGAACGCAACAAAGGTTCATTTAATGTGTATTCGTTCTCGCTGGATCACCCGGACCAGGTGAAGCCGCTGACTTCTTTCTCTACAAATCCGGTGCGTTTCCTTTCTATGGGAAGTGACGGAACGCTGTGCTATACGTATAATGGAGAAATTTATACACAGGCTCAAGGTGGAAAACCGGCAAAAGTCGCTGTTTCACTGACACGCGACGACGAGGATATTCCGGTGACGTTGACCTATACAAGAGGGGCTTCGGAAGCGGTGGTTTCGCCCGACGGCAAGCAGGTGGCTTTCATCGTGCGCGGAGAGGTGTTCGTGACCTCTGTGGAATATGGCACGACCAAACAGATTACGCATACGCCGGAAGCGGAAGAGGGACTGTCTTTCGGAGCAGACAACCGTACGCTGGTATATGCCAGTGAGCGGGAAGGGAACTGGCAGCTTTACAAGGCGGAAATTGAACGGAAAGAGGATTTGAATTTCCCGAATGCCACTTTGATTAAGGAAGAAGTGCTGTTGCCTTCCAAGACCGTGGAACGGATGTATCCCAAGTTTTCGCCCGATGGCAAGGAGGTGGCTTTCATTGAAGACCGTATCCGCCTGAAAGTGCTGAATCTGGAAACGAACAAAGTACGTGAAATCACTGATGGAAGTACGTGGTATGAACTGAGCGGAGGATTCCATTATGCGTGGTCACCCGACGGAAAATGGTTTACGCTGGAATTTATCGGCAACAAGCACGATCCGTATACCGACATCGCTTTGGTCAGTGCCGACGGAAAGAGAAAACTCGTGAACCTGACCAACAGTGGTTACACCAGCGGTTCACCGAAATGGACCATGGACGGCAATGCCATCCTGTTCACCACCGAGCGTTACGGAATGCGCAGCCATGCTTCCTGGGGCTCACAGGACGACGTGATGATGGTTTTTGTGAACCAGGACGCCTACGACAAGTACCGCATGAGCAAAGAGGATTATGAGTTGCAGAAGGAACTGGAGAAAGAACAGGAAAAGGCTGCGGAAAAGAAAGACGGAAAGAAGGACGATAAGAAAGAGGATAAAGACAAGAAGGAAGAGGCTGCCAAGGTGAAAGACATCGTGGTGGAAGTGGAGGGTATTCAGGACCGCATCGTGCGTCTGACTCCGAATTCATCGAACATCGCTTCGGCCATTCTTTCCAAGGACGGAGAAAGCCTGTATTATCTGTCAGCTTTTGAGCGGGGCTTTGACATGTGGAAACTGGATTTGCGCAAACATGAAACGAAACTGTTGCACAAGATGGGTTCCGGATGGGCCGACATGGAAATGGACAAGGAAGGAAAGAATTTGTTCGTATTAGGTTCGGGTTCTATGCAGAAGATGGACATGAGTGGAGAGAAGCTGAAACCGATTTCTTATCAGGCGGAAATGAAATTGGACTTGGCGGCTGAACGGGCTTACATGTACGATAACATGTGCCGTGAGGAGCAGAAACGTTTTTATGACGTCAATATGCACGGAGTCGACTGGAAGGCCATGACGGCTAATTACCGCCGTTTCTTGCCGCATATCAACAACAAGTATGACTATGCGGAAATGCTGAGCGAATTGCTGGGCGAACTAAACGTATCGCACACGGGAGGCCGTTACCGTCCGGCAGCCAAGGAAGCGACAGCCAGCTTAGGATTGCTGTATGACTGGAATTACACGGGCAAAGGCATAAAGGTGGACGAAGTAGTGGAAAAAGGTCCGTTCGACCGGAAAACAACACAGGTAAAACCAGGTGTGGTGATTGAGAAGATTGACGGACAGTCGGCTGAGGGTGATTTCGCGGCGTTGCTGAACGGAAAGGCCGGCAAGAAGGTCTTGGTTTCCTTCTACGATCCCCAGTCGAAAGCCCGTTGGGATGAAGTGGTGAAACCCATCAGCGGCGGAGCTTTGAGTGGCCTGTTGTACGAACGTTGGGTGAAACAGCGTGCGGCGGATGTGGACAAATGGTCGAATGGTCGTTTGGGATACGTACATATCGAATCCATGGACGACGGCAGTTTCCGTACCATCTATTCGGATATTTTGGGTAAATACAACAACCGGGAAGGCATCGTCATCGATACGCGTTTCAACGGAGGAGGTCGTCTGCATGAAGACATCGAAGTGTTGTTCAGCGGACACAAATACCTGACACAGGTCATCCGCGGACGGGAAGCCTGCGACATGCCGAGCCGTCGCTGGAACAAGCCTTCCATCATGTTGCAGTGTGAGGCCAATTACTCGAATGCACACGGTACTCCATGGGTGTACAAGCATCAGGGAATCGGCAAGCTGGTAGGTGCACCGGTTCCGGGTACCATGACCAGCGTAAACTGGGTACGGATGCAAGATCCGGATTTGATTTACGGTATTCCGGTTGTCGGCTATCGCTTGCCGGACGGCAGTTACCTGGAAAACAAGGAACTGGAGCCGGATGTGTATGTACTGAATGCGCCTGAAACCATTGTGAAAGGAGAAGATACCCAGTTGAAGGCGGCAGTAGACGAACTGCTTAAAGAACTGGATGCAAAGAAATAAATGCTGAAATTTCCGGAAGGTCATCCTTCCGAAATTAAAGGAATACCGGTTGGTTCATAAGGAGTCAGCCGGTATTTTTTATTCTCTGGGCTATCATTCAAATGCCATTGGATGATGTCAATAGCCATATGGGCAGGTGGTCGGCATCGTTTGTTTTTCATCTCATGCCAGTACTGCTGTACTGACCTGAAAGTACTGGCTGCTTGTTTCTCATTATTGGATAGAGAGTTAGGGGCAAAAGAAAGGCTGTCCCAAATGGAATTGAGACAGCCTTCCGGTATCTTTTTCTGAAAGAATTTATTTGGCGATAACCAGATAATAGTTCTTCTTTCCACGCTGTACGAGCAGGTATTTTTCATCCAGCAGGTCGGTTGCAGTGATTTCCTGATCGAAAGCCGTCAGTTTCTCTTTGTTCAGGGAAACGCCACCGCCTTGAACCAGCTTACGCATTTCACCTTTTGACGGGAAGATGGCTGCTTTTTCCGTAAACAAATCTACGGCCTTGATGCCTGCTTCAATATCCGTCTTGGATACTTCAAACTGAGGAACTCCTTCAAATACAGAAAGCAGGGTGTCTTCGTCCAGTCTCTTCAGGGCCTCGGAAGTAGTTTTTCCAAACAGGATGCCAGAGGCTTCCACTGCCGCATTGTAGTCGGCTTCCGAGTGAACCATGATGGTCACTTCCTTGGCCAGACGTTTCTGGAGCACACGTGCTTCAGGAGCCTGTTCGTGTTCGGCAATCAGGCTTTCGATTTCTTCCTTGCTCAGTGAAGTGAAAATCTTGATATAGCGTTTGGCATCTTCGTCGCTTACGTTCAGCCAGAACTGATAGAACTTGTAAGGAGAAGTATAACGTGGGTCCAGCCAGATGTTTCCTGATTCTGTTTTGCCGAATTTGCCGCCATCGGCTTTTGTAATCAGCGGGCAGGTCAGGGCAAACACTTCTCCTCCGTTGGTACGGCGAATCAGTTCGGCACCCGTGGTGATGTTTCCCCACTGGTCGGAGCCACCCAGCTGAAGTTTGCAGTTCTTGGTTTCATACAGATGCAGGAAATCGTATCCTTGTAACAGCTGGTAAGTAAATTCAGTGAAAGAAAGACCGTCGCGGGCTTCTCCGTTCAGACGTTTCTGTACGGATTCCTTTGCCATCATGTAGTTCACGGTGATGTGTTTTCCTACGGTGCGGGCGAAATCCAGGAAAGAGAAGTCTTTCATCCAGTCGTAGTTGTTTACCAGTTCTGCACGGTTCGGGGCATCTGATTCAAAATCGAGGAACTTGCCCAACTGCTTCTTGATACACTCCTGATTGTGGCGCAGGGTTTCCTCGTCCAGCAAGTTGCGTTCCTGTGACTTGCCTGAAGGGTCTCCAATCATACCAGTAGCACCGCCTACCAGTGCCAGCGGCTTGTGGCCGCAGCGTTGGAAATGACGCAACATCATCACGCCACACAGGTGACCGATATGCAACGAGTCGGCTGTCGGGTCAATACCCAGGTAAGCCGTCACCATTTCCTTCTTCAGCAGTTCTTCTGTTCCTGGCATCATGGTATGTATCATTCCACGCCATCTTAGTTCATCTACAAAATTCATCGAATGAAATTCTTAGTTTAACATTTTATTTAATACTGGAGCAAAAGTACGACACTTTCTCTGAATAACCAATTTTTAGCGATTAAAAAAGAGATGGTTAGCATTTTCGTGGAGGGCTTTGATGAGGCTTTCCGGGGCCGTTCCGCGCACGGAGGCGACTTCAGAATAGAAGGCCTGGAAATCGATGTTTTCTTCATCGCTTTCCAGCAGCAGTCTCTCTACCGGTACGGCGGACAAGGCTTTTTCCTGGTATTTCTTTCCAAAGGAGAGATAGAATCCGTGCCGGAGCAGGTCTTCGGCCAGTTCTTTTTTCCCTCTGAACCCGTGGATAATCCAGGGTTGAGCTGGAAGATGTTTCTTTTGGAGCGCCAGAAGCTCTGTGGTGGCCTTGACGGCATGAATAAGCAGCGGGAGATGGTATTGTTCTGATAAGTCGATGGCTGCCTGAAAGGCCTTTTGTTGCAGCGGAAAAGGGGTGTCGCACAGTTTGTCGAGCCCTGCTTCTCCTATGGCTACTACCCGTAGGTCGGAAGAAAGGCAATGTTTCATCCAGTTTATTTGTGACGGAAGATTCTCTGCCGACAGGTACCAAGGATGAAGACTGACCGAGAGAAACCGGGCCTGTTGAAACGCCGCAGAAGTGGATTCTGCCATGCTACAGCTGAGAATGGCAGTGGTCTGTGCATCGTGAGGAAGGTGATGGGTATGTGCGTCGAAAAAAGGAGTCTCAACCATAAAGCAGAAGATTAGGGAACCGGATCGTATCCGGAGCCTCCCCACGGATGGCAGCGGAGAATGCGCCGTATGGCCAGATACAATCCTTTCAGCGGACCGTGTTTTTTAATGGCTTCAATGGCATATTGTGAACACGTGGGAGTGAAACGGCAGGAAGGAGGTGTGAAAGGAGAAATGCAGTTCCGGTAAAAATAAATAGGAAGCAAAAGAAGAAAAGTCAGAATCTTTCTCATGCCAGACGTTCTGCGGTAAGTTGTAACAGTTTGACGACCTTAGCTTCTACTTCAGCGGAATCATGGAGTTCGTTGTCCAGCCAGATAAAGGCCAAGGACACTTTTTTGTGCGAATTCTTCAGTGGGTCAATCAGAATCTGCTTGTGCTTGCGGTAGGCCTCTCGTATCTGGCGTTTCACGCGGTTGCGCTTGACCGCCCGTTTGAATCGTTTCTTGGGCACGCTGATCAGGATGGTGGCTATGGGCAGAGTATCTCCTTCTACCGGCATGTAGACAATGCGCAGAGGAAATGCAGGAAGCGACTTGCTGCCTCCTGTAAAGAGTTTCTCTATCAGTATCCGGCTGTTCAGTCGTTCTACCTTCGGTAAAGTGGGTTTTTGAGACTCGGTCATAGACACATATATAAAAAGTAACAAAGCGAAGTAATGCTTTTATTGCTTCGCTTTGTTTGTCAGAGATATTTCTTATTTGTTGTGTTCGCGGATAAACATATCCAGTGCAGCCGGCATGGAAGGAGCGGTGCTGGATGGAGCTTCCAAGTCGAGGCGCAAACCTGCGTCCTTGACAGCCTTGGCTGTCGTCGGTCCGAAACTTCCGATGGCAATGTCCTTTTGTTCGAAGTTCGGGAAGTTCTTCATCAGTGACTGAATACCTGCCGGGCTGAAGAAAATCAGCATGTCATAGTTGAATTCTTCACCGGGCGTAAAGTCGTTGCTTACCGTACGGTACATCACGGCTTCCGTATGTTGGATGTGGTTTTTGTCGAGCAAATCTTTCACCTCATCATTGTGAACATCCGACATCGGAATGAGGTATTTCTCTGTGTTGTGCTTGACAATGAGTGGAAGCAAATCGGCAAATTTACCAGTAGAGCCGAAAAATACTTTCCGTTTGCGGTATTGCACATATTTTTGGATATACAATGCAATGGTTTCCGAAGTACAGAAATATTTCATCGTTTCCGGAATCGTTACACGCAATTCTGTGCACAGACTAAAGAAATGGTCGATAGCATGACGTGAAGTGAATACAACGGCTGTATGGTCTAGAATAGAAACCTTCTGCTGTCTGAATTCTTTAGCCGACAAACTTTCTACTTTGATGAACGGGCGAAAATCTATTTTCACACCGTACTTCTCAGCAATGTCAAAATAGGGAGACTTTTCTGTCGTCGGTTTAGGCTGAGAAACGAGGACTTTCTTAATTTTCAACGTTACTAAAAATTTAAAATCAAAATGTGGTTTATATATACCAATCCTTTCCAAAAGAAGAGGAGAGGGATAATTTCGAGGCTGCAAAAGTACAGAATTAAATGTAAAATGCCATGAAAATGATTAAAAAAGTTTCTAATGCATTTATAAAATAACAATATTTTGAAGCAAATTACTACAATGAGTACGAATGTTTTAGAAAAATTAAAGTCGAGATTAAAGTAAATGATGAGTAAGGCCAGCGGAAACAAGATAAGAGAAGCTCCGGAAAGTAAGTCAAAATAGGAGGTAATCCATGTCTTGTTTTTTTCTTTGTCAAAGAAAATCCAGTTGATAAATTGAGACAAGAGGGCCTTTGCTCCGATGGTCAGAAGCAGACAGAGTATGTATACGCATAAAATGACATAGTGAGGAATCGTTTGATACAACACCTGTTCTGTCTTGGAAAAGAAATCGTAGATGAACAAACTGACCGATATGCAACTGATACTTCCAAGTGTGAGGGGATAACGGATGTCAAAACTGGATGTTTCATCAAACAAGCCGGCCCGTTCTTTATGTCGGAAAAAAACTTTCAGATGCTGGCACAAGTACTTTTTTCCGTTTTTCAGCGCATAAATAATTAAGAAAAAGCAAAGAAAAACCACACAGGTTATAGGTAAATCGGTGCGGAGCTGGTAAGGAAGAGGTTCTCCGGGCATTCCTGTACTACATCTCGTTTTTTGGCTATGCAGTAGTGCATCATCTATCTCCTTTACGTGTTGTTCGTAAAGTTCTTGAATCTGTGAAAAACCTATGTGGCTGACTTCGTTCATATTGCCGCAAATTTACGAATTTCTTTACTCCAATGGGGAATTGTATACAATAAATCTACCGCTTCTTCCGGAGTTTCTGCCACATGCCAGATATTTTTATGTTCCTGCCTCATGAAATGCTGGTTGATGGCCTGCTGTAGCATTTTGAGCAGCGGATCGTAAAAATGATTGACATTGAGGATGACGATGGGTTTCAGATACAGTCCGAGCTGCTTCCATGTGATGATTTCAAGCAGCTCTTCCAAGGTGCCGCATCCTCCGGGAAGAGCGATGACGCCGTCGGACATATCGGCCATGAGCTGTTTGCGTTCGTGCATGTCTTTTGTTTCTATCAGTCGAGTCAGGCCTTTGTGGTGCCAGCCTTGTTCCACCATAAAGTGGGGGATGATGCCGGTGACAGTACCTCCGGCAGCCAGTGTGGCGTCGCTGATGCGGCACATGAGTCCCAAGCATCCCGCCCCGTTGATGAGGTTGATGTGTTTTTGGGCCAGAATTTGTCCAAGTTTTTCAGCGGCTTCAAAATAGGTTGGGGCAATTTTTGTGCTGGAGGCGCTGTATACGCATATATTTTTGATATCGTTCATTGCAAAGGATAATAATTTTTGCAAAGATAGAGATTAAACAATTATATGCAATGCCTGGCATCGTCTGTAGTAGTCAATATTATAGGTAAAAGTTATTCCTCCAAATGTCCGGTACATCGTTTGTATTCTGTTTCATAAATCTTGTATTGAGTCAATGCTTCGATACGGTTGCTTTCAGCCTGTTGCCATTGGGATTGGGCTTCCAGCAAGTCAGTCAGGGTGCTGAGACCGTGGGTGTAGCGGTTGCGCATCACACGCAGGCTTTCCTGGGCTTGCTTGGAACCGAGTGCGGCAGTTTGTACCAGATTATATCCGTTGGTCAGGTTCTGGATGGCCTGTCGCACTTCGATGGTGAGCAGGCGGGAATTTTGTTGTAGGTCCAGTTGGGCATTTTGCAGGTCCAACTTGGCTTTCTTAACCTTTCTCAATCCTTCTCCCCAATGGAAGAGGGGAATACTTACCGAAGCCATGACCAGTCCGATTCCGTCATCCATTTTTTGCGTAAAAGGTATGTAGTTTCCTTGCGTGTCAGCGGTCATTCCTTTCAGTTTGATGTTCCCGTAGTAGGCATATCCGGCAGAAAGTCCTATTTGCGGCAAAATATTCCCTCTGGCCATTTTTACTTGCTGTTCTTGGGCGGCAATCTGCTGTTTCAGCAATTTGAACTCAGGGCGGGAGTCAATTCCCTCTTCCAGTTGTTCAGGAGGCGTGATCTGGATAAGGGTGTCCGTGGGAAGAATTTGTGTTTCTAACGGTTCGCCTAATACATTGCACAGGGTCAAGCGGCACAGTTCGTTCCCGTTCTGGGCTTTTTGTAGTTGATAGTTGATTTCGCTTCGTTTGGCGGTGATTCGCAACAGTTCATTGTCTGTGCCCATTCCTGCTTTTACGGCTGTTTCTACCTGTTGATATAGGGTATCCATCTGTGTGCGATACGCTTCCAGCATGCGTACCTTTTGCTGGACGGCGATGTAGTTCCAGTAGGCCTTGTCCGCTTCCGCAATGACTTCCATGCGTGTTTTTCTTCTGCTCTCGGCGGCACTTTCCCGTCCAATCTGGGCCAGTTTGTTTCCTGCCCTGATTTTCCCTCCTGCATATAACGGCTGGGTCACACTGATGCCTGCCAGGTACATGCCGTGAATCTGGAGTTCCATTCCGGTCATTTCGACATTCGGAAACATATAGGACTCCGATACCATTCCGTCGAATTTAGGTAGATAGGAACTGAAGGCAATCTTCTGGTCCAGTTCGGCTTGTTGTAAGGCGTTGGTGGCTTTCTGTAGTTCCTCGTTGCGTTGAAGGGCCAGTTCCCGGCAATCGGCTTGTGTGAGTGAAAGTATGTGTTGTGCAGGGAGCTGTGTCAGAAAGCCGAGCCACAGTATCCCTATTAAAATGTATCGTTTCATAATTGTATGGATGAAGGGTTAGACATGGAATCGGGTTTATGTATATGGAACAGGGCAGTATAGAAAATAGGAAGCAGTACGAGGGTGATGAGGGTACCTACAGTCAATCCTCCCATAATCGTGATGGCCATGGAACCATACATCGGGTCGTTTACAAGCGGAATCATGCCCACAATGGTGGTCAGGGAGGCCATCAGTACGGGACGCACGCGTGAAACGGTTGCCTCCACCACCGCATGATAAGGGTGAAGATGTTCTTCCTGTTGCAGGCGGTTGATTTCATCGACCAGTACAATGGCGTTTTTCACCATCATGCCTATAAGTCCCATCATTCCGATGATAGCCATGAAGGTAAAGGGCTGTCGGAACAGTAACAGAGAAGGCGTGATGCCGCAGAAAACAAACGGAAAGCAGAGCAGAATAAGGATTACTTTCTTCCAGCTGTTGAAAAGCAGCAACAGGATACCTAATATAATGAAAAGGGTCACAGGCAGGTATTTCATCAGGTTACCGATGGCCTCTCCTTGCAATTCGCCTTCACCCACCCATCGCATCCGGTAACCGTCTGGCAGGGGAATGCGTTCGATTTCTTTCTGAATGGAAGCAACGACTTTTGCCGGAGTAGCTTCGTATAAGTCGGTATTGGGATCACATTCCGCTTCGATGGCTCGCTGTCCATTAAGACGATAGATGTAGTCATTTTCCCAGTCCAGCCGAATCTGGTGAGCTACATTTCCAAGAGGTACGCTACGGAACAACTGGTCTTGCAGTTCGTCCATTTTGGTAGAACCGGTCAGCAGACCTTTTAGTTCGTCGTCATCCATGCGCAGGTTCAATGTACTCCATACGGGAATATCATTCAGGTTGGTAATCCGGCTTCCATCGGCATTCCGTACCAGCAGATGGATGAGTACGGTCCGGTCCTGGTCGTTCAATACGCCTACAGGTAATCCGTCGGTGGCGGCCAGCAAGGCATTTCCTACATCACTTCGTTCGATATTCGACCTTAATGCGTCTTCGCGTACATAATCGGCTGTCAGGGTTTTGCCTTTAGGTTTCCAGTTGTTACCCACGGAATAAGGGTCTACATACGGGCAGCGGCGCATAATGTCTTCTGCCTGTTGGCTCAGTTTCCGTAGGATGGCAGGATCTGGACCTGAGAATTCGACTTCTACCGTGTGGGAGGAAGCAATGGAGAAATTGTATTTTCGGATACGGATGTATGCGTCAGGGTAACGTTCGCGCAAGAGTTTTCGGACTGCAGGTATTTGTGCGACCACGGTCTCATAATCTTTACAGTCTACCATCAGTTCGCCGTAACAGTCGCCTCCTGAGGTCATGGGACGCACCAGACAGTAGTGGGCAGGTGCACTTCCCATGCTCGCGGCTACTCGTTCAATGGCAGGGTTTTTCTTTAGCAGGGCCGACATTTCCAAAAGATCCTTTCGTACACGGTCGGGGTCGGTTTGAGAAGGAAGAAAATATTCTACAATGAATTGCTTGTAGTCGAAATCTGGGAAAAATAGATTTTTCACCTTCGTCATGCCGAATATACAGAGAGCCAACAGGATGAAGGCTGTAGCCAGTGTTGTCTTTTTGTATTCTACCAGTAAGCTGATGGTACGACGGATAAACCGATGGACCGGGGAATGGTATATTTGTGGTTGTTGGATTGTTTTTTCACGGACAGGCAGCCACGATTTGGCACACATAGGCACTTGCGTCAATGCCAGTATCCAACTGGCCAGCAAGCTGACACAGAGCACCAGGAACAGGTCGCCGGCATATTCTCCGGCTGAATCGGGAGAAAGATATACTGCAAGGAAAGTCGATACGGCAATCAGGGTAGCTCCTAATAGGGGCATGGCAGTGTGCTGTCCGATGCGGTACAAATAAGTTTTCGGTCCTACTCCACGTGCCTTATCAATCAGGATACCGTCCATGATGACGATGGCATTGTCTACCAGCATTCCCATGGCCACGATAAAAGCTCCAAGGGAGATGCGTTGAAGCGTGGTGCCACACATCAACAGGATGGGGAAGGAGACGGCGATGGTCAGAATCAGTCCGAAGCCGATGATGAGGCCACTTCGGAATCCCATGGTGAAGATAAGTATCAGAATGACAATCAGGACCGATTCTACCAGGTTGACCATAAAGGAACCGATGGCTTCATCCACCTTGTCGGGCTGGAAGAATATTTTTTCCATTTCCATTCCCACGGGAATCTGTGGCATGATTTCTGCCAGCCGTTTTTCAACTGCTTTTCCCACATCGGGGACAATGGCATTTTCTTCCATGGTCAGGCAGATGGCCAAGGCCGGTTTTCCGTCCACGAAGAAGCCGTTCCGTTGCGGTTTGCTGTAGGTACGTTCTATTTGTGCAATATCCCCCAGTCGGATGGTTTTCCCCTGCGGGGTGCGGATGAGCAGGTTACGGATGTCTTTTTCATCGGTGACCGCACTGCTCACATGCAATGGCAACCGGTCACTTTCATTCTGGTAACTGCCTGCATTCACCGTTTTCCCGGCATTCTGCAGACTCATCATGATTTGAGTCGGGATAATGCCATTACGGGCAATCTTCTCTTTTGATAACGTGATTTGAATGACTTCATCCCGGTTGCCCGTGATGAGGATACGTTTCACCCCTTTTACTCCCAGCAGTTCCCGGCGTATCAGTTTGGCGTACTTGTAGAGTTCCGGATACGAGTAGCCTTCACCTGTGAAAGCATAAAAGATGCCGTACACATCCATCATGTCGTCTATGACAATCGGGTCATAGCAGTCTTGTGGCAATTTGGAACGGCTGTCGTTCACTTTTCGCCGAAGGAGGTCGAAGTGCTGTTCCAAGTCTTTTTGGAGAACGGTCATCTGGAATTCGACGGTGATTGTGGCCATTCCGTTCTGGCATTCCGATTTGATTTTCTTGACGTTGGGGAGTGCCCGGAGCTCGTCTTCCATGGTTTGTGCCACTTTCAGTTCTACTTCATGAGCGGTAGCTCCCGGATAAGGCACGATGACCATGGCTTGTTTGACGGAAACAGCCGGGTCTTCCAGCTTGGGCATCTGCAGGAAAGCCAGCACACCGGCTATCAGAATGAATGTCATGAGCGACCAGAACAAGGTGGGCCGCTTCATAAAGTATTCGGTAAGTTTTATTTTCATCAGATAAGTCCTCCTACGTTGGTTTTACTATCCGTATGGATGACACGGACTTTTTCGTTCTCCTGCAGGGCATTTACCCCTGCCTTTATGATTTGTTCGTCTCCTTTCAGTCCGGCTGTAATGACGGCACGGCCTTTTTCGTCTATTCCGTTGCAGTGCACTTTCCGTTTGTTGACGGTAGAGTCGGCGTTCATCACCCAGACGTAAGTCTCTTCCTGTGATTGAATGAGGGCATGCAGAGGAAGTGTAAAAGAAGTACGAAGGCTGTCAGTGCCGGCAATATGGATGCGTACGTTGACGTTCATGCCTGCACTGAGCTGTGAGTCCTTTTCCTTTTGAAAGGTGAGTTTCAGTTGGTACAACTGGTTGCCATCCGCTTTGGGGGTGATGCTCAATATTTTCATGGGAATATCTTCTCCTTTCGCAGAAGGAAGTTCGCAGGTGATACGCTGGAAGCGGGAGCGAAGTTGATAGACTTCGGCTGGCAGTTCGGTTTCTACTTCCATAGAATGCATGTCGAGCAGGTTGATGACAGGAGTGCCTGCATCTACCATTTCCGACGGAGCGAAATTGACGCTTTGTATGTATCCGTTGGTAGGAGCATATAGGCGTGTATATGCCAGCTTGTTACGGTTGACTTGCAATTGTACTTTCAATTGTTGCAGTCCGGCCTGTGCTTTTTCATAATCGTTGATGGAAATACTTTTGCTGCGATATAAGGCTTCTGTCCGTTTGACTTCATCTTCCAGTTGCTTGCATTGTATTTCCAAAGCCTGTACACCCAGTTGGTAGTCTGTGCGGTCCAGCTGGGCGATTAACTGGCTCTTCTTTACATAATCTCCTTCTTTTACGTATATTTTTTCAATTTGTCCTGCGGTTTTGAACCCCAGTCCGATATTATGGCTCTCTTGTACCACTCCCGAGAAGTTTTTGATGCTTTCTGCTCCAGACGGAGTAGGAGTGGTCAGCATCACACTGCGGGTAAAGGTTTGCGTGGGCTTTTCTGTGCATCCATAGGTCAGCCAGAGGAGGAAGGGGAGTAACAATAATCGTTTCATTTGTATGGATTTAGAAGTTCTTTGATACAAAGGTCACATTTTTTGTTTTTTTCTTTACACCCTTATTAGCTTGTAAAATGTCCGAAAAGTTGGATTAGTAGATTAAATAACCTGTTTTCCCCCCTATTTTCTGTTCTAAAGGATTATCTTTGTAAGGAAATAAAGAGCAAAATAGATGAAGAAAGAAGATTCTCTTTTTAAAGAGCTGCATTTGTTGATGCTTCCTGATGTGGGACGTACATTGATTTATGAAAATGAACTGGTCTTGCTGGATAACATTGGAATGAATGTGGAGGAGGAGCTGGTTTCCGATTTTGTGTCTCCTTCCTACCCTTTTAAGGTGACCTTTACCTTAGCGATGTTTTGCCTGCGCGGGGTCATGCGAGTGCGGTTGCAGCTAAAAGAATATGTATTGTCTGAGAATGATGTGTTGGTGGTACTTCCAGGTACGATTGGGGAATGTTTGGAAGTGAGTACCGAGGCTGAGGTAGCGGTTATCGGACTATCCAACCATCATTTGTTGGCTGGTCAACAATCTTCTTTAAGTATGGCGTTTTTGAAATTTCTTACGGCCACTCCCCTGATTCATATCTCGTCAGCCCAGATGGAAGAGTGTATGATGCTTTATCATTCGATGCGGAAAAAGCTGGAACAAGCAGACTATCAATTTAAGTTGGAAGCCATTGCGGGCTATTTGCAGGTATTCTTTTACAATGGTTGCCAATGGTTGTTGGAGTATAACCGGCAGCAGGTGCGTAAAGTGGAAAGCAGGCAGGAAAAGCTGTTTGAAGACTTTTTGGAGTTGGTGCAAACACATTATAGAGCACATCGGAATATGTGTTTTTATGCCGAAAAACTTTGTCTGACGCCCAAATATCTTTCGCAGGTGATTTGGGAGGTGAGCGATCGCCATGCTCCAGATTGGATTCGCGATTATGTGATCTTGGAAGCAAAGGCTTTGTTGAAAAGTGGACAATATACTGTCCAGCAGGTAGGCGATCTCCTGAATTTTGCGAACGCTTCTTTCTTTGGCAAATATTTTAAAGCTGCGGTAGGGTGTACTCCCCGGCAATACATGTTGAAATAGCCGGTTAGAAAAACAAAAAAGCAGGAAGAGAACTTTGAGATTCTCTTTCTGCTTTCTGTGGTTATTGTGAATATTCGGATTATTTTAGTCCGAAAGCTTCTTTCACTTTGTCTACGTAGTCCAGTTTCTCCCACGTAAAGAGTTCCACTTCTACGTCTTTGTTGCCTTCGTAAGCCGATTCGAAATGCTTGGTCACGATTTTCGGTTCACGGCCCATGTGTCCGTAAGCGGCTGTTTCGCTGTAAATCGGGTTACGCAGTTTCAGGCGTTCTTCGATGGCACGCGGACGCATGTCGAAGATTTCATCTACCTTCTTGGCGATTTCTCCGTCGGTCATGTTGACCTTGCTGCGTCCGTAAGTGTTGACGTAAATGTTGATAGGACGTGCCACACCGATGGCGTAAGAAACCTGTACCAATACTTCGTCGGCTACTCCGGCAGCCACTAAGTTCTTGGCGATGTGACGGGCTGCATATGCGGCGCTGCGGTCTACCTTGCTTGGGTCTTTTCCAGAGAAAGCGCCACCTCCGTGGGCACCGGCACCTCCGTAGGTATCCACGATAATCTTACGGCCTGTCAGTCCGGTATCTCCGTGCGGGCCACCGATCACGAACTTACCGGTCGGGTTCACGTGATATTTGATCTGGTCGTTGAACAAGGCCAGTACTTTCGGGTTGTGGATTTCAGCAATGACACGCGGCATCAGAATTTCGATGACATCCTTGCGGATTTGGGCCAGCATTTCTTCATCGGCCTTCAGCTGCGCTTCTTTGGAGTCGTTTTCCGGCTGGATGAACTCGTCATGCTGGGTAGAGACCACGATGGTATCGATGCGTACCGGACGACGGTCGTCATCGTATTCAATGGTTACCTGGCTCTTTGAGTCCGGACGAAGGTAAGTCATGACTTTTCCTTCACGGCGGATTTCAGCCAGCACCATCAGCAGTTTGTGTGCCAGGTCGAGTGACAGCGGCATGTAGTTCTCTGTTTCGTTGGTTGCATAACCGAACATCATACCTTGGTCGCCGGCTCCCTGGTTCATCGGGTCTTCGCGTTCTACGCCACGGTTGATGTCAGGGCTCTGTTCGTGGATGGCAGAGAATACACCGCAAGAGTTACCTTCGAACATGTATTCGCTCTTGGTATAGCCTATCTTGTTAATTACTTCGCGTGCTACGCGTTGCAAATCGATATACGCTTTGGTTTTCACTTCTCCTGCCAACACTACCTGTCCGGTAGTTACCAGCGTTTCGCAAGCTACTTTTGAACTGGGGTCGTAAGCCAACAGTTTGTCAAGCACAGCGTCCGAAATTTGATCGGCCACTTTGTCGGGGTGTCCTTCAGACACCGATTCGGATGTGAATAAGTATCCCATTGTTTTGGTAAATTAAATAAGTTGTTAATGGTTTTGTTTATCCGTGTACGGACAGAGTAGAGAAGTAATCTTCAAGGAAATATAACTACGTGTTTTAGCATTTTTTTCCGTGGTTGCAAGCTACTCAAATCTTTCCACTTTTTAATTTGCTTGCAAAGATAGAGAGATAAATTGAAATAATTACAATTTCAGTATGTTTTTAACATAGCTTTATACGAAGTTCTTTTCATGCTTCATGCCAGAGGGACGACAGACTTTCTTGCCGTACTGGATGTATCACATTACCTGCAATCTCTACCAAGGGTTTCATCACGAAGTCTCTTTCTGTCATCAAAGGGTGGGGAATGGTCAGTTCGGGAATCTGTAGGATGAGGTCGTCGTACAGAAGAATGTCGATGTCTATTGAACGGTCGCTATAGATGCCGTTGACCGATTTTTTCATTCTTCCGAGCTCTTTTTCAATTTCCTGGGTGGTGTGTAGCACCTCCAGCGGTGCAAGCGGCGTTTCCAGGCAGATGGCTGCGTTGAGAAAGCTATGGGCCGATTCAAATCCCCAGGGAGCGGTTTCATAAAAAGAGGATAGGGAAACAAGTTTCCCTATCCTCTCTTGCAGTTTATAGATGGCGGTACGTAAATTTGCTTCTTTGTCGCCTAAATTCGTGCCGAGTCCCAGATAAACTTTTGCCATTGTACTTGCTTTTATTTATCTAAAATCAACATGGCATCACCGTAAGTACCAAAGCGGTAATCTTCCTTTAAAGCCACGTTGTAGGCCTCCATAATCAGTTCGTAACCTCCGTAAGCGCATACCAGCATCAGCATGGTAGAAAGCGGCATGTGGAAGTTGCTCACCATGGCGTTAGCTACCGAGAACTCATAGGGTGGGAAGATGAACTTATTGGTCCATCCTTCGTATTCTTTCAGGTGTCCGTCCGTGCCTACAGCGGTTTCAATTGTACGCATCACGGTGGTTCCAATGGCACATACTTTGCTGCCTCTGTCTTTGGCTTCGTTTACGATGCGGCAGGCATCTGCGTTGACAAACATCTGTTCGGAATCCATTTTATGCTTGGTCAGGTCTTCCACGTCAATGTCGCGGAAGTTGCCCAGTCCGGCGTGCATGGTGATGAAGGCAAAGTCGATACCCTTGATTTCCATACGTTTCATCAGTTCACGGCTGAAGTGCAGTCCGGCAGCCGGTACGGTCACGGCTCCTTCATTCTTGGCGTAGATGGTTTGGAAGCGTTCTTCATCTTCCGGTTCGGCCGGGCGATGGATGAAAGGAGGCAATGGGGGTTCTCCCAAGGCATACAGGGCCTTTTTGAATTCATCGTGAGGACCGTCGTACAAGAAACGGAGGGTGCGTCCGCGTGAAGTGGTGTTGTCAATCACTTCGGCCACCATGGAATCGTCGTCACCGAAGTACAGCTTGTTACCAATACGGATTTTGCGGGCCGGATCTACCAACACGTCCCAAAGACGCAGTTCTTCGTTCAGCTCGCGGAGCAGGAATACCTCGATGCGGGCTCCTGTCTTTTCCTTGTTTCCATACAAACGGGCCGGAAAGACTTTGGTATCGTTAAAGATAAACACATCCTTATCGTCGAAATAGTTTAGTATATCCTTGAAAATGACATGCTCAATTTGTCCGGTGGATTTGTGAACTACCATCAGGCGGGATTCATCTCTGTATTTGGCCGGGTAAAGAGCGATTTTTTCTTCCGGCAATTTGAATTTGAATTGTGACAGTTTCATCTTCTTCCTTTCTTTCCTTAATCGTTTATAACTTCTATTTCTTGCTGGTCAAGCCAAGTTTCAAAATCTTCTACTTTCATGCAGTCTTCCAGTCTCACGTTCCCCACTCGCGTGCGGATCAGTCCCGTGAGATGTGCGCCGCTGTGCAGAGCTTCCCCGATGTCTCTGGCCAGTGCCCGGATATAGGTTCCTTTGCTGCACACTACCCGGATTTTTATTTCCGGCAGGTTGTATTCCAGCAGTTCGATTTCATCGATGACCAGTATCTTGGGCTTCAGTTCCACTTCGTCCCCGTTGCGGGCCATTTCGTAGGCACGTTTTCCGTCTACCTTGCAGGCCGAAAAGGCAGGGGGAACCTGCTCGATGGTGCCTATGAATTTTTTCAGTACATCCTCCACCATTTCCCGGGTGATGTGTTCGATCGGATAAGTGGCGTCAATTTCTTTTTCCAGGTCGAACGAAGGAGTGGTGGCTCCCAATTGGAGGGTGGCGATATACTCTTTCGTGTGATATTGAAACTCCTCGATGCGCTTGGTGGCTTTTCCGGTACAGATGATCATCACTCCGGTGGCCAGCGGATCGAGCGTTCCGGCATGTCCTACTTTTATTTTCTTTACTCCCAGCTTGCGGCTGATATGGTATCTTATTTTATTGACCACTGCAAAGGATGTCCATTTCAGTGGCTTGTCGAAATATAGTACTTCTCCTTCCTTAAAGTTCATTTTATCTTTTTCGTTCTTGAATACTGATGTATGAAGAAACTTTTTGTCATCCCCACAGGCTGCATGCGATGGTAATGATTCCGGCGATGGCACAGTAAACACCGAACCAAACCAGTTTTCCTTTCTTGACAATGCTGATCATCCATTTGCAGGCCACGCATCCAGAGATGAAAGCAGCCAGAAAACCGATAATCAGGGCGCCGATACTGACTTGTGCATCTGCTGCAGAAGCGTCCTTCACAATCTTCATTCCCGATAACAAGGCTTCTCCCAAGATCGGAGGAATGACCATCAGGAAAGAAAACTGAGCCAGTGTCTCTTTCTTGTTTCCAAGGATAAGACCTGTGGCAATGGTGGTACCGGAGCGTGACAGTCCCGGCATCACGGCACAAGCCTGGGCCAAACCGATGATGAAAGCATCACGCAGGCTGATTTTCTCTTTCTGACGTGGTTTGGCATAATAGGAGAAAGTCAGCAAGATGGCGGTCAACAGCAACATGCATCCCACGATAAGTAAGCCGGAACCAAAGACTTCTTCCACATAGTCTTTGAAGAACACTCCTACGATACCGATGGGAATCATGGAGACAATGATGTTGATGACGTATTTGGTTTCGTCATTCATCTTCCATTTGAACAAGCCGCGGAAAATCCAGTCGATTTCTTTCCAGAGAATGACCAGCGTACTCAGTACGGTGGCGATGTGTACCACGACGGTAAATGTCAGGTTCTCTTCTCCTTCAATGCCGAACAGTGCCGAACCGATAGCAAGATGTCCGCTGCTACTTACAGGAAGGTATTCTGTCAGTCCCTGCAGAATACCTAAAATCAGGGCCTCAAACCAACTCATTGTCTTTATTCTTCTTTGGTGGTTATTTCATTGTCTTTGGGTTTGCGCAAAATACCGTAAATCATGAAAATGAAGCCCACGAAGCAGACTATTGGAGCTACTTTGATACGGCGTACGCTGAAAATGTCCGGCTCGAAAGTGGTTTCCGTAGAACCCGGACCGCTCATCAAGATAAAACCCAGAATGATCACCGCCATCCCTATTGCTAAAAGGATGAAGTTGGTTTTATCGAAGGCAAAACTTTTTTTATCCATAACGATTCGTTATCTATTTTATTAGTTGATATTTAAAGACTGTATAATTCTCCTGCTTTCATCCGCAAGTATTTGTTGATGGATATGTAGGCACACAGCATCGTAATCAGGATGCCGGAGATAAATACGGTGCCCATGACTACCAGCATGACTTGGGGGGTAATCAGTTCGAGCAATCCCGGTTCGTAATTTACCATCATGTAGGCCATACTGATCAGCAAGGCATTGGCGATGGCCGCTGCAAGGATACCAATTCCTATATTCCGGGCAATGAACGGGCGACGGATGAAGCCCCAGCTGGCTCCTACCAGTTTCATGGTGTGAATCAGGAAACGTTTGGAGTAGATGGTAAGCCGGATGGTATTGTTGATCAGGGCGAATGAAATCAGAGTGAGCAAGGCAGCTAACCCCAGTAGGAACAGGCTGATTTTTCGGATGTTCTGATTGATCGTGTCAATCAAGTCCTGTGGATAATTGATTTCTATCACCTGTTTGTTTTCCAGCAGTTTGTCCTGTATCCATTGGATACTGTCCGTATTGGCATATGCTGCATTCAGTTTGATTTCAATCGAGGCAGTAAATGGGTTGTAGCCTAAGAATTCGGCCGGGTCTGTCCCCATGGCTTCAGTCTGTTCTTTCAGCGCCTGTGCCTTGGAGATATACACCGCTTGTTTCACGAAAGGCTCCTCTTCCAGTTGTTTCTGGAAACGGATAGCGTCGGTTTCTTTCATGTCATCGTTCAGCAGGACCGAAAAATTGATGTTTTCACGCACGTACACAGACAGATTGTTGGCGGTCATGACGAAGAAGACCACCATCCCCAAAAGCAGCAACACCAGCATGGTACTGATGCAGGAGGTAATGAATTGCATGTCAAAAAGTGTACTCGACTTGTGACTCATAACGGCTTATTTTTTTCTGAATACATAAATCATCGAACTGCTTCTCTCTTTTTTAGCCAGTGAAACGAACCAAGCCTCCGTTCCCGACCATAATCCTTTCAGGAAAGGAATGGAAGACTTCCGGTATTTTTCGCTCAGCATGGACACGTAGAACGCATCAAAAGGCATCGGATGCCGTTCGCTCAGAATGAAATTATGTTTGGCTCCGAACTGTTGCATGGCCGAGGGCGTGAAGTGCCACAAATGGCGGGGCACATCGTAGGCCGCCCACATATCCTTGTATTTTTTCGCGTCGAAAGAAGTAGGGTTGGGGACGGCAATGACCAGAATGCCACGGTCTTTCAGAATACGGCTGAGGGTTTCCCACGTGTCGTTCAGGTGTTCCAAGTGTTCCATGACATGCCACAGGGTAATGACGTCGAACGATTTCTCCGGATAGTCTGTCAGGGCCTCCGGCTGGTTGACATCGAGTGCAAAATGAGTCTTGGCAAACTGACGGGCCTGCGGGCTTTTTTCGATGGCCGACACACGCCATCCTCTCTCTTGCATGAAATGAGGGAAATAACCTGTTCCGGTACCGATGTCCAGTAATGTACCCTGGCTGAGACCTGAATTATGTTTGATCAGGCGGGCTTTGCGGGCAAGCATAAAACGTCGCACCCAATGATAGACACGGTTCATCAGCCCTTTGTGTGTATCACTGTGTGAAATATAGTCCGGGCTTTCATAATAGCGTCCTATTTCTGCCTCTACGGGAGCAGATTGTGTGAACTGAAAACCGCAGTGGGTGCAACGGCAGATGGTAAAAGGCTCACCGGAAGCATAGTGGTCCGTACATGTCATTACCTCCTCAAAATGGCTTTCTCCACAGAGTGGACATTTATCTATTTTTAGTGTATTCACTTCATTCCCTAATTTGCTGCAAAATAACAAATAAAAAGCCTATAGCACGACTTTCTTTAAAAGTTTTTAAGAGTATTAGACTGCTTTCTGTTTGTTTTTTGTATCTTAGCTGCCATTAATAGACACTTTGCAAAATAAATATGAACAAGAAACGATTGACACGGTCGAATAACCGCATGATAGGAGGGGTTTGTTCCGGTATAGCAGACTATTTTAACTGGGATATTACACTGGTACGCATTGTGTATGTGCTGGCTACTTTCTTTACTGCCTTTTCGGGAGGAATTGTCTACCTGATTCTGTGGCTGATTATGCCGGAAGCCGGAAGGGATACTGACTAAATTAGGAAACGCACTTCTATAAAGGGGAAAACGTGCGCGTGTGTTTTATGTTTCCCGGTGCGAAAACGTAGGTTTCCCATCCGAGAAACATACGTTTCCGCGTGGAGAAACGTACGTTTTCCGAACGGGAAACGTAAAAAATGTCGGGCAATTCTCACTTTATCTCTTTGTGATTTCCCGGAATATTATTCGGTCACTTCTATTCCTTTGAGGGTAGCCGAACTGGATTCGGTTATCTTGACGTTCACAAAATCGCCAATCCGGTGGTTGCCACGGTCGAATACTACCACTTTATTCTGTTCCGTACGTCCAAACAGCTGTTCTTTGGAGCGTTTGGATACGCCTTCTACCAGCACCTCGAAGGTCTTACCTACATCTTTGGCATTGCTTTCAGCCGAAAGCTGGTTCTGCAATTCAATCAGCTCGTTCAAACGGCGGATTTTGATTTCTTCCGGTACATCGTCGGGGAGGTGCTTGGAAGCGTAGGTGCCCGGACGTTCAGAATACTTGAACATGAAGGCCGAATCGTAGGCGCACTCCCGCATCAGCGAGAGAGATAGCTGGTGGTCTTCTTCTGTTTCAGAATGGAAGCCGGAGAAAATGTCCGTGCTGAGTCCGCAGTCGGGGATGATGCGACGGATGGCAGCCACTCTTTCCAGGTACCATTCGCGGGTATATTTACGGTTCATCAGTTTCAGAATGCGTGAACTTCCGCTCTGCACGGGCAAGTGGATGTGCTTGCATACGTTGGGCACTTCTGCAATGACATGCAGGGTCTCGTCGCTCATGTCTTTCGGATGGGAAGTCGTGAAGCGTACGCGCATGTCGGGTACAGCCTCAGCTACTATACGGAGCAGCATGGGGAAGGTCACCGTTTCACCGTCTTTTTCAAAACGGTAGGAGTTGACGTTCTGGCCCAGAAGGGTGACTTCTTTGTAGCCTTTCCGTTGCAGGTCGCGCACTTCGTTCAGGATACTTTCCACGTCGCGGCTGCGTTCGCGTCCGCGGGTGTAAGGCACGATGCAGTAGTGGCAGAAATTGTTGCATCCGCGCATGATGGACACAAAGCCTGAAATGTGGTTGCCGCAGATACGCGAAGGAATGACATCGCGGTAAGTCTCGGTGGTAGACAGTTCCACGTTGATGGCTTTTTCTCCCGCTTCGACTGCACCGATGAGGTCGGGCAATGTCAGATAGGAATCCGGTCCGGCCACCAGGTCGACGTGATGTTTTTCAATCAGGTCATTTTTTACTCGTTCGGCCATGCATCCCAATACACCTACAATCAGGTGCTTGCGCTTCTTGCGCAGGGAGTGGAAATATTCCAGGCGGTTCAGAATCTTCTGTTCCGCATTGTCGCGGATGGAACAGGTGTTCATGAATACGGCATCCGCCTCTTCCAGGTTGTCACATGGCGTGTAGCCGGCCATTTGCATGATAGAGGCCACTACTTCACTGTCGGCCACATTCATCTGGCATCCGTACGTTTCGATAAACAACTTCTTGTTTTCGTTTTCAGTTGCAGATTTAAAGTCTGCTCCTGTGGTTTCTTTTGTCATAGAGTTCTTTTATTTAAAAATTTGCCTGCAAAGATACCTGTTTCTTGGTTAACTTCCATGAAAAGGGTAGGATATATAGATTTTATTCGTATCTTTGAAGAAAACCTTAACACTTAATATTTATGGACGTTTTTCAAATTCTTATCTTTCTGGGAATAATCTGTCTGGGACTTTATCAGACAAGAAAACAGACACAGAAAAAGAGCGCTCAGCAAAAAGTGGTGAGGAAAACGGTTCCCGCAGATACCTTCCCGAAGACAGAAGAAGCGGTGGAAGAAGTGCGGATGACTCCGCCGCCAACAAGCTGGAAAAAGCGGGCGGAACATTTTGTGAAACCGGCAAAGCAGCCGAGGAAAGAGACAAAGCAAGTTCCCTTGCAGGCAGAAAAGTCGGAAGAGAACTGTTCGGAATATGCTTTCCGCACACCTTCGGATGCACGGCGGGCTTTTATATATTCTGAAATATTCCGCCGAAAATACGATTGAGAAACAAATTTTCATACTTAAATACTATAACATAAAAAACACTTGATACTATGAGCTTTAACTTTATTACGGCAGTCGAGGCTGCCAGCTACATCAAGGATGGGGATATTGTCGGATTGAGCGGCTTTACCCCTGCAGGAAGTCCGAAAGCGGTGACTGCTGAGTTGGCAAAAATAGCAGAGGAAAAACATGCGAGGGGTGAAGCCTTTCAGATAGGTGTGATTACGGGAGCGTCTACAGGAGACTCTTGCGACGGAGCACTGACCCGGGCACACGCCATCAAGTTCCGTGCTCCTTATACCACAAATACAGATTTCCGCAAGGCGGTAAATAACGGTGAAATCAATTATACGGATATTCATCTGTCGCAGGTGGCACAACGCCTGCGTTCCGGTTTCTTAGGGCATGTCAATGTGGCTATTCTTGAGGCTTGCGAGATTACGGAAGACGGGCGTATCTACCTGACAGCCGGGGTGGGTATTTCACCGACCATTGCTCGACTGGCCGACAAAGTGATTGTGGAACTGAATGCAGCTCATAGCAAGCGTTTGATTGGTATGCACGATTTGTATGAGATGGAACGTCCGCCTTACCGTCGGCCGATTCCGATTGTGCGTCCGAGCGACCGTATCGGTCTTCCTTACATTCAGGTAGACCCTTCCAAAATAGTGGGGATTGTAGAAACGAATATGCCGGATGAGGCCCGTGGTTTCCATGCTTCCGATCCGGTGACGGATAAAATCGGACAGAATGTGGCGGAATTTTTGGCAGCCGACATGCGTAAGGGGATTATTCCTTCCACTTTCCTTCCGTTGCAGTCGGGAGTAGGAAACATCGCTAATGCGGTATTGAGTGCCTTGGGAAAGGACTCCAGCATTCCTCCGTTTGAGATGTATACGGAGGTAATCCAGAATTCAGTCATCACCTTGATTAAAGAAGGGCGCATCAAGTTTGGCAGCACCTGTTCGCTGAGCGTGACCAACGACTGCTTGCAGGACATTTATGACAACATGGACTTTTTCCGCCACAAGCTGGTGTTGCGTCCGTCGGAAATTTCCAACTGTCCGGAAGTGGTCCGTCGTATCGGGGTTATTTCCATGAATACAGCCATTGAAGCGGATATTTATGGTAATGTGAACTCTACCCATATCTGCGGTACCAAGATGATGAACGGTATTGGTGGTTCCGGCGACTTTACCCGCAGTGCCTATATCTCTATTTTCTCTTGCCCTTCGACGGCGAAAGGCGGATGCATCAGTTCCATCGTACCGATGGTATCGCATCTGGACCACAGCGAACACTCTGTGAACGTCATTATCACTGAACAGGGTATTGCCGACTTGCGCGGTAAGAGCCCGATGGAGCGTGCGGAAGCGGTTATTGAACACTGTGCACATCCGGATTATAAACAATTGCTTTGGGATTATTTGAAGATTTCTACGAAAGGTCAGACTTGTCACAGTCTGTCGGCAGCCTTGGGTATGCATCAGGTCTTTTTGGACAAGGGCGACATGCGCTTGACTAACTGGGCCGATTTTCAGAAATAAAAAAGATAATTTATTGTTTGATAAAAAGCCCCGTGTCTGCTTCGGCGGATACGGGGCTTTGGTGTATTGGTAAAACTCTTTCTGCGTTATTTCACTTCAATTTGTATCTTTCCGGTTTTGATGCCTTTGGCAGAAACTTGCAGTTCAAGCAGACCTTTTTCTTCTCCAGCCTGTACGATGGCAGTCAGCATTCCGTTAAAAGCATGCATCTGAGGCAGGTGGAACAAATCCAGACAGGTAGGGTCGCCGTTGGCTGAGGCTTTGTAGTTTCCGGCACCTTTTACACTGAATTTCACCAGGCGCATGTCGGTAGGGCAGAGGTTGCCGTCTTTGTCTACAATGCGTACGGTTACGTAAGCCAAGTCTTTTCCGTCGGCTTTCAGTGATTGCTGTGCAGGAATCAGTTCAATGTGATGCGGCTTTCCGGCTGTACGGATTGTCTTTTCCGCTTTGGCAGCACCCGTTTCATCGTATGCCACAACTTTTACCTCCCCTGGTTCGTAAATGGCATGCGGCCACATCAGGCGGTAGCGGTTTTCCACTGTTTGGTTATTTTTTGTCTGTTTTCCGTAGCTTTTTCCATTGATGAAAAGTTCAGCTGTCGAATAGTTGGTATACACAAATACGGGCACTTCCTTGCCTTCTCGTCCTTCCCAGTTCCAGTGCGGGAGAATGTGCAGGGTTTCTGCCTGCTTGTTCCATACACTGCGATACAGGTAATAACGGTCTTTCGGAAGAGAAGCCAAATCGATGATGCCGAACATGGAGCTGTGGTTGGGCCATGCGTTCGTGTCGTACGGGCTGGGTTCTCCCAGGTAGTCGAAGCCGGTCCATACAAACTGTCCCAGTGTCCAGTTATGGTCATCTGCCTGGGCAAAGTCGATGTCGGGAATGTTGGACCAGGAACAATATTCCAAGTCGTAGGAAGACGACTGATGGTCATCATATTTGGCATCTGCTTTTCGTTCGGCAGGGAATTTATATACACCGCGGGAACTGACGGTAGAAGAAGTTTCCGAACCCAATACCAGGTTTTGAGGTAATTGCTGATAAGCTTCTTCATAACGATGTGCCCGGTAGTTGAATCCTGGAATGTCGAGCATGGCCGCAAATCCATTGTTTAACACACAACTTACTTGGTCCATGCCGCAGGTAACCGGACGGGTAGGGTCTTCGCGATGGCAGATGTCTTGCAGGAATTTAGCCACCTTATAGCCTTCGGCACTGCACTGGGTGGGTACTTCGTTCCCGATGCTCCACATTACCACACAAGGGTGGTTGCGATATTGATGCAGCATGTTCACCATGTCTTTTTCGGCCCATTCGTTGAAATAACGGTGGTATCCGTTGTCGCATTTGGCGATGTCCCATTCGTCGAACGGTTCAATCATCATCATGAAGCCCATTTCGTCACAGAGGCTGACCAGTTCGGGGGCCGGCATGTTGTGGGCCGTGCGGATGGCGTCGCATCCCATGTCTTTCAACAGGGTAAGTTGGTGGCGTAAGGCCGAAACATTGATAGCTGCTCCCAGCGGACCTAAATCGTGGTGGTTGCATACGCCTTGGAACTTACGGTGTTTCCCGTTCAGGAAGAACCCCTTGTCGGCCACGAACTCAATGGAACGGATACCGAAACGGGTGGTATAGGTATCAGTAAGTTGCCCGTCGACATAGATTTTGGAGACAGCCTGATAGAGTACAGGGGTTTCCGGGGACCATAGCTGTGGTTTTTCCACGATGAAGTTTTGTGTAAAAGGTTGGCCATGGTTGATGTGTCCTTCGTTCTTTTTGCTGGCCACTTTCTGTCCGTCGGGAGAAAGAATATCCGTTTCTACGGTAATTGTTTCTTTTCCCACATTATTCAGTGTGGTGCGAAGGCAGACGGATGCATAGTCAGTATCTACATGAGGAGTGGTGATTTGAGTACCCCATACAGGTACATGTACCTTTTCGGTAGTTACCAGATGGACATTCCGGTAGAGTCCGGCACCCGGATACCAGCGGGAAGACTGGGGACGGTTCTCCAGACGTACCGCCAGTACGTTGTTCTTTCCGTCTTTATGCAGGAATTCAGTCACGTCACAATGGAAAGAGTTGTAGCCGTACGGCCAGAAACAGGCTTCCTGCCCATTGACATACACATGCGCCTCACTCATGGCTCCATCGAAAATCAAGGTTGTTTTTTTCTCGGGGTCTGCGTCGAAATGCGTACGATACCAGCCTACGCCGACGTAAGGCAATCCGCCGGTACGTCCGGTCTTTATCGAGGCCTGTGTTTCCAGGTTTTGTGTAATGGCTACATTTTGCAAGTCGTTATTCCGGTCAAACGGTCCGTAAATGGCCCAGTCGTGAGGAATACGGACTGACTCCCATTTTGTATCATCGAAGGCGATGGAGGCGGCTCCGGAAGCTTCTCCTTTATGGAACTTCCAGCCGGTTTCTAAAAGCTGTTCGTGACGTTGTGCGCTGAGGCTGCAAATACTGCATAACAATACAGCGAGCAGAAAGAGTTTACGGATGTGCATAAATTTTTAGTATTAGGTTTTCATTTATCAAGCAAAGATAAACTTTTCGTTCGAAACTATCCTTATTTATTCCTGAACTCTTACTATATTTGCGGAAAATTTGGAGAAATACGTAAAAATCAATCATATAATATTTCGATATGGAATATAATTTCAGAGAAATTGAAAAAAAATGGCAGCAAAGATGGGTAGACCGGAAGACCTATAAGGTTGTCGAAGATGAATCCAAGAAGAAATTCTATGTGTTGAACATGTTCCCTTATCCTTCGGGAGCAGGCCTTCATGTGGGTCATCCGCTTGGATACATTGCCAGCGATATTTATGCACGTTACAAGCGCCTGCAGGGATTCAATGTGTTGAATCCGATGGGATACGATGCATACGGTTTGCCTGCTGAACAATATGCCATTCAGACAGGACAGCATCCGGCTATTACTACCGCAGCTAATATCGCCCGTTATCGGGAGCAGCTGGATAAGATCGGCTTCTCGTTCGACTGGGACCGTGAAGTGCGTACTTGCGAGCCGGGATATTATCACTGGACCCAGTGGGCTTTCCAGAAGATGTTTAACAGCTTCTACTGCAATTCTTGCCACAAGGCACAGCCTATCAGTAAGCTGGTGGCACATTTTGAAAAGGAAGGTACGGAAGGCTTGGATGTGGCTTGCAGTGAGGAACTGCATTTCACTGCCGAAGAGTGGAAAGCAAAGACGGAAAAGGAACAGCAGGAAATCCTGATGAACTACCGTATTGCATACTTGGGAGAAACTATGGTGAACTGGTGTCCGGCATTGGGTACCGTACTGGCCAACGATGAGGTGGTTGACGGAGTATCTGAGCGTGGAGGTTATCCTGTGGTACAGAAGAAGATGCGTCAGTGGTGTTTGCGTGTGTCTGCTTATGCACAGCGTCTGCTCGACGGACTGGAAACGGTGGACTGGACCGATTCTCTGAAAGAAACCCAGCGTAACTGGATTGGCCGTTCAGAAGGTACGGAAGTCCGTTTCAAGGTGAAAGACAGCGACTTGGAATTCACCATCTTTACGACCCGTGCCGATACGATGTTTGGGGTGACTTTCATGGTACTTGCACCTGAAAGTGAACTGGTTCCGCAGTTGACTACTGAAGGCCAGCGTTCGGAAGTGGAAGCTTATCTGGAACGTACAAAGAAACGTACCGAGCGCGAACGTATTTCTGACCGTCGGGTAACAGGTGTATTCAGCGGTTCGTATGCAATCAATCCGTTTACGGGTGAATCGGTTCCGGTATGGATCAGTGATTATGTATTGGCAGGATACGGTACTGGAGCCATCATGGCCGTACCTGCACACGATAGCCGTGACTATGCGTTTGCCAAACATTTCAATCTGCCGATTATCCCGTTGGTAGAAGGATGCGATGTCAGTGAAGAAAGTTTTGATGCCAAGGAAGGTATCGTATGCAACTCTCCGAAAGCCGGTGTAACTCCTTATTGCGACCTGACTTTGAACGGCCTGACCATCAAGGAAGCCATTGCTGCTACCAAGAAATATGTAAAAGAACATAATTTAGGTCGTGTAAAAGTCAACTTCCGTTTGCGCGATGCCATCTTCTCTCGTCAGCGTTACTGGGGTGAACCGTTCCCGGTTTACTATAAGGACGGTATGCCGTACATGATTGACGAGCACAAGTTGCCGCTGGAATTGCCGGAAGTAGACAAATTCCTGCCGACTGAAAGTGGAGAACCCCCGTTGGGACACGCTACCCGCTGGGCATGGGATGTGGAAAAAGGCGAAGTCGTAGAAAACTCCAAGATTGACAATGTACACGTATTCCCGCTCGAACTGAATACCATGCCGGGATTTGCCGGATCAAGTGCTTATTATTTGCGTTACATGGATCCGCACAACGATAAGGAACTGGTTTCTGAAAAAGCTGACCGCTACTGGCAGAACGTTGACCTCTATGTGGGAGGTACCGAACATGCAACCGGTCACTTGATTTATTCTCGTTTCTGGAACAAGTTCCTGTTCGACCTGGGTGTCAGCATCAAGGAAGAACCGTTCCAGAAACTGGTGAACCAGGGAATGATTCAGGGCCGAAGCAACTTTGTATATCGTATCAAGGATACCAATACCTTTGTATCTTTGGGGCTGAAAGACCAGTATGACGTGACTCCGCTGCATGTGGATGTAAACATCGTATCCAACGATGTGTTGGATGTGGAAGCCTTCAAGAACTGGCGTCCGGAATACCACAATGCAGAATTCATCCTCGAAGATGGAAAATATATCTGTGGTTGGGCGGTAGAAAAGATGAGTAAGTCCATGTACAACGTGGTCAACCCGGACATGATTGTAGAACGTTATGGAGCCGATACTTTGCGTATGTATGAAATGTTCCTCGGTCCGGTGGAACAGTCCAAACCGTGGGATACCAACGGTATCGACGGGGTACACCGTTTCCTGAAGAAACTCTGGAACCTGTTCTATGACCGTCAGGGCACTTTCTTGCCAGTGGAAGGAGAGGCTACCAAAGAAGAGCTGAAATCTATTCATAAGCTGATTAAGAAGGTGACAGGTGATATTGAAACCTTCTCTTACAATACTTCTATCAGTGCGTTCATGATTTGTGTGAATGAACTGACTTCTTTGAAATGTCATAACAAGGAGGTGATGAGTAACCTCGTTATTCTTCTGGCTCCGTTTGCTCCTCACTTGGCTGAAGAATTGTGGGAGGCACTAGGTCACACCACTTCTGTGTGCGATGCACAGTGGCCGGCATTCAATGAAGACTACCTGAAAGAAGACAGTGTGAAGTACACCATCTCGTTCAACGGCAAGGCACGTTTCACAATGGAATTCCCTGCTGACGCTGATAACAATACGATTCAGGCTGCGGTAATGGCTGAAGAACAATCACAGAAATGGATTGACGGCAAGACGCCGAAGAAGGTGATTATCGTACCGAAAAAGATTGTGAACATTGTACTTTAACTTTTTATTTCTCATCCGGAACAAGGGGGAGGCTTACCCTTCTTGTCCCGGATGATTTTTATTTTTCTATGGAGACATTATTGAAAAAGAAATTAGGGAGAGAGTCAAGGGATTATTTGGCTATTACCTTTGGATTGATTTGCTATTCTATCGGTTGGGCGGCCTTTATGCTTCCTTACCAGATTACTACCGGAGGAGTCACAGGTATTGCTGCCATTATTTATTATGCGACGGGCATTGAAATACAGGTTTCCTATTTTATTATCAATGCGGTCTTTTTAGGCTTTGCATTAAAGATTTTAGGTCCTAAATTCAGTATCAAGACCATCTTTGCCATTTTCATGTTGACTTTCCTGCTCTGGTTTTTCCAAATGATTCTAAAAGATGAGAATGGAAACCTGCCCCAGTTACTGGGTCCTGGACAGGACTTCATGGCCTGTGTGATAGGAGCTGGTCTGTTAGGATTCGGTATCGGTATCGTCTTCTGCAACAATGGAAGTACGGGAGGTACGGATATCATTGCGTGGATTATTAACAAGTACAAGGATGTGACCTTGGGACGGATGATGATGTATTGCGATATTGTCATCATTTCTTCTTGCTATTTTATTTTCCATGACTGGCGTCGGGTGTTGTTCGGTTTCTGCGTGCTGTTTATCATGAGTATTGTGATTGACTATGTCATCAACAGTACACGTCAGTCTGTGCAGTTCTTGATTTTTTCTCGCAAATACAATGAAATAGCCGAGGGCATTGCTACACAGATTGACCGTGGAGTGACGTTACTCGACGGACAGGGCTGGTATAGCAAGCAGGATATCAAAGTGGTGGTTGTTTTGGCCAAAAAGAGAGAGTCACTCGATATTTTCCGCTTGGTAAAGGACATTGATCCCAACGCGTTTATTTCGCAAAGTAATGTAGTGGGAGTGTACGGGGAAGGCTTTGATAAACTTAAAGTAAAATAAACATTTCCCTAAGATATTTAAAATGAAAGAAGGTTTTCTCGTTTAATTTGCTTAATCGGGAAAACTTTTTTTAATTTGTAAATAAATATTGTGATACTTAAATCTATAGCGTGAAAAGAATATTCAAATTTATTCTGATGGCAGTATGGTTCCTGACCTGTGCTTTCGGAAATCATGTGTGGGGAAAAAGTTTACCTCAAGTCCGTCAGTTGCATACGGGCTGGGAATTTTCAATGTATGGCAGTAACGAATGGTTGTCTGCTGAAGTCCCTGGTACGGTTCATCAAGATTTGTTGGCTCACCATAAATTGCCGGATCCTTTTTATGGCATGAATGAAGAGAAAATCCAATGGGTAGAAAAAGAAGACTGGCAGTATCGCACTTCATTCGTGCTTGGCGAAGAAGAAATGAAGTCGGAAGAAGTGTTTCTGGTTTTTGAAGGACTGGATACCTATGCCGATGTGTTCTTGAACGGTTCTCTTTTATTGAAGGCGGATAATATGTTTGTGGGCTACCGCATCCCCGTCAAGAAAGTATTGAAAAAGGGTGAAAACAAGCTGGTGGTACGTTTTCGTTCACCTATTCGGGAGGCGATGCCCCAATGGGAAAGTAACGGATTCGATTATCCGGCAGACAATGATCATTTCCCACAGAAATTAAGTGTGTTTACACGTAAAGCTCCTTACTCTTATGGCTGGGATTGGGGCATCCGGATGGTGACCTGTGGCATCTGGCGTCCTGTGTATCTGGAGTTTGCTAATAAGGCGGTGGTAGAGGATTATTTTGTGCGTCAGACCTCGGTCAGTGCAGCCCGTGCAGAGGTGGACAATCAAATAGAGATAAATAATATAGGGAATGACAGGCAGCAGGCCTTGGTCCGTGTCACTTATCGCTATTCTGGAGAAGCTGATAAAAGCATGGAAAAGAAAGTAGAACTACTGCCAGGACAAAATACGGTATCAATTCCTTTGTCGGTAGAATCACCGTATCTTTGGATGCCCAACGGTTGGGGAGAGCCTGCGTTGTATGAGTTTGAAGCATCGGTGTGGGTTGACGGACAGCTGGTTTCGCAGAAAAGCCACCAGATAGGGCTTCGTCAAGTCCGCGTGGTACAGGAAAAGGACAAAGAGGGAATGAGCTTCTATTTTGAAGTGAACGGTATTCCGATGTTTGCTAAGGGCACCAACCTGATACCTTCCGATGCCTTGCTTCCGCGGGTGACTCGTGCCCGTTATGCGCGTTTACTGGAAGATGCACAGGCTTCTCACATGAATATGATACGTGTGTGGGGAGGTGGTATCTATGAAGATGATGCCTTCTTTGAAGAGGCCGACAAGCGGGGAATCCTCATCTGGCAGGATTTTATGTTTGCTTGTACCACGTATCCGCACGATCCGGTTTTTCTGCATCGGGTATCGGAAGAAGCTGAATACAATATCAAGCGGTTGCGGAATCATGCTTCATTGGCTATGTGGTGCGGCAACAATGAAATTTATGAAGGCCTGCGTTATTGGGGCTGGAAAGACAAATATACGCCGGAAGTTTACCAGCAGATGCTGGAAGGATACGATGTGCTTTTCCGTCAGTTTCTGCCGGAAAAAGTGAAAGAACTGGATCCGGGTCGGTTCTATTTGGAGGGTTCTCCGTATGAGGCCAACTGGGGAAGACCGGAAAGCTGGAAGATTGCCGACAGCCACAACTGGGGCACCTGGTATGGCCAGAAACCTTTTGAGAGCCTCGACAAGGAGATTCCGCGGTTTATGAGTGAATACGGATTCCAGGCCTTCCCGGAAATGAAGACCATCCGTACGTTTGCTTCTCCGAAAGACTATGAGCTGGAATCGCCGGTGATGAATGCACATCAGAAGAGTACCATCGGGAATGCCTTGATAAAAAAGACGATGGCCCTCTATTATCCAGTGCCGGAGAAATTTGAAGATTTGGTGTATGCAGGTCTTGTATTGCAAGGACAGGGCATGCGTCATGGCATGGAGGCACATCGCCGGAATCGCCCGTATTGTATGGGAAGTCTGCCTTGGCAGCTGAATGACAGCTGGCCGGTGGTTTCCTGGTCGGCCATCGACTATTACGGCAATTGGAAAGCCATGCAGTACCAGACCCAAAGGGCTTTTGCTCCGGTGTTGATCAATGCCATTCGGGAAGGAGATAAATTGCGCGTATATGTGTTGTCCGATTGCCTGAAAGGGGAAAAAGTGACCTTGCAACTGGAATGGACTGACTTCCAGGGAAAGGTACATCGTCGGCAGCAAATAGACGGCAACTTGCCGGTCAATGCTTCGGAGGTACTCTATGAAGAGGACTGGCAGAAGGCTTTTGCAGCCTGTGATACGACGGCTTCCTTCTTGCGTATGACCTTAAAAGGCCATCAAAGCCGGAAGATACTCTCGGATGAAGTATACTATCCGGTATATCCCAAATACCAGCGTCTGCCTAAGGCGAAGATTTCTTGCAAGAAAACTCCTAAGAAAGGAGTTTACGAGCTGACCTTGAAATCCAATCAGCTGGCGCGGGATGTATTTATCGAGATACCGGTGCAAGGGGTACGTTTTTCCGATAACTTCTTTGATTTGCTGCCGGGAGTGACCAAGAAAGTGACGGTCTCTTCGGCCGATGGAAGTCCTTTGGAAGATATTACGGTCCATATTCATCAATTGAGTGATATTACTTCTAATTATTAACCTTTATATTATCGACATGAAACCATTTTTAAAAATGAATTGTTTGGGGTTGGCATTGGCTGGAATGCTGATCACTTCGTGTACGGATAGTCCGACCGCAGTCGCAGACTATCAGGTGGTACCTATGCCATTGGAAATTACAGCGGCATCACAGGGATCGTTTCTGCTGAAGAGTGGAGAAACGGTTTATTATCCTGCCGGAAACGAAAAAATGAAAAAGAATGCGGAATTCCTGGCTACTTTTATCAAAGAACAGACGGGGATTACGTTGAAGACACAAGAAGGAGAGAAAGAAGAGGGAATTGTGCTGAAGCTGGGTCTGGAAGCCAATTCTCCGGAAGCATATCGTTTGACGGTAGACGGAAAGAAAGTGGTGATTGCCGCTCCTTCCGAGGCCGGTGTGTTCTATGGTATCCAGACTTTGCGTAAATCTGTATCCGTGCATGAAGGAGGGGGAGCCATTGAATTGCCTGCCGTAGAGATTAATGACAGCCCGCGCTTCAGCTATCGTGGAATGATGCTCGACGTAGGTCGTCACATGTTTACGGTAGATGAAATCAAAACATACATCGACATGCTGGCGTTGCACAACATCAACCGTTTCCACTGGCATCTTTCAGAAGATCAGGGATGGCGTATTGAAATCAAGAAATATCCGAAGCTGACCGAAATCGGTTCCAAGCGTAGTGAAACGGTTATCGGACGCAACTCGGGCGAATACGACGGTAAGCCTTACGGTGGTTTCTATACCCAGGAACAGGCCAAGGAAATTGTGGCATACGCGGCAGAACGTTACATCACGGTCATTCCGGAAATCGACATGCCGGGACACATGCAGGCAGCTTTGGCGGCTTATCCGGAACTGGGATGTACAGGTGGTCCGTATGAAGTATGGCGTATGTGGGGTATCTCCGACAATGTGCTTTGTGCCGGAAACGACAAGACCATCCAGTTTATCAAGGATGTGCTGGCTGAGATTATCGAAATCTTCCCGTCTGAATACATTCATGTAGGTGGCGACGAATGTCCGAAAGTGAAGTGGGAGACTTGTCCGAAGTGTCAGGCCCGCATCAAGGCCTTGGGCATCAAGGGCGACAGCAAGCACTCCAAGGAAGAATATTTGCAGAGCTATGTGATTCATGAAGCGGAGAAGTTCTTGAACGAACACGGACGGAACATGATCGGATGGGATGAGACATTGGAAGGTGGTCTGGCTCCGAATGCTACGGTAATGTCTTGGAGAGGTGAAGCCGGAGGTATTGAAGCAGCCCGTCAGAAACACAATGTCATCATGACGCCGAATACCTACTTGTATTTCGACTATTATCAGGCAAAGGATACCGACAATGAACCGTTAGCTATTGGTGGCTATCTGCCGATTGAAAGAGTGTACAGCTACGAACCGATGCCTTCCGTACTTTCTCCGGAAGAACAGAAATACATCACGGGTGTGCAGGCCAATCTGTGGACGGAATACATTCCTACTTTGGCACAGGCGCAGTACATGGTATTGCCGCGTATGGCTGCCCTTTGCGAAACCCAGTGGAGTGCTCCTGAAAAGAAGAAAGATTATCAGGGATTCTTGAAACGTACGGCTCGTCTGACCAAGATTTATCAGTTGAAGGGTTGGAACTATGCGACTCATATCTTTGATGTGAACGTGAATATTGTGCCCAATTCAGAAACTGGAAAACTGGATGTCAGTGCCGCTACGATTGATGAGGCTCCGATCTATTACACCCTGGATGGAACTGAACCGACAGCTTCTTCTACCAAGTTTGAAGGCGGTCTGAGCATCGATGCAGCTTGTGTATTGCGCATGATGGCGGTACGTCCGGAAGGCAATTCCCGTGTGACACTCGACAGCATCTCATTCAGCAAGTCTACGGCGAAACCGATTACAATGCTGCAACCTATCAACAAGCCCTACGAGTTCAAGGGAGCTGTAACGTTGGTAGACGGTATGACCGGCAACCGGAACTACAAGACCGGCCGCTGGATTGCGTTCTACAAGAACGATATGGAAGCTGTCATCGACCTGAAGGAAGCGACTGAAATCAGTTCCATGACCTTGCGTACCTGCGTGGAAAAAGGTGACTGGATTTTTGATGCCAGAGGAATCACGGTAGAAGTATCCGATGACAACAAGACCTTCAAAAAGGTGGCTTCAGAAACTTATCCGGCCATGACCGAAAAGGATGCCAATCAGATTTATACGCATACGCTGAAGTTTACGCCGGTAAAGACCCGTTATGTGAAGGTAACCGCCTTGTCTGAAAAGAACATTCCGGCATGGCATGGAGGAAAAGGCAATCCGGGCTATCTGTTTGTGGATGAAATCGTACTGAACTAACATCTTGACAGTTCTTTTATAACAATGGGGTCTGGTTTCCTGAGAAGGAAGCTGGACCTTTTTTTATGTAGTTTTTAGGGATACATTTTGAATACTAAAGGGTTGGTATGTATCTTTGTACCTGTAAATTTGATTAGGAAGTTTGTATGAAGAAGAAACTGGTTTTTGCGACAAACAATGCCCATAAGTTGGACGAAATACGGGCCATCTTGGGAGACAAGGTAGACATCTTGAGCCTGAAAGATATTCATTGTGAGGCAGATATTCCTGAAACGGCAGACACCTTGGAGGGAAATGCGGCACTCAAGGCGGAGTATATTTATCAGAACTACGGTATGGATTGCTTTGCAGACGATACGGGTCTGGAAGTGGAAGCACTGAATGGAGCTCCTGGAGTGTATTCAGCACGCTATGCGGGCGGTGAGGGACACGATTCTGAGGCCAACATGAAGAAATTGCTGGCTGAGCTGGAGGGAAAAGACAACCGGAAGGCACAGTTCCGTACGGCCATCTGCCTGATAGAAGACGGTCAGTCGCACCTGTTTGAAGGAATCGTAAAAGGTGAAATCATCCGGGAGAAACAGGGAGCCTCAGGCTTTGGTTACGATCCGGTGTTTGTACCCGAAGGTTATACCGAGACTTTTGCCGAGATGGGAGCAGAAGAGAAAAATAAAATCAGCCACCGGGCAAGGGCCGTACAGCATTTGTGTGAATACCTGAACGGACAGCCTTCTTAATTTGAAACATTGTCCGCAGTAAGCGTACACTTCAGATAATATCCCCGTCCCTTGACGGTGACAATCCGATAATCCGGGAAGTCTTGCAGGACTTTCCGGATGGTTTGTATATGGGTTTCCAGTTTTTCGTTGGCTTCGGCATCATCTGGCCAGCAAATGGCTGTAATTTCTTCCCGATTGACGCATTCTCCATTCTTCGTCCACAACTGATGGAGAATCTGTAAATCCAGGCGGGAGATGGCACATTGTATGCCGTCGATGAGGAGGACCTGATGCGTCAGGTCGATGTAGAGGCCTTTTGCAGGCTTTTTCTGCCGTTTTTTGTAGCGTAGGTAAAGCAATATGCCTCCGGCGAACAGCATCAGGAAAAAAGCACCATAACAAGCGACAGGAATATAGCGCAGCAGCGTAAGGAAGTCGTAATCTGCCCACCCCTGCAACTGGAGATTGTGCGTCAGGTCGAGCTGATAGACGGGCGTTCGATAAGCTGAGGCTGTCGGCAGGATGCCTGCCCGTGTTTGGGTGCGGGCCTGCGTGTGGATATAAAACACTCCGGCCATTCCACTGATGTGTCTTTGGGCAAGTTGTGCCTGGAACAGCTGGTTGATTTGTTCGGCATTGACTGGCAGAATATCATCTAACAAGTATTCATTCAGCAGTTTCCGGGCAGTGGCTTCCGGAATACTGTCCTGAAATACGTAAGTTGTTTTTTTCTCCAAGGTCTGGAGGGTATAGCTCTTGATTTTCCGATTGGCAATGGGAGCAAGAAGATAGGCCTTGAGAGCCGGTTCTACGAATAGTCTGTTGTCTGTCTGAAAAGTATTTAGACGGTCCTCATAATGTAAGCGTTCGGCTTCCCGTAAAGCCTCGTTAATGGCCGTGTGAACCTGTGTCCGGCTACAGCGGAAGGCGATGCCGCAGATGGCAATCCAGGCAAGGGAAAAAACGGCGGCAAACAGGAGTGTGGTAGTTCTTTTTTTCATGACAACTTCTTTGAGGGCAAATTAAACGAAAAAAAGCGGGAATTCAAAAACGTAACAGTATCCATGAAAAAGTGCGCTTACTTGTTTTGGGTTTCCCAGTCAGGAAACATATGTTTCTCGGTGCGGAAACATACGTTTCGCGTAAGGAAAACGTACGTTTCCGCGCCGGAAAACGTAAAAAAGAACGAGGCCTTTTCCGGGAAAAGTACCTGTGTTTGCTTATCTTTCTTTCAAGTATTGTGCTACTTTCTCAAAAAACTGGGAGATGTGGGCTCCGTCCACGAACGCATGACTCACTGTCAGGGCAATGGGCATTACCAGCCTTCCTTCCCGCTTGACGGCCTTTCCTGCGTTCATCAGCGGGTAATCCAACGGATGGCCGGGGGCATACTGTGTGTAGGAAACAGACGTGAAATACAATTTCGGAGTCGCGCTGAGCAGGATGACGTCGAAATCTCCTTGCGCGGCAATTTCCTTGTCGGTGCCGTACGGGTCTCCATCTTCCGGAATGGACGTGATGATGCGCCGGGCTTCTTCGTAGAAGGCCTTGAAATCGCTTTGCCAGGGGATGCGTACGGTGTAGAAGGTCTTTTCGGGGACGGCAATCGGGGTGGTGATGTCTACCGTGTCATGGTAGACCACCTGGCCGTCTTTGTCCCATCGGTAGCGGAACTCCTTGATTTCGTTTGCAGCACGGAGTACGGCATACAGGTAATACAGGAAAAAGGAATGCCCTTTGGCCTTGGCTTCGGCGTAAGCCTCCGTACAGTCCACTTCGCTGGTGATGGCAATCCAAGAGTTATGGAAGTCACGGAAGAAGAGATAATTGTCCTTCCGTTCCCAGGTGTCAATGTCAATCAGGTGTTTCATGCAGGTTTGAATTTCTGCGCCACTTTTCGGTAGGTAGGCATGTCGATGTGTAACTGTTCTCCCAAGGCAATCATGTCGAAAAGCAGGCCCTGAATTTCCGATTCATGACCGCGGGCGATATCTTTCTGCATGGAAGCCGTGCTGTGCGGGTCTAGCTTGTCGATGACCATCAGGTTGTAAGCAACCGGGTCGTGGGGGTAGTGGATGCCTAATTTCTCACCTATCTGTGCGCTTTCACGCGACAGGCCGATGAAGGTATCGCGTACTTCGCCTTCGTGTTGCACTTCTCCCATCGGCACATCGTGATAAGCTCCTGTGCAGGCCATGGCAGAGATGAATGACCATTTGATGAAGGTATCGCGGTTGATATCGTCCGATACGTCCACTTTGATACCGCATGCACGGAGTTCTTCGGCAATGGCTTCCAGCCGTTCGGGGGCGACATGCTGTTCCGGACGGGCTCCAAATACCAGGCGGAAGATGCTTCCCATCTGGCTGATTTCTCCTTCACCGGATACGAATCCTACGATGTAAATACAGCCGTCGAGTACCTTGACCGACGGAACAAGGCGTCCGATACGGGGACCAGTGCCATACACATTGAGGATAGGGATCACCAGTGTGTCGGGAGTGGCAGCCCGTTCTAATACGTCCTTGATGGAGTCGATGGAATAGCCTTTCACACAGACAAAGATTACGTCGGCTTTTCCCTGAAATTCTTCGGCGGTACAGGCCTTCACGGGGAGAAAATGTTCGCCTTTCAAATCCGATTTCAAATGCAGTCCCTGACGGCGGATGGCCTCCAAGTGCTTTCCCCGGGCAATGCAAGTGACTTCCTTGCCTGCCAAGGCAAGAAATCCGGCGATGCATCCTCCTACACCGCCTGTTCCGATGATGAGATAGTTCATGGTGTAATCAATTTAGCGGGATAAAAAAACAGCACGGAACCGTGGAAGTCCCGTGCTGAGGTAATGAGTTTTATACATTGAAGCGGAAGTGCATGATGTCACCGTCTTCCACGATGTAATCCTTACCTTCCACATTGAGTTTTCCGGCTTCGCGTACGGCAGCTTCTGAACCGTAGTGGATGAAGTCGTCATACTTGATGACCTCGGCGCGGATAAAGCCTTTTTCAAAGTCGGTGTGGATGACACCTGCACACTGCGGAGCTTTCCAACCTTTGTGGAAGGTCCATGCGCGGACTTCCATCTTTCCGGCCGTGAAGTAAGTCTCCAGGTTCAGCAGCTTGTAGGCGGCTCGTATCAGTCGGCTCACGCCCGATTCTTCCAACCCGACTTCCTGCAGGAACATCTGGCGGTCTTCGTAGGTTTCCAGTTCGGCAATATCGGCTTCTGTCTTAGCGGCCACAATCAGGATTTCAGCGCCTTCGTCTTTTACGGCTTCGCGTACCTGCTCTACGTATTTGTTGCCATTTACCGCACTGCCTTCGTCCACGTTGCAGACATACAGCACCGGTTTGGAAGTCAGCAGGAAGAGGTCGTGTGCGATTTTCTGCTCATCCTTTGATTCAAACTGTACGGTGCGGGCTGATTTTCCTTGCAGCAGGGCATCGCGGTAGCGTACCAATACTTCGTAGGTTTGTTTGGCCACCTTGTCACCGCCGGTCTGTGCTTGTTTCTGCACCTTCTGGATACGGCTTTCAATGGTCTCCAGGTCTTTCAGCTGAAGCTCAGTGTCGATGATTTCCTTGTCGCGCACAGGGTCTACACTTCCGTCCACATGGGTCACGTTTTCATCGTCAAAGCAACGCAACACGTGCAGGATGGCATCCGTTTCACGGATGTTGGCCAGGAACTTGTTGCCCAGTCCTTCTCCTTTGCTGGCTCCTTTCACCAGTCCGGCGATGTCCACAATTTCTACCGTAGTAGGAACGATGCGGTCCGGATCCACCAATTCGGCCAGTTTGTTGAGGCGGTCATCGGGTACGGTGATGACTCCTACATTCGGTTCGATAGTACAGAATGGGAAATTGGCTGCCTGCGCTTTCGCGTTGGACAGGCAGTTGAAGAGTGTCGATTTTCCGACGTTCGGTAAACCGACGATACCACATTGTAATGCCATAATTTATTGTTTGTTTTTAATCTATTTCTACAGATAATCCTCTAATTTTCTGCAAAGATAGTGAAAGCCTCGCGCAGAGGCAAATAGAAAACGTAGTTTTCTGAATTTGACTATGCCAAGGCGCCTCCTGTCTTCTGGAAAGATGGGAAAAGCTTCGCGCCACCTTCTATCCAAGCTGGGTATAAATAAAAAAAGAGGCGCTTCCTCACGAAGCGCCTCTTTCAAAGAGAGTTTATGAATTTTTTATTTAATCATTTATCCATTGTAACGGTCATTTCAGGAATCAGAACGAAATCATTCTTCTTGGAGTTCCATTTGTAGTATTCAGTTGTTACACTCTTGCTGTCGTAGATATAACGGATACACAAATCATTTTTCCAGCAGTTATCGCTTGCATCCCATTTCTGTGACATATTTTCTGTCATTTGGTTATTGGCGTTATACTTGTAGCTATATTTCATATAGTTTGTCAGCATATTGCCATCTTTCTTATATACAGTTTCAGAAACTTTCAATCCGTTGACCTCTTCTGCGTTGTAAATCAGATTGTTATTCATTTTTGCAGCGTAAGTTGATACACTTGCGATGAAAGTCATAACTAAAACAACCAAACACTTTGCTAAACTTATCTTTTTCATATCTTTTATATTTTAAGGTTTTACTTACTTTTTGTTCCTTTTGACGGTGCAAATGTAGTAAAAGCTTTGATATGTTGTATGCATTCCCGCTAAAAAAATGCGATAAATTAGCAAAATGTCACTAATTAAGCTTTTATTAACAGATTGGATAGATTAGTGCGCTTCCAGCCAATTTTGTCCCCAACCATAGTCTGCACGCAGTGGAGCTTTCATTTTGTAAGCAGCCTCCATTTCAGATATCACAATTTGCTGTACTTTTTCTTTTTCTTCCGGCAAGACGCTGAAATTGAGTTCGTCGTGTACCTGAAGAATCATCTTCGAACGGATGCCTTCTTCCAAGAAGCGGCGATAGATTCGAATCATGGCCACTTTGATAATGTCGGCTGCGCTGCCTTGAATCGGGGCGTTGATTGCATTCCGTTCGGCATAGCCTCTGACCACCGCATTTTTGGAGTTGATATCGGGCAGATAGCGTTTGCGCTTGAAGATGGTTTCAATGTAACCTTTTTCCCGTGCCTGACGGATGCTTTCGTCCATGTAAGCCTTCACTTTCGGATAGTTCTCAAAGTAGCCGTCAATCAGCTCCTTGGCTTCCTTCCGGTCGACGTTCAGGCGTTCGGCCAGTCCGAAAACCGAAATACCGTAGATGATACCGAAATTGGCGGTCTTGGCCTTGCTGCGTTGTTCGCGGGTCACGTCCTCCAGTTTCACCTTATATATTTTAGCGGCAGTGGCTGCATGAATGTCCTGTCCTTTCTGGAAAGCCTCTATCATGTGCGGGTCACCACTCAGGTGGGCCATGATGCGCAGCTCGATTTGGGAGTAGTCGGCCGAGAAGAACTCGCATCCTTCATCGGGGATGAAGGCTTTGCGGATTTCTTTTCCATCCTCGTTGCGGATAGGAATATTCTGTAGGTTCGGATTGCTGGAACTCAGTCGTCCGGTAGCCGTGACTGTCTGGTTGAAGGAGGTGTGGATACGTCCCGTAGCCGGATTAATCAATTGGGGGAGGGCATCGATGTAAGTGCCTAGCAATTTCTTCAGGCCGCGGTGTTCCAAGATTTTTTCGACAATTTCGTGCTTCCCTTTCAGGCTTTCCAGTACCTCTTCCGAGGTAACGTATTGCCCTGTTTTGGTTTTCTTGGCCTTTTCCACTATCTTCAGGCGGTCGAAGAGTACCTCGCCAACCTGTTTGGGAGAGGCAATGTTGAATTCCATTCCGGCCAGTTGATATACTTCTTGTTCTATCTGGTTCATGCGGGCGGTAAAATGACGGGAGGTCTCTTTCAAGGCTTCCGGGTCGATGCGTACCCCGTTTCTTTCCATATAGGCCAGTACCGGCATGAGCGGCATTTCAATTTCCTCAAACAGTTTTTCAACTCCGTTTTCTACCAGTTCTTTCTCAAGTACGTGTTTCAGCTTGAGAGTGACATCGGCATCCTCGCAGGCGTATTTGTAGACATCGGCTGGAGGCAGGTCGCGCATGTTGCCTTGTTTCTTTCCTTTCGGTCCGATGAGTTCTTCAATTTTGATAGTTTCGTAGTGCAAGTACACTTCAGCCAAGTAATCCATTCCATGACGCAGTTCGGGTTGGAGCACATAATGGGCAATCATGGTGTCGAACATCTTTCCACGCAGGGTCACTCCATAATGTGCCAGCACATTCAAGTCATACTTGATGTTCTGTCCGATTTTGAGCGAAAGGGGATTTTCGAGGGCGGGTTTAAATATATTCACAATTTTAAGAGCTTCTTCACGATTGGCCGGTACCGGTACATAAAAAGCCTGATTTTCGGCAAAGCTGAAGCTCATTCCCACCAGTTCGGCAGTGATAGGGTCTACTCCCGTGGTTTCCGTGTCTAGACTGAAAAAATTCTGAGCAAGTAATTTTTGGACTAGATTCTCCATTTTTTCCTGACTGTCAATTAGTTGGTAGTCGTATGGAAGGGATTCTAACCTCGTGAGATTTGAATTTTTGGCGTCGCCCGTATCTTCCTGCGCAAATAAGCCAAAGAGATCGGGTTGAGCGGAGGGGAAGGAAGGGGCCTTCTGTTCGGTTTTGAGTACCCGGTCAATCAGGGTCCGGAATTCCAGCATCTCGAACAAGCGGCGCAACTCTTCTTCGTTGGGGGCTTCTCTTTTCAGCGCCTCCATGTCGAGGGTGATGGGCACATCCGTTTTGATGGTTGCCAGAAATTTGGAGAATGTAATCTGTTCTTTGTTTTCCTCTACCTTCTTTTTAAGAGCTCCTTTCAGTTCGTCGGTATGTGCTAGCAGGTTTTCGATACTACCGAATTGCGCTATCAGTTTCTGGGCAGTCTTTTCTCCCACACCGGGGCAGCCGGGAATGTTGTCGGCCGTATCTCCCATCAGTCCCAGCATGTCGATGACCTGCAGGGGAGACTCGATGTCGAATTTGGCTTTGACTTCGTTGACACCCATCACCTCAAAATCCTTGTCACCGTATTTGGGGCGATACATAAATACGCAGTCGCCCACCAGCTGGCCGTAGTCCTTGTCGGGTGTCATCATGTAGGTGGGGATACCTTTCTTCCCTGCCTCAGTAGCCAGCGTACCGATTACGTCGTCGGCTTCATACCCTTTTACTTCCAGGATGGGAATATTGTAGGCACGGATAATATCTTTGATGATAGGGACAGACTGCCGGATGGCTTCCGGTGTTTCTTCCCGCTGAGCTTTGTAGGCTTCATAAGCTTCGTGGCGAAACGTAGGTCCCGCGGGGTCGAAAGCAATGCCGATGTGTGTCGGATTTTCTTTCCGCAAGACCTCTTCCAGTGTGTTGACAAATCCTAAAATGGCCGAGGTATTCAGACCTTTAGAATTGATACGGGGATTCTTGATAAAGGCGTAGTAAGCACGATAAATCAATGCGTAAGCGTCTAGTAGAAATAGTTTCTCCATTCGTGTAAAAATATTAAGATTTTTCATGTAAAAGTACAAAAAAATACGGTATTCGGTCTTTTATTATTACTTTTGTGGGCTTAAATGAATGTACATGAACAAAATTGAGTTAATAAAGCAGCCTGTAGAAAAGGAATTGGAAGAATTCAGAACGCTTTTCGAGAGTTCTTTGACCAGTACAGACCCTTTACTGGGAGAAGTGCTGTCGTACGTAAAGAAGCGGAGTGGAAAGATGATGCGTCCGATACTGGTGATGCTGATGGCCAAATTGTTCGGTACAATAAACGATTCTACTTTTCATGCCGCTCTTTCACTGGAATTACTTCATACGGCCAGTCTGATTCACGATGATGTGGTAGACGAAAGTGACAAACGCCGTGGGCAGTCCTCAGTCAATGCAATCTATAATAATAAAGTGTCTGTGCTGGTGGGCGATTACATGCTGGCTACAAGTTTGAAACATGCGGCTCATACCGGTAAGGTGGAGTTGGTGGAACTGGTGGCTTGTCTGGGACAGGAACTTTCGGAAGGAGAAATCTTGCAGTTAGGCAATACGGGCAAGGAAGATTTTGCAGAAAATACCTACTTTGATATCATCCGGAAGAAAACAGCCGCTTTGTTCAAAGCCAGTGCGCAAAGTGGGGCAGTTTCAGTAGGAGCCTCTTCGGAAGAGGCGATGAAAGCAGCACTTTTTGGTGAAATGCTGGGTATTGCCTTCCAGATAAAGGATGATATTTTTGATTATTTTGAGAGTCCTGAGCTGGGTAAACCGACAGGCAATGACATGCTTGAAGGAAAACTGACGCTGCCGGCATTGTATGTGTTGAACAAGCTGCATGACGCTTCTTTGAAGGAACTCGCGTTGCGGATACGTGCCTTGCGTGCATCGAAAGAAGAGATTGCCCAGTTCGTCAAGACGGTGAAGAAGGAGGGAGGTATTGAATACGCTACCCAGAAAATGTATGAGTTCCGCGAGAAGGCTCTTTCACTTCTGCCTGTCTTTACCGACGAGGCGATTCGTACTTCAATTACTGCTTATATTGATTACGTTATCGAGCGAAACAAGTAACTCGTGTCATCCATAAGAAATGCCCCTTTCTTCCGTGGTTTTCCCGTGATAGAAAGGGGCATTTTATTTCCTTTTTCTTTTTGATTAGAAGAACTTGGTCTCACTGCCTACAATTTCTGAAAGCAGGAGATTGGCCAGACGGCTGGTGCCCAAACGGAACCGTTCGTTGGTCAGCCATTCTTCACCCAGCAGTTCCTTCACGATGGTATAATAAACCAATGCATCGTGTACGGAGTTGATGCCGCCGGCAGGTTTAAAACCTACTTTCCGACCTGTTTCCAAGAAGTATTCCTTGATGGCCTGGCACATTACATAAGCTGCTTCCGGAGTGGCTGCCGGTTTTTCTTTTCCGGTAGAAGTCTTGATGAAGTCTGCTCCGCAATACATGGAAAGAATGGAAGCTTTCTTAATGTTAGACGCACTGCCCAAAGCACCTGTTTCCAGGATTACTTTCAGGTGTTTCTCACCGCACACTTCTTTCAATTCTTCGATTTCATCGCACATTCCCTCATAGTCTCCGCTCAGGAACTTTCCGACCGGAATGACAATGTCGATTTCATCGGCACCGGCATGCAGGGCCATGGCAGTTTCTGCTACCTTGACTTCCATGAAGGTCTGTGAAGAAGGGAAACCTCCCGATACGCAGGCAATCTTGACATCATCTGCTTCAAGGGTATCGTTGACAATCTCGGCCATATTAGGATAGACGCAGATGGCAGCTACGTTCTTCAGATCCGGGTAACGGTCTACGAACTCATTCACTTTTTCGGTAAACTTCATCACGCTCGGTTCGCTGTCCGTACATTTCAGTGTGGTCAGGTCGATGCAGTTGAAAAGGAATTTCTTTACCTCCAGGGTGTTGTTCTCTTCCAGATGTTTCTCGATGAGCTTCGCTGTCTTTTCAGCGATTTCATCGTCATTCAGCTTCGTATTGTACTTGTGCAATGCCTCGTCATACTTGCTGGTCTGGTTCGGGTTTTCTCTTTCGTCCTCGGGGTTGTATCCAAATTCGCCCCCATGTTCGCGATAATGTTCCATACTCTTATTATAGTTTAGGGTTGTTTTTATGTCTGTCTTTGTCGCGGGTCGTTTTTTTCTCCAGGTTCTTGCGGAAAGCCTCGGTCAGGTCCACTCCCGTCTGGTTAGCCAGGCAAAGCAATACCCAGAGCACGTCCGCCATTTCATCGCCCAAGTCCGTCTTTTCTCCGGCTTTAAACGACTGGTCGCCATACGTCCGCGCCATGATGCGTGCCAGTTCTCCCACTTCCTCGGTGAGCACGGCCATGTTGGTCAGTTCACTGAAGTATCTCACTCCATACGTCTTGATCCACGTATCTACTGTTTTCTGTGCTTCTTCCAGTGTCATAGTTATTCTTTGTTTTTGGTATCCATGCAGATGGTTACCGGTCCGTTGTTAATCAGCTCCACTTTCATGTCGGCCCCGAATTCACCGGTGCCAACTTCCTTGCCGAGGGCGATACTCAATTCGTTGCAGAAATAATTATAGAGAGGAATGGCCGTTTCGTGTCCGGCTGCCCGGATATAAGACGGGCGGTTTCCTTTCTTGGTAGAAGCCATCAAAGTAAACTGGCTGATAACCAGAATTTCTCCCTGCACATCCAGAATCGATTTGTTCATCACTCCATTTTCATCGTCAAACACACGCAGGTTGACAATCTTCTTGCAGAGCCAGTCGGCGTCTTCCTGCGTGTCGGCTTCCTCAATACCGACCAGTACCATGAAGCCCTCTTTTATGGCCGATTTGCATGTCCCGTTGATGGTCACGGAGGCACGCGTCACACGTTGTATAACTACTCTCATGATATTCGTTTTCTTTCTACAAAAATACGCATTTTATTTGGATTCCGACAGCGATTCCTTGACGCTTTTCGCTGCACTTTCTCCGATGACCTCTGCAATCTCTTCCAAGGTAGCCTGGCGAATGCGGGCCACGCTTTTGAATTTCTTCAGTAGGGCGGTTTTCCGTTTCTCTCCAATACCTTTGATGGTATCGAGAGCCGAGGCTATCTGACTCTTGCTTCGCTTGTCCCGGTGGAATGTGATGGCAAAACGGTGTACTTCGTCCTGTATGTTTTCCAGTAAGTGGAACAGGGGAGTACCTTGTTTGATGCCGAGAGTTTGCGGTGGAAATCCGTATAGAATTTCAGAGGTCCGATGGCGGTTATTCTTGGCTAGTCCCACAATGGGAATTTGCAGATGCAGTTCATCTTCTATGACTTCTCGTACAACTTCCATTTGTCCCTTTCCACCGTCGGTCAGAATCAAGTCGGGCAGTTCGCCTTGCTCCTCTAAAATCCGTGAATAGCGGCGGCGTACTACCTCCTGCATGGAAGCATAATCGTCGGGACCCACTACGGTTTTGATGAGGTATTTGCGGTAATCCTTTTTGCTGGGTTTGGCCTTTTTGAACACCACGCAGGCCGCCACGGCATCCGAACCTTGTATGTTGGAGTTATCGAAACATTCGATGTGGTTCGGCATCTTTTCTAAGTGGAGCTGTGCCTGGATTTCCTTCATCAAGCGTACGCTTCGTTGCTCTGGGTTGAGCTTCTCCGCCTGTTTTAACCGGTCTACCTTATATTGTTTCACGTTCATCAGTGAAAGGTCGAGCAGGTGTTTCTTTTCGCCTCGCTGGGGCACGGTAAACGTTACCCCGTTCATTCCCATATCCAGTTCGAAAGGTACGATGATTTCCTTGGAAGTGCTCTTGTAACGTTCCCTCATTTCTACGATGCCGAGCGAAAGCAGCTCTTCTTTGCTTTCGTTCATTCGCAGCTTGTATTCAAAGGTGAAGGCTTGGTTGATGCATCCGTTGGTGATGTGCAGGTAATTAATGTAAGCCGTGTTTTCATCCGTTTCTATCGAGAATACATCAATCTGGTGGAGGGTTGCACTGACCACTTCGCTCTTGGCGCGGTAGCTTTCGATAAGCAGGTATTGCTCCTTGACCTTCTGTGCTTCTTCGAAACGCATTTCGCCGGCCAGCTGTTTCATCTCTTCCATCAGGGCGTTGCTCACGGCCTGTGTGTTTCCTTTCAACAGCTCTTTTGCCTGTGCGATGTGCTGCATGTATTCCTCGTGCGATTGCTGTCCGATGCAGGGACCCAGGCAGTTCTTGATGTGGTATTCCAGGCACACCTTGAATTTTCCCTGTGCGATGTTTTCGGGCGTCAGGGCGAGGTGGCAGGTGCGCAGCGGATACAACTTCTTGATTAGTTCCAGGATGGCTACCATTGAAGGAATATGGCTGTAAGGACCGTAGTAGGTAGACCCGTCGCGGATGATTTTCCGGGTCTTGTAGATACGCGGAAAATACTCGTTGCTGACGCAGATGGAAGGGTAGGTCTTGTCGTCTTTCAACAGCACATTATAGCGTGGCTTGTATTTCTTGATGAGGTTGTTCTCCAGCAACAGGGCATCTTCTTCCGTATTGACTACGATGTAGCGGATGTCCGCAATTTTTGATACTAACATCCGCGTCTTAGCCGACTGGTGGTCTTTGGAAAAATAAGAGTACACCCGTCGTTTCAGGTTCTTGGCTTTCCCTACATAAATAATGACTCCTTCTTTGTTCAAGTACTGGTAAATGCCCGGACCATCCGGCAGGTTCAGCACAATTCCCTTCAGGTATTCGCGGGTATTTTCTTTCTTTTCTACCTCTTCCATGGTTACTTTTTAGAGTTGAAAAGCAGCCTTCCCTGCAGGGGCTTTCCGCTCCTTGCAAAGAAGGCTGCTTGGATTTTTTGTATTACGCCGAAGCGGTTTTTACAGCTTCAGCAGGGTAGTGACTTCTACGTTTTCGTCGAATGCTTTCCGGCCTTTCAGTCCTTCCAGTTCGATGACAAAGTTGACGTATGCTTGCTTGACCCCACAGTGTTTCACCAGTCGGTGAGCAGCCGCCATGGTTCCTCCTGTAGCCAGCAGGTCATCGTGCAACAGTACAACGTCCTCTGGGCTGATGGCATCTTTATGAAGCTGGATGGTGTCGGTGCCATACTCCTTGGCGTAGGTCTCTTCTATCACTTCAGCGGGAAGCTTACCGGGCTTGCGGGCCATGATGAAGCCTGCCCCCAGACGGGCCGCCAAGGCACCTCCTAGGATGAATCCTCTTGACTCGATTCCCACGACCTTTGTGATGCCTTTGTCCTTGTACATCTCGTAGAGTTCGTCAATCATGCCCTGTAAGCATTCAGGGTTTTTGAAGAGGGTGGTGACATCGTAGAACAAGATGCCTGGCTTAGGAAAATCAGGAATTTCCCGGAGGTTTTTCTTTAATGTTTCTTTGTTCATATCCAGTGTTTTATATATAATCCTTAAATAAATTGTTTCACGTGAAACATGGCTCATTTAGCGTCCTAACAGCACGAGCAGCACGTTGATGTCGCTGGGCGAGACGCCTGGGATGCGGCTGGCTTGTGCCAGGGTCTCCGGATCTATCTTCACGAGCTTTTGGCGTGCTTCGGTTGAGAGGGACTGCAGGTTCTCGTAGTCGAACTTACCCTTGATGCGGATGGATTCCAACCGGTGAATCTTGTCGGCGATGGTCCGCTCGCGGTCAATGTAGCCTTTATACTTAATGCGGATTTCGGCGGCTTCTATCACCTCTTCCTTTCGGTCGTCAATCTTATTCAGCTCGGCCTGGAAAGCAGGAATATGCGGGGCAATGTTTTCGATGGTAATCTGTGGGCGGCTGATTAAATCCACCAGCTTGCATCCGTGCGTAAGTCGGGCAGTGTCCAGGCTTTCCAGTGCGTCGTTAATCTTGTCAGCCTTTACCGAGAAGTTGTTCACGAAGTCTACCAGACGGTCGATGGCCTCCCGCTTCTTTTGGAAGATGGCGTAACGGTCTTCCTTTACCAATCCTAATTGGTGGGCACGTTCCGTCAGTCGCATGTCGGCATCGTCCTGACGAAGCAGGATACGGTATTCGGCTCTTGAGGTAAACATACGGTACGGCTCGTCTACACCCTTTGTTACCAAGTCGTCAATCAATACGCCGATGTACGCTTCATCACGTCCTAATACGAAAGGCTCTCCGCCGTGGCAGTTCAGGTGGGCGTTGATGCCGGCAATGATTCCTTGTCCGCCGGCTTCTTCATAGCCGGTCGTACCGTTCACCTGTCCGGCAAAGAACAGGTTCTTCACTACCTTCGATTCCAACGTATGCTTCAGCTGGGTCGGGTCGAAATAGTCGTATTCGATGGCATATCCCGGACGGTATACCACCAGGTCTTTGAAGCACGGAATCTTCTTCAGAGCTTCTAACTGAATCTCCATCGGCAGCGAAGAAGAGAATCCGTTCAGGTAAAGTTCGCGGGTCGTTTCTCCCTCCGGTTCCAGGAAAAGCTGATGCTGCGGTTTGTCGGGGAAGGTCACGATTTTGGTCTCGATGCTCGGGCAATAACGTGGTCCGATACTCTTGATTTGTCCGTTGAAAAGGGGAGAGTCGGCCAGTCCTTTCCGCAAGGTGGCATGCACTTCCTCGTTGGTGAAGCACGTCCAGCACTGCAATTGCTTCAGGTGACGCGGCTCGCTGATGAACGAGAAACGGTGGAAATCATTTTCTCCATCCTGGGTATCCATCAGGTCGAAGTGAACGCTCTTGCCGTCGATGCGGACCGGAGTACCCGTCTTCATTCGTCCAGCCGTAATGCCGTGGCGGGTGATGGATTCGGTGAGGTGATATGATGCCGGTTCCGCACAGCGTCCGCCGGGCAGCATCTTGTGGCCGATGTGCATCAGTCCGTTCAGGAACGTACCCGCGGTGAGTACGATACATTTGGCATGGAACGTCACGCCCCAGCAAGTCACCAGTCCCGTCACTTCTCCGTTTTCAACCAGCAGTTCCTCCACGGTGTCCTGCCAGATATGCAGGTTCGGCAGATTTTCGAGTACCTCTCTCCAGGCCCAGATAAACTTGCCACGGTCGCATTGTGCACGCGGACTCCACATGGCCGGACCCTTGGAACGGTTCAGCATGCGGAACTGGATAGCCGTCTTGTCGGTCACGAGTCCCATGTATCCACCTAAGGCATCAATCTCTCTCACGATTTGTCCCTTGGCAATACCTCCGACGGCCGGGTTGCAGCTCATCTGTCCGATTTTGTTCATGTCCATGGTAATCAGGCAGGTCTTTGAACCCAAGTTGGCGGCGGCCGCTGCGGCCTCGCATCCGGCATGACCGGCTCCGATTACGATTACATCATACTTGAAATCCATTCGTTTTTATGTTTTTATTTCTTTTGCAAAAATACGAATTACATGAAATCTTTCCGCATTTCCAAGGCCTTGTTTTCGGCGGCCTCCATGATTTCGCGTTCGCCGGGACCCTTGTCGTTGATGCCGCACAAGTGCAGGATGCCGTGGATGATAACCCGGGAAAGTTCCGTTTCGTACGGCGCTTCAAACTGCACGGCATTGGTGCGTACGGTGTCCAGGCTGATGAACAAATCGCCCGACAACCGTTTCCCTTCGCAGTAGTCGAAGGTAATGATATCCGTGTAATAATCGTGCTGCAGGTACTGGCGGTTCACCTCCAGAATCTTCTCGTCCGAGCAGAAAATGTAGGCAATGTCGCCCACTTTTTTTCCGTAGGTTTCTGCTACGGCTTTGATCCATGCGGTGGTTTCACGCTGCTTGATGGCGGGCATTTCCACGCCTTCAGTTTGATAAGTGATCATAATGGTATGTTAATTGAAAAATAAATATCCGATAAAGATGGCAGCCAGGATACCGGCAAAGTCGGCAATCAGTCCGCAAGGCACGGCGTGCCGGGTGCGCGTTACGCTCACACTGCCGAAGTAGACTGCCAAGATGTAGAAGGTGGTATCGGTGGAACCTTGGAAAATGCAGGCCAGCCGTCCCACGAAAGAATCAGCCCCGTAGGTCGTCATGGCATCCACCATCAGTCCACGGGCCCCGCTTCCGCTCAACGGTTTCATCAAGGCAGTAGGTAAGGCCCCTACAAACTGGTCGTCCAGTCCGCAGCCTTTCACCAAGGTGGCGATACCTTGTATCAGAAAATCCATGGCGCCCGAAGCCCGGAACACCCCGATGGCAACTAAAATGGCCACCAGATACGGAATAATCCGTACGGCAGTAGAGAATCCTTCTTTGGCTCCTTCCACGAAGGCATCGTACACATTGACCTTTTTTCGTACGCCGGCCACGATGAAACCGATGATAATCAGAAACAGGAAGACATTGGCAAAAGTGGTAGAGTACAAGTCAATCTGCTGCCGGGTGAGCAGATGGAAGAAATAGATGATACCTGCGATGAAAAGGCTGGCTCCTCCCAAGAACAAGAGGATGGTGCGGTTCAGCAAGTTGATGCGTTGGTACAAGCTGACCGCAAGAATGCCGGCCAAGGTTGAAAAGAATGTAGCCAACAGGATGGGCACAAATACATCGGTGGGTTGGGCCGCTCCTAACTGCGCCCGATACACCATGATGCTGATAGGAATCAGGGTCAGCCCCGAAGTGTTCAGCACTAAAAACATAATCATCGGGTTGCTCGCCGTGTCTTTCTTCGGGTTCAGCTCCTGCAGTCCCTCCATGGCTTTCAGCCCGAGCGGAGTGGCCGCGTTGTCCAGCCCCAGCATGTTGGCCGCTAAGTTCATGAAAATACTGCCCGTCACCGGATGTCCTTTCGGGATGTCCGGAAACAGTTTCGAGAACAGCGGGCTGAGCAGCCGGGCAAAGAGCTGGATCACGCCTCCCTTTTCGCCAATCTTCATGATGCCGAGCCAGAGCGACAGCACGCCGGTCAGTCCCAAAGAAATCTCGAAAGCTGTCTTCGACGAGTCGAAAGTAGAGTTGATGATGGTTGGAAAAACCGTCGTGTCGCCAAAGCACACCAGTTTCACAAGGGCCACCCCGAAGGCCAGCAGAAAGAATGCAATCCAGATGTAGTTTAATGCCATTTCCTGTCTAAGTATAATTCATGATTAATCTGTGTTACAAAAGTATATATTTTCTTCGTCACTACCTTCACCTTCTTTGAAAACATATAACTTTGTGTGTATGAAAAGTTTTTCGTTGCGTTTTGTCCGTTGGGGCATAGAAGCCTTTTTGCTGGTGCTGGTGATTCTCTGCCGTTTTTGGCCGGCGGCGGGAGAGGTGTATGCCCGTTACGTCTATCCCGTGTGTTCCGCCGTGCTGTCCGCCCTGGTGGCATGGATTCCGTTTTCGGTGGAAGAATGGCTGGTCATCGCTTTTTGTGCCCTTTTCATCGGGCTGCCGTTTTGGGCCCGTAGGGAGAAAAAAGGCTGGAAGTGGATGTTGCGTGCCGAAGCCGAACTCCTCGTGGTCGTCTATCTCTGGTTCTATTGGGGATGGGGAATCAACTATTTCCGGAAAGACTTTTTCAATCGGTCGGCCATTGAGCCGGTGGCCTATGTGGAAGAAGATTTCCATCGTTTCCTGACGGTCTATACTGACAGCTTGAATGCAGCCTATACCGCCCTGCCACTTCCGGCCCACGATGAAATCGAACAGGAAGTGAAACAGCTCTATGCACAGGTGCCCTCCCGTTTCGGTTTGTCGTCTCCTCGCAGCTATCAACATCCCAAGCCGGTAGCTTTCAACGCCCTCTATTCCGGTGTGGGAGTCTTGGGCTATATGGGACCTTTCTTTGCTGAATCGCAGTTGAACCGTGAGTTGCCTCCTTTGCAATGGCCTTTCACCTACGCCCATGAATATGCCCACTTGTTGGGAGTAAGCAGTGAGGCCGAAGCCAATTTCTGGGCCTATCAGATTTGCATCCGTTCCCAGTCGCCGGCTGTCCGCTATGCCGGTTACTTCGGATTGCTCCCTTATGTACTTTCCAATGCGGTCGGTTTGCTGGAGGATGCTGCTTATCAAAAGCTGCTCCAGTCCATCCGTCCGGAGGTGATACAGACCCTTCGGGAGAAGCAGGCGTATTGGGAAGAAAGATATAGTCCGTGGGTAGGACGGATACAGGAGCAGATTTACGAATGGTACCTGAAGGGCAATCAGATTCCGTCCGGGCAGAAAAACTATGGGGAAGTCATCGCCATGGTCTTGTCATTACCCGCCGACTGGTGGAAATGAGTTTGTGAGAATGTAAAATTCACGTCCACTCGTCGGACAGTGAATGAATTTTCGATTCTCGTGAGGGAAAAGTGGCGTATCTTGTTGTAGAATAGTAGCTTATCAGTTTTGGAGGTTTGGCAATCTGGAAACAAATGAAAAGGATTGTTAAAATGCATCCCCCCAATAGGCCACAGAGACCAGTCTCGGTTTTTTCCCGTCCGGGCTTAAAGTGTGAAAATCAGTAAATAGACCGCATTTTCGGAGAAAAAGCATTATCTTTACAGCCTTAATTTTTCTAAACTCATAGCGAACGAAAGAAAATTATACCACAATGACTATCTCGATTCAAAAAGTTACGACGAAAGCAGAACTGAAGAAGTTCATACGTTTCAATTACGAACTTTATAAAAATAATCCTTATTCTGTCCCCGATTTGTACGATGACATGCTCAACACTTTCAATCCGAAGAAGAACGCTGCGTTTGAGTTTTGTGAGGCCGATTATTTTCTGGCCTATCGGGGTGATGAAATCGTAGGGCGTGTGGCTGCCATCATCAATCACCGGGCCAATGACACCTGGCACAAGAAGGAAGTCCGCTTCGGCTGGATTGACTTCATTGACGAAGAAGAAGTGTCGGCAGCCTTGCTCGATGCCGTGGCCAAATGGGGAAAGGAACGAGGAATGGAAGCCATGGTGGGTCCGCTGGGGTTTACCGACATGGATGCCGAAGGCATGCTGGTGGAAGGGTTCGACCAGCTGGGGACGATGGCTACCATCTATAATTATTCCTACTACCCCGAACACATGGAGCAGCTGGGTCTCGAGAAAGAAGCCGACTGGGTGGAATACAAGCTCACCGTGCCGCACCAGCTTCCCGACAAGTTTGTGCGTATTTCCGAAATCATCCTGCAGAAATACAAACTGAAAATCAAGAAGCTCAAACGGAGCGAAATCAAGAAAGGAAATTACGGGCAGAAAATCTTCGATTTGATTAATGAAGCCTACGCACCGTTGTATGGCTATTCACAGATGACGCAGGGGCAGATTGACCAGTATGTCAAGATGTATCTTCCGCTCATCGACTTGCGCATGGTGTCGTTGGTAGAAGACGAAGAAGGCAATCTGGTAGCTGTAGGTATTGCCATGCCTTCGTTGTCCGTCGCCTTGCAGAAAGCCAAGGGTAAGATGCTGCCTTTTGGCTGGTATCATTTGCTGAAAGCGCTGTTCATCAAGCGGCCCCGCATCCTCGACCTGCTGTTGGTAGGCGTGAAGCCCGAATACCAGAGCAAGGGAGTCAATGCCCTGCTGTTCTACGACCTGGTACCTATCTTCCAGCAGATGGGATTCGAATACGGCGAAAGCAATCCGGAACTGGAGCTCAACAAGAAAGTGCAGGCACAGTGGAGCGCCTTCGAATCGGTACAGCACAAACGTCGTCGGGCTTACAAGAAAATGATTTAATGTCAGAAAGGGGATTATATAATGGAGGAAATTAACGAACACACCGTTTCTTCCGCCAACTATACGGAAGAGAACATTCGCCACCTGAGCGACATGGAGCACGTGCGCACCCGTCCCGGTATGTACATCGGACGACTGGGCGACGGTTCACAGGCCGAAGATGGTATCTATGTACTGCTCAAGGAAGTGGTGGACAACAGCATCGACGAGTTCAAGATGGGCGCCGGAAAGCGTATCGAAATTCAGCTGGAAGACAACCTGCGTGTGTCCGTGCGCGACTATGGCCGGGGTATCCCTTTGGGAAGTCTGGTCGATGCCGTCTCCATGCTGAACACCGGAGGTAAGTATGACACCAAAGCCTTCAAGAAAAGTGTGGGACTGAACGGAGTGGGTGCCAAGGCTGTCAATGCCTTGAGTTCCCGTTTTGTGGCCTGGAGTGCCCGCGACGGACAAATGCGCAAGGCCGTGTTCGAACGTGGAGAACTGATTAGTGATGAAACCTGCGCTACCGACGAGGAGAACGGTACCTATATCTTCTTTGAACCCGACGACACCCTGTTTCTGAACTACCGTTTCCGTCCGGAGTTCATTGAGACCATGCTCCGCAACTATACCTATTTAAATACGGGCCTGTCCATTTACTATAACGGCCACCGTATTGTGAGCCGTAACGGATTGGAAGATTTGTTGAACGACAACATGACGGCTCCGGGATTGTATCCCATCGTGCACCTCACGGGCGAGGACATCGAGATTGCCTTTACCCACAGTGCCCAGTACGGCGAAGAATATTATTCGTTTGTCAACGGACAACACACCACCCAGGGAGGAACCCATCAGAGTGCCTTCAAGGAACACATTGCCCGCACCATCAAGGAATTCTACGGAAAGAACCTCGAATACCAGGATATCCGTAACGGACTGGTGGCTGCCATTGCCATCAACGTGATTGAGCCTACCTTCGAGAGCCAGACCAAAATCAAGCTCGGTTCGCTTACCATGGCCCCCGAGAAAGATTCCGAAGGCAATCCCTATCCGCTTTCTGGAGTCAGTGTGAATAAGTTTGTGGGCGATTTCGTGAAGGAACAGGTGGACAACTACCTCCACAAGCATCCCGACGTGGCCGAAATCCTGTTGCAGAAAATCCAGGAATCCGAAAAAGAGCGCAAAGCCATTGCCGGGGTGACGAAGATTGCCCGCGAGCGTGCCAAGAAAGCCAACCTGCATAACCGCAAGCTGCGCGATTGCCGCATTCACCTCAACGACCAGAAGGGCGGTAAGAAAGACGAAGAAGACGACCCTCGTCTGGAAAGCTCCATCTTCATTACCGAGGGAGATTCGGCCAGCGGTTCCATTACGAAGAGCCGCGATGTCAACACCCAGGCGGTGTTCAGCTTGCGCGGTAAGCCGTTGAACTCGTTCGGCCTGACCAAGAAGGTGGTCTACGAGAACGAAGAGTTCAACCTCTTGCAGGCAGCCCTGAACATCGAAGACGGACTCGACGGACTCCGGTATAATAAGGTAATCGTGGCCACCGATGCCGATGTGGACGGTATGCACATCCGTCTGCTGATGATTACTTTCTTCCTGCAGTTCTTCCCCGACCTGATTAAGAAAGGCCATGTCTATATTTTGCAGACCCCGCTGTTCCGCGTGCGCAACCGCAAGAAGGGCGTCTACGAAACCATCTACTGCTATTCGGACGAAGAACGGCTGGCCGCCATCGAGAAACTGAGTCCCAATCCGGAAATCACCCGATTCAAAGGATTAGGAGAAATCTCGCCCGACGAGTTCCGCCATTTCATCGGCAAGGACATGCGTCTGGAGCAGGTCACCCTCCGCAAGACGGACGCCGTGAAGGAACTGCTGGAGTTCTACATGGGCAAGAACACCATGGAACGCCAGAACTTCATCATCGACAACCTGGTGGTGGAAGAAGACCTGATTAAGAATGAAGAATGAATAATAAATAATTAATAACTGCCAGTCATCAGTGATGAAAAAAGCAATATTCCCGGGCACTTTCGACCCGTTTACCATCGGCCACTATTCCGTGGTGAAGCGTGCCCTGACTTTTATGGATGAAATCATCATCGGTATCGGAGTGAACGACAAGAAGAAAACCTGGTTCCCTACCGAGAAGCGTGTGGAAATGATTCGGAGACTCTATGCCGACGAACCCCGCATCACCGTCGAGGCATACGACAATCTGACGGTGGATTTTGCCCGCGAACGGGGAGCCGGATTCATTATCCGTGGCATCCGTACCGTACACGATTTTGAATACGAAGAAACCATTGCCGACATCAACCGCAAGCTGGCCGGTGTGGAAACCATCCTGCTCTTTACCGAGCCGGAACTGACTGCCATCAGCTCCACCATCGTACGCGAGCTGTTGCAGTATGGCAAGGACGTGTCGGCGTTCCTGCCCGAAGGAATGGATATAGACGACAAATAAAACTTTCAGCACATGAAAATCAGCAAATATGTTTTGGCGTTCTGTTGTGGACTGGCTGCCTGGACGGTCCTGCCTGCACAGAACAAACTTCTCAATTCCCCTTCGCGCAAGTTGCAGTTGGCGGAGTTTGCCATTTCCAACCTCTATGTAGATAAAGTGGACGAAGACAAGCTGGTGGAAACCGCCATTGTCAGCATGCTCGAAGAGCTTGACCCGCATTCCACCTATTCCGATGCGGAGGAAGTGAAACGGCTCAACGAACCCCTTCAGGGAAATTTCGACGGCATCGGCATCCAGTTCAACATGGCCACCGATACCCTGTTTGTCATCCAGCCCGTATCGGGAGGACCTTCCGAGAAAGTCGGTATCCTGGCCGGCGACCGCATCATCGAAGTGAACGACACGGTGATTGCCGGTGTGAAGATGAACACCGACGAAGTGATGCGCCGTCTGCGCGGTCCGAAAGGTTCCACGGTGACGGTGAAAGTGCTGCGTGCAGGGGTGAAGGAACTTCTGCCGTTCACCATCAAGCGCGACAAGATTCCCGTATACAGCCTCGACGCTTCCTACATGGTGGAAGGACAGATTGGCTACATCCGTGTGAACCGTTTTGCGGCCACTACCGGCAAGGAATTCACGGATGCTCTTCATAAATTGCAGAAACAGGGTATGAAAGATCTGATTCTCGATTTACAGGGTAACGGCGGCGGCTATCTGAATGCAGCCATCAGCCTGTGCGACCAGATATTGGGCGAAAAGGAACTCATTGTCTATACCGAAGGCCGCCGCAACCCGCGGTCGGAATTTGAGGCCAAGGGCGACGGTGATTTCCAGCAAGGCCGTCTGGTGGTACTGGTCGACGAATATTCGGCTTCGGCCAGTGAGATTGTCACTGGAGCCATCCAGGACTGGGACCGCGGTATCGTGGTCGGTCGGCGTACCTTTGGAAAAGGACTGGTGCAGCGTCCCATCGACCTGCCCGACGGCTCCATGATCCGCCTGACCGTAGCCCGCTACTACACTCCTTCGGGCCGTTGTATCCAGAAACCCTACGAGAGCATCGAAAAATACAACCAGGATTTGATTGACCGCTACAACCGCGGCGAGATGATGAGTGCCGACAGCATCCATTTCCCCGATTCGCTCAAGGCCAAGACCCTGAAGTTAGGACGTACCGTGTATGGCGGTGGAGGCATCATGCCCGACTATTTCGTGCCCATCGATACCACGATGTACACCGACTACTACCTGGCTCTGCGCGACAAGGGAGCCATGGTACAGCTGAACATCAAGCTCATCGACCGTCACCGGCAGGAATGGCTCAAGCGTTACAAGACCTTCGACCGTTTCAACCGCGAGTTTGAAGTGACCAAGGAAATGCTCGACGAGCTGGTGGCCCAAGGCACTTCGCTGGGCGTGAAGTATGACGAAGCCCAGTTCCAGACCGCCCTGCCGCTGATAAAGACCCAGCTGAAGGCCCTGCTGGCCCGCGACATCTGGGACATGAACGAGTACTTCCAGGTGATTAACACGCTGAGCGACAGTATGAAAAAGGCCCTGGAACTGCTGCGCCAGCCTGGCATGAATTTCCCTAAAAGATAAGCCCGGAAAAACGCAAGTGCGTTTGTCCTGAAACGCAAGTACGTTTTCCCTAAAACGCAAGTGCGTTTGAATCAAAACTCTTCGGCGTTTTGTTTCAAACGCACTTGCGTTTTTTTATACCCCCGAATACGGTCTCCGATTACAGAATTTTTTCCATAATCTGTTGTATTATCTCAATAAATCTTCTAATTTTGCATCATCAATTGGACTGTAGAATGCAAAATTATAGTTCTAACAATTAAATAATTTAAATTCAATCATTTATGTGGTTAAGTAATTCATCTATTGGAAGGAAAGTGGTGATGAGCGTCACAGGTATCGCCCTTGTCCTGTTTCTGACATTTCACATGGCGATGAACTGTGTTGCTTTGTTCTCAGGCGAGGCATACAACATGGTTTGTGAGTTCCTCGGCGCTAACTGGTATGCACTGGTGGCTACTGTCGGACTGGCTGCCTTGTTTGTAATTCACATCATCTACGCTTTCTGGCTGACGATGTTGAACCGTGCTGCACGTGGTCACGAACGTTATGCGGTGACAGCAAAACCGAAAAACGTGGAATGGGCTTCTCAGAACATGCTGGTGCTGGGTATCATCGTTATTCTGGGTCTGGCTCTTCACTTTGTGAACTTCTGGAGCAAAATGCAGTTCGCTGAAATTGTAGGCAACCCGATGATGGGAGGTCTTGATGCAGCCGACGGTTATGGCTACATTCTGCAGACATTCTCTAATCCGGTGTTCTTTGTACTGTACATCATCTGGCTGATTGCCTTGTGGTTCCATTTGACTCACGGATTCTGGAGCGCCATGCAGACGCTGGGTTGGAACAACACCATCTGGATTAACCGCTGGAAATGCATCTCAAACATCTATTCTACTATCATTGTTCTTGGTTTCATGGTAGTGGCAGTTGTGTTCTTCCTGAAGAGCATGATGGGTTGCGGTGCTTGCTAATTTAAGTGTAACTGATTAAATAGAAAAAACATTATGACTAAGATACTTGATTCTAAGATTCCTGAAGGCCCGATAGCTGAGAAATGGACCAATTATAAAGCTCACCAGAAACTGGTGAACCCGGCTAACAAACGTCGTCTGGACATCATCGTAGTAGGTACAGGTTTGGCAGGTGCTTCTGCAGCTGCTTCTCTGGGTGAAATGGGATTCCGCGTATTCAACTTCTGTATCCAGGACTCTCCGCGTCGTGCGCACTCTATCGCTGCACAGGGTGGTATCAACGCAGCCAAGAACTATCAGAACGACGGTGACTCTGTATACCGTCTGTTCTACGATACAGTGAAAGGTGGTGACTACCGTGCACGTGAAGCCAACGTTTACCGTCTGGCTGAAGTGTCAAACAACATCATCGACCAGTGCGTGGCACAGGGTGTTCCTTTCGCACGTGAATACGGTGGTACACTGGCCAACCGTTCATTCGGTGGTGCACAGGTGTCTCGTACTTTCTATGCCAAAGGTCAGACTGGTCAGCAGCTGTTGCTGGGTGCTTACTCTGCATTGAGCCGTCAGGTAGGTGCAGGTACTGTAAAACTGTACACCCGTTACGAAATGGAAGACATCGTCCTCATCGACGGTCGTGCCCGCGGTATCATTGCCAAGAACTTGGTAACTGGTAAATTGGAACGCTTCGCTGCTCATGCAGTAGTTATCGCTACCGGTGGTTACGGTAACACTTACTTCCTGTCTACCAACGCGATGGCTTGTAACTGTACAGCTGCCATGTCTTGCTACCGTAAAGGTGCGTTCTTCGCTAACCCGGCTTACGTACAGATTCACCCGACTTGTATTCCGGTACACGGTGACAAGCAGTCTAAGCTGACTTTGATGTCTGAATCTCTGCGTAACGATGGTCGTATCTGGGTTCCGAAGAAACTGGAAGACGCCAAGGCATTGCAGGCTGGTACCATGAAGCCGACCGATATCCCTGAAGAAGACCGTGACTACTACTTGGAACGTCGTTATCCGGCATTTGGTAACCTGGTTCCGCGTGACGTAGCTTCACGTGCTGCCAAGGAACGTTGCGACCACGGTTATGGTGTAAACAACACCGGTCTGGCTGTTTACCTGGACTTCTCTGAATGTATCGAACGTCTGGGCCTGGATGTAGTTCGTCAGCGTTACGGTAACCTCTTCGATATGTACGAAGAAATCACTGACGTGAATCCGGGTGAAGTAGGAAAAGAAATCAATGGCGTGAAATATTATAATCCGATGATGATTTATCCGGCTATCCACTACACCATGGGTGGTATCTGGGTAGACTACGAGCTGCAGACTACCATCAAGGGTCTGTTCGCCATCGGTGAATGTAACTTCTCTGACCACGGTGCCAACCGTCTGGGTGCCTCTGCATTGATGCAGGGTCTGGCCGACGGTTACTTCGTATTGCCTTACACTATCCAGAACTATCTGGCCGACCAGATTACGGTTCCCCGCTTCTCTACCGACCTGCCGGAATTTGAAGAGGCAGAAAACGCTGTGAAAGCGAAGATTGACCACTTGATGAACATCAAGGGTAAGAAGTCAGTCGATTCTATCCACAAGGAACTGGGCCGCGTAATGTGGGAATACGTCGGAATGGGACGTACGGCAGAAGGCCTGAAGACCGGTCTGGCCAAGCTGAAAGAAATCCGTAAGGAATTTGAAACCGAACTGTTCATTCCGGGTTCTAAGGAAGGCATGAACATCGAGCTGGATAAGGCTATCCGTCTGAACGACTTCATCACAATGGGTGAGCTGATTGCTTACGATGCATTGAACCGTAACGAATCTTGCGGTGGTCACTTCCGTGAAGAATACCAGACAGAAGAAGGCGAAGCAAAACGTGACGATGCCAACTTCTTCTACGTAGCTTGCTGGGAATACCAGGGAAGCGACGACAAGGCTCCGGTATTGTACAAAGAACCGCTGGTTTACGAAGCTATCAAAGTACAGACTCGTAACTACAAGAGCTAATCAGTGAAGTTAAACAATTAAAGAATCTAAGTAAAATGGATAAAAATATATCATTTACGCTGAAAATTTGGCGTCAGAACGGACCTAAGGATAAAGGTCATTTCGATACATTCCAGATGAAGGATATCCCGGGCGATACTTCTTTCCTGGAAATGCTGGATATCTTGAACGAACAGCTCATCGAAGAAGGAAAAGAACCGATTGTATTCGACCACGACTGTCGTGAAGGTATCTGCGGTATGTGCTCATTGTATATCAACGGACATCCTCACGGACCTGCTACGGGTGCTACTACCTGCCAGATTTACATGCGTCGTTTCAATGACGGCGATGTAATTACCGTTGAACCGTGGCGTTCTGCCGGTTTCCCGGTTATCAAGGACTTGATGGTAGACCGTTCGGCTTACGACAAAATCATGCAGGCCGGTGGCTTTATCAGCGTGCGTACAGGTGCTCCTCAGGACGCCAACGCTATCCTGATTCCGAAAACCGTGGCCGACGAAGCCATGGATGCTGCCACTTGTATCGGTTGCGGTGCCTGTGTAGCTGCTTGTAAGAACGGTTCAGCCATGCTGTTTGTTTCTGCCAAGGTGAGCCAGTTGAACCTGTTGCCTCAGGGTAAGCCGGAAGCATTGCGCCGTGCAAAGGCCATGATTGCCAAGATGGATGAACTGGGCTTCGGTAACTGTACCAACACCCGTGCCTGCGAAGCAGAATGCCCGAAATGCGTTTCTATCAGCAATATCGCTCGTTTGAACCGCGATTTCATCAAGGCCAAACTGAAAGACTAATTGTCAACTATTTCTGAATAAACCAAGATTCGCCCCGGAGCAGAGATTGTTTCGGGGCGAATTGTTTTTCTATTGCTAAATAGTTTTAAAAAGCTGAAAATCAGTGCGTGAATACTTGCACAGAATAAGTGTTATTCTTACATTTGTCACGTGATTTTTTTCATAGTATTAGATTTAAGGTTAACAAGGTTGGGAGAAAGCGTTCTCCCATTTTTTTTTGTCCGTTTTTTTGTAGAGACTGAAAAAAATTGGTATTTTCGAGGCAGCTTTATATAAAATTGGGGATTTATGAAGCGGTTTATAGTTTTCATTTGGTTGGGTTTATTCATATCCTTTCTTTACGGGGCAGCGATATCTTTTGATGATATGCGCGAGAGGATTGCGTATGACCCTTTGGGTTCGCTGACATCGCTTGACAGTCTGGAGACCGCTTCGGCCTATTCTTCCTATCAGATAGATTATTTGCGGGCTTTGTCCTATCACACACAGTCACAGTATTACATGTCCGTGTATTATGTGCGGCGGGCGTTTGAGGCAAAAGGCCTGCAGCGGGATTCGATATTGCTTCCTTATGCGTATACGCTGTGGGCCAAGTCATCTATCATGTCCTTTCAGCTGAAAGAGGCAGCCAAGGTGATAGCCGCAGGAAAAAGTTATGCCTTGAAGTGCCATAATTTGGGCCTGCAGGCCAGTATGCTGCAGCTGGAGGGCGATCTTTACCGTAAGATGGGAATCCTGCCCAAAAGCTATGAATGCGTCACAGAGGCTGTAGCATTGCTTTCGGGGGCCAGAACGCAGGGAGATTATCTCTTGCTTTCCGACAGCATGGGTTACCTGATGTCCTATTATATCACGGATAATCAGCTGCAGAAGGCTTGGGAAGTCGGTCAGCGTCGGGAAGAAGTGCTTGCCGCATGGGAGAAATGCCTGACTGAAAATGCCCATGTGCTGGACCGGCAGAAAGGTTTCTTCTACAGTAAGATGGCTTATCTGGCTTATAAGCTGAAAAAGGGCGGGCTGTCTGAGGCTTATCTCAACAGATTCTATTCAACCAACTTTTCCAAGACCCAGAGAGGATTGCTTGAGATAAACAATTATTTGCTGAAGGTAGGCCGTTACGAGGAGGTATTGCGCCATAACGAGGCCTATCTGGGTCTGGTGAGTGAAGCCGATTCACTGAATCTCACGCGTCTTCGAACACTGGAGCAGAGTAGTCAGGCCTACCGTGCCTTGGGAGATTATGTACATGCGTATCTTGCGATGCTTCAGGTGCATCAGATTTCCCGTCAGATGGCTACCAGTCGTGAGCGTAGCCAGATATTCCAGTTGGCAGATGTGACGGAAGCAGCAGCCCGTCAATATCAGTTGGAAAAGGCCGATTATGAGCTGAAGGTCCAGCGCTATGTCATTTCCGCTTTGTTGGTTGTGACGTTGGTATTGCTGGTCTTGTTTGGCGGTCTTTGGCGTACACTGCGCATGATTCGTCGGAAAAACCGGAAAATGACGGAGCTGATGCTACAACTGGACAATCAGCGCAAGGAAATGCATTTGGTAGAGGGGGAGCTGGAATGGAAGGAAGAAGAGAAAAAAGATACAGATGAGCAGCTGTTTTTCAGGTTCGATTGGCAGGTAAAGGAGCAGAAGCTGTATTTGAACTACCAGTTAGCGCGGGACGACTATGCCCGGCTGATGGGAGTGGACCGCAACCATTTTGCTGCCATATTGAAGAAATTCACCTCCAATAATTTGAGTGCTTATCTCAATGATCTTCGTCTGGAACATTCGGTCACTTTGTTTCGCGAACATCCCGACTGGAGTATCAATAAAGTGGCCGAAGAAAGTGCCCTTCCCCACATTTCTACTTTTTACCGCTTGTTTAAAGACAAATACGGCATCAGCCCCAACAGTTTCCGTAAGACCTTGTCTTGAATGTGGATAGAATCATACGTAAATTGGTCATTTCTATTTGATGAATAGACTATTATAAAGAATTCCCATTTTGTAAGAAGATTCTTGACAAAATGGGAATTTCTTTTGATTATATGGGAATTCTTAGCTTTTCGCTGCATATTATTTGTATATATTTTTGTAACCGAAATGAAATGAGTATAAAGGTTAAGGTATTCCTACTATGAAAAGAATTTTTCTGTGGATAGCCATTTTATTGTTTTGTTATTTATGATGCGGCAATTACGCTTAATGAAATAATAGAGTTTTTGCATATGTTCTATAAGGGGGTCTTTTATGAATAGATTATATTTTCTGATATTATCCTTTTTCCTATTGGGCACAGGGGGGAAAGCTTCACCTGTTGCCTTGGAAGAGACGGTGGAACAGCCGAAAGATTCTGCCATTCTTTTCCGTTTCGTGCCTGGAAAATTAATGTTCTATTCTCCTTTCCAAGGGAATGAGAACTCGATCGTAGCGGCGGCGAAACTGATTGAACAGCATCGGCCGGCCATCACCTCGGGGAAGGCATGGATTGAGATTCAGGGCTTCTGTGGCTCGTATGGAGATCGGGCGGCCAACCTGCGTGCGGCAAAGAACCGCTCCAATCAAGTGAAATCGTGGTTTATCACTCATTATGGTTTGAAAGAAGAGTATTACCGTACGCGTAATACTGACCAGTCGTATCAGGGCATACGTGATGTAGTGGCCTTGATGGGGATTCGTTATGCCGACGGTTTTGGTCCTCAGGCTTCGGAAGAGGCATCTCAGGCTCGCCGGGATAGTTTGAACCAACTTCGTGCAGATAGCCTGAAAGCGGTTGAAACTTCGAAGGGAATACAGCCAGATACCGTGCCGGAGGTAGTAGAGGAAATAGCTCCTCAGGTGAATAGTACGACGGTAGCTGAAGTCCCTTCTGTCCGAGTGTACAAGTCTACTCCTTGGTATATCAAGTCGAATCTGATTTACGATGTGCTGCTGATGCCTTCACTCGAAGTGGAATACCGCTTCAATGAACAATGGTCGGCAGCCGTAGAAGGCAGTATGGCTTGGTGGCACAACGACGGGAAGCACAAATATTACCAGCTGGCTACCATTGTGCCGGAAGTGCGTTACTGGTTCAAACCCCAAGGAAAGCGGAAGGGTCACTATGTGGGTCTTTTCGGTGGTGGTGGCTGGTATGACCTGGAAAACGGTAACACCGGTTACAGAGGAGAAGGCGGTATGGTGGGCATCAGCTATGGCTATATGTTCCCTATCGGTAAGTATTTTGCTTTTGAGGCCGGACTCGGTGTGGGCTATATGACCACCAAAAATGAAGAGTATATACCGCAGGACGGACATTATACCTATCAGCAGTCGAACCGTACCAATTATGTAGGTCCGTTGAAACTGAAATTTGCCTTTGTATGGAATATCGGCCGCTGGACGGAGAAGGGAGGTGACAAATGAAGAAACAATGGATAATGGCTCTGTTTCTGTTAATCGTTTTCAGCGGGTGCCGGAAGGAATTGTGCTATAACCATGATGAACATTCTGCAGGAGTGAAAACTTATGTACAATCTGATTGGGAACAGGAATGGGAACGTGAATATCTTATTAGCTGGGAAGAAGTTTGGAAAGAGGAGTGGCCTCGTGAATACGATGAGTTCCGTCCGGAGATAGGCGAAGGTATCCGTGCCATTATTTATGAGGATGACAGTTATTCGGAAAGCAATCTGGATGCAGAGGGCGGACGTCTGCCGATGTCCGAAGGCAAGCATTCCATTCTTTTTTATAACAACGATACGGAATACATCGTTTTCGATGCGGTTTCTTCACAGGCAACAGCTTCCGCCACGACCCGTACGCGTACGCGTTCCAATTTTGCAGAGCTGCACGAGGGAGAACGTACGGTGACTCCGCCGGACATGCTTTATGGCGCCTATGTGGAGGAATATAATGCGGAGCGTACATGGGATGTGGTAGACTTGCCTATTGAGATGCGTCCGCTTACATATTCTTACCTTATCCGTTACCGCTTTGCTGCCGGACAGCAGTATGTGGCGCAGGCTCGTGGTGCCTTGGCAGGAATGGCCGATAAGGTGTATCTGAAAGACGGACATACGGACGGGGAATCGTCGACTATTCTTTTTGACTGTAAGGTAGATGAGTTAGGATGTACGGCGCTGGTTGAATCGTTTGGGGTACCCGATTATTCCTATACGGAAGGATATACCACCGACCAGACGAATAAGCAATACACCCTTAGTCTGGAAGTGATGCTGCGCAACGGCAAACAGCTTACTTATACGTTCGATGTGAGCCGGATGATGCAGGCGCAGCCTCGCGGAGGTGTGCTTCAGGTGACAGACATCGTAGTGTCGGATGAAGACGGTACCGAAGGTTCCGGTGCTTTCAACCCGGATGTGGAAGGCTGGAAAGATGAGATTGACATTCCGTTGCCCATCAACTGATTGTAACATAGAGAGAAATCAATATAGAAAATAAATGTTTAATTTAAAGTTTAGTAGAGTATGAAAAAGAGTTTTTTGATGCTTGGGGTAGCAGCAATGGCACTCGCAAGCTGTACACAGAACGAGGTGGTGGAATACGCAGAAAACCGCGCTATTCAGTTTGACACATTTGTGAATAACAATACAAGAGCGGTTACGGAGGTTACAGGATTAACCAACTTTTATGTTTTTGGTGAATTTGGTAGCGATACCAATTATGGTCAGACTGTATATGCAAATGAGTTAAATACAACCACACATTATTGGGTAGCAAGTAAATATTATTCATTTGGTGCTTATGCTGATGGAGAAGGTGGTAAGATTGATAATGCCACATTTGATGCAGATAAGAAGACGCTGACTTTCCCAAGTTATACTCCTGTTGATACAAAGGATTTGGTGGTGGCAACAGCAGTACATACTACCGATGGGACTGTTACAGATGAGTCTCCAGTTGCATTGATTTTTAATCACATGCTAAGTCAGGTGAAATTTACCTTCAAGACTACAGATGCGGATGCCTACACGCTGAAGATTTCAAATTTAAAAATTAATGGTGCTGTAACTACTGCAACCGGAACATATACTGACGGTACAATTGATTGGACTACAAGTCCATCAAGTGGAGCCTACTCGTATGCAGAAATTGCGGATGTAGCTGTAGCAACTAATAACTATACAGCTTCTGACGTGAAACTGGTGATTCCGCAGGCAGATACAAATACCTTGACGGTAACATTTGAAGCTACTATAAGTGGTCCGGATTTTGCAGAAAGATCTTCTACTTTCACAGCGACCTTGGATTATACAGCAGGTGAGGTTACAGGTACAGCAGATAATACTTGGACTCCAGGATATATATATAATTATATTGCTACTATCAATGGAGACCAGATTGATTCAACCTTGGGAACTCAGAAGATTGTATTTACAGCGGACGTAACTCCATGGCAAAATGCTGCAGATACAACTCACGATGACTTAGTAGGAACACCTGTTCTGGGAGAATAATTCAGAACTAGGTTATGAGGGGTTGAATGTTCCCCTCATAGCCACTATATTAAATAAAATAGAAACTCTATGAAATATCTATACGTAAAACCTGTATTCCTATGGCTTTCTGCTATTGCGGTGATGTTTTTGGGAGCTTGCACAAGCGAAGTTCCCGGTACATCGGAAACAGCAGAAGCAATCAGTTTCGGCGTTCCACAAACACGGGCAGCGGTTGAAAAGCCCAGCGATATGGAGGCTTTCAGTGTGTGGGGATGGTACACAGACACTGAAACGGGTGGAGATCCGGTATCTGTGTTCGATGAGACACGTGTGGACCAAGCCAGTGGTTGGAACTACGAAGGCGGTACACGCTATTGGATACCGGGCAAGACGTATCGTTTCTATGGGGTATATCCTCATGGACTGGAGAATGTTTCATGTACAGACGAAGGAACATTGCACATCTCCAATTTCGATTGTTCCACTTCTACAGACCTGATGGTAGCTTCAAGACCGGATATAGTTGCTGAGGATGGTATTTCACAAGGGGTACAATTAAGTTTTCGTCATCTGTTGGCGAGAGTGGAAATTGTAGCTAAGCAACATAGTGCTACAATGGACATTCAGGGATTTAAACCTCGGGTAGTTTCTGCTAAATTGTATGGAATGTCTAAAACTGCTGATTTTAACGCAACTATCAATGAAAGTATAGATATAACTTCCGCATGGGGCATTCATGAAGTCTTTACCACAGCTGAAGATCCCTTGTTGCAACTTGATGAAGGACTTGAAATAAATTCGACTCAAGAGATTTCTGTGATGGATATATTACTATTCCCACAACTTATACAAAAGGAATATTATTTGGAAATAACATTTTCTACTGATGGAGGAAATACAGTAAAACCAACTCAGAAAATACAACTTACTACATTGCCAATAACTCAGTGGGAGGCTGGTAAACACTATTATTATTCATTTACGATATCAGCAGATGATCGTATTTTGTTTGATAAGCCTACAGTGACTGAATGGGATGAAGCAGTGGGAGGCATTATTATTGTTGAATAAATCGGGCAGATATGATAAAATTATTGAATAAATATTCTTTTTGTCTTGTAGGAGTTCTATTTGGATGTGCTTCTTGTGAGAAAAATGTTTCTATAAATGAAGACGTACAGGACGGCTGTTATATACAATTTACAACTCCGACTCTTGTTCTAGAAACGCGTAGTCATACGAAGGATTATTTTGAAGATGGAGATGCTTTTGGGGTTTTAGGATATTGTGTTCCTTATACGGTGGGTACGTCGACGCCTAATTATGGTTCCGGAAGTGCCTCTTGGAGCAATAAGAAAAAACAATGTCCACCAGATGTTTTTTATAAACAAAAAGTCTTGATAAATGCAGATGGTTGTATCTATAATTACAAAGGAGGAAATGGTAATAACCCTAAATACTGGTATCGTGATGGGTATGATACAACGGGAGCTTCTAATCTTGATATTACTAATACTTCTGGTTATAATTATTCTTTTATTGCTTACTATCCCTATGAAGGCGCTTTTACCATAGAGGAGCCTGCAAATGAATCTACAGCAGGAGCCCCAGTCCTTACATTTACTATGCCGCAAGAGGGAAATAGTTTAGATACTCCTCTTGACCATAGTAAGACTCCAGATGCAATGCTTTCAGTGCTTTATAACCGTTTGCAGTCTGATGGTAATTTGAATTTCAACTTCAGTCATGTTTTGACAGGGTTAGGATTTGAAGTTAATAATTTTAGTGATTATGACTTAATCATACATTCTATATTTTTGAAAGGAACCTTTTATAAAACAGTGAAGGTGGACCTGAGAGGAGATAAAGTGGTGTATTCATTTTCAGATGACCGATATACAGGGACTTATACAATTTTTAATGCTGAAAGTATGGGGGGGAATTTATTCCTTTCTGCTCCAGCAGAAGGTGAGATTATGACTTCTTCACCCAGTCCAATTGGTCCTATTCGTGATGAGTTAGACGGGAGAAACGAGCATCTGCTGTTGATTTCTGGTACTGGTTATAGCTTTGGAGAGGATGTGGAAGTCTATATTAATTATACATTTAATGGTAAGTTTAAAAAACAACATTATCCTCGACCTAGTACTTTTACTCCACGCCCTGGTGTAAAATATACTGCTCAGTTAAACTTTGTGGGTGAGGCTTTCGTTCTGCAATTTGTAACAGATAATGATGAACAATGGGGGAATGGTATGGCTGATGATGGAAATGAAGAAAACGATGATATAATATTTGAATAAATTGAAATGTTATGATTTTGACTAGTAATATAACCAAAATACTTGGTACGGTAGCTTTTGTGTCGGTTATTATTTCTTCATGTCGGCAGGAGGAGATTGTTCATTCTACAGCATTAACAGGAAGTGATGTAAGTTTGAACTTTGTGAGTGATCCGATGGAACAATATAAGGTATCTACACGTGCTGTTAGTGGAGATATAAAAGATGAAGATGAAAAAGAGATAAACAATCTTTATATCTTTTTTTTCGGTTCGGATGGACAATATTTAAAAGGTGGTTATCTGACAGGTTATCCTGATGCTCCAGAAGACGGAGGATATTGTGCACCTGGTAAGGGGGTTCAAAGTTTGAAGATAGATAAAAATCGTTTTACAACTCCATCTTTAGCTGAGAAGGCTACTGTTTATGCGGTGGCTAATGTTGAACCAACTTTGTTTAGTGATAATAATAATGATGGATTGCCTGATAATATAGGATCCTTGGAAGATTTGGAAAAGCTGATTTATAAACCAAGTTTGGATGTTTCTTTGGGGCTTCCAGTAAATGGAATGCCTATGGTGGGATATACTACTCTTGATTTAACAGGTGAGACGGAGAATGAGGAGGAGCGTACTGTTCGTCTTGAGGCCTTAATGAGTCGTATAGATGTGAATCTGAAATTAGCTTCTGATATTACGGAAAATCATCTTCCGGCATTGACATTGGTTGATTGGACGGTTATAAATGTTCCAGACCGTGTGGCACTGACAACTTCCGAGGTTACAGGTACAAGTTGGACGGATACATGGACACGTTCGATTACTACACCTTATCAACGTACTATTTATAATAAAAACGGAGAAATCAGTTTCTCTTTTTATATGTTCGAAAACCGTCAGAATGCTGAATGGAAGGTAGATGAGGATGAAACATGGTATGATGAAACACAATTAAATTCAACGGGACTTTATCCTCCAGGGTTAGAAGATTATCAGAAACAACATTATAAACCTTATTTGGCAAATAAGAATGCTACGGCTCTTGAACTTCATGCCTTTTATTCGACATACAATGATGATGGACAAGGAAGCGCTACTTATGAGGTTCGGTATACTTTATATTTAGGAGCTAACCATACTGATAACTTTCAAGTGAAACGTAATCATCAGTATAAAAATGATATTACGATTAAGGGATTGATGCAGGCCGGAACTAATCCTGATCATGTCACTTTTGATGCACGAGTTAATATCTTGGATGATAATAACGATTTTTATATTTCAATTCTTCGTGAACGTAATCATGATGCACACTTTTGTGTAACCCCTATGGATGTTTATCTTTTTGCGGATGCCGAAAAGAAGCCAACTATGGATGTGATTTTGGGTGTCGTTCCTGAAAAAAGTGAGAAACCCGAAGTTGGAACGACTCCTACATGGATTCGTATGGAGAAGATACCAGCAGCAAATATGGCTGAGGGTACTGTACCTGAGGACTGGGATGAAGATAAATATATTGAGGCAAAAACGTATGTAGATGACGAAGGTCATAAATATCTTGATCCTACATGGCATGCAGGGAATGGTAAGCGTAAATATTTTACAACTGACTTACTGAAGAAGGATCTGTTATCAGGGACTAAAGTCTCTGTTGACAATAGTCGTGACCGTATTTATTTTTATTTGGATGAGAATTTATCGGATTCTCAAGACCGAAGTGTAATTGTGACTTTAATTTATAAGGAAAATGGGATTGAAGTAAGTAGGAGAACCTTGACGCTTGAACAAACACATTTTTTACCTGTGACTATTACAGAACGGTATGATGGAGATATTATAAAAGAGTTTTATCATACTGATCCTCGTACAATTTATATGGAAGCTTATGAGGAATATTTGGATCATTATGATCCATTAGATGAATATAAAACCGAGCAGATTTATACTGGCTTGCCTTGGGGGTTAAGTGGCGAAACAATTTCAGATATCGAGGTTACTCGTTATGTGTACTGGCCAGGTCTATTTAATGACAACGAGGGTAATATGGATTTTAAGATTCCTGCACGAGAAAACTATTATCAAGGATTAGAGTTTACTAACCAAATTATTAAAGATGCTGATCAAGGTATTAGAGCTTTGAATCAACCCCCTAGGTCGGCTGCGGAATATTGCTATAATAAGAATAAGCGTAGTGAGGATGGTACGGTTGCAACTGATTGCCAGAAATATTTCTTGCCTGGCATCCGGCAGATGGAAGAATCTTTCACAAAATATTATAATGATATTGCCGAGTTCCAAAATAACTTTTATTGGTCGTCTTCTGCTGCAAAAACAGGAAGAAATGGTACATCTCAAGATGTAAATAATGCACGTGCTACTAAAATTGATAGTAACGGAAATTATGTAGCGAGTGGAGAAAATGATAAATATGATGAAGCAACTCAAACTGGGGGTGGTAATGCTCCGCGTACAGTTTCATTCCGCATTCGGGCATTTCGTATTGATTTGGAGAAAGTAGAATAAAGTGCTTGATTTAAAATTAGGAAGTCTGCTATTGTATTATTGCTCTGCAGACTTCTTAATCTTTTCGTTTGTTTGATATAGTTTAGTTAGGAGGCTTTATTTATGTTTTATGTTCCATAATAGACCTCCCAATAAAAATTGGGAATATAGGTAATTTTCGTATCTTTGCTATATACATACGTAAAGCCTATGAAACCTGTTCCCAAATTTTTCAATACGGCCGGCCCGATGAAGCCGGAGCTGCATTACTGCATTAACCCGCTGACACGCTTTGACCTGGAGGAAATAGAGTCGCTCATCCGGCAGAACAAGTATTTCATTCTTCATGCGCCACGCCAGACGGGGAAGACTTCGTGTCTGCTGGCCTTGCGTGACTACATCAACAAGCAGGGGGAATTTTATGCCGTGTATGCCAATGTGGAAGGGGGGCAGGCGATGAGAAATCAGGTGGAGGAGGTGATTGATGGAGTAATAGACATCATCAGCTTTCAGCTCCAGATGATTCTGAAAGAGGAAATGCCAAAGATATTGGCTTCACAAGTGAAACGGAATAGTGCGGCTTCGGTGAAGCTTACGGAATATTTGTCATTGCTTTGCCAGAAATTGGACAAACCCTTACTTTTATTTATAGACGAGATTGACGCACTGGTAGGCGATTCGCTGGTGAGCGTGTTGCGTCAGCTTCGCAGTGGATATGACTTGCGGCCTCAGGCATTTCCGCAGAGTATTATTCTGTGTGGGGTGCGCGATGTGCGTGACTATCGGATTGTGTTGTCGAATCAGGATATTGTGACGGGTGGTTCTGCGTTCAACATCAAGGCTGAATCGCTTCGTTTGGGGAATTTCTCCCGTGAAGAAATTCATCAGCTTTATATGCAGCATACGGCGGCTACGGGCCAGGTATTTGACGAGGCTTGCTTCCCGCAGATATGGGAGGCCACAGAGGGGCAGCCGTGGCTGGTGAATGCGTTGGGCTATGAGGTGACAATGAACATGCGTGAGAACCGTGACCGGAGTGTGCGGATTATACCGGAAATGATGTATCGTGCGCAGGAGCGGCTGATTTACCGTCGTGACACGCACATCGATATACTGATAGACAAACTCCGGGAAGAGAGGGTAAGAAATGTAATCGCTCCGATTCTGGCCAACGAGGACGGAGAGGTGGAGCAACACCTGAAAGACGACGACATCCAATATGTGGTGGATATGGGCTTAGTGGTGCGTGACAAGCCTCTGCGTATTGCAAATGCCATTTATCGTGAAGTGATAGTCAGGCTAACTTGTAAACTCCTCCTGCCAAAGCACGTACCACGCCTTTCATCTCCAAATTGAACAGCAGGCTGGTCATGCGGTTGATGGCGATGTTGGTCTCCACCACGAGCGTGTTGACCTGAATGCCGTCGGGGTGTTTCTTTAAATGGGTGACCACCTCTTCTTCTTCGGGGCTTAGTTCCGGGAAAAGCTGCCGCTGGACTACCTGCGGCACGACGGGTGCGTGGTCCCAGTTCATGGCTTTTACTACGTCTTCCGCGCTCTGTATCAAGGCAGCGCGGTTTTTTTGTATCAGCACGTTGCAGCCCGTGGAGTAGGTATCGCCCACACGTCCCGGAAAGGCGAAGCAGTCGCGTTGGTAGCTCTCGGCAATTTCCGCGGTAATCAAAGAACCTCCCTTTGGGCCGGATTCCACCACGAGGGTGGCATCGCTGAGGCCGGCCACGATGCGGTTGCGCTTCACGAAGTTTTGTCGGTCGGGATTGGTGCCGCTCATGAACTCGGTGAGCAGTCCGCCCTGTGTCAGCATCTCGGTAGCCGTGCGGCGGTGCACGGCGGGATAGATGCGGTCCAGTCCGTGAGCCAGTACGCCGACGGTGTCGAAGCCGCGGGAGAGGGCTTCCCGGTGGGCGTGAATATCAATGCCGTAGGCCAGTCCGCTCACAATCAGCGTGTCGGGCAGCAGGGTACTGAGTTCCTGCATGAACCGCTGGCAGAGCGATTTGCCGTAGTCGGTGGCGTTTCGGGTACCCACGATGCTCAGGATGTGCCGACTGTTCAAGTTGGCTGAGCCTTTGTAGAACAGCACGAGCGGGGCGTCGGGACATTCGCGAAGGCGGGAAGGGTAAGCTTCGTCGTCTTCGGTCAGGCATTGAATCTGGTGTTTCTGTGCAAACGACAGTTCAGCTTCGCACACGCGGAACACTTCGGTGTGCTGGAAGGCGGTGGCTATCTTGGGCGACAGGCCAGGAATAAGGGCCGGTAGCTCGCGGGTATGCTCGAAAAGCATGGTGGCACTTCCGGCAGCCTGAATGAGGTGGCGGGCGCTTACCAGACCGATGCCGGGTAGAAGGGGCAGGGCCAGACGGCAGAGGAGTTCTTTTTCGTTCATTTCAGGTAAGGCGCAAAGATTTCATTGAAGAGGGGACTGTCGCCCAGTCGTCCGTGGATGACGCACACGGTTTCTACGGTCGATTTGATGACGGGTTTCAGGTCGGGCAGGCGGTAGATGTCCTGCACAAAGACGTATTTGATGCCTTCCTTGCGGAGAGCCAGCTTGGAAATGAACTCGTCGCCGCTGGTCAGCGGGGTTTTGAAGGCCATGTTCAGGCGGGCCACCACGGGGTCGATGCCTTGCTCGTGGAGCTGGGCGAAACTGACGCCGACGGAGGTCAGAAACTCATGGCGGGTATGCTCGATGTAGTGCTGGTAATTTGCGTTGTTGACGATTCCTTGCAGGTCGCATTCATAGTCGCGGACCTTCATTTTCAGTTCAAAGATGTAATTCTCCATGTGAGTGGGGTTTATGTATTTCTACAAAGATACGGAATTATTCCTATATTTGCGGAATATGAAAGAGAATGTACCGGTAATTTATGCGGCCCCTTTGCAGGGCTTTACGGAAGCGGCGTGGCGCAATGCCCATGCGCAGTGTTTTGGAGGGGTGGAGGCTTATTACACACCTTTTGTGCGGTTGGAGAAGGGAGTCATCCGCAACAAGGACAGGCGTGACGTGTCGCCAGACGAGAATACGGTGCCTCGGCTGATTCCCCAAGTAATTGCCTCGGAGCCGGAGGAGTTGCGGCAGCTGACGGATTTCCTGGCGGGGCTGGGTTATCGGGAGCTGGATGTGAACATGGGCTGCCCGTTTCCGTTGATTGTCCGCCGTGGAAAAGGAGCGGGTATTTTGTCCTCTCCGGAGAAAGTGGCGGCTTTGTTGGAGACGATGAAAACCTTTTCGGAAATACGTTTCTCGGTCAAGATGAGATTAGGAGGACAGGAGCCTGACGAGTGGAGAGCGTTAGTGCCGTTGCTCAACGGTTCGTGTGTGACGCAAGTTACGCTGCATCCGCGTATCGGGAAGCAGCAGTACAAGGGGACGGTCGACCGGGAGGCGTTCCGGGCGTTCTATGAGGCTTGTGAGTTGCCGTTGGTTTATAATGGCGATTTGCAGACGGTGTCCGACATCCGGGAGGTGTTGGAAGCATTCCCTCGGCTGAAAGGGGTGATGTTAGGAAGAGGCTTGTTGGCCAATCCGTCGTTGGCTCTTGCTTTCCGGGAAGGAGAACTGTCGGAGGGCGAGTTAAAGGCTCGCGTAGCACGAATGCATCGGCTGATGTACCTGTACTACCATCGGGTGATAGAGGGGGGAGAAGCGCAGCTGCTGGCCAAGTTGAAGACCTGCTGGGAGTACCTATTGCCGGAGCTGGACAAGAAACGGCGGAAGGCCATCTCGAAGAGCAATCGTCTGGACGGGTATCTGCGGGCAGTGGAAGAGGCGTTGCGGTGATGCAGTTCAAATCTCTTTTTTCTTGAAATATTCATACCCGATGCGGCAGAACAGGCATTTCTTCGGGTCGCAGTAGTTCTTTTTGAGCTGGATAAGAGCCTGGCTGTCGCCGGCATGGGCGGCGGAGAGGCCACATTCCTTCCACAGGCGGATGATGTAATTATTTTCCGGTTTCAGTTGTTCCAGCAGGTTGCTGGCCCGTTCGATGAGCCGTTCTTCCCCTTTGTGCTTGCCATAGGCATAAAGAAAAGGCACCACGGTATTGATAATCAGGAGGTCGATGGAAGCGTCGCTGAGAGTCTTCGGACGGGCGGGCGACGGTTCGCCGAACACGTAGTGAGTGAGCCAGTAGAGAGAGGTACCTCCCCGCAACAGGTCGCGCAGTTCTTTTACGGTAGGAGCCAGCAGGAGCTTGGAAAGCATCCCCTGGGAATGGTGATAGAGGTTGGCCAGTTGGGCGATGCGTACGTGCGGAAAATTGCCCGGACGCATACGGAGCATCTTCCAGCGGAGGTGTTCGGAAGGATGCAGTTCGAATTTGTGGGCCAGGTAAGCATATTCCTTGGTAAGTTGGGCAGAATAGTCGTCGGAAGGGAGCTCCTGCAACAGGCCAGCCTGCCCGAAGAAAATCGCTTCTATCTGGAAAAGGTTGTCACGGTGTTTGTTGACCGCCTGTAAGGGAATGGTCTGGGCCCATTGTTCGAAGGCATCGCTGTTGGTGCCGAAACCGAAGTTGCGGGCCAGGGTGAGAAAGAAGGCTTGTTCCCAGTCGCCTTTGCTTTGGGTGAGCTGGGCCTGGATACGCTTTGTTTTCTGCTCGAAGCGTTCTGTCTGCAAGCTGGAGAGCCAGCTGTGGAGCAGGAGTTTGGGCAGTTGGGGGATGAGGCGGTAGCAGGCCGGATAGTGACTGGTTTCAATCAGTTCGCGGTAGTTTTCCAACAGGTAGGGCGGGTAGTGCAGTTCCATTTGCGGGATGGGTTCGCCATCCGTGCGGAAGGTCTCGGCATCGATGTCGGAAGCCACGTGGAGAATCACGGAGTCGTAGGCACGGTCCAGGTGGTGGTGATGGCGTTTCCAGTCGGAGGCATGTACATGGATTTCCACATTGCCCACCCAAAGGATGCCGTCTATCTTGATTTTCGCGTTGAAGAAGTCCGGACCGGCGTCCGTATTGGGAAGTCCGGGGTCAATGACTTCGATAATTTGCCCTTGGGTAGTATGCAGCGGGGTGAGCGGAAAAAGCTTGTGTTTCCATACAAATTGGAGTAGATGTTCCATGTTAACGAGGTGTAAATGTCAGGTAAATGTAATGATTAATACTGAAAAACACTATCTTTGCGAATAAATTTATCAGCAGAATTATGAAAATTGCATTGATTGGATATGGAAAGATGGGAAAGGAAATTGAAAAGATTGCCCTTTCCAGAGGACACGAAATTGTCAGTATCATTGATATAAATAACCGGGAAGATTTTGCTTCCGAAGCATTCCGCTCGGCCGATGTGGCCATTGAGTTTACAGCTCCGGCGGTGGCTTACGGCAACTGCCTGGAGGCGTTCAAGCAGGGCGTGAAGGTGGTTTCAGGCAGTACCGGATGGATGGCTGAACACGGGGAGGAAATGCGTCGCCTGTGTCAGGAAGAAGGAAAGACTTTGTTCTGGTCGTCCAACTTCAGCCTGGGAGTGGCTATTTTCTCGGCCGTCAACAAGTATCTGGCCAAAATCATGAACCAGTTCCCGAATTACGATGTATCGATGGTGGAAACGCACCACGTACACAAGTTGGATGCGCCGAGTGGTACGGCTATCACGCTGGCGGAAGGGATTCTGGAAAACCTGGACCGCAAGCACAAATGGGTGATGGGTACGCTGACGGCTCCCGATGGAACCGTGACGGGAACGACCGACTGTGCGCCGGATGAATTGCCGGTAAGTGCCATCCGCGAAGGGGAAGTGCCGGGTATCCACACCATCAAGTACGAGTCGGAAGCCGATTCCATCGTGATTACACACGATGCGAAGAACCGCAAGGGATTTGCCTTGGGCGCTGTACTGGCAGCGGAATATACAGCCGGACACACCGGTTTCTTGGGTATGAATGATTTATTTCAGTTTTGAGTATGATACAAGCCTCACGTAAGCAATGGATAAAGTTCAGCATAGTGCTGGTGCTTTACCTGATTTTCCTGATTTGGTTGAAAAGCTGGCTGGGACTGATTGTGGTTCCGTTCATCTTTGATGCTTATATCTCCAAGAAGATTCCTTGGACGTGGTGGAAGAAGTCGACCAACAAGACCGTGCTGACGGTGATGGGTTGGGTGGATGCCATCGTGTTCGCATTGGTGGCGGTTTATTTCGTGAACCTGTATTTCTTCCAGAATTACGTGATTCCTTCGTCTTCACTGGAGAAATCGTTGCTGGTGGGCGACTACCTGTTTGTGAGCAAGATGAGTTATGGGGCCCGTATCCCGCAGACCCCGCTTCACATGCCGCTGACGCAGCATACGTTGCCGGTGTTCAACTGCAAGTCGTACCTGGAATGGCCGAAATGGGACTACAAGCGGGTGTCCGGACTGGGGAAAGTGCAGCTGAACGACATCGTAGTGTTCAACTTTCCGGCGGGTGATACGGTGGCAACCGGTAATCCGGCAGAGGACATCTACCGCATGAGCTATGCCATCGGCAAGCAGCTTTCGCAGCCCATCGACTTGGCCAGCCTGAACGTGGAACAGCAGCGTGAAGTGTATGATTATTATTATACGGTGGGCCGCAAGTATATTGATGAGAATCCGCAGCTGTATGGCAAGGTGATTACGCGTCCGGTAGACCGTCGGGAGAATTACGTGAAACGTTGCGTGGGATTGCCGGGACAGACATTGCAAATCAAGAACCGGATTATCTACCTGGACGGCAAGCCGAACAAGGAACCGGACAACGTGCAGTATCGTTATCTGGTACACACCAAAGGCATGCTGCCGGAAGATTTGTGCCATGAATTGGGTATCAGCCAGGAGGACTTGATGGCTTATTACACGGAAGAATCCATGTACAACATGCCGCTGACCGAGAAGGCAAAAGCAGCCCTGTTGGCACGGAAGGATTTGGTGACTTCCATTGAGAATGCACCGGATGACGATGCGGGCGGTCTGTATCCCGACAATAAGCTGACGGGTTGGACGGTGGACAACTACGGACCGATATGGATTCCGAGGAAAGGGGCTACGGTGGATTTGACTTTGGACAACCTGCCGATTTATGAACGTCCGATCCGGAATTACGAAGGCAACCGCCTGGAAGTGAAGGATGGAAAGATTTACATCAACGGGCAGGAAACGACGAAATATACCTTTAAGATGGATTATTACTGGATGATGGGAGACAATCGTCACAACTCGGCCGACTCCCGCTTCTGGGGCTTTGTGCCGGAAGATCATATCGTGGGCAAGCCGATTTTTATCTGGCTGTCACTGGATCAGGACCGCGGATGGTTTAACGGAAAGATACGCTGGAGCCGTCTGTTCAAGTTTGTAGATTCCATCAAATGATGTATGAGTAAAGGAAAGTCCGGATGGTGGTGGTTGAAAGCTGCCGGTCTGGCGGTATTGGCCGTCTGGCTGGTGCGGACGCTGCTTGTGACGACTTGTGTGATTCCTTCTTCCGGCATGGAAAACTCGCTTTATCAGGGGGAACGGATTCTGGTCAGCAAGTGGAGCTACGGGTTGCGTCTGCCTTTCTGTTCGCTCTTCGGCTATCACCGGCTGGCGGCTTCCCGGGCAAAGAAGGGGGATATTATCTTGTTCAACAATCCGCATCCCCAGAATCCGAAGAAGGGAATCGAATGGCGGGAATTGTTTATCAGCCGTTGCATCGGTACGCCAGGCGACACGCTGATGCTGGACGCTGATTTAAATAATGTAGGCGGAAAGGTGTTGAGCCCGGATGCCAAATCGCTTTATGCGTATCCGGTTTCGACAGAGGACCTGATGCTGACGGTGCTTTCAGTGTTGGGCATTGAAGGCAATACGTTGGTGGGATATACTTCCGACGGGGGATATATCCGGAGTTTCAGTCAGTATGAATATTATTTGCTTTCGCAGAAACTGGAAGGGCGGATTCCACTGATTCCACTGGACGAGAAGAACCGTACGGAGGCGCATCCGTATGTGATTCCGGCCAAGGGAGTACCGGTGAAGGTCTATCCGTGGAATGTGACGTTGCTGTGCAACACGATTGTAGCACATGAGCACGAGTCGGCAGAGGTGCGTCACGATACGCTGTATGTAAAGGGAAAGCCCGTAGATACCTATACTTTCCGCAAGGATTACTATTGGGTGGCTTCGAACGATCCGGTGAATATTCTTGACTCCCGTTTGTTCGGACTGGTGCCGGAAGACCATCTGGTAGGGAGGGCCTGGCTGATCTGGTATTCTTCACGGCCGGGACGTTTCGGACAGCGGGTGCAATGACTAAAAAAGAAAGAATGAAGAAGGAAGTGATTTTAGGGTCGGCCTATCTGGCGCCCGTGGAATATTATACCAAACTTTTTGCTTATCCTGAGGTGTATGTGGAACGGTATGACCACTACATGAAGCAGACGTACCGGAACCGCTGTGTGATTGCATCGGCCGACGGACCGTTGGCACTGACCATCCCGACGGAAAAGGGGGATGACCTGAAATGCCTGATGAAGGATATACGCATTTCCGACCACGGGAACTGGCGGCACGTGCATTGGAACGCCTTTGTGGCGGCTTACAAGCACAGCCCGTTTTTCGATTATTATGCGGACGAGTTTCGCCGTTTCTTTGAACAGAAGTATGAGTTTCTGTTCGATTTTAACTTGGAACTGTGTGGATGGGTATGTCAGCAGATTGACATGCAGCCTCGGTTGATTCCGACCGATGATTATGTGACGGAGCCGGAAACGGCGGATGATTTCCGGGAACGGATTCATCCCAAACGGGATTTCCGGGAGGTGGACAAAGCGTTTGTGCCGAAACCTTACTATCAGGTGTTCGACCAGAAGCTGGGCTTCCTGCCTAACCTGAGTGTGATAGATTTGCTTTTTAATATGGGACCGGAAAGTCTGCTGGTGCTGCGCGACTCTGTCGGTGCATGCAATGAATTTTAAGCATGCGGATGCGCCCAAACCAGATTTATATTGTACATTTGCAACTGAATCAATGATTTAACAACATGAATAATCTTCCAACAGTAACGAAAAACCTGCTTATTATCAATGTGCTCTGTTTTCTGGGTATGTTTGTAGCCCGGAAATACGGAGTGGATATAGAAAATTTGCTCGGACTTCACTTTTTCCTGGCTTCAGATTTTAATCTGGTACAGCTTGTCACGTATATGTTCATGCATGCCAATTTCTCACATATTTTCTTTAATATGTTTGCGGTATGGATGTTCGGACGGGTATTGGAACAAGTGTGGGGGCCCAAGCGTTTCCTGACGTATTACCTGGTGTGCGGTATCGGGGCCGGACTGATACAGGAACTGGTGCAGTACATTGAATATGCGATGGTGTGGTCGAATTATTCCTCAGTCGATACGGGATTAGGAATTATTCCGATGGATGTTTTCCTGAACCAGCTGACCACAGTGGGTGCTTCGGGAGCCGTGTATGGTATTCTGTTAGCTTTTGGTATGTTGTTTCCCAACAGCCAGATGTTTGTATTTCCTATTCCCATGCCGATTAAGGCAAAATATTTCGTAATCGGTTATGCGGTACTGGAACTGTTGCTCGGCTTGGGAGGCGGTGACAACGTGGCGCATTTCGCACACTTGGGTGGTATGTTGTTCGGCTTGCTACTGATTATTTATTGGAGAAAGAAAAATGGCAACGGACGGATTTATTACTGATTTGAAACGGAAATTCCAGCAGGGCGACATTGCGGTACGGTTGGTGTACTTCAATGTGGCGGTGTTTCTGGTCGTGACGGTGGTACAGATTTTTCTGACCCTGTTTAATGTGCCTTCGTCACCGTGGATGCATTTCCTGGAACTGCCGGCCTGGACAGAGGCGTTTATCCGCCAGCCCTGGTCGCTGATTACGTATATGTTCATGCATGCGGGTGTGTTGCATATTCTGTTCAACATGCTGTGGCTATTCTGGTTCGGACGTCTGTTCCTGATGTTTTTTTCGGCCAAACACCTGCGCGGATTGTATTTCCTGGGAGGTATCTGCGGAGGAGTGCTGTACATGGTAGCTTATAATGTATTCCCTTATTTCCAGGATGCCGTGTATTCGTCTTACCTGTTGGGGGCATCGGCTTCGGTGCTGGCCATCGTGGTAGCGGTGGGGGTACGCGAGCCGAATTATCCGGTGCAGTTTCTGTTCATCGGCACGGTGCGGCTGAAATATGTGGCTTTGTTTATGGTCGTGCTCGATTTGCTCTTCATGACCTCGGGTAATGCAGGCGGACACATCGCACATTTGGGCGGGGCACTGGCCGGATGGGTATTTGCGGTGGGCTTGCAGCGTGGACACGATGTTACAAAATGGATAAACGGAGTGTGTGATTGGTGTTTGCAGCTGGGACATCCGGTGAAGCGGAAGCCTAAAATGAAGGTACACTACGGAGGCCGTCAGGCGGACTATGATTATAACGCCCGCAAGAAAGAACGGGAGGCTGAAATCGACCGGATTCTGGATAAATTGCGGAAGTCGGGATACAACAGCCTGACAGAAGAAGAAAAAAAGAGTTTATTTGACGCAAGTAAAAAATGAATATTCTGGGACATACCGTAAAAGGAGTACTTCTGTTCGGTAACATAGTGGCCGGCGCGGGATTCTTGTTCTGTGCATATAGCCCTTCTTTGTCGCCTGTGGCACATCCGGTGCTGTCGTGTGCGGGGCTGTTTTTCCCTTTTCTGTTGCTGGCCGTAGTGGTATTTGTATTTGTCTGGTTGTTTTACCGCAGACGACTGGTATGGGTTCCACTGGCCTTTCTGTTATTGGGTGGAGGGGCTATCATGACTTATACTCCTTTTCATGGTGCGAAAGAGATAGCCGATGGAGAAGTCCTGAAGTTTTTGACCTACAATGTAATGGGGATGCAGGGCGATGAGGAGGATGAATCGCATCCGATACGGACTTATATCCAGCAGAGTGATGCCGATGTGGTGTGTTTGCAGGAATTCCGTTGGGATGAGAAGCAGATGAAGGAAGCTTTTCCGATGTATCCTTATGTGCGGAGCCTGGATGTGGGGAATGGAAACCGGATGGGATGTCTTTCACGTTTTCCCATACTTTCAGCCAAGCGGATTCCTTATGAGAGCGGCACCAACGGAAGTTTTCTTCTTCAGCTGAAAATGGAAACAGATACCCTGATGGTGGTATGTAATCATTTGGAGTCGAACAAACTGGATGCGCACGATAAAGAAGTGTATGAAGGTTTGTTGAAATCACCGGATGAGCAGAAAGTCAAGACGGGTGGGAAATACCTGATTCGGAAACTGGCTGATGCGGCGGTGATTCGTGCCCCTCAGGCCGATTCGGTGGCTCAAGCCATCGCCCGACAGACCACCAAATACTTGCTGGTGTGCGGCGATTTCAACGATTCGCCAATTTCGTATGCGCATCGTACCATCGGAAGAGGACTGACCGATGCATACCGTGCGGCAGGATGGGGTCCGGGGTTCTCGTATAACCGGAATTTCCTGTATTTCCGCATTGACCATATGTTTGTGAACAAAGGGTTTCGACCGCTGAAGTGCCGGGTGGATAATTCCATTTCGGCTTCCGACCATTATCCGCTGTGGTGCCTGGTAGAGAAATTATAACCTGATAAAAACAATATGATGAAGAATTTAATTTTTGCAGCCGCTATGAGTTGTATGGTATGTGCCTGCGGACAGCAGGCAGCTGATACGGACAATCCGTTTCTGACTGAGTTTGAAACGCCTTATGGCACGCCGGATTTCAACCGGATTAAGGTGGAACATTATGAACCGGCTTTCCTGAAAGGCATTGAGCAGCAGAACCAGGAAATCAAGGCTATTGTGGAGAATCCGGATGAACCGACTTTCGAAAATACCATTGTGGCACTGGACAACAGTGGGGAAATCCTGGCCCGGGTGAGTGGGGTATTCTTTGCCTTAACTGAAGCTGATACGAACGATGAACTGATGGCGCTGGAGGGCAAAATCGCTCCGATGTTGTCGGAACACAGTGACAATATTTTCCTGAATCAGGATTTGTATAAGAGAGTGGCTTCTGTACATGCGCAGGAAGAAGCAGGCAAAATCAAGCTGACTACCGAGCAGCATTATTTACTGGATAAATATTACAAGGAATTTATCCGCTCGGGTGCGGGACTGGATGCACAGAAACAGGAACGTCTGCGTGAAATCAACAAACAGCTGTCTACGCTGACCATTGAATTCGGTAACCATGTATTGGCCGACAACAATGATTATTTGCTGGTGGTAGACAAGAAAGAAGACTTGGCCGGTCTGCCGGAAGCAGTGATTGAAGGGGCTGCCCATGAAGCAAAAGCGCACGGAAAGGACGGGAAATGGGTATTTACTTTGCAGGAATCCAGCCGTACGCCGTTGCTGCAGTATGCACAGAACCGCGAATTGAGAAAGAATATCTATCAGGCTTATACCAGCTTGGGTAACCGGGGCAATGCGAACGACAACAAGGACGTGCTGAAACAGGTGCTGGCGCTCCGTCTGGAAAAGGCACAGCTGATGGGATTCAGTAACTATGCGGAATACCAGTTGTCCGACAACATGGCCAAGACGCCTCAGAATGCGCTGGATTTGCTGTATGGCTTGTGGAAATATTCCATCAAGAATGCCGAGGCTGAGGCTGCTGAGCTCCAGAAAATCATGGACCGTGAAGGAAAAGGTGAGAAACTGGAAGCATGGGACTGGTGGTATTATGCCGAGAAACTCCGTCAGGAAAAATACAGTCTGAATGAAGATGAAATCAAGCCTTATTTCAGTCAGGAAGACGTGTTCAACGGTTTGTGCATGGTTGTGAACAAGTTGTATGGCATCACCCTCACTCCGTGTGATTCTATCTCTGTATACAACAAAGATGTAAAAACTTACATCGTGAAGGATGCGGACGGCTCGCTTTTGGGTGTGTTTTACAGTGACTATATGCCGCGTGCCAGCAAGCGGAGCGGTGCTTGGATGAGCAACTTCCGTGATGAACAGGAAGGTGTCCGTCCGTTGATTTACAATGTGGCCAGCTTTACCAAACCGGCCGGTGACATTCCGTCCTTGCTGACCATTGATGAGGCTCGTACGATGTTTCATGAATTCGGACATGCCCTGCACGGTTTGCTGACACAGTGTAAGTATAAAGGTGTATCCGGTACGTCGGTGGCACGTGATTTCGTAGAGCTTCCTTCACAGATTATGGAACATTGGGCTGTGGCTCCGGAAGTGTTGAAGATGTATGCCAAACATTATAAGACCCGTGAAGCGATTCCAGATTCTTTGATTGCCAAGATTGAAAACCAGGCGTTGTTCAACCAGGGATTCATGACGACCGAGTTGTTAGCTGCCGCTATTCTGGACATGGAAATGCACTGCCTGACTACCATGGAAGGCTATGACGTGTTGAAGTTTGAAAAACAGCTGATGGATAAGATAGGTTTGATTCCGCAGATTGCACCGCGTTACCGTTCTACTTACTTCAATCACATCATGGGTGGTTATGCAGCCGGATACTACTGCTATCTGTGGGCAGAACGTCTGGATACGGATGCGTTTGAAGCATTCAAGGAACACGGACTGTTTGACCAAGCTACAGCGACTTCTTTCCGTAAGAACATCTTGGAGAAAGGTGGTTCCGACGATCCAATGAAGCTGTATGTCACTTTCCGTGGGGCAGAGCCTAGTATTGAACCGTTGCTACAGGCACGCGGATTGAAATAAAATGTCCGAATGACAGGGGGGATTCCCTACTTTATAAATAAAAAAGGGAGCTATTGCTTAATTTTTGCAAGCGATAGCTCCTTTTTTAGGCTCTATGGCTTAAATATTTACAATGGTTTCCGCATATCTAATGAAAAAAAACTATATTTGCAACCTTGAATAAACGTATCAAATTTTAAAAGTAAATATAATAAATTAAAGTAACATGCAAAACAAAGGATTTGTAAAGGTTTTTGCGGTATTACTGACCCTTGCGTGTGCTTTTTACCTTTCATTCTCATTCGTTACCCGTTATCAGATGAACAAGGCGGCTGAGGACCCGAAGGGTTCGGCACACTACCTGGATTCCATGCAGAATCAGAAGGTGTGGTTGGGGATTTACACGCTGAAACAATGTCGTGAAATGGAAATCGGGTTGGGTTTGGACCTGAAAGGTGGTATGAACGTCATTCTGGAAGTTTCCGTACCGGACGTAGTGAAGGCGTTGGCCGACAACAAACCGGATGAAGCCTTTAACAAGGCTGTGGCTGAAGCTGCCAAATTGCAGATCAGCAGTCAGGAAGATTTCGTGACCCTGTTTATCAGAGAATACAAGAAATTGGCTCCGGAAGGCAAACTTGCTGAACTTTTTGCCACCCAGCAGTTGAAAGACAAAGTGAATACCCGTAGTACAGACGCAGAAGTAGAGAAAGTATTACGTGAGGAAGTGAAAGCTGCCGTAGACAACTCTTACAATGTTTTGCGTACACGTATCGACCGTTTTGGTGTGGCTCAGCCGAACATCCAAACACTGGAAGGAAAGATGGGCCGTATCATGGTGGAACTGCCGGGTATCAAGGAACCGGAACGTGTGAGAAAACTCTTGCAGGGTTCTGCCAATCTGGAATTCTGGGAAACATTCGAGGCAAAAGATATCGTGCCGGTATTGGCTTCTGCCGACAACCGTGCCCGTGGTTTGCTGAACAGCGAGGCTCCTGCTGATTCTGTACAGGCTGAAGCCGATACGACTGCAGTGGCTCAGGCTTCTGCCGTTTCTGCAAAAGACAGTTTGACGGCTGTCCTGAAGGGAGAAACACCGGCTGCTTCCAGTGCTGATATGGAACAGATGAAGAAAGAACATCCGTTGTTGTCTGTACTGCAGCTGAACCAGAGCGGAGTAGGTTGTATCGTAGGTTATGCCGATTACAAAGATACAGCGGATGTGAACCGCATTCTGAACATGAAGGCCGTGAAGGAAGTGATGCCGCGCGACCTGAAACTGATGTGGGGTGTGAAAGCTTCCGATATGGACAAGACCGGACGTATCTTCGAATTGTATGCCATCAAGTCGACTGAACGTAACGGACGTGCACCGCTGGAAGGTGACGTAGTGACAGACGCCAAAGATGAATACGACCAGTTCAACAAGCCGTGCGTCAGCATGTCAATGAACACAGAAGGTTCTCGTCGTTGGGCTGCCCTGACAAAGAAGAACATCGGTAAGGAAATCGCCATCGTATTGGATGGATATGTATACAGTGCCCCGCGTGTAAACTCTGAAATTACAGGTGGTAACTCACAGATTACAGGTAACTTCACTCCGGAAGTCACAAAAGACTTGGCTAATGTGTTGAAATCAGGTAAGATGCCGGCTCCGGCTCGTATCGTACAGGAAGACATCGTAGGTCCGTCTTTGGGACAGGAATCCATCAATCAGGGTATCGTATCCTTCATCGTGGCTTTGATTGTCCTGATGGCTTACATGTGTGTGATGTACGGATTCATTCCGGGTATGGTGGCCAACGGTGCGTTGTTCATTAACTTCTTCTTCACACTGGGTATCCTTTCATCCTTCCAGGCTGCCTTGACGATGTCCGGTATCGCCGGTATGGTGTTGTCACTGGGTATGGCCGTGGATGCGAACGTATTGATTTATGAACGTACCAAGGAAGAGCTTCGTGCAGGCAAGGGAACCAAGCAGGCTTTGGCCGAAGGTTACAAGAACGCGTTCTCTGCCATCTTTGACTCTAACTTGACTTCTATCATCACAGGTATCATCCTGTTCAACTTTGGTACCGGTCCGATTCGTGGTTTCGCCACTACCTTGATTATCGGTATCCTCTGCTCATTCTTCTCAGCTGTGTTCTTGACTCGTCTGGTTTACGAACACTTCATGAACAAAGACAAATGGTTGAACCTGACCTTTACTACAGGCGTTTCAAAGAACCTGATGCAGAATGTACACTATAATTTTATGGGTGTCACTAAGCGTTCGTTCACGGTTTGGGGAATCATCATCGTAGTATGTATCGTTTCTTTCTTTGTACGCGGACTGGCACAGAGTATCGACTTCACCGGTGGACGTAACTTCGTGGTTCAGTTTGAACAAGTGGTACAGCCGGAAACCGTACGTGACCTGCTGCAGCCGAAAGTGGGAGATGCCAACGTACAGGCCATTGCCTTGGGTACAGACGGAAAGACCATTCGTGTGACTACCAACTACCGTATCAACGAAGATTCTCCGACAATCGATGCCGAAATCGAAGAGTTCCTATACAATGCGTTGAAGGAAGGTAACTTGCTGGGTAAGGGTACTACGCTTGAAATCTTCATCGACCGCGATAACCGTACCGGAGGTTCTATCATCAGTTCTCAGAAGGTGGGTCCTAGCATTGCCGACGACATCAAAACATCCGCTATCTGGTCGGTTGTACTGGCTTTGATTGCCATCGGTGTGTACATCCTGATTCGTTTCAGCAATATCGCCTTCAGTATTGGTGCTACGGTGGCATTGATGGTGGATACCGTATTGATTATCGGTGCCTACTCTTTGTGCTACGGATGGATGCCGTTCTCTTTGGAAATCGACCAGACATTTATTGGTGCCATCCTGACGGCTATCGGTTACTCTATCAACGATAAGGTGGTCATCTTCGACCGTGTACGTGAGTTTATCGGATTGTATCCGAAACGTGAACGTGCGCAGTTGTTCAATGACTCACTGAATACCACTTTGGCCCGTACCATCAACACTTCTTTGAGTACATTGATTGTGTTGTTGAGTATCTTCATCCTGGGTGGCGACAGCATCCGAAGCTTTGCATTCGCCATGATTTTGGGTGTGGTAATCGGTACCTTGTCTTCACTGTTCGTCGCTGCTCCGGTGGCTTACCTGACCATGGGTCACAAAATGCCGAAGCAAGTAGGTGAAGTAGAAGAAGCATAATAAGATCTGATATAATGTTTGAGAAACGGCTGTTTTCCGCGTGAAGGCAGCCGTTTTTTTATGGGTTCTTCCCACGTCTGGAAAACGCCTTTGCGTTTGGTCTCAAACACAAGTGCATTTAAAGTAAAACGCCCTTGCGCTTTGGGTGAAACGCAAGGGCGTTTGAATTCAAACGTAAAGGCGTTTTGTCTTAAACGCAAGTCCGTTTTTTTCAGCTTTCTTTTTTGTCTGTATTTTCTTCGATGGATTTGCCTGTCAGCTTCTTCAAGTACTCGGAAGCCGACATACCGAATTCTTCCTTGAAACATTGCCGGAAATAGACGTTGCTGTTGATTCCCACCTTGAAAGCAATCTCAGAAATGGTATATTTGCCTTCCAGCAGGTATTTTTCGGCCAGTTGCATCTTGATTTTCCGGATATACTCGTTGGTAGACATGCCCGTAAGTGCTTTGACTTTCCGGTAGAGGGTAGAGCTGCTCATGCATAGAGCATTAGACAATACGGTAATATCCACATTTTCCGCAGTAGAAAGACTTTCCGTGATGATGTTGGTTATTTTGTCCAGGAATTCTTTGTCCAGCTTGTTCATGGATTCTGTAATGATGGCTCTTTTTTCTTCTATGCTTTGCTTCTGTGGGGTTTCCGGCCGGATAGAGAAGCGTTCCGAAAGTCGTCTTCTCTGTGCCAGCAGGTTACTGATTCGACTTTGCAGCAGGCTGGCACTGAAAGGTTTGGTGAGGTAGGAGTCGGCCCCTGCCTGATAACCTTCTTCCTTGTCGGTGATGCTGTCTTTTGCTGTCAGGAGGATGACAGGGATGTGGCTGGTACGGATATCCGTTTTCAGTTTCTGGCACATTACGATACCGTTCATGACTGGCATCATAATGTCGCTCACCACAATGTCGGGAGCACAGTCTGTGGCAATCTTCAGGCCTTCCTTGCCGTTAGGAGCCGTTTTTACTTCATATAAGTCCGTAAAGGCATCGGCAATATAGTCTCGGATGTCTGCGTTGTCTTCTACCACCAGGACGATGGGCTTTGAGTCTTTAGACGAGTCTGCTGCCTCCAGTTTCTCTATATTCTCCTCCTTTACTTCCGGTGTATCTGTATGTACGTCCTCTCCATGCAACGCATATGGATAGGTATTGTTGGCTTTCAGCCGCAGGGAGAAGGTGGTGCCGATATCGGGCTGGCTTTTCACCTGTATGTCTCCTTCATGCAGTGTAACCAGGTTTTTGACCAGTGCCAGTCCGATACCTGTGCCCGAGGCCTGATGTTCCCCGCTTTCCTGATAATACCGTTCGAAGATGTGCGCAAGTGCTTCCTTTCCGATGCCATAACCGGTATCTTCCACGGAAAGCTGGGCGTATCGTACGTCTTTTTCCGTCACCCATTCGGCACGGATACGGACATAGCCCTTCTCGGTATATTTCAGGGCATTTGAAATCAGGTTGTCCAGAATCATGGTGATGACTTCTTTGTCGAAGAACAGAATCATGTTCTCTTCTTTCACTTCTATGAGTATCTGTACATTCGGGTTGTTGTTCAACTCCTTGTATTTCAGCCCGGTTTCATACACGGCACTGGTAAGGTTTCCTTTGGCGACACACAGTTTCTTGTTCTGGGTTTCCGTTTTTCGGAAATCCAGAATCTGGTTAATCAGGTTCAGCAGGCGTACGGCACTTTGATAGATGACCGAAATCCGGTGATGGTCTTTGGCGGACAGGCTGCTGTTTTTTACCATATCTTCCAAGGGACCTAATATTAAGGTAAGCGGTGTACGCAGTTCGTGCGTGATGTTGGTGAAAAATCTTAGCCGTTCATCATTCAGTTTCTGCTCCTGTATGTGGCTTTTCTTTTCCGATTCGTACAGGTATTCCAGGTTCAGTTTGCGTTTATAAACCGAAAAGACTCCCATGAGAATTCCGACTCCTGCTATCACGTACAGAAGTTTTGCCCACCAGGACAGCCAGAGCGGGGGAGCAATGACGATTTCTATCTGGGAGATTTCGTCAGACCATTCTTGGTTCCGGATGCGGGTTTTAACCTGGAATTCATATCTTCCCGGGGGCAGGTTACGGAAAGTCACATTGTTAGGATCTTTTACGGTGTACCAGGAGTCTTCCAGTCCTTTTAGCATATAGGCATATTCCACTCTTTCATTCAGGGAATAGTCTTGTATGTTGAATGTGATGCTGAAATTATTTTGTACGTACTTTAGTTTGATTTCCTTTTTGTTGAAGAGTGAATATTCTGTTTCATCACTATCGTCGGATGTCATGGGTTCAAAGACTGTAATTTTTCCAATGATAGCTTGGGGGCATTGCTTTTTTTCCAGTATCTGGCTGGGGGTGAAATAACAAAGTCCGTCGGTCGAACCGAAATAAATGGTATTGTTCACGTCTCTGCAAACACTTCTTCCTGTAAAGCTGGCCATGGGAATATTGTCTCTATAATCGTAATTATAGATGCGCTTCCGGTCTTTGGACAAACAGCTGATTCCTTGGTTGGTACTGAACCAGATGTTGTGTTCTTCATCTTCTGTAATAGCCCAAATGAAGGTGTTGACAAGTCCTTCGTTTCGCTGGTAGACCTTATATGTCCAGGGTGATTGGTTTTCAAACTGTACCAGCCCCTCCCCGGTGGCAGCCCATATGGTTCCTTGGGAATCTTCAAAAATCTGGTTGATGGTATTGGAAGGAAAATCGAGGTAGGTACTGAAGTCTTTCAAATGCTTTTGATCGGCCGAATAGAGGAAAATTCCTCTTCCGAAACTCCCTACCCATATTTGGCCTTTTTGATCCTTGATGACCGTACGAATCAGGTTGTCGGGCGTATTGAAATGGTGCAGGATTTTCTGGGAATCTCTGTCGATTTGAAAGACTCCCTCGCTGGTTCCCACCCAGATAATTCCTTCTTTATCCTCAAAAAGCGAGCGCACGTCATGGTTGCTCTCTTCTTTCGGAAAGACTTGTTTGAAGGTTTTGGAATGGATGTTGTAGTACATGATTCCTCCATTAAAGATGCCGAACCACAGGTTGCCTTTCCGGTCACACAAGGCCGTTTGGATGGAGTTTCCGCTAAGGCCACTGTTTCCTTCGGTATAGGTAGCGGTGCGTTGTCCGTTTTTCAGGACATTGATGCCTCCACCGTCTGTTCCTACCCACAGGTTACCTTGCAAGTCGATGCAGACTGCGCTGGCAATGTGGGCATTCAGGTTACTGCCGGGTGAGCTGGACGAATAACTGAATGACTTGAATAAGGCCGTATTGGAACTGAGAAAGTTGACACCTCCTCCCCAGGTACCCGCCCAGATATTCTGATGGGAATCCTGGAACAGGCATCGCACCGTAGCATTGTTGAGGCTGTATTCATTGTCACCAGCTTGTATGAGGTGAATCTTTTCTGTGGTGTTAAACAGGCTTCTGGAGAGATCTATAATGGCGATTCCTCCGAATTCAGTAGCTACCCATAACTGATGTTCATTGAATTGTTGGATGTCATAAATGAGATGGGAGAGTGGGGAACCTTTATCGCCTAGGCGGATAAATTCTTCAGTCTCGGGGTTGAACAGAGCAAGTCCTTTACCGGTACCTACCCAGATATTTCCTGTATTGTCTTTGAAGATGCATTGTACGTTGTTGTTTGGCAGAGTTTTGTCGTTCGAGCCATCATAGGTGAAGTTCTTGACTTTTTTTGTCTTTAACGACAAGATGCTCATTCCATTCTCGTGATGCCCAATGTACAGATTCCCTTTTTGGTCGTCCATTAGGCTCCATACCGTGTTGCTGGGAAGGCTTGGAACGGTAGATTGATTGTAGTGGGTGAATTTCCCTGTTTTTTTATCTAAATAATCTACTCCCCGCCAGTACGTGGTAATCCATAAGTTTCCGTCAGGAGAAGGATGAATGCCGGTCACGTCATTGGTAGCAATGCTTGACGGGTCATTCTGGTGATGCTGGTATATTGTTTGAGTATTGGTCTGGTAGTTGAATGCAATAAGTCCTGCCCGTTGGGTGGCAATCCATAAGATAGGTTCGTTAGGATCATCCAACAGACTGTTGAGTTCATTCCCAGCCAGATTCAAAGCTTTGTGCTTGTTGCTTTTGTAAAAAGCGGTAAAATGGTTGCCTTCTAATTTGTTGAGTCCTTCCTCTGTCGCAAACCACAAGTATCCGTTCTTGTCTTCGGTTATATCGATAATATAACTGTTCGACAGCCCTTTTTCTGGTCCCAGTTTTTTGATGGTATAGGGCTGTGAATGGGCTATAATGGCTTGTAGTAGTACAAAAAGAGTAAGACAAATTCTCATAATCATGAAGCTTTTATAGTTTCAAAAATATAAATATATGTTGAATAAATAGTGTATAAATTATGCAATGAGTGATTTGTAGTCGCTTCTTGCATGATATATTTTATGCTAAATTATAGATAATAGGTACTTTCGCATGCAAAAATATAATGTTTAATCTAAAACTAATAATTATGAGGACAAGATTCTTGAAAGTTTCTTTGCTCTGTGCGCTTTTCGCCACAGGGGTCTTTGTAACAGGTTGTAGTGATGAAAATCAGTATGCAGATGTGGATGGACAATCACCTGTTGCTACATTAAAGACTGAGCATATTCAGAGTGGTGCCGGACATGACTTCACGATTGAAGGAACGCTTACGGATGCAGATGGTATTTCTGCAATTAAATTGGAATGTGCAGACTTGTATCTGAACAAGACCATTGATTTGATTGATATTTATGGAGCTCCTCAAACTTCTTACGATTTGAGCTATAAATTCAGTCTGGCAAAAGATGAAGTCGGTGAACAGTTCACGGTAAAAGTAACCGTCATAGATGTCGGTGGGCGTGAGACTTCACAGGATGTGTTGATTACAATGGACGGAGATTTTGAAAATCCCGTATTTGCGGTGGCTCCAGAAGATGGCAGCTTAGTGGCCATGTTGTTGAGAGATGGAAGTGTGGATCCTTATGACATGCAGCTTCAGTTGACTGACGACCGTGCGTTGAAATCTTTGTATTTGGACATCGAAGGTGCTGCGGGGTATGAAGATGTAGTAATAGACATCGATAGTGTACCTTCTTTTACCTATACTTGGAAGATTGAATTGCCTGCTGAAAAGAAAGATTATCCGGCAACCATCGTAGTGACTGACTATGCAGAAAAAACTGATACCGTTAGATGTACGATATCTGTTACCGATGTGGTTGATTTTGAAAAAATGTATTTAGCAGATGTGGCCACTGATGCAGAACTGAATAGCGATGTATTTGGTGTTCCGATGTTGGTAGATCACGTAGGGGAATATCAGTATGAAGCTCTCTATTATAATGCGAAGAGTGGTACGGAGATTTATTTCCTTCCGCAGAATACAAGTTTTTCTCCGATATGTTATGGTCTTGATCCTACAAATAACGAGAGACTGACAGATAATCCTTCTTTGGCAGAACCAATTGTATTGGATCAGGCAAATGTATATTATAAGATTGATTTCAATATTCTGGAGAAGACGTACAGCATGAGTGTTTATTCCTTGGAGGAAGCTCAAGATCCATGGGATCCTACCGTGCTGACATACGGTGAGAAATGCTTTGACCTTTGGGGTGACGGTTCTGAGTACATCAACTTCACATTTGGATTGACTTCTGATAATCCTACAGGTGTAAAATCATTCACTCAAGATGCGACAAATCCTCATTTATTCTATTCTGAACCGATGGAATTGGCAGCCGGTGAGCAGATGAATTTCATTATCCATAATTATCATACTTCTCAATGGTGGAACATGGTTAGATGGTGTAGTAATACTGAAACGGACTTGGATGTCTTCAATTATTACACACAGAGCGGTTCGCAGAATGATAAATACACAGGCCCGAAGACAGGTAATGATGTATGGTCAAAGCCCACAGTGACTGTAGGAGGTACTTATCGCTTCTACTTCGATTCACATTTGGGTAGAGCCAAATTAGTAAAAGAATAATTAACCAATAATCATAAAACATGAAGAAACAATTATTAATTGTATGTCTGCTGCTGCTCTCATTGTGTGGCTATGCACAGACACTTACTGTGAAAGGAACGGTAACTTCAGCCTCCGATAAAGAGCCGATGATTGGTGCCACCGTGCAGATCAAAGGTACAGGAAATGGAACGATTACCGGATTGGATGGTGACTATACGTTGATGAACGTCTCTTCGGATGCCGTATTAGTCTTTTCTTCTATAGGATATGACACACAGGAAATCCCTGTAAATGGAAAAACAGTGATTAATGTCGTATTGAAAGAAGCTACTGAATTGCTGGATGAAGTGGTCGTAATCGGTTATGGTACCGTAAAGAAAAGTGACTTGACCAGCTCCATTTCTACAGTAAAAGGAGAAGAAATCACACAGTCTGTGACGGGTAACGCCATGGATGCCTTGCAAGGAAAAATCAATGGTGTGCAAGTGGCCAGTGGTGGTGGACCGGGTACTACTCCGAAAGTATTGATTCGTGGTGTCACCACTGTCAACGGTAGTAATCCGCTTTATGTAGTGGACGGTATGCCGGTGGGTGATAACATCAATTTCTTGAACAGCAATGATATTGAATCAATGGAAGTATTGAAGGATGCTTCTGCAGCTGCTATTTATGGTACTCGTGCTTCTAACGGTGTCATCTTGATTACTACGAAAAAAGGTAAATCTGGTAAGGCAAATGTGAACTTTAGTGCTTCTGTAGGTTTCCAGACCATTGCGAAGCCGGATATGGCAGATGCCGCCGAATATAAAGAAGTATATAACAAACGTTATACGAACGATGGCTCTACTTCCAACTGGAACGATACGGGAGCTACTACCAATCCGGGCGGAACAGACTGGTGGAATACAGTGGTCAACAAGACTGCCTTGGTTCAGAACTATGCGTTGAGTGTGGCTGGAGGTACAGACAAGCTGGTATATAACTTCAGCTTGGGTTATTACCGTAACAACTCTCAGTTTGATGTAGGTTATTGGGATAAGATCAACGTACGTTTGAACACCGAATATACCTTTAATAAGTATGTAAAGATGGGTGTGGACATCGCTCCTCGTATGGAATCATGGGACGATACACCGAATCAGTTCTCATCTGCCATGTCAATGGACCCTACTACTCCTGTATTCAAACCGGAATCTGAATGGGTAGATAATGAATACAACAATTACCAGCGTTCTTACAACAACCAGACTTGGAACCCGGCAGGTTCTATTGCCCGTTCTAACAGTCATTCACGTGAGATGGGTGCGCTCTTGAATGCTTATTTGCAGATTAACCCTATCGAGAAATTGACTTTGCGTACACAGTTTGGTACTAATGCACATTTCCGTCGTTCAGACAGCTTTACACCGGAATTTAGCTTGGACCCACTGGAAAAGACCGATTTGAATGAAATTTCTCGTCAGTCACAGGAATGGTTAGACTGGAACTGGACAAACACCATTACTTATGCCGACACTTTTGCTGAAAAGCATAACTTGAATGTCATGGGAGGTTTCACTGCAGAACGCTATGCATGGTATAACACGAAAGCTTTACGTCGTGATTTGCCGAGCAACATCGATCAGATGCAGGAAGTAAATGCCGGTAATGCAGACAATGCAGAGGCTTATGGTGAAACTACTTTCAACTCCATGGTTTCTTTCCTGGGACGTGTGATGTATAACTACGCTAACCGTTATTATATTTCTGCTTCGTTACGTGCGGATGGTTCATCTCGTTTCCCTGCAGGAAATAAATATGCGTTGTTCCCATCTGTTTCTGCTTCTTGGCGTGTGATCAGTGAAGAGTTCATGCAAGATCAGTCTATCTTCAGTGACTTGAAAGTCCGTGGAGGTTGGGGTCGTGTCGGTAACCAGAACATTGACAACAATGCCACTCTGACTTTGTTGGACCAGACACAGTATTATTTTGGTAAGACAAGTACATTGGCAAACGGTTACTTTATTTCTACCGTAGGTAATAATCAGCTGAAATGGGAAACCGTGGAAGACTGGAACGTGGGATTGGATATGTCATTCCTTGAATCTCGTTTGGGCGTGACTTTTGAATATTTCCAGAAGAAATCAAAGGACATGCTGTATGAAAAACAGAATATCTTCGCAATCGGTTATCCGAACTGGAACAGTACAGTATGGATGAACGTAGGTAGCATGAAGGCATACGGATGGGAATTAGGTTTGGACTGGCGTGATCAGAAGGGTGATTTCTCTTATAACATCGGTTTGAACTTGTCTTCTGTACGTAATAAAGCCATCAAGTTCTCTGGTGATGGACCGATTTATACCGGTGGATTCAACAGTGACCAGATTATCAGCAACGAGGATGGAGGTCTGATTTCTCGTTTCTATGGTTATGTGGCAGACGGACTGTTCCAGAACTGGGAAGAAGTTTATGCGCATACCGACGAACACGGAAACCTGATTCAGCCTAATGCTCAGCCTGGAGATATCCGTTTCAAGGACTTGAATCACGATGGTACTTTGGATGCCAGCGACAAGACTTTCATCGGTAACCCTTATCCGGACCTGATGATTGGTTTGAACCTGGGATTTACGTATAAGAACATTGATTTTGCCGCCAACTTCTATGGTACTGTAGGAAATGATATCTTTAATACGACAAAAGGATATTATTCTGGTGCCAACGGTCAGAATGTATGGGCCGGCACACTGAATAAGGCATGGGATGGTGAAGGAACAAGCAACGACATTCCTCGCTTGTCTTATAACGACTTGAACCTGAACTATCAGCGTGTGTCTAGCTTCTATGTGGAAGATGGTTCTTATTTGCGTTGTAAATTGTTGCAGATTGGATATACCTTGCCTAAACAATGGGTAGGAGGTGCTAACTTGCGTATTTCCTTCTCTGCACAGAATCCGTTTACCATTACCGGTTATTCAGGTATGGACCCGGAACGTCCGATGTTGGATGGTAGTGTAATTGAAACAGGTATCGATAACATCGCTTATCCGAACCCGCGTACATTCTTGTTTGGTATAGACTTTAAATTTTAATTCTTGAATAACTATGAAACAGCTATTAGCAATATTAACATTGTTTTCCTCGCTGGCCTTTACTTCTTGCGAAGACTTCCTGACGGAAGAGGTGCGTGGACAGCAGAACCTCGACACTTATTTCACTACAGCTGATGAGTGCGAGTCCTATATTACCGGCTGCTATCAGGATATTACCTGTGGCGGATGGTGGAACATCAATACGGTATGGCTTTTGTCTGAAATGTGTAGTGATGATGCATGGATGGGAAATACCACACAAAGTCAGAGTGATTATATCTCATTGGCTCATTATCAAGGTAACGGAGCAAGCAATGGCCCGATTTCAAACTTCTGGCAGTATCGTTATAAAGGTATCTTGCGTTGTAATGTGGCTATCGACCGTATCGGAAATGCAGGCTTGGAAGATAAGGCACTGCAGGCAAGACTGGTGGCAGAGGCTCGTTTCCTGCGTGGATATTTCTATTTTGAATTGGCCAGAAACTTTGGAGGTGTTCCTTTGATTACGGAGTTCAAGATGCCGGAAGAAATTCAGGGTATTACTCGTGCGTCACTGGAAGATACTTATAAGTTCATTGAAGACGACTTGAAGGCTGCTGCTGAAGTGTTGCCTAAACGTAGCGAATATGCCGATGCGGACATGGGTCGTGCTACTAGTGGAGCTGCACTGGGTTTGCTGGGTAAGGTTTATCTGTATCAGGAAAAGTGGACAGAAGCTCGCGATGTGTTGCAGAAACTGATCCCGGAATCTGGTTATACGGGAGAAGATGCACAGACGACCGAATATGATTTGCTTCCTGACTTCGGAGATGTATGGAACAAGAACTATGACAACAGTGTGGAAAGCCTTTTCGAAGTGCAATATGAATATCATCCTACATTGGCATTAGGAGGTTCTCTTTCAACGGTGACTGGTGCCCGTAGCTGTGGTGCCGCATTGGGAGACGGATGGGCATGGTGCCAGCCTTCTGCCAACCTGGAAGCTGCTTATAGTGAAGATGATGTACGTCGTGAATGGACAATTATCAAAACTGGATGTACGGAAATCAAAGGAGAAACAGCCGACAATTTTGCAACAATCTTGAAAGATAACAAAGAGATTGCTAACTATAAGGAATATGTGGAAAGATATAATCTGCCGGAAAATTGCTTGGTAATTGATCCGTCGGGTCATAAATCAGCTCGTATCATCCGTAAATATTATCTTCCGTTGAATGACCGTCCTGAGGTGTACAACACAGATAAGAGTCCGCTGAATCATCGTATCTTGCGTTATGCGGATGTATTGCTGATGTATGCAGAAGCTTGCAACGAATTGGGAGATGATACACACGCACAGGCTGCACTGAACCGTGTACGTAATCGTGCAGGTCTGGCTTCTGTGACGGTGACTGGTAATGACCTTCGTCATGCCATCCGTAACGAACGTCGTTTGGAACTGGCCTTTGAGCAGAACCGTTTGTATGATATTCGCCGTTGGAAAGATGATAATGGTAAACCGGTAATTGCCAATCTGATGGGTGAAAACGGTTCATTCGTGAAATGGAATACAGATCCTGAAACTCGTGATGCCATGGAATGGGATAATCAGGGTGAAGCAAGCGATAAGGGAAAATCATTCCGCGAAGACCGCGACCTTCTTTTCCCGATACCTTTGTATGAGGTGACAATGTCTAATGGTTCTATTGAACAGAATCCAAATTGGAACTAATAGGGTAAAAAGATGAATTGATTATGCCATTCAGAGGAATGTCTTAAGTTCTTCTGGATGGCATTTTTATTTAAATATTTGTAGTGATGAAAAAATATGCAATCATATTGGGTGCTTTGAGTTTGGTCGCATGTAGCGATAATACTCCTGAGAACCCAGGAGAAAATCAGGAAGAAATAGTCAGTGTGGAAAAAAATGTAACGATTGATGCGGGACAGGCTTTTCAGACAATAGTCGGCTTTGGTGCATCCGACTGTTGGACACCTGCGTATATTGGTAAATATTGGACAAGTAGTCGTGACCGTATTTCTGAACTTTTGTTTTCCTCGGAAATTGTGGATGGACAGCCAAAAGGAATCGGACTTTCCATGTGGCGGGTGAATTTAGGCGGTGGAAGTGCAGAACAAGGTGATGATAGTGGTATTGTAGACAAGTCACGACGTGCAGAATCTTATCTGACGGATAACTTGTCGTTGGACTGGACACATTGTGAGGGGCAACGCTATTTTATGAGCCGTGCAAAGGAGTTTGGAATTGATAATTTTGTTTTGTTCAGCAATACTCCTCCAGTGCAATACACCTTGAACGGAAGGGGATTTTCTCAAAGTGGAGGTAGTGCGAACCTGAAATCAGAGTGCTATGATGATTTTGCTTCCTATATGGCGGAAGTCGCTAAACATTATGTGGATGAAGGATATCCGATTAGCCATATCTCTCCGGTGAATGAACCTCAGTATAATTGGGATGGAAATGGTCAGGAAGGCAGTGGTTGGAAAAATGAGGAAGTGGCCAGACTCGCTCGGGAACTGGATACTCAATTAACTCAAAAAGGTCTTTCTACCAATATCCTATTGGGCGAAGCCGGAGATTGGGAGTACCTTTACAAGGTGAAGGATGACGCAAACCGCAGTAATGTGCTTTCGGCCTTTTTCTCCTCCTCATCTCCTGCCTATGTGGGTGATTTGTCGCATGTAGAGAAGTTGATCTGTGGACATAGTTATTGGACAGACGGAACGTGGGATGGAATGCGTGACGTACGTAAAAAAGTGGCACAAGCTGCCGAACAGTATGGGGTAGATGTGTGGCAAAGCGAATGGAGCATGCTGGGCGATAATTATAGCTCGTCAGAATTTGTCGGATATGATGCCGCTTCAGAAATGGATATTGCTTTGTATATGTCGAAAGTCATTCATAATGATCTGACGGTGGCTAACGTGACTTCTTGGAATTATTGGGTAGCAATGGATGTGTCTAGATGGGGGCAGAAGAACCGTTTCTTATTGGTGGCATTGACCCCTAAAGGTTGGGCCGGAGACAAGGAAAGCATAGATAACCTGGAAGAGGAAGGAAGCTTCAATGCAACTCCAACTTTATGGGTATTGGGTAATTACAGTCGTTTTATCCGTCCTGGATACCATCGGATTTCTATGACATTAAATGAGTCGATGAGTTTCTTCGGCTCTGCCTGGATGTCACCGCAGCAGGATTGTATTGTCGCGGTATACACGAACCTATCGAGCAAGGGAATTCGTTTGAACGAAACACGTCAGAATTGGGGTGGAGAACCGAAAACCATCAAGACGTATACCACTTCGGGCAGCAAACAACTGGTTGAGAAAGTGCTGCAAGAAGGAGATCCCGTGGTATTGGATGCGGAAAGTGTGACAACCGTAGTATATGAATTCAAATAGGAGTTAATAAATTGAAGATGAAGAATAAGGTATTTTGGATAGTATTATTAGGGCTGCTTTCTTGTATGTCGATGCACGCCCAAGTCTCTTTCGGAGAGGCCAAGAAGTTTAATGAAGGCTGGCGTTTCAGTCTTTTGGACGACAGTCTGGGGGCATCTGTTTCGTATGATGACAGTAAATGGAGGCAGTTGGACTTGCCGCACGACTGGTCTGTCGAAGGGCAGCTCTCTCCTTCGCTGGCAAGCTGTACGGGTTATCTGCCTGGAGGAATAGGCTGGTACCGGAAACATTTCCAGCTGACCGACGATGCTGCGCGCCATTACATTTATTTTGAAGGAGTTTATAACCGGAGTGAGGTGTATTTGAACGGCCATCTTTTGGGCAAACGTCCCAACGGTTACATCTCTTTTATGTACGACATGACTCCGTATTTGAAAAAGGGAGACAATGTGCTGGCCGTACGTGTAGACCATAGCCGGTATGCAGATTCCCGCTGGTATACAGGTTCGGGTATCTATCGGGATGTGTGGATGATTGCTGCCCCGGAAATCCATTTTGCACAGTGGGGCTTAGGCTGGCAGGCCACTTCAATTACCGATAAGCAGGCGGTTGTGTCAGTGGAACTGGCAGTGGAAAAGCACATGAAGGCAGAGGGAAAACTCGAGGTGAAAGCTGCCTTGTATGATGCAGATGGAAAGCTCGTGGCAGAGAGCCAGAAAAGTGTGGCTGGTCATGAAACGGGACTTTCCAAGCAAACGCTTTCGTTGAAGGTGAAGAAGCCACATCGCTGGAACTTGGACGATCCATATCTTTATACCTTGAAAGCAGAATTGTATTGTGACGGGAAACGGATGGATGGTGCTTCCAGTACCGTAGGTCTGCGTACGCTGCAGTTCGATGCCAATAAGGGATTTGCCCTGAACGGAGAATGGATGAAAGTGAAAGGTGTTTGTTTGCACCACGATGCCGGTGTATTAGGTGCGGTAGTGCCTCCGGAAGTATGGGAAAGACGTTTGAAGAACTTGAAAGCAATCGGGGCAAATGCCATTCGTATGAGTCACAATCCGCAGGCACCTGTATTGTATGATTTATGCGACCGTCTGGGCTTCCTGGTCATGGATGAGGCTTCCGATGAATGGGAATTCCCGAAACGTAAATGGATTCAAGGATGGAATGTGGGAGAACCCAGCTATGAAGGCTCTTTCGACTTCTTTAAAGAATGGATAGAGCAGGATGTGACCGACATGGTACGTCGTGACCGGAACCATCCGTGTGTCTTCTTGTGGAGCATCGGTAATGAGGTGGATTATCCGAATGACCCTTATTCTCATCCGATATTGGACGGAGCGAAAATTAACCAGCCGATGTTCGGGGGCTATAAACCGGATGCACCCGATGCCATGCGGATTGGGGTGATTGCCCAGAAGCTGGCAGCTTGTGTGCGTGCGGTCGATACGTCACGTCCGGTGACCGGTGCACTGGCGGGTGTCATCATGTCAAACCAGACGGCTTATCCGGAAGCGGTAGACGTGGTGGGATACAATTATACGGAAGACCGTTATGCAGAAGACCATAAGACCTACCCGAAACGTATCATTTATGGAAGTGAAACCGGAGTGGGCATTGAGGCCTGGCATGCCGTACGCGACAATGATTTCATTTTCGGACAGTTCTTGTGGACAGGTACCGATTATCTGGGTGAGGCCGGCAGATGGCCTTCTCGCGGATTGTATACAGGTTTGTTGGATTTCGGCAGCTTTGCAAAACCTCGTGGTTATTTCCGCGCTTCATTGTGGAGTGAGAAACCGATGACATACATTGGTACTTATCCGGTGAAACCGGGACACAGCTGGCTTTCCATGGATGCCTGGGACAGCTGGAACTATGATCCGGACCAGCTGATTCGGGTGGTATGTTATACCAATGCACCACAGGCACGTCTGTTGCTGGACGGAAAGGAAGTCGGACAGATGAAGCCTTACGATGACAAGAGTGGAATCATTTATTGGGATATCCCTTATCAGGATGGAGAACTTCGTGCCGAAGGTTGTGACGAGAGCGGAAAGGTGCTTTCCACTTATACCATAAAGACTTCAGGTCGTCCATACGCCTTGCGGGCTACGGTAGATAAGGACGTGTTGTCGCCAGACAAGGCTACGGCCCATGTTACGATTGAAGTGGTCGATGAAGAAGGTACAATCGTGAAATTAGGTGACAGTGAGGTGACTTGTGAAGTGGAAGGTCCGGCTCGTTTGTTGGGCTTGGAAGGCTCGAACAACAGTGATATGAGCGATTATACGGACAATCGCCATCGGGCTTATCACGGACGTCTGCTGGCTTATGTGCAGACCACAGGTAAGAAAGGTGAGATTCGGGTCAAACTGACTTCTCCGCTTTTGAAAGGAACGGAAGTGGTATTGAAGGCTGAATAATCCTCCCTCGGCAGTACTGCAGTACTCCCTTGAAAGTACTGGAGTACTGCCGAAGAAGTACTACGGTACTGCTTAGGAAGTACTGACAGAGCACCGGCAGGCTGTCTGAAAAGCGCCTGGCCGGGCTTTTTATTTTCCAGACCTACCCTCAGGGAATACCCTGTTTGTGTTTTCGGGGCAGGGAATAGGATTTTACAGAGAAGCCGGATAGTTCAAGTTTTCTTCGGTGAGCTGTTCCAGCACTTCGTGCAGGAATTTGGCAGCTTCCCACTTGGCCATGGGCAAGTTCATCATAAGATAGTTGCCGCAATCTTTGGGAGTGGCACCCGGCACTTCGCCTTCATAGTCGGCAATGAAACGGAAGGTTTCGGTCATCAGCGGCGCAATGTCTTTAGACTGCAAGTCGCCTTTCACTACCAGATAGTTTCCGGTGAGGCAACCCATCGGACCCCAATAGATGATTTTGTCGGCCCATACCGGATGGTTGCGCAAGAAGGTGGCAGCCAGGTGTTCGATGGTATGGATGGCCGCAGGGCCTAACGCCGGTTCGCGGTTTGGCTCTTTCATGCGGATGTCGAAAGTTGTGACAATCTCATTTCCGACTTCATCTTTGCGGGATACGAAAATGCCGCGTTTCAGATGGATATGATCTACGGTAAAGCTTGGTATCTTTTTCATTATTCTTTATAGTTTGTTGGGTAATGCTTTCAGGAAAGTTTCAGTCACATGGAAGGAGCGGTCGGCCATCTCTCCCCAGAAATTCAGGTACTGTTCAAAATGCTTGTCGGCTCCCGGAGTATCGCTGATGATGCGGAAGCTGATGAAAGGCACCTGATAGAGGTAGCATACCTGGGCGATGGAAGCCGATTCCATATCGACAGCCAGTCCCTCGGGAAAGTTACGCTTGATTTCGTCCAGTTCGCTTCGGTCGGTGATGAACTTGTCGCCCGTGCAGATAAGACCTCCGTGAATGGCTGTTTCCGTATCCAGTGAGAGCGCACACTGATAGAGCGTTTCGTTGCCCTGGAAGAACGTCGGGAGACCCTGTATCTGTCCGTAGGCATTGCCTTCGCCGCACCACACGTCGTGGTACACGATTTGCTGGCTGACTACCACATCCATAATTTTCAGACAGCTGTCGATTCCTCCTGCCACTCCGGTACTGATGATGCAGTCGGGCTGGAAAGTGCGGATGAGTTCCACGGTACCTGCGGCGGCATTGACTTTTCCGATACCGCATTGCATCAGGATGATGGTATTGTGCTTGATGGAACCTTCGATGTAGGTGAAGGGACCTTCTTTACGTTCTGTCTTGTTCTCGAGTTGGTTAGCCAGTTGCTTCTGCTCGGAAGCCATGGCCGTGATGATTCCTATTTTCATGCGTTAAAAAAGATTTTCAGGGGCAAATTTACGACTTTTCAGGCAGTATTATGTTATCTTTGCCTGCCGAAAACATTAATTATGAATAATATGAACTTGTTCAAGAAACTACTGCCCGATGTGGTAGTAATCGTTCTTTTTGCTATCATTTCGTTTGCTTATTTCTTTCCGGCAGTGACCGAAGGACGTATTCTGGCACAGCACGATGCCGTGGCCGGTATCGGTTCGGGACGTGAGATGAGTGAATACTTGGAGAAGACAGGTGAGCGGACCCGGTGGACCAATGCCATCTTTGGCGGTATGCCTACCTATCAGATGTCGCCCAGTTACGATTCAACCGATACGTTGAGCTGGTTGCAGAAGGTATATCACCTGTTCTTGCCGACCTACGTGTGGTATGTGTTTGTGATGCTGCTGGGCTTTTATATCCTGTTGCGGGCTTTTGATTTCAAGGTATGGATGTCGGCACTGGGTGCCATTCTTTGGGCCTTTTCGTCTTATTTCTTCATCATCATTGCGGCTGGACATATTTGGAAGTTTGTGGCTTTGGCTTATATTCCGCCTACGATTGCCGGTATGGTATTGGCATATCGGGGTAAACTGCTGGCGGGAGGTATCGTGACCGCTTTGTTTGTCGCGCTTCAGATTATGGCCAACCATCCGCAGATGAGTTATTACTTCTTGTTTGTCATGCTGTTTATGGCCATTGCCTATGGCGTGATGGCATGGCGGGAAAAAAAGATACCCCAGTTTATCAAAGCGACTGTAGTCTTGATTGTGGCTGGTCTGGTAGGGGTCTGCGTGAACTTGTCGAACCTGTATCACACGTATGAATACAGCAAGGAGACCATGCGTGGCAAGAGCGAACTGGTGAAAGAAAACAATCCGGACCAGACAAGCAGCGGACTGGAACGAAGCTATATCACCCAGTGGAGTTATGGAATCGGGGAAACTTTCTCCTTGCTGGTACCCAATGTGAAAGGAGGTGCTTCTGTACCGTTGGCAAACAATGAGAAGGCCATGGAGAAGGCCGACCCGAATTATATGGGGTTGTATAGTCAGCTGGGACAATATTGGGGTGAACAGCCCGGTACTTCCGGACCGGTGTATGTGGGTGCCTTCGTGATGTTTCTTTTCATCCTGGGACTGTTCATTGTGAAAGGTCCGATGAAATGGGCTTTGGTGGTCGGTACCGTGTTCTCCATCTTGCTCTCTTGGGGACATAACTTCATGGGATTGACGGATTTCTTTATCGATTATATTCCGATGTACAGCAAGTTCCGTGCGGTTTCTTCTATTTTGGTCATTGCAGAGTTTACCATTCCTTTGCTGGCCATTATGGCATTGAAAGAAGTGGTAGAGCGTCCGCAATTGTGGAATGAATCGCGCAAAGCCTTTTACATCACTTTTGTGTTGACGGGCGGCCTGTCTTTGCTGTTTGCATTGGCACCGAGCTTCTTCTTCCCGTCGTATGTCTCTTCTGCCGAAATGAACGCGTTGCAGAATGCCATTCCGGCCGACCAGCTGGCACCTATCCTGGTCAATCTGGAAGAAATACGCAAATCTATCTTTACCTCCGACGCATGGCGCAGTTTCTTCGTGATAGTGATTGGCGCAGTGCTGTTGTGGGCGTATTGCGCCGGGAAGTTGAAAGCCAAACTCCTGGTGGGTCTGCTGGCTTTGCTGTGTCTGGTAGATATGTGGAGTGTCAACAAGCGCTATCTGTACGATGAACAGTTCGTGGCAAAAGGCACGGAGATGCAGCCTTTCCTGGAACCGTCGGAAACCGACCGGGAGATTCTGCAAGACAAATCATTGGATTACCGTGTACTGAACTTGTCGGTCAATACGTTCAATGAAAACAATACGGCCTACTGGCACAAGAGTATCGGTGGATATCATGCCGCCAAGCTTCGTCGTTACCAGGAAATGATTGACGAGCACATTCAGGGTGAGATTACAGCTTTGTTCAAGACTCTGCCGGCTGTAAATGCCGATTTGAGTCAGGTAGGCGATACGCTGACACCGGTGCTGAACATGCTGAACACGCGTTATTTCATCATCCCGTTGCAGCAGGGCAAGACCATTCCGGTATTCAATCCGCATGCATTGGGCAATGCCTGGTTTGTAGAACAGGTACAATATGTAAACAACGCCAATGAGGAGATAGATGCATTGCATCACGTTAATCCGGGCAAGGTGGCGGTCGTTGACAAGAAGTTCCAAGGTGAAGTGAAGGCTTCTGCCGGGGCAGACAGCTTGAGCTCCATTGTCTTGACAAATTATGAGCCGAATGCCTTGAAATATGAAGTCAATTCACCGAAAGGAGGAACCGTGGTCTTTGCCGAAATCTATTATCCGGGCTGGCGTTCGTTCATTGATGGAAAAGAGGTACCTCATGGCCGTGCAGATTACATTCTGCGTGCGATGAACGTACCGGCTGGCAAGCATGTGGTAGAATTTACGTTCGACCCGAAATCACTGCATGTGACGGAAATGATTGCTTTCGTAGCACTGGGAATTCTGTTGTTGGCCATCGTCGTAGCTGTGGTATTGGCTTGGAGAAAGCCGGAAAAAGAATAATGGGTAATTACCTTTGAGAAGATAAAACGTCCTGTGGAAGATGCTTATGCATTGGAAACAGGACGTTTCTTGTTTTTCAGTGCCCGGATGACGAACCATGCATGGCGCATGACGGTAGATACCACCCCATAATGCTTGCACATGATGTGGAAGCGTTCTTTCAGGGATGCCTTATGGTTGCGGGTGGTCATTCCTTCATTCAGGTAATCAATAAGTATCAGATGAGTGTGATGGAGCACCTTGCTTTTTTTCATGACTCGGATGCACCAGTCAAAGTCGGCCGAGAAACGATAGTGCAGGTCGTAGGGTTCTACCAGGTCACGACGGGCAAAGAAGGCCTGATGGCAGACCAGCATACCTTCCTTGAAACTCTTCCAGTTCAGGTCTTCGGGGGGGCTGAGACGGCGCATGTGCAGGAAGTGTCCTTCTTCGTCCACGATGGCCGTGTCGCCATATAGCACATCCGGCAGGGTCGATTCCGTAAGAGAATGTACCATGAGCTGGAGGGTATCGTCTTCGTGCAGTTCATCGCCGGCATTCAGGAAACAGAGGTAATCACCGGTAGCCAGCTTGATACCTTTGTTCATGGCGTCATACAGTCCTTTGTCCGGTTCGCTCACCACTGTGTGTATGTGTTCCTTGTACTGGTCGACAATCTGTAGCGTGCGGTCTTTCGAACCTCCGTCTACGATGATGTATTCTACATTCTTGTACGTCTGGGTGATGACGCTTTGAATGGTATCTTCCAATACGGCTCCGGCATTGTAAGTGACGGTAATAATAGAGAACTTAGGATGTAAGTGGTGAAAATTATGCATTTTTTCCGGTAATGTGATTGTATATTTGAATGTACTGGCTGGCGATAGTGCTTTCTGAATAAGTGGTCACCGCTTTGCGATGAGCCTCAGAACTCAGGGTCTCATAGTCGCCTTCGGTGAGGGTCCAGCAGATGCCATTGGCCAAATCTTCAGCCGATTTGTATTGAGCTACATAGCCATTGTGGAGGTGGTCAATCATTTGTGGGATACCGCCTACATTGAATCCTACACAAGGAATACCGCAGGCCATTGCTTCTACAATGGTGTTGGGCAGATTGTCTTGCAAGGAAGGAGTCACGTAAAGGTCGACGGCATTGTAGATATCCACCAGTTCTTTTTCGTTGCTGACATAGTTCATCGGGTAGATGGGGAAGGGGAAGAGTGACTTGCACTGTTCGGCCTGGCTTCCCAGCACCACTACGCCTAATTGCTGACTGAGTTCCGGTTCCTGCTGGGCCAGCAACTTGCAGGCTTCTATCAGGTAGTCGATGCCTTTTCGCTTGTCGGTGATTTTCATTGAACCGAATAGCAGCAGTTTTTTGTCGACAGGAAGATGCAATTTCTCGCGGGCAAACTTTTTGGCCCGTGGTTTGAACAGATTGGTGTTGATGGCATTGGGAATATTGGTGATGTTATGTCCCTGAAGCAGGGCACTTTTACGGGCCATGGCTTCCAACCATCGGCTGCAGGCGATGAACGTGATAGGTGCCGTAGCATAGAGCTTTTGTTTCTTGTGAAAAGTCTTTTCCGATAAATCATGGTGATGAGGCTTCAACAAGAGCGGGCAGTCATGACATTCCGTGGTGTATTTCTCACATTCTCCTGAATAGTGGCAAATGCCGGTAAAAGGCCACATGTCGTGTAGCGTCCATACCACGGGCTTTCCAGAAGCAAGAATACGCTGTATGTCTTTCAGTGAGAGCATCCCCTGATTAATCCAGTGCAGGTGGATGACATCGGCCTGGCGAAACTCGGGTAAGGACGTGATGTCGGTACCCGTATTGGCGATGTCGACAGCGAACAGGTTGTGGCGCTTGAATCCGTTGGCTGCCCAGATGACGATACGTTCCCAGGTGAACTGCCAGATTCTACGCCATGATTTCTTGAGTGAGACGACAGTTACTTGGTCAGTCTGTTTGTTGCGGACCAACATCTTGGCTTTTATTCCGTTGTTTTTCAAGGCTTCCATCAGCCGGTTGGCGGCAATGGCAGCACCTCCTATACGTTCAGCTGTATTGATGATAAGTACTCTCATGGCGTGTCGTTCAAGTTTTCTGCAAAGTTAGGAGTTTTTTGTACTTATGTGCAACAGTCTTTCGGCAATTTCCTTACTGAATAGGGCCAAATTGAAACGTTCTTCTCCTAATTTTCGGGCATTCCGTCCCATTTGTTCCGCTTCTTGCGGATGGGTATGCAGGTAACGGATGGCTTTTACCCAGCCTTCCACATCTCCATATTCTACCGCAATGCCGATTCCTTCTTTTTCAATGTCAATCTCGAAATTGGGATTTTTCGAGCAGATAACCGGGATGCCCAGTGCGTATGCTTCTACTAAGGTGGTGAGCCCTACGGTATAAGGAAAGTCCAGACAGCAGATGACAATGGCTTTTTTCCGGGCCACCTTCTTTGCCAGCTCGTAGGGGATGACTCCTTCGGTATAATGAATATGGATGTTGTCGGTCAGTGTCAGGCTGTCGGCTATTTGTTTATAGTTGAGGTTTCCACATGTCTCGGCAATGAACACTTCCAGATTTTCTTCCGTCTGTGAGAAGGCTTCCAGCATGGTTCTCAGGTCGCGGTTTTCTTTTCCGGTCGAGATGTAGCCTTCCCGTGGTTGTGGAGGCAGTTCCTTCAACAGGTGGTCGTAGAAAGCCAAATCGGGTCCCCAATGAATCAGTTCCAGTTTGTGTTCCGGTACTTTGTGGGTGGCGATGGAGTCCTGAATCAGCTTCCGGCTGAAGAGAAACATGTGGTCAATACCTCGGTAGAAGAAACGGGAGATAGCTTCTTTCAGTCGGTTGGGCGATTTGCGCAGGGCCGTGTGATGCCATATCACAATGGGTTTCCGATACAGGCCGAGGGCTCGTAAGAAGATAACCAGTTCCAAACCCCGGAAAGAGGTGCCGTAAAGCACCTCATATTTCTCTTTGCAGAAAAGAATTTCTTTTGTAGCATAGAGCATCAGTTTCCATCGGCAGGAGAAGGCTTTGTAACGATGCATTACCGACTGGATACCGTAGTTTTCCAGCAAAGGCAAGCCATACAGAATGTGTCCGGGAAAGCGGAAGTCTTTCCATTCTTCATAACTTTCCCGTGTGAGACGGGTGTGATAGAAATAAATATTGAGTTTTGGATTCATGTCTCAGGAATTAACGCCATTTGTTACGTCCTAACCATTTATTGATGCGGTTGAGCAATGCTTTTCCAATGTTTTTGAAATTCCCGTGGCATAGGTTCAAGTAGAGCTCTTCGAACGAGCGTCCGACTTTAATCCACGGATGCCCCCACGCCATGATGCGGAACATTCGGTTTTTATAGCCCACATTCTCAATCACGTAACGCGGGTGCTTCAGTGGAAAGTTCAGTTCATGGCGTTGCATGGTAAAAATGCGGCGATATCCTCTTGGAAGCAAGTCGTTGCTTCCGCCAAAGTGAGTGGAACCGGCGGTGGCTCCCAAGTTATTAATCATGTTCTTGGCCGGGACAATGCTCAGGCCGGAATTAAAGAAGATGGCTGCATGAAAGATTGTTTCATAATAAGCTTTCCCACTTTCCCGATGGTGACGGCAAAACTCGATAAATTCTTTCTGGTATTTCCGTTCTTTGATATATTCTTCCAGTTGTCGCAGGTTGAAAGCATCATCCAGGAAACTATAGTGTTCATCCCATTGGTCGATGACACGACGCCAGCTGGCCCATCCTGAGATAGAAAAAGTCGTAGCAAAGAAATAATCGTACGGCATATCTTTACTGATTTCATCGTAGTTTATTCCCGTAATCATACTGATACGTGTGTCATGCTCATATTTGTCCAGCAGTTCTTTGCAGAATGGGAAAAAGGAGAGTGAAGGAATGTCATCGTCTTCAAGTACAATGCATTTCTCGACAATGGAAAAGGCCCATTTTTGGGAAAGATATTCAGATGGGTCACAACCAAAATTCTTTTCCTGGTACCATTGATGCACTTCACATTCCCAGTCTATTTCATTGACTATCTTTCGACAAGCCAAAATGCCGGGCATATCTTTTTCTCCTCTTGGACCATCCTGATAGAGGAACAGCTTGGAAGGACGGGCCTTTTTAACTTGTTCGAATACGGCAGACAGAGGTTCAGGGCGGTTGAAAAACAGAATCAATACGGCCACATCAACAAGGGCCGGATTGCTATGTATGGGTTTATTTGTTGTTTCCATGATTTATAAGTTCCGGATGTACATAAATGGCATGTATCTTGCGTTTATCCTCTGGCGGGATTTCCATATAATTCTTGTAGAGGTCTTTTAGGTAGGCGTCTGGGTTGTGCGGAGCCGGAAATTCTTTTCCTTCAAAGGTCATGCGGCCCAGCGGGAAAATGGAGTCTTTGCGGTGCATGATGCCATATCCGTTGTTGATAAGGATATTGGACATATAAGTACCTTTCGGATAAAGAAGGTTGAGCAGTCCCCAGAGAGTCCGGTAGAGACCGTATTTGGCATGAAACCAGAAATATTCGGCAAAGGCACGCAGGGAATAATAGTGTGCCTTGTGCAGGATGGAGTAGCTGGTAGAAATGCCTTTGGTCAGTTTTTTTACCCATGCCTTCGGTACGCTGGGATAATCGATAAAGGGGAAAATGTCAATGTACAGTCCCTTCTGGTAGGGGGCCTGCATGTTGTCTCCGCTTTCGATGTACAGCGAGTTCAGGTCACGTACCTTGACAATCGGTTCCTTGTGGGTAGGGTCGCTTTCCGAAGTCTGCAGGAAAAGTCCTTCGCGCAGTTCCTGAGGGGCTACGCGGATAAACTGTTTCAGCCCTTCCAAAGTCATGGCGATGTCAATGTCATCATCCCAGGGGATGAATCCTCCGTGACGGATGCCGCCCAGCAGGCTGCCGCCGTCGAGCCAGTAGTCGATTTGGTGCTTCCGGCAGATGCGGTCTACTTCTTCCAGGATGGAGAGCTGCTTCAACTGGCACTCTCTCAGGTTTTGCTTTACATATTCAGTCAGGAACGGATTGTTCATAATGTCTCCCGTTTTACGTCAATCACTTGTCCGGTATAGTCGGAGGCTAAGGTTCTCAGGGTGGCTTCGGCCACTTTCTCTGCCGATAGCAGGGTGTCTTCCGGTTCGATGCCGAAGTTGTGTACCCGCATTGGGGTCTTGGTCCGTTCCGGGTTGATGCAGTTGATATGGATACCAAAGCCTTCCCATTCTTGGGCAATGGCCTGTACAAAGTTCACAATGGCCGCTTTCGTCGACGAATAGATGCTGTAGAAAGCCCGTCCACGGGTATAAGAACTGGACGTGAAGAAAATCAACTGTCCCTTGGTTTCTTTCAGGTAGGGGAAGGCTTCCAAGGCCACGTTGACTGTACCCATGTAGTTGGTCTGTACGGCCGACTGGATGGTCTCGTAAGAGGTGGAAATCAACGGTTCTTTGTTGAGCACACCGGCCGTATTGACTACGAAGTCGATGCGTTTCTCTTTCTGGTAGACCGATTCCAAGGCTTCCTTCACTGCCTGTCGGTTACCTACATCCGTATGGTTGAGGCTACGGGAGAAGCAGTACACCTTTCCGCCTTTTTCCTGCAGCATGCGGGCGGTCTCAGCGCCGATGCCGTAGCTTCCTCCGAAGATGACAGCCACTTTGTCGCGGAAAGTTTCTTCCTGAATCGGTTCGTGGTTCAGCTCACTTTTCCGGAGCTGGAAGAACTTGTCGAGCAGATACGTATCCTCCTTGTAGGTCAGCTTCATGTTGCTTTCTTCTCCTTGCACCACATAGATGGGTACTTCCGGCAGGTATTTCTTTACCACCCCACAGTCGTCCGTTACTTTGAAGTTCGGGTCTTTCAGGGCAATCTGATAGGCCTTCCGGATGGTGTCGATGGCAAAAGCCTGCGGAGTTTGTCCGCGTCGCAGTCGGGAACGGTCCGGAATCTGGCAGATGAAATCGTCTTCCACTTCGATGATGGTATCGGCAGAAGGCAGGGCCACGTCAATCGCCTCGTATTTGTCGAGCGCTTCAATCACATCGTTAATGATACGTTGGCTGATGAGCGGGCGTACAGCGTCATGAAAAATCAGGTTGACATCACTGCCGGCGTAGGCTTCAATGGCAGAAAGGCTGGAATCGTACCGCTCTTTTCCCCCTTTGAGGATTTTCTTGATTTTCTTCCATCCGTTTTTGATGACGATGTTCTCAAATTCAGAGATATAGAACGGGTTGGAGACGATGGCAATCTCGTCGATGTGGGGATTGCGCTCAAAAGCGTCTACCGTATGTTCTACGACCATCTTTCCGGCCACCTTGAAGAATTGTTTAGGAGTGGAAAGTCCCAGTCGGCTTCCTACTCCTCCGGCTAATATGACTGCAATGTTCTTTTTCATGCGTTTTTATGGGCGATAAGTTGTGACAAAAATACGAAATCTTGCTCACCTCTCCAATTTAAAGGTAAAAATAAGTATTCCCGTAAGCCCGTATCATCGGGTAACAGAAACTTCTTACGTAGCTGATCAGTCCTTTCTGTTGCGGATAGAAGTAAATCAAGTGTTTGAACCGCATGCAGAGCAGGCACAGACGGCAGAGGCTGATTGGATCTTTTTTCAGCAAGAGGCCGCTGAGTTGATGGGCCAAGGCGTGCTTGTCCTTGCTGGTATGTCGGTGGATGTAGCCGTAGAAAAACTGCCAGGTGGTCAGTTGTTGTTGCTCATGGAACTTCTGGAAACCATAGACATAGGGTTGCCAGGTCGGTTTCTTGACCAGATAGGCTGCATATTGCGCATTGAGCCGGTTGATGGCAGAGCCTTGGTGCGGACGATGCCAATTGAGCGGCTCGTTCACGTAGGCGATACCTTTTCCCAGTTGGGCGTTGATGCTCAGCCACCAGTCGTAGAGGATGTGCCCGTCCCATTCCGTAAAAATCTGTTGGATGAAGTCGCGGGTCAACAGCATGCTGTGTCCGGGGGTACTGTCATAAAACAGCAGGTATTCCAGGTTGTGGCGGGGAATGACCACTTTTTTCATCTCCCCCTTTTGATAAGTCGTATCGGTATGATAGCCCGAAATACAGAGGTCACATGTGCCGATGGCTTGTATCTGCTTGGCAATTTTCTCCGGGTACCAGATATCGTCTTGGTCGGCAATAGCGATGAAATCTCCGGTGGCCTTTTTCAGCGCACTTTCAAAGTTGCGGTTGAAGCCGAGGTTTTGCGGATGCTGTTCAATTCGGATAAAAGGATATTGTGCGGCATATTCTCGGGCGATGTCCAACGTATGGTCGGTAGACCCGTCGTCCTGAATAATCAGTTCGTGGATGGGATAAGTCTGGCAGACGATGCTATCCAACTGTGTTTTCAGGAAGCGTTCGCCGTTGTAGGAGCAGAGTACGATGGATACAGTTTTCATTTAGCTTTTCTTTTTGAGCAAGTAGTTCAGGCTTTCCTTGAAGGTGACGGAGCCACTGAGCCAGATAATGAGCGGATACAGTATTCCGGTAGAGAGGATTTTCAGGGTCACCAGCCAATAAATGTTTTCGATGGAACGGGTCAAGAAATAGACACCCCCCATAATCACGGCGGCGATGAGGCCGAACGAACAGACGTCTTTCACGGCATGGAAGAGGCTGAGTTTGATTTCCCGCCACACGAAATAGTGCCATACCAGCAGCCACCCCACGTTGATGGCGATATATACTAAAATCATGCGATGGATGCCATAAGGATAGAGCAGGTACATCACCACGAGCTGGCTGGTACCTTGCGCAATGGTGTTCCACATGAAGAGGTTGGATTTTCCCTTGCTGATGAGCAGGTTGGTGTACAGATTGGTCACTGGCAGGAAGGCACCCCCTATGGCCAACAGTTGCAGGATGTGGGCACTGGGCAGCCATTTGCTGCCGATGGTCAGGGTGATCATCTCCGGGGCGATGAGGGACAGCCCCAGCATCACCGGGAAAGAGATGAAGGCCGTAAAGCGGAGCATCTTGCGGAACACACGGCACTGGCGCTCAGGGTCGTCGGCCACCTGGCGCAATACGGGGAGGGCCACACTGCTCACCATACCCGTAATCAGGGAGTGCCCCATCAGGTTCCATTTGTTGGCCTGGTTGAATTGTCCTACTTCCCGTTCGGAATAATAACGTCCCAGGATGATGGAGAATAGGTTGTTGTTGATGTGATTGAAAATGTTGGTCAGCAGGAGTTTGCTGCTGAAGCCGACCATGCTTCTCAGGGGACTGAAATCAAAATGGAATGTCGGTCGCCAGGGGGAGAAATACAGGTAGCACAGGTTGATGACCGCCACGTAGACAATGCTTTGCGTGGCAATTCCCCAGTAAGAATAGCCCAGCAGGGCCATGGTTACACCGGTGGTACCGGATACCAGCAGGGCAATGATGCTCGACAAGGCTTTCTGCTTGACCATCAGGTTGCGGAAGAGATAGGCACTATGTGGAATCCCCAAGCTGGCAATGAAGAAGCCCAGGAACGAGTAACGCGCCAAGGGAACCAGTGCGTCATTATGGTAGAAATCGGCGATAAGCGGGGCACATCCGGCCAGAATCAGGTAGAGGGTCAGGCTCAGCCCGCTACAGAACCAGAATACCGCGTTGTAATCCTGATGGGTGATTTCTTTCTTGTTGACCAAGGCCGCGGTGAATCCGCTTTCCTGCAAAGAGCCGGCAATCAGGGAGAAAATACTCAGCATGCCCACCATTCCGTAGTCGCTGTCATTCAGAATGCGGGCTGTCACGATGCCGAAGGCCAGGTTCAGTACCTGCATGGCTCCGTTGTTGATACCTCCCCAAAGCAATCCTTTGGCGGTTTTTTCTTTTAAAGAGTGTTCGGGCATGCTCGTTTTTAGATGTAATGGAACAAACCACGCAGACCTCCATGGGTGGGCCAAGGAAATCTGCGTGTGTCTGTCAGTATATAAAATAAAGTGGGAGAAGCGGGATTATTTCACCTCACTTCCCGGTTTTACTTCGTTCAAAGTGGTTGTTACGGACAAAGAGCCGTCGAAGTTTTCTGCGCTGAGAATCATACCTTCGCTTACCAGTCCGTTTTTGAACTGACGTGGAGCCAGGTTGGCAATGAACAGTACCTGCTTGCCTACCAGCTCTTCCGGTTTGTAGTGCTGGGCAATTCCGCTGACGATGGTACGGTTTTCCAGTCCGTCGGCAATCTTGAATTTCAGCAGCTTCTTCATCTTGGGCACATTTTCACATTCCAGTACCGTACCTACACGGATATCCAGCTTTTCAAATTCTTCAAACGCAATAGTCGGTTTGATGGGGTTGGCCTTATAGTTGGCAGCCTCGTTGGCTTTCTTGGTAGCCAGCAGTTTGTCCACCTGTGCCTGAATTACGTCATCTTCAATCTTTTCGAACAACAGTTCCGGCTTGTTCAATTGATGGCCTTCTGCCAGTAAGTCGGTACGTCCCAGTTGTTCCCAGTCGAAGCTTTCTAGGTTCAGCATCTTGCGCAGTTTTTCAGAGCTGAACGGCAGGAACGGTTCAAAAGCGATAGACAGGTTGGCAACCAGTTGCAGGGCAATGTTCAGGATAGTTGCTACACGTCCCATGTCGGTCTTGGCCAGTTTCCAAGGTTCGGTATCGGCCAGGTATTTGTTTCCGATGCGGGCCAGGTTCATGGCTTCCTTCTGTGCATCGCGGAACTTGAACACGTTCAGCAGTTTTTCTACTTCTGCTTTGACGTCGGCAAATTCTTTCAGGGTTTCACGGTCGTAGTCGTTCAATTCGCCGCAAACCGGCACTTTTCCATCAAAATATTTGTGTGTCAGCACCATCGCACGGTTCACGAAGTTTCCGTATACTGCTACTAGTTCGTTGTTGTTACGAGCCTGGAAATCTTTCCAAGTGAAGTCGTTGTCTTTGGTTTCCGGAGCGTTGGCAGTCAGTACGTAACGCAACACATCCTGTTTGCCCGGGAAGTCTTGCAGGTATTCGTGTAACCATACGGCCCAGTTGCGGGAAGTAGAAATCTTGTCGCCTTCCAGGTTCAGGAACTCGTTGGCCGGTACGTTGTCCGGAAGAATGTAGCTTCCTTCAGCTTTCAGCATGGCTGGGAACACGATGCAGTGGAACACGATGTTGTCTTTTCCGATGAAATGAATCAGGCGGGTTTCAGGGTCTTTCCACCATTTTTCCCATGAGTCAGGTAGCAGTTCCTTGGTGTTGGAGATGTAGCCGATAGGCGCATCGAACCATACATAGAGCACTTTGCCTTCTGCACCTTCCACCGGTACCGGAATACCCCAGTCGAGGTCACGGCTTACGGCACGTGGCTGAAGTCCCATGTCCAGCCAGCTCTTACACTGTCCGTACACGTTCGGACGCCATTCCTTGTGGTCTTCCAGAATCCACTTGCGCAGCCATCCTTCGTGTTTGTCCAACGGCAGGTACCAGTGTTTGGTTTCCTTCATGACCGGCTGGCTTCCGCTGATGGCACTCTTCGGGTTGATCAGTTCCGTAGGTGACAGGGTGCTACCGCATTTCTCGCACTGGTCACCGTAGGCGCCCTGTGCATGGCAGCGTGGACATTCTCCCGTGATATAACGGTCGGCTAGGAAGGTATGTGCTTCCTCGTCGTAATACTGCATGGACGTTTTTTCGATGAACTCATGCTTGTCGTATAGTTTACGGAAGAAATCAGAAGCCATTTGGTGATGAGTCGGAGAAGAAGTACGTCCGTACACATCGAATGAGATACCAAATTCCTTGAAAGAATCCTTGATGAGAGTGTGGTAGCGGTCCACAATATCCTGTGGAGTGACGCCTTCCTTCTTGGCACGGATGGTGATGGGCACTCCGTGTTCGTCAGAACCACCAATGAAGAGTACATCCTCTTTTTTCAGGCGCAGATAGCGCACATAAATATCGGCCGGTACGTAGACACCTGCCAGATGGCCGATATGGACCGGGCCGTTGGCATAGGGCAGTGCCGATGTCACGGTCGTCCGTTTGAATTTCTTTTCCATATACGTATATAGTTTATTTTTAAGTTGCAACCTTACGGGGTGCAAAGATAATGAAAGCCGGGCGCAGAGGCAAATAGAAAACAGAGTTTTTCAATTTGGCTATGCTGAGCCACTTCCTGCTCTTATTGGTGAATTAGGATGCTTGTGGTTGTTAGAATAAGCAGAGGCCGTCTCAAGATAACCCTTGAGGCGGCCTCTGTGATAGAATATCAGTCTCTTATCGTTTTAGATTTGGATTCTTTTCGACTTCTTTCGGCGGATAATCCTGATAAATAGATTTTTCATCGTTCCAAGCTGCTGTTACGGACATATTTTCTTTAAGTACAAGATCTTCTTGTAGGGTGTAAGTAAATGCTTTGCCTTCTTTATCCATACTGGAAGTTACCGTTCCTTTAGGAACCAGTACTAAGGTTTGTGCACCGGAACGATAGTCATAGTTTTCTTTCAAGCGGTTCATCCTGAACTCGTCTGAACGGCGGGTAACCATGGCTAAAACATATCCACCTACTTCATATCCATGTTCCTGATAAGCTGCATCTGCCAATTGCTCTGCACTCATATTGTCTACTTCTGTTACTTTGCTGGCATCAGAATAAGCACGTTGACGAACTTGTTTAAGCGCATTTTTTGCTTCTGTAAGATCCATATTTGCTCGTGCAGCAGATTCTGCATACCATAAAAGCACTTCTGAATAACGGATGAGCTGATGGCGCTTGTTGATACACATTCCACCCCAGAATGGTTGAGTATAATCATAAGGAGCTGCGGCGGGTCCGTCATTTACCGTAAAGGCTACATACATGGGTCGGTAATCACTTACTACAGCGTTGGTCCCATCGTAAGGTTTGCCATCTTGAGTAGCCCACCAATCTACCAATGTACCGTTAGAGGTACGTAACTGTTTGGCAAATACGGCATCCTTGCGCGGTCCTTCAGGATAGTTGGTCCAGAATTTGCGTTCAGGAATGAAGTCTCCCCATCCTTGCAAGCTGTTTAACTGGTGACAAGAGGAGAATTGTGAGTCGTATTCGCTCCATCCACCTGTCGTTGAATTATAATCTATGCCTAAGATTGTTTCATGATGGTGGTTGTTTCCGTATGAATAAACTTCTTTCCAGTCACTTAATAATCCGTGATCGTAAGTACCATTTGCTACTCCGTCAATAACTTCCTTAGCTTTCTGGGCTGCTTTTTGATAGTATTCTGTCTTGTTCAACGGATAGCCTGCCATAGACATATATACAGCTGCCAGGGTTGATTTTACAGCCTGTTGTGAAACGTATAGGTTTTGTCCGTCAATAGCTTGTGGGCTTTGAGTATACTTGGCAGGTAAATTACATTTCTCTGCATTGTCCAAATCCTCAATGATTTGTTTGTAGACATCTTCTACAGATGTGAGAGGAGTCGTATTGTTATCCGGTTCATTATGCAGGTTGATTGGAAGTGGTCCAAATAATCTTACCAATGTGTAGTAAGCATATGCACGCCAGTAGTAGGCTTGTCCCATAGCTATATTCAAGTTTTCTTGAGATATTCCTGATTGAGGTGCATTATCGATAATGTCGTTTGCTACTAAAATAATATGATACATTCTCTTCCATCCATCTTCCAGTCCTTTCGTATCTGTAGGCGATTCGAAAGCATCTGCCGACAGATAAGCGGCTTTGTTAGATCCAGTAGTCGATGTGACGTCATCACCCTGACAATATGAAATCATCGGATTGGAGTTACATTGATATGCTTGTACTTTTGCATACAGCGCATATACGGCCATATCTACTTCGTTTTGATTGGTGTAGAAGGATTCAGGAGTTAATCTACCTTTAGGGTCTTCTGTCAAGAAATCACTGCAAGAAGAAGCTAAAAACATGGATGCTGCCATCAAGCATCCTGATAATATCTTATTTTTCATAATATTCAATCATTTAAAAGTTCATACGTAAACCAAATGTAAAGGTTCTCGGAGTAGGATAAGTTCCTGTATCAATACCGGCGGCACGATCACCATAGTCGCTGGAGAATGAATAGCTGGCTGGGTTGGAACCTTTATAACCTGTTATGGTGAATAGGTTCTGAACGCTGAAACTCAATCGCAGATCTGCGAACTTAGTCATTGATTTAGGAAAATCATAAGCTAAAGTGATATTCTCACAACGGAAATAGTCTGCATTTTCTACCCATTTGGATGAGTTACCAATGTATTGGTTGTTTTCAACTCTTGGGTCTGGCATTGTAGTTCCTATTTGGCTTAAGAAATCTGCATCTGTAAACATACGTGAGTTGCCAATCATGGAATTCATGGAGAAGCGGAGCGCATTTAAGCGTTGTACTCCAAATGCGGCATTAAAGAATGCATTCAGGCTCCAGTTCTTATAGCGTAGAGAATTGTTCCATCCTAAGGTGAAGTCGGGAGTTGATTTTCCTAATACCACACGGTCGTCTGTGCTTGGGTTACGTGTGATATCTCCATTGGCGGTATAATATGTGTCATAGCCATCTTTGTCAATACCGGCCCATCTGTAACCAAATAAGGTACCGATAGGTTCTCCTTCTTTAATAATAGTACAGTCTGTAATGATAGACTGGAATGAACCACCATAAATAATAGGCTCTTGGGCGGTCAGTTTTTTTACTTCGTTTTTCAGGTAAGTTCCGTTGATTGTGGTTGACCAACTGAAATCTTTATGATCAATCAGATTCGCTGTAAGAGTTATATCTATACCTTGATTTGCGACTTTACCGGCATTGATTAGATAAGAACTACCTCCAAGATAATCGGCTACTTTTGTGGTAAGTAAAGCGTCAGATGTCTGTTTGTTGAAATAGTCCAAACTGAGATCAATCTTACCATGTAAAAAGCTTAAGTCTATACCGAAGTCGAACTGTTTAGTCTTTTCCCACTTGATATCTGGGGTTGCCAATGTATTTGCCCAATAACCAGTTGTTCCGGTGTTGGTACCAAAGTAAGTAGAAGTTGTGCTTAAAAGTCCTAATGTAGAATAAGGATCTATATCCTGATTACCAATTACTCCGTAGCTGGCACGAATCTTTAAATTACTAATGACATCTTGTACGTTGGCCATGAATTTTTCATTAGAAACGGTCCAAGCTGCGGCGATAGACGGGAAATAGCCCCACTTGTTTTTAGAAAAGCGGCTTGATCCATCAGCACGGAATGTACCAGTCAGTAAATATCTATTGTCAAAGTTATACATCACGCGACCTACGCCTGACAATAGTGCCCATGCAGAATAACTGTTGCTTGCATCACGTTTAGACGCATTCTGTATATTCCACCATCCTACAGATTCAACCTGAATGTTTTGGCCTGTAATATCCATATAGCGGTTTTCACTTTTGGTTGCTTCCCAAACTACGGTAGCAGTCAGGTTATGTTTGTCATTCCAAGTATTGATGTAGGTCAGATTGTTAGAGGTCTGTAACATCATGCGTTGCGTGTTGGCATTACTCATGCTGTTATTGTTGTGGTCAATACCTGTGGCTTTAGGACTAAATCCATACGTGGTAAAGTTATAATAGTCAAGGCCATTGGTTGATGTGAAAGTTAGTCCTTTAGCTATATTGAACTTGAGATCAATACGACCGTTCAATACATCTTTACGCCGTTCGTTGTCACCTCCTGCAAGTGCACCGTAGGCATTTTCCTGAATTGTACAGTAGGGGTCATTATTATAATTCCCGTTTTCATCTTTCATGGTCATTGTGGGAGAAGAGTTGAATGCAATCCATAGTGGATTGTATCCAGACATTTCCAGTCCTCCGATACCTTTGCTGATACCGCGGGATGCATTGACATCCAAGGTGACATCCAGCCATTTCTTAATAGAAGCTTTAACATTGGCTTTGGCGGAGTATCTCTCGTAACTGCTCTTTTCTAGGATACCATCATTCTTCATGTAGTTAGCAGATATGTATGTTTGCATATCTTCTTTTCCTTTAGACAGGACCAGTTTATAGTTTTGGGTTACTCCGGTACGGAACATTACATCTGTCCAATCGATACCTGGATTGGTTCCATTCAAATAATCTTGTATTTCTACTTGATTTACTCCGGCATAATCTACCAAGGCCTGTGCGTAGCTTTTAGTATCCATCATTTTGGGCAATCTGGTGGCGTTAGATACGCCTACTGTGGCATCAAAGGTGATGGAGCTTTGTCCTTTGACACCTGATTTTGTTGTGATTATGACAACTCCATTGGCTCCACGTGAACCGTAAATAGCAGTAGAAGAAGCATCTTTTAAAACTTGCATGCTTTGAATATCTTCTGGATTTATGCCTTCCAATCCGGATTCACGTACAATACCATCTACTACGTACAAAGGATCGTTACTTTTGTTGATTGAGTTCGTTCCACGAACACGAATCTTTACAGAACCTCCTGGAATACCGTCGCTCACTACATTTACTCCCGACATACGTCCTTGAAGTGCATCACTCGCTTGAGTAATAGGTTGATCTCTAAAAGCTTTATTGTCCATTACAGATACGGATCCTGCTAAATCTGCTTTTTTAACAGCTCCATAGCCGATAACCACTACTTCGTCTAATGTTTCTGTATCTTCATGTAGGGTTATATTAAAAGAGGTTTGACTATTGACTTTAATCTCTTGTTCCTTGTAACCGATATAGGATATGACTAAGGTTGAATTTGGAGATACATTTAAGGTGAACTTTCCATCCAAATCGGTGACGGTACCGTTTGATGTCCCTTTTTCCAAGATGTTCACTCCAATTAAAGGTTCTCCGGTGGAGTCGACAATACGTCCGGAAATCTGATGATTGTTCTGTACGACTTCAAATCTGTTGGAGATTGGGTTTGAATAAGCAACTGAAGTGTTGCTAATAGCGAGCACCAGACTTAGTGCCATAGGAATAGAACAAAGGAAATGTTTATTCCTATGAAATTCATACATGTTGTTCATAAATAGAAGAGTTAATTTAAAAGGTTAACATATCAACTGGCTACAAATGTAATAATATAAATATTTGTGGCAAAATTATATGAAGTTTTTTTGTGAGGATATGTAGATTGTATGAATTTATCGGCAGGTAGCGTCCTTTTAAAGAAATGTTTGAAGGAAAATAGCTGTTCGGCTTTGATTTTTTTATGTTTCCCATAAGCAAACCGTACGTTTCCCTATTGGAAACCGTATGTTTCCGCCACGGGAAACGTACGGTTTTGGGACGGAAAATAAAAAGATGTCCTGTTACTTCCCCAAAAAGAATGGGACGGTTTATGAATATCTCGTTTGTGAGGATTGGTTTTATTTATTTGTTTGACTTGAACTTAATACCTTAATAGATATTTTTAAGACTTAAAAATCAGGAGTCAAGGGCTTGAATAAGAAGAAAAATACATATTTTTGTGTTTGAATTTAAATTCCTTAAATAAATAGTGTGGGAAAATCTCTGCATTTTTATTTGCTCTTAGTTTGAAGTACCTTAAATTTATAATGCTTTTAGATTGAATTATGAATAGATTGTTTTTATGGTGTCTGCTGAGTTCCTTTATTTTTGTCACAGACAATTTATTCGCACAACATCCAATGAATCTTGTTCCAGCTCCCGTGCAGGTGGAAGAGGGGAGTGGTTTCTTTCAGATTACGGAAGAGACGGTTATTTCTGTGGAAAATGAGGAACAGGAAAGTCTTGCTTCTGATTTTGCTGATTTGTTTACGGTTTCAGCAGGATTTACTCCTCGCGTAGAGATTGGGGCTGCAAATGCGGCAATCTCATTGGTTACCGACCGGAATCTGAAGAAGGAGGCTTACCGGCTGAAGGTGACAAAGAGTGGTATACGGATAGATGCGTCTGAACCCAGTGGTTTCTTTTATGCTTTTCAGACGTTGAGGCTGTTGTTGCCTTCGGACATAGAAGGAACAGCTTTGGCGAATCAGGAATGGAAGGTACCAGCTGTCAATATGAAGGATGAACCGCGTTTTGGTTATCGGAGCATGATGCTGGATGTGGCACGGTGTTTTATTCCGAAAGAGGAGGTCTTGCGTATTGTGGACTGTATGGCAATGTTGAAGCTGAATACGTTGCATCTGCATTTGTCGGATGATACGGGGTGGAGATTGGAAATCAAGAAATATCCCCGGCTGACGCAGGTTGGTGCGTGGAGAGTGGACAGGGGAAACTTGCCGTTTTATGCCCGTTTGAATCAGCAAGAGGGAGAAAAGGCCACATTGGGTGGATTTTATACGCAGGACGATATGGCGGAGATTGTGGCGTATGCCATGGACCGTCGGATTACGGTAATTCCGGAAATTGATGTGCCGGCCCATTCGTGTGCGGCACTGGCTGCTTATCCGGAGCTGGCGTGTCCAGTGGTGAAAGATAAGATTACGGTTCTGCCCGGATTGGGAGGGCGTAATCCGGAGATGATTTATTGTGCCGGGAATGAAAAGGTCTTTACGTTCTTGCAGGATGTGATTGATGAGTTGTTGCAGATATTTCCTTCTCCTTATATTAATATGGGAGGAGATGAGGCAACCAAAACTTATTGGCAAGGATGTCCGTTGTGTCAAAAGAGAATGCAGGAAGAACACTTGAAAGAAGTGGAGGATTTGCAAGGATATTTTATGGGACGATTGAATGATTATATCCGAAGCAAAGGACGTATTCTGATGGGTTGGGACGAACTGACCAACAGCCAGTTGCCTGAAGGAGCTGTCATTTTAGGTTGGCAGGGACTCGGTAATGCGGCATTGAAGGCAGCGGATAAAGGGCTTGACTTCGTGATGACGCCGGCTCGTATACTTTATTTAATTCGCTATCAGGGGCCTCAGTGGTTTGAACCGCTGACTTATTTCGGAAATAATACGATGCGGGGAATATATGATTATGAACCTGTGCAGACTGACTGGAAACTGGAGTATGAAAAACATTTACTGGGGGTTCAAGCTTCCATGTGGACGGAGTTTTGTTCTACTGCTGAGGATGTGACTTATATGATATTCCCTCGTCTGGCAGCATTGGCTGAGGTGGCATGGTCACCCAAGGGATCCAAAAACTGGGAGCACTTCCAGATGGGACTGGATAATTACCTGGCGCATTTGGAAAAGAAAGGAGTGGTTTATGCTAAGTCGATGTTTAATATTCAGCATACGGTGATGCCTGAGAACGGAAAACTGCGGGTAAAATTGGAATGTGAGCGTACGGATGTGAAAATACGCTATACGCTTGATGGAAAGGAACCAGACATGTATTCTCCTGTATATACGGAACCGTTAAGCTTGGAAAAGGGGACTACTTTGCGATGTGCCTCGTTTCGGGAAAGTATGAGGGCCGGAGAAATTCTGATACTGTCGTTGTCGGGCAATAAGGCAACGGGAAAACCTGTATTGGGTGAGAACCCAGGAGTTTTCTTGTTGACGAATGGCGTACGGGGAAGTCTGCGTCAGTCTGATTTTGAGTGGTGTACGTGGGATAACCTTTCGTCGGCCACTTTTACGGTAGACTTGCAAAAGGTGGAGCCTGTGCAGAAGGTAGTATTGGGGTGTCTGACGAATTATGGGATGGCAGTGCATAAGCCTAAATATCTGAAGGTGGAAATATCGGAAGATAATCACCGCTTTACCCAAGTAGGACAACGTGATTTCTCGGAAGAGGATATCTTCAGAAACGGGAACTATGTGGAGGATGTGACTTTTACTTTCGATAAGCGGAAGGCCCGCTACGTGCGGGTGACGGCAAAGGGATTGGGGGCCTGTCCTTCCTATCATTATATGCGGCCCGGACAGCCGGCACGTTATTATTTTGACGAAATACAAGTAGAATGATAATTATAAATTTTAAATTTGATAGAATGAAACATCTGATTGTATGTAGTGTGATGTGGCTGTGTGGATGGATGGTGGCTATGGCCCAAAGTGTTCCACAGGTGATTCCTGCGTTGCAGCAGTGGAAACCGGCTAAAGGTAAACTGGTGTTGCCGGAATCGGGCAAGGTAATCGTTTCTTCGGACGAGGAAGAAGCGTTAAGGCAAAGTGCCGAAATATTGGTACAGGACCTCAAGGAAATGTTCGGTTGGGATTACCGTGTGGTTACTGGTAAGAAGGAAAAGGGAGCGGTGTTCCTGACCTTGGGTAAACCGGATGAGACTTTGGGTGACGAAGGCTATCGAATGGATATCCGGAATGAGGTGACGATTGAAGCTCCGACTTCAAAGGGGGTGTTCTGGGGAACACGCACCTTGTTGCAGATGATTCACAATCAGTCGGAAGGGCTGATGAAGGGCCGTGCTACGGACTTTCCCTTGTATCCCAACCGGGGATTCATGATTGACGTGGCCCGCAAGTTCTTTACGATGGACTATTTGCGAGATTATGTGAAGATTCTTTCGTTCTATAAATTAGATGAACTGCAAGTTCACTTGAATGACAACGGGTTTGTGGAGTTCTTTGGGAATGACTGGAACAAGACGTATGCGGCTTTCCGTCTGGAAAGTGAGCGCTATCCAGGACTGACGGCAAAGGACGGATCTTATACCAAGGCGGAATTCCGGGATTTCCAGAAAATGGCGGCTACGTACGGAGTCAATGTGATTCCGGAGATTGATGTGCCGGCCCATTCTTTGGCTTTCACCCATTATAATCCCCGGTTGGCGGCGGATAATAAGGTATACGGAATGGACCATCTGGATTTGTATAAACAGGAAGTCTATGATTTTGTAGATTCTCTTTTCGATGAGTATTTGTCGGGAGAAGACCCGGTGTTTGTGGGGCCGGAAGTGCATATCGGAACGGATGAATATAATCAGAAAGAAGCAGAGCAGTTCCGTCATTTTACGAATCATTATATGGATTTTGTATCCAAGTATGGCAAGACTCCTCGTTTGTGGGGAAGTCTGAACGTGATGAAAGGAGAAACGCCTGTTGATTTGAAAGGGAAAGTGGTAAGTGCCTGGAATTATAATTGGATGGATGTGAATACCTGTCTGGAGGCGGGTGCAAAGGTAGTGAATCTTTGCGACGCACTGTTGTATTTGGTGCCGGGAGTGAACTACTATCATGATTTTCTGAACTGTCAGTGGCTGTACGAAAACTGGTGGCCGGAAATGATGCGGAAGGATGAACCGAAGGTGGAAAAGCGTCATCCCAACTTCTTGGGTGCCATGCTGGCCGTGTGGAACGACCGTGTGGGTAATGGCATCAGTGAGCAGGATGTGCATGCGCGTACTTTCCCAGCTTTACAGGTGGTTTGTGAAAAGACGTGGAAGGGGGAAAATGCAGCGAAGGTACCGTATGCCCAGTTTAAAGCCCTTTGCGAGTCTACTCCCGAGGCACCGGGTGTGAATTTGCTGGCGAAGGTGGCCCAACGTACCAGTTTGACGGAGACAGACAAAGAAGTGGTGCTTTCGGGAACGGATACGCTTACCACCTCGGTCGATGAAATCGGCTATCCTTATGCGGTAGAATTTGAGATTTGTCCAGACTCCGTTCCGAATGTAGATGCCATTCTCTTCAAAGGGCCTCATTCCGAATTTGTAGCCAACTGGCAGAGTACGGGCAAGTTTGCGTTCCGTCGGGATGGATATGAGTTTGTGTTTCATGCCTACCGTTTGCCTGCCGGCAAGTGGACAAAAGTGCGGGTAGAGGGGGACACAAAAGGTACCTCTTTATTCGTGGACGGACAGCTTCAGGAAAGGCTGGAGGGGCGTGTAAAAGAAGTGTATAATGAGAAATGGCAGCGGAAAGACCGTTTTTGGTATAAGGAAACTTTGATATTCCCCTTGAAGCAATTGGGAGATGTCCACATGGGATTTAAGGGAAAAGTGAAAAACTTAGTATGTATTCCACTCTAAAAATAGTATGATTCTATGGTGAAATTTTATCATTTTTTGCTCATTGTAGGACTGTTGGTTGGAGCTACAATGAACGTATGTGCACAAAGCAGATACGATAAGAACAAGTTGTATCAGGTATCGCCCTCCGGCGCTTTGAACAAAGCGTTGGGGTATGAGGCGGGCGCTTCGTCTGTCACATTGAAATCTTTGAGTCAGACCGATCAAGGGCAGCAATGGAACATTGAGGAGTTGTCGGGAAGTTTCCGGTTGGTAAACGTGTTTGACAATAAGGCTTTGCGTGCGGATGTAGACCACAAGGTGCTGGCTGTAGCAGAAGTCAATGGTAGTGATGAGGCCCAATTGTGGACTCTGCTGGAAGCTGGTAAGTTTGTACGTCTGGTACCGGCTAATACTCCTTCGTTGATGTTGGTGTGCCAAAATGGACGTTTGACATTGGCCGACCGGAAAAAGGTGGAGAAGACGGAGACTTCGTTGTTCCTGGTACAAGTGAGCCGTATGGTGATGCCGGAAGGTACGGGGATGGCGGCCCGCGAAAAGGTATATTGGGAGGATGAAACACGTTTTGAAGAAAATAAAGAAGTTGGTCATGCATCGTATATGCCGTATCCTTCTGAAAAGGATATGTTGAGTGACAAGGCTTTTTATGATCGTCCTTGGGAAGAGGTACATAATCCGGCTTATATGCTGTTGAACGGCACATGGGCTTTCCATTGGGTGTCTGAACCTTCTCAGCGTCCGCTGGATTTCTACAAAGAAGATTTTGATGTTTCCGGCTGGGACCGCATTCCGGTGCCGTCTAACTGGGAAATGCAGGGGTATGACCATCCGATTTATGCGAATGTAGAATATCCGCATGCCAATACGCCGCCTTATATTCAGGCTCGTAAAGGATTCAATGACGGGGGAAAGAATTACGGTATCAATCCGGTGGGTTCGTATGTACGTACCTTTAACTTGCCGGAAGGATGGAACGGAAAACGTACATTTATCCATTTTGGAGGTATTTACAGTGCGGCGTTTGTTTATTTGAACGGGAAATATGTAGGTTACTCACAGGGTTCCAACAATGTGGCAGAATTTGATTTGACCCAGTATTTGAAAGCAGGTGAGAACCGGCTGGCGGTACAAGTGTTTCGCTGGTGTGATGGTTCGTATCTGGAATGTCAGGATATGTTCCGCATGAGTGGTATTTTCCGGGATGTGTATCTGTATAATGTACCGAAGGTAAGTGTACGCGACCATTATATCACTTGTTTGTTGGATAAAGAGAAAAACTACGAAAGTGGTACCATGAACGTGAAACTGTCGTTGGACAACCGTGACAAGTTGAAGGGAACCAAGAACCTGCTGGTTCGCCTGCTGGATCCGGAAGGTCGTAAGGTGGCCGAATCGGAGGTGGCTGTGAAATATGCTCCTTCTTCTCCGGTGAGTGTGGCCAATGTGTCGTTCGATTTGTCGGGCTTGTCCTTGTGGACGGCAGAAACTCCTTCGTTATATACGGTACAGGTGATACAGCGTCAGGGCGGCAAAGACGAAATGGCGTTTTCTACGAAATATGGTTTCCGAAACATTGAAGTGAAAGGTTCCTTGTTGTACCTGAACGGGAAACGGGTGTTTTTCAAGGGAACGAACCGTCACGATACGCATCCGATGTATGGACGGGCGGTGACTACCGAATCGATGCTGTGGGATGTGCTGACCATGAAGCGGAACAATATCAATACCATCCGTACGTCGCATTATCCGAATGCGGCCAAGATGTATGCCATGTTCGACTATTATGGCTTGTACACCATGGATGAAGCTGACTTGGAAGATCATGCCAACCAGTCCATCAGTGACATGGCATCGTGGATACCGGCGTTTGTAGACCGTATTGACCGGATGGTGCTGCGTGACCGCAATCATCCGAGCGTCATTTTCTGGAGTCTGGGTAATGAGGCCGGAGGCGGTGAGAATTTCCGTGACTGTTATGCAGCTGCTAAGAAGCTGGATAGTCGTCCGGTACATTATGAAGGTACACGTGACGGAAAATCATACGGAGGTAACCGTTTCAGCGACTTCTATTCCAAGATGTATCCTAGCATGGACTGGATGGATGAGCATGTGAGTGCTTTCGAAAAGCCTCTCTTTGTCTGTGAATATGCACACGCCATGGGAAATGCCATTGGTAACTTGAAAGAATATTGGGAAAGCATTGAAGGTAGTAAGTCTACGATTGGTGGAGCTATCTGGGACTGGATTGACCAGGCGATTTACGACCCTCATGAAATGAAGAAAGGAATTTATCGTCTGCATACAGGCTATGACTATCCGGGTCCGCACCAAGGAAACTTCTGTTCCAACGGTATTGTTCCGGCTACACGGGAAGAGTCTCCTAAATTAAAGGAAGTGAAAGCGATTTATCAGTATGTAGGTTTCAAAGATTTGGGCATGGATGCGGCGCATAATGTGGTCAATATTCAGGTGACCAATAAATATGCATTTCTGCCGTTGAACGGATTCGACCTGAAATGGGAGACCATAAAGAATGGAGAGATTGTGGGAGCCGATAGTTTGAAACTGGATGCAGTGCTTCCGGGCGATTCTGTGGCTCTCAGTCTGAAACTGGCAGGGGTGAATTTGGCAAGCGCCCAGAAGAACGGCGACGAAATAATGGTGAATTTGCATGTACGGATGTTGGCTCCTGCTGTATGGGCAGAAGCAGGCCACGAAGTGGCTTTCCGTCAGTTTGAACTGACCGAACGGGCCGCATTGCCGGAACTGGCTACAAAGAAAAAGAAAAACAACTGGGACATTCGGGAAGATGAGAAGCAGATTTCAGTTTCGAATGCAAAGGTACGTGCCGTATTCGACAAGGCTACGGGTCAGTTGACTCAGTTGTCTATGGGCGGTAAGGATATCATCAGTCAAAAGGGCGGTTTCTTGTACGACAATCATCGCTGGATTGAAAATGATTTGTTCAAGGAAGTGGCCAATGGACTGGATGCGGCCGGTACATGCGAAGTAACGACAGAAAAAGGAAAGGTACTGGTTCGTACTTCCCGGGGTGGCTCTTTATGCGCGACCAACATTGTGTACACTTTCACTCCAGACGGTGTGTTGGATATGGATGTACGCTTCTCTCCGCAGACTGCCAATTTGCGCCGTTGCGGACTGGTATGCTTGTTGGACTCTACTTTGACGCAAGTAAATTATTACGCACATGGTCCTTGGGAAAATTATGTGGACCGGAAAGACGCTTGCCCGGTGGGGCGCTACTCAACAACAGTAGACGAAATGGGTGGTAAGTATGTCAAACCGCAGTCTATGGGCAATCGGGAGGGTTTGCGCAGTCTGGATTTGATGGATGCGTCCGGTAAGGGGATCCGTATCCAGACAGAGGGCAATGTATCCTTCTCCGCGTTGCGTTACACCGATGCAGACTTGATGAATGCCAAGCATACATGGGAACTGGAGAAACGTCCTTACGTGGTGTTACATCTAGATGCTGCACTTCGAGGATTAGGTAACGCAAGTTGTGGTCCGGAAACCATGTTGAAATACCAGATACCGCAGAAGCCGATGAGTTACAAACTCCGTATTTCCGCTTTATAAATTAGAATAACCTAAAAAAACAAATTATGAATAAACTTTATCCCCTGGCCGGTATGGTAACCTTATCGGCTGTGACTACTGCCTGTCAGCAGGCTGACAAGCAAGAGAAGAAGCAATACAATATTGTGTACATTATGACCGATGACCATACGGCACAGATGATGAGCTGTTATGACACGCGCTACATGGAAACTCCCAATCTGGACCGGATTGCAAATGAGGGTGTACGTTTTACCAACAGCTTTGTTGCTAATTCGTTGAGTGGCCCTAGCCGGGCCTGTATGCTTACTGGAAAACATTCTTGCGGCAATAAGTTCTATGATAATACGACTTGTGTGTTCGACAGTGCCCAGCAAACATTCCCGAAGCTGTTACGGAAAGCCGGCTATCAGACGGCTATTATTGGGAAATGGCACTTGGAAAGTCTGCCTTCAGGATTTGATTATTGGGAAATAGTACCAGGGCAAGGGGATTATTACAATCCGGATTTCATCACCCAGGAAAATGATACGATTCAGAAACACGGGTATATCACAAATCTGATTACGGATGATGCCATCGACTGGTTGGAGCACAAGCGGGATGAGAAGAAACCTTTCTGTCTGTTCATCCATCACAAGGCAATTCATCGCAACTGGATGGCTGATACCTGTAATCTGGCGCTGTATGAAGACAAGACTTTCCCATTGCCGGATAACTTCTTTGATGATTATGAAGGACGTGAAGCGGCTGCGGCTCAGGAAATGAGCATTGTGAAAGACATGGACATGATTTATGACCTGAAGATGCTCCGCCCGGACAAGAATTCTCGCTTAAAGAGCTATTATGAGAAATACCTGGGACGTTTGGACAGTGCACAGCGTGCGGCCTGGGATAAATTCTACGGTCCGATTATTGACGATTTCTATAAGAAGAACCCGAAAGGGAAGGAGCTGGCCAACTGGAAATTCCAGCGTTACATGCGTGATTATATGAAGACCGTCAAGTCATTGGATGACAATGTGGGCCGTGTGTTGGACTACTTGAAAGAAAAGGGCCTGTTGGAAAATACCTTGGTGGTCTATACTTCTGACCAGGGCTTCTACATGGGCGAACATGGTTGGTTCGACAAGCGTTTTATGTATGAAGAATCCATGCGTACACCGTTGGTCATGCGTTTGCCGGAGGGTTTTACCCGGCGGGGAGATATTACCGAACTGGTACAGAACATTGACTATGGTCCTACTTTCCTGGATCTGGCAGGAGTGGAAGTGCCTTCCGATATGCATGGAGTTTCTTTGTTGCCTCTACTGAAGGGAGAACATCCGACAGACTGGCGTAAGGCTTTATACTACCATTTCTACGAGTATCCAGCAGAGCACATGGTGAAACGTCATTATGGGGTACGTACAGACCGTTACAAACTGATTCATTTTTACAATGACATTGATACATGGGAACTGTATGACTTGAAAGAAGACCCGCACGAAATGCACAACTTGTATGGTCAGAAAGAATATGAGGGAATCGTGACGGAGCTGAAGGCAGAAATGGCCAAACTGCAAGAGCAGTACAATGATCCGGTACGTTTTTCTCCGGATCGTGACAAAGAATGATCTTGAAAGTAATGGATAAAAGAATGCCCGGACAGCTTGTGAGGAGCTGTCTGGGCATCTTTTTTAATTATAAGTATAGGAGTGATTTATTTCGGGAACTTCGCTTCGTTTTCTGCACCGATTTTCTTGATGGCTTGCTGGAAGGCGATGAATCCACCACCTAACACCCGGTTGCTTTCGTAGAATACAGCCGATTGGCCGGGAGTGATGGCGGAGGCCTCTTGTTGGAAGCGGACCAGCAGTTGTCCGTTTTCCAGTAGAATCACCTGGCAAGGAATCGACCGGCTGCGGTAGCGGATGCGCACAGCAAGGTCTTTACAACTGAGCAGCTCATCCAGACTAGCTACATTGTAATCTTCTACCAGCATATACTGGGTCTTGAGTTGGTCGGCATCTCCCAGCATGACCGTATTTTTGGCCGGATTGATTTTCAATACGTAGGCCGGTTTTCCCAAGGCGATTTCCAGCCCTTTCCGTTGGCCGATGGTGTAGTAGGCGAAACCTTTATGTTGTCCCAGTTTCAGTCCTTTGCTGTCGACAAACCATCCCGGGCCGATTTTTTCGTCAATATCAGGACAATGTTCTTTCAGAAATTCCCGATAGTCTTTTTCGATAAAGCAGATTTCCATGCTTTCTCCTCCGCGGGCCTTGGCTTCGAAACCTTTGGAGGCGAGGTAATCGCGTACGCTGGCCTTCGTCATGCCGCCAAGAGGAAACATCATCCGTTTCAAAATCTCTTGCGGCAGTTTCCATAGAAAATACGACTGGTCTTTCAAGGGGTCGTCGCCGGTCAGGATGTAGCGGTAGCCGTTCATATCTTTCAATTGGCAGTAGTGTCCCGTGGCAATCCAGGCACAGTTGCACCGGTCGGCCCATTCGCAGAGAATCCGTTCCTTGAACAGGGGATTGCACATCACACAAGGGTTGGGGGTACGACCTCGCATGTATTCATCGATGAAATATTGCACGATGACCTGTCGGAACTCTGTCCGTACATCTGCTACATGGTGTTCGATGCCTAAGCGGGCAGCCAGCTGTTGCGCCTCAATCACTTCATTGGGCTGGTCGTTGCCGGGAGTGAAATGTGAGGCTACGTCCCAGGTACGCATGGTCACCCCCACGACTTCATATCCTTGTTCCTGTAGCATGATACAGGCAGCCGAACTGTCAATCCCTCCACTCATGCCGACCAGGACTCTTTTTTCTCTTTCTTTCATGTAAACGGTGGGTTGAGATTAGAAAAATAATTCCGGCTGACGGCGGGTACTGCACTTTTCGTGGAGGATGGCCGCAAACGGAGACTTGAACTCACGTGCCTTGTTCGGACAAACTTTTACGCAGGCACAACATTTGATGCATCTATGGATGTCCGTTTCAATGGCAGTTTGGTCCGCATTGAAATGAATGGCGTGGGTGGGGCAGACTTCGATACATTCGCCACAGGCAAAGCAACCTTCTGTACAGGTAGGACATACAGGGGCACCCGGCATCCACGATTTGTAAGGAAAGTTCCCTTTGACGGTCAGCTCGGGAATTGGGGTACCGGCTGTATGCAGTTGGTTCCATTTCTCCAAGCTGTCCTTCCCAAACTCGCGAGCCTGCTGCAGGTCGTCCGTGTCCGGTCGTCCGGCGGAAATGGGCAGTTCGGGAGTGCTGTAACTGTGCTCTCCAATGAAGGCTCCGGCAGTGAGAGGCATGAAGCCCAGGCTGATGGCTGTATCCCGAAGTTCCAACAAAGCGTCTTCATAATCCCGGTTTCCATATACGACCACGAGAATCGCAGGAGCCCCGTTCCCTTTAAGACGTTGCAAGCGTTGAAGTGCGAGAGCGGGTACACGTCCGCCGTACACCGGGGTTACAATGACGCACAATTCTCCTTCCATCTCGATTGGAGAGGAAGATTCATCCAAGGTCAGGTCGGTTTCCATTCTTCTTCCCATTCCGATACCTTCCCCGATGGCCCGTGCGATTTGAGCCGAGGTGTGGGTGGGGGAGAAAAAAATCAGTCGGTTTCCATTCAGTGGGGTAGTGGTTGATGTCATAAGTTCAATCTGTCAATTTTTGTAGCAGACAAAAATACAATATATAAACGAAATTCCGGATTCTTCATCGGGGATTCTTCTTTTATTCGTACTTTTGTGACCAGACTTTTAGACGAATTTATGGAAGAACAATTTGATATACGCGATTATAAACCCACTGGAAAAGAGCGTGACTTTGAAAATGCGCTCCGTCCGCTCCAGTTTGAAGACTTCAGCGGACAGGACAAGGTGGTGGACAATCTGCGCATCTTTGTAAAAGCGGCACGGCTTCGGGCAGAAGCACTCGACCACGTATTACTTCACGGCCCTCCCGGACTGGGAAAAACCACATTGAGCAACATCATTGCCAACGAACTGAGAGTAGGCTTCAAGGTCACTTCAGGACCGGTACTTGACAAACCGGGTGATTTGGCCGGGGTCTTGACGAGCCTGGAACCAAACGATGTGCTGTTCATTGACGAAATTCACCGGTTGAGTCCGGTGGTAGAGGAGTACCTGTACTCGGCCATGGAGGATTATCGCATTGATATTATGATTGACAAAGGACCTTCGGCTCGCAGCATCCAGATAGATTTGAACCCGTTTACACTGGTGGGAGCTACCACTCGCAGTGGGTTGCTGACCGCTCCGTTGCGTGCCCGTTTCGGCATCAATCTCCATCTGGAATATTACGATGATTCCATACTGACGCGCATCGTCCTTCGTTCGGCCCGTATTCTGGATGTGCCGTGCGATGTGGATGCAGCGGGAGAAATTGCGTCACGCAGTCGGGGAACCCCTCGTATCGCTAATGCTTTACTCAGACGTGTGCGTGATTTCGCACAAGTGAAAGGTTCGGGGCGGATTGACTTGGAGATTGCCCGTTTCGCCCTTGAGGCCTTGAACATAGACCGGTATGGGTTGGATGAGATTGACAACAAGATTCTCTGTACACTCATCGACAAGTTCAAGGGAGGTCCGGTGGGACTGACTACCATTGCTACTGCCTTGGGAGAAGACCCCGGTACGTTGGAAGAAGTGTACGAGCCTTTCCTGATTAAGGAAGGGTTCCTGAAGCGTACTCCCCGAGGACGTGAAGTGACCGAACTGGCATATAAACATTTAGGAAAAAGTAAATACAGCAGTGAGAAGACACTGTTTGATTAATTGAAGAATATGGCCGGAATAAAATCTTTGGCAAAGGATACTGCCATTTATGGACTGAGCAGTATCGTAGGACGTTTTTTGAATTATTTGTTGGTACCTCTCTATACGGCCGTGTTGCCTGCTGCTTCCGGAGGATACGGAGTGGTATCGAATGTATATGCTTATACGGCATTGATTTTAGTATTGCTGACTTTCGGTATGGAAACGGGATTTTTCCGTTTCGCCAACAAGTCGGACGAGGATGCCGGGAAGGTGTATGCCAACTCCCTACTGTTCGTGGGAGGACTTTCGTTGTTGTTTGTGGTGCTGTGCATGGTGTTCCTGCATCCGCTTTCTACCTTGCTGGAATACCCGGACCACCCCGATTACATTGCCATGATGGTGTGTGTGGTGGCCCTCGATTCTTTCCAGTGCATCCCTTTTGCATATCTGCGTTACAAGAAGCGCCCCATCAAGTTCGCTTCCATCAAATTGTTGAACATTGTAGGAAACATTCTGCTGAATCTATTCTTCCTACTTGTCTGTCCGTGGTTGAATGTCCATGCTCCAGAAACGGTGAACTGGTTCTATAATCCGGAGTATCTGGTGGGCTACATCTTCGTATCCAACCTGATTATGTCGGCCTTGCAGATGTTTTTCTTCATACCGGAACTGCGTGGGGTGTCTTATCATATAGATAAGGTCCTGATGAAGCGTATGGTCAATTATTCTTTCCCGATTCTGATATTCGGGCTGGTCGGTATCCTGAATCAGACGGTCGACAAGATGATTTATCCTTATCTGTTTGATGACCGTTCCGAAGGACTGGTGCAGTTGGGTATCTACAGTGCTACGAGTAAGGTGGCACTGGTCATGGCGATGTTCACACAGGCATTCCGTTATGCCTACGAGCCGTTTGTCTTTGGCAAGAACAAGGATGCAGACAGTAAGAAGGTCTACTCTTCGGCCATGAAGTTTTTCTTTATATTCTCATTACTGGCCTTCCTGGCCGTGATGGGTTATATGGATATTTTGAAATATATGGTGGCTTCCGACTACTGGGAAGGATTGAGCGTGGTGGCTATTGTGATGCTGGCCGAGATTTTCAAGGGAATTTATTTCAACCTTTCTTTCTGGTATAAGCTGACCGATGAAACCTACTGGGGCGCTTACTTCTCCTTGATTGGTTGTGCCGTGATTCTGGGATTGAACATTTGGCTGGTGCCGACTTACGGATATGTGGCTTCCGCATGGGCTTCGGTAGCAGGCTACGGAGTAATCACCTTGCTGTCTTATTTCATCGGACAGAAAAAGTATCCGGTAGCTTATCCGTTGAAAGACATGACGCTCTATCTGACTGTGGCCGTAGTGCTCTATGTACTGTCGCAGGAAACGCCGATTGCCAATCTCTGGTTGCGTTTAGGCTTCCGTACGATATTAATTTTGCTGTTTGTCGCATTTATTATCAAAAAAGACTTACCTTTAAGGACTTTACCTGTTGTCGGTCGCTTTTTCCGGTAACCGGTAAGAGGAAGTTATTTACCATATAATTTAATCGGGCTTTTATGGAACTGGGAAACAAACGAAAATTTCTGCTTCGTAAATTTTTCAATGAATATCTGGATTTGAACCGGAGCAAAGAAGACGAGCAACTGACGGTGGAAACCATCCGCAACGGGGTGGAATTTAAAGGGACCAATCTGTGGGTCTTGATATTTGCGACTTTCATTGCCTCGTTGGGTTTGAACGTCAATTCTACGGCGGTGATTATCGGTGCCATGTTGATTTCTCCGTTGATGGGGCCGATTATGGGAGTGGGTCTCTCCATCGGTTTGAACGATTTCGAGCTGATGAAACGTTCCTTGAAAAGTTATTTGGTAGCCACGTTGTTCAGCGTGACGACTGCTACGATTTATTTTGCCTTTACCCCGCTGGATGAAGTGCAGTCGGAGTTGCTGGCTCGTACGTCACCCACCATCTACGATGTATTTATCGCCTTGGTCGGCGGTTTGGCCGGTATTGTAGCACTGGCTACCAAAGAGAAGGGAAATGTGATTCCCGGTGTAGCCATTGCCACGGCCTTGATGCCGCCTTTGTGTACGGCAGGTTTCGGACTGGCTACGGGTAATCTGTTGTATTTCTTAGGTGCCTTTTATCTGTATTTCATCAATTCTGTATTTATCAGTTTGGCCACTTACATCGGGGTGCGGGTGATGCACTTCCAGCGCAAGCAGTTTGTGGACAAGGCCCGTGAGAAACTGGTGCGACGTTATATTATCTGGATAACCATTGGCACCATGTGTCCGGCCGTATACCTTACCTATAACATTGTGCGGGAAACTTTTTATCAGACCTCTGCCAGTCATTTTATTACCGAGGAGTTGCAGTTTCCCGATTCTCAAATCCTGAGCCGTGAGATTTCCTACGACAAGCGGGAAATAAAGGTCGTATTGGTGGGGAAAGAAGTGTCGAAAGAGCAGATTGCCGCCGCGCAGCACCGTCTGCCGGATTACAACCTGGCGAAAACCAAGCTGGTTGTATTCCAGGGGATGGGAGATGGGAATGCGGTAGACATCAGCAACATCAAGTCGATGGTGATGGAAGACTTCTATCGGAACAGTGAGAAGCGTTTAAAGGAGCAGGAGGCTGAAATTGATACCCTGCACAAACAACTGGCTGATTTCTCCGGCTCAGACTGGCTGGGGAAACAGTTGGGGCAGGAAATCAAAGTCCTTTTTCCGGAAATTAAATCCCTGTCTGTATCCAAAAGCTTGTGTTTGTCGGTGGATAGTTCGAGAGTGGATACTTTGACTTTTGCAATTATTGATTGTAATAAGGTGCCTGATTCGAAAAGCAAGGAGAAGATTGTGAAATGGTTAAAGGCAAAGACGGGGGACACTCATCTAAAATTGATTGTGGAGTAATAGAATGAAGTGTACTAAATGGGTTGATTTCAACCTCTTTAGTACACTTTTTTATTTATCCGAAACAGATTCCCATACGGCGGCCTTGTACGACCAAATCGTGGTCTTCTGTTACTAATTTCAGTTTTCCGGCTACTTCACTGAGTGGCACAGAATCGATGGTGTCTCCTTTCAGGGCGACCATTCGTCCGAATAAGCCTTGTGCGATTAGTTCGGTGGCATGTCCTCCCATGCGAGTGGCCAGATTGCGGTCGTAAGCTGTAGGACTTCCTCCTCGTTGGATGTAGCCTAGGACTGTTTCACGTGTTTCAAAGCCAGTTTCGTATTCAATCTCTTCGGCAATGTATTGTGCGGCTTTTTTTCCTCCCAAGGTAGGAATACCTTCTGCCACTACGACGATAGAATAAGGCTTTCCTTTCTTGAGACGTCCGATGATGGCATCGCCGATGCGGTGGATGTCGAACGGAATTTCCGGAAGCAGGATAATATCACCTCCTCCAGCCATTCCTGAATATAGGGCAATCCATCCGGCTTTGTGTCCCATCACTTCAATGACCATCACTCGCTGGTGGGCGCTGGCTGTGGAATGCAGGCGGTCGATGGCATCAGTAGCGATAGAAACGGCCGAATCAAAACCGAATGAAACATCGGTTCCCCATACGTCGTTATCGATTGTTTTAGGAATACTGACTACGTGAACTCCTGCTTCAGCCAGTTTGGCCGCTGTTTTTTGTGTCCCGTTTCCTCCGATACACACAATACAGTCCAGCTGTCGGTCGCGGATAGTCTGTAGCAGGATGGCAGGCTTGTCTTCCGAGACGGCAGTACCTTTTTTCTTGAAAGGTTTTTCACGCGAAGTGCCGAGAATAGTTCCCCCCATGTTCAGAAGACCTGTAAGTGAACTTTCATCCATGGGGATGATATCGTTGTCCAGCAATCCTCGGAATCCACTGTGAATTCCGTACACTTCCATTCCGTAATGATTGATGGCTGTCTTGCAAACCCCTCGGATTGTAGCGTTTATGCCGGGACAGTCACCGCCTGAAGTCAAGATTCCTATCTTCATGTTTTGTTGTATTAATAGATTGTGTGGTAAAGGTAAGAAAAAACTGTATATTTGTCGTGGAGGTGGAAAAAATAATGTTCCTGCCTGTTGATTTAGGCAGAAAAAATCTACCTTTGCATATCTCACATATAAGGATTTGAAATTTAAAAACGAATGAATTCAACGAAGTTAATAGGAAAAATATTTGCTCCCAGACAAAGGGAAATTGACCTGTATGGGACAAAGGCTGAAGAAATTCAGAACCATGTATTCCGAAAACTGATACAGAAAGCAGCTTCTACAGAATGGGGCACAAAATATGATTTCAGCCAAATCCGGAACTATACCGATTTTCAACATGTGCCGGTACAGACATATGAAGATGTAAAAGGATATGTAGACCGCATGCGTCATGGGGAAAAGGATGTGTTGTGGCCGGGGAAGGTTATCTGGTATGCCAAATCTTCTGGCACTACCAATGATAAAAGTAAATTCATTCCTGTCAGTCCAGAAGGCCTGAAAGGAATTCATTACCGAGGAGGTACAGATGCAGTGGCGCTTTATCTGCGAGAGAACCCGGAAAGTCGCTTCTTCTCTGGGAAAGGCTTGATTTTAGGTGGAAGCCACAGCCCGAACTACAATGTGAAAGACAGTCTGGTAGGTGATCTTTCAGCGATTCTGATTCAGAACATTAATCCGTTGGTTAATCTGATTCGGGTACCGAAAAAAGAGATTGCCTTGTTAGGTGAGTTCGAGGAGAAGGTGGAACGTATTGCCGAAACGACTATTCATCAGAATGTGACGAATCTTTCGGGTGTACCTTCGTGGATGCTGGCTGTGATACATCGCATTTTGGAGAAAACAGGAGCCAAGCATCTCAATGAGGTGTGGCCGAATCTGGAAGTATTTTTCCATGGGGGAGTATGCTTTACGCCTTATCGTGAGCAGTACAAGGAATTGATTCCTTCTGATAAGATGCATTATATGGAGACGTATAATGCCAGTGAAGGTTTCTTCGGTTTGCAGAGTGATTTGCATGACCCGGCCATGCTGCTGATGATTGATTACGACGTGTTCTATGAATTTATTCCGTTGGAAGATATTGATAAACCGAATCCGACTATCGTACCCTTGTGGGGGGTAGAAGTCGGACGCAACTATGCGATGGTTATTACTACTTCGTGTGGCTTGTGGCGTTATATTATTGGCGATACGGTGAAGTTTACGCAGAAAGATCCTTATAAGTTCATTATCTCCGGTCGTACAAAGCACTTTATCAATGCCTTTGGCGAGGAGCTGATGGTGGACAATGCCGAAAAAGGATTGGAACGTGCCTGCAAGGAAACGGGGGCCCAGGTGTTGGAATATACGGCGGCGCCGGTGTTCATGGATGCCAACGCCAAGTGCCGTCACCAGTGGCTGATTGAGTTCAGCGTGATGCCCGATTCGCTGGAAAAGTTCACGCAAGTGCTCGATACTGCTTTGCAAGAAATCAATTCGGACTATGAAGCCAAACGGCATAAGGACATCACTTTGCAGCGGTTGGAAGTGATTGTGGCCCGTGAGGGACTGTTCCACGACTGGTTGAAGCAGAAAGGTAAGCTGGGCGGACAGCACAAAATACCTCGCCTGAGCAATAGCCGTGACTATATTGAAGAAATGTTGAAACTGAATAACTAGACTCTGACTGATGAAGCCTATTCCTAAATATATCGCCTTTCTGCTCGTGATTATCGGGTTTTACGCCTGTGCAAGTACGGGTATGCCCGACGGGGGACCGTATGACGAGACGCCGCCCAAGTTTGTGCGGGCCATTCCGGAACCTAATGCTACGAACAACAAGCGAAAAAAAATCTCCATAGAGTTCGATGAGTATATCAAGTTGGACAAGCCTTCAGAGAAGGTCATTATTTCACCCCCGCAGAAGGAAGCTCCCGAGGTGAAGGTAAGCGGGCACCGGGTGCTAGTGGAATTTTTTGACACGCTTCAGGAAAATACCACTTATACCATCGATTTCGGGGATGCTATTGTGGATAATAACGAAGACAATCCCTTAGGAAACTTTGCCTACGCCTTCTCTACCGGTGCACACATCGATACGATGGAAGTATCGGGTACGGTGCTGAACGCCGAGAATCTGGAGCCGGTGAAAGGGATTCAGGTGGGGCTTCACAAGAACTTGGAGGACAGCGCTTTCGTGAAACTCCCGTTCGACCGTATTTCACGTACTGACAGTCGAGGCCATTTCACCATCCGGGGAGTGGCACCGGGAAAATACCGTATCTATGCGCTGATGGATGGCAACCAGAATTATCTGTTCGATTCGAAGACGGAGGCGATTGCTTTCCTAGATTCCTTGGTTGTGCCCGATATGCGGCAGGCTGTGCGTCAGGATACGGTATGGAATGAACTTGATACGCTGGCCTATGATACGATTTACGAGATACACTACACGCGTTTCCTGCCCGACAACCTGATTCTGCGTTCGTTCAAGGAAGAGAATCCGATGCAGTATCTGGTGAAGAGCGAACGGGAACAGTTGAATCGCTTCTCGCTGTATTTCAGTGCCAAAGCGGATACACTTCCTACTATTAAAGGTTTAGATTTCGACGAGAAAGATGCGTTTGTCATCGAAAGTAATCCGCGCAACGATACCATCCGCTACTGGGTTAAGGATACGGTGATGTGCGAACGTGATACATTGACTTTTCAGATGGATTACCTGGCCACGGATACGCTGGGTCAGTTGGTGCCCAAAACCGATACGCTGCGCTTGGTGAACAAGATTGACAAGAAGCGGCGCATGGCTTTGGCGGAAGAGGCTTTGAAGAAGGAGGAAAAGGAACGCAAGCGGCGGGAAAAGAAGGGTGATACGCTGAAGGTACAGCCCAAGTTTTTTACCATGTCGGTGGATGCTCCTTCTAGCCTTGACCTGAACCGGAACATTGTGTTGAAATTCGACGAGCCAGTGGAACACATCGATACGGCGGCCATTCACATGGCTGTTAAGGTGGATTCTATGTGGAATACCATTCCATTTATTCTAATGAAAGATTCAATAGTTCCTCGCCAGTATCAGATTTTAGCGGATTGGCAGCCCGGACAAGAATACCAAATTAAAATAGATTCGTTGGGTATTAAAGGCATTTACGGGCTTTATACAGATAAAGTGGAAAAGGAATTGAAGGTGAAAACGTTGGAGGAGTATGGTACGTTGTACCTGAACATTGTGGGTGCCGGTCCTCATGCCATTGTGCAATTGCTGAACGGCAGTGACGAGGTGGTGCGCCAGCAGCCGGTGACGGAAAAGAACACGTGCGACTTCTATTTCCTTCAGCCCAGCACGAAATATTATATCCGTCTGTTCAATGACGATAACAACAACGGGGTGTGGGATACCGGCAATTACAGCGAAAAACGCCAACCGGAAGAAGTGTTCTACTTCCCGAAAGTCTGGGAAATGAAAGCCAACTTTGAGTTTGAGGAGACATGGGATGTCCATGCTACGCCGCTCGATAAGCAGAAGTTGGACGAGATAAAGAAACAAAAGCCCGACGAGGCGAAAAAAATCAAGGACCGCAACAAAGAGCGGGCGCGTAAACTAGGAAAAACATGATTAAGAAACTGATTCTTTGCCTTTTCCTTCTGGTAGGAGGAATGGCAGCCAACGCACAATGTGGTGCTGTAAATGATGCAATCAAGCCAGGGGAGACGCTCTCTTATGAGCTGAAGTTTAACTGGAAGTTTGTCTGGATCAATGCCGGATGGGCAAAGATGACGGTCAACGAGACAAAATACAGGGGCGTTTCGTGCCTGAAGACGGATTTGCAGTCGTACACGAACAAGAAGATTGACTTCTTCTTCAAGATGCGTGACACACTGACTTGCATCACTTCGAAAGACCTGGTACCGCTGTATTTCCGGAAAGGGGCAGAAGAAGGCAAACGCTATACGGTGGACGAAGTGAATTTCAGTTACCAGAACGGAAAGTGTATTGTCGACCAGCAGCGTACGTTGCGGGGCAATACCGACAAGCATCACGAGGAACTGCCGGTGTGTGTGTATGACATGTTGAGCATTCTTTTGCAGGCCCGTTCGTATGATGCGACGGATTACAAGCCCGGACAGAAAATTCTTTTCTCCATGGCTACTGGAAGAGAGGTGGAGAAGCAGACACTGATTTACCGTCGCAAGGAGAACTACAAGGCCGAGAACGGGGTAATCTACCGTTGTCTGGTGTTCTCGCTGGTGGAATATGTGGGCGAAGAGAAAAAGGAAAAGGAAGTCATCACGTTCTATGTGACTGACGACCGGAACCATTTGCCGGTACGCCTGGACATGTACCTGAATTTCGGTTCGGCCAAGGCCTTCCTGACCGATATCAAAGGTAACCGCCATCCGCTGACTTCCATCGTCAAGGAAAAATAATCTACAAAAAATCCTCAACTATTCCTGCGGGGTAGCTGAGGATTTATTTTATGGGGTCCAGACATTAATCACGTAGAAACAGGATTCTACGCCGTGGTCTGTGTTTCCTGTGTGTCTTTCTCTGGCGCGTCTGCAAGCTGAAACGCCGCTTCTTCTGCTTCTGCTATAATCCGTTCCACGTCATCGTATTTCTCTGTTGTCATGACTTCTTCTTCTGTCACTTCCAGAGAAGCTGCTTCTTCCTCCCGGACAGTCGTAGGGAGGGGCGTGTGGTCCGTCTCCGGAGAATCGGCGACTACATTCTGGGCTTCTTCCGCCGCTTTTTCACGGGCTGCTTTCTTGGCAAAGATGGCATCGATAAACTGAGGGTCGTTCTTGATTTTGTTCAAGGTTTCGTGTGCAGCCTCCTGTTGCGATTCTTTCTTGGAATATCCTTTTCCTTGTCCGGCAGGAACCTGTTCCACTACGACCTGTGTCTCGAATACCGGGTTCTGTTCTTCATCGACCGACTGTTCCAATAGGTTGAACTCGATGAGGAAGCGGTTTTTCTGTCCCCATTCAATCAGTTTCGACTTGAAATTGACCTCCTTGCGTGACAGTTTATCGAGGTTCAAATAAGGCTTGATAATGCGTTCTTCCATGAAGAGCTTGCAGGTTTCGTATCCTCTGTCCAAGTAGATGGCCCCAACAAGTGCTTCAAATGCATTGCCACACATGTAACTGTTGTGTGACGACTGGCGGGTGGTGTATTTAATCAGCTTGTCCAGTCCGATTTGTACCGCAATCCGGTTCAGTGTTTCCCTTTGTACGATTTTAGATCGCGTGTTGGTCAGAAATCCTTCCCGTTTCCCCTCAAACCGTTTGTAGACGATGTCGGCCACGACCGCATCCAGAATGGCATCTCCCAGAAATTCCAGTCGCTCGTTGTTGAGCAACCGGCCTTTGGCTTTTACTGAAGAAGATTTGTGCAAGAGAGCCTGCTGGTAGATTTCGATATTCCGCGGATAGAATCCCAGCATCTTATAAAAACAAAGATAAGACTCCTTATCCTTGCGAAAAAGGAGTCTTATCTTATCTAGTATATTGCTAAACACAGTTTATTCAGTGTATTTTTTAATGATTACACATGCATTGTGTCCGCCAAATCCGAAGGTGTTGCTCAATGCGGCACGTACAGTACGCTGCTGTGCTTTATTGAAAGTGAAGTTCAGGTTATAGTCGATGTTTTCATCGTTATCGCCTTCTTCGTGGTTGATGGTCGGAGGAACAATGTCATTTTTCACAGAAAGTACACATGCAATTGCTTCTACGCCACCTGTTGCTCCCAAAAGGTGTCCGGTCATAGACTTGGTGGAACTGATGTTCAGTTTGTAGGCATGTTCGCCAAACAAGTCTTTGATAGCTTTCACTTCTGAAATATCACCTACCGGGGTAGAAGTTCCGTGTACGTTGATATAGTCGATGTCTTCCGGTTTCATTCCGGCATCTTCCAAGGCACTCTTCATAACCAGTTTCGCACCCAGACCTTCAGGATGAGAAGCTGTCAGATGATAAGCGTCGCCAGAAGCACCTGTACCGGCCAGCTCTGCATATATCTTCGCGCCACGAGCTTTTGCGTGTTCCAGTTCTTCAAGAATCAGACATCCGGCACCTTCACCCATTACGAAACCGTCACGGCTTGCGCTGAACGGACGTGAAGCATGAGTCGGGTCATCGTTGCGGGTAGACAATGCATGCATGGCATTGAAACCACCTACTCCTGCGGGGAAGATGGCTGCTTCGGCTCCACCGGTCACAATGATGTTGGCTTTTCCCAAACGGATATAGTTGAACGCATCAGCTATGGCGTTGGAAGAAGAAGCACATGCAGAGGTAGTGGTGAAGTTAGGGCCATGGAAGCCATACATAATGGAAATCTGTCCGGCAGCGATGTCTGCAATCATCTTAGGGATGAAGAACGGATTGAATTTCGGTCCGATTGTATCTTTAGTCTTTTCATACCCAGCTACTTCTTCTTCGAAAGTATGAATACCTCCGATTCCGACGCCGAGAATTACTCCGACTTTGTCCAAATCTTCTTTTTCTACGTCGATTTCGGCATCAGTAACCGCTTCTTTTGCTGCTACTACGGCATATTGTGTATAGAGGTCCATCTTGCGGGCTTCCTTACGGTCAATATGGTCGGCAGCATTGAAGTTCTTCACTTCGCAAGCGAACTGAGTCTTGAACTTCGACGCATCAAAATGAGTAATAGGTCCTGCTCCGCTGACGCCGTTCAGGAGGTTGTTCCAGAATTCCGGAACCGTATTACCTACCGGGGTCAACGCACCAAGACCTGTTACTACTACTCTTTTTAATTCCATAGGTAGAATTAATTATTTAGCGTTAGCCTCGATGTAAGAGATAGCGTCGCCTACAGTCTGGATTTTTTCTGCCTGATCGTCAGGAATAGAGATTCCGAATTCTTTTTCGAATTCCATGATCAATTCTACTGTATCCAAAGAGTCAGCACCCAGATCGTTAGTGAAGCTCGCAGTTGGAACAACTTCTGATTCTTCTACGCCCAATTTATCTACGATAATTTTCTGTACTTTTGATGCGATTTCAGACATAATTCTAATTTTTTTAAGTTTATAAATAATGTAATTTATTGATTTTTCGTTGCAAAGGAATAAATATTTCTGCTTTTAAACAAGTATTCTAGCAAATAAATGCACTCCCTTTGCACATTTTTATACATTCTGTGCACGAAAACATGCATTTTTGCGTCTTATTCTCTTCGCAAGGGATAGTCTCCACGGAGTTGCTCGAACTGTTCCGGATGTGCCCGTAAATGGTCGCAGTCGGTGTGGGGATTGTATTGCTGGAGAATTTGCAGATTCTCATCGCCGGAAAGGCTGTGATGGGGAACCTCCGGCAAAGTGAGATGGAAGTTCATCGGTTTATGGAAAAAACGGCAGAAGGCTTCCAAAACCATGCGTGTGGCATTGGCTTTTCCGTCGGCGGAGTAACCGGCAATGTGGGGGGTACCGATAAAGACTTTGTCGAGTAGTTCCCGGCTGATGTGGGGTTCGTTTTCCCATACGTCGATTACGGCCCCTGCCACCGCGCCCGTGTCCAAGGCGTCCAGCAGGGCTTCTGTTTTTACCACTTCTCCACGGGAGGTATTGAGGAGGTAAGGCTTTCGTCGCAGCTGCTGGAAAAAGGTTCGGTCGGCCAGGTGGAAGGTCCGGTATTTTCCTTCCCGAATCAATGGGGTGTGGAAGGTCAGGACGTCGCATTGTCTGGCCAGTGTGTCCAGTGAAGTGAATCCTTTTTCGCCCGCATCGGCTCGTGGAGGGTCGTTCAGAAGTACTTTCATGCCGATGCGTTCTGCCATCCGGCGGATGCGTTCGCCCACATGTCCCACGCCAACAATGCCCAGACAGGCTCCCTTGAGTTGGAGCCCTTTTTCCTGTTGCAGCAACAGAAGGACGGCATGTACATATTGCTCCACGGCTCCGGCATTGCATCCGGGACAGTTGCTCCACGTGATACCGGCTTCCTGACAGTATTCCGTGTCGATGTGGTCGAAGCCGATGGTGGCTGTTCCGATAAATTGTACTTTGCTACCTTCCAGCAGCTGGCGGTTGCAGCATGTGCGGGTGCGGATGAGCAAGGCATCTGCTTCTTTCACCACTTCCGGAGTAAAGTCTTTTCCGGGAAGATAAATGACTTCGTCTGCCAGTGGCTCGATGAGTCCTTTTATATAAGGTATCTTGTTGTCTACGATTACTTTCATTTTTGTGTGAATTATGGGGCTGCAAAGTTAGTATTTTCCTTGACTGTATGTATGTAAATTTTGAAAGACTATCAGTTGTTTATTAATGAAACAATCACTATTTTTGTTTTCATTATTCACCGATTAAAATTTGTTGTTATGACTTTTTCAGAATTATGCCGTCCTATTTTCGAACAGGCTATCGATGATTATCATAAAACGGATAATGTGGACACTCCGATTCATAATCCTTATCCATTGAAGAGTATAGAATATTATTTGTATTTGAAAAATTGGATTGATACTGTACAGTGGCATTTTGAGGATATTATCCGTGATCCGAATATCAATCCGGCAGAGGCTTTGGTGTTGAAACGTAGAATAGATAAATCAAATCAGGATCGTACAGATTTGGTTGAACTGATTGACAGTTATTTTTTGGATAAGTATAAGAATGTGAATCCGTTGTCGGATGCTACTATCAATACGGAAAGTCCAGCGTGGGCTATTGATCGTTTATCTATTTTGGCGTTGAAAATTTATCACATGCGGAAGGAAGTAGAACGTACAGATACAGATGAAGTGCATCACAAGCAGTGTGCGACGAAGTTGGTAGTGTTGTTGGAACAACAGAAGGACTTGTCGCTAGCCATCGACCAGTTGATTGCAGACATTGAGGCTGGACGTAAGTACATGAAAGTGTATAAACAAATGAAGATGTACAATGATCCGGCCTTAAATCCGGTTTTGTACGGTAAGAAATAATCCATATCCTTCGGCTATGGCAAGGATTTTGGTCATTCGTTTTTCGGCACTGGGAGATGTAGCGATGACAGTCCCGGTACTTTATTCTTTTGCTCGGACTTTTCCTCAGCATCAGCTTGTGGTTTTGAGTCGTCCGAATATGGCTGCTCTGTTTTTGGAGGCTCCTCCCAATCTTTTCTTTCTGGGAGTAGATGTGAAAAAAGAATATACAGGAATCAAAGGATTATTTTATTTGTTCCTTCTTCTCCGGCGTGAACATTTTGATTTTGTGGCCGATTTGCATGGTGTGTTGCGTAGTCGATTGTTATCTTTCTGTTTCCGGATAAGCGGAGTGAAGGTGGCTTGTATAGACAAGGGAAGAAGTCAGAAAAGGAGATTGATTTCTCAAAAACATAAGATATTGGTACCACAAACCACCTCTTTTACCCGATATGCGATTGTTTTTCAAAAATTAGGTTTTTTATTTCCGCTTTCTTTCCAATCTATTTATGGAAAAGATAAAGGAAATATTGAGGGTGTTCGTCAGATTGTTGGATACAAAAGTGAAAAAGACCGATGGATTGGGGTGGCTCCGTTTGCGGCTCACAAAGGCAAGATTTATCCAATAACTCTTCAGGAAGAGGTGGTACAAGCACTTTCTCAAAAAGAGAATATCACTCTGTTCCTTTTTGGAGGTGGAAAGGAAGAAATTATGCAATTAGAGAAATGGGAGCAGACTTACCCTCATGTGATTTCAGTAGCCGGAAAGTTTAAAATGTCGCAGGAACTGGCATTGATGAGTCATCTGGATGTTATGCTTGCCATGGACTCCGGCAATATGCATCTGGCTTCCTTAGCAGGTGTCCCCGTGGTGTCTATTTGGGGAGCTACTCATCCTTATGCTGGTTTTATGGGTTGGGGACAAAGCGAAGCCAATGCCATACAATTGAGCTTACCTTGTAGGCCTTGTTCTATTTTTGGAAATAAACCTTGCCTGAGAGGGGACTATGCATGTTTGAATCAGATTACTCCTCGTCAGATCATACAGAAAGTGGAGAGCCTTTTATAAGGTTCTCCACTTTTTCTTTATAGTGACTGCATGTCATGAAGTCGTTTGTAGTATCCATTTTTCTGAATCAGCTCATCATGGGTACCGCGTTCCACTATTTCTCCTTCATAAAGTACACATATTTCATCAGCATTTTTAATTGTGGACAGACGGTGTGCTATAGCGATAGTAGTACGTGTTTTCATTAATCTTTCCAATGCTTCTTGTACTAGGCGCTCAGATTCCGTGTCGAGCGCGGAAGTGGCTTCATCGAGAATCAGAATCGGTGGGTTCTTCAAAATGGCTCGTGCAATACTGATACGCTGGCGTTGTCCTCCAGAAAGCTTGCTTCCCCGGTCACCAATGTTCGTATTGTATCCTTCCGGTTTTTCCATGATGAAATCGTGTGCATTGGCAATCTTGGCCGCTTCGACAACTTGTTCCATGGTAGCTCCTTCCACACCAAAGGCAATGTTGTTGAAGAAAGTGTCATTAAAAAGAATGGCTTCTTGGTTTACATTTCCAATCAGGCTACGCAAATCGTGAATGGCTACGTTCTTAATGTTTGTGCCATCGATGGTAATTTCTCCCTGCTGCACGTCGTGATAGCGTGGAAGCAAATCAACCAATGTGGATTTACCTGATCCGGATTGGCCGACTAGGGCTACAGTCTTGCCTTTTTCTACAGTCAGATTGATGTGTTTCAGTACCTCTTTTTTGTTGTCATAACTGAATGAGATGTCTTTGAACTCAATCTTGCTTTTGACTTCCTTCAGTGGGTGTGGGTGAGCCGGATCCTGAATGGTATTTTCTGCTTTTAAGATTTTGTCAATGCGTTCCATGGAGGCCAACCCTCTAGGAATGTTATAGCTTGCTTTTGAGAATTCTTTCAGTGGGTTAATCACGCTATACAGAATGACCATATAGAAAATGAAGGTAGATGCATTGATCGAGGAATGATTAGACAAAATCAGTGACCCGCCAAACCAAAGCACAGCTACAATCAGGAGTGTTCCTAGAAATTCACTCATTGGATGAGCGGATGACTGGCGGATAGCGACCTTATTCACAGCATCGCGATAGGCATTGCAGCATTTTTCAAATCGTTCCGTCATTTTCTTTTCTGCGATGAATGCTTTGATGATACGTAATCCTCCTAGTGTTTCTTCCAATTGAGACATGGTATCACTCCATCGGTTTTGGGCATCCAATGATTGACGTTTCAGGGTACGTCCTACTTTTCCCATTACCCATCCCATGGTAGGAAGTACAAGAATAGTAAATAGTGTCAGTTGCCAGCTGGTTACAATGAGAGTGGCAAAATAAGAAATGATTAGAATTGGATTTTTTAGCAGCATATCCAGTGAACTGGTTATAGAGGTTTCGACTTCATTTACGTCCCCGCTCATGCGTGCGATAATATCGCCTTTCCGTTCCTCGGAAAAGAAACCTAAAGGAAGGGATACTACCTTTTTATATACTAAGATGCGGATGTCTCTTACCACTCCGGTCCGAAGTGGAATCATAATAGCTGAAGATCCGAAATAACAAGCTGTTTTTAATAAAGTCATTCCGGCAAGGAATAAGCCGAGAAAGAGCAAAGTGGTAGCAGGGCCAAAACTATCGATGAGTTGAGTCGTGTAATAATAAAAATTATTGGTTGCAACATCTTTGAAGTCTCCACTTCCCCATTCCATCAGCTGGTATACACTTTTGTTTTCTCCAGTCTTGAATAAGATATTTAATATCGGAATTAATAGCGAAAAAGAAAAAATATTGAAGATTGCAGACAATACATTTAGTAGTATTGACCACCATAAGAACTTTTTGTACGGTGAAACGAAGCGCCGTATCAATTGAAAGAATTCTTTCATCATATTGGTTGAAGGTTTGAAAATAATAGGCAAAGATAATGTAAATCTGCAAGTTTAACTTGATAAACCTTCTGAAAAAGCAGGAATTTTGTAGTTTTGCATTGTTTTTCTAAAAAAAGGATTCAATGAGATTTGCATATTTTTTGGTTTTCATATTGTGGTATTTGTTGTCACTTTTACCTTTGTGTGTACTTTATATTTTTTCAGATTTATTGTTTATTCCTTTGTATTATGGATTTCGTTACAGAGGAAGAATTGTTCGTAAGAATTTGATGGAATCATTTCCAGATAAAGACCTGAAAGAGATTAAGAGTATAGAAAGAAAGTTCTATCATTTTTTCTGTGATTATGTAGTAGAAGTGATAAAAATGTTTTCTATTTCGCATAAGGAAATGAAGCGTCGTATGGTATTTACGAATTTGGATGAAGTACGGGCTGAGTTGGTAAGAAATGGTAAAAAATTCTGTTTCCTTTATTTAGGGCATTATTGTAATTGGGAATATATAGCATCCTTGAGTGCATGGATTCCAGATATGCATGGAGGGCAGATTTATCATCGCATTTACAATCGGGCATTTGATGAGCTTTTCTTGCGGTTGCGCGGGCAGTTTGGCGGAGAGTCCATTTTGATGAAAGATACGCTTCGACGGATTCTGACATTGCGTAAGCAAGATAAAAAAGTAATGATAGGCTTTATTTCTGATCAGCTTCCTAAGTGGGAGAACATGAATCATTGGACTCGTTTTTTGAATCATGATACTTCTTTCTTTATTGGAGCCGAACGTATAGCTAAGCAGGTAGATGCTGCACTTTATTATGTAGACGTGAAACGGGTAAAAAGAGGGTATTATCAGGCAACATTCCGTTTGATGACTCTTCATCCCAAAGAGTATCCAGACTATGAGTTGACCGATATGTATGCATGTATGCTGGAAGAAATGATCCAGCGGGAACCAGCCTATTGGCTCTGGAGCCATAACCGCTGGAAACGTACGAAAGAAGAATGGCTGAAGAGGCAGGTAGAAGGTTGACCTGTCTCAGACTTTGTTTCTTTTTATGCTGGTTCTAATTTTATTCCATCCGATGACAAAATAGAGTTTACAGAGGAACTTTATTTTATCCCATCCTTTATCTAGTTCTTGAATAACCCGAATATTTTCTTTTAGTCCTTCTATTCGTCGTGTATTGGAAATTCCTGTGCGGTCGTACACAGAAACTGTCACCGGGATGTGTTGGAATTTCTTTTTCGTCAGATAGCAAAATTTGAAAAAATAGAAATCTGCAGACATCCTGAAACGGGTATCAAAAGGATGTGCTTTCATAAGTTCTGTTCGTACAAAAACAGCCTGATGACAAAAGAACATACGTTGTTTGTTGCAAGGCTCCAGTGCTCTTTTTATCACTCTTTCATTGTTTTTGAGTGTAAAAATATCTCCATAAAGAATATCGTCTTTTTTATTTTCTGTAAAAGGAAGGACATTTGTCAGTACATTCTTATTTGAAAAAATATCTCCGGCGTTTAAAAAAAGAATCCATTGTCCTCGTGCATGTGAAAGTCCTTTATTCATTCCTTGATAAATACCTCCGTCAGGTTCCGAACACCAAAAAGTAAGGTGTTGTTCATATTTCTTTATGATTTCAGTGGTTCCGTCGGTGGAACCTCCGTCAATGACGATATATTCCTTGTCACAGCAGTTTTGCTGCAACACGCTTTTTATTGTTTTTTCAATCAGTGTGCAGCAGTTGTAAGATACAGTTACAATTGTAAATGTGACTTTTTGGGTCTGATGGTTCATGTCTATTATTTGAATTTCCTGATAAATTGAAGAAATTTTTCCAATAAAGAATTTTTCCAGCTGTGTGCACACAGATGAATGGCATAGGATGCTGGTGTGACTTCATGCTTGTTGCCTGCAAAGATTTCAGAGCGGAAGATATGCATATTGTCTTTCAGGTCTTGATCTTTATCCAAATATAGAAAACCATATTTTTCTGCAAGTTGTGCATAAATTAGAGGGGCAAACATATCTGGAGATAATTCTTTGGAAAATTGTTTGTGGGTGTACCAATCCAATACATCTTTTACAAATGGACATTGAGGTTCAGCACCCATCACGGCAGCTTGAATTTGCATACCGGAAATATAGTCATTACCTATTCGTTTCCCTTCTGGGGTTATTCTATGAATGGATCCCGTTTGTTCTAGCTGGCTGGGATGGTATTCTAGACTGGAGAAGAATGAATAATTAAGGAATTCATCAAATCTTTTTAAAATCTTTACGTCGGAGTCCAGATAGATGCCGCCTTCTGTATAAAGTGCATACATACGAATATAGTCTGCGGCGAAAGCCCATTTACGTGCTTTTATTGCTTCTTGTACGTAGATTGGAGCTGTGGAGATATCGAAAGTTTCCATATTCCAAAGCTTTACCTCGTAGTCAGGCATGATTCTTTTCCAAGTTTTCATGCATTTTCGAATCTTTTGGGGATATGGATCTCCACTTAACCAGCAGAAATGGATGATTTTAGGTATCATGAGGCTTTTATTTTTTTAATAATTGTTTTATTTTCTCTTTTCGTTGATGCTTCTGTTCCAACTTTTCTAAGTAATGGGTGGTATGTGTGAGGGTTTCTTCCTCATTCCATCCCCTTTGTCGGGCATATTCCCGGACCATGAACTCGAATAAGTCCCTTCGGTGAGTAAGTGTACTCAAATTTTTTAGACATATTTCTTGGGGTGGACAAGTGTCAAAAAAAATAGAGCGGTTGATGTCAATTACCTGAAACTGATAGTGTGTTTGGGGAGGCGTTTTCCGAAACAAAAAATTGCCGAAATTCAAGTCTCCGTGTATAATTCCTTTCTGATGCATGGAAATGATGAATGAGATTAGGTCTTTGGCAAGTTCTTTGTCATAATTCTCCTTTGGAACCAGGTAGGGGAAAGCAGGGGGATCCGGGCAGGCCGTACAAACAAAATAGCCGGTAGTGAACAATCCATGTTCTTTCGTTTCTATGAATGCGATTTCGTGTGGCGTTTCAATGCCCCGTTCCCTGAAGATTTTTGCATAGTGGAAAGCTCTCTCAGCCTTGGTGCTCCGAAAGAATGTGTAAGCAATCTGTTGGAAGAAATTGACTCGCTTGAAGCGTTTGGCGATGACGGGCATGCCTTGAATGGTAAAGCGGCAGACTAGATTTCTACCTGAATAGACAATCTCTCCTTGTCCCTCGTTGAACATACGCGGAATATCGAAGAGTTCTTTTGTCATATATTGATAATCTGGAGATATTTCTATTTTCATATTTGTTGTCCTTCTAGAAGTGAGTGGTACAAATCCATCAACTCGTCTGCCTGCCGTTCTTCGGAGAAACGAGTGACATATTGTTGTCCTTGTTTGATGATATATTGCCTTTTTTCGGGGTTATTTAGTAAGGCGTTGATAGCTTCTTTCAACCCTTCTTTGTCATCAGGATGAACATACACGGAATCTGGTCCGCCTGCTTCTTCCAAACAAGAACCTGTAGCAGCAATGACAGGTATTCCCGAATGAAGAGCCTCAATGATGGGAATGCCGAAACCTTCAAATCGGGAAGGATACACAAATATTTCGGCTAACTGATAAATAGCTGGAAGATATTGGAAGGTTACATCATGAAGAAGATGTACACGCTGTTCCAACTGGTGAGTGGATATAAAAGAATCAATTTGATTCGTGTAGCGGGTACGTTTTCCTACTAGAACGAGATGGACGTCTTCGGGAACTCCGGTCATGGCTTCTACGGCTAGTAAGGCATTTTTCCTTTCTTCTATGTTTCCTACGCACAATATGTATCTAGCGGGAAGATGGTATTTTGTTTTGGCTTCTTTTTTGAGCCTTTCTTCTGCCGGGTGTGTAAATGATTCGTCGCATCCTTGATAGATAACTCGGATTTTACGTGCGTCAATACCAAAAAATTGGATAATATCCTGTCGGGTACATTGACTGATAGCGATGATGGCATCTGCATCTTGACATGCCTTACGGAATTTATAGGTATAAATAAGACGGTCAATGAGTGGGTAGCATTGTGGATAGCGCAGAAAAATCAGATCGTGTATGGTTACTACACTTTTGGTATGAGATGCTTTCCGGATATTGAGTGGGAGTTCATTGCTCAGACCATGATAGATGGTCACGTGATCTTTCTCCAGATTGCGGGTGATGCCGATAGATCGCCAGAAAGAACGAAAATTTTCCCATATTCCTTTTGGGTAGATGCAGAGTAGTTTAGGGCATGCAGAGCGTAAACGGTTGAACGAAGGACTCGAACGGATATGAGGTGCATAAAGAATGTATTCGTTTTCTGGATAGAAACGATAAAGAATTTCAATCAGGTAACGGCTGTAATTGCCTAATCCGGTAAAGTTCTGTACGGCTCGTTTGGCGTCAAATCCTATCCTCATTGTGGGCGTATTTGGTTAAGAAGTTTACAAAGGTAGGTTTTCTTCTTAATTTTACCAATGGAATAGGTGTTTCATTTATGCTTTCTAGTAAAAAAGGCTTTATTTTTGTATAAGCACTTGTTGTTTTAGTGGCAGTATCCGTACTAAACATCTAAAAGAGAACTGTTAATTCGTACTTTTTATGTAGCTTTGCGAAAAGCATAAGTAGAAATCAATATTATTGGAACGTGATGAAGAAGTACGACTATTTGATTGTAGGAGCCGGACTGTTTGGTGCAGTTTTTGCTCGTGAAGCGACATTGGCAGGAAAAAAATGTCTGGTGATAGATAAGCGTAGTCATAAAGGAGGGAACCTATATTGTGAGGATGTGGATGGAATTCATGTTCATAAATATGGGGCTCATATTTTTCATACGGACAATAAGGAGGTATGGGATTATGTAAATGCATTGGTCCCGTTCAATGGTTTTATAAATTCTCCCTTAGCACGTTTCCATGATAAGCTTTATAATCTCCCGTTTAATATGAATACTTTTCATCAGCTATGGGGGGTGGTGACTCCGGCTGAGGCCAGAGAAAAACTGAAAGAACAATGTGCGGCATACAGTCATATTGTACCGTCTAATTTGGAGGAGCAGGCATTGAAGTTATGTGGTAAGGATGTGTATGAACGTTTGATAAAGGGGTATACCGAAAAGCAATGGGGACGTTCAGCAAAAGAATTGCCGGCATTCATTATTCGTCGTGTTCCTTTCCGATTTGTATATGACAATAATTATTTCAATGACCGTTATCAGGGAATACCTGAAGGTGGATATAATGCGTTGATTAATGCCTTATTAGAAGGAATTGAGGTGCAATTGGATGCAGACTTTCTGAAGGACCGGGCCCATTGGCAGGAGATTGCCGACCGAATCTTGTTTACGGGTTGTATCGATGAATTTTTTGATTATCAGTGTGGTCATTTGGAATACCGTAGCCTTCGTTTTGAAGAGAAACGACTGGAAATAGATGATTTTCAGGGGAATGCAGTGGTGAATTATACGGCACGTGAGATCCCGTATACCCGTGTGATTGAACATAAACATTTCGAATACGGAAAGCAGCCACATACCGTAATTACCTATGAATATCCGGATTCTTATGGACCGGGTAAGGAACCTTACTATCCGGTAAATGATACGCGTAATGGAGCGATGTATCGTCAGTATCGGGAGTTGGCGGCTCAATGTGAGAATGTACTGTTTGGCGGGCGCTTAGGATTGTATGCGTATGCAGATATGGACGATACGGTGGCTGCTGCGTTGAAAGCTTGGAAGAATGAATGTAATCAATAGAAAGTATGAGAAATTGTTATTTGTCACGTAATTATAAAGGAGTGGACGGAGCCGGGAATAAGGCGAAAACCGATATTGAGCGAATTATGGAGGAAAACGGTTATGTGAATGTAGGTTTTCGTCAGACTCGCTATACCAATACGATACTTGCTTTTCTGGTCACGTTGGCGGGAGTGTTAAGGCTTCCTTTTTCCTTGAAAAAAGGTGACCGTCTGGTGTTGCAATATCCGTTGAAAAAGTATTTTACGTTTGTCTGCCGGATGGCTCATTGGAAAGGTGTCAAGGTAATTGTCGTGATTCACGATTTGGGTAGTTTCCGCCGTAAGAAACTTACAGTGGAACAGGAAATCCGACGTTTGAGTCATGCCGATTATATCATATCTCATAACAATCGAATGAAACAATGGTTGTTAGCTAATGGATGCAAGGTACCTTTGGGAGTTCTAGGAATCTTCGATTATCTTTCTGAGACTAACGCTTCTTTGCATACAGCTCTTTCACAACCATACAGAGTGGTGTATGCAGGGGCTTTGAACCCTCGTAAGAATACCTTCTTGTATGAGGTGGGTAATTACATTCATTCTTATCAGTTTAACTTGTATGGGAATGGTTTTGAACTAGATAAGGCGAAAGGTAAGGAATTCTTCCATTGTAAAGGGTTCGTCCGCTCGGATGAGCTGATTGCTACGGTGGAAGGGGATTTTGGTTTAGTCTGGGACGGCTTCTCCGTAGATGCGTGTACAGGTGACTTTGGAGAATACTTGAAATATAATAATCCACATAAAACATCCTTATACATTCGTTGTGAGTTACCGATTATTATTTGGGAAAAAGCGGCTCTTGCTGATTTCGTCCAAGCTAACGGCATTGGACTTTGTGTATCTTCTCTGATGGAACTGGATGCAGTCTTGTCTTCTATTACTCCTGAGCAGTATATAGCGATGAAGCAGCGTACTGTGGAGATAAGCCGACGGTTGAGTCAAGGATATTACATTCAAAAAGCATTGTCCGAAGTGGTATTTTAAAATTATGGAAAAAGGTATTATACATGTCGCTTGCAACATTGATACTTCTTATGTGAAGTATTGCATTGTGATGCTGACCTCTTTGTTTGAGAATAATCGGGAGGTAAAATTTCATATACATGTAATTGCTGGAGAGTTGTCCGAAGAAGCCTGCCAACAACTTCGTAACTGGGTAGAGAAACAGTATTTACACACACTGACAATTTATGAAGCTGGGGAAGATTTATTGAGAGGCTGTATGATTTATGGTAACAGTCATATTTCACTGGCTACTTATTATCGGATTTTCTTGGAAACCATTTTGCCACAGGATTTGCAGAAAGTTATATACTTGGATTGTGATTTAATAGTAAATGGTTCTATTCAAGATTTTTGGGATACCAATATCAGTGACTATGCAGTGGGATGTGTAGAAGACATGTGGAGTGGAAAAACGGAAAATTATACTCGTTTGCATTACAATGCGTCTTTCTCTTATTTTAATGCAGGCGTGCTATTGGTGAATCTGGTTTACTGGCGGCAGATGAAATTTCAGGAGTTGGCTGTGGAATATATCTCTCACCATGTAAATGAATTGATATTCAATGATCAGGATGTTTTGAATGCCTTGTTTCATGACCGCAAATTATTTTTACCGTTCCGGTACAATGTGCAGGATGGTTTTTTGCGTCGTAAGCGTCGTATTCGTCCGGAAGTATGGAATGTTTTGGATAGGGAACTGCTTCATCCGGTGATTATTCACTATACGGGCGGGAAGAAACCGTGGCAATATAAATCACAACATCCTTACAAGAATCTTTATTTTCATTATTTAGATCTGACTCCGTGGAAAGGAGAACGACCAGTTGTTCCTTTTTCCTATCAACTCAAAAGGTGGGTTGATCACTTTTTATATTTTACGAGGCTGGCTAGACCTAAATACCGTTCTTTCCCAAGAAAAAGATGATATTAGGGTAAATATTCAATGGCTGGTTTGAAGGTTATTGCGTCTATACATCCGCGTTTCACAGCATCCTTGAATCTTTTTTTATCTTCTCTACTGTCGGGTCTCTTGTTTATGCGGTGCAGATAAATACGGTATCTGTTCAGTAGAGAGATGTAATAGACAAGCGTGTTCTTTTTTCTGGAACGGTTTATATATGACATGTTTCTAGCATGATAATAGAATTTCCAGGCCGTTTCTACTGGGGCAGTCTGGATTTTGGGACCATAATTTACTGTTGTTTTATGTACTACCACACTCTTCTCAATGTAGAATCCGTCGTAATGGTGCAGGTGTATTCTGTTAGTATATTCCAGATCGTCGGCCCAAATAAAAAATTCTTTGATAGGTAATCCTACTTCCCGTACAGTTTGTGCATTGAACAGGACAGATACAAAACTGCAAGATTCACATGCCAGACCCGCAGTTTGTGTATTACTTTTTAGAATATTTTTTTGAGTGACTGGGTCTGATATGAGGTTGGGCCCATTCATTTTATGCAGGCTACCATCTGTCCAAGTTACTTTACTGCATACAAATCCGATATGTGCCGAAAGTGAAAGGCCTTTGACCAGTTCTTCCAAGGCATTGTTTGTCGGAATAGTATCGTCATCCATGATCCATACATAGTCGCATCCTGCAAGTACGGCTTGTTTGATACCTTCATAGAATCCCCAAGCTCCTCCTTTGTTTTCTGGAAGGTGGATAATTTCCATTTGGGAGTCGTGGGAAAAGTGTTCTAAAAATTCTCGGGTTCCATCTGTGGAGCAGTTATCTATAATGAAAATTTTATGAAGTTGAAAGGTTTGTGCTTTTAGTGCTTGTATATTTTCTTTGAGCAGACTGAGCCGGTTGTAGGTTACAACAACGCAATTTATAAGGGGAGATGTGGTGAATGAAGTCATATTTCAGGTTTAAGTAGAATTAGTTAAAATGGATGATGAGTCAGTTTGTCATATAAGGTGGGTTTACCTTCCGTTATATGCGTGTACGTACGTTTATAGCTGAGTTTATGGAATAGCTGCTGTTGGCATAGCTGGAGAAATCTCTTCTCATTATAAGGTTGGTTCAGCAGTCCTTCCATGTCAAATAATCGTGTATGGCTGGTTGGAATAGCATTTAATAACTTGTTGACGGATGGAAGATTATAATAAGCAGTTGCAATTATGTAGTCAATCAGAAAATAATCAAGTAATCTTCTTTCTTTTTTCCAGTACTGAAAAAATACTTCTCTGGTGAAACTACATAAAATTCCTTTAGGAGGACTTCCTAATATGAAGCCTGCCCATCTGCCTTGTGAAATATTATCTGTAGCAATGTGGCTGGCTACGGTGAATAAAGGTTGCATAAAAATCTCCTCTGGAATAGGTTGGCTTACATAGACAGTGGCATCTATCCATAAACCTCCATGTTCATAAAGGAGGCACATACGCAGAATGTCAGAAAAGTGTGTAAATGAAATATTGCCTTTCTGCACTTTTTGTAGAATGTACTTTGGTATCGTCACATATTGAGAGATATTTTTTTGTGTGATGAGGTGGACCGGATGAGTACCTGCCTGCTTGCATAAAGCATGAAAGCAGGTTTGTACAATGGGAGGCATAGATTCTTTTCCTTGCCACCAACAAACCCATATCGGAGATAGGGATGATGATTGAGGAGTAGTTCCTTGCTCGTTTGCATACTTCTGGATGAGACTTTTGTTTTTTGTTTGTAAGAAAAATAGGATGGCTTGTTGTTTTCGTTCTTGGCGTATAATACGGGTGTTTTTACTACTAAAGTGTGGAAGAATGGCTATGGTATATATGTTGTGTATGCCGGCTACGCTCCAGGCATTTAGTATATCGCATATCCTTTGTCTTATTTTTCGTATCAACTTAATCTGCATAAGCCTTCTGCCTATTTAATTTGTATTCTTCTATTCGCCTCTTATATTGTTGGTCTTTTTTATTGTTGCCTGGCTTGAAATTCAGGTGTTCAGGAATCTTTTTTCCGTAGTCAATAATCATTGGCTTTGTTTTGGATTTTACAATATCCAGTGAATCATATAGGTTGCCGGCTGGCACTTCATAGGCACTGAGGCTGAGGGTATCCCCATGGATACGTATGTATTGGTAATATCGGCTTTCAATACCATATTTATCAAAACGTGGGTCGAAAATTATCCGGTAACTTTTAGGAGAACAGTGGCTCACCGTATAAACAGGAGGTATTGCTTGGCTCTGCTCGTCGTGAAAAGTCATACGTGCATAAGCGTGTTCATGTCCTTGCAGGACGAGATCCACTTTGTATTCTTGAATCAATGAATTGAAGATAGCTTTCTGTATTAAATTGTTATATTTTCCTTTCGCAGAATATAGAGGATGGTGCAGTACAACAATCTTCCATTGTGCATCGCTGGCTTTTAATTCTTTTTCCAGCCATTTCTTTTGGGTCCACAGATAAAAGAACTCCCGGTTACTGTCGAGCAGGAAGATTTGCAGGTTGTTGTATCGAAGTGTGTATACTTGGTTGTCACCTACCATGGAATCTTGGAAATACGAGAATACCAGTGAAAAACGGCGTTCCAACTTGCGAATGACATATTTCAGGTATTCGTGATTGCCGGTTACATTCAATAACGGATAATGCTGACCAATGGAATCAAGACCCGAGAAGGTTTCGTCCCAGTAGAAATCCATGGGGCGTTCTGTCAGGTCACCGCCAAAAACAAAGAATTCTGTTTGGGGGTGCGTTTGCAATGCCGCTTTCAGATACTGGTTAGCTTTGCCGTTTATGGTGTCTTGCACATCACCCACATAAATAAAGGAGTAGTCGTTTCGGGTGGTCTGGTTGTATGTTTGGAAACTGTACCAAGGAGAGAATTTTCCATCGTTGCTCACACGGTAACTGTAATAAGTGGCAGGCTTTAGTGATCGAAGTCTGACAGTATAGTAAGCTGCTTTACCACTACGTGATTGGAAGACTTCTCCTTGTGCCTTTATGCGAACGGTGTCTTTTCCCAGTGTATCGGCCAATTCTACAAAAGATGAAGAAGTTACCACCGAATCATATTGCCAACTGATATTGCGTGACAGTTCTTCTTTGTCGCCGAATGTGAGTAATACTCTTCCAGGTTCTTTTAGAGGCAGATAGGAAGGTTCTTCCGGGTTACCGAACCACACATGCCAGCGTGAGTGAATCCAAAGGCCCAATGCAAGTACGATGAGTACGGATAGGGAGATTGAGATACGTTGTTTTTTCTTCATCTTTGATTTGTTTAAAATGCAAAGATATGAAGTTCTCTAAATTTATCGCTATTTTTGCCGTTCAGTATTTGTAAAAAGATGAGAATAATGAAGAAAGAATTGTTTGCCAATGTGCTGACACTGGTCTGGAATCTGGTGCTTGTTTATGTGTGTTACACTTTATGCCGTCTGGTGTTTTTGCTTGTGAACTGGGATACGTTTAGCGGGCATCTGACATGGAAATATGCTGTCAGTTTGTTCGGAGCGGGAATTATCTTTGATACTACAGCCATCCTCTATAGCAATGCTTTGTTCATTTTATTGTTCCTTTTCCCATTGCATTGGAAGGAGACACCTGTATTCTATAAAGTGGTGCGGTGGCTTTTTGTAGCAGTCAATACGTTCTTTCTGATAACTAATTTGATAGATTGTGTATATTTCCGTTTCACAGGAAGGCGTACGACAATGTCGGTTTTGCAGGAGTTCAGTCATGAAGGAGATGGGAAGTTAACTTCAATATTTTTGGATGAGTTTATCGCTTACTGGTATTTGGTATTGCTGGCTGCTGCGTTGTTTTATGCATTATATAAATTATATCGTGCACCTGAGCTTTTGCCAGTGAAACAAAAACTAGCCTATTATATAGTACAGCTGGTAACCTTGCTGGTTGCTATTCCTCTTACTGTGTTTGGTATGCGTGGAGGTATGACCACTGCTACCCGTCCGATTACCCTGAGTAATGCCAATCAGTATGTGGACCGTCCTTTAGATGCTGGACTGGTGCTGAATACACCTTTCTCATTGTTCCGTACGTTGGGAAAAGCGACATTTGCGGTTCCAAATTATTTACCGGAGAAAGAGGCCGAGGCTGTATATTCTCCCATTCATTTACCCATCGATTCCGTGGTATTCCGTCCGATGAATGTGGTGGTGATTATCTGGGAAGGTTTTAGTAAGCAGCATGTCGGTTCATTGAATCCGCAGTTGGAGAATGGAGCTTATAAAGGATATACGCCGTTTATTGATTCCTTACTGAAAAAGAGTCTGACATTTCAGTATTCATATAGTAATGGGCGTAAAAGTATCGATGGAATGCCTTCTGTGTTATCTTCTATTCCGAGCTTCGTGGAACCTTTCTTTCTGACTCCTTCGGCCTTGAACGATGTTTCCAGTATTGCAGGAGAACTGACCCGACATAAAGGTTATTCATCTGCGTTTTTCCATGGTGCCATGAATGGTTCTATGGGTTTCCAGGCTTTTGCTCGTGCTGTCGGTTTCCAGAAGTATTTTGGACGTACTGAATATAATGAAGATTCGAATTACAATGGGGATAAGGATTTTGACGGTACATGGGCTATTTGGGACGAAGAGTTCTTGCAATTCTATTGCGACCGGATGTCGGAAATGAAGAATCCTTTTGTAACTTCTGTGTTTACAGCGACCTCTCACGGACCTTTCGATTTGCCTGAACGGTATAAAGGTAAGTTCCCCACGGGGAAAGATCCATTGTTTGAGACCGTAGCTTATTCTGATTACGCCATTCAGCGCTTCTTTGAAAAGGCAGAGGAACAACCGTGGTTTAAAAATACGTTGTTTGTGATTACTGCAGATCATACCAGCGGGAACTGTTATCCGGATTATATGACTGATTTAGGATATTATAAGGTGCCGGTCATTTTTTATGCACCCGGTATGCCGGAGTTGAAAGGGTTAGATCAAGAAAAAATTGTAGATCAGATAGACATCATGCCGACGGTATTGGGCATTCTGGGATATGACCGTCCGTACGTGGGTTTCGGACAGGATGCTCTTCATACGCCTGCTGCAGAAAAGTTTGCGGTTAACTATTTGCCTTCAAGCGGCATCTACCAGTTCCTGAAAGGCGACTACCTGATTCAGTTCGACGGGGAGAAAGTGATTCATGCCTACCGTTTCCGTACGGATGTGCTGATGAAGGACGATGTGAAAGACACCATGCCGCAAGATACCTTGAAGGCGATGGAAACCCAGCTGAAGTCCCTCATCCAGCAATACATGGAGAGGATGAACGGCAACAACCTGGTGTATCGGGAAAAATAAAAGAGAACAGCAGATACAAGAAATCCGGGCTTTTAAGGGAGATTCCTCGAAAGCCCGGATTGTTTGTATTCAGAAATGTGCGATTATGCATTCTTGTTGGCACGCTTGCGTTCCGTTTCATCCAGGATGATTTTACGCATACGCATGCTCTTCGGAGTCACTTCCACGTATTCATCTTCCTTTATGTATTCCAGTGCCTCTTCCAGTGAGAAGATGACCGGCGGAATGATACGGGCCTTGTCGTCCGAACCGGAAGCACGCATGTTGGTCAGCTTCTTTGATTTGGTCACGTTGACCACCAGGTCGTTTTCATGTACGTGTTCACCTACCACCTGTCCGGCATATACCTCGTCCTGCGGATAGATGAAGAACTTACCGCGGTCTTGCAGCTTGTCGATGGCGTAGGCAAAGGCAGTTCCCGATTCCATGGCAATCATGGAGCCGTTGGTGCGGCGAGGGATGTCACCTTTGAACGGCTGGTATTCCTTGAAGCGGTGAGCCATGATGGCTTCACCCTGAGAAGCAGTCAGCACGTTGGTACGCAGACCGATGATACCGCGCGACGGCATGTCGAACTCGATGTTCACACGGTCGCCCTGTGTTTCCATGGACACCATCTCACCTTTGCGGCGGGTAACCATATCAATCATCTTGCTGGCAAATTCTTCGGGCACGCTGATGGTCAGCTCTTCAATCGGTTCGCACTTCACGCCGTCGATTTCCTTGTAGATAACCTGCGGCTGTCCTACCTGAAGTTCGTACCCCTCACGGCGCATGGTCTCAATCAACACAGACAAGTGGAGCACACCACGTCCGGATACAATCCATTTTCCATCTTCGTTTTCGGTCTTGCGTACGCGCAAAGCCAGGTTCTTGTCGAGTTCTTTCATCAGACGGTCGTGGATGTGACGGGAAGTCACGTATTTACCTTCCTTCCCAAAGAACGGAGAGTCGTTGATGGTGAACAGCATGCTCATGGTCGGTTCGTCGATGGCGATAGGTGGAAGCGGTTCCGGATTGTCGAAGTCGCAGATGGTATCACCGATTTCGAAGCCTTCCACACCGATGATGGCGCAAATGTCGCCCGAAGATACGGATTCCACTTTCTTGCGTCCCAGTCCTTCGAAAGTATGTACTTCCTTGATTTTGGATTTTACCATGGTACCATCACGTTTGGCTAAGGTGATATTCATGCCTTCTTTTAGGGTACCTCTATGCACACGGCCTACGGCGATACGTCCTGTATAAGAAGAGTAGTCCAATGAAGTGATTAGCATTTGAGGAGTTCCTTCCAGCTGTTGCGGAGCCGGAATGTATTTCACGATGGCATCCAGCAACGGAGTGATGGTACCTGTGGGTGTCTTCCAGTCTTCACCCATCCAGTTGTTCTTGGCTGAACCGTAGAGAACCGGGAAGTCTAGCTGGTCTTCTGTGGCGTTGAGACTGAACATCAGGTCGAACACCATTTCGTATACTTCCTCCGGACGGCAGTTTGGTTTATCTACTTTGTTGACAACCACAATCGGCTTCAATCCAATCTGAAGGGCTTTCTGCAGTACGAAGCGAGTCTGCGGCATCGGACCTTCAAAAGCATCCACCAGCAGAATACACCCGTCGGCCATGTTCAAGACACGTTCTACTTCTCCACCGAAGTCGGCGTGTCCCGGAGTATCAATAATATTGATTTTTGTACCATTGTAATTGATGGATACGTTCTTGGAAAGGATGGTTATACCTCTTTCGCGTTCCAGGTCGTTGTTATCCAAAACCAGTTCACCGTTGGTCTGGTCGTTGCGGAACAGATGTCCCGCCAACATCATTTTGTCCACGAGGGTGGTTTTACCATGGTCCACGTGGGCAATAATGGCAATGTTTCTAATGTCTTGCATACTATACCTATAATTTGTGTGCAAAGGTACGATTTTCTTGGAAAAAATCATTGTTAATAATAAAGAATAAGAAATTGTCTGAATACTTTTCACTGGAACTCATTAACTTTGCTGACCGTTTTAAAAATAGAAGAGGTATGAACGAAGAACAGCTTAAGCAGAGTGTACAAAAAAAGATAGTCTTGATTTCTTTCCTTATATTGGTGGGGAAGTTTGCCGCTTACTGGCTGACAAATTCTGTAGGAATCTTGACGGATGCAATGGAAAGTATTGTCAACGTCGTAGCTGGAGCGGTGAGTCTTTACAGTCTGCATTGGTCGGCACAGCCCAAAGACAAGAGTCATCCTTTCGGACATGGGAAAATGGAGCAGGTTTCAGCTTCCATTGAGGGTATTCTGATTACGTTTGCCGGGATACTGATAGTGTATGAAGGGGTGTATCACTTGTTTTGTCCAGTCGGCATACGGAAACTGGATGTGGGTATTTATATCGTGGCATTTTCCGGACTGGTTAATTATCTGATGGGATGGTACAGCGTACATATCGGCAAGCGGTATAATTCAATGGCCTTGATAGCAGGGGGGAAGCATCTGCAGTCGGATACGTATTCTACCATCGGACTGGTAGTGGGGTTGCTCTTGCTTTATTTCACGAAAATAGCCTGGATAGATAGTGTGTTAGCTTTTTTGTTTGGAGGAATTATCATCGTGACGGGAATTTCTATCTTGCGCAAGACAATCGCGAATCTGTTGGACAAGGCGGATGAGGCTTTGCTGAACGATATCGCTCAGGAACTGAATGAGAAGCGTTCGTCCGACTGGATAGATATTCACAATGCCAAAGTCATCAAGTATGGAAGTTACCTGTATATGGATTGTGATTTGACGCTTCCTTGGTTTTATACCATTGAAGAAGGGCATCGTGAAGGGGCTCGTTTAAAACAAATTCTGGAAAAGAAATATGCCGACCGGATTCAACTGACGATACACTTGGACCCTTGCACTGTTTTTGAGCAGGTAAAGTGCCGGAATTGTTCTTGCAAGAGATGCCAGACACGTAAAATGGGGTTTGAGCAGGTCGAACCGATTACATTGGCCACATTTATTGAGCGTGCCAACGAGCGGAAAGATTAAATTCTTCTTCAGCTTGTTTGTGAAAAAAAGCGTGAAAAGAATTGTCGTTTAAAAGATTATGTCTATCTTTGCAACCGCAAATCAAATTTATACATTTTAATAAACAGTCAAATTATGTATTTAGACGCAGCTAAAAAACAAGAAATCTTTGGAAAGTACGGAAAGTCTAACACTGATACTGGCTCACCTGAAGCGCAGATAGCATTGTTTTCATACCGTATTTCTCACCTGACTGAGCACATGAAGCTCAACAGAAAAGATTATAGCACTGAAAGAGCTTTGACAACTTTGGTAGGTAAGCGTCGTTCTTTGCTGAACTACCTGAAGAGCCGTGATATCGAAAGATATCGTAACATTGTCAAGGAACTTGGTCTTCGTAAGTAATCCGTTACTTGCTGCAGGCAAAAAAATAAGCCGCTTTTCTTTCGGGAAAAGCGGCTTATTTTTTTGTACCCTCGTCGGGAATCGAACCCGAATCAAAAGTTTAGGAAACTTCTATTCTATCCGTTGAACTACAAGGGCAACTTTTGCAAAAGTAAGTCTTTTTATTGAATATTCTTGCTTTTGGTTTGAAAAAAGCGGTCTGCAAGTGATTTTTTGGCTGTTTTTTGTTTACTCAAAAAAACGCCTAAGCGTTTCAACCAAAACGCAAGTGCGTTTCAATCAAAACTCTTTGGCGTTTTGTCTCAAACGCAAGTGCGTTTTACTTCGAACGCACTTACGTTTTTTTAGAGGGTTATTTTACCTTCTCTATACTGCGGATAGAGGTTATTTCTGTGGCTTGTGGATTGGTTGCTTTCCGGGTGCAGTAATCAAATTGAGCCGACTTTTCTCCACTAAAAGAGTTCCATTTCAAGGTGAGTTTGACTGTTTTTCCTTGGGTGTCGGGCAGTTCATTCAGTTTGAAGGCAACCAGTCCGTCTCCCATTCTCCCGTTGAGATCGCCAAAGGCATTGTGACGGAATTCCACTTCGTATGGATTTCCCGAGTTTTGTGTGCTGATCAGGTTCACGAAGTGTGGTTGTCCGTTGCCCCATCGGGTGGCGAATCGGAGTGTCAGATATCCGTCTTCCGCAATGGTTACCCAGTCGTTGAGAATTTCTACCGGGTCGTTTCCGTAAGTCTGTATGTTGGCTGTTTCTCCCAGGTTAGTTGCCATGGGCTTGGTTAGGATGCTGTCAATCCAGTTGACAAATACAGCTTTATCGTATCCTTGGGGGGCTTCGTCAGAAAAGTCGAAATTTGTCAAGGCCCTTACTTCTTTTTCTCCGAAGGGAGAAGTGGTCATATTGACTGGACGCAGGGTGGTGCTGTCGTCCAGCTGCAGGTACGGAGTATTGTCGGTACTTAGTTTAACGGTAACGAGTGCGTTGGCATAATAATGCGAAAGATAGAAGTTGTCATCGTCATTCTTGCAAGACTGAACACCCATAGAAAGGCATACAGCCATCAGAATCATGAAGCCTTTGTGAATAAGTGATAGCGTTTTCATAATGAGTTGTTTTTAATTGTTTCTTTTTTCATTTTTATATATAATGAGAAAAAGAAGGAATTCCTGCATGTAAAATTGTTAACTCCTGAAAAAATAGACGATGGGGGAATGGTAATGTTTAGGAATATCGGATAATTATTTGTTTATAGAATCTATAAATGTAAATTCAACATTTTACGTTGTCTGTCTCTTTGTAATCAATATAATATTGTGCTGTTTCCCACCTGTATATTAGTTGTATAATAATAATTCTCAAGAAAAAGGCAAATTCAAAACAAAGGTCTGTAGGAGAGCGTTTATTAGGTGTAACAAATTAAAATTGTGTTCAGTATGGAATATAGTAATAAACGGCACACCGGATAGTTATGGGAATAGATAAGAAGATTTTCAATGATAATTTCCGCTATTATTATCGGCCTTTATGTATGTATGCTCTTCATTATGTGAAAGACATTGATAATGCGGAAGACATCGTACAGGATTGTTTTACCGAAGTGTGGGAGAGAAAAGACAGCCTGGAGGATGTGGATAATATACGTGCTTACCTGTATACGATGGTTCGGAACAGGTGCGGGCACTTTCTGAAGGAGAAGTCTAAGCAGCAGGTTGATAATGACAGCTTGTTTGAACTGGAGGATGAGACGCAGGAGGAGGAAGAATACGAGGAACGTTCGTTTCTTGAAGCTCGGATGCTGACTGCCATAGAAAGTCTTCCTGAAAGATGCAGGGAAGCACTCTTGCTGTCAAGGAGAGATGGGTTGAAGCATGAAGAGATAGCAAAAAGCATGTCGGTTTCAGTCAATACGGTAAAGAATCAGATCAGCAAGGCGTTGAAAATAATCCGGCAGAGTGGGAATAAGGTATACGTTTTCTTTTGGGGATAGCCGGTGACTGTTGAATAAGAAGGTTTGTCTCATAACCTGAGTAGAATGTAGTATAACAAAATAATTTGATGACACCATGAAAGATTTGGAAGATAAAAGTTTACAGTTTGTTTTGGAAAATTACAGAAAAGGAATGTTTGATACCCGTAAGGCTTTGAGAAAAATAAATGGTGAAGGAAAGGATTCCCGCCCGTCAAGAAGAATTGGATGGTATGTGTCAGGGATTGCGGCTTCGGTGTTGATTCTGGCTGGTCTTTTTATGTATTTCCGTTCCTCTGACCACAGACAGGTTCAGATAGTGGCCGATGCTGGAATCGTGAGACATGTGCTTCCCGACAGTACCCAGATTATGCTGGCACCGGGCTCTGCCTTAAGTTACGAGCCGGAAGACTTCCATACCGGCAGGAGAGTGGTGAAGATGAAAGGAAAAGCTTATTTTTCGGTGACGAAGAACAAGCAGTCGCCTTTTTGGGTGTACGGACAGCGTTCGGTGACAAAGGTACTTGGTACAAAGTTTCAGGTCAGTGAGCAGAATCCGGATTCACTCACCAGAATTTATGTGACTTCGGGGAAAGTGTATTTCGCTTCGCTTTCTGAGAAGGATAAAGGAGTGATTCTGACAAAAGGTATGGAAGCGGTGCTGGCTCCTGGCGAAGTAGAACCTCGTATCACCGGAATATCGGTGTTGAATCCTACGGCTTGGGCTGTGAATGTATTTGTATATAAAGATGTACCGGTAGAAAAGGTCCTGAAGGAATTGTCTGAGTTTTATGGCGTGAAACTGTCGGCTTCGCAGACAGACCGTAAGGTGACGGCTGAATTCAGAACAGCACATTTAGACTCCATTCTGGCGATGCTGGAACAGGTGCTGGAGATAAAAATAAAGAAAGAATAGAAAACAAGTTGAATGGGTGCGCTGGTGTTTAGAGCGCTTATGCTGACTGTCTTGTGCTGCAAGGTAAGTCATGTCTGGGCTCAGCAGGACAAGTTGACGATCAAATCAGCAATAGAGAAATTGAGGGAAAAATATGCCGTGATGTTTGTGTATAACGCTTCTCTCAATTTGAATTTAGGATTCGAAGGAGTCGACATGACCGGCAAGGATTTGCAGGAAAGTCTGCAGACGGTTTTCTCTGGAACAGATATCAAATATGAGGTAAGAGATGGGTATGTGTTATTGCAGGAAATCAAGCAATACACTTTGAGCGGATATGTTTATCAGGAAACCGGTGAAGCTGTCGTTCAGGGTACTGTGCTGGATGTGAATACTGGAAATGGTACCCTGACTGACGAGTCTGGATTCTTCAGCTTGGTGTTACGTGAAGGTCGTCATAAAATCAGGGTGTCGTATATTGGAACAGAAGAAGAAGTCCGGGATATAGACCTGAAGAGCGACCGGATGGAAACCGTATTTTTGAAGTCCGGTTATAAACTGGAGGAAGTGGTGGTGACGGTAGATGCCCATTCATCTTTCCATACGCTCCGCGACGGAAAAGAATCCGTGCAGGCAAGAGACTTTGAGCGGGGTGTGTATTTCATGAGTACACCCGATGTGGTCAGCACTTTACACAGCTTGTCTGGGGTTTCCTCAGGGGCAGATCCTGCGTCTGGAATGTATGTACATGGAGGCGACCATGATGAAAATCAAATAACGATTGATGGAGCACCTCTTTATCATGTGAATCATATCGGCGGACTTTTCTCCGCTTTCAATACTGATGTGATAGAGCAGGTGGATTTTTATAAGGGCGGGTTTCCGGCCCGATATGGGGGACGGCTATCTTCAGTGCTGGAGGCTCGGACTCGTGAGGGTAACTTGCAAGAGTTTCATGGCAAGTTTGCCTTGGGAGCGATGGATGCAAGAATCCAGCTGGAAGGGCCGATTGTGAAGCGGAAAACTTCGTTTAACGTAGCCTTTCGCCGCACCTGGCTGAATCTGATTCCTGTGCCTCTGTTGGATGTGATAAGCATGAAGCAGGAAGGAAATCAAAAAAGAAAATATTTTTTCCATGATCTTACGGCAGGTGTTTCGCATGTGTTTTCAGAAAAAAACCGGTTGCGTGTGGGGCTTTATTCAGGCTATGACAAGGCACGGATGAATCATTGGCAGACCTATGATGAAGGAATGCGGCAGGAAACTGATCGGTTTGCAGCAGGATGGGGAAATACGGCCCTGTCGGTCGGATGGGAATCTGTGTGTTCTTCCAGTCTGTCGATGAACCTGACGGGATTCTATACCCATAATTTTGCAAAGTTTCATTATCAGGGGCAGGTCCAAGTGGGTGACAGGAATGTGGAACAGCAGCGTATGGAAGAAACCAGATACAATAGTTCCACGATTGACGACGTGGGTTACCGGCTGGAAATGGTATATCGTCCCGCGTCTGGACACAGACTGCATCTGGGATCGAATTATACGAACCATCTGCTTCGCCCGCAGAATTATGTACGCAGTAGTTTTGTCGATGATAATCATTGGACCCCTGAAAGCCGTCAGACTGAAACTGAAATGTCATTTCATGGCAATGAGCTGTCTTTGTTTGCCGAAGACGAAATGACATGGGGGGAGAAAGTGAAGCTAAATGTTGGAGTGGCTTGGAATCTGTTTGGGGCGAGTCGTCTTACACAAAGTTCCATTGAGCCGAGAGTTTCCTTCAATTATCGGCTGAACTCTACGGCCTCGTTGAAAGTTTCAGTCACCAAGATGAGTCAGGCCATGCAGAGGCTGTCGAGCACCTATCTCAATATGCCGATTGACTGCTGGGTGTTTTCTACAGACAAGACGGGTTATTCTTATTCGTGGCAGCTGACGGCTGGATTCTATAAGGCATGTTCCGATTACGTACATCTGAGGGTAGGTGGCTTCTATAAGACTATGAATCACCTGATAGAGTACAATGGAATGGAACGCCTGACCCCTTCGGCCGTGGCATGGGAAGAAAATATCAGCAAAGGAAAAGGAATATCGTATGGGGCGGAGTGTGAAGCGGCCTACGACAAGGGATCAGTCTCTCTGCATGTGTCTTATACATTGGCTTGGAGCAAACGTTTTTTCCCTGACTTTTATGATGGATGGTTCCTTGATAAGTTTGACAACCGTCATACGCTGAACGCTTCATTGAATTGTTCGTTAGGTAAGAAGGTGGATCTTTATGCTTTGTGGCGTTTCCATAGCGGAAACCGGTTTACCCTTCCTCAACAGATTGTTTCTGCTCCGTTGATGCCGGACGAGGAGATTGCCCCTTCCGATTTTCTGTTATACGATGTTCCGAACAATGCGGCATTGCCCGCGTATCATCGGTTGGATTGTGGGGTGCGCTACAGAAAGCCGATGAAGAAAGGACGTGAGCAGATTTGGGACGTATCTATCTATAATATGTATGCGCGGCACAATGCCTTGTATGCCGAACAAGTATTGAACCCGGATGGAACTGTAGGATGGAAAACTGTAGGGGGACTTCCGTTTTTTCCGTCGCTTTGTTATACAATTAAATTTTAGCAGAACATGAAGAGATTATTGGCGGCGATGTGGCTGCCGGTGATGGGATTGTGCACCTCTTGCGACAAGGAGGTGACAGTAGAAAATGTGACGGGAAACGGGAAGTTAGTGGTGTATTGCATTCCTTCCAATGTGAAGGATACCACTTTTATCCAGTTGTTGTGGAGCCGTTCGTTGAATGGAGAAACACAGGCAGACCGGACGACCGACCGGGCTGAGGTTTCTTTCCGTGTGAACGGGGTTGAAAAGGAAACGGGTTATGCCGGTAGGTTGCCGAGGTATGGAAATGGAAATACTTTCTATGCCGTAGGAAGATTGAAGGAGGGGGACGAAGTGGAAGTCAAGGCGCAACTTCCTGGATTACCAGCCGTCACTGCCCGGACCTCAGTTCCTTCTTGTTTCCCGTTGGAAAAGGTAGAAGGGATTCGTTTGAGCGTATGCGGGTATCAAGCTGTAAGGTTCCAGATAACCTTGCGAGACTGTGCGGAGGTGAAAAATTATTATGGGATAAGGATACTGCGTAAACGCATATTTCCTGAGGGTGTCACGATTGGAGTACCCGATTCGGTAGTAAAACCGCTGGTCTTGAACGTGGAAAATGAACCACTTATGAGCAACAAGCTCGGAGTGGATGATGTGTTCGATTTGTCTAATGACTTTTATCAGCATTTGTATATCTACAGTGATAACCAGATAAACGGAAGGACTTATACCTTGAGCCTGGACTGCTTTGAGCGAAACCACGGTACAGCACAGCCTGCAGACGATAGGGTCTATTATAAGGTCGTATTGTTTGCACTTTCGCCTGACTTGTATAAATACTTGAAATCTGTAAATGCTTTAAATAACAATGATCTGGGAAAGGCTGGACTGGCTCCTATATATAAAAGGTATACTAATGTCGTCAATGGTATTGGGATTGTGGGCGGTTGTCATTTGTATGAAACAGACTGGATGGAAGCTTCTGACTTTTGCCGGTAAAATCTCTCTTTGAATTGTAAATATTTTAATTTTGGTTAAATGACAGTTGGAAGAATAGTACTAAACAGGTTTTTTATCCCTTAGGCTATGGGGACTGGATAGATGAGTGAAGACAAAAGCAGTTCCTGTTTTATGATATGCAAAGACAACGACTAGACAAGAAAGACAGATGGGGAGGGTTAAAGCAGTACATGTTTCTGCTTTCTTTCCTATGCTGGCAACACATCAGTGCACAGACAAATTCTTCTCACGATTCTGTCCGCATTTTTTTCAGGCAGGGAGTAGACAAGCTTGATTTGAATTACAGAGCCAATGAAGAAAAGCTGGGCCGGTTTTCCAGGCAATTGATGGAATTGAACAACCGAAAGGTACGCTATGGGAATGTACGGGTATTTTCTTCTGCTTCTCCTGAAGGCCCGTCTGCCTTGAATGAAATTTTAGCGCGAAACCGAGCTAAGGTGCTTTTAGACTACATGCGGAGCCATGTGGAATGGTCGGGAGTAGAGTTTGAGATGACGCCGGTGGAACTGGACTGGAGCTTGTTCAGACAATTGGTAAACAGTTCAGACCTCCCAGAGAAGAAACAGGTATTGGAAATTCTTGAAAAGGAGCCTGAGTCGGACCGGAAAAGATTGCTGAAAAGCCTGAAAGGTGGTCGCGTCTGGAACGAGATGCTCCGCAGTTTATATCCTGACATGCGAACCTGTGTACTCTATGTTCACTACATTCCTCAGGGAGACAGCCTGTCTTTTGATTGGGTAAAGCCGGATATTTCTCTTGCTCTTGATTCGCTTGTAATGCCTGTACGAGGTTTGAAGTTTCGGGAAAAAAGACATTTCCTTATGGCTGTAAAGACCAACTTGCTGTATGATATACTGGCTATTCCCAATGTGGGAGTGGAGTTCGATCTCGGAAAAGGATGGAGTGTAGGCGGAAACTGGATGTATGCATGGTGGAAAAGAGACAAGTCGAACCTGTACTGGCGTTCGTATGGAGGCGAGCTGTTCATTCGGAAGTATTGGGGAAGAGTGGTGGAAGACCGGCCTTTGTCCGGGCATCATTTGGGCTTGTACGGGCAGATGCTGACCTACGACCTTGAGATGGGTGGACGTGGGTATATCGGCGGACAACCAGGCGGAACTTTATGGGACAAGGCACATCATGGAGCTGGTGTTGAATACGGTTATTCCCTGCCCATAGGCAGAAGGCTGAACCTGGATTTTACGCTGGGACTGGGCTACTTGGGAGGAATTTGTCATGAATATCTGCCGGCCGACAAATATTACGTGTGGCAGGTCACCAAACAACGCCATTGGATAGGGCCTACTAAAGCTGAAGTTTCTTTGGTGTGGCTTTTAGGAAACAAAATAACTAATCGGGAAAAAAGAGAGTAAGGTTATGGATAGAACAGACATGAATAAGCTGCTGAAAGCAGTCATGATAATGATAATCCTTACGGTGTGTTTTGTGTCATGCAGGCACAAGGAACTTTATGATGAGAAGATATTTGCTGCCGATGTGAGAGTCGTTTTCGACTGGACCAAATCACCGGATGCCCATGTGGAAACGATGCGTGTATACCTCTTTCCCCTGGATGGTGGAAAAGCCTTGCAATATGAATTCGCTGATTTACAGGGAGGAAAAATCACCGTACCGGTAGGGCGTTACAAGGCTTTGTGCATCAATTCGGATACGGATTCCCTGCTTTACCGTGATATGGACAGGTATGATACTTTCGAGGTCTATTCTTCGGAAGGGAATCTAAATGCGGCTGCATATGCGGCGCTGAATCAGGATGAATCTCCGGCCGAACGTGTGGGTCTTTCCCCCGACCGTTTTTATGCAGACCGGATAGAAAATCTACGTCTGGAAGTTACGGAGAGCGAGCAGACCATACGTTTTCTTCCAGAGAACCTGGCTTGCCGTTATCGGATAGAAATCCGAAATGTATCGAATCTGCAATATGTGGCTGCCGGATGGGTGACAGGAGGACTTTCCGGAATGTCGGTCGGGAGATTTTTGGGAGAAAACCAGTTGGATGCGGAACCGGTCATTATTCCTTTTGAAATGCATTCGGATGGGGTTTCTACTTTGAAAACGGAGTTCCTGACTTTTGGAGAGTATTCTTTGAAACAGATTCACAAGATAGCGGTACATGTAGTTATGCCCGATGGCAATGACAAATGTTATCTCTACGATGTGAGCGAACAGATACATACGGCTCCCAATCCCCGCGACGTGCTGATTATTCTGGACGGCCTTCCTTTGCCGAAGCCGATTGTGCCTGGAGGAGGATTCCATGCTTCCGTGGATGAGTGGGAAAGCATTGACGTGGACTTACCAATGTAAACAGACTGACAAAAACATATTTACAAAAACTGACAACTTATATTTTAGATTACTAACAACTTAACTAAATTTTAAATGAAAAAGAATCTTGTTTTGGCAGCCGTTGTACTGGCTGCAATGTCCTCTTGCTCAAAAGATGAAGTGATAGAGGTTAATAATGGGAATGCAATTGCCTTCAGGGCATCCGTCGATAAGGCAATTTCACGAGGTCCGGTCACAAATCTGGCCAATTTGAATGTCTTTAATGTGACTGCGATTGGTAATGATAAAAACTATTTTACCAATCTGGAAGTAAGATCTTCTAATGGAGGAGTGGAGTGGAAGACTGCTTCTACTTATTACTGGCCGAGCTTTGACCTTGCTTTCTTTGCTTATGCCCCTCAAGATTTAGGTAACGGACAGGTTACGATTAATGATGTAAAGAAGAAAATTACAAGTTTCTCTCCTAATCAGATTGTAGCTGAGCAGAAAGATCTTGTCATTGCTTACAATACAGGAAACAAAGCGAATAATGAAAGTGCTGGAGTAGCTTTGAACTTCAAGCATGCGTTGTCGCAGATTGAAGTGCAGGCAAAATGTCTGAACCCGAACATTAAGATTGAAGTCCTCGGGGTAAAGGTGATGAATGTGGCAAGAACCGCAGATTTTACTTTCCCGGAAAGTGAGGCTACCGGTACTTCTTATCAGTTGCCCCGAACTCAGTGGGATAATTATGAAGGAGCAGACCAAGGGAATGGCTATATGGTTAAAGGAACAAATGCCGTAACCTTGACGGAGAATCCTCAGAGTATCATGATGGGCACAGATAACTTCATGCTGATTCCGCAACAGTTGGTAGGCTGGGAAGCTACTTCGCAGCAGACGGGTGCTTACTTATCTGTGTTGTGCCGTATTTATAGCAAGGATGGAAACAATGAGGTCTTATTGTATCCTTTGGCTACTTCTTCGGATAAGAAAGAAGGTAAATACGGACTTTCTGCCGTAGCGATTAATACTGAGTGGTTGCCGGGCAAGAAGTATACTTACACCTTGACCTTCTGCGGTGACGGAAGTGGTGCTGGAAGAATTGACCCGAATCCGGATGCAAATGATCCTACCATTGATCAGACTCCTGTTCCAAATGGTAAAGGCGGTGACTTGATTTTGGGAGCACCGATCAAGTTTACGGTGCAGGTAGACAACTGGACTCCGGCATCAGTTGATATCAACATGAATTAAGGGACGATATAACCCTCAGCAGTAAAGTTTTTATAGCGCAAGAGGATGAGGACACTATGTCTTTAGTTTCATAATGTTCGTTATTAATGCCTCATTCTTCTTGCGCTTTTATTTTATTAAGCTTTTAAAGAAAAATATGGAGAGAGGTGGTTTTTGGGGGATTTTGTTTTTGGGTGCAATGCTTATAGGACTGATGTCGTGTCGGCAGGATGAACACATGGCAGCCGAAATAGCCCCAATCAGTTTTTGCTCGGATGTGAATGGGATGGAATGGCAGATAGGTGCATTGCGTACCGGTACACAAGGAAACGCCAGTCAGCCTTCGAGAGGTGTTCTGGTGTCTACAAGTACGATGCATAGCCGTTTGGGTTGCTGGGCCAGCATGTATAGTACGACAGAGACCTGGAATGAACAATCTTCCATTAACCTGATGAATAATCGTGAGGTTACTCGAGATTTGTCGTATCGCTCCGACGTCTACTGGCCCGGAGCCTGGCAGAAGGTACGTTTTTTTGCGTATGCACCTTACGGTAATTCTGGCTTGTCGTTTTTGGAAAACCGTTCCGGTTATCCGGCTTTTGAGTATACGGCACCTTTGGATGTGGCTGCCCAGGAAGATATTTTGGTAGCTTCTACCGAAGAGTATCCGGGAGACTTTAATCAGGTGGTGCCGTTGACTTTCAAGCATGCCATGACCGCAATCCGGTTTGTCGATATGGGAATGCCTCAAGGCACGGTGACGAAGATTACCGTATCGGGAGTATATGGGAAAGCGCGTCATTATGTAGGAAAGAATATGTGGGACAGTTATTCGATGGTGACTGATTTCGTGTTTCCAGTGAACTATCAGACGGCTGAGGCCGAAGATGCGAACGTGGAAATCAGGAATGACATCAATCGTCTGATTCTGATTCCGCAAGTGCTGCCTACAGGAGCCAAGCTGAAGCTGGAACTGCAAGACGCATCGGGCGCGGTTACCGAGTATACAGCCAGTCTGGCAGATACGGAATGGCAGATGGGTAAGATTGTGAGATACAATCTGAGTATTCAGGAACGGGCCCTGGTAGTAGTGGGCGATTTGAGTGATTGGATGGATGGAGGTGAGTTATAATTACAGGAACACAAAATTGAAAATCAAGGATAAAAGATATAAATGAATACAAGAATGAAAGCTACAATAATCAATATAATCACCTGCTGTTTGGTTCCATTGGCTGCTTTTACCTCCTGTAAGGAAGATGAAGTGGCTGAAATGGAGCCCATGAATATGGAAAAGAGTATTTCTTTGGAAGAATATACCGGAGAAATATTAGATGTGGATTATGAAATCTCCATCCCCCAATATGCCGATGTAGTAAATACAGAGACTGGTGTAGGCTCCAGAAGCCTTGCTGAAGATGCCGAGGAGAAGATTCACTTTGATTATGCGAATATGAAAGACGTGTTTATACATGTCTGTCTGCAGAATGGAGACGATGTGTCTACCCGGAGCTTTAAAACTTTCTCCGCGAAGATTGAACCGAAAGCTGGAGGTTTCCAGGTGTTGGTCGATGACCCTTACATACGGCTGAAGAAAGGAGACTTGGCCGGAGACAATTGGAAAGTGTGCGCCATCATGGAAACCCAGGAAAGAACCGAGGCGCAGAGAATGTTCAGCCAGAATAAGTACACCGCGACAATCAATACAAATACTTATTTCTCTCCAGACGGAAGTATTGTGAAAGATCATCTGACCTCGCTGACCACTCCCTTATACAGTCGGTATGTACCCGTGAGAAAAGAGAATGGGAAAGTATTCCTTGATCTCAATTTCAAGCCGTTGGGTACCATTATACGGATGAAGGTGACGAATCCGCTGGCCATTCCGGTGTATGTCAATAAGGTAAGGATCAAGAACCCGAACATCAAGTCGGGGCTTGCCCGTGTAGCTTTGGGAAACGAAAGCAACGGGATTCTTTCCTTTGATTTTTCGACTTCCAGTCGGGCAGGTGGGGATACTCCCAGCCGGTCTGAACGTGTGTTGTGGCCTAATAATGAGGTGTGCATCTGGAACATCAAGCCAGTCATGGTGGGAACAACGCCCGAAACCTTGTACTTGTGGTGCATTCCGGTATCGTCTGCTCCTGCAGTCAGCCAGATAGAGTTTGTGTATACTACCTCTCCTTCCAACGATGTCATGCTCAGGGACAGCATCATCCTTCCTCCCTCAGAACGGGCCGTGGATTTGGAATCGGGGTATTTTTATCAGGTCAATGCCTCTTTGCCGGAATCGGATTTGATGATTACCGAGCTTCTTCATTTGAATCCATCCTGGTGGTATAACTATACGGTGGTGGAAATCTACAATCCGACCAACAAGGAGATTGACATCCGTAATTATGGCTTGTGCCGAATGCTGTCGTGGGATAGCACTCTTCCTTTGCTGGTTGGAGAAGCGAATAGTTTTCCCAAGCCGTTCGACCAGGCATTGGTGCAGGATCTGTACGTGGAAGATTTCAGTCAGCCCGTGTATAGAGGAGACGGACAAAAGGCGGATCTTTCCTATCAGAACAATAACCGTTTCTATGACATGTATGGCACCCATGTGAATAAAGGTCCCGGAAGATATATGTTGAGGCCGGGAAACACCATTGTGCTGGGAGCGGGACAGTTGCGCTATGAGCTTGCCAATAAATCATCCAGTTCACAATATTACTGGCCGACAGGTTCTCTTATGTACGATTCTCCCTATCTGGCCAATGCCGTAAAGATGGGACTTTGTCAATATGTTGTGGCCGTGGATAATGGGTCAGTAGCAAGTCAATATGTCAACGAACGCTATATGAATACGGCCGGTGTATTGCAGCACGGCTCCCGGCAGGTGCTGGTATTGGTGAAGAAGACTGCTCAGAATCAAGGTTATGTGCCAGTCGACTGGCTGTATTCTGCTTGTACTCCCAGTATTATGCAGCAGTTGCAGCAGAAGGCCCTTCCGGTATTTTCGGGAGGAATGAGTGGTGACTGGGTATTTGTGGCACGGAAAGAAGGCGTGATGTATCCCGTGGCAGAGAGGGATAATGAGGTCTTTCTGGATGAAAGCAAAAGCCACCTTCCGGTGGATGACGCGATTTATGACATGAGTCATACGTATCAGTTTTATGACTGGGTGTATCGTTTTGGTATGGAGCCTCGGAGCTATCGGAGCGAGGTGAAATCGTTTATGACCCCTGGAACCCGGTTCTATAATCAGGCGGTAGAGAATAATAATGTGTGGTTGACGGGTGCTTACAATGAAACTGGAAATTCTACCACACCGAACCCGACTATCGGGAAATAGTGTCTGAAACCACCTTGTTGCTTTATTTTAATAGGTATATTTCATATGTTTTTGTTGGATGAGATTCCCCTGCGATGGCTCGTAAGGGGAATCTGTCTTTATTTTAGGAAGGAAGATTCTCGTCTTTATCCGGCAATGCTATGGGTATGTTCGGAAAAAGTGCAGACAGATTTACCTCGACACGAACGTGACGAGGTCTTGTCACGGACGTGATGAGGTCTCCGCACGAACGTGATGAGCAGTCGGCACGAACGTGTCGAGGTTTTTTTGTAGGGGAGTTCTGAGAAACGCATCCAAGATCTTGACTAAAAATCGGACTATGCAGTTTCATAAAATAAATGAAGAGGAATTTTCTGTGGCAGGACCAGGACATAAAAAAAGCAGCTACGGAATCCGTAACTGCCTGCAATTCATTGTGGACCAGCTTGGGCTTGAACCAAGGACCTCCAGATTATGAGTCTGTTGCTCTCTACGGCATAGAAAAGCTTCGCTTTCCTATGCAACCAACTGAGCTACAAGCCCTTTGCACATCATTGCTAACAGGTTAATAAACTCTATTCGGAATGAATTAGTCAACAATCAGTCAACATTCGTTCTTAATGCAAAGATAGGTATTCTTGCAGGTTTATACAATGATTATGGCTTATTGTTTGGTGGCTACATTTATTTTTCCTCTATATCAAGATAGAATAAGTTTATTGATAGGATATTTATTCCAATGAGTGAATTTCGTCTTTATATCAGTATTCCTGTTTTGAGAATATCCGCATATAGAGGATTATTGGTGTCTTCTGTAAGTAGAACAGGCTCTATAAGATTGCTTATCTTACGTTTCAGCTTCCACAATAAAGGAGTATCTTCAAAATAATCATCGCTCATACGTTCTACCACAACAGCAATATCAATGTCGCTGTCTTCTGTATGGTTGCCTTTGCTGTATGAACCATAAAGGTAAAGAGCCTTTAAAGGCAACCGTTCTGCGACTGCCGCTTTATAGCGTTGTGCCAATTTTATAGCTTGCTCTTTATCCATATTCTTAACTTATCAGTTTGTTCAATCAGTTTCTTGCAACGGTCGGCGGTCAGACTTTTCATCAATCGCTCCTTATATGAGGGGTAACGTGCTTCTATGTTCAATGGTTCAAGTTCGTCTATGAAGTCAGTCTGTTCTTCTGACATGTCCTTATCCAAACCGCTTTTTTCCGCAAGTCTTGATAAACTATGAATTTTCAAAGGTGGTTCTTCCAACACATTACTCCAATATGCTTTCAGAATCTTCTCTATGGTTTGGTGACACATGAAAGCCACATAAAGGTAACGCTTGGTTTCAAGCATAGCCTTTGCCGTGTCAAAATCATAGTCTGACATCTCAATCCAATATGTTACTTTGTCATTCATTGAACTTTAATGTTGTATTAAATGCAAATATATAGAATTTCTGTAAGAAACTATCATTTGATATTGAAAAACAGACTTATAATGTTGTCATGTCTATAATTTATAAGTGGTACTTTTTTCTACTTCTCCCTATAAAACTGAATATCTTCAAAAAAAGTACTCTATATTTTCCATGTTTATTTTCAGCATATTCTACAACTCTTTTTAAGAGGAGCAGGAAGAAAAATTGGATGGATAAATATTTCGCTTACCAAAGTTTTAGTCCTTCCATTTCCTTTATAGCTTGCAGTATATCTTCTTTAGTCATGTCTATTGTTTCTCCCTCTATGCTGATAGAGCGAAATTCATAGCTTTCTACAATCTCTTTCTTTTCATCTACGTTACTATATATCCAACTGCTGAATACTCTATCAGGCATATCAAGGAATGTGATTCTAATAAGCGCACCACCTAACAAATATGAGTTAATATCATAAACAACAAACTGCCCTTTTATCTGTTCTTTATAAGGGTCTAATGCTGGGTTACTGACAATACCCTTATTGTAATCATCCAAGTATTTACGCAAAGTACGAATATATTCATTATCCAACCAATCTCTTCTTTCCCAACCATTAAAGCGGATTTCATTGAGTGTTTTCCGTTTTGTAATGGTATCGCCCACTTGTATAGTATTTTTTATTATTAAATTTTGCTCCACATTATGAGTAAACATAAATGAAGTTATAAACAAGATTAAAATTCTCATTCGTAATTTATTTTTTTGTAAGTCTTTTATTCACTATGCTTGCCATCTTGTGTAAATGTTTGCTCGTTGTAAAATAGATGCGGTTTTCCATTAACCCATACCCTTTTTACAAATATCTTTTCTCCGTCTTTTGTTGTCAGAATAATGCAAGTACTACAGCAAATATGGTAATTGTATTCTTTAACAATTTTGCCGTCAGAAAAGGTTGCAGTATCGTTCTTTTCAAAAGCTAAAACAGGAAGGCAACAACTTAATTTACTGTCAACACCGTACCAACCGCCAATTAAATCATCATTGTCATTGGTTTTATTACATGTGTTATCTGTTTTCGTTATGTCTTTCTGTTTCTTAAATAAATTATAAGTCCACATAAAAACGCTTAACGCCCATCCACAAATAAATACAATTATCAATTTTTCTTTTTCCCCAATTATTACATGATGCCTGTTTACCGTATCATATGCACCGGAATTTATTAAATATAAACAATATAGAGAAAATGTTACTCCTATTAAAACTCCGGCTGATATGCCTAATGAGTTACCAACATTTTCATTTAATTGATTTGCTGATACAATTAAAAGGTAGGTAATAATTGTAATGCAGATGTACGGTGATAATGTTGTATTTCCTTTTAATATGATGGCTATCATATGAGCCATTATAAAAAATACAATGGTTGGAATGGCTAATGCTATGAGGAATAATAAAACCTTAGATTTTATAACAGAGTTCATACTTAACTTCTTTTTTATAATGGGTTGTTGTTAAATTCATATCCACACTTTGGACATTTGTAGTCATATACGGGTGCGCCGCCTGTTCCTTTCCAAACTAAATTGGTGACTTTGGGAGTGCAAGGGTAGTGACCACAACGCGGACAACTTTTAGAATGGTGTTTGTTCCTGCGTTGTTTAGCATATATAGCTATGCCGACCAAGAAAATTATGCCTATAAGTAATTCCATATTTGCTGTGTTTGAACGATTTATGATGTTAATGAATAGTCCAAAAGTTAGAATTTAGACAATAAAAAAACGTGGACTTAAAACTTCGTCTACGTTCTCTAAGGTATCGCCAAACACCATGTACACATATACGAGTAAAAGCCCACGCCATAGGCATGAGCATCAACTTTTTACTCTTGTGTACTTCTTCAAATTGGCGATTTTTAGAGAACAAGAATAAAGCTAACGCTTCTTTATCTTTATGTCTTATAATCTGTTAATGTTACATAGGCTGTTCTTCTTTCAATTATGCTCCAAAATTACAAAAAACACTTGTAAACACAATAGGAACAGCATACTAAAGTGTAAATCAAAGAGGTAGAAAATTCATTCATGCCCATATAAAAGCAATATTTCTGAATTTCCTACCTACTGAAAGATTAAAAGCTAAGACAGTCGTATGTATTCAAAAGTTCTTCCTGCCTTAATCCAAGATACCTTTTTGTAATAGCAACACTTGAATGATTGAAAAGCTCCATCAGCTTGACTAAAGCCAATTCAGCGTTTTCAGAGGATTCAAATACTTTTCTTCCAAATGTCTTTCTAAGCGAATGAGTGGAAAAGTGGTCTATCTTTAAATTGTACTTGCTTTTTAGCTCTTTAAGTACAATATTTACCCATTGGATAGAATAGACCTTGTTCTTACCTCTGCCTGATAAAAAGCAAGGTTCATTCAAGTTTTGAATATCCAAAGCCGCATAACAATCTTTGATGTGTTTTTGAAACTCCCTGTTAATCCTCACTTCTCTACGCTTATTTGTTTTCTTTTCAGTAATGGTAAACTTTGCATCATTACTTAGAAGCATATACCATGTAAGTTGTAATAGGTCAGAGATACGCAAACCAAAGAATATTCCGCATCCAACAAGCAGGCTTATTCTGTAATTCTTATCTCTGTATAGTTTCCTCACCAAGTTTGTAGCACTGTCCCATTGCAGGCAGTCGCTTGTTGTATAACTGTTTTTCAGACTCATGCTGTTTCAATTTTATAGGTTTAGATATAAAAGTGAAAGTAAATTTGAAAACCATTTTGTAACTATTTGATTATCAAACCTCTTTCACTTCTATAAATTAGTGAATCAATAAACGCATGAAATCAGAATGACCACTAACATAAATACTGCAACAGTTATTACAGGGTTGATGCAACAAAGCAGAATAAACAATATTGTAAATATGACAAATCCGCATCCAGCCTTTGTCATTGTGTCTTGATTCTCTTTTTTGTCCATAACTTAGAATTTTAGATGTTCATAAAAAAATGAGAGATACCCATTTCTGAATATCTCTCATTGTGTAAAATCAGTCAATAAACCATTTGTAGTGTTCGTTACCATGCAAAGCCGCATTAATGCCTTGTGCTATCTCTGTTGCATTGTAGGCTCTATCCAAGAAAGAATCTATGTAACTTGACTTGTTAGCTCCTGTAAGCAGATTATAAAATCTCCACATAGACAAGTCACCGCCAAAGCCACTAAAGTTCTCGTCTTGAATATAAGCCTTTGCCACGCTGTTTATTTGCGTATCTGTTATAAGCAAACGTGGAATGCTCTTTTGAAAACCTTGTGGCAGACATTGATAAAGACGCATTTTCCCAAGAATCTGTGCAAATTGATGTTCAGTCAGATAGCTATTCCCAAGCATCTGCATTAAATGAATGTGTTTTGCAGGGTTATAGGCATGAAACATTTCCAATACAGAGCGATATAAATCACCTGTGCTTGAAACTTCCAAATTGCTTAGATACCCGTCTGTGTAAACACATAAATTGCAGCAAACCATGTTCTTGAATCCAACAAAGACTTTGAATTTTTCAACAGTTTTCTTAGAATACAGATTCATCTGATTATAAGCACGTACACCACCAACTGAAAGAGTGAGTTTGTTTCCCTCTACCGTTTCATAGATAGTGGGAATCTCAAAGCAAAACATCATACGTTCAAAGTATTGTGTTTTGTCACTTTCTAAAAGTTGGTTTGCAGGCTTATGAATCGCTTCAGGGATTCTTCCTTTAACAATGTGAGAAACACGAATGTCCGGTTTATCAATCGTTTCACCTGTAAAGAATGAGTTTGCAGCATCCCAAACCGTTTCAATAAAGGCATTGTGTGAAATAGTCAGTTCGTTATCCTTACTGAATACAGGAACAATGCAGTCATTCTTTAAATGCTGTAAATCAATCTCCATAGTGTTAGCCTCTATAAAGTGATTTACTTTTTTCACTTTTGTAGTTTCTTCTGAAATTACTGTTGCATCCTCTGCATACTGATTGAAGTTACTACTTCTTTTCTGTGCCATAGTAGGCAATAAAATCAAATTTTCCATACTTGAAATTTTTTAATGGTGAATGATTAAGTTTATTCTTTGTTTTTATTCAAATATGGGTGGGGGGACTACAAGATGCAGTCTGCTCGCTTGTATATGGCACTCTCCAATTTTTGAAGTGGGATAATAAAGTAAGCGGAGGAGGATATTTGGAATGTATAGGCATGTAACCGTTGATATGGCTATTTATGGCTTGCCCTGTTTGGCAGAAATAGAGGATAACGTCTTTTCTCCTTATAATTGGCTAAGTTTAGAATGAAATTGTGTGTTGCTATATTTATCAGTATTTTGGCAGCTATTTATTAATAGGGTAAAAAACATTGAATCCAACTCCTATCTAATGAACTGTCCCGGTAGTGTAAAAAGCAAGTAAGTGATATAAACTTCAAAAATCCGCAATCGTGAGTAACTGCGGATTTAAGGAATAGGGTAAAATTAAATATAAGTAAGTATTTCTTGTTGAGAGTACCTTTTTTTGATTCTCCTTATAAAATAGACAGTCAATGAAAAAAGTCCTTGTCTTTTATATAAGAGATTCTATTAGCCGTAACGCCTTTTGCCCTTTGTACTTGCAATTCTCTACTTGGAAAAACTCACGAATAGTTTGTGCTGTAACTGTATCTTTGGGCGATATATCAAGCGTCTTATAAAGTCTGACTAATTCAGCCTTTATATATTTTAATGTATAGCATTTGCCTGTTTGAAAGGAGTTCTTTAATAATTGAGCAAACTCTACACCTGTCGTTTTTTCCCGATAGCGTTTCAGTATCATGGCTTCTTTGATTTTCTTCGGCGAGTAATTGTTTATCTCTATCACTTCCTTTCCTATCGTTTCATAGGCTTCTACTATAAAAGGGTCAAGTCTGCTAAGTTCTCTTATATGCGTCTGAATAATAGGAGAATCCATGTCGTTTTTCAAAGATTCAAGAATCTCCACCAACTTTTTGCGGCTTTCCTTTATTGACGTGTTCTTGTTCTCTAATGTCAGCCGTTCCCTGTCGCCGAATGGATAAAATAGAGAATCGGATATTTCAGTTTTGAAATGGCTTGTTTTTCCATAAAGTGCCATAAGCAAATCAATGTTATTGTATGATGACCTAACCAATGCTTCATCCACATAGTTATCAATGGCGAAATAATCAGTCCTGCCATTTTTTAGCATTTTGTTGAACGGTAGTACATCCAAAGCTGCCTTGAAAGCGTTTCTTGATTCCAATGAGGTTGCACAGTCATATATCCGTTTGACCGTCATATATGCGTCCCTGCTTGCCTTGAGATATTCCACTATGCCGGATTTTGTTCTCATTGGATAGCTTTCGTTGGTATTCACAATATGGTGTATTGTGGAAACTCCACGTCTAAACCGTCCGATTGCTTGTACTGCATCTGTGCAAGGGTCTATTATTGTATATTCTGCAAAGTACGGTTCTGTCACAAAGACAATATCGGGCTTCTCGTTTAGCTCTATATCCAATGCGCTGTAAAAACGGCTTGTAAAGAACATATAAGGCTTCTTATGCTTATCGTTCCAATTATCATAGGCTCGGTTGAATCCGTTTCGTTTCAATTTATCCATGCTCTTTGTGGAACAAAATACCGCACTATCCTCAATGATATTCAACTTATTCATAAGTTGGTGTATCATGTCTGTGCTGTTGATGAAAAAACAAATACTCCTTGGTTCTTCCTGTGCCTGTTGAATTTTGGGCATGGTCACTTTCAACGCTTCAAGTACGTTGTTTGTATGGACTATGTTCATTGCTTTTGAGTAATTGTACTCAGGTTTTACTTCTACAAGCGTGAAACCTTGTTCTTCAAAGCGTGGGTCAGAGGGTATAATCGGGGTGGCTGACACCATAGCTTTCTCGTCAAAATGAAAGAAGTCATCTATTGGCAAAGTTATATCTTCCCGATAATCGTTGTCCTTGACAAGTTTGTGGCACTCGTCCAATAACATGAAACACATCGTGTGCATATTCAGTTCCAAGTATTCAAAGGCTTGCTTGACTTTGTAGAAACTTTCGGGCGTACATAGTATCTTAACGTGAGTTCGAAATAGTAATAAATATATTTCAATGATAATTAGAAACATAGCGATAAAAGTATTAAATTTATAGTGCTGAATTATAAG
>ENA-OWRC01000024-OWRC01000024.1-human-gut-metagenome-genome-assembly--contig:-NODE-24-length-217597-cov-15.728586_pt1 | contig 217597 bp, 220 predicted proteins | sample MGYA00248268_ERZ651895 | MGnify/ENA primary metagenome ERZ651895 (study PRJEB26924, sample SAMEA4378242) | human gut metagenome | biome: human gut; feature: human-associated habitat; material...
GCTGAATGTTTATCAGTATGCGCCGAACCCGCTGGGATGGGTGGATCCGTGGGGGCTAACTTCGGTAGACGCCACAGGATATAGTGTTTACGGTTTATTTGAGTCTGGTGCGAAAGAACCTTATTACGTGGGTATCACTAATGATATGGATCGAAGAAGAGGAGAGCATCTTGATACAGAAAGATTATCACCAGATTCGAGGATGGAACCTCTTGATCGAAATGTAACTTATGGGCAAGCCAGAGGTTACGAACAATATTACATTGAAAAATATAAAACGAGAACTGGGAAGATTGGCGAAGCCATATCATCAACCAATAGGGGTAATAAGTATAATTCATTTGATCATGGACGGAAAGATGCTCGTGCGAAGTCATTTAAACATGCTTATAATAGTAAAAAGAATGGGAGGAAATGTTGATGAGTAATTTTAAATTTTGGGGATGGGATAAAAAACCAAGAACCATGTTACGCTTTGTAAAACCAGGAGACATATTTTGTTTAAAGTTTGATGAGAGTAATTATTATTTTGGTAGAGTCATATCTAAAATAATCACTGGCCACGTAGTTGAAATTTTTGATTTTGTATCTACTACTCCAGAGTTAACCGAAGAAGATATATCAAAAAGAATCATTCCTCCAATTTTGATTGATACATATACATTATTTGATACAAAGAAAGAAAAGGGGAGTGACTGGAGAATTATCGGACATCAAAATGATTATGTACCTGAAAATGTTGATGACGTTTATTTTGTTTATGGGGTAGGTGATTCATGCAAGAAAGTGGATGTTTTTGATAATGAGTACAATATATCTGAAAAAGATGCGGATAGTTATCCTCGCCTGACACCACATGGTGATCATCAGGTTAAATCTTTATTGAAAACTGGAGGCCGGTGAGATATAAAATCCTTTCGACTTTCTCTAATGAGTTTAAAAGGAGGGAGGATTACAATCTCATTATGAATCACAACTTAGATGGGCGATAAATAACTTTTCAAAATAGGAATATATCATTGTGATCCGAACGGCGCGCCGGTCCGCCTGACGTCATTGCAGGGCGAGATAGTGTGGTCAGAGAAGACGGGCGTATGGGGAGAAAAAGAGGAGGTCTACGCCGATCGTATCAACAACCCGCTGCGTTTCCGGGGCCAGTATTTTGACGCTGAACGGCTGAATACCTTACTTACCTCTCACGCGGCGTCGCCTTCTTACTACTGTACATCGCTTTATCTGCACTGTTCAGCAATGTATCGGCATCCGCGGCATCGTGAGGGAAAAGCGCAATGCCGATGCTGCCGGAAATCGTAATAACATGCTCGTGGATCAAAAATGACTGGGTTAGCGCATTGCTGATCTTTTCCGCCGTTTGTCGGGGGAGCGGATCGTTTGCCTTTAAACCGGGGAGCAGAGCGATAAACTCATCGCCGCCGAGGCGGGCCACCGTATCACCTTCTCGTAAAACGCTTTGTAGACGGAACGCCACCAGCCGCAGCAGTTCGTCACCCACGGCGTGGCCGTAAACGTCATTCACTGGCTTAAAGCGGTCGAGATCGATAAAAAGCAGCGCCACTTCTGTCTCATTGGCAATGGCCTGAGTAATCGCCAGCTCCAGGCGATTTACCAACAGTCTGCGGTTTGGCAATCCGGTCAGCGCGTCGAAATTGGCATGCAGCCAGACCACCTGCTCCCGCTGTTTACGGTCGGTGATATCGCGAATAAACGCGGAGAAAATCTGCTTGCCTGATTGTTGATGCGGCCAGATCGACAGCTCGATAGGGAACTTGCCTTTAGTGCGATGCAGGGCGGTAATTTCGATGGTGCGATTAAGGATATTCGACGGCTGAGCCGCCTGAAAGCGCATTAAACCACGCGCGTGCTGCTCGCGAAACTCTTCCGGCACGATCATCTCGCCCAGGTTGTTGCCGATAGCCTCCCCTGCGGACCAGCCGAACATTCTTTCCGCTGCCTGGTTCCAGTTAATCACCACCCCAGCATGATTGATGGTAATCACCGCATCCTGTGCAGTCTCAACCAGCTGTCGATGGTTCTCCTCGCTTTCGGCCAGCGCTCGCTGCATCGACTCAATCTCGCTGATGCTCTCCTGTAGCTCACGATGCATTTCCGCAAGCGAAAGCGAGAAAAAGCGAATACGCTCTTCTACTGACATATTTTTCATTTCGGCGTACAGATCGCTGGCGCTACGTGGAGACATAAGGCGTTCCTGATGAATCGAAGAGAATATTCAACCAATTTAGCAATAAGTGTAGTTAAAAAAAGATCCGCTGCTGACATCTCGGCTATTTTATCTATTAAATAAAATCTATTGTAAATTTGTTCAGATTTAAATTTAACGCTTAGTTACAGATGGATCATATTCCGGCGGTAATAATCCGCACTCTTTATAAAGCGTATTAAGGACAATTTATCGTGAATACTTTCTTGCGTAACACCCTGGCCGCCGTAGTGATGACTGCGGGTCTTTCCGTTGCCGCTCAGGCCGCGACGACAGCCGAAGTGCCGCCGTTATCCCAGGACCCAGTGGTGCAACATCTCAAGCTGAGCAACGATCAGGTCAGCAAAATTCAGGCCCTGCGTCAGGAGCTGGAAACAAACCTCAAAAATATCAAAATTGGTGGTTACCAGGATGGTGCTCTGGTGGATGTGATTCAGTCCGGTAAATGGGACGATGCGAAAGTAAAACAGCAGCTAGCCGCTTTTGCGCAATTGGATCAGCAGACGCGTTATTACCGCGTGAAGTATTACTTCGGCATTAATCAGGTGCTGACGGCTGAACAACGTGAGCAGGTAAAAAAAGATCTGCAGCAGGCTCTCAACTAAGCAATGTCCTAATGCTCCGCTGTCCGGCGGAGCATTGATAGTGACTTTCCTCAATGAAAAGACAAGGGTGTCATCATGAAGAAGTTTCTCTTTATTGCGCTGGGAATGGCCGCGTTGTTTAGCCAGGCTGGCGTCGCCGGGACTAAAACGTTGGTTGATTATGGCGTCGTACAGGAAAGCCATATTATTAGCACTCCGCATCAGCGCCAGCCGCTTCGTACGCTCGCGGCAGGAACGCTGGGCGGCGTGGTCGGCCATCAGTTCGGCAACGGAAAAGGCCAGACGGCGATGACCGCCGCAGGCGCTCTGGCCGGAGCTGGCGCCTCTCGCTATCACCAGGATCGGCAGCAGGGCGCTCAGCAGGTTGAACTGTTAATCAAAACCAGTAGCGGTCAAGTGATACAGGTGCTACAGGGATACGACGGTCGGCTTATCTTCAACAAGGGAGATAAGGTGCGCATCCTGACGTCGGGAAATGATACCCGGGTGGATAAGTCGGTGTAACGCAGGTAAATGGGAGCCAATGCACTCCCGTTTGGCGTGACATGTTATGCCGATTTCAGCATATCAAAGCGGATTATCCGCGAACGTCCCAGCTCTTTCGCCCGATACAACGCGGCATCTGCGGCACGTAGCAGGCTGTCGCTTTGCGCGTGTTGCGGATAGCTGGCAATACCGATAGAAACATTCACCTGGCCTATATCCGTCAGCCCAGAGCGTAAAGTCATATTTCTCACGTTGTTGTAGATTTCAGTCGCGCAGGCTTCTGCGCTGGCCTCATCGCTGCCGGAAAGCAGTACCAAAAACTCTTCGCCGCCATAGCGGAATGCCATGCCAAGATCGCGTACCGCGCGCTGGATGATCGCTGCGACGTTTTTAATCACCAGATCGCCCGCCTCATGGCCGTAATTATCGTTAACCGCCTTAAAGTGATCGATATCGATCATCAGGCAGCTCAGCGGGCTGTTGTTGCGCACCGCCAGATTCATCTGCGTATGCAGCGCTTCCTCAAGATGATGGCGGTTTCGCAACCCGGTCAGAGAATCAAACAACGCTTTTTCCAGCAGAGCATTGCGCAGACGCTGGTTGGATAGCGCCAGGCCCAATGCTTCCGCCATGAGTTCAAGATAAGCGCGAGAGGGGGCTGTCTCACTAGTGACATTACGAAAAGAGAGCAGGCCAATGGCTTCACCCTGCGCGATCAGTGGAACGCACAATGATTGCTCGTTGCATTCTTGCGGCAGATGATAGCAGGCGATGTCCGGTTCGCCGTTAACCGGCGGATGGCTCAGGCCTCGACGTACTGCCCAGCACTTATCGGGATAAAACACGGCCGCCTCGTCCGGCGGCGAAAGCCACTGCGCGACGCAGCGCATTTGCCAGGGATCGGTATCAAGAATATACAGTCGGCCAGGAACGTCCGGCGCGATATTGGGGGCGAAAAGTTCAGCGACCTTCACCACATCCTCAAATGATTCACATCCCTGCAAGCGTTGAGTCATTCGCGCCAGCAGTTCACGAACGGCCCAGTCGGCATCGCGTTGTTGTTCAAGACGCTGGCGGGCAAGGCCATTTTCGCGAAAGATACGGATCGCCTGCGCCATATCGCCGATTTCATCAATCTGTTTGAAGTGTGGTGGTTCGACGGCATAATCCTGCGATGCCAGACGCTGTACCACATCGCTGAGTCGTACCACAGGGGTGAGCACCCGGCGTTTGAGAATAAAGCCGAGAACAAATAAAAACATCAAGGCGGTCAGGCCAACCATCGCTTCCGAAAGCGTCCGCCAGAGGCGTGATTTTTCAGTCGCTTGCTGCATGGCGTTGTTTGTTCGTCCTTCCAGCAGCAGGCGGAAATGATCGATTTGCGTTTGCACCCGCTCCAACTCCTGCTCATAAGGCTTACCGTAAACCTGCAAAATCGCCTCTTTCTCTTCGCCACGAGCGACGCGATCGATCGCGGTCTGCTGTTCATCTTGTAATTCATCGGCAATACGCAGACCATCGTGCAACAGCGCCAGTTCCTGCTGGCTGGCGCCAATGTCTTTTAGTTTAAGCAACCGATTTTCAATTGATTCGAGCGTTTGGATCTGCTGACGATACTGTTGCAGCGTCTCCGGTTGTTTTTCGATGACATACAGTCGCGTGAGGTCCGAAAGCTCCCACGCATCGCGTTCTACCTCATCGGCGAGACGAACGAACGTATCCCGTTGTTGTACAGCCTGGCGTTCAGCGCGATCGGCGCCGGAAGCCATTAGCATCGCCATACCGGATGCAATGGTCAGCCCTACGGTGATCCCGTAGGCCCAGTTAGTCATGGTGGCGATTCTCACCGGGTATTTCCTTGCAGGCAGATGAATGAGAAATGGGTATTTTTATTATAGAGCCCTGTAGCCAACCGGAAGGATCAGACGCGCGGTATGCGGGTGACGAGGTGATGTAGCGCCTGGGCATGCTGGCGCAATACAAGATACACATCGTTATCCAGAGCGCCATTTATAACATCAGCTTCTATAAGATGTAACGCCTCCTGATACGGCATGCCGAGCCGATACGGGCGATCCTCAACGAGCGCGGTAAAGATATCCGCAACGGCGATAATTCTGTCCGGAAGTTGTAAATAACGATGATTTAAATTCAGCGGGTAGCCGCTGCCATCGAGTTTCTCATGATGGTTAGCGGCCCAATCGATGATTTCCGCCAGATCGGTGAAATCTCGTAATATTTCACCGGTCATATAGCTATGCTCGCGGATCAATTGTGCTTCGTCATCGCTAAGTTCAGCCTGTTTTTCGAGGATCGCCAGTGGAATATATATTTTGCCGATATCATGCAAATAGCCGGCAATTTCAATTTTGCGGCACACCGGCGGCGGCAGATGCATATAGACGGCGAGGGCATAAGAAATTTCGCCAACCATGATGCTGTGGCTGGCGGTGAAACTACTGTAGGTATCGACAATTTTGGCGATCAACAAACAAATATCTTTTAGGCCATCGATGTCAATATATACGTCATTAATCGGCCCGACGATCTCCAGCAACCGCTGAATATGCTCTGCTTGCATATGGCGCCAGAAGGTAGGATGTTGCGCCAGTTCGCATAGTCTATCGCAAAGTGGAGGATCGATGTCGCGATAGTCAGCGACAAAGCGGGCGATGAGAGCACTTTGTTGGTCCGGGGCAACGACGCCTTGCGAAGGGAGTAGACGCTCAAAACAGTCCGCGAAATAGACGATATGCTGCTCCAGATTGCCTTTGCGGCTTGGGCTGAAGTGGTGATCGCCAATAATAGGGCTGATAGGGGTAAAAGTATCCAGCCCGGCAAGCATCTGTACGCCACGGATTTGATGCGGGTCATAAAGGTTGTCTATTGCGTTTAGCGAATCAATGCGCCGCTTATCGCCAAGCACGCCGATATCATGTAGCAGCGCAGCCAGAAAGATGGTTTTTTGTTGCGGCGCAGGAAGATCCAACGCCAGCGATAATTTGTAGCTTATCAGCGCCGTGCGCTGTAGATGCAGATCCAGCCTTGGGTTGATAGCGTTAATGACGCGCGTGACCAGCATTAAAGCCGACTTTAAGGCAATACGCATTTTTCTCTCCGTCCATGCAATCCGCTGTTGCCGTTAATCCTGTGGCGCCGGCAAGCACGATCAAATCCCCCAGGCGCCTGACAAGTGAATCGACGCCAGACTCAAACGCCACCCACTTATGTGAACAACTCATTTTAGCTCACATAGTCGCTTTCATTGTGGTAATAGCGTGATGAATCTCTTCACAGTTTGATTCATATCTACCTGTGATAAGAACTGATTGCTTTTACATCACCTTTCGCGGCGCTGTAAGGGCGGGTTGGAGCATGTGCAAATCGGCTCTCCTGTTTTGTTCGCCTCTATTTGGCGAGGTGGCATTGGTCATGGAGTTTTATTGCCTGAAAAGGGCGAAAAATAACACTTATGGGACAATTTTATATTGTTGCAAACGTGACTATTAGTCTCAATTATATACTTTTGTCAGTATTCATCAGTAAGCATAAATAATCCTGTTCTTATTTATATTTCACAATAACTAAAATTTTAATGAGTCAGTGCATCCTGTAAATATTATTATCTACAGTGATGATTTTTAGTGAATGAATTCGATGCTTGAATGTTTGTTGACCGTTTGAGTTCGGGCTGTGATGTGCCGGGAGGGTGCGTAAACAGTGGCCTGCGTGAAGTTGTGTTTGTAAAATCGCCAGATAGCAGTTTAAGTTCATTCCTATATCGAAAAAAATCATTAGCGCGAAAATGATTATCAGCGTAAATATGAATGAACGGACTCCATTTTTACTTTACATTTTGTAACATCTGTGTATCTATTATGTATTTTAGCGTTAAGTGTAATTTTTTCTTGCTGCCGTGAATTTACCAGGATTACTATTGTCTTACTCGTTGTATCGCCTAATGACAGATGAAGGGACTCGTTTTTTCCTTAAGCGTTACCCTATATTTTAATGTTTACAGGAAAAACCATGTCTTGCGCCTTTAAAAAGAATCTACTGCTTCCCCGCTATTGGGTGACCTGGTTTGGCCTGGCCATTCTTTGGTTAATCGTCCAACTACCTTATCCCGTTTTACATACGCTCGGCACCAGCGCAGGGCGGCTATCGCGTCGCTTCCTGAAGCGTCGGGAACATATCGCCCGGCGTAACATTGAGCTGTGCTTCCCGGAGATGTCCAGCGCGGCTCGTGAAAAGCTACTGGAAGAGAACTTTATGTCTCTCGGCATGGGGCTTATCGAAACGGGTATGGCGTGGTTCTGGAGCGATGAACGCGTTAAGAAGTGGTTTGACGTCGAAGGCATCGCCAATCTGAATAATGCGCTCAGCGCCGATAAAGGCGTGATGGTTGTTGGCATCCACTTTATGTCACTGGAGTTGGGCGGCCGAGCAATGGGCTTGTGTCGTCCGATGATGGCGACGTATCGCCCGCACAACAGCCCGCTTATGGAGTGGGTGCAGACTCGCGCTCGCCTGCGCTCGAATAAAGCGATGATCGATCGCCGTAATCTTTCCGGGCTGGTGCATGCGCTGAAGTCCGGTGAAGCCGTGTGGTTTGCGCCGGATCAGGATTATGGCCCGAAGGGCAGCGTATTTGCGCCGTTCTTCTCGGTTCCACAGGCGGCGACGACTAATGGTACCTGGGTGCTGTCGCGCCTCTCCGGTTCGAAAATGCTGAGTATCAGTATGGTGCGCAAGCTGGATCGTAAAGGCTACAGTCTGCACATCAGTGAAGTGATGAATGATTATCCTGGCGAAGATAAACAGATTGCCGCCAGTTATATCAACAAGGTCATCGAACGAGAAATCCTGCGTGCACCAGAGCAATACCTGTGGGTGCATCGCCGGTTCAAAACCCGCCCGCTTGGCGAAACCTCGGTATATTAGTACAACACTTGCGCTCCACGCTTTCAAAATGACCGCAGTTGCGTTAACGTGAGCCGGATCATACTTTTTGTTGAAAGCGAAGGAGTGCAGCGTGTTCGCTGAGTTTGGTGTTTTGAATTATCTGACCTACCTGGTCGGGGCTATTTTTATCATTCTCGTACCAGGTCCCAATACTTTTTTTGTACTGAAAACCGGTATCGCGCACGGCGTTAAGAAAGGATACCTTGCCGCCGCTGGCGTATTTATCGGCGATGCGGTTCTGATGTTCCTGGCTTTTGCTGGCGTTGCGACGCTTATCAAAACGACCCCGGTGCTGTTTAACATTGTGCGCTATCTCGGCGCGATTTATCTGCTTTGGTTGGGCGCCAAAATGCTCTACTCGGTATTTAAACAGCGCGAGGGGCAAGATGCCGCCGATGCTGAGCCGGGGAGCGCCATCCTCAAACGCTCGTTAACCCTGAGCCTGACTAACCCGAAAGCGATTCTTTTCTATGTCTCTTTTTTCGTCCAGTTCATTGACGTTAATGCGACATCGCCGGGCATCGCGTTCTTTATCCTGGCGCTGACGCTGGAGATCATTAGCTTTGTCTACATGAGCTTCCTTATCCTTTCTGGCTCGTTTGTGACGCGCTATGTGAAAACCAAAAAGAAACTGGCGAAATTGGGCAACAGCTTGATCGGTCTGGTCTTTGTGGGTTTTGCCGCACGCCTGGCGACGCTGCAGTCCTGATCCCGGAAACTATCTGCCAGTGATAATCGCTGTGTTGTAACAAAAACCCTTCAATTTTTATTGCATTGGTGTTACATATACAGCCGATTATCGCTCACAGAGAAGGGAACCCGGATGATTCTGCAAAAAATCCTCAGTAACAAAAACGGCAAGAAGTTTCTGTTGTCGATGGCGACGGTATTTGCTATTGCGCTTGCCGTCGTGGGCCGCGCAACGTTCGGTGGCGTGGTGAGCGAGTACAACATGCCGTACTCGGAGTGGACAACCTCGATGTTCTTCCTGCAGGGGGCGATGGTGATGGTTTACAGTACCGTGTTCACCGTGTTATTTGCTATCCCGCTGGGCTTTCTGTTTTTAGGTTCTGACCGTCAGGACTAAATGCAAAAAGGCGAACTCTTGTTCGCCTTTTTGAATGATCCTATCTGTTACCAGCCACGATCATGATGATGGTGGTGGTGGTGTCGATGATGATAACCATCATCCACGATACATCCCGATAACAGCGTGCACAGCGCAATAATCAACGGTAACACCATCGGTTTTTTCATTACTCACTTCTCCAGTTAATGCCCGCTTTGCTGCATAAACACAGCGAAGCGGCTGATGAAATGAGTGTATCGTCTTAACTTATTGAGTAGATAAGACAACTCCGCAATACCGGGGCGGCGGGAAAATTTGAGATTACCACCAGCCCAATTCGGTGCCGGCGACCACCACGATGGCGACAATAATCATAATGATGGTTGTCTTTTTCATCATGCCCCCCCTGGCGCCGCATAGCCGCCAACAAAAAACCAGCCCAGAAAGACCACGGCGACAATGAAAATCACCACCGGAAAAAGAATACCCAATTTCATGCTTAGTTCCTGTCTCTTAACGTAATGTTATCTATCATACTGGAAAGTTATGCTTTCTGGTCGATATCGAAAATGGTCAGCATGCGGCGTGCGTTTTTGTCGTGGTACATAGCCTCATCCGCTGCGCGTAGCGCCTGTTCAACGTCCATATTCTGCGGATCGACATCGATGACCCCAAAGCTGGCGCCAGGGTATTCTATACCGTGTCCGGCCAGGCGGTAACGCCCGGTAAGCTGCTGGCGCAGGTGGACAATAAACGCTTCCTGCTCAGGGGATTCAAGTGCCGGGCCGATGATTAAAAACTCATCGCCGCCGAGGCGGCCAACGGTATCTTCGTTACGTACGTTGGCACTTAATCGTTCACCTATCTGGATGAGAAAACTGTCGCCGCAGGGGTGGCCCAGTTTATCGTTAATCGCTTTAAAATCGTCGAGGTCGATAAAAATAAGCAGGAGCCTGCGCTGCTGGGCGCGAGCTTGGGTAAACAGCGTTTTAAGATGTTTAAACAACGCGCGGCGGTTGGCCAGACCGGTCAGTTCATCGGTATTGGAGTGCATCTCCAGCGCCGCATTTGCGCTACGCAGTTGCTGAACCAGCGTCTCTTTCTCCACGTAATGGGAGATCAGGCCGGCGAACAATGTCATTACCTGCTCGCCTTCCAGATTATAGGGCTGTTTGACGCGGCTTGTGGCGCACAACGTACCATATAACGAACCATCGGCAAGATGGACGGGAATACTAAAGAACGTGGCGATCCCGAGTTCCTGCGCGGCGGTGCAGGACCGCCAGCGTTGGCCAACCTCGTTGCAAAATATACAGTTATCATCGATTGCGCGTTTGCAAAGCGACTCGTCCCAGGGAACGGAAAAACCTTCCGGGATCTGCATTTCGCTGCTGTTGTGGGCATACATGACTAACTGGCGCTGCGCTTCTAAATCAATCCGCGTCAGGTATGTGGACTCCATACGAGTCACCAGTTCCAGCATTTCCAGCAGTTGTCGCACCAACGTTTCGAGCGTTCGTTCGGTAGCAAGCGTCTGTGAGACGCGGGCAAGAATGAAATCTGACATGAATGAAACGGCCCCCGGAGGTTAGCGCAGCACTGCGAGCTGGCGCAGCGAACAGCTAATAACAAACATATTTATAACGAATGTATCACATTTAGCAGGGGGATATCTGCTATCGCGACGGTAAAAAAAAGCCCCATCGGGGGCGATGGGGCAAAACTCATTGATTATGGAATGATCTGTTCTCTGGTCAATTCGAGAACGAGCGCTACTCTAAAGGGCAAAAGTGTAGTTAAAATGGAGAAACCGTGGAGATTCAGGGCGAAAGGTCGCTTTGAATAAAACAGGAGTAATTATGAAGTGGATAGTAATGATGTTGCCGCTGATGCTAGCGGGCTGCGCTCAGTCACAACAGCCTGATGCGCCGCCGCCGCCAAATTCGATCGGCATGGCCAATCCGGCCGCCGTCTATTGCGACCAGAAGGGCGGTAAGCAGGTTCCGGTCCAGACACCTCAGGGCGTACGCACCGACTGTAAACTTCCCAGTGGCGAAACGCTCGATGAATGGGAACTGTGGCGGCGCGATCATCCGGCGAAGAAATAATTCGCCGCCGTTAGATTAAGCTTTTCAGCCACTCCGCCAGCACCAGCGCATGGTTTTGTTGCGTATCTTTGGCCGCGTAGAGCAGCGTTAAGGGTTGCTGATTGGCCAATTTGGCGAGCCGTAGCCCTTCATCGCGATGGGTTTCAAGCTCTTCGCGGTACTGCTGGCGGAAGTGAGAGAAGTCAATCGCTTCTCCGTGAAGAGCCTTGCGTAAATCGCTGGAAGGCGTCAGGGTTTTACACCATTCGTCATAATGCAAATCCTCTTTTTTTATTCCACGTGGCCACAGGCGATCGACCAGCACGCGGTAACCATCGCTGGCCTCTGTAGGGTCATAAACGCGTTTACATTGAATCATCATTATTCTCCCGTCGTTATGTCTATCTGGCGGCTTGCCCGTGCAGCGTGCCGCTAAATAACCATTGTGTTCCGCGAATGATATCGCTATTCTGAGGTTCCTTGTGTTGCCCGATAATCCTCAGACATAAGGATCCTGCTATGAACACCCCTTTGCGCATTGCCCTTGTTGGCGATTATAACCCTGATGTGATTGCCCATAAGGCGATTCCGCTGGCTATCGATGACGCTGCCGCGGTTCTGGAACAACCGGTGAGTTATGACTGGATAGCCACCAGCGAGATTACCAGCGCAGACCGGCTCACCGATTATGACGCCATCTGGGTGGTTCCCGCCAGCCCGTATAAAAACGCCGAGGGCGCATTTATCGCCATTCGCTACGCCCGCGAAAATAGCATTCCGTTCCTCGGTACCTGCGGCGGCTTCCAGCACGCGATTATCGAATACGCCCGTAATGTTATGGGATGGCAGGATGCGGCGCACGCCGAAACCGATAGCGAAGGGCGAATGGTCATTGCGCCATTAAGCTGTTCGCTGGTGGAAAAATCAGACGCTATCGAGCTGCGCGCGAACACGCTGATTGCCCGCGCTTATGGCCGTGACAGCATTGAAGAGGGATATCATTGTAACTACGGCATTGCCGAAAGCTTTGCCCATGAACTGGAGCAGGGCGCGCTGCGGGTGACCGGTTGGGATGAGAACGGCGAGATCCGCGCCGTGGAGTTAACTACCCATCCGTTCTTCGTCGCCACGCTGTTCCAGCACGAGCGCAACGCGCTGGAAGGGCGTCCGGCGCCGCTGGTACAGGCTTTCCTGCACGCGGCCCGACAATAAAAAATCGGCAGCCCTGGCTGCCGACTCTTGTGATTAATGAATTTCGCGCGCCCTTCCGGCAAGGGCGCCGAACAGCGCCATGACCACTGCGATGAGTGCGACGATGATTAACGGTATATGCCAGTCGCCGTAAGCATCATGGATTTTACCGATGAGCGGCGGTCCGCAGGCAGCCAGCAGATAACCAATAGTCTGCGCCATGCCGGAGAGGGCCGCGGCCTGATGCGCTGAGCTGGCGCGTAGACCAATAAACGTCAGGCCAAGGATCATGGTGGCGCCGGATCCGAAGCCAAAAATCAATGTCCAGATCACCGCCTGACCGGGCTGTAACCATAATCCCAGCGTGCTTACTACGCACATTAAGGCTACCAGCACGGCGATGCCACGCTGATCTTTCAGGCGATGGAGTACCAGCGGGATGGCCAGGCCCGGCGCGGCGGTTGCCAACTGCAACAGGCCATGCAGAGAGCCAGCCTGCGCTTCGCTGTAGCCCATACTCTGCAGGATTGCGGGCAGCCAACCGACGATAACGTAATAGACCAGTGAGTTAATCCCAAGGAACAGCGTGACCTGCCACGCCAGCGCTGAACGCCAGATCCCCCGATTGTGCGCGGCGCCCGATCCGGTCATCGGCGTGGTAGCCTGGCGGCGCGCCTGCGGCAGCCAGAGTAATAGCGCCAACAGCGGGAAAACCATCAGTAGCAGCAGTGCGCCGCGCCAGCCAAAACCCGCCAGCGCCAGCGGCACCACCATCGCGGAACCTGCCGCCGCCGCTGCGCCCATGGTAATGGAGTAGGCGCCGGTCATACGAGCGACATGGCCGGAAAAATCACGCTTAATTAACCCTGGCAGCAGCACGTTGCCCAGCGCGATTCCGCAGCCAATGAGCGCCGTACCAATATACAGCCAGGCTGCTGAGGGGAGGGAACGTAATCCGATCCCGAGGCAAATAATCACCATCGCCAGCAGCAGGCTACGCTCTATGCCGAATCGGCGGGCGACGCCGGCCGCCAGCGGAGAGACCAGCCCGAAGGCCAGCAGCGGCAGGGTCGTGAGCAGCCCGGTTTGCGCCGTCGTCAGTTGGTATTCAGCGCGTATCGCATCCAGCAGTGGGGCGATACCGGTGAAAGTTACCCGTAGCGTGGCGGCGATAAATAAAATTCCGACAATCAGCAGCAGTTTGTTGCAGTTGGCAGAGGAAGAAACAGGACTCATAACGTTCTCAGACTAATAAACAGGGTCGTAACAATAGCCTGTTTAACGGTTGTTTGAATCAAGCTAAAATGACAGATTATCGCTAATATCGGACAATTTAATGATTGGACTGGGTTTAGACGGCTATGAACCAGACAGCGGACATGAAGCGGCGCTGGCGTTTCGCATTCAGGTGGTGGACGACGAGCAGTTCATTCCGCGCCATCAGCACCGCAAAGGTCAACTGATCCTCGCGTTGCACGGCGCTTTAACCTGCGAAGTGGATAACGCCATGTGGATGGTGCCGCCGCTGTATGCGGTTTGGGTTCCAGGCCTGCTTCCACACAGCAATCGCGCAACGCCAGGGGCACAGGTGTGCTTTTTGTTCATAGAACCGGGGGCGGCGCCGATGCCTGAGCATTGCTGCACGTTAAAAATCTCACCCCTGGTGCGAGAGTTGATTATGACCCTTGCGGAACGCGGCAGGGAGGCGCTTGACGCGCCGCCTACGCAGCGCCTGGTGCAGGTATTATTTGATGAGCTACCGCAACAACCGCAAGAACATCTGCAATTGCCGGTTTCAGGACATCCGAAGATCCGCCGGATGGCCGACACCATGGCCCGCGATCCGGCACACTGGCAGACGCTCTCGCAGTGGGCGGCGGCGTTCGCTATGAGCGAACGAAACCTGGCGCGGCTGGTGGTGCGGGAGACCGGGCTTAGCTTTCGCCGCTGGCGGCACCAACTTCAGCTGATCCTGGCGCTGCAGATGTTGGTGCGCGGACAGACGGTACAGCAAACCGCCCAGACGCTCGGTTATGATTCAACAACCGCCTTTATCACCATGTTCAAAAAAGGGTTAGGGCAAACGCCGGGCCGCTACCACGCCAGTTTGGCTAAGCCTTTCCGATAAAAAGCGAAATAATACCGGCGGCGATAAGCGGCCCGACCGGGACGCCGCGAAATAGCGCCACGCCCAGCACGGTACCCACCAGCAGCCCTGCGACCAGTTGAGGCTGCGAACCCATGAGCGCGACTCCGCGTCCGCCAAGCCACGAGACGAATACGCCCACGGCAATCGCCAGCAGTGACTTCCAGTTGACGAAAGAGTGAATCAGCGTCGAGGGCGGTAACGTTCCGCTGGCGATGGGAGCCATCACGCCGATGGTCAGAATGATGATACCGATGCTCAGCCCCTGCTTTTCAATCCAGGGGAAGAAAACGTTAAGCGGCGTCACCCGTACGATGATGAGCACCAGTATTGAGATAGCGACAGTGGTGTTATGGCTGATAAAGCCGAGTGCCGCCAGCCCCAGCAAAATAAACAGGGTTGTATCGAACATGCCAGAGGTCCTTGCCAAAATAAAAAAAGAAAACTTGCTTACTCTACGCATAATCGCGTGAATAAACAGGCTTTTAATTTATTTGCTGCAAATAAGGCTACCAGCGCCGCCCACGAACCTTGTCGCATACCGACGATGCGCTAAATGACGCGACGGAACGCGACCAGCTCAGGGCGGGCGATACGCAGATAATCCTCGGTATTCATAATGATCGATTTTTCCAGCAGGCCGGCATTAAAGGCTATCTCTGTAAAACGTTCGAACAGCAACGGGTCGGCGACCAGTTTTAGCTTAGGGTGGAAGCTAAACGGCGGAATGGCGCCGAATACGCAGGCGGTAAGGGCATCGACTTCTGCCGGGCTGGCGAGTGAGGCTTTATTGCCGCCGATATGCTGCGCCAGGCGAGATAAATCGGCCTGCTGATCGGCGGCAAGGATAGCCAGCACGTGCTGGTTTACCCCATTACCTTTCACTTTACAGACCAGCGCTTTGGCGCCCTGTCCCAGCGCGGTACCGCGGATTGCAGATACGGCTTCACATTTACCAACGGCTTCATGTTCCATGACCCGATAGCGGGCCTGTTGCTCATCAAGGAGGCGGCATAATTGCTGGTGTATGTCGGCGGTCTCTGGCGATTGCATGTTGCGATGGTTCCTCTACAGAAAAGGCAAAGCTTAACCCCGCGCGGCGGTAATGAAAACTTATCTGCGAATGCCGGGGCTTTTTTTCTGCTTTTTGTTCATATACAGGCGCGCATCGGCAGCTTTCATTGCTTCGCTGAGCGACTGTTCTGGCGCAAGACTTTCTGCGCCCCAGGAGAAATCGACGCGCTGTTGATGGTCATGAATCGCCAGATATTGCCGGATCCTCACCGGGATATTTTCCGCTTCAGCTTCCGGATAATCGATCAGAATTAGAAAGAACTCATCGCCTCCTAAGCGCACGCCATAATCGCTGCTACGAATGGATGCGGAAATAGCCTGCGCCAGTAGAATAATCGCTTCGTCGCCGGCGTTATGCCCCCAGGTATCGTTGATCTTTTTCAGTCCATCGCAGTCAAGGGCCATCGTTACCACGTTAACCCCTTGCGCGGTAAGTCGTTGCAGGCGCGACTCGAGCATCGTGGTAAGGATTTTACGATTATAAAGGCCGGTCATGGTATCGCTGATATTCTCTTTCGATACCGAGTTATAAAGGCGGAAATGAACCCGCACCAGATGCAGTAATGCGGCGGTAGAGAGTAAATAAAACAGGAAGAGTTTCCACGAACTGAGCAGAAAATACATAACATCCAGAGACAGCGTTATCCGTAAGTTTTCTGCTACCTGATGGGTGTAATGGGCGTAATTCAACAGGTGCGTTTTACTATGATGTACCTCAATGAGTGCGCCGGTATCGGAATCCTTCAAGGTAATATCCAGATAGCGCCACACCAAAGGTCGGTCGCTGGTGTATAACAAGGCCTCAATCTCTTGCGCGGTCACATCGACCATCACTACGCCTTTCAGCTTATCCTTGAAATACACTGGCGTTAAAAACGATAAAATATTCTTTCCCGTCATCGCATCAACATACACGGTCGAGATGAGCGAACGACCCTGTTCTAAACCATCAAGGCTGGCCTGGCTAATACCCAGTTTACTGTCCTGAAGAAAATTCCAGTTCTGTATCGGATTACTTTTAATTCTGACGGGCGCATAAAAGTAGATGTATTTATTTACCAGGTCTATGTAATAGCGAAAGCGTTTTTCTGATTTGAGCGTCGCGGGAACCTCTGGCTGCCAGCTATCATTTTTGGCAACCGCGCGATCGAATGCCTGGAGTGCAGGAATATCGCCACGCCACTTGCCGCAGTCGGCATGCGCGGCGCTTAGCGTGCCATGCAACTGGGGATAGGTATATCCGGCGATATTCAAACCACTGACATCCCCGTTGTGTTGTACGCTATTGCAGACCTGTTCTACCTCTGTTTGGTTTGGGGGAGTATCCAGCTTACGCAGAAACTGAGAGATGATGAGTTGATTCTGATATTTATCATAGAGAAAGGTCGATTCTCCTTTTTCTATGATGTATCGCATATAGCCTGACATATCGCGGTGGGTAGCGATTAATTCGTATACAAGAAAAGAAGACGTCAACACCACAACGCCTGCGGAAATAACATGTCGCAGTAATTTATTCTGTAATTTCATGATGTTTGGATTCGTCTTACCCGTTTAGCTGATTTTATCATAGTGGATAAACAGGCTACCAGAGCGTGGGTGAACGAACGGCTGGTCAGATTAACTATGCTGACAGGTAGTGTAGGTGTGGAGAATGAGGCAGGGCGGACTAACTAAAATGCGGCACTCTTCATGACGCGTGTCTGAAGAGTGCGCAGGACTGGCCAAAGGCCACTCATGAGGCGGCGGAGGCAAACATTTTGCTTCCGGCGAGTTGTGACATGACAGGCTGATAAACATCGATAGATTCGATATTGTCAAAAGTCACCATGTCGGATTTGCAAAAAATGCATTTCGCGCCGAAGGGGTTTTTTTCGCTCACGTCAAAATGTGAGGTTCTGTATTGTGACCCATGGCAGCACGGGCATCGGAAATGAATATTGTTAATCATAATTTTATCCTTTTATATTATTATGTTTTTTTACATTTTGTCACTTACCCACAGATGAATATGTAAATTTCTGGTGGGCTGAACTGCAAAACGGAAAAATATTTTGCGTTACTACTAAAAATAGCATAGCTGACAGATTATGTTATCAATTTATGCCATTTTGTGTTGATTTGAATGAGATGCTTCTTATTTATCTACTCAGGTCAAAGCCGTCATCGTTATCGTAAATCAGAAGTTCGCATCAAATTTAGCCGGCGTTTAACCGTTTTACTAAGTCATAACTCTTATTAGTCATCTTCTATCCAGTTTTTTTTAATGTATCAAAGCATACAGGATTTGATTTGCAGAAGAATCTTAATACTATTGGAGAGACTCAGGAAAGGTGGTATCAGCGATAGCGCCTGGAGGTGTGAGTAACTGCTTGGGTAATATCTTTCTGTCTTTCAAATCGACGTAGCCATTAACGCATAGTAGAAAAAATAGTGCAAGATTTATTTTAGCCGTCCAGAGGCCCAATGCGTAAAGGATTAATTCGACAATTATCGAAATGTAAATGAACGGAACTGTGGCTGGCTATTAATGTGTTTTAGTTACAGAAAAATCAGCCAGAACGGGTATTTATCTGGCTGATTTATGAGGCTAAGTATTACTGGTCGCGCCTTGTTTATGAAACAGTTCGCGGAACACCGGATAAATATCTTCCTGATCGCGAATATGCTGCATAGCAAAATTCTCAAACGTCGCCTGCAGATGTTCATATTCGCGCCACAGAGTCTGGTGAGCGCGGCGGGTGATTTCGATATAGCTGTAGTAACGAACCACCGGCAATATTTTCTTCGCCAGCAGTTCATGACACAGCGGCGAGTCATCCGCCCAGTTATCGCCATCCGACGCCTGCGCGGCGTAAATATTCCACTGCGCCGGGTCATAGCGGGCTTTAACAACCTCATCCATCAACTTCAAGGCGCTTGAAACAATCGTACCGCCGGTTTCCTGGGAGTAGAAAAACTCATGTTCATCCACCTCTTTCGCCTGGGTGTGGTGGCGAATATAGACCACTTCAACGTTTTTATAGGTCCGGCTGAGGAACAAATACAGCAGAATGTAAAAACGTTTCGCCATGTCTTTGGTGGACTGGTCCATTGAACCAGAAACATCCATCAGGCAGAACATCACCGCCTGACTTGAAGGCTCCGGTCGTTTCTCATAGTTTTTATAGCGTAAATCAAAGGTGTCGATAAACGGCACGCGCTCAATTTTAGCCCGTAGTTCCGCAATCTCTTTACGTAGCCGCTCCTCTTCCAGCAACTGCGCTGGTTCGCTTTTGGCAATGGTATCGAGATCGTCTTCCAGCGCCCGCAGTTCGCGCCGTTTACCGGCGGTCATCGCGGTTCGCCGCGCCAGCGAATTCTGCAATGAACGCACCACGCTGATATTGGCCGGCACGCCGTTGGCGGTAAAACCCGCACGATGGGTTTTGAACTCGTTCAACTGGCGTTGCTGGTTTTTCTTCAGGTTGGGAAGGGCCAGATCTTCAAACAGCAGGTCAAGATATTCATCTTTCGAAATCTGAAAGACGAATTCATCCTGGCCCTCGCCATCGGCGCTGGCTTGCCCCTGACCACCGCCGCCTCCGCCGCCGCCGCCGCCCTGAGGGCGTTCAATACGGTCGTTCTGCACAAAGTGATCGTTGCCGGGATGGACGCGATTACGAAGCCCGCCGCGCCCCTGATGAAACATCGGCTCGTTAATATCGTCCGTCGGAATGGAGACGGATTCACCGCTGTCGATATCGGTCACCGAACGTTTATTGATGGCTTCGGAGATCGACTGCTTTATCTGCGCCTTGTAACGGCGCAGAAAGCGCTGACGATTGACAGCGCTTTTGTTCTTCCCGTTCAGGCGTCGGTCTATGAACCAGGTCATATGCCCTCCTGTACTGCATTTGCCAACTGTACCCTGATGTTGATTAGGGTAGATGTCTTTCGTTATACGAGCAGTGGTGCTGAAACCCGGCAGCCGCGGCTACCGGGTTGGTCGCTATCAGGACGATTTACGTACCCGCAGGTACCATTCGCACAGCAGGCGTACCTGTTTACGGGTATAGCCTTTTTCCATCATGCGATCGACGAAGTCGTCGTGTTTTTTCTGCTCGTCGGTAGACGTTTTGGCATTGAACGAAATGACCGGCAACAGCTCCTCGGTATTGGAGAACATTTTCTTCTCAATAACCGTGCGCAGTTTTTCATAACTGGTCCAGTTCGGATTACGTCCGCTGTTATTCGCTCTGGCGCGCAGCACGAAGTTGACGATTTCATTACGGAAATCTTTCGGGTTGCTGATCCCGGCAGGCTTCTCGATTTTCTCCAGTTCCGAATTCAGCGATTCACGGTCGAACAGTTGCCCGGTATCCGGATCGCGGTACTCCTGATCCTGAATCCAGAAATCTGCATAAGTGACATATCTGTCAAAAATGTTCTGTCCATATTCGGAATAAGACTCAAGATACGCCGTTTGGATCTCTTTGCCGATAAATTCGGCGTATTTCGGGATCAGATAGCCTTTGAGGAATTCCAGATAACGTTCGGCCTGCTCTTGCGGGAACTGTTCGCGTTCGATTTGCTGTTCCAGTACGTAGAACAGATGGACCGGGTTGGCCGCCACTTCGGCATGATCGAAGTTAAACACCCTTGAGAGAATTTTAAAGGCAAAACGGGTAGAGAGACCGTTCATCCCTTCGTCGACGCCGGCGTAATCACGATACTCCTGGTAGGATTTCGCTTTCGGGTCGGTATCTTTCAGGCTTTCGCCGTCATAGACGCGCATCTTCGAGTAGATGCTCGAGTTTTCCGGCTCTTTCAGGCGCGACAGAATAGAGAAGCGCGACAGCGTTTCAAGCGTTCCTGGGGCGCATGGCGCATGGGTCAGCTCACTGTTATTCAACAGTTTTTCATAAATACGGATCTCTTCCGAGATGCGCAGGCAATAAGGCACTTTGACGATATAGACACGGTCAAGGAACGCCTCGTTGTTTTTGTTATTACGGAAGGTCACCCACTCGGATTCGTTGGAGTGCGCGAGGATAATGCCGTTGAACGGCAGGGCGGAGATACCTTCGGTACCGTTATAGTTGCCTTCCTGGGTCGCCGTCAGCAGTGGGTGCAATACTTTAATCGGCGCTTTAAACATCTCGACGAATTCCATGATCCCCTGGTTGGCGCGGCATAGCGCGCCGGAGTAACCATAGGCATCCGGGTCGTTTTGCGCATAGTGTTCCAGTTTACGGATATCCACTTTCCCCACCAGCGCCGAAATGTCCTGGTTATTTTCATCACCGGGTTCCGTTTTGGCGATGGCAATCTGTTCGAGGATTGACGGCCACACTTTCACGACGCGGAATTTAGTGATATCACCGCCGAACTCGTGCAGGCGTTTAGCCGCCCACGGCGACATAATTGTGCCGAGATAACGGTTAGGAATGCCGTATTCTTTATTGAGGATCTGCGCGTCCTCCTGCGGGTTAAACAGGCACAGAGGGTGATCGTTGACCGGGCTGCGTTCGCCATTCGCGCTCAGCACATAGATTGGCACCCTTTGCATCAGCGATTTCAGGCGTTCCGCCAGCGAGGATTTACCGCCGCCAACCGGCCCCAGCAGATACAGAATCTGTTTTTTCTCTTCCAGACCCTGCGCAGCATGTTTCAGATAGGAAACAATCTGCTCGATGGCATCTTCCATACCATAGAACTCTTCAAACGCCGGATAGCGTGCAACAACCCGGTTTGAAAAGAGGCGGGACAGCCGCGGCTCCAGGGCCGTATCGACCATGACTGGTTCACCAATGGCCGTCAATAGCCGCTCTGCCGCGTTGGCATAAGCACTGCGATCTTGCCGGCAGATGGTAAGAAACTCCTGCAGTGTGAACTCTTCGTCCTTGGCAGCTTCATAGCGCTGGCGATAGTGATCGAATATATTCATGGCATGCCGTCCTTTCGTTTTTTAGCACAGGTTGAGAGCCGTTCATATGAATAGTAGGGGCCCCCGGAAGGAGCAGGCTGAACGACATCCTTTACTTATCAGCAACCCTCGTGCCAGGTTACAGAAGCGATTTGGATAACGTGCTCTGCGACTACACCTTCTAAATTTAAGCGTAGATGCATTTAGAAAACTTGCATGCCGCTAAAACTCAATTTCAATGACATATCAATAACTCATCCGGAAACCAGGCAATTTTTCGCATATCTTGCCAAAGCCTTTCATCAATGTGTCATGAAGTCGCAAGAGGGCGGTCATCAAGCAGTGGGAAATTGTTCGGTTTAGTGTAAGAGCAAGTAAAGCATTTGAGGCATGACCTCTACGACGTTAAACTGCACGCGCTAATTATTTGACAACAGGAATATGGATCGTGACTAAAATCAAACTTCTGGCACTGGGTGTGTTCATCGCGACGTCAGCTAGCGCAGCGCACGCTGACGGGAAGTTAACGCTGGGGGCCGGCGTGGGCGTCGTCGAGCATCCTTATAAACAATATGATGCAGATGTTTACCCGGTACCTGTCCTTAGTTATGAAAGCGATAACTTCTGGTTCCACGGTTTGGGTGGTGGCTACTACCTGTGGAATGATACCAACGACAAACTGTCCGTGACCGCTTACTGGTCGCCGATGTATTTCAAGCCGGGCGACAGCGACAATTCGCAGATGCGCAAGCTGGACCGCCGCAAATCCACCATGATGGCAGGTTTGAGCTACGTTCATAACACTCAGTACGGATTCCTGCGTACGACGCTGGCCGGCGATACGCTGGACAACAGCAATGGCATTACCTGGGATATGGCCTGGCTGTACCGTTACACCAACGGCAACCTGACCCTGACGCCGGGTATTGGCGTGGAGTGGAACAGCGACAATCAGAACGAATACTACTACGGCGTCTCGAAGCATGAGTCGAATCGCAGCGGCATGCGCAGCTACGATCCTGACAGCAGCTGGAACCCGTATCTGGAGCTGGCGGCGAACTATCGTTTCCTCGGCGACTGGAGCGTTTACGGTATTGCCCGTTACACTCGTCTGTCTGACGAAATCACCGATAGCCCGATGGTGGACAAATCCTGGAGCGGCCTGATTTCGACCGGGATCACCTATACCTTCTGACAGTGCACTTTCACAGACTTTTTTGTGCATCAAAACAGGGCGTCATGCCCTGTTTTGCTATACGGTGGTGCATCACATAGAGGAGATCATCGATGGCGCACACAACCTTACCTTTCGGCGATCAGCCAGCCGTACCGGTCATTGGTCTGGGAACCTGGTATATGGGCGAACAGCCGGACTCGCGTAAGCAAGAGATTGCTGCACTACAGGCGGGCATCGATCTTGGACTAACCCTTATTGATACCGCTGAGATGTATGCCGACGGGGGCGCGGAAGAGGTGGTCGGAGAGGCGCTACGCGGACGGCGCGATCGAGTGACGCTGGTGTCAAAGGTCTATCCGTGGAACGCTGGCGGGCAAAAAATGCAGGTTGCCTGTGAAGCCAGTCTGCGTCGTTTACAGACGGACTATCTGGACATGTACCTGCTGCACTGGCGTGGCGAATTCCCGCTACAGGAGACGGTCTCCGCGCTGGAAAGCCTGGTCCGGCAGGGGAAAATCCGCCGCTGGGGCGTGTCGAATCTCGATATTGATGATATGCAGGCGCTGTGGCGCGTCGATGGCGGCCAGCGCTGCGCCACCAATCAAGTGTTGTATCACCTTGCTTCGCGCGGAATTGAGCGGCAGTTGCTACCTTGGTGCCAGCAGCAACAGATGCCGGTGATGGCCTATTGTCCCTTGGCGCAGGCGGGGCGTTTGCGCCAGGGCCTGCTGAATGACCCCGTTGTAAACGAGATTGCCGATGCGCATCAGGCGACAGCGGCGCAAATTTTGCTGGCGTGGGCGATCGGGCATCCGGGAGTCCTGGCTATCCCGAAAGCGGCTTCGATACCGCATGTGGAACAAAATGCGGGCGCGTTGGCGATAACGCTTTCGGCGGATGAGCTGGCGCGACTGGATAACGCCTGGCCAAGGCCTGCGAAAAAGACACCGTTGGATATGGTCTAAAAAAACGCCCGACGGTTATCGGGCATTTTCGTTTACCGGCTTTGCGCGTTGATTAACGCTTCACAACGCGAATGGTCTGCGCCAGGCGAGTGGGTTTCTCTTCGCTGGCTTTCTGCGGCGTGGTCACGCAGCAGGTTTCCACGCAAACAAAAGTTTTGTAGCCATCATCCGGCATATCGCCCATGCTGACGGAAAGCGCCGGGCCCGGGTTCCAGGCAACGACGTTACCGTGATGGCGATGGATCACGTCGATGTTGCGCTGCAGGACGTCATCATGAATCACGCTGCAGGCTTCGGCATTGAGATAAACGCGGTCGGTGCGGTCCGGGAAGGTCTGGATGCCGTCTTTCAGCACACCTTCTTCGGCATTCAGCACTTTATCGACATAGCGATCGCCAAGGCCGCTCACTTTGACTGCCGTGATATCGCCAACGTTGAAGTAGGTGTGCAGGGCGGATGTGGTTTCAAACTCGCCGTGGGCTTCCAGTTCGATCTCGCAGGTCTTACCCAGCTTGAAGCGCGCATACAGCGTGAAGTCGTGAGGCCAGTATTTGCGGGTTTCGTCACTGCTCTGCAGTTCGAAGGTCAGCATCACGCCGTTTTCATCTTCGTCCTGGCATTTTAGCGCCCACGGCAGGTTGCGTGCGAAACCGTGCGACGGCAGCCCCTGTTGCGCTGACGGACCGAACCATGGCCAGCAGATGGGTACGCCGCCGCGCAGGGCGACGCCGCTTTTAAATGGGGTATTGTTGCTCAACCACAAAACTTCTTCTTCACCGGCCGGTTGCCAGGAGAGCAGGTGAGCGCCCTGCAGGGCGACGGAAGCTTTTACCTGCGGGTGGTCAACGACGATAAGTTCAAGATCGTCCAGCTTGCGGCGGGAGAATGCAGGAGAAAGTTGTTCAATCACCGGGAGAGCAAAAATTTTATTAATCATTACGCCATCCTCTTTCGGGCAAAAAAAAGAGCGACCGAAGCCGCTCTTATTGATTACTTATTCATCTCAACTTATTTGGAGATGTGAGCAATCAGGTCCAGAACTTTGTTGGAGTAACCAGTTTCGTTGTCGTACCAGGAAACCAGTTTCACGAAGTTGTCGTTCAGTGCGATACCAGCTTTAGCATCGAACACGGAAGTGCAAACTTCGCCGTTGAAATCGGTAGATACAACGTCGTCTTCGGTGTAACCCAGAACGCCTTTCATTGCGCCTTCAGAAGCCGCTTTGATTGCTTTCTTGATTTCTTCGTAGGACGCTGCTTTTTCCAGACGAACGGTCAGGTCAACAACGGATACGTTCGGAGTCGGAACGCGGAACGCCATACCGGTCAGTTTGCCGTTCAGTTCTGGCAGTACTTTACCTACCGCTTTAGCAGCGCCGGTAGAGGACGGGATGATGTTCTGCGCTGCGCCGCGGCCGCCGCGCCAGTCTTTGTGAGACGGGCCATCAACGGTTTTCTGAGTTGCGGTGGTAGCGTGAACTGTGGTCATCAGGCCTTCAACGATACCGAAGTTGTCGTTGATGACTTTAGCCAGCGGAGCCAGGCAGTTGGTGGTGCAGGATGCGTTAGAAACGATGTCCTGGCCTGCGTAAGTGTCGAAGTTAGCGCCGCGAACGAACATCGGAGTGTTGTCTTTGGACGGGCCAGTCAGAACGACTTTTTTCGCGCCAGCGGTGATGTGTTTACGAGCGGTTTCGTCGGTCAGGAAGATACCGGTTGCTTCAGCAACAACGTCAACACCAACTTCATCCCATTTCAGGTTAGCCGGGTCACGTTCAGCGGTAACACGGATTTTTTTACCGTTAACGACCAGATGACCGTCTTTCACTTCAACGGTACCGTCGAAACGACCGTGAGTGGAGTCATACTTCAGCATGTAAGCCATGTACTCTGCGTCTAACAGGTCGTTGATTGCAACGATCTCGATGTCAGAACGTTTCTGAGCAGCACGGAAAACAATGCGACCGATACGGCCAAAACCGTTGATACCTACTTTGATAGTCATATATTCCACCAGCTATTTGTTAGTGAATAAAAGGTTGCCTGTAAAATTACAAAAACCTTACGCAGCGTCAAGCGGAATCGTGTCAATCATTGCGACAAATCAATCCTGAGCAGACCTTTGCGCGATTGATTTGCCTCACTCTCCCTTTGAGCCCAATTCCATATGGGGACTGCGTCCGGAATTTTAAAGGTCATATAAGATAAAAATGTGATTAGTATCACAATTATCTGGCTGCCTGATGGCATCGGATAAGTTTAGAACAAAAGTACAGGTTTCATTGTTAATGTTTTGTTAGAATCGACGGGTAAAGTTGCCCTTTCAAAGCGAGAAGTAATCACATGGCTAATAAACCATCTCCTGACGAGCTCAAACAAGAATTGAGCGAGATGCAGTTTTATGTGACGCAGAATCACGGTACCGAACCGCCGTTTACCGGACGGTTGCTGCATAACAAAAAAGACGGCATCTACCACTGCCTGGTCTGCGATGCGCCGCTATTTCACTCACAATCCAAGTATGACTCCGGCTGCGGCTGGCCAAGTTTCTATGAGCCGGTGAGTGACGACGCGATTCGTTATCTCAATGATTACTCCCACGGGATGCAGCGTACTGAAATTCGCTGTGGCAATTGCGATGCGCATCTGGGGCATGTCTTCCCGGATGGCCCGCAGCCGACCGGCGAGCGTTTTTGCGTCAATTCGGCCTCTTTAAGCTTCACCGATGAGCAAAACGGCGAGCGAACTAAAGGCTAAGAAACGATTCAGCAAATTATTCCAAGACGGATGAGCAGAAGATGGATATCGAGCAAATTATTGCCAGCATGACGCCGGAACTGTACCAACGTTTAGCCACCGCGGTGGAGTTAGGAAAATGGCCGGACGGCGTTGCGCTGACCCCGGAACAAAAAGAAAACAGCATGCAGCTGGTGATGTTGTGGCAGGCGCGCAACAACACGGATGCGCAGCATATGACCATCGACACCAACGGTCAGATGGTGATGAAGAGCAAACAGCAATTGAAAGAGGATTTCGGTATCGTGCCGAAGCCGATTGCGACGTTCAAACCGCAGTAATCTGCTGCACTGAGCGCCCGGTTTAACCGGGCGGCTCTTTAAGTCACCCCGGTCGCGCAGTGCTTCCGGGATGTGTGTTTTACTGCGTCTTGATACCTAGCGACTCGGCCAGTTGTCGGGCAAGCTGGTTTTTGTCATCTGCGCCATATTCCCAGAACATGCCGCCCGCTAACCCTTTGCTCTTGATGTAATCGGCTTTGATCGCCACCGAACGTGGATTCTCGTAGGACAGGGCGAAAAGCGCTTTGCCATCGGCAGAGTTTACCGATAACCACGGCACCTTCGCTTCGTCATCCCAGTGCTCAGTAAAGCGTTTCTGCGGATCGTTGAGCAGTTTGGCAACAATATCGTTGTATTTCACATAGGTATCTTTGCTCAGGTCATAACCCAGCGATTTAAACAACTCGATTTGCTGCGCCCCGAAGTAAGGCTGGGTAGCCGGGTTTTTCTGCGCGTCTGGCTTACTCCAGTCAATCCCTGGCTCGACGGCACGTTTCGGTACCCGGCCATAGAAACCAATGCCGAGATTCATCTGGCTGGGTTTGAGGCCAGCAGCCAGATAGTTATTTACCACAAAATCGGCGCTGTATTTATCCGCTGCGGCGACGGTCGGCCAATGGCGGGAGTCATACAGATTTGAGTTGAAATATTGCGTGCCGTAGGCCATGTCGTAGGTCATCAGATTGATATAGTCCAGCAGTGGGGCGACGGCTTTCACGTCGACCCAGCTTTTTGGACTTTCAACATTGGCGCCAACGGCGATGGTCACCAGTTTCTTAGTGCCAACGGCGGCACGTAGTTCTTTCAGCAACGCGGTAAAGTTATCGCGATCCGCCGGCTGGCTGGCCACCAATCCCCAGGCGCCGTTAACCGGAAATTCCCAGTCAAGATCGATGCCATCAAGGCCATATTGGTCAATGACCTGCTGAACCGAACGGATAAATACCGCTCGGCTTTCCGGCGTGGCCGCCGCGCCGGAAAATCCACGCGCGCCCCAGCCGCCAACGGAGAGCAGGACTTTCAGATCGGGATTTTGCTGACGTAGCGCCGGCAGTTTTTGTAAATCCGCCTGTACTTTTGGCGACAGCCAGATTTGATGGAGACGCTCAGGATCTTTCAGCGCCTCGTTGGTCTCGTCTTTTTCATCGTTGTAGATAAGCCCGAACGAGTAGTTAAGGTGGGTTATTTGTCGGACATCCAGCTTGTCGATATCGCCGCCGGGGCCTGCGGTGACGTCGCCGCCGCCGTTGAAGTAGCCGACCGACATGAAAGATTGCGCGGAAACGACAGAGGCGCAGAGCAGGGGTAATGCTGCCAGCAAGGGCAAAAGTTTCATCGGAGTTCCTCTTTGACAATAATAAATATGCACACGCCACGGAAATGGCGTGGCGAAAAAACAGCCTGTCCACAGTATCAGCCCTTATCCGGGGAAACTGCGAGACAGCTCAATTTATCGAGGTCAACGAGGCGGTAAATACCGCCCGGCGTGAGGTGCGCCGGGCGTGAGGTCAGGGCTGGGTTTCCAGCCAGTCATCAAGGGTGTAGAGCGTAGCTCCGGCGGCGGCCATTTCCATAAAGGCAACGGCGCTGTCCTGCGGCTGCAGGTTGACGCCGCGACAGCCGTCGGTGATCACGTTGACGGTGTAGCCCAAATCCAGCGCATCAAGCACGGTAAACTTAACGCAGTAATCCGTCGCGAGGCCGAGAATATTCAGCTCCGTCACGCCGTGCGCGCGCAGCCAGCCATCCAATTCGGTTTTCTGCCTGTGACCGTTGTCGAAAAACGCGCTGTAGCTGTCGATTACCGGATTTTGCCCTTTATGAAACACGGCGTTAATAGCCTGCTGTTTGAGTAGCGGGTGCAGCGCGGCGCCATCGCTATGCTGCACGCAGTGATCGGGCCAGAAAGTCTGCGGCAGGCCATCAAGCTCGCCCTGAGCATAGGGTTCCGCCTGATGCTGACTGGCAAAGCTACCATGGTTGGCCGGATGCCAGTCCTGGCTTGCGATGATGGCGTCGCCGCGCGCCAGGCTCCAGTCGATCAGCTGATTTGCGATATCAATGGTGCTGTCGCCTTCGGGGACGGCGAGTGCGCCGCCAGCGCAGAAATCGTTTTGCAGGTCGACCAATAGCAGCGCGCGGTGGCTCATAGCATGTTCCTTATTCATCGGGGGTCAGCTCGCCGCGCAGGTTTTGCTGCATGGCGTTTCGAATGGCCGCACCATCAAGGTTCTGACTGAGCAGATAGTGTAGCTTTGTCAGCGTCGCTTCCACGGTCATATCAAAACCACTAATGACTCCGGCCTGCGCCAGCGCGTTGCCGGTGGCATAGCCACCCATATTCACCTTACCCGACATGCATTGCGTCAGGTTCACCACCACAATACCGCGCTGGCTGGCTTCCGCCAGGACCTGAATAAACTCGCCGTTCTGCGGCGCATTGCCTACGCCATAGGAGCGCAGGATCAGCGCTTTCACCGGCTGACGCAGGAAATTACGCACCACATCGGCAGAAATCCCAGGATAGATAGTGACCACGCCGATAGGCTGCGGCGTAATGGGGTGGACGATCAGCTCGCCCTTTCCGTGCGGCGCGGGCGGGGTACCGAGACGGCGGATATGGATGCCGGCTTCCAGCAGCGGCGCCAGGTTTGGCGAAGCAAAGGCATCAAAACCGTCTGCGTGGGCCTTGGTCGTGCGGTTGCCGCGATACAGACGATTATTGAAGAATAGCGAAACTTCATTGATCGGGTAGTTGGCGGCGACATACAGCGCATTGAGCAAATTGATTTGCCCATCGGAACGCAGCTCGGCTAGCGGGATTTGTGACCCTGTCACAATGACCGGCTTACCTAAGTTCTCCAGCATGAACGACAGCGCCGAAGCGGTGAAGGCCATGGTATCGGTGCCGTGCAGGATAACGAAACCATCGTATTGGTCGTAGTGGTCGCGAATGTCGTCAGCGATATGCTGCCAGTCTTCCGGCGTCATATCAGACGAGTCCATCAACGGCGCATATTCATGAATAGTAAAGTCCGGCATCTCCGGGCGGTGGAACTCGGGCATCAGCGCCAGCTGACGCTGCAGGTGGCCGGAAACGGGGATATAACCGTGATCGGAGCGCTGCATACCGATGGTCCCACCGGTGTAGGCAACGTAAATCGATTTCTTTTGCATAGCATCGCTTAGGTTGGACGTGAACAGGCGCAGTATAAAGTGGCAGGCAAAAAAATAAAGCGCTAACCCTGGGAGTTGCAGAGAAGCGCTTGAATTTAATGTCGTTGAAACGCTGCCCCACGGCGGGGGCAGACGGGGGATTAACGAATATTGGCGCAGGTCAGACAGAAGGCATAGCGATTCTGCGGATCGTTAAATGCCGCCAGTTTATCGCTTTCCGTTTTCACAACGTCCGCGGCTGCCACAACCGGCGCAGGCAGGTATGCTTGAATCGCGGCCGGCAGAGCCGCGCGCACTGAACCGGTCAGGCTATCCATCACCATCGCGAAGAACGTGGGTTCTTCCTGGTACCAGGTGATATGCCACTGTTTCAGTTTCGCCAGCTCCGCGGCTTTCGCCACCGCATCGTCGAAATCGCCGAGGCTATCTACCAGACCATTGGCCTTGGCGTCTTCACCGGTCCAGACGTGGCCTTGCGCGATTTGGTCAATCTTCTCCGGCGTGCTCTTACGCGCATTAGCCACCAGGGTGATAAAGCGCTTATAGCCATTTTCGATGCTCAGCTGTATTAACTGCTGCACTTCCGGCGGTAGCGATTTGGTGGTTGAGACATCGGCCAGTGGCGAAGTGGCGACGCCATCGGTATGAACGCCAATCGAACCGAGCGTATTTTCCACCGTGTTAATCACGCCGAAGATACCGATGGAGCCGGTGAGGGTGCTCGGGTTCGCCACGATGTAATCCGCCGGGGTGGAGATCCAGTAACCGCCGGATGCCGCCATGCCGCCCATTGAGACCACCACCGGTTTACCCGCCGCTTTCGCCGCCGCCAGCTCTTCGCGGATGACCTCCGAGGCGCTGACGCTGCCGCCCGGGCTGTTGACGCGCAGGACGATCGCTTTTACTTTCGGATCCAGGCGCGCGTCGCGGATTTGCGCCGCGGTGGTGTCGCCGCCGACGTTACCCGGCGTTTCCTCACCGTCCATGATGGCGCCATTAGCAAAGATAACCGCAACCGCCGAACCCTGTTCAGTTGGCGCTTTGACGTTGTAATCGTAGTAGCTGATGGCGCGATAGTTGTTATCCGCTTTGCTCCAGCCAAACTGCTTAGTCAGCGCTTTTTCCACTTCCGTCGAGGTGGCCAGCTCGTCGACCAGCTTGTTATCCAGCGCGTATTTCGCGGTATCGCCATCAACTTTACGCAGGCCGTCGATCACGCCCTGAGCGCCGGGGAACAGCTGCTGCGCGGTGATCTGGCGGTTAGCGGCAATGGTGTTGAGATAGTTCTGCCACAGTTCGCCGATCCAACGGCTGTCCGCTTCACGCGCAGCCGGCGACATGTCGTCGCGAATAAATGGCTCGACGGCGGATTTGTAAGTACCGACGCGGAAAACGTGGGTCGAGACTTTCAGTTTATCCAGCAGCGACTTGTAATACAGGCCGTTGGTGGCAAAGCCGTGCAGGTCGACTTCACCCTGCGGCGAGAGCCAAATTTTATTGGCGAAACTCGCCAGATAGTATTGTCCCTGGGTGTAGCTGCTGCCAACGGCATATACCGGTTTACCGCTGTCGCGGAACTCGCGTAGCGCTTTACCGATATACTGCATCGAGGGCTGATCGCCGCCGACGAAGTTTTTCAGATCCAGTACGATACCGGTGATATTACGGTCGTCTTTCGCCTGGCGAATCGTCTGTACGATATCGAACAGCGAGTTCTCCTGCAGACGATCGGAACTGGCGCCGAACAGCTGGCGGCCGATGACCCCGAGCTTGCTGCTGGCGGAAGGCTTATCAACGACCACGCCGGTGATGTCCATCAGCAGCGCGCCGCGTGCGGTATGTTCCGCGGTGCTGCTGCTAAACTGTGCCCAGATGCCGACGCAAATCAGCACTAAAACCAGGAACACCAGGTTCAGCGCGAATTGGCGAATGAAATTGAGTATTCGCCATGTCCATTTAAAAAATCCGGCAAGAAATCGCCAAAGGGTTCGCATGTATTCTCCCTAATATTTTGATGATGGGTCAGCCGCAGGGGCTGCCGCGTCTGGCTATCCTAAAGAGAGTGCCGACGCTTGTCAGCAGGAATCACCCATCGGGCTGTAACAAAATCCATGCGCATGTTAATTTTATGCAAAATGACATCACAGGAGTTACACAGATGGATGCTCTCGAACTACTGGTAAATCGCCGCAGCGCGTCGCGCCTGACCGATCCGGCTCCGGCTGGTGAACAGCTGGAAAATATCCTTCACGCGGGGATGCGTGCGCCGGATCACGGCACGTTACAACCGTGGCGGTTCTTTATTATTGCCGATGATGGCCGCGAACGCTTTAGCCAACTGCTGGAAAAAGGGGCGATGGCCGCCGGGCAGGATGAAAAAGCCATTGAAAAAGCACGTAATGCGCCGTTCCGTGCGCCGTTGATTATCGCGGTAGTCGCACGCTGCGAAGAACATCCGAAGGTACCGCTGTGGGAACAGGAGATGTCCGCGGGATGTGCGGTGATGGCGATGCAAATGGCCGCAGTGGCTCAGGGCTATAACGGTATCTGGCGTAGCGGTGCGTTAACCGAGAGTCCGGTTGTCCGCGAAGGCTTTGGCTGCCGAGAACAGGACAAAATTGTCGGTTTCCTCTACCTCGGCACGCCGCAGTTAAAAGCATCAACCACGTTTACGCGCCCGGATACCGCGCCGTTCGTCACGCGCTTCTGAGTCAGTGCTTGTTACGCCGGTGGCGCTGCCGCTTACCGGGGCTACAGCGCTGTGCGATTTAGTAGCCCGGAGAAGGCGCAGCGCGCCGCCTCCGGGAGTTCAACGGCGATGACGTTACTTCTGCGTTTTGGCGAATTCATCCTTTGCTTTCTGCAACTGCTGTTGGAAGGCCGGGTTGGTATGCAGGGTCGCCACCACCGCCGAGCCGACTATCCGCGCCGCATCGACGTCGCTCTGCCAATGATAGCCGCAGATAACCCGGCTTTCGCCCAACTCATAGCCGCGTTTGAGAATTTCGTTTTGCCGCTGCGGATTGATCTCCGCCAGTACCAGTGCGGTTGCCCAACCGATAGAGGTATGGCCGGAAGGGTAAGATCCGTTTTTCGACAGCTTGTCCTGCTCGGTAGTGTTACAGGTTGAAACGCCGTAGAACGCAAACGGGCGAATGCGCATATATTTCTCTTTCGCGCTGCGGGTGGCCAGATCGCCGGCATCCTCAATCATATTTGTCAGCAGCTTATGTAACTGCGGCGCGTCTTTTTCGGTGATGGGCGAACCAAAAGCGCTGGAGAAGGCATTCGCGACGCCGCCGGCGCTCAGGTTAGCATCTTCAGCCGCCAGCTTGCCGCGTTCGGTATTGCGCAGCAGTCGTCCTTTCTCATACATCGCCTGATCGTTTAAAAATGCGATGCTGCCAACTTCCGGCGGAGGCGGCAACAGCGCCAGACTATCGATGGCCTGTGCATTTTTCAGATAATAGAGATCCGGTTTGGTGGTTGCATCATTGCCGGCAGGGACCAGCGCGAAAGCGTTAACGGAAAACAGGCTGGCGAGGCAGAGGGCGAGAACGCGCTTTTTCATCTACATTTCCTTACGGTGTTATATGTCCAGAACAATGGTTTTGTTTTTAGTCACATTTTTGTCATCTGTAAGTAAAAGTTAAAATGGCGTTGAAAAAATTGTTCGGTATCGCAAAAACGCATATTTGTCTGCTTAATGAGCAACCACTCGCGATTTCGGACTGTCGCACTTATCACCTTGCCGTTTGGGCGCTACCATAGCGGGATTGCAATGACAGGAGATGTCCATGAGCGAGCAAGCTATTCGTTTAACGCAATACAGCCACGGAGCCGGTTGCGGTTGTAAAATTTCCCCTAAAGTGCTGGAAACCATTCTGCATAGCGAGCAGGCGAAGTTTGTCGACCCGAACCTGCTTGTCGGCAACGAAACCAGCGACGATGCGGCGGTCTACGATCTGGGTAACGGGACGTCGATCATCAGCACCACCGATTTTTTCATGCCGATCGTCGATAATCCTTTTGATTTTGGCCGTATCGCGGCGACTAACGCCATCAGCGACATTTTCGCGATGGGCGGCAAACCGATTATGGCGATTGCGATACTTGGCTGGCCAATCAACACGCTGGCGCCGGAGATTGCTCGCGAAGTGGTTGAAGGCGGGCGTTTTGCCTGCCAGCAGGCCGGGATTGCGCTGGCGGGCGGTCACTCCATCGATGCGCCGGAACCGATTTTCGGGCTCGCGGTGACTGGCGTGGTGCCAACCGAACGTATCAAGAAAAACAGCACCGCGCAGGCGGGCTGCAAGCTGTATCTGACCAAACCACTGGGTATTGGCGTGCTGACTACCGCCGAGAAGAAATCGTTGCTGAAGCCGGAACATCAAGGGCTGGCGACGGAAACCATGTGCCAGATGAACCTTGCCGGCGCCGCATTTGCCAATATCGAAGGGGTAAAAGCGATGACCGACGTCACCGGTTTCGGCCTGCTGGGGCATCTCAGCGAAGTCTGCCGCGGCGCGGGCGTTCAGGCGCAACTAAACTACGCCGATATCCCTAAACTCCCGGGCGTTGAAGCTTACATTGCCGCCGGGGCGGTGCCGGGCGGCACCGGACGCAACTTTGCCAGCTACGGTCATTTGATGGGCGAGATGCCGCCGGCATGGCGCGATCTGCTGTGCGATCCGCAAACTTCCGGCGGCCTGCTGCTGGCGGTCACGCCGGAAGCAGAAGCCGAAGTCCAGGCCGCTGCCGCGGAATTTGGCATTAAGCTTGTCGCCATTGGTGAGCTGGTCACCGCCCGCGGCGGGCGTCCAATGATCGAGATCCGTTGATTAGATGCGGTTGTTTATTGCAGAAAAACCGAGTCTCGGTCGCGCTATCGCCGATGTGTTGCCGAAACCGCATCGCAAAGGCGATGGCTTTATTGAGTGCGGCAACGGGCAGGTGGTCACCTGGTGTATCGGTCACCTGCTGGAGCAGGCGCAGCCGGATGTTTACGACGGACGCTATGCGCGCTGGAACCTGCTCGATCTACCCATCGTTCCAGAAAAGTGGCAACTGCAACCAAAACCGTCGGTCACCAAACAGCTGAACGTCATCAAGCGCCTGCTTGGCGAGGCGCAGGAAGTGGTTCACGCGGGCGACCCGGATAGAGAAGGGCAACTGCTGGTCGATGAGGTGCTGGACTACCTGCAGCTGGCGCCGGAAAAGCGCCAGCAGGTGCAGCGTTGCCTTATTAACGACCTCAACCCACAGGCGGTTGAGCGGGCGATTAACCGCCTGCGCGCGAATAGCGAGTTTGTCCCGCTGTGCGTGTCGGCGCTGGCCCGCGCTCGCGCCGACTGGCTGTATGGCATCAACATGACCCGCGCCTACACCATTCTCGGGCGTAATGCCGGCTATCAGGGAGTGTTGTCAGTTGGTCGCGTACAGACGCCGGTGTTGGGGCTGGTGGTGCGTCGCGATGAAGAGATCGAGAACTTCGTCGCCAAAGATTTCTTTGACGTCAAAGCGCATATTGTCACGCCGCAAGACGAGCGGTTTATCGCCACCTGGGTGCCGAGCGAAGCCTGCGAACCCTATCAGGATGAAGAGGGGCGTTTACTGCATCGCCCGCTGGCCGAGCATGTGGTTAAACGCATTGAAGGCCAGCCGGCAATCGTGACCGGTTATAACGATAAGCGCGATTCCGAACCGGCGCCGCTACCGTTTTCACTGTCGGCGTTACAGATCGAAGCGGCCAAACGTTTCGGCTTCAGCGCCCAGAACGTGCTGGATATCTGCCAGAAGCTGTATGAGACCCACAAACTGATTACCTATCCGCGCTCGGATAGCCGCTACCTGCCGGAGGAACATTTTGCCGGCCGCCATGCGGTACTGAATGCGATTAGCGTCCATGCGCCGGATCTGCTGCCGCAGCCGGTGATGGATCCGGAGATCCGCAACCGCTGTTGGGATGATAAAAAGGTCGATGCGCACCACGCCATTATCCCGACCGCGCGCAGCAGTCAGGTCAAACTCAACGATAACGAAGAGAAGGTATACAACCTGATCGCTCGTCAGTATCTGATGCAGTTCTGCCCGGATGCGGTGTTCCGCAAGTGCCAGATTGACCTGGATATTGCTAACGGCAAATTTGTCGCCAAGGCGCGCTTCCTCGCCGAAGCGGGCTGGCGCGCGCTGCTTGGTAACAAAGAGCGCGACGAAGAGAACGACGGTACGCCGCTGCCGGTGGTCGCCAAAGGCGATGAGCTATTGTGCGAGAAAGGTGAAGTGGTGGAGCGACAGACCCAGCCGCCGCGCCACTTTACCGACGCGACGTTACTGTCGGCGATGACCGGTATTGCCCGCTTTGTGCAGGATAAAGAACTGAAAAAGATCCTCCGCGCAACCGACGGTCTGGGGACGGAAGCGACCCGCGCCGGGATTATTGAGCTGCTGTTTAAGCGCGGTTTCCTGAATAAAAAGGGGCGCTATATCCACTCATCGGATGCCGGTCGGGCGCTAATCCATTCTCTGCCGGAAATGGCCGCGCGCCCGGATATGACCGCCCACTGGGAATCGGTATTGACGCAAATCAGCGAAAAACAGTGCCGCTATCAGGACTTTATGCAGCCGCTGGTGGGGACGCTGTTCCAGCTTATCGATCAGGCGCGGAGCACGCCGGTGCGTCAGTTCCGCGGGCTGGTCGCGCCAGGCGGAGCGAAAAAGGCGTTTAATAAAGGGAAAGGCAAGCCGAAAGGGAAAAAGCCGGCGGCGGACATCGCGCCGGAAAGTCCGCAATAATTTTCTTCGCCCCTCGCCACGAGGGGCTTAGCTAAAACGCACTTCCGCCTGAGGGCGCTAAACCCGGATGAGGGTTTTCCCACATATCATTTCCGCCTCCCTGCTCTAAAATAGGGTTATTGATGTTAAAGAAGGGATAAAAAGGAAAAGATGATGAGCGAACAAATCAGTAAACAACCGCAAGTTGACCACGCTGAAGAGAATGCTTTTTTCCCTTCAGCCTACTCCCTTAGTCAGTTTACCAGCCCGGTATCCGATCTCAGCGGCGCTGATTATGCATCAGGGTATCGCGGGCGGCGGAAAGTGCTGGTTATCGCCGCCGATGAACGTTACCTGCCTACCGATAACGGCACGCTCTTTTCGACCGGTAATCATCCGGTAGAGACGCTGCTGCCGATGTACCATCTGCACGCCGCAGGTTTCGATTTTGATATTGCGACGCTCTCCGGGCAAATGGTCAAGTTCGAATACTGGGCGATGCCGCGCGAAGACCAAAAGATTATGCCGTTCTTCGAGCGTTATCTGCCGCAGTTCCGCCAGCCGCTGGCGCTTTCAGATGTTGTGGGGCAACTGGGGGCTGATAGCGACTATGCGGCGGTATTTATTCCCGGCGGCCACGGTGCGCTTATCGGCCTGCCGGAGAGCGAAGCCGTCGCCGAAACGCTGCGCTGGGCGCTGCGGCACGATCGGTTTGTGATTTCGCTCTGTCACGGCCCGGCGGCGTTTCTCGCATTACGTCATGGGGAGAATCCGTTAAACGGTTATGCCATTTGCGCGTTTCCGGATGCCGCCGATAAACAAACGCCGGATATCGGCTATATGCCCGGTCACCTGACCTGGTATTTTGGCGAAGCGCTGAAAGCGATGGGGCTGGAAATCGTAAACAGCGATATTAAAGGTCGTGTGTATCAGGATCGTAAAGTGCTGACCGGGGACAGTCCTTTTGCGGCAAATGCGCTCGGTCAACTGGCGGCAAAAGCGTTGCTCGACGAATATGCAAAGTAACAGCAATCTGATGAGGGGGGAGCAGTGAAATATATCTCAATTAGTCACCCGGGCGGCCCGGAGGTTCTTCAGATTGGTGAAGGCGACATCCCTTCGGTTGGTGATAACGACGTCCTGATCCAGGTGAAAGCCGCTGGCGTCAATCGGCCGGATATCTTACAGCGGCAGGGCGTTTATCCGATGCCGGAAGGGGTAACGCCGATACCCGGGCTGGAAGTCGCAGGGGTGGTCGCGGCGGTAGGATCGCAGGTGACGGATTTTCATCCCGGCGATAAAGTTTGCGCTCTGACCAACGGCGGAGGCTATGCGGAGTATTGCGCGGTACCGGCGGGGCAAACGTTGCCAATACCGCCTGGGCTGAGTTTTAGCGAAGCGGCGGCGATACCTGAAACTTTCTTTACCGTGTGGGCCAACCTGTTTCAGATGGGCAGGGCGCAACCTCATGAAAGCGTACTGATTCACGGCGGGGCCAGCGGCATCGGGACAACGGCGATCCTGCTGTGTCATGAGTTAGGTATGAAAGTCTATACCACCGTTGGGCAGGAAGAAAAAGTGGCGGCGTTGCGTCCTTATGCCACGGCTATCAATTACAAAACCGATGATTTCGCTGAGAAAATCAATCAGCTGACCGATGGTAAAGGCGTCGACGTTATTCTCGATATCGTGGGTGGCCCCTATTTTAATCGTAATCTGGAACTGCTGAAGCGAGATGGGCGGCTGGTGATTATTGGCTTTATGGGCGGGCGAATCGCCCATGATGTTGATATTCAAACCTTGATGCTCAAGCGCGCGACCGTGACCGGTTCAACGATGCGCGGACGAAGCGCGGAAGAAAAAAGGCAGATCGCTCAGGCGCTACAGCACCATGTCTGGCCGCTGCTGTCGCAGGGTAAATGTAAACCGCTGATTTACGCCAGCTATCCGATGGCTGAAATCGCGCAGGCGCATGCCTGCCTCGATAGCGGTAATCACCTGGGGAAAGTGGTGATTACCATGGAGTAGCGTTGATATCCCCGACGCCGGGCGTCGGGGATAAAGACACAGATTAAATCACACCCTGCGCCAGCATGGCGTCAGCGACCTTGACGAAGCCGGCGATATTGGCGCCGCGGACGTAGTTGGTCTGCTTCTCTTCACCGCCGTATTCGACGCAGGCGTGGTGAATATCCAACATGATGTGATGCAAACGCGCATCCACTTTCTCCGCTTTCCAGCCCATACGCGCGGCGTTCTGCGCCATTTCAAGGCCGGATGTGGCGACGCCGCCGGCGTTGGCAGCTTTGCCCGGCGCGAACAGCACGCCAGCATCGAGGAATAGATCGGTGGCGGCAATGGTGGTGGGCATGTTAGCGCCTTCGGCAACCGCTTTAACGCCATTGGCGATCAGCATTTGCGCGGCATCGACATCCAGTTCGTTCTGGGTCGCGCACGGCAGCGCGATATCTACCGGCACTGACCACGGCTGCTGGCCTTCGAGGTAGGTCAGACCGAATTCGCGCGCGTAATCGGCAACGCGACCGTGGCTGCGCTCTTTAATGTCGATCAGACGGGCCAGTTTTTCTTTAGTGAAGCCGGCTTCGTCTACCACCGTACCGTTGGAATCGGAAGCGGTAATGACGCGCGCGCCGAATTCCATGGCTTTCTCAATGGCGAACTGCGCCACGTTGCCGGATCCGGATACCGCGACGCGCATCCCTTCGAAGCCCAGGCCGTGGCGCTTGAGCATCGCTTCTGTAAAGTAAACCAGACCGTAACCGGTAGCCTCCGGGCGGATGAGACTGCCGCCGAAGGAGAGACCTTTGCCGGTGAAGACGCAGGCGCTATTGTTGGAAAGCTTGCGCATCATGCCGGCCATAAAGCCGACTTCGCGGCCGCCAACGCCGATGTCGCCCGCGGGTACGTCGGTGTCCGGGCCGAGGTGACGATACAGTTCCGTCATCAAGGCCTGGCAGAAGCGCATCACTTCGCCGTCGCTTTTACCTTTCGGGTCGAAATCGCTGCCGCCTTTACCGCCGCCCATCGGCAGCGTGGTGAGGGCGTTTTTGAAGGTCTGTTCGAAGCCCAGGAACTTAAGGATCGACAGGTTGACCGACGGGTGGAAGCGCATACCGCCTTTGTATGGGCCAATCGCGGAGTTGAACTGCACGCGCCAGGCGCGGTTAACCTGCACCTGATTGCGATCGTCTACCCAGACGACGCGGAACTGGATGACGCGCTCCGGTTCGACCAGGCGTTCCAGCAAATTGAGCTGACGATAGCGCGGATTCTGTTCAAGGAACGGCCACAGAGTGGTCATCACTTCGCGGACGGCTTGGGCGAATTCAGTTTGATGCGGGTCGCGCTGTTGAACGCGGGCGAGAAAACTTTCCAGAGTACACGCCTGATCCATAGATGTAATTTCCCCTTACGGTTGTGGTTGCTTGTTATTTTTTATACCCGGCCTTGAAAATGCCGTTTTTCCGACTATAACACCGGAAATAGTTAGGCTGACAAGGAAAAAATGAGCGCGGAGAAAAATTTATAATCCGACAAGGGTCATAACTAAAAACGATGACCCAGGCCGAAGATGGGGGGGGGAAACTAACCTGCCTGTTGAGCGATAAAGGCATTCAGCAGAGGAATATCCGCCGGCGCCAGATCAAATTCTAATGCTTGCGACGGCGTACACCAGCGCAGTTCGCTATGGTAATGAGCGACCGGTTCACCGCTAAACTCGCCAATCCACCAGGCATGCAGGTGGATCAAACGTCCGGAGACTTCCCGTTGATGGCTGGCGATATAGCGGGTTGGCCTCGCAACGATAGCCAACTCCTCTTCCAGTTCGCGCGCTAACGCCTGCGGCTGGCTTTCGCCATGTTCGACTTTGCCGCCGGCGAACTCCCACAGCCCCGGCTGATCGGCATGCGGCGGGCGCTGCGCCAGCAGGATTTTACCGTCGCGTTCGATAATCGCGGCGACAACATCAATGATTTTTTGCATAGTTGTCCTGAATCATTCAAATACCTGCCTTGCTTATAATGGCGTATTATCTCCGTCTTTCCCCTGTCCCGACAACCTTTTAGCCTGATGGAGCGTCACCGTGCTTGATAGCCGCCTACATCCCCGATTGAAGCCCGTACTGAATGCTATCGCCCGCGTGCTCGATCGTCCGGGGATCTCCCCTGACGGCCTGACGCTTTTCGGTTTTGCTATCGGCGTGCTGGCGCTGCCGTTTCTGGCGCTCGGCTGGTACGGCGCCGCGCTGGCGGCCATTGTGCTGAACCGGTTGCTGGATGGCCTGGATGGCGCGCTGGCGCGGCGGCGCGGCCTCAGCGACGCTGGCGGATTTCTGGATATCTCGCTCGATTTTTTGTTTTACGCGCTGGTGCCGTTCGGTTTTATTGTTGCCGACCCGGCGCAAAATGCGCTGGCGGGCGGCTGGCTGCTGTTTGCGTTTATCGGCACCGGCAGCAGCTTCCTGGCATTTGCGACCCTCGCGGCAAAGCATCAAATTGCCAATCCGGGCTATGCGCATAAATCATTTTATTATCTTGGCGGGTTGACTGAAGGAACGGAGACAATCCTGCTATTTGTGCTGTGTTGCCTGTTTCCGGCGCACTTCACCTGGCTGGCGTGGTGTTTCGGCGCGTTATGCTGGCTGACGACCTTCACCCGTATCTGGAGCGGCTACCTGACGCTGAGGGAGGTGCAAAGCCACAACCTCCCTCAGTAGGCGGATTATTTGCTGCTGTCCGGGCCGCGTTCGCCGGTGGCTACCGGATTTTGCGGATTGCCGCTCCATTCGTACCAGCCGCCGTCGTAAACGGAGACGTTTTTCCAGCCCATCGCTCTGGCGTACATGAAGGTCTCTGAGGCTCGCCAGCCTGTGCCACAGTAAAACGAGACCTGCTGGTTGGGCAGAATGTTCCATTGTTTCCACATCGTCGCGATATCGTCGGCGCTGCGCATGGTGCCGTCCGGATTATGGAAGTCTTCCATATGGGTGGAATCGCTGCCGGCATGACCCCAGCGGGCGCCAGCAATATCGCCCTTCGGCTTGATGTAGCTATAGCCGCTGGTGGTGCCGATAAATTCCGGCCACGAACGGACGCTGACCAGCGAAGCATCCTGCCGGTGTAGTAACCCACGCGCCTGTTCGGTATTGAGCATTAACTGCGGCTGACCGGGGATCGGCGCGCCGAAATCCGTCACCGTTTTTTCTTTCGCTGGCATGCCGCGCTCGACCGGCAGATTCGCGTCGGACCAGCTTTTCCAACCGCCGTCGAGCAGGCGGACATCTTTCACCCCGGCATACAGCATGATCTGCGCGACGCGCGCAGCGGCGTAGACGTCGCGGCCGTATAGAATCACAGTGGTGTCATGGCGAATACCGTGTTTAGCCAGCATCGCTTTTAGCTGTTCATCGGACACTTTGTTCCACAGCGGCTCGCTTTCCACTTCATTGGTATCGATATAACCGGCGCCGGGAATGTGATTCAGCAGATAAAATTTCGGCGCCCCCCAGGCCACTTCAAACAGTTTCCAGTCGCCCTGCGGGGCGGCGGTAACGGTTTTACCTTGCTGTAAATCGTGGATCCACTGCGGATATACCAGCTGCTCAAAGTGCGGCAGCTTCTGCAGGCGCTCGCCCTGACTGAAAGCGTCGCTAAGGGTGCTGAGTTTGGTGAATCCGGCTTCTTTCAGGCGCGCCGCGACCCTGGCGTTATCGTCAGCGCCGCCGTATAACGCGATTGGCGTATCGGTCTGCAGCTGGTGCTGAGTAGCCCAGGCACGCAGTTGTTCGTCGCTCATTGCGCCAAGCCAGGTAGCGGAGAGGTTTAGCGCCTGCGGTTCATGGCCCTGCGGGCCGTTGGCGCTTTGCGGCCAACCGTTATAGAAAGCGCTGAGGCGGGTGTCTATCGCCACGCCGTGCTGCTGTTGCAGCGTTGAAAAATCCAGCGTTGGCATGGTATCAGCGGCGAAAGTAGAGGAAGCAGCAAGCCCCATGAGCAGGGCGAGTGCGGTCAATTGAGAAACACGTTTCATCGAAATGCCCGACGGTAGAGAGAGGAGGGCTCATTCTCTGCTCCTGATAAGGGAATTTCTTTGCGATAACGCAGGTTAGGCGGAATTTGCCTGCCAGGCGGCAATATTAATACAGAGTCCGCCCGGCGGGAGATCCTGACTGTCGTGAGTCACCAGCACCGCCGGGATTGCCAGCCGGTCAATTTCCGCAAACACCCACTGGCGAAAATCGGCGCGAAGTTCTGCATCCAGGCGATTAAAAGGCTCATCCAGCAGCAGCGCTTGCGGCCTTGCCAGCAGGGCGCGCAGCAGGCTGACGCGCGCGCGCTGTCCACCGGAGAGCGTGGCCGGATCGCGCGAGGCGAAGCCCGGCATGCCGGCGCGCGCCAGCGCTTGCTCAACTTCATCCTGGCGCGCCGCGCCGCGGATTTCAGCGGGCAGGGCGAGCTGTAAATTGTGCCCCACGCTGAAGTGGTCAAACAGTAGCGCATCCTGAAACAGGATGCCAATGCGTCGCGCTTCAGTGGCGAGCCCGTCGCAGCGGCGTTTGTTGAGCCATAATTCACCTTCGGCGCGAAAGGTGTCGGCAAGCGCGCCGATCATCCAGGCGAAAAGGGTTGATTTACCGCTGCCGGAAGGGCCCATCAGCGCCAACACCTCGCCGGGGGCGACAGAAAAATTTACCCCACACAACAGCGGTTGGCGCTGGAGGGTTAATGTCAGGTTGTGAACGGTTAGCATTAGCGTAATCCCCGGCGGTGGCGGCCCATAAACCAGGCCATCAGCGCAGTAACCATAAAGCAGATCGCCGGTAGCAGCAATTGCCACAGCGCTTGTGCGGCAAGCCGCGTACTGTCGCCGCCGCTGCTCAGCGCGACCGCTTCGCTGGTCAACGTCGGCGTCCGCCCGCCGCCGAGCCACACGGTCGGCAGATATTGCGCGATACTCACCGAAAACCCGACCGCCAGCGCGGTAAGCAGCGGTCGCGCCATTGACGGCAGTTTGACCCACCAGAACAGGCGGCCGCGCCGCCAGCCAAGCGTACGGGCAATCAATAGCAACCGTGGATCCAGATTGCGCCACGCCGGGGAGAGGATAAACAGCATCCATGGCACGACCCATAACAGATGCCCCCATAATACCGTCATCAATTGACCGTCGAACCAGCCCACGAGCGCTAATTGATATTGACCATCGGCTAGCGGCAGCGTTGGGATGATTAATGGCAGCCAGAGTCCGTTATATCTGGCGGGACCGAACTCCAGCCACAGCAGGCACAGCGCGGCCCCCAGTATCGCCGCGCCTAACGCCAGCCAGAGGCTGTTGCCGATCGCCTCAGCCGTTGGCTGCGTCCATTGTGAAATGCCAGCCAACAACAACGCGCAAACCAGACCGCAGGCGGGTACCGCCTGCGCCAGGATATGTCCGGTCGTTGCGTTGGCAGGGGCGGCGCGCTTGCCGCATAGTGCGGGAATAGTTTGCCGCCAGCGGCGCCAGCCTACCGATGCGATGGCCGCGAAGATTAACGTGAACGCCAGCAGCAGCAGGCTGGCCAGCGCGCCTTTCGCCTGTTGCAGCGGATCGCCCTGATTAAGCCACTGCCACGCCAGTACCGCCAGCGTTGGCGGATTTCCCGGACCGATCACCAAAGCGACATCCACCGCCGACAAACTCCAGGCGACGGTGGCCAGCAGAACAAGGCTCATCGATGGCAGCAGTGCCGGCACAATAATCCACTGCAGACATTGCCAGCGGTTGTAGCCGAGGGTTTTCATCACTACGCTTTGGGCCGCCAGCTGTTTTTCACCCAGTACGCCATACGCCACCCACAGTAAAAAAGCGCTCTCTTTGACCGCCATCGTCAGGCCCAGACCGATACCGTAGCGATCGACCGGTGGGCTCAACGCGGGAAACAGACGATACAGCCAGCCGCCTTCGGCAAATAGCAGCAGGGCGGCGGTAGCGAAAGCCACATGGGGTACCGCCAGCAGCAGCGGTAATCTTCTCGCCAGGCGCTGCCAGCCGGCGGCTGGCCATAACGCGCCAATCACCGTCAGGGTGATGAACAGCGCGCCGCCCACCGCCAGCAGCGTAGAGACTAGCGTCGCCGCCAGCGCCTGCGGCAACTGCGGATCGCTAAATAGCGCCCGCCAGGCCGCGGCGTCGACGGCAGGTATCGCCATCAGCGCGGCGGCGGGAAGCAGGGGGAGGTAGATAAGCGCTATCGCTCCCCACGTCAACGCAATTAGTGGGTACCGTAGCGGCGCAACCATTCCTGCTCCAGCGCCTCAACCCAGACGGCGTGCGGTTCAGCCAGCATTGGCGGCGTCGCTTTCGGTTGCACGGCGTAAAATGCGGCGCGCTGGGCGTCGTTGAGTTTTTCGGGATCGAGTACGCTGGGATCGCCCCAGATCTGCGGATCGGCTTTGCGTAGCTGAGCCTGCGGCGACAGCAGGAAGTTAGCCACCACCTGTGCGCCCGCCGTCGCGCGGGCGTTGGCGGGGATGGCGACAAAATGCACGTTGCCGAGCATCCCTTGTTTAAAACCGAAGCTATAACTGTCTTGCGGAAGTTCGCCGCTGGCGGCTTTTTGCTGCGCATGCAGCGGATTGAAGGTCAGCGATAGTTGTAGCGTGCCTTGCGCCAGCATCGCGTCCATCCGCGCCGGCGACAGCGGAAAATCGCGGCCCTGGCGCCAGAGCAGCGGGTGTAGCCTGTCGAGATAGGCCCAAAGCGGCGCGGTCACCGCGGCGAAACTTGTCTCCTGCGGCGGCTGGCGCAGGGCCTCTGGCCGATCGGTCAACGCAACCAGCAACTGCTCAAGGAAAGCGGTGCCGGTAAAATCCGGCGGCCGCGGATAGGTGACGCTGCCTGGATATGCTGTGGCGAAAGCCAGTAGCGCCTGTGCGCTGTCCGGTGGTTGAGCCAGCTGCGATCGGCGGGCGATAAAAGTCAGCTGCGCGCTGCCCCACGGGGATTCCGCGCCGTCGGTGGCGATGGAGAAATCTTCCCGAACCGGTTTTCGCGTATCGACGTAGCGCCAGTTAGGCAGCTTCTCGGCCCAGTCGCTGCGCAGTAAATTCGCCTGCTTCAATGTGCGGAAATTCTCGCCATTAATCCACAATAAATCGATTGAACCGCCGCGGGAACGCCCGGCACGCGCCTCGGTCTGAATACGCTTGACCGCATCGCCGGCATCGGCGATATGTACAATACGCAGATCGACGGCGTAATCCCGTTTCACCTCTGCGCTGACCCAATCGAGGTAACGGTTAACCGCCGGGTCGCCGCCCCAGGCGTTGAACCACACCGTCTGGCCGCGCGCCTGCTGGCTGATGCTCTGCCAGTTCTCGTCGGCGTTGGCGAGAGTCGGGGCCAGCAGCAGTGCGGCAAGCCAAATTAAACAATAACGCAGACTGCGCATATTGACTCCTTAGGGATGAGTGTCGGAAACATCGGGCTTCGGGATTTGGCACAGGCCCTGCGCCGGGATCGCCAGCGCGGAATTAAAGCGTGCGGATAAATTTTGCAGGCCGATCAGCGCGGTTAGTTCGGTTAACGCCTGAGCATCGAACTGCTGCGCCAGCCGGGCGCGCAGCGCATCATCGACGGCGGGCGGCGTCATGCTCGCCGCTTCGGCATATTCCAGCGCCAACCGCTCGCTATCGCTGAATAATCCGCTATTGCGCCAGTCGTTAACCGCCAATAGTTTTTCGCTGCCGCCTGCGCGCTGCGCCAGTTTCATGCTGGTGATATCAATGCAAAATTCACAGTGACACAGCTGGGCGATACGGGCACTCACCAACGAGCGTAGCAGCGGATCGAGCGGTGAGCGCCGGCGTTCCAGATATCCGACAAACATGGAGACCAGATAAAACGCCAGCGGGATGCGCCCCCACCAGCGGATAGGGCTGAGCACCGCGCCATAATGGCGACGGTGTAGCCACGCCTGCGGGCGCAGGATCAATGGAATCGACGTTAACGGCGGTAGATTCATGGCGATTTCCTGTTGTGATGCGCAACGTATTGCGCTTTGACTATCGCGACTACGATAGCTAAAGCGAACAAAATAGATAAACCGCTGAGCAGCCAGAACAGCCCCCCCGTCAGCAGGCTTCCGGCCCACGAGTAGACGATAGTCGCCGGTAATTGGCCGACGCCGGTGGCAAACATAAAATGGCGAAAGCGGATTGAGGTTAGCCCAGCGGCGTAACTCACCGGATCGAAAGGGACGAAGGGCAGCAGGCGGCAAACCAGGATGGTGTGCTTGCCGTAGCGCCTAAAAAAACCATCTACGCTCTGTAATACCGCCTTGCCGGTTAGTTTTTCTACCACTTCACGGCCCAGTACGCGGGCAATAAAAAAGCACAACGCCGCGCCAGCCATCGCGCTGACCCATGACAATACGCCGCCCCACAGTGCGCCGAACAGCGAAGCGTTGGCAAAGGTAATTAAAAATGCCGGCAGCGGCGCGACAATCGCCTGCAGGATCATCAGCCCGAAAGAGACCAGGGCTGCCAGCGGACCATAAGCGTGAATAAAACGCTCCAGCGCTTGCTGATCGAGGGTGGCAAACGCGCTGAAGCTATGTTGCACAAAGGAGCGTACGCCCGGTATTAACCACCAGCCGACGAGCGCTGCCAGTGCCAGCAGGATGATAGCGCCGCGTAAGAGCCACAGCCGTTTTCTGTTATCCATTTTTATCGCTTACCGCGGATGTTGCGACACTAATGCGTTTATAGCGGCCATAACGTCTGGCGGCCTGAGTTAATACAAAGAGCATCAGGCCGGCAATGCTGAGTTTGCCAATAAAAGCCAGGGTGATGCCATCGCGGGCCAGTTCGCTAGCCATAAAAGTATAAATAAACAATCCCGGTAGGGTGGCGATGGTGGAGATAAACGTAAAGGACCAGAAGGGGATCGCCGTCAGCCCATAGGCATAATTCTGCAGATTATAAGGGAACAGCGGCACCAGCCTGGTGAAAATCAGAAAATCGCAGCCGCTGCGGGCAATACCGCGCTCGAAAGCCTGAAAAACGGCGTGGTGACCGCAATAGCGCTGCAGCGCTTCGCGGCCCAGCCAGCGGGCCAGCAGGAACGACAGCGATGAGGTGACAGTCGCGGCGATAAGCGAGAGTAGCGTGCCCAACCAGGGGCCGAATATCATACCGCCGACGATGACTAACGCGCTGCCTGGCATCAGACATAAGGTGGCGATGATAAACAGCAGGATATAAAGCGCATAACCTGCGCTACCGCTGTGCAGAATAAGCAATTGAAGATCGTGAAGGTGGCTGAACAGTCTCGTCAGCCCGGCGTGCTGAACAAGCCATGCCAGTAGGGCAAACAGGAGTACGGCAAACAGCAGTTTATAGCGTGTCGGGTAACGGCTTCTTTTGCATGAGGGTCTCCTGTCTTCGTTTTGTCCGGCAGGAAACGCCGGGTGCGCGCGACAGTATAGTAAATTGCCGCGAGCGACAATGTATACCGTTCACTTTATTGATTTTGCTCAGGATAGCGGGGCTCCGCGCCGGAGCCCCAAAGAAGAGTTATGGTTTAAAGGTTGCCCATACCGGCGCATGATCGGAAGGCTTTTCCATCCCGCGGATGTCGTAATCGATGCCGGTTTCGACGCAGCGCTGAGCCAGCGGCGAGCTTGCCAGCAGCAGGTCGATACGCAGACCGCGATTGTCATCGAAACCTTTAGAGCGGTAATCGAACCATGAGAAGCGGTCATGATTATCCGGGTTGGCGTGACGCCAGGTATCGACCAGGCCCCAGCCCAGCAGGCGATCCATCCATTCACGCTCTTCCGGCAGGAAGGAACATTTACCGGTGCGCAGCCAGCGCTTACGGTTCTCTTCGCCAATGCCGATATCAAGGTCGGTAGGGCTAATGTTCATATCGCCCATGATAAGCACCGGATTTTCTTTGTTCAGCTCGGTATCGAGGTAGTTCTGCAGATTCTGATAAAACGCCGCTTTCGCCGGAAATTTAGTCTCGTGGTCACGGCTCTCTCCTTGCGGGAAATAGCCGTTAATTACCGTGACATTACCAAACGGCGAGGGGATTTCCGCCATGATGATGCGGCGTTGCGCATCTTCGCCGTCGCCCGGGAAGCCGCGACGCACGGCTATCGGAGTCTCTTTGGTCAGCAGCGCGACGCCGTAATGGCCTTTTTGCCCATGGTAAAAGACGTTGTAACCCAGCTTTGCCACCTCTTCGAGAGGAAACATATCGTCGTGTACTTTGGTTTCCTGGAGGCCGATAACATCGGGCTGATGTTTATCGACGATGGCGGCCAGTTGATGGGGGCGGGCACGCAGGCCGTTGATATTAAAAGAGATGAATTTCATAGTCGCTGCCACTGTGCAAGGTGAATAGTGCAAGGATGTTAGCAGAATTTCATCATGGTGGCTGCCGACAGGTGGTTAATTCTACCGATTACTGCGGTTGGCGAGCGAATCGCACAAATTATGCACCGTTTTGGCGCATGTCGCGCCAAAAAAGCGCAGATATCTACGATAAATTTCGTAGAGGATCACAATTACAGAATTATATCTTATCGCTGCATAACTTCTCGTCGTTTTCCTCTATCTAGCGCCGTTTATTTGATGATTATTCACTAATTATGCATTTTTATTGAATAGTTAGTATCTGTAACTCATTGATATCGCGTGATTGAGCTCAATTTATGCATTTTTGCCTCTGGCTGGCACGATGCGTGCAATCTACATTTACAGCGTAATAACTCATAAATTTTAACATTGTGCTTACTTTTAATTTACCGGAAGAGGTCGATATGTCTCAGTCAATTACGCGTAGCAATTTTGATCAATGGATGATGCCGGTATATGCGCCGGCGGCTTTTATTCCGGTACGCGGCGAAGGTTCACGGTTGTGGGATCAGCAGGGGAAAGAGTATATCGATTTTGCCGGCGGTATCGCGGTGAATGCGCTGGGACACGCTAATCCACAGCTAGTAAAAGCGCTGACCGAGCAGGCGGGAAAATTCTGGCATACCGGTAACGGCTATACCAACGAACCGGCGCTGCGCCTTGCCAAAAAGCTTATCGACGCCACCTTTGCCGACCGCGTTTTCTTTTGTAACTCCGGCGCCGAAGCCAACGAAGCGGCGCTGAAACTGGCGCGTAAATACGCCCACGATCATTACGGCAGCCACAAAAGCGGCATTGTCGCGTTCAAAAACGCCTTCCACGGACGCACGTTGTTCACCGTATCTGCAGGTGGCCAACCTTCCTATTCGCAGGATTTTGCGCCGCTGCCGCCGCAGATCCAACATGCTACCTATAACGACCTCGACTCGGCGCGGGCGCTGATTAATGACGACACCTGCGCGGTGATCGTCGAGCCGATGCAGGGCGAGGGCGGCGTGGTGCCGGCGAAAGCGGAATTTTTGCGTGGCCTGCGTGAACTGTGCGACCAGCACAACGCGCTACTGATTTTTGATGAGGTTCAAACTGGCGTCGGTCGTACCGGCGAATTGTATGCCTATATGCACTACGGGGTGACGCCGGATGTCCTGTCGACGGCGAAAGCGCTGGGCGGCGGCTTCCCGATCGGCGCGCTGTTGGCGACGGAAAAATGCGCCAGCGTGATGACCGTCGGCACCCATGGCACGACCTACGGCGGTAACCCACTCGCCACCGCTGTTGCTGGGGAGTTACTGTCTATCGTCAATACCCCGACGCTTTTGAACGGCGTTAAACAGCGTCACCAGTGGTTTAGCGAACGCCTGAGCGCGATTAACGCCAAATACGGCCTGTTCAAGGAAATTCGCGGACTGGGACTGCTGATTGGCTGTGTACTGAACGACGAATATGCCGGGAAAGCTAAAGCCATTAGTACCCAGGCGGCGGAAGACGGGCTGATGGTACTGATTGCCGGGGCAAACGTCGTTCGCTTCGCTCCGGCCCTTAACGTGAGCGAGGAAGAGGTGAACACCGGTCTCGATCGCTTTGAGCTGGCCTGCCGTCACTTCCTTGCGGGAGTTTCATCATGATGGTGATCCGACCGGTTGAAAAAGCCGATTTGCCGGGGCTGATGGCCCTGGCGGGAGAAACCGGCGGCGGCCTGACGTCGCTGCCGGCGGACGAACCCACGTTGGCTGCCCGCATTGAACGCTCCCAGCGGACCTGGCGCGGCGAACTGCCTAAAAGCGAGCAGGGCTATGTCTTTGTGCTGGAAGATAGCGTCAGCGGCGCGGTCGTTGGGATCTGCGCGATTGAAGTCGCCGTTGGCCTCAACGATCCCTGGTACAACTATCGGGTCGGCACGCAGGTACATGCATCAAAAGAGCTCAACGTTTATCACGCGCTGCCGACGCTGTTCCTTAGCAACGATCACACCGGCTGTAGCGAACTCTGCACGCTGTTTCTCGATCCGGCATGGCGTAAAGAGGGTAACGGCTACCTGTTGTCGAAATCGCGATTGCTGTTTATGGCCGGTTTCCGCGACCGCTTTAATGACAAAGTGGTTGCCGAGATGCGCGGCGTGATTGATGAGCATGGCTATTCGCCGTTCTGGGAAAGCCTCGGCAAGCGCTTCTTCGCGATTGAATTTTCCCGCGCCGACTATCTCTCCGGCACCGGTAAAAAAGCGTTTATCGCCGCACTAATGCCAAAACATCCGTTATATATCGACTTTCTCTCCGATGAAGCGCGGGCGGTCATCGGCCAGGTTCATCCGCAAACGGCGCCTGCGCGTGCGGTACTGGAAAAAGAAGGCTTCCGTTTTAACAACTACATCGACATTTTCGACGGCGGCCCGACGCTGGAGTGCGAAATCGACCGGGTGCGGGCGATACGCAAAAGCCGCCTGCTGACGGTGGAAGAAGGGCAGCCTGCGCCTGGAGAGTGGCCGCAGTGTCTGGTCACCAACGAGCAGTATCAGCAGTTCCGCGCCATCCTGGTCCATGCCGACCCGGATAGCGAAACGTTGCTGCTGAGCGCGCGTGAGCTGGATACGCTGAAATGCCATCCAGGCGACCGCGTACGGATGGTCCGCCTGATCCCGGAGGAGAAAGCATCATGAGTTTATGGATTAACGGCGAATGGCAAAGCGGGCGTGGCCCGCAGCGCAGTAAATATAACCCGGTCAACCAGGCGCTGCTGTGGCAGGGAAATGACGCCGACGCCGGGCAGGTCGCGCAGGCGGTTAGCGCCGCGCGTCAGGCTTTTCCCGCCTGGGCTCGCCTGCCATTTAGCGCGCGTCAGGGGATCGTCGAGAAGTTTGCGGCGCTGCTGGAAGCGAACAAAAGCCAGCTGACGGCGATTATTGCCGCTGAGACCGGTAAACCACGCTGGGAGGCGGCCACGGAAATTACCGCCATGATAAATAAGGTGGCGATCTCGGTGCGCGCTTACCATAGCCGCACCGGCGAGAGCGAGACGGCGATGGCCGACGGCGCCGCCACGTTGCGCCACCGTCCCCACGGGGTACTGGCGGTGTTCGGGCCGTATAACTTCCCGGGCCATTTACCTAACGGACACATCGTACCGGCGCTACTCGCCGGTAATACCATCGTCTTTAAACCCAGCGAGCTTACGCCGCAAAGTGGCGAAGCGGTGGTTAAACTGTGGGCTGAGGCGGGCTTACCCGCTGGAGTCGTGAATCTACTGCAGGGCGGCCGGGAGACAGGCGAGGCGCTGAGCGGGCAGGCGGATATCGACGGTCTCTTGTTCACCGGCAGTTCCGCGACCGGCTTCCAACTGCATCGTCAGCTGGCCGGGCAGCCGCAAAAAATCCTCGCCCTTGAAATGGGCGGCAATAACCCGCTGATTGTTGACGAGCCGCAGGATATTGACGCAGCGGTTCACCTGACTATCCAGTCGGCATTTATCACCGCCGGGCAGCGTTGTACCTGCGCGCGCCGCCTGTTGGTCAAGCGCGGCACGGCGGGCGACGCGTTTTTGCAGCGTTTAGTGACGGTGTCACAACGTCTTATTCCCGGCGAGTGGGATGCGCAGCCGCAGCCGTTCCTGGGCGGGCTGGTATCGCCGCAGGCCGCGCAAAAGGTGCATCAGGCCTGGCTTGGGCACGTGGCGAGCGGCGGACAGACGTTACTGGAGCCGCGTCTGTTGCGCGACGGCACTTCGCTGCTGACGCCGGGGATCATCGACATGAGCAACGTGCAGCAGGTGTTGGATGAAGAAGTCTTTGGCCCGCTGTTGTGCGTGTGGCGCTATGACGATTTCGCGCAAGCGATCGCGATGGCTAACGCCACCCGTTTTGGTCTCTCCTGCGGATTGATTTCCTCCGAGCGCGATAAGTTCGAGCGCCTGTTGCTGGAAGCCCGCGCCGGGATAGTCAACTGGAACAAGCCGCTGACCGGCGCCGCCAGTACCGCGCCGTTTGGCGGAACCGGCGCCTCGGGAAATCATCGTCCAGGCGCCTGGTACGCCGCCGATTATTGCGCCTGGCCGATGGCCAGCCTGGAATCTGCCGAACTGGCGCTACCGGAGACGCTCAGTCCGGGTCTGGATTTTTCATCGCAGGCAAGTTGATGAAAGTTCGCGGGGCCGGGATTCTCGGCCCTGCGAGTTTTCCTCGATCCGTTTCAGTAATAGAGGAGGCGTCGTGGACGACTTTCTGGCACTAACTCTGGCGGGGCGCTGGCCGCATCATTTTCATGGCGAAACCGCCCATTTTCGTTGGCACTGGATCGATTGCGGCATCCTGCTGCTGACCCCGCATGCGCGCTGCGAACGTTCACTGGTACTCTCCTGCGGTATTCACGGCAATGAAACCGCGCCGGTGGAGATAGTCAACGCTTTGCTTCAGCAGTTGTTTAGCGGCGAACTCCCGCTGCGCTGGCGTGTGTTGGTGATATTCGGCAACCCGCCGGCGCTGCGGCAAAATAAACGCTATCTCGATAGCGATATGAACCGCATGTTCGGCGAACGCTGGCGCAAGTTCGCGCCCAGTGGGGAAACGGTGCGGGCGCGGCAGTTGGAAAGCGCTGTGACGCGTTTCTTTAGCGATAGCCATGGCGTGCGCTGGCATCTGGATATGCATACCGCTATTCGCGGCTCGCTGCATCCGCGCTTTGGGGTGTTGCCGGCACGCGAGGAGCCGTGGAGCGAAGATTTTCTCAGCTGGCTTGGCGCGGCCGGGCTGGAGGCGCTGGTGTTCCATCAACAACCGGCGGGAACCTTTACCCACTTTAGTTGCGAACGTTTTGCCGCGCTGGCCTGTACGCTGGAGTTGGGCAAAGCGCTGCCTTTTGGCGACAACGATTTAACCCAGTTCTCAGCGACGCAGCGGGCGTTAAGCAGGCTGTTGGTGGGCGATTTGGCGGTGGCAGAAGCGACTGCGCCGCTGCGCTACCGGGTGGTGCAGCAGATCACGCGCCACAGTGACCAGTTCCAGTTGCATATGTCGGGGGAGACGCTCAATTTTACGCCGTTCAGCGCCGGGACGCTGCTGGCGGAGGATGGCGAAACGCGCTATGTCGTCGAAAAGGCGCAAGAGTACGTGCTGTTTCCCAACCCCGGCGTGGCGCCAGGGCTACGGGCTGGGCTGATGCTGGAGCGGTTGTAATTTCCTTTCTTAACTATTCACAGCCGTTGTCGTTCGCGGTTGTGAATATCGAGTGAAATATCACTGCGCGCCAATCTTATTTATTTGTGCCATTGATATGGTTTGCAGATTATTCCTGGTTAAATGCTTTGTTTTTAATCTCCACTGTTTTATAATCTTCACAGTTTCCTTATAAAACAGCCTGTTATTTATTTTTTGTTGCATATCCCTCCTCATTTTCCTTATTTTCTCCACAATTGGTGAGAAAATGTTTTTTACACTTTCATTGTTTTACGCTTGCACTGATTAATTGACGATAAAGCGCGTAAAGTTAATCTCGTCAACACGGCAATGCGCCGTCAGAATAACTGATAGTAAGGACATAACCATGAAGAAGATTACTGCTCTGTTTGTTGCCTCTACGCTGGCTCTGGGTGCTGCTAACCTGGCTCACGCAGCCGATACTACCGCTACCACCCAAACCGACAGCAAACCGATGATGCACCATAAAGGTATGCCGGGTCATCACGATATGATGTTCAAAGACCTGAACCTGACCGATGCGCAAAAGCAGCAGGTTCGCGACATCATGAAAAGCCAACGCCAGAACATGAAACGTCCGTCCCTTGACGAACGTCGCGCCATGCACGATCTGATCGCCAGCGATACTTTCGACAAAGCGAAAGCCAGCGCGCAGATTGATAAGATGGAAGCACAGCATAAAGAGATGATGCTTTCCCGCATGGAAACCCAGAACAAGATTTACAACATCCTGACGCCGGAACAGAAAAAACAGTTCAATGCGAATTTTGAGAAGCATCTGACAGAACGTAAAGCGCCGGAAGGTAAAATGCCTGCACCTGCTGAGTAACTCAGCGCGCGGAATGAAGACCGCCGGTCTTGCCCAATCATTGCCATTAAGGCTTTGGGCAGGGCCGGCGGTTTTTTACGTTTGCGATATCATTAGCCAAGAAGGTGCAGCGGATACTCACCGCTGAGCAATGGCTTACAAAGAATCTTGTAGCCATCGTGATCGAAACCGGCAGGCAGTGTGGTGAGTTTAGCGGCTTGCGCCAGTGAATCTACCGCGCCCAGCCACAGCCAGTTATGAATGATATGGTACTGAACCATATCCGGGCCGCGCTCTTCCAGCGCCACCGGACCCGCCCACGGCCAGCACACCAGCTGAAGTTTACTCATTTGCGCCAGCAGCCGCTGGTTATGATCTTCGACGCTCTCTTTACCACAGCAGGCGCCGGCGCAGCGCCCCAGTGCGGAACGAAAACAGGCGCGCCCGCGACTCAGCGGCTCCAGCCCCAGAATGCCATAACACAGACGGTGCTCATCGGCGATGGTTTGTAGCGCCTGTAATGCCGCGCGGCGGTTAGCGAACAGGCCGTACAGGTGCTGCTGATGGGAGAAATCGACTTCTCGCGCATACACAACTTGCGGTTTACCCGACTCCAGCAGCCAGGAGCAGAGCTGTTTATTACGCCGCAGTCGTTTATTAAACAGCGGCTGCTGTTCTTTAATTAACCGCGCTTCAAGTAACAGCGCGCCTAATTCACCGGCGGTGCGTTGCCAACTGATGCGTCGCGCCTGGCGCAACATGGAGGCCTCATCTGCGGTACGCAAATGCGACAGCACACGGCTGCGGATATTCACGCTCTTTCCGATATAAAGCGGCAGCGTCTCGCTTTCACCATGGAACTGATACACCCCAGGCAGCTTTGGCAAGGCCTCCAGCCATGGGCGCAAGTGTTCGGGATACTCATAGATTGCCGCCGCCTCAAATTCCAGACGCGGGGCAGATTGTTTTCTGGCCACAACAACTCCTGATACTGTGCATGCATCCAGTATAGCAGGCGAGTTTTGCGGCGAAAAGGACAAAAAATAACCCCGGCGCTGGCCGGGGTGTCGGGAAGCCGTTATTTCTTCCAGAAATCGTCGAAGACGGTGATTGGCGGGCGGCGCTTATGCTCGGTTTTCAGATACCAGCCTTCGATGGTTTTGGCGATGTTCTCATCCAGCGTTTTGCCTTCCAGATAGTCATCAATATTTTCGTAGGTTACGCCCAGCGCGACTTCATCCGGCAGAGAAGGGCGGTCATCTTCGAGGTCGGCGGTCGGCTGCTTCATATAAAGGTGCTCAGGACAGCCCAACTGCGCCAGTAGTTGTTTGCCCTGACGTTTATTGAGACGGAAGATCGGGTTAATGTCGGTACCGCCATCGCCGTATTTGGTAAAGAAGCCGGTGATCGCTTCTGCGGCATGGTCTGTTCCCACGACCACGCCTTTGGTCATGCCGGCGATACTGTATTGCGCTTTCATTCGCTCACGGGCTTTCTCGTTGCCGCGAACAAAGTCGCTCAGCTCAATACCCGCTTCACGCAACGCCTGCTCGCTGGCCAGCACCGCGCCTTTGATATTGACGGTCAGCACACGGTCAGGCTGGATAAATTCGATAGCATCCTGGCAATCCTGCTCATCGGCCTGGATGCCATAGGGCAGGCGTACGGCGATAAATTGCAGGCTCCGATCGCCGCTTTCAGCCCGCAGCTCATCGATCGCCATCTGGCATAGTTTGCCGGTAAGGGTGGAATCCTGGCCGCCGCTAATGCCGAGCACCAGTGATTTAATGAACGGATAGGTCTGCAGATAGGATTTCAGGAAATCCACGCTGCGTCGAATTTCGCCTTCGACATCAATCTGCGGCTTCGCGCCCAGCGCCTGGATAATTTGTTGTTGAAGCGTCATTACGCCCTCCGGAAAGTGAGCCTGTATGGCAACCAGCATGGTCTAAAACTACCTCTTTGCTGCCGAAACGACAAGGCTGGTACCGCTGACTGACGGAAAAGAAGGCAACCAATGGCATAGCATTTATTTATGGTGCGGGAAAACATCGGTAGTGGAGTACGTTCCGTCGCTGATTTTTTGCTCACATCTGGTTACCAGAAAAGTTCTGAATTTACATGAATTCGACGTTTGGCTTGAAAAATAACGCTTTTTATTCCAGGCTTAAAACACGCCGATTACATAATGAGGACGGAATATGAACAAAAAATTAGCAGGATTGATGGGCGCAGCAGCAGTATTAACCATGCTGGCAGGGTGTACGGCCTATGACCGCACCAAAGACCAGTTCACACAGCCAGTTGTTAAGGATGTCAAAAAAGGCATGACCCGTAGCCAGGTTATGCAGATTGCCGGTAAACCGTCGTCTGAAGTCACCATGATTCACGCGCGCGGAACCTGCCAGACTTATATCCTGGGTCAACGGGATGGTAAAATTGAAACCTACTTTGTCGCGCTGGACGAGACCGGCCACGTGATGAACTCCGGCTACCAGACCTGCGCCGAGTACGACACCGATCCGCGTAACAACAAATAACTACGCGTCACAAGCTGAGAGCTACGAAAGCCCGACTATTGGTCGGGCTTTTTTATGGCGGCTAATGCTTATTTAATTGCGCGAATTATTTGGGGGAAATGTGAGGGTAGTCAAAACGCGAGGTCAATGAGAGACAATTCTGTTCAACAGGGAATTATCCTGCCGCCAAATGTTGCCGTATACTCAATGCATAAACAAAACTAACCGCAAGTTACCAGTCTTACCGGCTCTCAGCCATTGCTGAAGCCCAGGTCCTACACATTGAGGAAGCGTTCATGGAAAAGAAACATATCTATCTGTTCTGCTCGGCTGGCATGTCCACTTCATTACTGGTCTCCAAAATGCGCGCCCAGGCGGAAAAGTATGAAGTCCCGGTAATTATTGAAGCGTATCCTGAAACGCTGGCCGGTGAAAAAGGACCGGAAGCTGATGTTGTATTATTAGGACCCCAAATCGCTTATATGCTGCCGGAAATTCAACGTCTGCTGCCAAACAAGCCGGTAGAGGTCATTGATTCCATTCTGTACGGTAAAGTCGATGGTTTAGGTGTATTGAAGGCGGCCGTCGCGGCCATTAAGAAAGCTGCAGCACAATAATTTTATTTTTTAAACTCGCGATATGTTGGCGTCTGGTCGTTAATTAATACTAGCCGCCACTATATTCAACAGTTTATTTTCCCGTCAAAGAGTAATTTCATACATCATCGCCGTAATATTTTATTGCGGCTTTTAAGGGTATTGACTATGAGTAAAGTGATCGATTCGCTTGAAAAGGTACTCCTTCCTTTTGCAGTTAAAATAGGAAAGCAACCGCACATTAATGCGATTAAAAACGGCTTTATTAAATTAATGCCGCTGACCCTCGCCGGGGCCATGTTCGTATTAATCAACAACGTTTTTCTGAGCTTTGGTGAAGGTTCTTTCTTTTATTCAATGGGGATTCGCCTGGATGCCTCCACCATTGAAACCTTAAACGGCTTTAAAGCCATCGGCGGTAATGTTTACAACGGTACGTTGGGCATTATGTCGCTGATGGCGCCGTTCTTTATCGGCGCCGCGCTGGCCGAAGAGCGTAAAGTCGACCCTATGGCAGCTGGTCTGCTGGCGGTCGCCGCCTTTATGACCGTCACGCCTTATAGCGTGGGTGAAGCCTATGCCGTCGGCGCCAACTGGCTCGGCGGGCAGAACATCATCTCCGGGATGATTATCGGCCTGGTGGTGGCGGAACTGTTCACCTTTGTCATTCGCCGCAACTGGGTCATCAAACTGCCGGATAGCGTGCCGTCATCGGTATCGCGCTCCTTCTCGGCGCTGATCCCGGGCTTCCTGATTTTGTCGGTCTTCGGCATTATTTCGTGGATTCTGTCAAACTACGGCAGCAACTTCCATCAGATCATCATGGACTCCATCTCCACGCCGCTGGCGGCGATGGGCAGCGTCGTTGGCTGGGCGTACGTTATCTTTAACTCCCTGCTGTGGTTCTTCGGGGTGCACGGTTCGCTGGCGCTGACGGCGCTGGATAACGGCATTATGACGCCGTGGGCGCTGGAAAACATCGCGCTGTATAACCAGTATGGCTCTGTCGACGCGGCCATTGAAGCCGGAAAACAGTTCCACTTCTGGGCGAAGCCGATGCTCGACTCCTACATCCTGCTGGGTGGTTCCGGTGCGACGCTGGGTCTGATTATCGCCATCTTCATCGCTTCTCGCCGCGCCGATCATCGTCAGGTGGCTAAACTGGCGCTGCCGTCAGGCATCTTCCAGATTAACGAACCGATTCTGTTCGGCCTGCCGATCATCATGAACCCGGTCATGTTCATCCCGTTCGTGCTGGTACAACCGATTCTGGCCGCGATTACGCTGGCCGCTTACAGCCTGGGCATTATCCCACCAGTGACCAACCTGGCGCCGTGGACGATGCCAACCGGTTTGGGGGCCTTCTTTAACAGTAACGGTAGCGTTGCTGCCCTGTTGGTCGCGCTCTTCAACCTTTGTGTCGCTACTGCCGTGTACCTGCCGTTCGTCATCCTGTCGAACAAAGCGCAGAGCACCATCGAGCAGGAAGAAAGCGAAGAAGATATTGCTAACGCACTGAAATTCTGATGTCGAGCGGTACGGGCTCTCCCCGTACCGCCTGAGAAACGAGGGAAATATTATGTTTGATCTGGATAACATCGACGCGGTAGAAACCCCGGAAAATGACCTCGAAGAGGTGGTGATGGGGCTGATTATCAACTCCGGACAGGCGCGTAGCCTGGCCTATGCGGCGCTGAAGCAGGCGAAGCAGGGAGATTTTGCCGCCGCGAAATCGATGATGGAGCAATCGCGAATGGCGCTGAGTGAAGCGCATCGCGTCCAGACCCAGCTTATTGAAAGCGATGAAGGCGAGGGCAAGATGAAGGTGAGTCTGGTGCTGGTTCATGCGCAGGATCATCTGATGACCTCAATGCTGGCCCGTGAACTGGTGGCCGAATTGATCGAGCTGCACGAGAAGGTACAATAGGCTATCCGAACGATGAGGCAGCCGAAGATGATGACCACAGAGATCAGTACCGCCAGGGAACAACAGCTCTTCAACGGGAAAAACTTTCATGTGGTCATCTATAACAAAACGGAGAGCGTGAGCGGGCTTCACCAGCATGATTACTACGAGTTCACTATCGTTTTAACCGGGCGCTATTATCAGGAAATTAATGGCAAACGGGTGCTGCTGGAGCGCGGGGATTTTGTCTTTATCCCAATGGGGTCGCACCATCAGAGCTTTTATGAATTTGGTGCGACGCGCATTCTTAACGTTGGCATCAGCAGACGCTTCTTTGAGAAACATTATCTGCCGCTGCTGCCGTTCGGGCTGGTCGCCTCTCAGGTCTATGCGGTGCAAAGCGCCTTTCTCAGCTATATCGAGTCGGTTATTGCTTCACTAAATTTTCGCGAGACTGAATTTGACGAATTTATTGAACTGGTCTCGTTTTACACCATTAACCGCTTACGTCATTATCGTGAAGAGCCCGTTGAAGATGTGATCCCTCACTGGCTGAAAAATACCGTAGAGGATATGCACGATAAAAATAAATTTGGCGAAAGCGCGCTGGAAAATATGGTGCAATTGTCCGGGAAAACGCAAGAATATTTAACCCGGGCGACCCAGCGCTATTATGGTAAGACGCCGATGCAGATCATTAATGATATCCGCATCAATTTCGCGAAAAAACAGCTGGAAATCACCAACTATTCGGTCACTGATATTGCGTATGAATCAGGATATAGCAGCCCAAGTCTGTTTATTAAAACGTTCAAAAGGCTGACCTCATTTACGCCAAGCAGTTATCGCAAACAACTGACCAATATTAATTAACTCGCAGCGGTATTTACCGCGCGGTTTATTCATTCAAGTTAACTGTCCGCATTTATGCGGAGAGCGGTCTACGTCTACGCGTAGCGCCTAAGGGAGAGAGATATGAGCCAGAAATTAAAAGTCGTGACTATTGGCGGCGGCAGCAGCTATACCCCGGAATTACTGGAAGGTTTCCTCAAACGCTATCACGAGCTGCCGGTAACGGAACTGTGGCTGGTGGACGTGGAAGAAGGGCAGGAAAAGCTCGATATCATCCATGCGCTGTGCCAGCGGATGGTGGAAAAAGCCGGCGTGCCGATGAAAGTCTACAAAACTCTCGATCGCCGCGCGGCGCTGGAAGGGGCGGATTTCGTCACCACGCAGCTGCGCGTAGGCCAGCTGAAAGCGCGTGAAAAAGATGAACGTATCCCGCTAAGCCATGGCTATCTTGGCCAGGAAACCAACGGTGCGGGCGGTCTGTTTAAAGGTCTGCGTACCATCCCGGTGATTTTCGATATCGTCAAAGATGTGCAGGAAATTTGCCCCGATGCGTGGATCATTAACTTTACCAACCCGGCGGGTATGGTCACCGAGGCGGTATACCGCCATACCAATTTCAAACGCTTTATCGGCGTGTGCAACATTCCAATCGGTATGAAGATGTTTATTACCGATGTGCTGCAACTGAGTCCGAGCGATGAGTTGAATATCGATCTGTTCGGTCTCAACCACCTGGTGTTCGTTCGCGATGTGCTGGTCAATGGCGTGTCGCGCTTCGATGAACTGCTGGACGGCGTGGCTTCTGGCCGTCTGACCGCGAACTCGGTGAAAAATATCTTCGACCTGCCGTTTAGCGAAGGGCTGATTCGCTCACTGCGCCTGATCCCATGCTCATATCTGCTTTATTACTTCAAGCCGAAAGAGATGCTGGCGATTGAGATGGGCGAATACTACAAAGGCGGCGCGCGCGCTCAGGTCGTACAGAAGGTTGAAAAGCAGCTGTTCGAACTGTACAAAAATCCGGATCTGAACATTAAGCCGAAGGAGCTTGAGCAGCGCGGCGGCGCTTACTACTCTGATGCCGCCTGCGAGGTGATTAACGCCATCTACAATGATAAGCAGACCGAGCACTATGTGAATATTCCGCACCATGGCCATGTTGATAATATTCCGGCCGACTGGGCGGTAGAAATGACCTGTACGCTGGGCCGCGACGGTGCGAAACCCACGCCGCGAATCACGCATTTTGATGAAAAAGTGCTGGGGCTGATTTATACCATCAAAGGCTTTGAAGTGGCGGCCAGCCAGGCGGCAATGAGCGGTGAGCTCAATGATGTGCTGCTGGCGCTCAATTTAAGCCCGCTGATTCATTCGGATCGTGATGCCGAGCAGTTGGCGCGGGAGATGATCCTCGCCCATGAGAAGTGGCTGCCGAACTTTGCAGCGACTATCGAAAAACTGAAACAGTAACGGGAGCGGCCGATGGAACGCGTATTGATCGTTAACGCCGATGATTATGGCCTGAGCAAAGGGCAGAATTACGGCATTATCGAAGCCTGCAAGAATGGACTGGTGACATCGACTACGGCGTTGGTCAACGGCGCGGCTATCGGCCACGCCGCCCAATTAAGCCGTAGCCTGCCCGAGCTGGCGGTGGGCATGCACTTTGTGTTGACGCTGGGCGAGCCATTATCGGCGATGCCGGGGTTAACCCGCGACGGGCGGTTGGGCAAATGGATTTGGCAGATGGCGGAAGAGGACAGCCTGCCGCTGGATGAGATCGCCCACGAACTGGAGTGTCAGTACCGGCGTTTTATCGAACTGTTTGGTTGCGAACCAACGCATATCGACAGCCACCACCATGTGCATATGATCGCGCAGATCTATCCCATTGTCGCCGCCTTTGCGCGCGAAAAGGGCGTCGCTTTGCGTATCGATCGTCAGGTGGCGGCGCTGAATGGCCTCGACCAGGATGCGGCGCGCAGTAGCGATGGCTTCAGCAGCGAATTTTACGGTGAAGCGGTTTCACAAGCGCTGTTCCTGCAGACGCTGGATGCGTCGATTGAACGGCAGGAAAACTCGCTGGAAGTGATGTGTCATCCGGCATTTGTTGATAACACCATTATGGGCAGCGCTTACTGCTATCCGCGGCTGACCGAACTGGACGTGCTGACGTCCGGCGAACTGAAATACGCTATTGCGGAACGTGGCTATCGGCTCGGAAACTATCGCGACGTATAAAGAGAGGAAAGCCCGGCAGCCATGAACTGCCGGGCTTTTTATTATGCGGGTATGGCCGCAACTTTACTGCTTCTTGACCAGACGCGATGCGCGGCCAGTAGCGTCAGCAGCTTATCGACGCTAAGCGTATTAATCGCGTCGCATTCGATAACCCCTTCTTCACCCGTTGCGGGCACCTGTAGCAGCGAACTAAACTGCCGCGCATCGCCCGCCAGTAAAATGGGCTTCAGATGCTTATAGGCTTCCAGCAGATAGTAGCGGGCATCGCCGTTATCGCTGATGCTGGTCAGGTCGCCGCCGGGAACGATAACCGCGTCAACCGTCAACGACGGCGAGCCGGCGAAGGTTCCGGCGATCGGTAGCTGCGATCCATCATCGGCGCTGACTTCGCCCATACGCGAATAGAGCAGTTTGCTGTGAACGCCTCTGGCCTGTAGCGCCTGTAGCAGGTTGAGTACATCCTGTGCGCAGGTCTTCTCGTTGAGTAATACCGCGACAATTCGTCCTTTTACGTCGCCATCGCCATCGGCGTAAAGGCTGAGGGTCGGGTCTTTCTCCACGCCGTTAACCGGCGCTGGCGGCGCTATATTCCGCTGCTCATCGCTGAGTTCGATACCGAGATTGTTGGCTACCGCTTCCGCCAGCCCGATATCAATATGCGCCAGATGATCGACCACCCGCTCACGGATCCAGACTCTGACCACTTTGCTCAGCTCAAAACTAAAGCCGCCGATAATGTGCTGCTGCTCAATCGGCGTCTGGCTGAGCCAGAACAGGCGAGGCTGGGCGTAGTACTCGCCGAAGGAGGGGCTACGGTTACGGATTTTCTCGCCATCAACGCGTTCCGCCAACGATTCAAAGCCGCCGCGTTTCGGCGCCGGCGGCGTTTCACGAGGCCAGTTATCGTTGATAGAGTTGGGTTCATAGTTTGCCGGATTGGTATCAATCTCCATTCGGTGCATGCCGTCACGCTGGAAATTATGATACGGGCAGGTAGGGCGGTTAATCGGAATTTCGTGGAAATTTGGCCCGCCGAGGCGGCTAATTTGCGTATCGGTATAGGAGAAGAGTCGCCCTTGTAACAGCGGATCGTTACTAAAATCGATACCCGGCACAATATGACCCGGATGGAATGCCGCCTGTTCGTTCTCAGCGAAGAAGTTATCGGGGTTACGGTTAAGCACCATTTTGCCGACTCGTTGAACGGGCACCAGCGCTTCCGGAATGAGCTTGGTCGGATCCAGCAGATCGAAGTCGAAATTGAACTCGTTTTCCTCCGGAATTAACTGCAGGCCGAGCTCGAATTCCGGATAATCGCCAGCCTCGATGGCTTCCCACAGATCGCGGCGATGGAAGTCCGGATCGCGGCCTGTTAATTTCTGCGCCTCATCCCACACCAGTGATGCTTTACCGGCCACCGGCTTCCAGTGGAAGCGCACAAAGGTGGCTTTGCCTTCAGCGTTGATCAGGCGGAAGGTATGAATACCGAAGCCTTCCATCGTGCGATAGCTGCGCGGCAAGCCGCGGTCGGACATGGCCCACATCACGTTATGCAATGTTTCCGGCTGCAGCGAAACATAGTCCCAGAAGGTGTCATGGGCGCTTTGTCCCTGCGGAATTGCCCAGTGCGGTTCGGGTTTCACCGCATGGACAAAGTCAGGAAATTTAATCGCATCCTGGATAAAGAAAATAGGCGTGTTATTGCCCACCAGGTCGAAAATACCCTCTTCGGTATAGAATTTGGTGGCGAAGCCGCGGATATCACGCACGGTATCGGCCGAGCCCGCGCCGCCCTGAACGGTGGAGAAGCGGACAAAAACAGGGGTGATTTTTTCCGGCGCGGACAGAAAATCGGCTTTGGTAATTTCTTTCAGGCTTTTGTAAGGCTGGAAATAGCCGTGCGCGGCGGAACCGCGAGCATGAACGATACGCTCGGGAATGCGTTCATGGTCAAAGTGGGTAATTTTCTCACGTAAGATAAAATCTTCCAGCAACGTTGGTCCGCGGTTGCCGGCGCGTAACGAGTTTTGATCGTCGGCGATGCGTACCCCCTGATTGGTGGTCAGCGGGAAGTTTTCGCCGCCTTTACGCTGCGGCTCAAGCGTATCTAATTTTATGCTGTGAGTATCCGGCGCTTTCAGGCTGCCGGGCGCCGTCGGCTCCTCCCCGGGCGCGGTTGGCTGGGGAGTAGGGCGCCACTCGCGGTCTTCTGGCGCCAGTGAATCGAGGCCCGGTTTTGCTTCATCGCTATCGTGTACCGGAGCCTGTCGGCTGTGTGGGTCGTGGTGCTTATCTGACATCTGCTCGTCTCCTGCTTTCATTGCTAAAAGTGGTCGTTGCTAAACCAAAACCCTTCTAACTATAGAACATTGTGCTGAGGATGCTGCTCTGGCAGGAATAGAGTTATCCTAAAATGCGCATCGTGCCAGGAGGGGCGACGAAAAGGGGGGCAATCGGCTATGATAGGGGTTTATGTTCCCGCTTTGCTTAGTGAATCCATCTGTTATGAAATCATTGCGCCAACAAAATCGCCCTATCATTAGCTACGTGCCGCGCGTCGAGCCTGCGCCGCCGGATCATGCCGTTAAAATGGACCATTTTCGCGATGTCTGGATATTGCGGGGCAAATATGTCGCCTTTGTACTGATGGGCGAGCGTTTCCGCCGCTCGCCGGCGTTCACCGTGCCGGAATCGGCGCAGCGCTGGGCTAATCAGATACGCCAGGAAGGTGAAATAGAGGCATGACCTCGTGGGTAAAAAAAAGCCGCTGAAATTCAGCGGCTTTTTTGTGGCTGTTAACGTTAGCGATGCGCCAGTTCGGCGTCTTCTTCGCTATCGAGGATGGCTTTATCCGTCTGGCGCAGCCACTGACTGGTCAGCGTGCCGGCGGTCATTGAACCGTTAACGTTGAGGGCTGTACGGCCCATATCAATCAGTGGCTCGACGGAAATCAGCAGTGCGACCAGCGTGACCGGCAGACCCATCGCCGGCAGCACGATCAAGGCCGCGAAGGTGGCGCCGCCGCCAACGCCGGCTACGCCCGCGGAGCTCACGGTGACGATACCCACGAGGGTGGCAATCCACATTGGATCCAACGGGTTGATGCCAACGGTCGGGGCTACCATTACCGCCAGCATTGCCGGATAGATACCGGCGCAGCCGTTCTGACCAATCGTCGCGCCGAATGAGGCGGAGAAGCTGGCAATGGATTCCGGTACGCCCAGACGGCGCGTCTGCGCTTCCACGTTCAGCGGAATAGAAGCCGCGCTGGAACGGCTGGTGAAGGCGAAGGTAATCACCGGCCAGACTTTACGGAAATACTTCAGCGGACTGACGCCATTGACGGCTAACAGCAGACCGTGCACCACAAACATGATGCCCAGCGCGATGTAAGAAGCCACTACAAAACCGCCGAGCTTGATGATGTCGTGCAGGTTGGAACCGGCAACCACTTTGGTCATCAGCGCCAGCACGCCGTACGGAGTTAACTGCATCACCAGACGCACCAGCTTCATCACCCAGCCCTGCAGCGTGTCGATGGCGGTCAGGACGCGTTGGCCTTTCTCCACATCGTCTTTCAGCAGCTTCAGCGCCGCGACGCCAAGGAACGCCGAGAAGATAACGATACTGATGATCGAGGTCGGGTTCGCGCCGGTCAGATCGGCAAACGGGTTTTTCGGCACAAACGACAGGATCAGCTGCGGAACGCTCAGATCTGATACTTTACCGACATAGTTGCTCTGGATGGCGTTCAGACGGGCGGTTTCCGCGCTGCCCTGCACCAGGCCTTCAGCGGTGAGGCCAAACAGGTTGGTCACCAGTACGCCGACCAGCGCGGCGATAAGGGTGGTGAACAACAGCGTACCGATGCTCAGGAAACTGATTTTACCCAGCTGAGAGGCATTGTGCAGGCGCGCCACCGCGCTCAAAATGGAGGCGAAGACCAGCGGCATAACGATCATCTGCAGCAGTTGCACATAGCCGTTACCGACGATATTGAACCACTGAATAGAATCTTTCAGAACCTGGCTGTCGGAGCCGTAAACCAGCTGCAGGCCGAGACCAAAGATAACGCCGATAACGAGACCGACCAGTACTTTTTTAGCGAGGCTCCACTGTTTGTGGCGGGTTTGAGCCAGCGCAAACAGTAAAACCGCGAACACGACAACGTTCGCTATTAATGGAAAATTCATCCCCGTTCTCCTGATATCTTGTTACCTGGGTTGGTCTGAAACCAACTCTTATGGCGCCAAGAGTAGCAGAAGGCCTTATGGCTTTCTTATACTCAAATGGAATGGGTTATAACCAAAAAAACATTTAGCGTATTTATCGTTCAGCCTGATGGTTAATAAAGCGATTAAAGGTTATTTGCAGCGAATTAATCATATTGGATGACCAGCGCACGGCGCTATTTTCGGCCATGCTTTGCGGCATCCAGACGGCGTAAATGAACAGCGCCATGCACAGCGCGCGCTCGAGCTGATTGCCTTTGCGCGGCGCGAGGATCGGTAGGCGGAACCGCCAGCGGCAGGGCCACAGCAGCGGTACGCCGGCCGGGGTGAGCATATCGGCGAGTATATGACTGAGGTAGCCGAGTACTAAACCCTGCAGCGCATCGGCCGGGATAATCCAGCTCTCCGGCACTTTAAGATAGAACAGCGCCAGCGCGCCGAATACCGCCAGCAGGCTGTGGGTAAAACCGCGATGGCCGAAGGCGCGGGCTACCGGTTTGGAAACCCAGCTTAAACGTTGGCCGAGGAAAGATTTCGGATGGTCGATATCGGGCAGCAGGCAGGTCAGCACGGCGGAAGGAACGATATGCCACCAGTCCCCCTGCGCCAGCACGGGGGTTAATTCTGCATTTTTTGCAAATACCGCACAGGCGATAGAAAAGAAGAGGTGGCCTTCCGCCGTCATGATAAAAACCCTTAACTGTCAATTCATACAGTATAGGGTTTTTATACAGTATACGGAAGAGGTGACGGTGTAACTCTTTGTCACAAGGTTGACACATTTTGACGACGCCAATGTCAGCGCACGCCGCTTAGCCGCGCAGGTCTGCTACCGTCAGCTGCTGCAGAGACGTCAGTTTCACATCGGCCAGTACAAAACGCGGATCGCGGCTGTTTTCTGCTTCCGGAACGACAATTGAGCGCATTCGCGCCGCTTTGCTGGCGATCATGCCGTTAACAGAATCCTCCAGCGCCACGCAAGACATCGGTGCGATGCCAAGCTTAGCGGCGCAATCGAGATAGACCTGGGGGTGAGGTTTGCTGTATGGCAGATGTTCGGCGGAAGCCAGCGCGTCAAACTGGTCGCATAGTTCAAACATTTCCAGCACTTTTTCCAGCATATGCAGCGGCGACGCCGAAGCGAGACCGATTTTTAGTCCCTGGGCTTTACACAGCGCCACGGCTTCACGCACGCCGGGCAGCAACGGCCGCGACTCCTCGACCAGTTGAATGGCGCGGCGGATAATGCTGGCGGTTACCTCTGCGCGGTCCGGGCCGCGCCAGGGCTGTTGCGCAAACCACAAATCGACCACCAGGTCGATGCGCAGCCCCAGCAGGTCCGGCAATTCATCACGGCGGCTAATATCCACTCCGAGGCTGTCCAGTACCTCCAGCTCTGCGCGGTCCCATAGCGGCTCTGAATCGATAAGCAGGCCATCCATATCGAAAATAGCGGCAAGAATCTGACGCTTCGCTGACATAAGTTCCTCTCCATTGGCGTAAGTAGATAACGAAATTGTCCATATGGTATATCATACCGCGCTGAAGCAGGCGAAATTCGCTGACGAAGATAGACTTATACCTGACTCTATGGCGGCATGGAGAGTCTGGCGTTTTAAACAAGGGGAACTCATGACGTATCAACAAGCTGGACGCATTGCGGTCATTAAACGCATTTTGGGATGGGTCATCTTCATTCCAGCCGTGCTGTCTACGCTGATTTCCGTACTGAAATTTATGTACGAGCATAGCGAAAAGAAACCGGGTATTGATGCGGTGATGATGGATTTCGCCCACCTGATGATTGAGATGGTGCGTTTTAATACGCCGTTCCTGAATTTCTTCTGGTACAACTCGCCGCTGCCGGAGTTCAAACATGCGTTGAACATCGGTTTCTGGATTATCTACGCGCTGGTGTTTGTTGGCATGGCGTTGCAGGCTTCCGGCGCGCGGATGGGCCGCCAGGCGAAGTTTCTACGCGAAGGGGTGGAAGATCGGTTGATTCTGGAACAGGCTAAAGGAGCGGAAGGTCTGTCTCGTGAACAGCTTGCCGAACGTATTGTCGTACCGCGTCATACCATCCTGAAGCAGTATTTTACGCTTTACGTGCTGCCGATTGTGGTGATTGTGATTGGCTATGTTTTCTTCTCACTGCTTGGCTTCCTGTAAATAGACAAACGGCCCGGGTAACCGGGCCATTTATCATTCGGCAGGCAGCGCTCGCGGCTTGCCTTCATTGTCTACCGCCACATAAATAAACAGGGCTTCCGTTGCCTTATAACGCTGGCCCAGCGGTTCCGTCGATACTTTTTTCACCCATACCTCAATATTAATGGTGATTGAGGTGTTACCGCGTTTTACGCAGCGGGCATAGCAGCACACGACATCGCCAACGGCGACCGGGCGTAAAAAAGTCATACCATCAACACGGACGGTCACAACGCGGCCGCGGGCAATCTCTTTGGCCATAATCGCGCCGCCGATATCCATCTGCGACATCAGCCAGCCGCCAAAAATATCACCGTTCGCGTTGGTATCCGCCGGCATGGCCAGGGTACGTAAAACCAATTCGCCCTTCGGGGCGAGATCTGTTGTTGTCATTCTATACTCTGTACTAGTCAAAGAAGATCAGGCGCGATGCTACTATGAAAACGGCGCAGAGAGAATAGGGGAATACGCCTGTCGATACGGTTAAAACGGGGTTTTGGCAAAGCTCGGGACGCGAGTTGATAATAGAAGGCGGTACGCGCCGGCCAGCGCGTACCGTTGAGAGGCATTAGTGCTTATCGTCCTGCGGCATGTGGCGGTAGATATAAACGCCGCTCAACAGGGTAAAGACCAGGGTCAATGCTGTTAAACCGAATACTTTGAAGTTGACCCAGATATTCTGCGGCAGCCAGAACGCGATGTAGATATTGGCCAGCCCGCAGAGAATAAAGAACAGCGCCCAGGCCAGATTCAGCCGCGACCAAACCTGCTGCGGTAGCGTCAGCTCTTTACCAAGCATGCGTTGGATCAGCGGCTTTTTCATTACCCACTGGCTGAATAGCAGAGCGCCGGCAAACAGGGCGTAGATGACGGTCACTTTCCACTTAATAAATTCATCGTTGTGGAAGAAGATAGTCAGACCGCCGAATACGGCGACCAGCACAAAAGTGATCAGCGCCATCTTTTCAACTTTACGATAGCGCACCCAGCTATAAATGAGGACCACCGCGGTGGCGACGATCAGCGCGGTGGTTGCGGCGTAGATATCGTAAATCTTATAAAAAGCGAAGAAGACTACGAGCGGTAAAAAATCGAGAAACTGCTTCATACATCAATTCCGTCGTTCAGGAAGGGCCGGAATGCCCGGCCCTGATTAAAGTTAGTTGCGAATAAGCATATACAAGCGGAACAAATAGATCAGCAACAGCGCAGAGAACAGATTGCTGATGGTATTAATGACCACGGCGGCGACGTTTGGCGAAAGCGTTGCAAAGCTTGAAGCAAGCAGCAGCAGCGCCGTTTTTGCCAGCAGCCAGCCGAGTACCGCTGGCGCCACCAGGCGCATATTAGCCCACGCCAGACGCATACTGCCGCGCATTGCGCTAAAGATGCCGATTTTATCCTGCACCAGCATCACCGGCGCGAACGCCAGGACAATCGCCAGCAGCACGCCCGGCACCAGCACCAGCATCATCCCCATCTGTACCACGAAGGTGGTGAACAGGATAAGCAGCAACAACTTCGGCAGAACCGCCGCCGCCGCGCCGATTGCCCGCAGCGCGCTGACGCGATGCCCGGCGGAGATCAGCTGGATCAGCAACAGTACGCCGCCGACGAGGATGGCATTCCCCACCAGCCCCGAGAAGGTTGAGGCTGCCGACGCGCGCAGCAAGATCTGCTGCTGTTCCGGCGTCATGTTCTGCACCAGCTCAAACAAGCCGGCGCTGCCCGCCAGGTTATCGCCTTCGCTGAGGATCGATAACTGCTCGTCACTGGGCGAAAAGGCATGACCAATGACTACCGTGATGAACGCGCATAACAACGCAATCAGCAGAATAGTAACGAACTGATTACGAAAAAAATTCCCCGTGTCACGGTAGACGGACTTCGCCGTGATAGACATGCATTCTCCTTGAGTCTTGCAGGTGTTTTAACTAGCCGGGGATTGTACCGCAAAACGTGGTTGGGTAGCAGTCTCTGCCGCTGTCACGGTAAGTATATCTTTGTAAAGAGTTCCCAGCGGCGGCAAGCCGTAGCGGGCACGGGCGCGATCGCACGCTTCGTTGAGTTCGCCGCCTTCGCCTGACATAGCAAACTCGCGGCAGGGGGAAGGCCGCTGATGATAGATGGTGCAGTGCACCGATTCGCCGATTTCGCCGCTTAAGGCTGTGCAGCGGCTTTGCCGCTGATTGGTGCCGCTCATGCAGCGCAGAAAAGGGGTAAGGGGTTCGGTGAGCTGCGTAGGTACCACGCCGCCGGCGTCGTCGGCTTCAGCCCAATAGAAGGAGACTCGAAAATACGCACAACAGGCACCGCACGTCATGCACGGGTTGATTTCACTCATAATTACACCTGAAAAAAACGCATCAACACAAATTGTCGGCAATTAAATTAGCTATCCGCACGATCGGCGACAAGAGGGGGAAGCAAAAATTTTTCTCACGGGTAAAAATTGATGTAAAGACAAATCAGAACGTTACTGAGTGCTGCAAAAATTAATCTGGATCAATAAATGTTAAATCTAATGGCCTGGTGTGATCTAAAACAGATCAAAACTAACTCATTGTAGGTATATTTGCTGCCGCTGATAAAAACCATAATGGGGACATGGATATGAAGAAAATTGCAGCGGCGGCATTGATCTTAGGTACGCTTTCTGGTGGTAGCGCCTGGGCGCATGAAGCGGGGGAGTTTTTTATTCGCGCGGGTTCGGCGACGGTTCGCCCGACTGAGGGTTCTGACAACGTACTGGGTAGTCTCGGCGGTTTTAACGTCAGTAATAACACCCAGTTAGGTTTAACCTTTACCTATATGGCGACCGACAATATCGGTATCGAACTGCTGGCGGCAACGCCGTTCCGCCACAAGGTCGGTACCGGGCCGACCGGCACCATCGCTACCGTACACCAGTTGCCGCCGACGCTGATGGCGCAGTGGTACTTTGGCGATGCGCAAAGCAAAGTGCGCCCGTATGTCGGCGCCGGTATTAACTATACAACCTTCTTTAACAATGATTTCAACGATACCGGTAAGGACGCCGGGCTTTCCGACCTGAGCCTGAAGGATTCATGGGGCGCGGCAGGACAGGTTGGCCTGGATTATCTGATTGACCGCAATTGGCTGCTGAACATGTCAGTGTGGTACATGGATATCGACACCGACGTGAAATTTAAAGCTAACGGAGAGAATCAGACCGTCAGTACCCGCCTGGATCCGTGGGTGTTTATGTTCTCTGCCGGTTATCGGTTCTAATGGTTTAAAAAAACTGGCCGTTCGCGGCCAGTTTTATCCTCTTCAGACCAGCCGATGAGCGTGCAGTTTGGCGCTTTCCATAATGCTATCCATTATCACCTGCACGCGATGCGGCAACACGCCTCGTTGACGATAAATCAACCACGCCTGCATATTCACGCCGCGTTCTCGTGGCAGACAGGGCTGTAGCGTACCCGCTTCTAATTCCGCCGCGACGGAGTAAAAAGGGGCATATACGATGCCCAGGCCCTGCTTGGCAAGCTCGATAGCCGGCAAAATGTTATCGCATACGCTGGAACCGTTGACCTCTACCTGAATACTCTCACCCGCGGCGTTATAGCAATGCCAACTGTTGCGGATCCCGCCCAACGTACGCAAAGTGATACAGCGGTGCTGCGCAAGCTCATCAACATCGTGCAGAGGCGACTGCACAATATAATCCGCGCAGGCAAACAGCCCCATGCGAAAGCGAGTGAGTGGCCTTGCGATCAGGCTTTCGTCCTGCGGTTGGAAAAAGCTAATCAGCAGATCGCAATCGCTATCGAAAAGCGTCCCGTGTTTCTGTTCGCGCTCGTCGGGATTGCGGGTGAGAATATTGACGGTTAATTCCGGCGCCGAACGTAGCACCGGCGGCAAAAGGTATCGGGCAAGGAAAGCCTGAATGCCGATCGGCGCGCCGAGCGTCACCATGCCGTTGAGGCTGCGTTTCCAGGTACCGGACATATCAAGCAGATCATTATGCTTATCCAGCAGAATATCCGCCCGGCGCAGGAACTGCTCGCCAAACTCGCTCAGGATTAACGCCCGTGGATGGCGGATAAAGATCTCCAACCCCAGGCGCCGTTCCAGCGCATTCAGCGCCCGCGACACATTCGACTGCGGCATGTCCAGTAGTTGGGCGGCTTTGCTCACGCTTGCCGTTTCGGCAATCATGCGAACGATGCGGAGTTCGTCAATGCGCAGGTCTTTTTCTTTCACAAGGTTGGTTCTTTTGGTTTGCTATATCAAAAATGATATACATCTTTGCCGTCATTGTCATATGACTTCTGGCGAGTAGCTGGGTATTATTTGCGTGGATTATTTATTACAGCCGAAAAATATAGAGAAATAATTCGATGAAAATAACAACAATGGCTGCGTTATCTGCAATGTTGCTGCTGGCGGCGTGCGCTTCCAGCAAAACCGAAAAAGAAAAAAAGATTGAATATGACGATATTATCAGAGGGCTATCGGTTTCAGGGGAAGATATTTTATACCGGAAAGATAAAAGTACTGATTTTTACCGTTGTCAATATTTGGTCTATCAGTCGGAAAATGATTATTCTCGGCACAGCCCCATTATTACACTGAGTGGCATTGCTAATTATAAAACAGCGTAGTTAGTACGGTTTACCTTTTTTATTACCAGGTGTTATTATGTTTCTCGACTACTTCGCCTTAGGCGTGTTAATTGCCGTGTTTTTAATTTTATTTTACGGCATTATTATTATTCATGATATTCCCTATTTATTGGCCAAGAAACGCCAGCATCCTCACCAGGATGCAATTCATGTCGCCGGCTGGGTGAGCCTGTTTACCCTGCATGCGATTTGGCCGCTGTTATGGATCTGGGCCACGCTGTATCGCCCCGAGCGCGGGTGGGGAATGGCGCATAAAGGCGAAGATAATGCCGAAATGCATCAGCGAATCAGGCAACTTGAAAGCGAGCTCAAGCGTCTGCAGGAACAACAAATAACTGTTACGACAAACTCGTCAAATAAACGCTGAGGCCAATGTATGGATTTACTCATTATTCTTAGCTATGTGGCGTTGGCCTATGGCGTATTTAAAATTTTCCGCATCCCGGTTAATAAATGGACGGTGCCAACGGCAGTCCTTGGTGGGGTGTTTATTGTCGGTGCGTTAATTCTAACCATGAATTATAATCACCCGTATACCGACCGTGCGCAAAAAATAGCTTTGTCGATTCCGATTGTGCCGCAGGTGTCGGGGGCCATCGTAGAAGTTACCGATAAAACGAATGTGTTATTACGCAAAGGCGAGGTGCTGTTTCGTCTTGATGATAGCCGTTATCGCGCGCGATTGAATAAACTGGAGGCGGATCTCAGTGCCGCCGAAGCGGATATCAGAACCCGGAAAGCGGCATTAAGTGAATCCGCCGCCAACGTCCAGCGGATGACGGCGGAATATGAACGTGCCCGTCAGGATTATCAGCGCTATGCGAAAGGCGCGGCGATGCCGGTAAATCCTTTTTCCGAGCAGGATGTGAATCACGCCGAGCAGCAATATCAAGCGCAATCTGCGGCCCTGCGGGCGGCTAAAGCCCAGTATCAACAGGAGTTCGAAAGACTTTCGGCGCGTTTCAATGGCGAGGATGCGCAAATCGCCAGCCTGAAATCGCAGATTGCCGAGGCGCGTTATGACCTTGAACAGACGGTATTCCGCGCGCCCAGCGATGGTTATGTCACTCAGGTGCTGGCGCGTCCGGGAACCACGGCAGTTCGTCTGCCGTTCAAACCGGTGATGATTTTTATTCCGCAGCAGAAACGCCAGGTGGTGGCGGTATTTCGCCAGAACGCCATCCTGCGCCTGGAGCAGGGGGACGAGGCAGAGGTTGTGTTTAATGGCTTACCGGGGCAGGTGTATGCCGGCAAGGTCACAAAGGTACTGCCAACCATTCCCGACGGTAGTTACCAGGCGAGCGGCGCATTACAGGGTTTAAGCGCCACGCCCGGTCGGGAAGGGGTTTATGTGATGATTGACCTGGCGGCGAGCCGCGATCTTGCCCATTTACCGGATGGGGTCAGTGCCCAGGCGGCGGTGTATACCGACCATTTTGCCCACGTGTCGGTGATGCGTAAGGTGCTGTTACGGATGACCAGCTGGCTGCATTATCTGTATCTCGACCACTAAAAGCTGAAGTTGAGTCAAAAAAAAGCCCGCGATAAACGCGGGCAAAAATACTGGAAGCAATGTGAGCAATGTCGTACCGAATACCTGAGTTGTTCACTCAACTATTCGGTAATGAGAAAGATAATATTTCTCATTTAAGATATCAACCCCAGAGTTTGTGCGGAGGCGCATTTTTTTAATCAAGGGTGAAAACCGTGCGTTTCTGGCTGTTATCACGCGGCCATGCCGCAGCGACATCGCGGAGCGGCAGCGGCGTGGTGGCGATGGTAAAATGACCGGGAACCGCCGCCTGCAGCATCTCCCCGGTTGCCGCCAGTAGTTGCGGCATGGTCAGGCTGCCGATGCCGCTACCCATGAGCTGTAGCGGCGCGGCGCGAAGCACCGCGCCATTTAACGCGATATCCGCCCCGGCAAGGGAACCCACCTGCACATAACGTACCGGCTTATCGCCAGGGGTGTATTTCGCCAGCATAGGCAGCAGCAACTCTGCGCTGCGGCCCCACAAATAATCCACAACCACATCTATTTGCCCGGCGCTGGCGGCGGCAAACTGCGCGTTTAGCGTCTGCTCATCGGCGGTTAAATCAATACACTCATCGGCTGCGAGGGCAGCCAGCGCCTGCGTATTACGCCCGGTAGCAATGATTTTTTTTGCGCCGAGGTAGCGGGCAATTTGTACTGCCAACTGCCCGGCGCTGCCGGTGGCGCCGTTAATCAGTACCGTTTCTCCGGCCTGAAACTGCGCCCGTTTGACAAGCGCAGCCCAGGCAGACATGCCCGGATTGGCCATGGCCGCAGCGCTGATGTCATCAAGTGCATCCGGCAGCGGCAGGCAATTCTGCAGCGCGACCGGCGCGCGTTGCGCCATACTGCCGAACGGCGCACTGGGGAAAGCAAAATAGACGCGCTGACCGTCAGAGGTCATACCGACGCCATCGATACCGACGACAAACGGCAGCGTGCCGTCAAAACTATAATGACGTCCCGATGCCCGGCCCTTAACTACGTGGCTAATAGCGGCGGCGCGAACGTCGATCAGCGTGTATCCGGCTGCAGGCTGCGGTTCGGTAAAATCGGCCCATATCGGACCTTCGTTAAGATCAAACACCACGGCGGCTTTCATAACATTATCCCCTGATGATAATTATGTGTAATATGCACATATTCTTCAGGAGCACTATACGCGGTTAACTAATATATGCAAGATGCACATAATAATTACGACATCACCGACTTTCACGGCGCGCTGTTAGACATCATCAGCGTGATGAATCAACCGCTGCGTGATGAGCAAATATTGCAGGCGGCAGGGGTACAGCTTGAACAGATGCTGTTTCCACTACTGGTGGCGGTATGGCGCTATGGCCCGGTGGGGGTAGTTGAGCTGGCGGATCATTTAGGCCGCGATTACACCACCGTCAGCCGGCAGGTGAAAAAGCTAGAGGCTCAGGGCCTTGCCTGCAAGCAGGCCAATGCCAAAGACCGGCGGATTAGCGAGGTGACGCTTAGCGAAAAGGGGCAGCGGATGATCGACGCTATTGCCGTTGCGCGGCGGCGGTTAATGAATCAGGTGCTGGCTGGATGGTCAGAAGATGAGGTGCTGGCGCTGTTTCGCTTAACGCGAAAATACGCCAACAGCCTGCAGCGGAAATAGCCGCCCGGCGTGAGGCCGGGCGACAAAGGGTCAGGCGGTTTTGGTCGCTGCTTTCAAACTGTGCACGAAGGTTTTTAGCTCTGCGAGCATGTTTTGCGGCTGCTCAAGGTTACGCTCGATAATCTTGACGATGGCCGAGCCGGATATTGCCCCGGCGGCACCGGCGTCAATAGCGGCCGAAACCTGCTCCGGCGCCGAGATGCCAAAGCCCTGCAGCGGCGGCGCAGCGTTGTATTCCGCCAGTTTTTCAATCAGATGATGCAGCGGCAGCGCGGCGCGGTTTTCCGCGCCTGTCACGCCAGCGCGCGATAGCAGGTAGGTATAGCCGCGGCCATAGGAGGCAATCTGGCGCAGTAAATCGTCATCGGCATTTGGCGGGCAGATGAAAATCGGCGCAATGTTATGGCGCAGCGCTGCCTGACGGAACGGGGCGGACTCTTCGACCGGCACGTCGGCGACCAGAACCGAATCCACGCCGACACGCGCGCATTCGGCGTAGAACTCATCAGTGCCCGGGCTGAACACCAGGTTCGCGTACATCAAAAGGCCGATTGGGATTGTCGGATGCTTGTGGCGGATCGCCGCCAGCATTTCGAAGCACTGCGCCGGGGTGACGCCGGCGGCAAAAGCGCGCAATGTGGCACCCTGAATCGTCGGGCCGTCGGCCAGCGGGTCGGAGAAGGGGATCCCCAATTCCAGCGCATCGGCGCCGGCTTCAATCAGCGCATCGATGATTTTCAGCGACTGTTCCGGCCCCGGATCGCCGAGGGTGACGAAGGGAACAAAGGCGCCTTCCTGGCGGTTTTTTAACTGTGCAAATAGCGTCTCGTAACGTTCCATCAGATTTCCCCTCGCGCTTTCAAAATGTCGTGTACGGTGAAGATGTCTTTATCGCCGCGGCCAGACAGGTTAACCACCAGCAGCTGCTCTTTATCCGGATTCTCGCGCATCATCTTCAGCGCGTGCGCCAGAGCGTGCGACGACTCCAGCGCCGGAATAATGCCTTCATGGCGGGAGAGCGCTTTAAAGGCATCCAGCGCTTCGTTGTCGGTAATTGACACATACTCGGCGCGCCCGGTGCTGTTAAGGAACGCATGCTGCGGACCCACTGACGGGAAATCCAGCCCGGCGGAGATAGAATAAGATTCTTCGATCTGCCCGTCGGAAGTTTGCATCATCGGCGACTTCATGCCGAAGTAAATGCCGACGCGACCGTGCTTCAGCGGTGCGCCGTGCTCGCCGGTTTCGATACCGTGGCCGGCAGGCTCGACGCCAATCAGGCCAACGCGGGATTCATCAATGAAATCAGCGAACATGCCGATGGCGTTAGAACCACCGCCAACGCAGGCGATCACCGCGTCCGGCAGGCGTCCTTCTTTCTCAAGGATCTGCGCTTTGGTTTCTTCGCCGATCATGCGCTGGAATTCACGCACGATAGTCGGGAATGGATGCGGGCCAGCGGCAGTGCCGAGCATGTAGTGCGCCTTCTCGTAGCTGCCGGACCAGTCGCGCAGCGCTTCGTTACAGGCATCTTTCAGGGTGGCGGAACCGCTGTGCACTGGAATGACCTCCGCACCCATCAGGCGCATGCGGAAGACGTTCGGCGACTGGCGCTCGACGTCTTTGGCGCCCATATAGATGCGGCATTTCAGACCGAGCAGGGCGCTGGCCAGCGCCGAGGCGACGCCGTGTTGGCCGGCGCCGGTTTCGGCGATAATTTCCGTTTTGCCCATACGTTTGGCGAGTAGCGCCTGGCCCAGCACCTGGTTGGTTTTGTGCGCGCCGCCGTGGAGCAGATCTTCACGCTTGAGGTACAGCGTGGTGCGGGTGCCTTCGGTCAGATTGCGGCATTTGGTCAGCGCCGTCGGACGACCCGCGTAGTTTTTCAGCAGGTCGGTGAATTCAGCCTGAAATTCAGGATCTTTTTGCGCGCTGACGAAAGCTTCTTCCAGCTGGCGCAGGGCGGGCATCAGGATCTGCGGAACGTACATACCGCCGAATTCGCCGAAATACGGGTTCAGTAAAGTGCTCATTATTGCATTGCTCCTTAATATGCGCGCAGCGTCTGGAAAACGGCAGCCACCAGGCTTGCCTCTTTTATTCCCGGCTGCGACTCTACGCCTGAGTTGAAATCGAGTCCGGCACAGCCGCTTTTCGCGGCTTCTACGCAGTTATCGGCGCTAAGGCCGCCTGCCAGCATCACGTTACGCAGGTCCTGGCCCTGCAGCAGCGACCAGTCGAAACGTTGTCCGCTCCCGCCCTGACCGTTGTCAAAGACATATCTGGCCACATGGTTCAGGTTACGCGGCGGCAGCGTTTCGCCTACGCTCAGCGCCTTCCAGATTTGGATCTGCTCCGGCAGCGCCGCGCGCAGGGCATCAATCCAGGCCTGATCTTCGCTCCCATGAAGCTGTACCGCGGCGAGTTTCAATTTGGTCGCGCGGGTGACGACCTCTTCAATGGCTGCATCACGGAACACGCCAACGTAGCTAAGCGGCGCGGCGGCCATTACCGCCTGTGCCTGCTGGTCGTTAACGGCACGCGGCGAACTATCGACGAAAATCAGGCCGCCGTAGATGGCGCCCGCCTCCCAGGCGACTTGCGCATCCTGCGGACGAGTCAGGCCGCAGACCTTGTTCTCACCTAACAGCACGCGCTTCACCGCAGCGCTGAGGTCCTGTTGTTCCATCAGCGCCGAGCCAATCAGGAAGCCGTTGGCGAAGTGGCTAAGCTCGCGGACTTCGCCATAGGTATGGATTCCGGATTCGCTGATCACGGTGACATCCGGGCCGAGACGCGGCGCCAATTGCCGCGTGCGGTTCAGATCAATCGACATATCGCGCAGATCGCGGTTGTTAATGCCGACGACTTTGGCCTTCAGCGCAATCGCGCGCTCCAGCTCCTCTTCATTGCTGACCTCGGTCAGGACGCCCATATTGAGACTGTGGGCGACGGCGGCGAGCTGGCGATATTGATCGTCATCGAGCACCGAAAGCATCAGCAGGCAGGCATCGGCCTGGTAGTAACGCGCGAGATAAATCTGGTAAGGGTCGATGGTGAAGTCTTTACACAGAATCGGCTGCGGCGCGACTTTGCTGACGATCGGCAGAAAATCAAAGCTGCCCTGAAAATATTTCTCATCGCACAGTACCGAAATTGCCGAGGCGTAGTGCTTATAAACCCCGGCGATGGTCGCCGGGTCGAAATCTTCCCGAATCAGTCCCTTCGACGGCGACGCCTTTTTGCACTCGAGAATAAAAGCGGTGCGGGCGCCGGCCAGCGCATCGTAAAAATGGCGTTCGGACGGCACAATGTCATTCTGAAAACTGGCTAACGGTTGTTGTTGTTTGCGGGCTTCTACCCAAATCGCTTTGTCGGCAACGATTTTTGCTAAAACGGTCTGCATTATTTACCCTCTTGCCGCTAATGCGGTCACTCTGTCATAGGCCGCTCCGCTGTGCAGCACATCCAGTACCTGCCGGGCGTTGGCTTTCAGGTCTTCATGCCCGTGTAAACGCATCAACATGGCGACGTTGGCGGCCACGGCGGCTTCATGAGCGGCTTCACCTTTACCTTGTAGCAAGCGCGTGAGAATGTCACGGTTTTCTTCCGGCGTGCCGCCGGCCAGTTGCTCCTGATGATAAGGCGTCAGGCCGAAGTCGGCGGCGGTCAGCTGATAGCTCTGGATTTCGCCGTTATTGAGTTCGGCGACCACGGTCGGCGCATGCAACGAGACTTCGTCCATGCCGCCGCTGTGTACCACCGCGGCGCGTTGATAACCGAGTACGCGCAAGGTTTCTGCAATCGGCAACACCAGTTCCGGGCTGTAGACGCCAATCAACGCCAGCGGCGGGTGCGCCGGGTTGATAAGCGGCCCCAACACGTTAAACAGGGTGCGCGTTTTCAACTGCTGGCGGACCGGCATCGCGTGGCGGAAACCGGTGTGGTATTTCGGCGCGAACAGAAAGCAGACGCCCAGTTCATCCAACGCGGCGCGCGATTTATCGGCATTCATATCCAGGTTGATGCCAAACGCGGCCAGCAGGTCGGACGAACCTGATTTACTGGAGACGCTGCGGTTACCGTGTTTCGCCACTTTTAAACCGCAGGCGGCGGCGACAAAGGCGCTGGCGGTTGAGATATTGATACTGTTGCTGCCATCGCCGCCGGTACCGACGATATCGGCAAACTGATAATCCGGGCGCGGGAACGGCGCGGCGTTTTCCAGCAGCGCGGTAGCGGCGCCGGCAATTTCCTGTGGTTGTTCGCCGCGCACTTTCATGCTTACCAGCGCGGCGGCCAGCTGTTCCGGCTTCACTTCGCCGCGCACGACGGCGGAAAACAGCACGTGGCTCTCCTGCTGGCTCAGCGTCTCGGCCTGGTACAGTTTTTCCAGAATCGGCTGTACGACATTGGTCTGCTCCAGTTTCTGCAGCGCCCATGCCAGCGTTTGCTCCAGCAGTAGCGCTCCTTGGGTAGTCAGAATCGATTCCGGATGGAACTGGAAGCCGCAGACGCGATCGGCGTCGTGGCGAACCGCCATCACCATACCGTTGAAATTGGCGTTAATGGTGAGCCCGGCCGGAATATTGCTGCCGACAAGAGAATGGTAGCGGGCCACCGGCAGCGGGTTGGCGAGACCGGCGAACATCGCCTGGCCGTCATGCTCAATGCTTGACGCTTTGCCGTGAAGAATTTCTCCCGCCTGGCCGACATAGCCGCCGTAGGCTTCCACGATGGCCTGGTGGCCGAGGCAGATACCGATAATCGGTAACTTGCCGCGCAGGCGGGTCAGCAGCTCGGGCATGCAGCCGGCTTCGCTTGGGGTTCCCGGCCCCGGAGAGAGCATCAGCACCGGATTATCCATGGTGCCGATACGTTCAATCAGCGATTGCGCCGGTACGGTATTACGATAAATAACCACGTTGTGGCCGTTAGCCCGCAGCTGGTCGGCGAGGTTATAGGTAAAGGAGTCGATATTATCGAGCAGCAGGATGTCGGCCATTAGAAAGTCTCCTTCGCGTGGTGGGCCTGAGCAATGGCGCGCAGCACGGCGCGAGCTTTATTACGGGTTTCATCCGCCTCGGATTGCGGAACGGAATCGAGCACGATACCGGCGCCCGCCTGCACGGTGGCAATGCCATCCTCAACGTAGGCTGAGCGGATCACGATGCAGGTATCGAGGTCGCCATGGGCGGTAAAGTAGCCGACCGCGCCGCCGTAGCTACCGCGACGCTTGCCTTCCGCGGCGGCGATTAGCTGCATGGCGCGAACTTTCGGCGCGCCGCTAAGGGTGCCCATATTCATGCAGGCGCGGTAGGCGTGCAGGACATCAAGGTCGCGGCGCAGTTCGCCGACCACGCGGGAAACCAGATGCATCACAAAAGAGTAGCGATCGACTTTGGTCAAATCCGCTACGTAGCGGCTACCCGGGGTACAGATGCGGGCCAGATCGTTACGGGCCAGGTCAACCAGCATCAGATGTTCAGAAAGCTCTTTGTGGTCGGTACGCATCTCCAGCTCAATACGGCTATCGAGATCGCGATCCAGTGAACCATCGGCGCGGCGGCCGCGAGGACGGGTGCCGGCAATGGGGTAGATCTCAATCTGGCGGCTGACGGCGTCGTATTTCAACGAGCTTTCCGGCGATGCGCCAAACAGGGTGAAATCGTTATCCTGCATAAAGAACATATACGGGCTGGGATTGCTCTTTTTCAGCACATCGTACGAGGCCAGCGGCGACGGGCAGGGAAGTGAGAAACGGCGCGACGGCACGACCTGGAAAATTTCGCCCGCGCGAATGGCGCGCTGCATTTTGCGCACCACGGCGCCGTACTCTTCATCGCTCTGATCGACGTCGCAGCGCATTTCGGCAACCGTCGTTACCGGCAGCGGCGCGGGCGGTTCATTTAACTGCTGGCGAAGCTGGGCGATACGTTGCAGAAGACGCTGTTTCTCATTCTCCAGCGGCGTGAACAGGCTCGCCTGAATGCGGGTGCTTTTGGTCTGGTGATCGATAACCAGCAGCGTCTCCGCCAGGTAGAAACAGTAATCCGGGCAGGCGGTATCGGTATTGAGCGGTGGTAAATCCTCAAAACCGGCCACCAGGTCGTAAGCGAACAGGCCGCCAAAGAACATCGCTTCGCGCTCGGCCTGCGGGACGCTGACCAAATCCTGTAACAGACGAAACGCATCGAACACCGATAACGAGCACAGGCGAGCGTCTTCATCCAACAGGGCGCTAACCGGTGGGAAGGTGAGTACCCGGCTGTTCGGCTGGCGCAGATTCTCAATGCCGGACGGCAATGCGTTATCCAGCAGTTCAAGCAGCGCGGCGCCGTTCGCTGACAGCGCCTGAACAGTGACGGTATTGCCAAGAGCGGTAATGCGCAGGGCGCTATCGACCAGTAGCAGGCTTTTTAAATCGTCTTTACTATCGATGTCGGCCGATTCCAGCAGCAAGGTTGCCGGGCGCGCGCCGCATAATTGATGGAATAACGCCGTCGGGTTTTCGCGATAGATGGCGTCGCTGGTGAGAAGCTCGAGCGCTGGTTTTGATGTTTGCATTATCATTCTCGCCTGTTCTGTTCATTATTTTGTTCAAAAAAAAGCCCGCTCAGTGGCGGGCCCGGTATCTGTTTGCTGAGTGCAAAACGCGATCACGCCGCCCGATTCCAGGAACGACGCCACCAGCTATGAAGAGTAATAATTTGCGCTTTCATCAGAGATACCCGTTGTGTGAACTTGCGTACTAGTTAACTAGTCCATGAAAATAAAGTCAACCCTTGTTTGCAGATTTTCTTTCTCAGTCGTTATCATAATGCGCTTATTTCAGTTCAGGTCCACCAGGAGCCATTTTGAGCGACACTAATTACGCGGTCATTTATGACCTGCACAGCCATACCGTCGCCTCCGATGGGCGATTGACTCCAGAAGAGCTGGTACATCGCGCGCATGAGATGCGGGTGGGGACGCTGGCAATCACCGATCACGATAGCGTGGCGGCAATTCCGGCAGCGCGTGCCGAAATAGCGCGGGCTGAACTGCCGCTCACGCTTATCACCGGGGTAGAAATTTCCACCCTGTGGGAAAATCACGAAATTCATATCGTCGGACTGAATATTGATATCAACCATCCGGCGATGACGCAACTGCTCTGTGAACAGAAAGAGCGGCGCAACCAGCGCGGGCAGATGATTGCCGAACGGTTGGAGAAAGCGCGTATCCCCGGTGCCTGGGAAGGGGCGTTAAAGCTCGCCAATGGCGGCGCGGTCACCCGCGGCCATTTTGCCCGCTTTTTAGTTGAAGCCGGCTTTGCGAGCAATATTGCCGATGTATTCAAAAAATATCTCGCCCGCGGGAAAACCGGATACGTTCCGCCGCAGTGGTGTACAATAAAACAAGCGATTGATGTCATTCATCATTCTGGCGGCAAAGCGGTGATCGCCCATCCGGGGCGTTACGATCTTTCCGCCAAATGGTTGAAACGGCTGTTGGCCCATTTTAGCGAGCAGGGCGGCGACGCGATGGAGGTCGCCCAATGCCAGCAGGCGCCGCATGAGCGCGCGCAGCTGGCGAGCTACGCGAAACAGTTTGGTTTGATGGCGTCGCAGGGTTCGGATTTCCACCAGCCCTGCCCGTGGATTGAACTGGGGCGCAAACTTTGGCTACCCGCTGGCGTGGAAGGGATCTGGCGCAGTTGGGAAGTGGCCGCTGAACAAATTGAGAGGGAAGTATGAGCCAGTTTTTCTATATCCATCCCGATAATCCGCAGGCGCGGTTGATTAATCAGGCGGTGGAAATTGTGCGTAAGGGCGGGGTTATCGTTTATCCAACGGACTCTGGCTATGCCCTGGGTTGCAAAATCGAAGATAAAGGGGCAATGGAGCGGATCTGCCGTATCCGTCAGTTGCCGGATGGCCACAATTTCACCCTGATGTGCCGCGATCTCTCCGAGTTATCGACCTACGCGTTTGTCGATAACGTGGCGTTTCGTCTTATCAAAAACAATACGCCGGGCAACTACACGTTCATTCTTAAGGGAACGAAAGAGGTGCCGCGCCGCCTGTTGCAAGAAAAGCGTAAAACCATTGGGATGCGCGTGCCGGCGAACCCTATCGCCCAGATGCTGCTGGAAACGCTTGGCGAACCGATGCTCTCGACATCCTTGATGCTGCCAGGTAATGAATTCACGGAGTCCGATCCGGAAGAGATTAAAGACCGTCTGGAGAAGGTGGTCGATCTGATTATTCACGGCGGTTATCTTGGCCAGCAGCCGACGACGGTTATCGACCTGACCGAAGACGCGCCGGTGGTGCTTCGTGAAGGCGTCGGTGATATCAAACCCTTCCAGTGATGCTTCTCGCGGGTGGCGTTTCACGCGTCGCCCGCGGCTTAAATTTATTTTAAAATTCTTTCCGCATTGAGTCGCTCCTTTCTTCTTTATATTATTAGTCCGCTTACGATATCACTCATTGATATTGCTTCCAGAAAGAAATTCAACATTATGTATAAGCTGACTATTTAACCCTCTGACGCGTTTAAGCGGAAGAAAGTACTGTTAATTTTTTTCATGCTTTCCAGTGTTACCGTTACCTTATATCTGGTGGGTAAAGTCATACATTAAGCTCTGGTGGTATTCAGTGATAATAATCTTATAATAGTGATTACATACCGTTAATATATGCCAAAGCTGACCCCAAATACCTATCCCATCACCCTGGTAAAAAGCGTGCTGGTGGTTTCACTGCTGGCGCTAATACTGATTATTATCAGTTTGACTGGCTTGTTTAACTATCAGTCGCGTCAGGTCAGTAGTGCCATTGATAAAAAAATCATTGGTTCTCAGTATGCGTTTATTCAGCATAAACTTGAGGATGCCGTCGATCGCCCACGACAAATAACGAATCTATTTTTACAATATATTCAGGGCGAAAATAACAACATCGATAAGGATACTTTAGTTCCTGAAATGGTGTATTTGACTGCGAGCGCGTTTAAAACCATGCCCGCCTTCCAGAGCCTGTCGTGGTTTGCGGAAAATGGCTCCAGTATTGCTGTTATTCGTGACAATCATAGTAATCAAATTTATTTACAACGAACCCAGCGTGATAATCATCACTCCCTGGTTAAATACAGCGGGTTAAGCCCGCAGACCAATATTGTCAACGTCAATAACGCGTTTAATGTTGCTGATTTACCGCAGTTTCGCCGCGCTCGCCAGCAAACGCACGGTTTCTGGCAACGCTCTCTCTCTACCGGCAGTTTGATCATGAGCTGGAACCAGCCAGTGTACGATAAACAAGGCCGCTTCGTCGGGGCGATTGCCAGCGGCGCCACACCTGCAGATATGACCGCTTATTTACAGAGTCTCCTGCCGGATAAAAGCTATGCTCTCCTGCTTATCGATGACAACAATCGCATTGTCGCGCGTTCCGGCAACCAACATAAATGGCAGCAAGATCGCCAACTGATAGCAAAGCTTACCTCGGCGCAGCCGTCGCCGACGTCATTTTCCTTGCGTACTGAGGACGAGTCTTTGTTGGCGACCGCCTTTAGCGTGCAGGACCGCCAACATCTGCTGAACTGGAAGGCGGTACTTATCGCGCCACAGCATGCGGAAATGGCGGAAATGAATAAACAGCGTTTACTTGTGACCTTCGCCACGACACTGTTTATTTTTATTCTGATGTTGGTTCTTCTGATGATTATTTCTCATTTCACCGGCGCCTTAAAGGACGTTGCAGATAAAGTGCGTCTGGGGTTAATGCCGTGGAAGAAACCAACTAAACGCGTATTTCCGGAAATAGCCTCGTTGGATGCAGCATTGAGCAACCTTTATGCAATTATTCCAGACACTTTCGAATCTAAACGCCGCAAACTGGAAGAAGATAGCGAAACCGGTTTTTTAACCCGTAGCGGTTTACTGCATTGTGAGTCGCTGTACCGTCATCGCAATATGCTGGCGATGGTACACGTTAACAACTACAACTCGGTTAAGAATGTGCTCGGTACGACTCAGGCCCGACAGTTTATTCACCAGTTTACTTTACGCCTTCGCAAAATATTGCCTGAAGGGGCACTATGTTGTCGTGATCGAGAAGACTTGTTCATTATCGCTTTTGATGGCATGTATGCCGAAAAGGATGTCGACTGGTACAGCGCGCTACTTGCTTCTGTTTTTCGTATGTCTGCTTCTGATATGCCCGGCGAATCGCATATATTTACTGGCCATATTGGCATGTTGATTGAATCATTAACCCCAGAGAACATCGGCGAATGTCTGATGAATGTTAGTCTGGCTTTACAGCATGCCCAGATGGAGCGTAGCGGCACGAGTAAACTTTTCATGGCCGCCATGCGTGAAGAGGAAGTGAATAATCTGCGTCTGCATCAGGCGTTATGCGACGATCTCCATTCGGAAGGTTTCCATCTGGTTTTGCAGCCGATCGTTTCATTTGAATCGCAGCGGCCTTGTAAAGAAGGTGAATGCCTGATCCGCTGGCAATCAAATGTGTTGGGTTTCGTGCCGCCCGACAAATTTATCGCCCTTGCCGAGCACACCGGCATGATTGTGCCGTTAGGGAAATGGATAATTGAAACCGCCTGTCGTGAACTTGCCGCGTTTATCACGCGCGGCGCGGCGCGTGATTTTAAACTGCACGTCAATATCTCGGCAATTCAGCTTCAGCAACCTGATTTTGCTCAGCATCTGCTGGAATCAATTCACGCTAATGATTTGATGAACAGCAATATTTGTCTTGAAATCACCGAAAGCGTCTTGCTGCATGACACGTGGCGAATTGTCGAAATACTGGCTTATCTACGTCGTCTTGGCGTATGTATCGCGATTGATGATTTTGGTTCCGGTTATTCCAGCCTCTCGTATCTGCATTCGCTGCCATTTGATTGTCTGAAGATTGACCGCGGGTTTGTCAGCAATGTGCTTGATGATAAAAAAAACGAAGCGGTTATCGCCTCGGTGTTAATGTTGGCGCGAAGTTTTTCCGTGCCGCTGGTGGCCGAAGGCGTTGAAACGCGCGAAATGGCAGAAAAACTGCAGGAGATGGGCTGTGATTTGGCCCAGGGATATTATTATTCCCGGCCGAAAACGTTTGATAGTTTTGACGTCGCCAATGGGTTTTTCGTTGTTGAACCGGAATGATGAGATAGACCAACGGCGATAATAACGATGCAAATATTAAAAAAACAGCTTTCGGTCAACAGCTACCCGTTCACCCTAACTCAGGCCATCATATTTACCTTAGCCACGACAATTCTCGTCGTGCTGCTGACGACATATGCTTTTCTCTACTACGAAGGTTATGCTTTTTTTGATGAGGTGAGTGAGGATATTCTGCGTGCGAAAAGAGTCAATATCGAGGAAGTCATCCACGATTATATTGATGTTCCCGCGCAATCGAACGCGATACTGGTTCATGCGATCGGACGTCAATCCAGTACTGCGATCCCGGTTCGCAGCCTGATCGGCGAAATGGTCAATACCACCAATAACGTCTTCAGCAACAAACATTATCTGAATCTGGTCGGATTTGGCGCGGTCAATGGCGATTTTATTCAAGTGGCGCGCGGCCAGGCCGAGTCGAATGATTATCTTGCGGTAAAAGATGCGCAAACAGATCACCATCTGACGGCGTATAGTCACCTGACGGTGAACTCATTGGAAAAAGCGGTGCTTGCGGATTATCAAATAACGCAGCGCGAATGGTATGCGGCGGTTGCCAAAGACCAGCGTCCGCACTGGACAAAACCCTTTCGCGATTATGAATATGAAAATGAAATTGGCGTTGCGTTCAGCTCACCGGCATTCAATCGCCAGGGACAGTTTGTTGGCGTCGTCGCCAGCGAGTTGCACCTCAACGAACTAAATAAAAGTCTGGAAAAATTTAAACCCCATCCTGAAAGTATTCTGCTGATTGTTAATGAAAAAAATGAGCTCATTTCTTCATCAGTGCCATCATTGACGCGAAATATGCTGGCCGGGGGAAAACACTCACGGCTGAATCTACAAACGCTTGAAAACACTCATTTACCGGTTGTTGTGGCAGCCAGTCGCACGTTAAAAGCGAATCACCATACGGGATTGCAGTTTTTCAGTTCCGGCAAAGAAGAATATTATGTTGATGCTTTTCCAATCACCGACCGAGATGACATATTGCACTGGACGGGGATTGTGATTAGCCCGGCGAGAATGATTACCCATACCATCATTAAATATATAGCCATTACCATGATCATGCTGTTTGTCATTTTTGTACTTGGTCTGCTGGTGGTTTTCTATGGCCTGGCGAAGGTGGTAAAACCGCTGCGAGATATTGTCCGTAAAGCGGATCAGCTTGCGACGCACCGCTGGACGCCGCCAGATAATAAGCGTCATTTCCCGGAAATAGCCTCTCTGGAAACCACATTTATGGCGCTATCGCATAAGCTGGCAGAAAGTTTCGACGCCCAACGGCGTGAAATAGAGGAGGACAAAACCACCGGGTTATTCTCACGGACAGGGTTACTGCGTCAGACATCGCTATATCAAGGTAGAAACCTGCTCGCGCTGGTGCATATCAGTAATATGAACGCTATTATCAATTCCTTAAGTACGGAGTATGGTGAAAAATTTATTAGCGATTATATTCTTCGCCTGCATAATTTACTGCCGACGAATACGCTGATTGCCCGCGATACAGTGGATAAGCTCATCGTGGTTTTTCCAGGACAAACTCAGCCAAAAGAGCGTCAGCGCTACAGAGAACTGCTCTCCTCACTATTTATCGACGTCAATAATGAAGCGTCTCCTACGGCAAGCAAATACGTTTATACCGGCAATATTGGCCTTGTGACGACTGAGATCCACGCAGAGAATATTGAACAAACGTTGCGTGAGGCATGGATTGCATTACGCCATGCGCAGAAACAGGGAAACGGCGTTGCGACGTTTTACAGCTGCGAGATGCATGAGGCTGAGCTTTATAATATCCAACTCCATGAGCATCTTCATGATGCGATCCAGCAACATGAATTTCATCTGATGCTACAGCCAATTGTGGATTTGCAGGATCAAAGCGCTTTTCAGGAAGGAGAATGTTTGCTTCGCTGGCGCTCCGAAACGGTAGGCGAAATTCCTCCCGATCGTTTCCTCCCCCTGGCGGAAGAGAGCGGGTTGATAATCCCGCTGGGACGCTGGATTATTGAACAGGCCTGTCGGGAACTTTCCGCGATGATTCTCCGCGGGGCGCCGGCGAACTTTATTCTGCATATCAACGTATCGGCGATTCAACTCCTGCAACAGGATTTTGCCTGGCATTTAATGGATGCGATTTATCGTCATGGGCTGGTCACGGGCAATATTTGTCTTGAGATAACCGAACGGTTATTGATGAATGATGCTGTGCGAATTAGCCGGATGATTGCTTATCTCCGCCGCCATGGTATTGCCGTCGCGCTGGATGATTTTGGCGTCAATTTATCCAGTTTGCCTTATTTACATACGCTGTCATTTGATAGCATCAAAATTGACCGCCGTCTGATTTGCCAATTTGCCGATGATGATAAAGCAGAATCGATGATTGCATCGCTGATTGTGCTGGCTCAGGGGTTTAAGGTACCCGTCGTTGCTGAGGGTATTGAAGATGAGGTGATAAAAAACCAGTTACGCGACCTCGGTTGCCAGAAAGCGCAAGGTTATCTGTTTGGTCACCCGGCGCCATTTGCCGACTTTCCCTTCCTGGCAAGTGCATTGACGGCGAGCGATAATCTATAGACAGAGAAATGTATCGCAGTGAAGCATTCATTTTGAAGTTAGTGTAGTATGTTCGCCCACGCAGGCGCGCGCGCTGTTTTACAGTGCTGACGAATGGCGCCTTAAAATGTGTAAAGTATTTATATAACAACAGGTTGGTGGTTTTATATGGCCTGTTGTTGCCAAAGCATATCAGACGCCTGGGAAGGCGACACCTAAAGGAAGCTCTATGAGCGAGAAATTACAGAAAGTGCTGGCTCGTGCTGGCCATGGCTCCCGCCGCGAAATTGAAACTATCATCGAAGCTGGCCGCGTCAGCGTGGATGGTAAGATCGCAACCCTCGGCGATCGTGTTGAAATCGTACCTGGTTTGAAAATCCGTATCGACGGTCATCTTATTTCGGTAAAAGAATCTGCCGAGCAAATTTGTCGGGTATTGGCCTATTACAAACCAGAAGGCGAACTCTGCACCCGTAACGATCCGGAAGGGCGCCCAACGGTTTTCGACCGTCTGCCGAAACTGCGCGGCGCGCGCTGGATTGCGGTAGGTCGCCTCGATGTGAACACCTGCGGCTTGCTGCTGTTTACCACCGATGGTGAACTGGCGAACCGTTTGATGCACCCAAGCCGCGAAGTTGAGCGTGAATACGCCGTCCGCGTTTTCGGCCAGGTCGATGAAGACAAACTGCGCCAGCTGGCGCGTGGCGTACAGTTAGAAGATGGCCCTGCAGCGTTTAAAACGATTAAGTTCACCGGCGGTGAAGGGATCAACCAATGGTATAACGTTACCTTGACCGAAGGGCGCAACCGCGAAGTGCGTCGCCTGTGGGAAGCCGTCGGCGTTCAGGTCAGCCGTCTTATCCGCGTACGCTACGGCGATATTCTGCTGCCGAAAGGCCTGCCGCGCGGCGGCTGGACTGAACTGGATCTGGCGCAGACCAACTATCTTCGTGAACTGGTGGAGCTGCCGGCGGAAACCGAAAGCAAAGTAGCGGTGGAGAAAGATCGCCGTCGTATGAAAGCGAATCAAATCCGCCGTGCCGTCAAGCGTCATAGCCAGACCAGCGGCAATCCTCGCCAGGGGAATAACGGCAACCGCCGTTCCAGCACCCGCAACAAGACTAACGGCTAATGCTGTACATTCCGGCGGGTTCCCGCCGGAATGCTCCTCTTTTTCCCCTCGCTTGTGAAATTTTTCACACTTTCGCATAAAGACAAGAAACAGGAATTACGCAGACAAATAACGCAAAGTGATGTTATTAGCGTCGCCATATACTGTCGGCACTGATTACAAAACAGGTAGCCCGCAATGAGTACAACAACAAAGTTATCGGCAAGCTATGTGGTCATCGGCGTAAAAGAAAAGATAGGCTATGGCTTAGGCGATTTCGCCTCTAATTTATCGTTCGGTTTTGTCTCGTTATTCTTACTGTTTTTTTATACTAATGTTTATGGCATCAGCGCGGTACAGGCGAGTCTGATCTTTGTGATTGCCCGGGTGATTGACGCAATTTTTAATATCCTGATTGGCTTTGCAATTGATAAAACGCAGAGTAAATATGGCAAATTGCGTCCCTGGCTATTATATGGTGCGATACCGTTAGGCTTTTTAACCGTGTTGTGTTTTGTGCCATTTGGCGGGGAAGCTAAATTTTATTTCGCGCTGGCCTCCTATACCATCTATTGCCTGGCCTATACGGCGGTTAACACACCTTATTCGGCATTGACCAACCGCTTGACGCAGCATGAGGCCTCGCGTTCGTCGCTGTCGGTATATCGCTTTGTGTTGGCTATTGTCGGGTATCTGATTGTTTCCACAACGGCAGACTGGCTGATTTCGCCCTTTAACGACAAACAAATGGGCTATGTCTTTGCCGTTTCCTGCTTTGCACTGTTAGCGACTTTTATGTTTCTTGCCTGTTTTGGCATGACCAAAGAACGCGTTGGTAAAGAGGATAAAATGAATGCGCCGACGCTTCGCGAAATGTTCCGTGCGGTATTAGGTAATGCACCACTGATTCATCTTTCATTATTTACCGTGTTTTTCTATATCGCCTATACCGTATGGATGGCGATCGCTATTTACTTTATTAAATACATTATCGGTAGCGAAGGGTTTACCGCTACTTTCTTCATGATTCAGTCTGGCGCTTATATTATTGGAACCATTATCTCTGAGAAAGTGATTGCGTTAATGGGGAAAAAGAAGATGGCGCTTCTGGCGTTGTTAATTGGCGTGCTGGGAGTGCTGATGCAATATTTCATTGCTGGTAATAACCTGTGGCTGATAATGATCGGCGTGTGTCTTTACAGCATTACGCTTGGCATGGGCTTTGTCGCCATGTGGTCGATGATTGCCGACACCGTCGAATATGCTGAATGGCATCACGGTGTGCGCTCTGAGGGGGCCATCTACGGTTTCTTTAACTTCATCACCAAAATTGCGATGGCGATTGGCGGCGGCTGCGCGGGCTGGATGCTGGATCTTTATCACTATGATGCGGGTAATGTGACCAGCGATGCGATTAATGGCATCAATATTCTGATGACGCTTTTCCCCGGCGCAATGTTCGCCATCAGCGCCATCTTCGTGGCCTGCTATGCGTTAGATGAAAAAACCTATCGCGATATCGTGCAGAAAATCAGCCTGCGTAAGCAAAACGCGCTTTAACCTCAAGGAGTCAGAGAGATGAACAACGATTTTAGTACCGTTATCGCCGCCATGTCGGTAGAGGAAAAAGTGGCGCTGCTGACCGGCTGCGGCCTGTGGCGCACGGCATCGATGCCGCAGCACGGTATCCCCGATATCGTGATGACCGATGGTACCTACGGCGTGCGCTATAGCAGCGCGCAAATAGATGGCAATGAAAAGTGGAGCATGGATGACTTCATCTCGGTGATTACCCAAACCGCCGACCAGGCCAGCGCCGACGAGCCTGTCGCCAAGGGCGGCAGCGAAGCGTTGTTCAGCGCCTCGCTGCCGGCCACCTGTTTTCCGAATGGCTCCAGTCTGGCCTGTAGCTGGGATGTTGAACTGGTACGGGAGATGGGCGAAGCGCTGGGTCGCGAATGCCAACAGATGGGGGTGGGTATTCTATTGGGGCCGGGAATTAACATTCGGCGCACCCCGCTGGCTGGACGCGGCTATGAATACTATTCAGAGGACCCGGTCGTTAGTGGGGATATCGCCGCGGCGCTGATTAACGGCTTACAGGCCGAAGGCATCGGCGCCAGCCTTAAACATTTTGCCGCCAATAACTCCGAGTATCGGCGTACCGAAATGGATTCGATTATTGAGGAGCGGGCGCTGCGTGAAATCTATCTCGCCGGATTTCAACGAGCGATCGCCAAATCCCAGCCCTGGACGGTGATGTCTTCTTATAACCGTCTTAATGGCGTTCAAACATCGCAGGATCCGTTCTTACTGACCCAGGTATTGCGTGATGAATGGGGGTATGACGGTCTGGTGATGTCCGACTGGTACGGTATTAAAGATCGCCCGGCATCGCTGCTTGCCGGCAACGACCTGGCAATGCCGGAAACCCGCCGGGACAAACAAACCCTGCTGGCGGCAATCTCCTGCGGGGAGGTACCGATGCCGGTGGTCGACCGGGCGTGTCTGCGGATGCTGGAACTGGTTGATAAAGTGCAACGACATCGCCGGCCGCACACGCGTGCTGACTTTGCCGCACACCATGCGTTATCGCAGCGTTTAGCGGCAGAATCCATCGTATTACTGAAAAATGAAGACAACCTGCTGCCGCTGAAGCCACACAAAACGCCGCGCATCGCGGTGATCGGTAAACCCGCTCAGGAGCCGGTTATTCAGGGCTCGGGTTGCGCCACTACGGTTCCCTATTTACTCGACCGTCCGCTGGATGAGATTTTCGATCTTGCCGGGGATGACTTTAAGGTCACGTGGACGCCGGGCGCACCAGACGACAATCAAAGCGACGAGCAGGCGCTGGCGCAGGCGCGTGACGTCGCCGGAGCCGCCGATGTGGCAGTGATTTTTGTCAGCACGGCGGTCGGTGAAGATGGCGAGAATGGCGATCGCCAGGATCTGAATATTCTTCCCGCGCACGAACAGCTGATCCGTGAGGTCGCGGGGGTACAGCCAAACGTGGTTGTGGTGTTGGCTAACAGCGATGCGGTGGTGATGCCATGGCTTGGCGAATGCCGGGCGCTGCTGGAAACCTTCTTCGCCGGACAGGGGATGGGGCGCGCCGTGGCTGAAATTCTCTTCGGTAAGCGCAACCCCTGCGGTAAGCTAACCGTCACGGTGCCAAATACTCTCGAAGAGACGCCTGCCTGGCTGCAGTATCCAGGGGAAAATCTGCGTCATCACTATGGCGAGGGTCTGTTTGTCGGCTATCGCTATTACGATAAACGCCTTCTTTCGCCGCGTTTCCCGTTTGGCTTTGGCCTGAGCTATACCCAATTCAGCTATGCCAATCTTGCGCTTTCCGCATCGCGGCTTGCCGAAGGCGAAACCCTGCGTGTCGCCTTTGATTTAACGAATATCGGCGATTGCGAGGGCAAGGAGATTGTACAGCTGTATGTTACGGCCCCGAAGGGGGAGCTGATCCGCGAGGTTCGCGCGCTGAAAGCCTTTAGCAAAGTGTCGTTGCTGGCAGGGGAAACGCGTCGCGTTGAGCTTGCGCTGCCCGTCGCTGATTTAGCCTGCTATCATCCGGGGCTGGCGGATTGGCTGGTGACCCCAGGGCAGTGGCAAATCTACGTGGGCGCCTCGTCTCGCGATCTTCCCTTAACGGCAAGCGTTGAGATTGATTGCCCTGCGCGCTACGTACCGCTGCGCGACGACAATTCTCTGCAGCAGCTTATTCAACAGCCGGAAGCCTTTGCCCGCGTGGTGGCGCTGATATCGGCGAAGAGCGGGGTAGCGCCTGACCTGGTACGTGAAAAGCTTATCCGCCTGGCGCCAGATCTGTTCTGTGGTTTGCTGATTGCATTGACTGAGTTCCTGGCGCTGGATATCGATCGCGACGAACTTAATGCCGTGCTGGCGGGTCATTAATCAACAAAAGTTCAGGAGGTACTCCGTGTTCCCGTTTTCAGTGACGCATCCCCGTCAGGTGATACAAAGCGGGCAGCCGGCGACCAATAGCGGCTACGAGCTGATCGCCTTCGACGCTGAGAAACTCAACGTCTTCGCCGCCGAGGTGCGCTACTGCGAACCTCACTGGCACCCGGCGCCGGAGCTTATCACCGTCCTGCATGGCGGTTTCACGCTGGCCGTCGGCCAGCGGGAGTGGCAATTGCGCGCGGGCGATATGTTGTATATCAACGCGGAGGAAGTGCATTCACTCAGCGCGGAGATGCCCGGTAGCCAACTGGTCACCGTGCAGTTTTCGCCAGGTCTGTTTGATGAAATGCATCCTTCTCCGCGGCTGGAGTGGTGTACCGCCGGGCGTACTGCGCAGAGCGCGGATTGGCAGGTGCGCCAGCGGTTAACGGCGCTGCTGCAACAGCTTGTCGATAACCGTACGCCATTCCAGCGTATCGCGGCGATATATTTGCTGCTTGATGCATTGGTGACGGCAGGAGAGCCTCAGGAGCGTGAGGAGAGCTCGCTACGCGAAGAGTCGATGATTAAAAAAGGCATTGATTATATTAATCTGCATTACGACCGGCCATTGACCTTGAGCGAAGTGGCAGAGCACAGCGGCATGAGCTATTCGTGGTTTTCCCGGCTGTTTAAGCGGGTGAGTCGTTACAACTTTAAAGAGTATCTGACCCTGGTGCGGCTGAATAAGGCTCGCAATCTACTGCGTGATACGCGTACGCCGATCACCGAAATCAGCCATAGCTGCGGTTTTCAGGAGCACAAATACCTGATCGCCGCCTTTAACAAATACTGCGGACTGACGCCGACCGAGTACCGCAAACGCTTTGTTTCGCGGCAAAACGTCCTCGACCAGCAGCTGGCGCTCGGCGAGGACTGCGTATGCCTGCCATTAAACGGCCAACTGCTGGCGAGGCTGGCGGTTAGTAATCAATCCCCATCTGCGCTTTGACCCCGGCGTCAAAGGCGTGCTTTACCGGGCGTAGTTCGCTGACGGTGTCAGCTATCTCGATAATCTCGCGGTGGCAGCCGCGGCCAGTAATCATCACCGTTTGATGCGCTGGGCGGTTGCGCAGCGCCGTCAGCACTTCTTCCAGCGGCAGATAGTCGTAAGCCACCATGTAGGTCAGTTCATCCAGCAGTACCAGATCCAGGCTATCGTCGGCGAGCATTCGGCGCCCGTGCTGCCAGACATCGAGACAGGCGGCGGTATCGCTGTCGCGATTTTGCGTATCCCAGGTAAAGCCGGTGGCCATCACCTGGAACTCGACGCCGTGCGGCTCCAGCAAATTACGCTCACCGTTAGGCCAGGTACCTTTGATGAATTGCACCACGCCGGCTTTTTTACCGTGTCCAACCGCGCGGGTGACGGTACCGAAGGCGGCGGTGGTTTTGCCTTTGCCGTTACCGGTAAATACCATGATCAAGCCGCGTTCTTGCTGGGCGGCGGCGACCCGCGCATCGACTTTGTCTTTTACCCGCTGCTGGCGCTCGCGGTAGCGTTGATCGCTCATTGGGAGATCCCTGGTTTACGCCCCGGCTGGGCATCGAAGGTCATACCGGTTTTGCGCCGGCTATCGTCGCCCATCAGCCATAAATAGACCGGCATGATATCGGCGGGGGTTTTCAGCTTTTGCGGATCTTCTGTCGGGAAGGCGCTGGCGCGCATTTTGGTACGCGTCCCGCCGGGATTAATACAATTTACCCGCAGATGACGGCTTTGGTACTCTTCGGCCAGGACCTGCATCATCCCTTCGGTAGCGAATTTAGAGGCCGCGTAGGCGCCCCAGTTGGCGCGGCCCTGGCGGCCAACGCTGGAAGAGGTAAACACCAGCGAGCCGGAATCGGACTTGAGTAATAAAGGAAGAAGCGCCTGGGTGAGCATAAACGTGCCGTTAACGTTTACCTGCATCACCTGCTGCCATACCTCAGGATCCTGCTGGTCCATCGGACAGACGTCGCCAAGCAGGCCGGCATTGTGCAGCACGCCGTCAAGGCGCGGGTAGTGAATCGCGATTTTCTGCGCCAGCTGCTGGCACTCCTGCGGCGTGCAGGTCAACAGGTCGAGGGTGAACCAGCGTGCCGCAATACCGCCAGCCTGTTCAATTTCTTGCGCGACGCCGCGCAGTTTTTCTTCATTGCGGCCAACCAGGACCACGCTTGCGCTGTAGCGCGCATAGGTGAGGGCGGCTTCACGGCCAATGCCGTCGCTGGCGCCGGTGACCAGAATGATACGGTCTTTAAGTAGGTGATATTGCGGTTGATAGTGCACGGCGACTCCTCTGCTGGCCTGCGTACGGCCATGTCTTATTCGGTATCTTACTTTTGCGCTTTATGCCTCAAACGATTGATGATTGCAATCAGTCAAAGGGAAACTCTTCGCAGAATTAATATCTTGCAACGATTTCATTGCGACAAAAAAAACGGGAATGCGCCTCGCAGCGCACGGAAAGCGCAGAGACTTGATGATAAAGGCTGATGTACACTGTGCGTCAACGTCAGTGCTTTACACAAGGTGAAAACGTGGAATTACTTGCTCAGTACGGCTTATTTTTAGCCAAGGCTGCGACTATCGTCGTCGCCATTGCGGTTATCGCCGCCATTATCGTTAATCTGACTCAGCGTAAGAAGCAGCGCGGCGAGCTGCGGGTAACGAATCTTAGCGAGCAATATAAGGAGATGAAAGAAGAGCTGGCGGTGGCGCTACTGGATGGCCCGCAGCAAAAACTCTGGCATAAAGCGCAGAAGAAAAAACATAAGCAGGAAGCCAAAGAGGCCAAAGCGCGGGCAAAATTGGGTACCGCGGAACCCAGCGGCAAGGCGCGTGTCTGGGTGCTGGATTTCAAAGGCAGTATGGATGCTCATGAGGTAAGCGGCCTGCGTGAAGAAATTACGGCGGTGCTGGCCTCGGCGAAGGCGCGCGACCAGGTGGTGGTGCGTCTGGAAAGCCCTGGCGGGGTGGTTCACGGCTATGGCCTGGCGGCTTCGCAGCTGCAGCGCTTACGTGATAAACAAATCCCGCTAACGGTCGCGGTCGATAAGGTCGCTGCCAGCGGCGGCTATATGATGGCCTGCGTGGCGAACAAAATCGTCTGCGCGCCGTTTGCTATCCTTGGCTCGATTGGCGTAGTGGCGCAGATCCCCAACATCAATCGCTTCCTGAAAAATAAAGACATCGATATTGAACTCCATACCGCCGGGCAATATAAACGCACGTTAACCATGTTGGGCGAGAACACTGAGGAAGGTCGACAGAAGTTCCGCGACGATCTCAATGAAACCCATCAGCTTTTTAAAGATTTCGTCCATCAGATGCGCCCGTCGCTGGATATCGAAAAGGTGGCGACCGGCGAGCACTGGTACGGCGTGCAGGCGCTGGAAAAAGGGCTGGCGGATGCGGTACAAACCAGCGATGAACTCCTGTTGAGCATGATGGATAATCACGATGTGATTAGCGTGCGTTATCAGCAGCGTAAGAAATTGCTCGATCGCGTTACCGGGAGCGCGGCGGAAAGCGCTGACCGTCTATTGTTGCGCTGGTGGCAGCGTGGACAAAAACCGTTAATGTAATAAAAACAACGCGAGGCTGATACCTCGCGTTGTTGTTTCTGGCTGGCTTAAGCCGAGAGCCGGCCCATCAATGACTGGCGATTAATCAACCAGGTGATACTTATCTGACAACTCATGAGCGAGATACTTGAACATGTTAAATACGGCAGTGCTCTTCGCTGTCGGCAAACCTTGTTCATCAAGATAAAACTCGCCGCTGAACACCAAAACCCCGTTACGCTGAACGACGTTGGTGGCTTCAATTCCGGCTAACGTATCTTCATGATCGCGAATGAGTTGGTTGGCAATTTCAAGTAACGCCTGGCGTTCGATGGGTTGGGTTGTACCTTGCATAACGGACTCCTGTAGTTCTTCGCCGGTAGTCTACGCCGCGAGAGGGCAACGGGCAAATTTTCCATTGATTGTGCAGGGGTAATTGCAACTGGCTAAGAAACATCACTTTACTGGCGGAGTTAGCTTTTGCATGCTAATAAAGTTGCGTAACGAATTTTATCAGGTACAGTGTGACGCTTTCAGCGATCTGGCAACAGATTTGCTTGACATTCGGCCAAAAATTCTTCGTGCTATGCAACCTGGCTCGCAAAAGCCAGCAAACTCAGCTATCTGGTTTTATGGATGTGAAACTGGGCGTGCAGAGGGTTGATATCCATCGACGTGGCCGCAACATATCAGGCACGTCGCTAGTGGATGGTGAATCAATGTGCGATGTATTCCTGGATGAATTAAATTAGGTAAAGGTGAATATGGGTAAAGCTCTCGTTATCGTTGAGTCCCCGGCAAAAGCCAAAACGATCAATAAGTATCTGGGTAATGACTACGTGGTGAAATCCAGCGTCGGTCATATCCGCGATTTGCCGACCAGTGGCTCAGCTTCCAAAAAGAGCGCCGACTCTACCTCCACCAAAGGGGCTAAAAAGCCTAAAAAGGATGAACGTGGCGCTCTGGTCAACCGCATGGGCGTGGACCCATGGCACGACTGGAATGCGCATTATGAAGTACTTCCGGGTAAAGAAAAGGTAGTTTCAGAACTCAAACAGTTGGCGGAAAAAGCCGACCACATCTATCTCGCAACCGACCTTGACCGCGAAGGGGAAGCCATTGCCTGGCACCTGCGGGAAGTTATCGGTGGTGATGAGCAACGGTACAGCCGCGTGGTGTTTAACGAAATCACCAAAAACGCGATTCGTCAGGCCTTTGAGAAGCCGGGCGAGCTGAATATCGATCGTGTTAATGCCCAGCAGGCGCGCCGCTTTATGGACCGCGTGGTGGGGTATATGGTTTCTCCACTGCTGTGGAAAAAAATTGCCCGCGGTCTGTCCGCAGGACGCGTGCAGTCTGTCGCAGTCCGCCTGGTCGTTGAACGCGAGCGCGAAATTAAAGCCTTCGTTCCGGAAGAGTTCTGGGAGATCGACGCCAGTACTACCACGCCGGGCGGCGATGCATTACCGCTGCAGGTGACTCACAAGAATGACAAGCCGTTCCGTCCGGTTAACCGCGACGAAACCATGGCTGCCGTCGCGCTGCTGGAAAAAGCGCGCTATAGCGTGCTGGAGCGCGAAGATAAGCCGACCAGCAGCAAGCCGGGCGCGCCGTTTATCACCTCCACGCTGCAGCAGGCCGCCAGTACCCGTCTTGGCTTCGGCGTGAAGAAAACCATGATGATGGCCCAGCGTCTTTATGAAGCCGGCCATATTACCTACATGCGTACCGACTCAACCAACCTGAGTCAGGATGCGCTGAACATGGTTCGCGGCTATATCGGCGATAACTTCGGCAAAAAATACCTGCCTGAAAACGCGAATCAGTACGCCAGCAAAGAAAATTCGCAGGAAGCGCACGAAGCGATTCGTCCTTCTGACGTGAACGTGATGGCGGAATCGCTGAAAGACATGGAAGCCGATGCGCAGAAATTATATCAACTGATTTGGCGTCAGTTCGTCGCCTGTCAGATGACGCCGGCAAAATACGACTCAACCACCCTGACGGTACAGGCTGGCGAGTTCAAACTAAAAGCCCGCGGTCGTACGCTGCGCTTTGACGGCTGGACGAAAGTGATGCCCGCGCTGCGTAAAGGCGATGAGGACCGTACGTTACCGGTGGTCAATCAGGGCGACAGCCTGAGCCTGGTGGAACTGACCCCAGCGCAGCACTTCACCAAACCGCCTGCGCGTTTCAGCGAAGCCTCGCTGGTGAAAGAGCTGGAAAAACGCGGCATTGGTCGTCCGTCCACTTATGCGTCGATCATTTCGACCATCCAGGACCGCGGCTATGTACGTGCCGAGAACCGTCGTTTTTACGCTGAAAAGATGGGTGAAATCGTCACCGACCGTCTGGAAGAGAACTTCCGCGATCTGATGAACTACGATTTTACCGCTCAGATGGAAGACCGCCTCGATCAGGTGGCTAATCATCAGGCCGAGTGGAAACAGGTACTGGATAACTTCTTTGGCGATTTCACTTCCCAGCTACAGACGGCTGAGAAGGATCCTGAAGAAGGCGGCATGCAGCCGAACCCAATGGTGCTGACCAGTATCGACTGCCCGACCTGCGGGCGTAAAATGGGCATTCGTACCGCCAGTACCGGGGTATTCCTCGGCTGCTCTGGCTACGCGCTGTCGCCGAAAGAGCGTTGCAAAACCACTATTAACCTGGTACCGGAAAACGAAGTCCTCAACGTGCTGGAAGGCGATGATGCCGAAACCAACGCGCTGCGCGCTAAACGTCGCTGTCAGAAATGCGGCACCGCGATGGACAGTTACCTTATCGATCCGAAGCGCAAACTGCATGTCTGCGGCAACAACCCGACCTGCGATGGCTATGAGATTGAAGAGGGCGAGTTCCGTATCAAAGGCTATGACGGCCCTATCGTGGAGTGTGAGAAATGCGGCTCCGAAATGCACCTGAAAATGGGGCGTTTTGGTAAGTACATGGCTTGTACCAACGACGAGTGTAAAAATACGCGTAAGATCCTGCGTAATGGCGAAGTGGCTCCGCCGAAGGAAGATCCGGTGCCTTTACCGGAACTGCCATGCGAGAAGTCCGACGCTTACTTCGTCCTGCGCGATGGCGCGGCGGGCGTTTTCCTGGCGGCAAACACCTTCCCGAAATCACGTGAAACGCGTGCGCCATTAGTGGAAGAGTTGTACCGCTTCCGCGATCGCCTGCCTGAAAAGCTGCGTTATCTGGCCGATGCGCCGCAGCAGGATCCGGAAGGCAATAAAACGCTGGTACGCTTTAGTCGTAAGACCAAGCAACAGTACGTCTCCTCCGAGAAAGAGGGCAAAGCGACCGGCTGGTCCGCTTTCTTTATCGACGGCAAATGGACTGAAGCGAAAAAGTAACCTTCTGAATGGGCCGCAATGCGGCCCATTTTCTCTCCGATTATCCACGCGCACCGCCTCGTCGCTCCCGCTTTATAACCGACTTATTATTTTTTGTTACCATCTATACACTGTAGATATAAATGATATAGTGGTTATAGCGAATCAGTTTTTTATTATCAAATCGTCTTATACATCATCGGTTTCAGGACGCGTTGTGGCGCTGGTTCGGCGCGCCGCAGGGAATGTCTGGCATTTTGCCGCCAGCAGGCAGCAGTCTGAACGTAATGTGTATTAAGCGGATTCATTTTACGCGTTTACGGATATCAGCCATGAAACTACAGCAACTCCGCTACATCGTTGAGGTTGTTAACCATAACCTGAATGTCTCCTCTACCGCCGAAGGCTTGTATACTTCGCAGCCAGGCATCAGCAAGCAGGTGCGGATGCTGGAAGATGAGTTAGGGATTCAGATATTTGCCCGCAGCGGCAAGCATTTAACTCAGGTCACTCCAGCCGGGCAGGAAATTATCCGCATCGCGCGCGAAGTGCTGTCCAAAGTTGAGGCCATTAAATCCGTGGCAGGGGAGCACACCTGGCCGGATAAAGGCTCATTGTACGTCGCCACCACCCATACTCAGGCGCGTTACGCGCTGCCTGGGGTGATTAAGGGCTTTATTGAGCGTTATCCGCGGGTCTCTTTGCATATGCATCAGGGGTCGCCGACGCAGATTGCAGAAGCGGTTTCGAAGGGCAATGCCGACTTTGCCATTGCTACCGAAGCGCTGCATCTGTACGACGATTTGGTGATGCTGCCGTGTTACCACTGGAACCGCTCAATTGTGGTGACCCCGGATCACCCGCTCGCTTCTAAAGGCTCGGTGACCATTGAAGAGCTGGCGCAGTACCCGCTGGTGACTTATACCTTCGGCTTCACCGGACGTTCCGAACTGGATACCGCGTTTAATCGCGCCGGGCTCACTCCGCGTATCGTCTTCACCGCGACTGATGCCGATGTTATCAAAACCTATGTGCGTTTAGGGCTTGGCGTTGGAGTCATTGCCAGCATGGCGGTCGATCCAGTGTCCGATCCGGACCTGGTAAAACTTGATGCCAATGGTATTTTCAGCCACAGCACCACCAAGATAGGCTTCCGCCGAAGTACCTTCCTCAGAAGTTATATGTATGATTTTATTCAGCGTTTTGCGCCACATTTGACGCGGGATGTGGTAGACACAGCCGTGGCGCTACGTTCGAATGAGGATATAGAGGCGATGTTCAAAGATATTAAACTGCCGGAAAAATAATCGTATTGCTAAATGGCATTTCCTCCGGGGAGTGCCATTTTCTATTATGGACCTTATCAGAACTTATAAACCTCGTTGTAATCACATTTCTGCGTATTTCACTTCATTACTTTTTCATTATACCCGCTGCGATCAAAATAACGGCTAAAAGCCTTTTACCTGTTCCTGAATTAGCTGGATCTATTTTATATATCTTATTAAGATTTATCTGTACCTGATGATTTTAGCAATTGGTGGTGATGAAATGATAAACAATATCGATTATACAAAGCTCGCGATGTCATACCAACGTGACAAAGCGGAAATCGATCCAACGCTGCGCAGTCAGGTCTGGGGCTCACTGCTGGTGGGGCTTAGCGCTTTCTGGTGCATCGTTGCATTATTCATCTGGATTATTAGCTAAAGCAGTTTATCAGAGAAGGTTATATTTCACTTTTGTGACAAAAGGAGGTTGGTAAAATTAGCACCCGGAATTGTGAAACACTGTGGAAGAAATTATTTTCCGACTTATCAGCTTTAAATGTTAATCCATCCTGAGCTAATCACGGCTTGTCGTGATTAGCTCTTTTTCTATTCCCGCTCAGTGAACAGCTTCGGAACTTACTTACTCTCATCAAATATATCCGCGCTGTAATACTATTCTCGTCAAAATTTCTGAATTGTACGGTTTTGTCAATTTTAGCAATTTGAGTTGTTATCAAAGTGTTATGTCAGGTTTGTGTTATCTTTAATAAAGACCCTGAGGAGTTCAGGGCATGCATCCCTGTGATAAAGGAGGAGCTATGTCGTCAACATTACGAGCAGCCAGTAAGGATACGCTACAGGTCAAAGACAAAACCTACCATTACTACAGCCTGGCGCTGGCCGCTAAACAACTGGGCGATCTCACCCGACTGCCCAAATCTCTCAAAGTTCTGCTTGAAAACCTCCTGCGCTGGCAGGACGGCGATTCGGTCACCGAACAGGACATTCAGGCGCTGGCCGGCTGGCTGGCGACAGCGCATGCTGACCGCGAAATCGCTTATCGCCCGGCACGCGTGCTGATGCAGGATTTCACCGGCGTACCGGCGGTGGTCGATTTAGCTGCCATGCGCGAAGCGGTAAAACGTCTGGGCGGCGATACGGCGAAAGTGAATCCGCTCTCGCCGGTTGACCTGGTGATTGACCACTCGGTGACGGTGGACCGTTTTGGTAATGAAAACGCTTTTGAAGACAACGTGCGTCTTGAAATGGAGCGGAACCACGAGCGTTATGCTTTCCTGCGCTGGGGACAGCAGGCCTTTAGCCGCTTTAGCGTCGTGCCACCGGGAACCGGGATCTGCCACCAGGTGAACCTGGAATATCTCGGCCGTGCCGTCTGGAGCGAACTGCAGAATGGCGAATGGGTGGCGTACCCGGATACGCTGGTGGGTACCGATTCGCACACCACTATGATCAACGGCCTTGGCGTATTAGGGTGGGGCGTCGGTGGGATTGAAGCGGAAGCCGCGATGCTTGGCCAGCCGGTATCCATGCTCATTCCCGATGTCGTTGGTTTCAAGCTGACCGGTAAACTGCGTGAAGGGATCACCGCGACCGACCTGGTGCTGACAGTGACCCAGATGCTGCGCAAACACGGTGTGGTAGGCAAGTTCGTTGAATTCTACGGCGATGGTCTCGACTCGTTACCGCTGGCCGACCGGGCGACCATTGCGAATATGTCGCCGGAATATGGCGCGACCTGCGGATTCTTCCCGATCGATGCAGTGACCCTCAGCTATATGCGCCTGAGCGGGCGCAGCGAAGAGCAGGTGGCGTTGGTTGAAGCTTATGCCAAAGCGCAGGGTATGTGGCGGCAGACGGGCGATGAGCCGGTCTTTACCAGCACCCTGGCGCTGGATATGGGCACGGTTGAGGCCAGCCTCGCCGGGCCGAAACGACCGCAGGATCGCGTCGCGTTGGGCGATGTGCCGAAAGCGTTTGCCGCCAGTAACGAATTGGAAGTGAATCAAACGCAAAAATCGCGCCAGCCGGTTGATTATACGCTCAATGGGCAACGCTATTCGCTGCCGGAAGGCGCGGTGGCGATTGCGGCAATCACCTCATGTACCAATACCTCCAACCCGAGCGTGCTGATGGCCGCCGGCCTGCTGGCGAAGAACGCCGTTGAGCGCGGCCTGAAACCGCAGCCGTGGGTGAAAGCCTCGCTGGCGCCGGGTTCGAAAGTGGTTTCTGATTATCTGGCGCATGCCGGGTTGACGCCTTATCTTGATGAGTTGGGCTTTAACCTCGTAGGGTACGGTTGCACAACCTGTATCGGTAACTCCGGGCCGCTGCCGGAACCTATCGAAGAGGCAATCAAAAAAGGTGACCTGACCGTCGGCGCAGTGCTCTCCGGCAACCGTAACTTCGAAGGTCGTATCCATCCGCTGGTGAAAACCAACTGGCTGGCGTCGCCACCGCTGGTCGTGGCTTATGCGCTGGCTGGCAATATGAACATTGACCTGACCCGTGAACCGCTCGGCGTCGGTAAAGACGGTAAGCCGGTGTTCCTGAAGGATATCTGGCCGAGCGGCGAGGAGATTGCTCGCGCGGTGCAGCAGGTTTCCACCGACATGTTCCGTAAAGAGTATGCCGAAGTCTTCGAAGGCACTGAGGAGTGGAAAGCGATTCAGGTTGAGCGTTCCGATACCTATCGCTGGCAGGATGACTCTACCTATATTCGCCTGTCGCCGTTCTTTGATGAGATGGAGGTTGAGCCGAAACCGGTAGAAGATATTCACGGCGCCCGGATCCTGGCGATGTTAGGCGATTCAGTGACCACCGACCATATCTCTCCGGCAGGAAGCATCAAGGCAGATAGCCCGGCAGGACGCTATTTGCAGGAGCACGGCGTGGCGCGCGGTGATTTCAACTCTTATGGGTCGCGACGCGGTAACCATGAAGTCATGATGCGCGGCACCTTTGCGAATATCCGTATCCGCAACGAAATGGTGCCGGGCGTGGAAGGGGGGATGACGCGTCATTTGCCGGACACGCAGCCTATCGCCATCTACGATGCGGCTATGCTGTACAAAGCTGAAGGTACCCCTCTGGCGGTGATCGCCGGTAAAGAGTATGGCTCAGGCTCCAGCCGCGACTGGGCGGCAAAAGGGCCGCGTCTGTTGGGCGTGCGGGTGGTCATTGCCGAGTCCTTCGAGCGTATTCACCGCTCCAACCTCATTGGCATGGGGATATTACCGCTGGAGTTCCCGCAGGGCGTGACGCGTAAAACGCTACAGCTGACCGGCGAAGAGCGGATCGATATCAGTAACCTGCAGGCGCTGCATCCTGCGGCAACGGTTCCAGTCACGATTACCCGCGCCGATGGACAGCAGGAGGTCATTCAGTGTCGCTGTCGTATCGATACTGCGACAGAACTGACTTACTATCAGAACGACGGCATTCTGCATTATGTGATTCGTAATATGCTGTAAAAGAAAGGGCCAGCGAATGCTGGCCCTGATTCATTCTGGAGCTGATTTATTTATTCAGCAGATGCCCCATCTTGGCAGCTTTGGTATCGAGATAGTGTTCGTTTTTCGGGTTACGCCCGACGATGAGCGGCACGCGCTCGACGATATTGATCCCCGCCTCGGTCAGAATTTCGACTTTCTTCGGGTTGTTGGTCAACAGGCGAACCTGCTCTACGCCAAGTAGTTTGAACATGTCGGCGCATAGCGTAAAGTCGCGCTCATCGGCGGCAAAGCCGAGCTGGTGGTTGGCTTCGACGGTATCGTAGCCTTGATCCTGTAGCGCGTAAGCGCGAATTTTATTTAGCAAACCGATATTTCGGCCTTCCTGACGGTGATAGAGCAGGATCCCGCGTCCCTCTTCAGCGATGTGCGACAGCGCCGCTTCCAGCTGAAAACCGCAATCACAACGCAGACTAAAAAGGGCATCGCCCGTCAGACATTCTGAGTGTACGCGAGCCAGTACCGGGGCTTGCCCCGAAATATCGCCATACACCAGCGCGACATGATCCTGCCCGGTTGCCAGTTCTTCAAAGCCCACCATCAGGAAATCGCCCCAGGGGGTTGGCAGTTTGGCTTCTGCCACACGTTTAAGCTGCATGTGATTCTCCAGATTCTGACAGCACCTGAATGTGCTTTCTGTTTACTACTATTTTGCCACAACGCCGCGACGTTCTCCTAATTACCAACGACCGCCTGCGCGGAAAGCGCACAAACGATCTACTTTCCGTTATGATATTCAGAAGGAAAGAGAAGGAGATACGATGCTGTTGATTGCCAAAAGGACCGCCATCGGGGCGGCGCTATTGCTTGTTATGCCCGTTATAGTCTGGCTCTCCGGCTGGCAGTGGCAGCCGGGTCAAGCACCGGCCATGTTGAAAATGTGGTACTGGGTGACTGAAACCGTCACCCAGCCGTGGGGAATAATTACTCACGTAGCGCTATTTGGCTGGTTTTTGTGGTGTTTACGTTTTCGTCTGCGCGAAGCGCTGGTGCTGTTTCTCATTCTCGGCGCCGCTATCCTGGCAGGACAGGGGCTTAAATCCTGGATCAAAGAACGGGTGCAGGAACCACGGCCGTTTGTGATTTGGTTAGAAAGAACCCAACAGGTTCCGGTGGCGCAATTCTATGAGTTAAAACGTAAAGAACGCGCTAAACTGGTGCATGAGCAATTGGCTGAGCAACAGACAATACCGGGGTTCTTGCGTAAACACTGGCAAAAAGAGACCGGTTTTGCCTTTCCGTCCGGCCATACCATGTTTGCCGCCAGTTGGGCGCTACTGGGGGTCGGGCTGTTGTGGCCGCGCCGGCGCTGGGTAACTATCGGTTTGCTGTTGGGTTGGGCTACTGCGGTCATGGGCAGTCGTCTGGCGTTGGGTATGCACTGGCCGCAGGATCTTATCGTGGCGACCAGCCTTTCATGGCTGCTGGTTACCGCGGCGACCTGGCTCACGCAGCGTTTTTGCGGCCCGTTAACCCCGCCTGTTGAAGAGGCGAGCGATATCAAAAAACGCGCAACCTGACGGCGTTTATGTTGAATTTCGCGGCATCTGGCCGCATATCATGATGGGTGTCATGCTTTTCCATTTCACCACTGCGGTGAAAATGATACTTTATAGGGCTTGAACGCGTTTTACTCGCGCCACCCACAGAACGGGAAGTCATGTGAAATATTTACTTATTTTCTTACTGGTATTAGCTATCTTCGTCATCTCTGTGACGCTGGGCGCGCAAAATGACCAACTGGTCACGTTCAACTATTTGCTTGCCCAGGGTGAGTTCCGTATCTCCACGCTGCTGGCGGTACTGTTTGCTGGCGGATTTGCCATTGGTTGGCTGATCTGTGGTCTGTTCTGGCTGCGGGTACGTGTGTCGTTGGCGCGCGCCGAGCGTAAAATTAAACGCCTGGAGCAGCAGATCGCGCCAGTGGCCGCGGCGCCCGCTGATGCCGGCGTCCCTGCGGTCAAGGAATAACCTTCTATGCTGGAGTTGTTGTTTCTGCTTCTTCCCGTTGCCGCTGCCTATGGATGGTATATGGGGCGCAGGAGCGCACAACAGTCCAAACAGGACGATGCTAGTCGCCTGTCGCGTGATTACGTGGCCGGGGTCAACTTCCTGCTGAGCAATCAGCAGGACAAAGCCGTAGATCTGTTCCTCGATATGTTAAAAGAGGACACCGGCACGGTTGAAGCCCATTTGACCCTTGGCAACCTGTTTCGTTCCCGTGGCGAAGTTGACCGCGCCATCCGTATTCACCAAAGCCTGATGGAGAGCGCCTCGCTCACCTACGATCAACGCCTGCTCGCCGTCCAACAGTTGGGGCGCGATTATATGGCCGCTGGCCTGTACGATCGCGCGGAAGATATGTTCAAGCAGCTGGTGGATGAAACCGACTTCCGCCTGGGCGCGCTACAACAACTGCTGCAGATTTATCAACTGACCAGCGATTGGCAGTCCGCCATTGAAGTCGCCGAACGGCTGGTAAAATTGGGCAAAGAAAAACATCGCAGCGACATCGCCAACTTCTGGTGTGAACTGGCGCTACAGCAGATGGCCAGCAACGATCTCGATAAAGCGATGACGCTGCTGAAGAAAGGCGCGTCTGCGGACCGCAACAGCGCCCGCGTCTCGATTATGATGGGGCGCGTGTGGATGGAAAAAGGCGACTACGCGAAAGCGGTAGAAAGCCTGGAACGGGTGATTGGCCAGGATAAAGAACTGGTGGGTGAAACCCTGGAAATGCTGCAAACCTGTTATCAGCAGTTGGGTAAGCATGCGGAGTGGGAAGCGTTTCTGCGCCGCTGTGTAGAAGAGAACACCGGTGCGACGGCGGAACTCATGCTGGCGCAGATTATCGAGCAGCAGGAAGGTGCCGAGGCCGCACAGAGCTATGTTACCCGCCAGCTTGAGCGTCACCCAACGATGCGCGTGTTCCACAAACTGATGGACTACCATCTTAATGAGGCGGAAGAAGGGCGCGCGAAGGCGAGTCTGGGGGTTTTGCGCAACATGGTTGGCGAGCAGGTGCGGAGCAAACCGCGCTACCGCTGCCAGAAGTGCGGTTTTACTTCCCACACCCTGTACTGGCACTGCCCGTCCTGCCGCTCGTGGGCGACTATCAAGCCGATTCGCGGCCTGGATGGTCAGTAACTTCTAAAAAAAGCCAGACTTTAGTTACAACATACTTATCTGGGTTTTACCATGCCCAATCCTGTTGCCGCGTGCCCGTTTTTGTCTGTAGAGGGGCAAAAGCAGCCTGTCATTTTCCCCACTTCGCAGGTAGAATGCTGCCCGTTTACCTTTTTTGCGCCCTGGCGGCGCTCATCCACAATTAAGGTCCGGTCATGACGTCTACTGCTACCTCTTCTCCTCGTGTTATCACATCCTCTCCCGTCGTTGTTGCGCTTGATTATGATAACCGTGACAAGGCGTTAGCCTTTGTTGATCGAATCGATCCCCGCGACTGCCGGTTGAAAGTAGGTAAGGAGATGTTCACGCTGCTGGGGCCGCAGTTTGTTCGCGACCTGCATCAACGCGGCTTTGAAGTGTTCCTCGACCTGAAATTCCACGATATTCCTAATACCACCGCACGTGCGGTCGCCGCTGCGGCGGAACTCGGCGTATGGATGGTGAACGTTCACGCCTCCGGCGGCGCGCGTATGATGACGGCTGCCCGCGAGGCGCTGTTGCCGTTCGGAAAAGAGGCGCCGTTACTGATTGCGGTCACCGTATTGACCAGCATGGAAGCCAGCGATTTGCAGGACCTTGGCATCACGCTTTCTCCTGCCGATCATGCCGCTAAACTGGCTGCGCTAACCAAACGCTGTGGTCTCGACGGCGTAGTCTGTTCCGCGCAGGAAGCCGTCCGCTTTAAGCAGGAGTTAGGGCAGGAATTTAAGTTAGTCACGCCAGGGATCCGCCCTACAGGCAGCGATGCTGGCGACCAGCGCCGAATCATGACCCCGGAACAGGCGCAGCAGGCGGGAGTTGATTATATGGTGATTGGTCGCCCGGTTACCCAGTCTGCCGATCCGGCGGCAACGCTTGCGGCAATCAACGCATCGCTGAAGCAGGGGGCGTAATGAGTGATTCTAATAGCCGCCTGGTTTACTCCACCGATAGCGGCCGTATCGAAGAGCCGAAAGCGGCGCCGCAACGAGCGAAAGGCGATGGCATCGTGCGTATTCAACGCCAGACCAGCGGGCGCAAAGGAAAGGGCGTCTGCCTGATTACCGGCATCGATCTGGATGACGACGCGCTGGCGAAGCTGGCCGCTGAGCTGAAAAAGAAATGCGGCTGCGGCGGTTCACTGAAAGATGGAGTGATTGAAATTCAGGGGGATAAACGCGACTTGCTGAAATCACTGCTGGAAGCCAAAGGGATGAAAGTGAAATTAGCGGGTGGCTAAGATAATTTCTATGAAATAAACAACAAGGCCACGGTATTTACCGTGGCCTTAATTATTTGTAGATGCGTGAGTCAGTAACTACGAAATTATTATTAATTTAATATGCGGGGTGGTTATTTGCCAACCTGGTGGCCAATGATGCCGCCAACCGCTGCGCCACCCAGGGTGCCCAGGGTGCTGCCGTCAGTTAATACCGCGCCGCCCAGTGCGCCGGCGCCGGCGCCGATTGCGGTGTTACGGTCGCGTTTAGACCAGTGAGAGCAAGCGCTCAGAGACATTACTACAGTAACCGCCAGTACGGCCGCAGCCATTTTTTTGCTCATCGAAGTCATCATTTTATTCTCCTGAATAATCTATTCATGGATACAACTTCCTTTAAGCATAGCAACAGGCTATGACTTACGGGTTATTCCATGAAACTTAAGTTGCGCAGGTGTTGCTCTAATCACGCAGGTGATAGTCACTTCCTGTTATATCGCTAATAATAATTCTACTTATTTTAAAATTTAACGTCAGGTAAAAAATCTTAATTGCGGGTCGGAATACTCTCAGACGCAGAAGGGACGCCAACGCCATTTTATCGGGCGCTGGCGGAAGCGATCAGGCGGGGTTAACAATATCGACGGTTAAACCGCTGTCGGTGAGCTGCTGGCGGATAGTGTCGTGCAAATTATTATCGGTAATGATGCGATTGAAACGGGAAATCGGGCCCAGCGGATAGGGATGCACAACGCTGAATTTCGAGCTGTCGCTCAGCACAATGGCTTCGCACTGTTTTTCCAGCACCGCATTAACCACATCGGCGCGCATCATGTCGCGGCCGGTGAAGCCGGTTTCGCTCTGCCAGCCGTCAACGCCGATAAATGCCTTGCTAAAGTGTACCTGCTGAATGCACTGGCGGGTTAACGGGCCGACCATGCTTTCACTGCGCTTCTGATAAATACCGCCCAGCAGAATCACCTCGCCCGGCGTTTCCTTGAGTAAATGCGCGATATAGCTGCTCACGGTGATGATGGTGATATCGCCGCGTTCCGCCAATGTGCGAGCCAGAAGGGCGTTTGAACTGCCATTTTCGATGAACACCGTCTCTCCGGCTGCCACCAGCGACGCGGCGCGCGCGGCGAGTTCACGCTTAATGGCAAAGTTGGTCATCATCCGGGTTTCGACGTCTTCACTATCCAGCGGTACCGCAAAGCCATGGGTACGGCGCAGGTAGCTTTGTTTTTCCAGAGAATTCAGATCCTGACGAATAGTGACTTCTGAGACACCGGTCATCCTGGCCAGATCGGCTACGCTCATACGGCCTTTATCGATGACCATTTGCAAAATACTTTGTTGTCGGGCGTTCATAGCTACATCACAGTTAGAGGTCTATACGGCGCCCAGCAGGCCTTAAGGCGTGCTGGGGGACAGGAATGATTTAGATTTCCCACGGCGCTTTCGATTGCCCTGAGTCCTTCTCTGGCTCGTCGTGAGACAACGCCTGCAGCTCGGCTTTGAGGATCTCCAGATTATGGATCGCCGAGTGATAATCTCCGGCAACCAGAATATCCAGCACGGTATCGATACGTTGGGCGAGCAGGCGGGCATTCAGATCAGACATAGCATTATCCTGGTTACAAAAATGAATGAAATCAATGATGCAAAAAACAGTTGCAAAAGAGAAGCGAAAAAAACGCACATCCTTGCGCGGCTGGCGATATTCACTCAAAACGAGAAATGTATGGCCCCTGGGCAGGGGCCATAAAAGCGTTACGCCGCCGGACGGGCGATGACGCTGCGGGTTTCCATACGGACTTCAGCGATAGTCACGTCGATAACATCGGTGACTTTGTAAACGACTTCACCTTTAATCTGTACGGTTCCGTTCTCCTGACTGCAGACCAGTTCATCGCGCACCGCGTGCAGGAAAGGTGCCGGGATAAAGGCGACAGCGCCGTTATCGACCAGGCGCACGCGCATGCCGCCGCGGCTGACATCAATGATTTCTGCCGCGTAGCGGGTATCGGTTCCGGCTTTATCATTGAGGAAGCGAGCATACAGCCAATCTGCGACGTCGCGTTCCGCCATCCGGTTCAGACGACGGCGTTCCGCCATCTGCACGGTGACGTCATCCTGCGGGCGACCAATGGTCTCGCCTTTGATGACGGCTTTTAACAGACGGTGGTTGATCATATCGCCGTATTTACGGATTGGCGAAGTCCAGGTGGCGTAAGCTTCCAGCCCAAGGCCGAAGTGCGGGCCCGGTTCGGTACTGATTTCGGCGAACGACTGGAAGCGGCGGATGCGGCTATCAAGGAAACCTGAAGGCTGAGCATCCAGTTCGCGGCGCAGTTTACAGAAACCGTCGAGTGTCAGGACTTCCTGCGGATCGACGTGCACATCGTGCGTCTTCAGCAGCGCGGCCAGTTGTTCGGTGTTGGCCGGATCGAAACCGGTGTGCACGTTATAAACGCCAAAGCCCAGGTTATCTCGCAGCACGCGTGCCGCGCAGATATTAGCGGCAATCATTGACTCTTCAACGATGCGGTTGGCGATGCGGCGCGGTTCGGCAACGATATCCAGCACTTCACCTTTCTCACCCAACACGAAGCGATAATCAGGGCGGTCTTTGAATACCAGCGCGTGGGTTTGACGCCATTCGCTGCGGCGCTGGCAGACTTCCTGCAGCAGTTTGATTTGCTGCGCGATAGCGTCATCAGCAGGCTGCCATGAGCCGATATTTTCCAGCCAGTTGGAGACGTCGTCATAAGCCAGTTTGGCTTTAGATTCGATAGTTGCTGCGAAGAATTCGATATTATCTTCAATGGCGCCGTCAGCCGCCAGAGTCATGCGGCAGGCGAGTACCGGACGCACTTCGTTGGCGCGCAGCGAACACAAATCGTCAGACAGCTCGCGCGGCAACATTGGGATATTAAAGCCCGGCAGATAGTTGGTGAAGGCGCGGATTTTCGCCGCGTTGTCCAGTTTACTGCCCTCGGCAATCCACGCTGTCGGATCGGCGATAGCGACGGTCAGCAGCAGTTTACCGTCGTCGGCGCGCTCGACATACAGCGCATCGTCCATATCTTCGGTGCTGGCGCTGTCGATGGTTACGAACTCAAGCGGCGTCAGATCGCGGCGTTCCAGTCCTTCATCGAGCATCTTGGTGGCAACGCCATTCGGCGCTTCTTTTTCCAGGTTATGACGCGCCAGCGTCACCCACCACGGCACGAAATGATCGTCGCTAAAGGTGATGAATTGCGTTAATTCGGCATAGAAACCGCGGTCGCCTTTCAGCGGATGGCGACGCATTTCAGCCACCGCCCAGTCACCCTGTTTGAAGTCGTGTTCTACGCCGCGCGCGGCGCGGCAAGGGATGGCGTCTTTCAGCAGCGGATGATCAGGAACAATAGACAGACGATCGTCTTTTTTCTGCACTTTACCGACAAAACGGGTCAGGAAAGGCTCAACCAGCTCTTCCGGCTCGGCGCTTTCACGTTCTTTTTCGGTATGGACCACAGCGATAATACGATCGCCATGCATCACTTTTTTCATTTGCGGCGGCGGAATGAAGTAACTTTTTTGCGAGTCGACTTCAAGGAAGCCAAAACCTTTTTCCGTGCCTTTAACGACCCCTTCAACGCGGGGAGTCTGGGAATGCAATTGCTGTTTAAGCTGCGCTAGCAGCGGGTTGTCCTGAAACATAATTAGGTTTTTTCGTGGCTAAAAGAGCGGCTGACATTTTTACGCGAATATGCCTGCCTCAGCAAGCGCTGTTTCAGCATTTTACGTCGCTTGACGTACCTCACCGAGGGCGATTTTAAGCCGGTTCAGCCACCCGCAGAGGCCGCACCACGCCAGCAGATCGATAGCCTCAACGCGGGAAAGCCCATATTCAGTGAGGGGAGTTAGCTGCGCGGCGCTAAAACGGTCCGGCGCACGAGTCAATAGCTGCGCCGCCTGTAGGAAAACGTGTTCCAAAGAATGGCTTCGCGCCCAGTGCTGAACCGTTCGTTCATCGCCGCGCAATGCCTGCAACAATCCGTTGTCACCTGTCCAGCGAGCTCTCCAGGCGTTAAAACAGCTGACGCTGCCGTTGATTCGCGCCGCGAGTAACGCCGCCATTGCGCTTAAGGGCTGCGCAGAATTATCCAGTTGATTCAGCAGTTGATGTAGCAGGGCCAACGCGCCTTCATCCGTTGCCAGAAGGGGGGCGAGAGGCTGCAGGCCGGGATGACGGTTCCATGCGGCGAGCCTGACTTGCTTGTCATCATTGGCGTAACGCAGGTCGGCATCATCGATATCCAGGGACCACTCTCCAGTAACATCAGTAAAGCGTTCTGCCGGGGCATCATTCTGCTGCGGCATACCGGGAAGCCAGCGTACCGGTTGCCCAAGCGCGGCCTGAAATGCGGCCACCGCGCGGGCCTGAAAGCCCACGAAGCCGATAATTTGGTTAATTAACACAATATCGCGGCTGGTCAGCCCGACCTCCTCAAGCTGGCGGCGGGAGACCTCGTTGATAACCGAGGGAGAACTGGCTAACTGGCGGGCGTACTGGGTTATCTGCGCCAACCGGTGATTACTTTCTCGTGAGGAGTCAGGGCCAGGCAACGGCGCCAGACGGGCGGCGTAGTGGTTACACAAGCGCTGTATGCCGTAGACCTGAGCGACGGTCAGGGCGGTGCTAAGACGGTCGTAGGCGCTGAAGGTTTGTAATCGGGTTACCGTGACGTTGTCCGGGAAAAGGACCTTTGTCAACTGACGCGCGGGTGCCAGCCAGCCTTCATGAGGGTGGCTGAGATCGGCTGCGAGTGGCAGATCGAGCAAAAAACGGTCATCAACGTCAGCGGCCTCCGGGACCAGAGGAAGAATCTCGACCGGGCTATTGGTTGACTGGGTCTCGTGATACCAGTGGTTTTTGCCATACACGCGGCGTTGCTCCATGGGCGTTCCTTGTTCGGTAGGTGGCGAACCGCCGTTTCGCGGTACCTCTATGCACAACTATCCTGGCGTAACCCTGAAGCAGGAGAAAATATTGATACGTACTAACAAATAGCGGATTGGAATAACAGAAGAGAAGCGTAAGCAGAGAAAGGAGAGAGATCCTCCTCACCGGGGTGAGGAGGATAGGGAACTTATTTCAGTTCCAGTTCGTTCATCGCAGCGATGCTGAAACCGCCGTCAACGTGAACGACTTCACCGGAGATGCCCGCAGACAGGTTAGAGCACAGGAAGGCCGCGCTGTTGCCGACGTCTTCGATGGTGACGGTGCGACGGATCGGGGTGACCGCTTCGCAGTGCGCCAGCATTTTACGGAAATCTTTGATACCGGATGCCGCCAGGGTGCGGATCGGACCCGCGGAGATGGCGTTAACACGAATACCTTCCGGACCCATCGCGTTCGCCATATAGCGTACGTTGGCTTCCAGAGACGCTTTTGCCAGACCCATCACGTTATAGTTCGGGATAGCGCGCTCAGCGCCCAGATAGGAGAGGGTCAGCAGCGCGGAGCCCGGGTTCAGCATCGAGCGGCAAGCTTTCGCCATTGCCACGAAGCTGTAAGCGCTGATGTCGTGGGCAATTTTGAAACCTTCGCGGGTGACGGCATTGACGTAGTCGCCATCTAACTGGTCAGCCGGCGCATAACCGATAGAGTGCACGAAACCATCAAATTTCGGCCATACTTTTTCAAGCTCAGTGAACAGCGCGGTGATGCTTTCGTCTTCAGCCACGTCGCACTGCAGCACAATGTTAGAACCCAGCGCAGCAGCAAACTCTTCTACGCGGCCTTTCAGTTTTTCGTTCTGATAGGTGAATGCCAGTTCAGCCCCTTCACGGTGCATTGCTTGCGCAATACCGTAGGCGATGGACAGTTTACTGGCCACGCCAGTGATCAGAATGCGCTTACCGGAAAGAAAACCCATAGCTTTAATCCTTATCGTTATTGCTTATTTTTACTCTAACAATCAAACGGTTAACGTTGTTATTTCAAAATAACTCAAATTTAGCCGGGAATTATATCCCACTGAAGACCCCTTGTGTCACGATTTTTTGTGCCGCCTATCGCAACGCAGCGCGTAATGATAAATGCGCTTACCCCAGTATATCACCGGATAATCACTACGTTTTACCGTGAGATCACGACGCGTTACCGATATTTCTGCGGTTAACGGCGCACGATCGTGGTGAGTAACAGTAGGGCGTCCGTCGTGAGCGGTGCGAGTTCGCCCGGCGTTTGCTGATGCCAGAAAATACCCGATTGCGCTTCACATTGCCGTTCACCAAGTTGCCAGCGCCCCTGTAATACCCAAGCGACGCCTTCGTCGCCGGGAGTCTGTATATCATCAACGACCCGTACCTCGGCGGCGGCGCGGTTGCGCTGGGTCATGATATTAAAGTCGAGACCGGGTTCGCGGATCCCTTCGCTACGCAACGGCCACTCGCCGGCAAAAGCCCAGGGTTGCCAAAGCGTTAAAGCGTGATCGATAGCTTCGCCTTTCAGGCGCAGCGGCTGCCCGGCCAGTAGAGTAATGACCCGGTCGACGCCGGGAAAGCAGGAAAACGGACCATCATTTTGCAGGGTGGCAATGCTGGCTCGCCATAAAAAAGGGGCGTCAGGAGAGGGGACACAGACTATCTCACGGGTCTCGCCTGCGCCATTTTTCCAGGGCGTGACGGGCAGAGTGGATAGTTGGACGGGAACGATCATGAGCGTTACACCTCGGTTTAGCGCGGTATGCGCAGGCGTTATCAACGTTATTGTTATGGTTTTGTTACTTTTTGCAATACAAAGAATTTACATATTCATCACAAAAATAGGATGCGTGCGGTGCGGGCAGTTGTCAATGCTTGTATATACAGGATCGGTCAGATGGGGAGTGAATAAATAATAATAGCGAGGTACCTATGTCTTCTTTTTCATCTACAGATGGGCAGTCAAAAAATAGTCAGGCTGGATTAAGTGAAACGCGGTCGATTGATTACATCCCCGAGCGCGAAAGGCATGGGCATCCGTTTAGCCAGTTTACCCTGTGGTTTGGCGGCAACCTGCAGATTACCGCTATTGTCACCGGCGCTTTAGCCGTGGTGCTGGGCGGCGACGTGGTGTGGTCGCTGATAGGTCTTCTCCTCGGTCAGGTGCTGGGGGCGGCGGTAATGTCGCTGCATGCGCTGCAGGGACCACGGCTGGGTTTGCCGCAGATGATAATAAGCCGCGCCCAGTTTGGCGTCTTTGGCGCGGTAGTGCCGCTGGTACTGGTCTGCATCATGTATGTTGGCTTCTCCGCCAGCGGTACCGTACTGGCCGGGCAGGCGATGGCAAAGCTGTTGAATATCAGCAATGTCGCTGGAATGCTGCTATTCAGCGCGATTATTATTGTCATTGCCGTACTGGGTTATAAGGTGATTCATAAGCTGGGTAAACTGGCGAGCATTATCGGCATTCTGGCCTTCGTCTATATGTTCGTTACGTTACTGATGTCGGCGGATCTCGCGGCCCTGGCGCAAAATAACCATTTCTCCCTGCCGATGTTCCTGCTGGCGGTGTCTCTATCCTCGTCGTGGCAAATCGCGTTTTGCCCGTATGTGTCCGACTATTCGCGCTACCTGCCACGCAATGTATCGGCAACGAAAACGTTCTGCTCGGTGTTTTTCGGTACCGTATTGGGAACCCAGACATCTATGACGCTGGGGGTGTTTACCGCCGCGATTGCCGGCAGCGCTTTCCCCGGTCATGAAGTGAGTTATCTGGTGGGATTGGGTAAAAGCCAGGTGATGGCGATGGTTATCTACTTTGCTATTTGCTTTGGCAAGATCACCTTCACGACGCTTAACGCCTACGGCAGTTTTATGTCTCTGACCACCATTGTTTCCGGTTTCCGTCGCCAGACGGCGTTGTCGCAGAAATGCCGCGTTGCTTTCGTCGTCCTGATGGTCGCGGCTTCGTGTATTATCGCGCTGCTTAGCGAACCGGCTTTCTTAAAGCACTTCACCCATTTCCTGTTATTCCTGCTGGCCTTTTTCGTTCCCTGGAGCGCCATCAGCCTGACCGATTACTACATTATTTCTAAAGGCGCGGTCGATATTCCGGCGCTTAGCGATCCGCATCAGCGCTATGGTTTCTGGAATTTGTATGCCATTACCATTTATATCATTGGCGTGCTTATTCAACTGCCGTTTATTGAGAACCCGCTGTTCCATGGTTCGCTGACGTGGATATTCGCCGGCAATGATGTGTCATGGATTATCGGCTGGGTAGGTACCGGATGGTTGTATTATGCGCTGCGCCGCTTTGACCGCCGACCATTACCGGCGCTGAGCGTGTTCCCGCAGTGATAAATGGCAGGGGCGGCTATTATGCCGCCCCTGAAGGAAGGTTAACGCTATTTACCATCTTTTCGCCAGGCGTCGGCAGTCAGCGCCTCGCCGAAATGGCCGGCGATCAGCCGCTTGGTCAGTTCGTGGAGCGGCGAGGCCAGCACATCGGCGGTGCTGCCGCGTTCGACCACTTCACCCTCGTGCATCACCAGCACCTGATCGCTGATATGCTTCATCATCCCCAGATGCTGGGTGACATAGATGTAGGATATTCCCTGTTTTTCCTGTAGTTCCAGCATCAGGTTGATTAGCTGCGAGCGCATCGACATATCCAACGAGGCCAGCGCCTCATCGCAGATAATCACTTTCGGACGCAGGATCAAGGCACGAGCAAGACCCAGGCGCTGCTTTTGCCCCGGCGCCAGCATATGCGGATAGTAGCTGACGTGGTCCGGTAGCAAGCCCACCATGCGCATCGTCTCGATAATCTGCTTTTCCCGGGCTTCTGGTTCAAGATCGGTATTGAGACGCAGCGGGAAATCGAGGATCTGCGAAATACGCTGACGTGGGTTGAGCGAGGTCGAGGGATCCTGAAAAATCATGCGAATACGCTGGCTGCGGAATGAGTAGTCGCCAAACGCCAGCGGATGGTCGTCAATCAACAGTTCGCCGGTGGTCGGCTCAACCATCCCGGCCAGCATTTTGGCCAGCGTTGATTTACCGGAGCCGTTTTCACCAATAATCGCCAGCGTCTGACGCTCGCGCAGGGTAAAGCTCAGCGGCTTCACCGCCTCTACCGTCTGACGGTGGAACCAGCCGGTGCGATAGCGAAAGGTCTTACTAAGATTGCGAACTTCCAGCAATGTTTCGACCATTTCACTCTTTCTCCATGTTCAGCGGGAAATGACAGGCGTACAGATGATTACGCGCGCCGGTCAAACGCGGCGTGACGATACACTCGCGTTGCGCATAGGGACAACGCGGCCCCAGCCGACAGCCGATCGGCAGTTGTTCCAGCAGCGGAATGGCGCCGGGCAGGGTATTCAGCCGGCTTTTATGCGGCATTGAGCTGCCGAAATCCGGGATGGCGCGAATCAATGCCTGAGTGTAGGGGTGATGAGGGATGGTCACCAGCTCCTCGCTCGGCGCGGTTTCCACCGTCTGCCCGCAATACATGACGTTAATTTTATCCGCCCATTTGCTGAGCATCTGCATATCGTGACTGATCAACAAAATAGTGGTGTTGTTATTCTGGTTGAGCCGGGTCAACAGGCGAATAATCTGCGCCTGGGTGGTTGGCTCCATGGCGTTAGTGGGTTCATCAGCAATCAGCAAGCGCGGCTGGTTAGCAAGCGCGATGGCGATCATGACCTTCTGACATTCGCCGTCGGTCAGCTCGTAGGGGAAGCTGCGCATAATATCTTTGTGATCTTTAATTCCCACCCGGTGCAGCAGTTCAATAGCGCGGCGCTTACGCCAGCCAAAGCGTTGCCACCAGTGGCCTTTAAAGGTCCAGCCGGGGATATTTTGCATCAACTGCAGCCCAATACGCTCGGAAGGATCGAGACAGGATTGCGGCTCCTGGAAGATCATCGATACGTTGTGGCCAATCAATTTTCGGCGCTCGCGGTTAGAGAGACGCAGCAGATCGATATCATCAAAACGCATACGGTCGGCGGTGACCCGCCAGTTATCTTTGGTGACGCCGCAAATCGCCTTGGCGATTAAGCTTTTGCCGGAACCTGATTCACCGACAAGACCACGGACTTCACCTTCAGCCAGCGTCAGGCTGACCCGATCGACGGCCTTTACCCAGCCCTCGTTGGTTTTAAACTCAATGGTGAGATTACGAATATCCAGTAACGGCATTATTGAACCCCGGCAATAATTGCGCGGCGAATACCGTCGCCCAGCAGATTGATGAGCAGTACGCTTATCATGATGGCCGCTCCCGGCAGCATGACCGTCCAGGGGGCGACGTAAATCAATTCCAGCGCGTCGCCGAGCATGGCGCCCCATTCCGGAGAGGGTAGCTGAGCGCCGAGGTCGAGAAAACCGAGCGCGGCAATGTCGAGGATCGCCATCGACAGCGCGCGGGTAATTTCGGTGACCAGTCCGGCGGTAATATTAGGCAGAACTGCAAACCAGAGAATATTGAGCGTGGAAGCGCCGTCAAGGCGGGCGGCAATCACGTACTCTTTTTCCAGTTCATCGTGCACCATGCTGTAGACCGAGCGCACCATGCGCGGCAGTAGCGCCAGCCAGACGGCAAACATCGCATGGCTCAGATGCGGCCCGGCAAAAGCGACGACGATAATCGCCAGCAGCAGCGACGGAATCGACAGCAGGGTGTCGAGAATGTGGTTCATTACCGCTGAACGCAAACCGTGGGTGGAACCGGCAATCACGCCAAGCACCAGGCCGAACAGCGCGGCGCCGAGCGTGACCACAAAGGCGCCGCCGACGGTCGGCGCCGCGCCGCTGAGCAGGCGACTTAGCACATCGCGACCAAGGTCGTCGGTGCCGAGGAAGAACGACACTTCGCCATAGCGCGACCACGAAGGCGGCAGCAGCTGGTAGCCGAGGAACTGCTGATCGATGCCATAGGGCGCGAACCAGCCGCCGAATACGCATAGCAGCACCAGCGCGCCGCAGCCGTATAAACCAATCATCGCGGTGGTATCGCCGTAGAATTTACGCCATACGGTGCGCAATGCGCCGGGCGGGCGCTTTTCGAGATAGACGCTATCGTAGGGCATATGTATCCGTTTTAAGTTTGTTAGTCATGCTTTATTTCTTTTCAATAATCCCGCTATTATCAACGCCTTGCCAGTATGTAACGCTTTATTTTTGTGTGTTCTTCATAGATTTGAAGGTTATCAATTTACGTATAATGTGTACACTGATGTGTATATCTTCTTCCGGAGTGTACACATTGCTTACCGACACAAAATTAAGAAAAGCTCTTGGTAAAAAAAGAGACCAAATCGAGGTCATTTCAGACGCACATGGTCTGAATGTCAGGTTGTCTACATCCGGCAGTATAACATTCTTTTACCGCTACAGATGGAACGGGAAAGCCGCACAACTAACGATTGGTGATTATCCAACCACCTCATTAGCTCATGCCCGAGAACGTAGGCAACAGTTCAGGGCTTGGCTAGCGGAAGGGCTTGATCCTAGACGGCAAGTAGTACTCGAGAAACAGAAAAAAGTCGAAGCGCTTACAGTGAAAGAAGCATTTGATTACTGGGAGAACTACTACTGCATCCCTGAAGGTCTGGTAAAAATCAAAGTTAACCGCCGCGACTTCAATAATCATATAGCCCCAGTGCTCGGAAATATGATTGTAGATCAGACAACTAAAGCTCACTGGCTAAATCTTTTTGACGGTATGGGGCGAAGAGTGGTTACAGGGCAAATGCTCGGTTTGATGCAGCGCACATTTCGTTTCTGTTCCAACCGTGGGGTAATTAACGTGAACCCTATTGAAAGCCTTAGACGATCAGATGTAGGGCTCACAGCAGCTGTAAAAGATCGCAGGTTAAGTGATGATGAAATCATTACAGTTTGGAATGCCCTGCCTGAGATGAAATATAGGCAGCAATTGATAATGAAGTTTCTCATTATGACTGGCTGTCGAAGTACAGAGATCAGAACAGCAAAATGGGAATGGTTTGATTTAAAGGAAAAAACATGGACTATCCCGGCAAGTGACTATAAAACAGGGAAGTCGGTGAGAAGGGCGCTTCCTGAGGCTGTAATAAAGATGATGGTAGTTGAAAAAGAAACATCAGTTTCAAAACATGTTGTGACGTTGTCACGATACAGGGGGCCAGAAGATGACAGGCCGCCACTTCAACCAAACGTGGCTCTTTTCTCTGCGCAGATAATTGCAAAAACAGGGATGAAACCTTGGTCGCTTCATGATTTGAGAAGAACAGTGGCGACGCGCCTTTCTGAATTAGGTGCGCCACCACATGTTGTGGAAAAGCTACTAGGGCATCATATGTCTGGAGTCATGGCGCGGTATAACCTCCACGATTATTTGGATGATCAGCGTCATTGGCTTGCTGTTTGGCAGCGTCATCTTGAGAAGTTGATTGGCCAGCCTCTGGTTTGATACTCATGTTGTCTTCCCAGGCAAGAAGGTCTGACAAACGCCATCTTTTAGGGCTGCCATTTATTTTTGGCTTCGGAAACGGCTGAGAAAAGTACGATGGCATCCGGGATGGTGTGCTCCAGAAATACAGTGTGCTGCGCGAAATTTTGTATCTGGACAGAATGTCACTGGTTACCAATATTTCATCTTGGAAATGAGATGCGTTATTCATAAAAGCCCCTTAGTTACATTGTCCAGGAAGATGCTGCAGCCTGCGGGCGCAGCTCATAGCAGTAGCCACGTAACTGCAGCGTCGGTTAACCACCTCAACAGTAATTTTTGAACCCTGCACCACGACGGTATAAGTCCGCTTCATTTTCTGCCGACCATAATCGCCATAAAGCTCTACGTGTTTTGCCAGTGCGGCATCACAAGCCTGGCGGCCTAGCGGTGATTGCTTGCTTCGGTTTATCAGTCGCATATCCACCTCACACAAATACATCAACCGGATCGCCAGCTGCTCGCGCGTTGTCGTTCGCTTCACGGCGAAGGCCGAGAACATAGCCAACGGGATCCCAACTGGACAGAATTGCGTTGAGCTCTTTCTGGCTGTGCCAGGTTGTCATGCGCTTTTTAAGCGCGGTGGCGCAGGCGCGCACGTTCGCTCGAGTGGGGCCGGCCATCTTCATGCACAAGCACAAAGTCAGAAGCAGATCCGAATATTCGTCGGCGGCCGCGCGCAATGTGGCCGGGTCAATGCTTGCTTCGAGCTCAGGTAATTGATGTTTAAGGCTCATGCTGTCTGCTCCTCAATCCGCTTGAACTCGATAACCCACACCCAGGGGTTGTGTTTAAAGCTCTGCTCTGGATAGATGCCGTCCCACAACTGACGAAACCACAGCCATTTATCCATCGGCCCACCAAACGGAGAGGGATCCGCCGGATAGCCCTCTTTGCCAGCATCTTCGTCACTCACGCTAGCGAGGCGCTCAACCCGCACGTCTGTAATTTCCAGTAGAATTCGACTGGCCCAACGCGGCATGTGGATTGACGGGCGCCATCCGTGACGCAGGTTGTCGTCAGCGTCGTAATATTCCGGCGCTGGCTTGCCATCAGCGGCATACTGGCAAAATTCTGGCTTTTCGAATTTCGAGCTATCATCGAGGTATGACTCCATCTGTTCGTAATCGAATAACGGCCCCTGAAATGTTTCACGTACCCAGATGCGATCGCCGACGACACCAAATGGACAGGTGAACGATTTGGAGCGCGCTTTTAGGCCGCACGCATCAGACGATGACCAAAAATACTTACCGTCATCACTACCGTTTTTGGAGTCAGTCACCCGGCGTAACCCAAGCCCTGAATGTTCTGGCTGAATTTTCATGATCCGCCGAGTCTGCGTCTTTCGACCGTCGAGGATGGCGCGAACCATCTCACCGTTAAATATCATTCCGCGCTCAATAATTTTCGGCATATCGTTACCGGGAGGGCGAACCCTCCCGCCTCCCTTAGCCCAGGTATTCCGGTTTCATGTCGTCCAAGGTGATACGGAACTGGTCATACAGTTCATCACCGAGGTGGCGGCGCGATGAGGTCAGGGTGCTTTCTGCCTTCGCGAATAACGCTTCCGCTTCCGGATCCCCTGGGTTAGGAAGTGAATTTATGGCAGCCTCAACCTTGTTCTTCGCATCAACAAGGTAGTAGCGCTTCACCGCCTTATTTTTCAGTTCGGTATAAAGAGCAGTACCCAGCAGAGCTTTCTGTGATTCGATGTCTGCGCGAATGGCTTTGGCCTGATCCACTGAGTTAGCTGTATCAATTCGGTCGCGGAGTCCATCGGCAACTGCGTCGACGTTAGATGCAGACTCTTGCGTGCTGGTGGAAGCGCCAACGGAGTTTGTTATCTCATTCAGCGTGACTTTTTCTGTTTGCGACGGGTTGATAACCTTTTCTTCGCGTTCGTCAATTTCGTCGGCGGTATATACCCCGAGGATTACATCCGGACAATACAGTCGCGCCCAACGTTTAACGGCAAGATAGGCCAACTGCTGGCGTGGGTCGCTCGCCCACAGTGTAGAATTGCGTACTTGTGCCTGGGAAAGCATCAGCACAAGCTCGCGAGGTTCTGATTCTCCTTTGAGCGTTGCCCAGGCGCGGACGCCTACGCCAGCTTCATCTTTCAAATTCCAGCCCGGTGCAATGTACTTTTTGTTCTGGCTGCTTGTCTTCTCCACGAAGCGTCCAACGATGTTTTCCCATGCCCCAAACCATTCAAAGTGAATACGGTCTTTTGTCGGAGCCATGGTATTGATCACTGCGTTAACCAGTTGCGCTTCATAACCAAGCACACCTGAATTACCAACGATGAAAGTCTTTTGTGCTACAGCGAAAGGATCCATACCCCAACGCGCTGCTTGCATCACTACAGCCATGCATGCATCTGGTTTACCGCGGTAATGTTCAGGGACGAAATTTCCACTGTTGGCCATCACTTCAGAAAGCGTGCGCAGGCGGTTGAACAATTCACCATTCGTCAGAATAGAAACGTTGTCGATCTTCTGGGTCTGGTTTTCAGTAGTTGCGACTAAATTGGACATTGTTATTCCCCTTATGCCTGTACGCGCAGCGCTTCAAGACGGCGCACATCAAAATCGTTAAGTTCTTCGGCGTAGTCTTCAGTGATCGGCGCCGGCCATTCTCCAGTGTCGAAACCGTTCGCGATGGCGCGCATTGCTTTGCGGTATTCCAGCATGCCAAGTTCAAGTAGTTCTTCAGATGCCTCGATAATGGCGACCCAGTGGTAGTTCTCGTCTTTGTTAACGAATATCCAGAAGAACTGATCCAGAGCAGCGGTTTCGCAGTACATAGCCGCGCTGAGGTGGTAATCGCGCTCAATGATTTCCCTGTGCAACTTCGCGCGCAGGCCTTCCTGCTTGATGTTCCACATGCTGATGGTCTTCAGGTCCGCACCAATGCGCAGGCCGCTCATGTCTATCTCAAGGTCAGGGCGCACGCGAACTTCCAGCCCGGTTTCCTCATCAATACCGAAATAGCTCACCTCAACGGCGCGGCTCGGATGCTGGAGCAGCTTGCCGGCGGTGGGGTGGTTAAATAGTGCTTTCTGTATGTCCAGCGCAGTGCTCATCTGCTGGCGGGTAACCAGTATTTTTCCTTCCGGGTTTTCGCGCCATGCATCCAGCAGTTCGTCGGCAAACACGGCATCCGGTTTAACTGATTTCACGGCCTGAATCAGATCCGCTTTGGTACCTGATACTTTCAGCGGCTGCGCCTTCTGGGCCTCCTGCGCGACCATGTCAGGGTTGATAATCGCCAGTTGCTCCAACAGGGCATCACGACTTCCGCTGGTTTTTACTGGTGCGGGCTTCTGCATTTCCTGTGCAACGAGATCCGGATTGATAATCGCCAGCGTTTCCATCAGCGTTTCCCGGCTGCCACTGGTTTTTAGCTGTGGCGGAAGGGTGGCGTTGAATTCCTTGATACAGGCTTTCATTGCAGCAGCGGTCTGTTTCTGTCCTTCTTCAATGCGCTGGAAATCAACCGGCAGAGACATGTAGCTCTGTCCTGTTTCGTTGATGTCGTTCCCCAGAGCGATCTGCGCTGGCAGACTAGCGTTGTGTTCTTCAATGAGAGCTTTGATATCATCGGTGCTGAGGGGGGCGACAAGGCTGGCGTTGTGCGCCTCCAGCAATGCTTTGATATCGTCAGCACTCAACAGCGGCGGAAGACCGGCGTTGTACTCGTCGATAAACGCGCGGATCGTCGCAGTCGTGGTGAAAGCGCCTTCCGGGATTTCCGGCTCGATGCTGAATTCTTTTTCCAGCTGTTCAGGCTGCAGCGCCAGCGCATGCACCAAATTGCCCATATCCAGAACAGGAGAGCACGTTTTTTCAATGACTTTCGAGACGTGGCGTTTTTCGAAATACATCAGAGATATACGGGCATCTTTAACCTGAGTCGAACTGGTGCCGTTCGCCGCGTGGTAAACATCGTTCGGAACACCTTCATATCGACCGGGCTCGAAGAATTCAGGCCATTTTGTTGCTTCCGGCTCTGGCTCATGCTCTTCTTCTGCAGTTGCTGATTGCTGGTCTTTCAATACTGCCGCGGTAAGGTCAGGGCAGCGCTCAGCAAGAATATCGCGCATGTTCACGGCATCTGCTTGCGGAGCAGTTGCATCAGTGCCTTCGCTTGCTGATACCGCATTATCATTTTCGTCTTTGACTGGCTGAGCCGTTTCCATCTGCACATCGCTGGTGGTTTCCCCGGAATTAGCTGGATGTAATTTTTCTTCTGCAGCGCGCTGGCGCGCCTGGTCCACGATAGAAAGTGCTGGTGATGATGCTGGCTGGCTATCCATCAGACCATCAATCGAAAAAACACCATTGCCCATGTTTGAAACTTCAGGCTGTTTGGGTTTGGTCAGGCCTTCCGTTACCCAGTTCGGCGCATCCGGATCGCTTACTCCTTCGATATATTCACCGCGCTCAGCTGCGAGAATCTTATCCACGGCTGACCGTTCAGCGATGGCGGCAGATGACACATGCCCGGCTTTCTCAATCGTTTCAGCAGAGGGCGTTTCATGCTTATGCTCTGTCAGGTTCGCATTGATATAGGTCTGCAGACTTACCGGGAAATGATGAATATCGCTGGTGGCGCCACGAATGAGGGCAAAAATGGCAGCGCGGGAATAGTCCAGGATGCCTGCGGTTTTACGCAGCGCAGCAGACCATTCTTTGAACGGACTTTCTTTTTTCTGGACGATTTCTTTAGCCCGGCGATGAATGGATGCCGGGAAATTGTAGATATCGAAATCCATCGGCATTGTGGCCAGAGCAATCTCAACATCAAGCGTATCAAGGGTATGGGTGTAGTCAGGGTTGCGATCGGTTTTATTACCGCCGCCAGCATTCGTGCCGGTGTCCGTTTTCTGAACGGAAGAAATGTAATTTCCGGCAGACCATTCGCGAACGAGTTTGCCGCGGTCAATGTGCGGAGTTTCAAACCACAGTTTTGCAAACTGGATACGCTTGCCCAGTTCGTGGCGCTTACCTTCAGGAAATACTGCTTTGTTGGCGCTGGTAAATTTCCACAGGGTAGGCATGTCGGCATCCTTCAAACCCTGGACGTTCTCAGCGGCGAGAATCAGATCCTGCACTGCGGAGTTATCGGTATCCATTTCCAGAACGGCGAGCTCTTTACGGTGAGGAATACTGATTTGATAGACGTGGTTATCATTCGCCATGTACTGCGCCAGCAGCTTAATGCGGAACGGCTGTTCAGCAATATTGAACAGGGCATTTTTATCGTTTTCGTATTCAGCATTGCCGAACGACTCCACGTTATCGCCATCACCAGCATCGCCAGCACTATTGCCTTCAACCAGCTCGCCAGAGGCAGGCTCAGAGGATACTCCAGCATCATCGGTGTGATGAACGTCCACGGGCTCTTGTCCTGGCTTCAGTGCCCAGGTACGACCGTCGTCGGCTAGCTGATAGCGTTCGCACCATGAGTAATCGAGAACGCCTTCAGCTGGCAGGTCGTTAAATACCGGGAAATCGGTACGGATTGGCTTTTGATAGTCTTTGCCGCGGCCTGTTTCAATCTCAGCATCTTCCAGGTCGACGTCCAGCTGCAGCAGCGCGCGGGATTCGGTTTTTGCAGAACGCCAGATTACGGCATCGGCTTTACCCGATTTTTGAGTCGCTTTTATCAGATAAAAATATTCCATGTGATAGCCTCAATTTTGGATGTAGAATCCCTCGGGCCATTGATAGCGCCCATTCAGGGTGTTCATTGGTTTTTGGTAATTTCCGGTGGAACTTTGGTCGGTGTCACCGGACGTACAGCCCGCTTCGGCGGGTTTTACGTTAGGCCTCGTTGGCCATCTGGTCGTATTGACCGCACTTCGTAGAGCAATAGGTCCTTTCCCGTGGCGCCAGCTGCGAACCGTGAATGATGAGGATGGTCATTTTTACTTCCTTGCCTTCCTCAATCGGCTTGCGGCAATAAGCGCATTTCTTCTGCATAACTCCCCCTACATTTGCACCGTAAATGCGGCTGGGTTTTCTGCTAATACTCCCTTAAGCGGGTAACAGTTTTCTTCAACTCCCTGCTCAACAGCTGCTTTCTTACAATCCGACTCGCTGTCATACACACCGAGAAGAACGTCCTGATTTCCGCCAGTCAGCATGCCGACAGTGAGAACCAGTGCGAACATCGTGTTCATGAAGGGTCACCTTTTTGTGCGAGCATGTAACACACCCGACGAATGAATGCTGACAGAGGGCTTAACCGAATAGCCTGCTGACGAGCGGGTTTACGTGCAAAATCGACCATTGATATAACTCCCACAGTGCGCTGATTAGCGCCGTCCAGATGAAGAGCCCGACAACTACCGAAATGATCAGGGCTCTGATGCCTTGCTTACTCATTTCAACCTCTGCCTTGTCGCCGGCCAGCGGAACATTTACCACCTGACAACAATGCGGTTTGTTGTCGATGAGCTAAATTTACAACCATTAATTTCAATAGTCAAATGATTGAAACTAAATTTAGTAATTGAGGGCGAAAAAAAACGCCGACTATGTCAGCGCTAGGGTGCGGGTAATTAGCGATTAAGGTCTTTTATCAAATCACCAACATCGTCTTTTAGTGCTTGAAGGTCTCTCAAAACGCCCTTTGCGTGAAGGATTAAACGTAGTTTTTCTGCTTCGGGAAGTTGGTTAAAGATGCTTAGGAGCGCTTCTTCGGTAACATCGAGTTTTTTGGGAAGGCCTAGTTGAGCTACCAGCTCGGGATCATCTGTATCAGGCTGCATGAAATACCAATGCTCGGGCTTTCCCGTTACTTCAGCAAGCAACTTTAGCTTCTTGCCCCGCGGTATAGAACTTCCTTTCGCCCACTTCTGCACCGCCTGCGGCGTTACACCAACGCGGCGGGCTAAATCGGAAAGGTTCCAACCATGCTCAGTAATGGCTTGGTTAAACCTGTAAGCAAAAACTTGATTGGTTTCGGTAGTCATACTTTCCATTTTACAACCCCATGTTTCAGAAGTAACTGAAACAAATTGGAGTAATTTAATTGAAACATGCGGTTTCAATGTGTATGCTTGTTTTCAACAAAAGGAGGAGTCATGAACGAGCAACTTAAAAACAAAGTTAAATCAATCACTACACAAACCGCGCTTGGTGAGGCAATGGGACTTTCATCTCAGGCTGTAAGTCGCTGGATGAATTCAGGAAAAGTCCCCACATCACGGGTGCGCGCGCTTTGTAAGTTTCTTAATTGGCAGGTTACACCTCATGAAATTGATCCTGAGGCGTACCCCAACCCCACTGACGGCCTGCCGAAACAGGAAAGCTGACCATGCAAACACTTTCCTTTCAACAAAATACCGGATTCAACCCCGGCGCTCTGATAAAGCGAAATCAGGCGAAAGTGGCTGATCACGACGGCATTCGTTCTGCCGTTCGCGGCTGGGCAGCAGCTGAAGGTCAGGATGTTGTTTCGGCGTACATCATCGATGAGTGGCGCCAGCAGGGCGGGGAAGAAATTGAATTTCCCGCGGACATCAGCCGCGCCCGCCAGAAGCTTTTCCGTTACCTGGATAACGAGGTCGATTCGGAAAAGTATCGCGCGAATGTGCGTCTTCTGACGCCAGCCATCATGGCCGTTCTCCCGTTGGAATACCGCCACCGCCTGTTGCCTGAAGACAATTTCATATCCCGACTGGCGCGACTGGAGAAGGAGACCAGCGAAGCGAAGGTTGCTGTTGCTATGGGTGCTCCACGCCATCAAAAGCTGAAAGAACTGAGCGAGGGAATATTCGAGATGTTCCGGGTTGACCCAGAGCTAACGGGGCCGCTAATGGCAATCGTCACCTCAATGCTCGGCACGTTGTAGCTGGAGGTTTACGTGAACCATATCGAATTCATTGAGAAAAACGTCCGCGAAGAGCTTATCCGGCAGGGCTTTACCCAGGCAGTGGCTCAGGGGGGGGGCATTTCAGGCCGTCGATATGTACAAGCGCATGTCTCAGGCCAGTCGTAAGGGAGGCATTTTTGATGATGTTATGCGCCACGCCAGGCTGTGGGCTGAGAAGCAAACCAGCGCTGCAGAAAAGCGAGAAGCAAAGAAATCAATCCGTAAGGGGAATAACCAGGTTGGGTTGTTCTGAGTGGGTGAAGACTGTTGTGCGCCAACACAGCCAGTCTTCGGGGTGTGAAAAAAGGGCTCTTATTTCACGGAGTGAGTATGTCAAATACCGCTGAAGTTATCAATTTTCCGATTAAAACCGAGCGTTCGGGAGGTCAAATGGCCGACCTGGCTAACGGGTATACCAAGATCGCAAACGAGATACAGAAGCTCAAGCCACGTCTGCGGATGTCTGGTCGTGAGTGGCAGTGTCTTGAGGCTGTTATCTGGCTTACCTATGGATGGAACAAGAAGCAGGACCGAGTAACAAACACGGTGATTGCTGAGCTTACAGACCTCGGAGAGTCGCATATTTCCGACACAATCAAATCTCTCGCGGAGCGGAAAATTATCTTCGCTCATAAGCAGGGAGTGATGAAAATTGTCGGTATAAATACTGAGCTATCTGAGTGGATTTTAGACAAACCGAAAACGGGAAAACTCTTCCCGGAATCGGGAAAAGTGTTACCGAAAACGGGAAAACCTTTACCGGAAACGGGAGACACCCAATACAAGAACAAGAACAATAGTAAAAGATCTTCTTCGTCTCGGAATTCTAAAGAATCCCGAAACGAGGAAACTTTGAAGTTTCTCTCTCGTCATCCAGAAGCGGTCGATGGGATTTATACCCCTGCGGGAAAATCCTGGGGAACAGCTGACGACCTCAAAGCCGCGCGATGGATTTTCGATAAAGCCCTCACCGTGAATGCCTCACTCTCAGACCCGAACTGGGTTGAATGGGCAAACACCATCCGTCTGATGCGCATGCAGGACAAGCGCAGCCATTACGAAATCTGCGAATTGTTCAAGTGGGCCAACGAAGACAGCTTCTGGCAGAACAACATTCTGAGCCCCACCAGCCTGCGAAAACAGTGGGATAAGCTCACGACTAAACGCCAGCGCAACCCAAACCCACAACACGCGAAATCCTGTGCAGCTGCGCTGGACAATACCGACTGGATCAAGGGGGTACTTGAATGAAATCTCTCGCAGAAAGCATGCATAACTTTGACCGGAAGAACTTCCAGCGTATCGCCGCCGGCATGCCTGAAATGCAGGATGCGCATAGCTTTGCACATCAGGCGACAAAAACGGCTGAGATATTCAACGAGCTGTTTCGCCAGCTGCTCGCCGTATTCCCGGCACTGGCCAGCAAGTCTGCAGAAGACCTCAACGAGATGCGCCGGCAATGGCTTCTGGCATTCAAAGAGAACGGGATCACCACCATGGAGCAGATTAACGCCGGAATGCGTGTTGCCCGCAAACAGGAAAAACCGTTCATGCCGTCGCCGGGACAGTTCGTCGCCTGGTGCCGTTCTGAACAAGCTGTTTCTGCTGGACTGCCAGATGCGAATGAACTGGTTGATATGGTCTACCAGTATTGCCGAACTCGCGGACAGTACCCCGATGCAGAGTCATATCCTTGGCCTGAGCACAAAGTCATCCCGGCCACGCTGAAGCACAAAGCCTGCTACTGGATGGTCACGGGACTGTACACCGATATGCGCGCAAATGGCCTCAGCGATTCAGAACTGCATCGTAAAGCATCGGATGAACTGTTGCGTATGGTTCGTCGCTTGAACGCCGGAGAAACGATTCCAGAATCGGTTAAGCAGATCCCAAAACTCGGCGGACGTCCGCTAAGCAACGAGCAGGGGTTAAACAAAATTGCTGAGATTCGCGCGAAGTTCGGTTTGGGTAGAGGGCGGAATCATGGCTAGAGCATTTTCAACTGCTGAGCGCCGGGAGTATGTCCGCGCAGTGATTCGTATCACGAAACATCAGGGGCGCCTTACGACCAGCGATGCAATGAAAAAACTGGGGTTAAGCCGCGACACCGTCCTGAAGTATTTCCGCGAGGCGGAAGCATCTGGCGAAGTCGTTCGTCATGGCCGATCCGGTTTATTCCGCGATCAGCGAGCCATCATCGACTTTGACATGAAACGATTTGGTCTGGTGCCGAAAGCAGTTGTTGGGATGAATTACAGCCTGCTTGGCAGTCCTGTTTTTCAGCGAGTTTTAGATGTTCAGGAGGCTATTCATGGCTAAGAATTCTATCGATGTATACGGTGCCAGCGGAAAAACAAACGTGCTCAACTTCGAGCCTGAAAACCTGCACCTGGTCACCGATAAGACCCATCCACTTTACGATGAGCGTGTACACCTGCCGATCGAAGAAGGGATGGTACTGAACATTGCGGAGCTGGGTGTACTGGAGCCGATCATCGTCTGGAAAGACCCTGAAACGGGGCTCACCTGCGTAGTTGTTGGCCGTCAGCGCGTTAAACATACTCTGGAGGCAAATAAACTTCGTCTGAAAGAAGGCAAAGACCCATTGCTTGTTCCTGGAGTCGTTAAGCGCGGATCAGCAAATCAGATGGCTAAATACATGGTCAGCGAAAACGAAATTCGCCGACCCGATACACCGCTTGGCCGGGCTAAGAAAATGTCAGACGCGCTCGACCGCGGACTCGATGAGGACGACATTGCGGTGTTGTTTGGCTGCAGCGTTCAGACCGTACGCGCAACGCTGTCACTGCTGGATGCTACTCAGGCTGTTCGCGATGCAGTGGAGTCTGGAACTGTCACCGTTACCCAGGCGCGTCAGCTGGCATCGCTTAAACCAGAAGAGCAGCGGGAGAAGGTCGCTGAAATCGAAGCGGCAACTGCTGGCACAACCGGCCATGAAAAAGCCCGGCGTCAGCGCGCTGTACTTGGCGAAACTAAGTCACGTCTCAAATCACGCAAAGAAATCACAAAAGCCCTCGAAGGTGCCAGCGGTGAATACGCGGCGGCTCTGCGCTGGGTGCTTGGGGAGGCTGTATGACAATCGTAAAAACCCATACCGGCACCGTGATCACCAAAGACGGTCCGAAGGTAAAAAAACTGCACCAGACAGAGCGAATGTGGGTCGTCGGCAAAAACGAGTTTTACCACAAAGAAACCGGGCGCCGTCACTTTGCAGAAAATACGCGCCGCCGGTTGTTGTTGGAAACGATTGAGGCGATAGGTGGTTCACATGACTGAGCACGTCGAAAAATATACAAACAAGGCTATAGAAATCATTGCCGACTATATCCAGCGCACTAACAAGAAAAACGAGCAGTTGCAGGAAGCGAAGGTGCGCTTGGATAAAAAAATCGCTCTGTTCGTAGACGATGAGAACTGCAACACAAACAGGCTGATGGCCGTATTTTTACCAGCAATGACCAGCCATACCCGAGATGGCTTTTTCGAAGAGATAGCAGCGGCGTTAGAAGGGGCGCAGGCATGAATAACGAAAACGAACTCACAGCAGCACTGTTAACTATCGAGAAGAGCTAAGAGGCATCAGGCTGCCCGGCTGGCGTCGACCTGCAGGACTGGGTGAAGCAGCTAGCGGCGGAGGATGTGGCGCTGAAAGAGGCGCTTTGGTGGTTATACGAAGTCGTTTCATCTGATTGTGTATCCATCCCAGACGAAAAATACAGTTCAGTGACAAATGCGGCGCATGTGCTGCTCGAAACCACCGCCACCGATCGCATCGTAGCCGAAGCCGAGGCGCGCGGGGTTGAGAAATTCGCGGCTGAACAGAGAGGCGTAGCTGAGCGTTTGAAAAAACGCGGCGGAGACGTAGTAACGAGCAGCATTAAATTCTGTTTAAACAGTGCGGAAGAGGCTGAGGATTTTGCCAAGCAGCTGCGCGAGGGGGCCGACAAATGAGCAAGCGACGCTACACCAACGAAAAACCACGCATTGAGAAAAAAATTAATACCGCTGCTATGAAGATTTTGATTGCTCTCATGCCACGCCAATACCGACAGGAGGAATGGTCGCGTGGGGAGGGAATGATTTATTCAACTTGTGAATCGTATCAGACCTGGGAAGTTATCACCGTTGACTATTGGGGAGAGGCAGACAGCAAGGAAGCGTTTTATATTCTCCACGAACAGCTAATCCTCGAAACCACTGATTGGGATAGCATTGGGCATGCGTATGACGCCGAAAACGCAACTGGTGAAGAACTTAATAAAGAGCAGTTTTATTCACCGTGGAGGCTTGGCGACAAAGTTGGCCGCGCTGAGATTATTTGTCACTGCCGTCAGTTGGTGAAAGAAGGCGTGAAATGGGAGCGTGCAGCATGACTGATATCACCCGACTGATTTCCAGCCTCAAACGCCGCTCAGCCCACGCAAAAGAGTTTGGCCACGATGTTCTGTTTGTAAAACTTGAAGACCTCGACGCGCTGGTAGAGGCGCTGGAGAAGGCGCAGCAGTTGGCCACTCAGCAGGGAAATATCGCCTGCGCTCTTTTCGATGAAGTTACCGCTCAGCGCCAGCGCATCGCCGAGCTGGAAGAAAGCAACGCTCAGGTAATCCAGTCTCGCGACCATTACCAACGCATGTCAGAGGAAGGCCTGAAGCAACTGGCGGAGTCCTGCGCTGTTTCCGTCGAGTCATTCACCTGCCCGCGATGCGGAAGGACAACAACCCATCCTGAGGGGTGGCACTACTGCCATAAGCGGGAGGCTGAGTAATGGCTAAATCAACAGACGTACATGACCTATTAACCGCTTACCAGAAACAGGCGCGGAAAATTCCTGCAAAGGGTGTTTATTCCTCAAGACAGCGCCAGATTGAGGTACAGGCTGCTCACACTCGCAAGCTAATGCGTAAGCGTCGGCGGGCGGTCGGCAAGTCAAATAAGCTTGGCTGTCGCTTTACTGCGGAAATGCGCGTAGCGCTGATTTGCGATATGAATTTTTGGGCGCTGGTGTGCCGCTCTAACCGCAAAAAAGAGGTGTAGTAATGGACTCTTCACTGGAATACGCCTGCAAGCGCGTGCAGGAACTGGAAAGCCTGCTGCTGGTGGATATACCGGAAACAGTATGGCTAGCGGAAGTCAGTATGGTTTTTTCTCAGATTGAAAACGCCGGGACACTCCCGGCACACCACCAGCGCCGACTGCAGCACCATATCAACCGCATGTGGCTGGAAAAAATGCCGGTACCCTCAATTATCTCCGCGGCAGGTTCGCTGGCCAGCGCTATGGAGAAATACGCGTGATTAATAGAGAAATCATTGTTGATAACTTTGCTGGTGGCGGCGGCGCATCGACAGGCATCGAGCTGGCGATTGGGCGTAGTGTGGACATCGCGATAAACCACGACCCGAACGCGGTAGCGATGCATACCACCAATCACCCGGACACGCTGCACTATTGCGAATCGGTTTACGAAGTCAGGCCAAAGGTTGCGACCGCCGGCCGCCGCGTTGGGCTTGTTTGGCTTTCCCCTGACTGCCGGCACTTCTCTAAGGCAAAAGGTGCTAAGCCAGTAGAGAAGTCAATACGAGGGCTGGCGTGGGTAACTCTTCGCTGGGGGCTGGATGTTGACCCTCGGGTAATGATGCTGGAGAACGTGGAAGAGTTTAAAACCTGGGGATCGCTGCTGGCGGCAGAAATGCGTCCGGATCCAGAACGCGTCGGCGAAACATTCCGGGCATTTGTTGGCATGCTGACAACTGGTATTCCGGCAGACCATCCGGCGTTGGCAGAATGCTGCGAGTTCCTGAACATTTCGCTTGATAGAGAAGATGCTTCACGGCTGGTAAAAGGGCTTGGATACGTCGTTGAGTATCGAGAACTGCGCGCCTGCGACTATGGCGCACCGACGATTAGAAAACGGTTCTTCATGGTTATGCGCCGGGATGGTAATCCGATAGTCTGGCCGGAAGCCACTCATGGAGATCCGAAATCACCGGCGGTTATGTCTGGCAAACTGGCTCCGTGGCGCACAGCTGCAGAGTGCATTGACTGGTCCATTCCGGCGCCGTCGATTTTTGGCCGCAAAAAGCCCCTGGCGGAAAATACGTTAAAACGCATCGCCCGCGGAATTCAGCGATTTGTTATCGGCAGTGCCGAGCCGTTCATCGTCAAGTGCAACCACACGACGACGTAAGGGCAGTACGATTGTTTTCGCGGGCAGTCGCTGGCGGAGCCGCTGCAGACGATTACGAAAACCCACGGTTTTGCGGTTGCTGTGCCACACCTGACAAAATTCCGCACCGGCGCTACCGGGCAGCCAATCACCGAACCGGTACCGACGGTGACCGCCGGCACATCTAAACGCCCGGGCGGGAATGGTCATGCGTTGGGGATTGTTGAAGCAGCGATAACTCCGTTTATGGCTGGCAATGGCGGCAGCGCGTACCAGGCCAAACCACGTCCGCTCGATAAACCCGCTCACACCATCCTGAAAGAGTCCCGTGCCTGCGTCGTCGCTCCGGTTATTGCCCGGCAGTTTGGCGCCAGCATCGGCCACCGGGCGGACGTGCCGAACGCGACTATCACGGCGGGCGGTGGAGGCAAATCGCAGTTGGTGACGCCGACGCTGATTCAGATGGGATATGGCGAGCGCCCCGGGCAGGAGCCGCGCGTGCTGCAACTGGATAAGCCGCTGGGTACTGTTACCGCCGGCGGAAACAAATTCGCGACGGTGAGCGCGTTCCTGGCAAAGCACTACGGCGGCAATTACACCGGGCCGGACGTCGGGCTGGATGAACCGGCTCACTCGGTGACGACGGTTGATCATCATGCCGTGGTTGCCTCTCATCTGGTCAAACTACGTGGGACCTGCCGTGATGGCCAGTGCACTGACGAACCGATGCCGACGATTACTGCCGGCGGCCAGCATGTGGGAGAGGTTAAAACGACACTGGCAGTCGAGGACTACGACGAAGAGCGCGCGCAGCAGGTGCTGGCATTTCTGAAAGAGTATTGCGGAGCCGATAGCACCGGGCTGGTGGAAATCGCCGGGGTAACTTACCGCATCGTTGATATCGGCATGCGCATGCTTCAGCCTCATGAGCTCTACCGCGCGCAGGGCTTCCCGGAGTGGTACATCATCGACCAGGATTACCGTGGTGTGAAGTATGCTAAGGATAAGCAGGTTGCGCGTTGTGGTAATGCTGTGCCTCCTCCTTTTGCTGAGGCTCTGATGAGGGCTAATTTGCCGGAGATGTGCCTGCAAAAAGGCATTGCAGCATGATAAAGCCCGCTTTGGCGGGTTTTATCTTTTATGGCGAAAAATCAATCCAACAGGAGAATGGAGTGGCGAAAAGTGAACTTAAGCCCACAAAAGGACAAATCTAAAAAATTAATTGTAATACAATTATGCGCTCATTAGTTATAAGGTTTCTGTATGAAAATTTACCAGGCTCAACCACATGATGTGGATACTATCCTTCCCTTGTATCTCGGGTACCGTCGTTTCTACGAGGTCGAAGAAAATGCCTCGCAGGCCAGAGATTTTATTCTCAAGCGCCTTCAGCTTAATGAATCCGTGATTTTTTACGCCGAGGTTGATGGGAAAGCGGTAGGCTTTACGCAGCTCTATCCTTTATTTTGCTCTCTTGAGATGAAACGTATTTGGTTGCTTTATGACCTTTTCGTTGATGAGTCAGCTCGGAAGCATGGTGTTGCACACAAACTAATCTCCCGTGCTGAGCAACTGGCGAAGGAGAGCGATTCGGCATTTATTATGCTTAGTACCGCTACAGATAACATCCGTGCACAGACGTTGTATGAGCGTAATGGATTTGTGCGAGATACTGAGTTCTTCGTGTATAACAAGTTTCTGAAATAAATGTTCGATGTAGCCATAATAAAGTGGTTAGTTAATGCCTGGCTGGTTAGCTCACTACTTGAGTATGGCGTCAATGCCACTTACCCAGTGGTAGTCGTCTTATCTAAACTGCCAAACTCTACAGCTGCAGAGCCTTCTACTGTTCAATTTTGCTAAATATGACAGAGAAAAATGGTATCGCTGCATGTTAAAACCCGCCTAGGCGGGTTTTTTGTTTCTTAAAAACCTCAATCTAAACATAAGCATGGAGTTCGCAAAAAGTGCCTTTAATGTCTTGACCATTTCATTCTTCAGATATACTGTGTATTCATACAGTATCTGCGTGATGTGCTCATTATGAAAATAGAACTCACAATTGCAAAAGACAAAAAACTCCCTACAGGAGCTGTTCCTGCGCTTGAAAAGGAACTGCTCCGCCGTTTATCCCAGTCCTATGACGACTGCAAATTAAGAATACGGATCACCAGCAATGATGGACTCAGCGTGCTGGGTGGCGCTGACGGCGACAAAAAACGTTTAGAGCAAATCCTGCATCAGACGTGGGAAAGTACTGACGACTGGTTTTATTAGTTTGATTTGATGGTGGCGGCTCTTATCCCAGAGCATCGCATTAGCGTTACCCTTGATGCTGCTACCTGTTTTCTATGAGTGCGTCTGTATGTCGCTCAGGGGGTAATGTGACAGATGGTATTGAGCCAAATCAGAAGGGGAATCTTTGGGCTACCGTTACGGATGGATCCGGACATGTTTTGTGCTCATTTCGATTAGCTTTGAATGACCGAATCCTTCTAACGAATATCAATAGCGAAGTGTCGGTGAGAAAAATTGCAAAAGATGAACACCTCTGGACAAGGAAATCGTTGGTGGAAGTAATCAAGGAAATGGGCTCTAAAAATTGACTCTTAACAGCTAGCTACATCATACTTGCAGTGCTGGTCTGAACAACCAGCCACCTGACAGTGATGCGCCACCGGAGAACGTGATGGCGCAGCTTCACTTAATAAAACATTCTCAAGGCATCCTGATCCCCGCAACGCCGGAGACCAGCGATTTTCTGCAATCAAAATGCAAGCTCGGCGCCGTCCTGGAGGCCGAATATAAGCTTGTCCGCAATCCGGCGTTTCACCGCCGATATTTCGCATTACTCAATCTGGGCTTCGAATACTGGGAGCCTACCGGCGGCGCAATCTCTTCGAACGAGCGCAGGCTGATTCTTGGTTATTCCAAATTCCTTGCATCCCATGGCGGCAAGGAATCGGTATTCCAGGATATCGCCGGGCAGTATCTTGACCGCGTCGCAGAAAAACGAGCCGGAAGCATCAGCATCTGCAAATCCTTTGACGCCTATCGCTCATGGGTAATCGTCGAAGCAGGCCATTACGATGCGCTTCAGCTGCCGGATGGCACTCTGAAAAAGCATCCACGCAGCATTTCTTTCGCCAGTATGGACGAAACCGAATTCCACCAGCTTTACCAGGCCTCACTGGATGTGCTCTGGCGGTGGATTCTGTCCCAAAAATTCGCCAGTCGTGTAGCTGCTGAGAATGCAGCGTCTCAATTGCTCAGCTTTGCGGGGTGAGGCGATGAAATATTCATGGTTTCACCATCACAACTGCACAACCCAGCAGGCCGATGAATTGATGGATAAGTACCGCAAACGTGGGGTAAAGGTCGAACGTAGCTTAAACCCAGATTTTACGACCTGGACCGTCAGCGCTCAGCTGGTGGAAGACAAGAATCCACCGCGTCCTGATTCCCGCTGGCGCAACCGGATGTGGGGGTGAATATGGCAAAGAGCCCCCAACGACGCTGCAAAATCTGCCGGGAGAAATTCACGCCAGCATTCGAAAACCACCGCTGGTGCTCTCCTGAGCATGGCGCTGAATTTGCCATGCAGGAACTGGAGAAGAAGCGCGAAAAGCAGGCTCAGGTGAGAGCGAAGAAAGAGCGCGCCGAATGGCGCAAACGCAAAGCCGCGGTGAAACCTCTCAGGCACTGGGAGGATATGACTCAGCGTGTTGTTAACGACTTTATCCGCGAACGAGACCACGATCTGCCGTGCATCAGCTGCGGCACGTTCGACACGGTTCAGTGGGAAGCCGGCCATTACCGTTCTCGCGGTAAAGCATCGCACCTGCGCTACAACGAGGACAATATTCACAAGCAATGCCATCACTGCAACGTACAGATGTCAGGAAACCAGCAGCAGTACCGCATTGGCCTGGTAGAGAAAATCGGCGCTAATCGCGTCGAGGCTCTGGAAAACAACAACACCCCTCACCGATACACCATCGAAGAACTGGAAGGCATCAGGCGCCATTACAGCGCGCTACGCCGTGCGCTAATAAAACAACGGGAGGCCGCATGAGCACAGAAACCGAAATTGAACTGGGAAAGGTTGTAGCTTTCCCGACGAAGAATAACGACCTGCAGGATGGGCTCGTTATTCAGCGCGAAGGTAAGAAGGTGATGTGTCTGCACTCCACCGTTTGGGTTAACGAAAAGGACCGGACCTTACGCTGCAGGAAGTGCGAAACATTGATCGAACCTTTTGACTTCTTGATGACGCTCTGTGACCAGGAGTCTCGCTACATGGAGAGCGTGAAATATCTCCGACGGGAAGAAAAGCAGCGCCGCCAGAACATCGAGAAACTCATTCAGATTGAGAAGAACGCAAAGTCCCGAATTCGCCGTGCCGGGGATAAGTCTCCGCTTCCTCTCTGGCAGAACGAGAGGGTTGACGAATGAGCCGTGACGTTATCGAACGCATCCGCGACCGCTGGCAAAAGCTCCGCCTCTGCCGGCACCGCGGAACCGTACTGGTTGACTACCGCATACTGAGAAATTTCGTTCGCATCTATCAGACCCTGGGAGAGACAGCATGATTAATACCCAATACCTCCAGTATGTTCGCCAGCAGCTGATAGTGGCCACCGCCGATCTGAGCGGGGAAACAAAAGGGCAACTGGTAGCCTTTGCTGAGAACGCAATGTTTGAAGCGACGGCGCGCAGCAATAAGCGGATGAAGGTAGTCGACCCGGCGACCGGGAGAATGGTCAAGCCGAGTAATCCTCCGGTTCCCGGCAAGCAGTCCCGCGCCAAAGGTTCATCCATTACCCTAGTGCAGCCTGTTGAGTTTTCTACTGCCAGCTGGCGCCGGGCCCTGCTGTCGCTGGAAGACCACCAGAAAGCGTGGCTGCTGTGGAACTACAGCGACAATATCCGCTGGGAGCACCAGGAGACAATCACCCGGTGGGCGTGGGAACAATTCAGCGAGAAGCTGGCCGGCATTCGCATTGCAAAGAAAACAGTTGATCGTCTGCGTCAGCTTATCTGGCTGGCAGCGCAGGACGTCAAAGCTGAACTGACAGGGCGCAACACATACGAATACCAAATGCTTGCCTCCCTGATCGGAGTGACTACGAAGAACTGGTCAGAAACGTTTACGGAGCGGTGGGAGGAGATGAAAAGCACTTTGCGGCGCCTTGATAGAGATTCGTTATTACAGGTTACGCGAACACGTTCACAACAAAAGGCGACAAATTTAGATGTAAGTCTTGCAAAACTGGATTGAAACGCATATATTTCATGTAAATTTGATAGTGTGCCAATTTTACGTTAACCCGCCTCTGAGCGGGTTTTTTGTCTTAAAGATTTCTACAGAAATTATCTCCAATTTTGGTTGAGTGCGCTTCGATGTCCTTGTCGAAGACTACAGCACTAGATTTGTATTTTGGAAAATTAAGGATGTATTTAGGCCCGAAAAAGCCCGAGATTTCAGAATATGCTTCAACGGCGGCGATCTGGCCATTCCAGCTATAATGCGGGTCGATACCTATTATGCAGTCGCCTTGTTTGTATTTTCCGACTGCGTCTGAAGCGAAGCCGCTCGCTGAGGATACTAGCAAGACTGTTGTTAAAATCACCTGTTTCATATTGACTCCTTGTCATTAAGTACACATCGGATCTTAATGTCTACAGAGCGTTAAAACCACTCTGTAATTTTATGTTCTTGCTATGTTTCCCACTTCTGTAACGCATGCTATATATACGAAAGACAAAGCGAAGCATCGATTGCCCTCCAGGTAAAACAGTAGCTCGGGATACTTGGAATGATGCTGTCGGTTTGGTCTGACATGAACCTACTTCTTGGCCTGCTCCATAGCAGGCATTTTTTTGCCGCAAATAGGGCAAATCGACATTCGATAAAACTCATTTCAAGGCTGCGCTTTTGCGCGGCCTTTTTTATTTCAGGACCGCGGGAATCATCTGCGACGAGCTTTGTTGATAAATCAGCCCGACGGTCCTGATCCTTTCAAACACACACAGCACCCCGTACTTTCGGAGGTGATATGGCTAAACGTATGCAAGATAAAGAAAGCATTGCCGGAGTTTCATGGCTGATTGTCCTTGCTCTGTCATGCTGGGGCGGTCTTGTCCGATACCTGATTGACGTTAAGCAAAACAAAGCCACCTGGAGCTGGATAAACGCTCTCGCGCAAATTGTGGTATCGGGATTCACCGGGGTCATCGGTGGGCTTGTCAGCATAGAAGGCGGCCTAAGTATTTATATGATTCTGGCGACTGCAGGTATCAGCGGTGCAATGGGTTCTGTAGCCCTTACGTATTTCTGGGAGCGCATTACAGGAGTGAAAGCACAATGACAGCAGACCAGATCATTGAAGCCATCCTAGGCAAAGAGGGGGATTACGTTAATAACCTAAATGATAAAGGTGGCCCTACTCGCTGGGGTATCACGCAGAACACAGCGCGTGCCTACGGTTACAAAGGCGATATGAAAGAGCTCTCTCGGGAAACTGCGAAAGAAATCTATATGCAGCAGTACTGGCTGGAACCCAAATTTGACAAGATCGCCGAACTGTCACCATCAATCGCAGAAGAGTTATGCGATACCGGCGTCAACATGGGGCCGCGTGTTTCCACAACGTTCCTGCAGCGTTGGCTGACGGCACTGAACCAACGCGGCAAACTGTATCCCGACCTGAAACCGGATGGCGTCATTGGGAACATCACGATCGCCGCGCTGCGCAGTTACCTCGCCGTACGGGGTAGTGCAGGGGTCACGGTGATGCTGAAAGGGTTGAACTGTAGTCAGGGCGCACGGTATCTCGAACTTGCGGAAGCGCGGGAAGCCAATGAAGAATTTCTCTTCGGGTGGGTTAAGGAGAGAGTAAACCTATGAAGCTAATTATCTTCTTCCTGCTTGCGCTGGTGGCTGTTTTAACGTTGTTGCTGTTAAGAAAGTATACCCGGCTTGAGTTTGTGGGACATGCTCGCCTGTTACTTAGAACTTGGTCTGTTCGTCTGGGGGCTGCTGGCGCACTGGTCGGTGTATGGGCGCAGTCGTTCCCGGATGCCGCGCTTCATGGCTGGGCAATGCTGCCGCCGGATATCAAAAACATCCTTCCGCCAAATATCGTTGCACTGATTAGCCCTGCGCTGGTAGTTCTGGCGGTGCTCTCACAATACGTACGCCAGCCGGCATTGAAAGATAAGGCCGACGAACAAAAGGAGCCGTAGCAATGAGTTTTGAAATTATTGCTGGGCTGGTGGTCCTCATCCTGGGTGCTATCGCTGGTGCATTCGGTATTGGCCATGCTCGCGGCACCAGTAAGGCAGAAGCCAAATCAGCACAAGCGCGCACTGAAGAGAAAGCCTCTGCTAGCGTAGCTGCAGCTGAACGGAAAGAGGAAGCCACCAGAGAGGCCAGCAATGTACAGCAGACTGTTAGCCATATGCCTGATGACGATGTTGATCGGGAGCTGCGCGAAAAGTTTACCCGCCCCGGTGGTGGTTGATACGGCCTGCAACTGGGTACGAATCATCTACCTGACCGACCACGATATCAATGTGCTGGATAAGCAGACCAAGCGCGACATTCTGGCGCACAATAAAGCAGTGCAGGCCAATTGCTCGCAAATTACAGAGAAGGATGCTAAGTAATACAGAGAATATCTAACTTATTGATATATATACTGCCACATTAGTAAAAATCTGAAAGCGAGACAATAGAGCGGTAAACAATGAAAAGTTTGTATCTAATTCATGGGCGCTAATGCACTATTGATTTTTAAATTCCTTCAATCTAAGAAGCTGCCCATGACGAAAAATTCACTTCCTAAACTTCCCCACGATTATCGTTACGGAGACGAACACTCAATCCAGCCTCATTCTGATGGGGAATATTTTGCGCCACAGGGGTGTGTTATCAACTCTGTTGATCTTTCTAACGGAGTGGTTATCTATGTTCCTGTCCAGCGCTACATTGAGCATTTAAATATATGGGTCACTGTCTAAGGAACCCTCGAATAATTTGTTAGCAACCCACTTGGTTGGAGCGAATTGATCATTGGCATCAAAAGAACAGCATATACATCTTTTGTTCTGGTTCAATGTTCTGGATAGTAGTGAATAATTAATATAAAGGGCTTTTTCAGTAATTAAATGATATCGATAGCCAAAATGAAGCTATCATCTCGTAACTACTGCCAGCTAACACCGAAATGGCAGAGGTCAGTTATTAAGCAGAAAAGTCTCACCCGGGTGGCTCCTTAGAGATTTTAGTTTTCTAACTGGTATTAACCAAAGGTCGCATCTTTATGCGACCTTTTTTATTGTGCGCAACAAGTATCCTGTAGGTAACCGCTCTTCTTGTATACGTGGCAAGGATAAATGCGAATGCATCACAGAGGCCATTCTCAGAGTGACCTCGATAATGTCCCACATCGCACAGAGGTAAGACATGTCAGAGATCACTGCATCCGAACAAATCCGCCTAGATATCATCAAGAAAGTTAACTACGACACTGCCGCGGCTAAGCTGGCCATTGATTGGGTTGGCGATATCTATCTCAAAGCTGAGCTCTTTGCAGACTCTTTCGATCGTGTTTACACGGAAAGTGAGATTGCCTCGAAAACTCGAAAGGCGATTCAGGAAGCAACCGAAGCGCTGGCGCTGTTTAATACTGAAGCTGACATTGGCAATTAAGATATGTGCATATCCTATCGCTTACATGACTGGTAGTTCAAAAACATCTTTTTCGCTGCTAGGATTGCTCTGAAAAGGAGTGATTATGAGCCTACTGAAGAAAATTAAAGATGCCTTGTCTCCTCCAGTTCCGGAAGAGTGTCGGGAAGAGAGTTACGATGCGGTGCTGAAAAACCTTGATATCCTATCCAAAGAATCATCTGAACTGAAAGCCCTTATGGCGGAGTTTGATGAAGGAAAGATAACGCAGGAGCAGTGCATTGCCACTGGAGTAGCGATTATCACCAAAGAATTACTCGAATTCCGCTATGTCCAAAACAAGATTGATTCTCAGGCCTGGTAATCTTCTGAGGCCGACAGCAAAGCAACATACAGCCACCAATACAAAGGCCACCTCCGGGTGGCTTTTTTAATGGTTGTTACCACAGGAAAATACCATGGCAAAACCGGACTGGGGCGAGCTTCAGAAACGGTTCCTGTCCGATCATGCCGCAACCGGCGTATCACCGAAGGATTGGTGTGAAGCGCAGGGACTGAATTACGCTACTGCCCGCCGATACATCAAGAAACCCACTGCGCAAACTGCGCAAAAACCTGCGCAGAAGAAATTGCGCACCGCGCAAAAGGAAAAGTGCGCAGAAGAGCTGGTGGATAGCAAACTAAGTCCTAAGGTTAAGCGCTTCATTGCTGAATACCTCAAGGACCAGAATGCAACGGCAGCCGCTGAGCGTGCAGGCTACAGCGACCCGAACTATGGCCGTCAGCTTCTAACGAATCCTAACGTTGCGCAGGCCATTGCGCAGCAGCAGAAAGCATCCATTGTGCGCACACTCGGAAGTGCCGATGAAGTGCTTGAGCAGATGTGGCGGCTGGCAACGTTCGACGCCAACCAGCTTTCTCAGTATCGCCGCGGGAGCTGCCGTTACTGCTGGGGCTTCGGTCATCAGTATCAGTGGCGCGATGCCGTAGAGTACGAAGAGAAGCGCCTCGAAGCACTTGAGCGTAAACGTCGGGAACCTCTGGATGATGGGGGATACGGCTACGACCACACCAGCGCACCTAACCCGGAATGTCCTCGCTGCAATGGGGATGGTATCGGCCAGCCTTTCTTCGCTGATACGCGCAAGCTGGCGCCTGATGCTGCGCTTGCCTATTCCGGTGTGAAGCTTGGGAAGAATGGCGTGGAGATTACCGCTATTAGCCGTGAGCGAATGTACGAGGCGGTGATGAAACGTCTCGGCCTGGCTGATAGCGAGTTCGCCCAGCGTCTGCAGCTGATTGAAATTGAGCGCCGGCAGCTGGAGGTTGAAAAATTACGCAAAGAGCTGGCCACTGATCCGGAGGATGACGAACCAACGCCAGTTGCAATCAATATCAACGTAGTCGATGCGCGAGTGAGGGAAGAGGATGGCGATAGCACCGACGCTTAACGTTCCTCAGGCCAAATTCCTTGCGATGCAGTACAAGTTTAAGGCCTATGTCGCCGGCTTCGGTTCTGGCAAAACATGGGTCGGTTGCGGCGGCATCTGCAAAGGAATGTGGGAACACCCAAAAATCAACCAGGGTTACTTTGCCCCTACGTATCCGCAGATCCGTGACATCTTTTATCCCACCGTTGAGGAAGTAGCCAATGACTGGGGGCTGAATGTCAAAATCAACGAGGGGAACAAAGAGGTTCACTTCTACGCCGGGCGCCAGTATCGCGGAACCACGATCTGCCGCTCGATGGAGAAACCACAAACCATCGTTGGTTTTAAAATTGGTAACGCGCTGATTGATGAGCTGGACGTGATGCCCGCGCAAAAGGCGCAATTAGCCTGGCGAAAAATCATCGCGCGTATGCGTTACAAGGTGCCCGGCCTGCGTAACGGAATAGACGTCACCACGACGCCGGAAGGGTTTAAATTCGTTTATCGACAGTTCGCAAAGGCTGTGCGTGATAAACCCTCTCTCTCAACGCTGTACGGACTGGTTCAGGCCTCGACGTTCGACAACGAAAAGAACCTGCCGGCGGACTACATCCCGTCACTGATGGAGTCATACCCGCCGGAACTGATAAAGGCTTATCTGTGTGGCCAGTTCACCAACCTGACCAGCGGGACGATTTACCATCAGTTCGATCGTAAGCTGAATAACTGCCGGGAAGAGGAGCAGCCCGGCGAGCCTCTGTATATTGGTATGGACTTTAACGTCGGGAAGATGGCCGGGATTGTTCACGTGTTACGTCTGGGGCTTCCGTTTGCGGTGAATGAAATCGTGAAGGCTTACGATACCCCTGACATGATTCGCATCATCAAAGAACGGTTCTGGCTGTACGACGGCAAAGATTATCGCAAGGTGCGTGAAATCTATATCTATCCGGATGCTTCCGGTGATTCTCGTAAATCCAGCAATGCCAGCGTCACTGATATCGCCCAGCTTAAGCAGGCTGGCTTCAATGTGGTTGTTAATGCATCAAACCCACCAGTGAAAGACCGCATCAACTCGATGAATGCCATGTTCTGCAATGGCAACGGCGAACGTCGCTACAAGGTGAACGTACAGCGCTGCCCGGTGTACGCAGAATCGCTCGAACAACAGGTCTGGGCCGAGAACGGTGAGCCGGATAAAACGGCGGATAACGATCACCCTAACGATGCCGGCGGGTATTTCATTGTGAAGCAATTCCCGATCATCAAACCAACCGGAAAAGTCACCCAACTGCGGATGTAAAAACATGCCTGATATTTCAACGCCCAACCTCGACTATAACGATATGGTTGAGGCATGGGATATTAATGATGCGCTGATGGGCGGCACGCTGGAAATGCGCCGGCAGGGCAAGAAGTATCTCCCGAAATGGCCGAACGAAGATCCTGAAAGCTATAAGGAGCGTTTAGCTTCAGCAACGTTACTACCTGCCTATGAAGAGGCCATTAAACAAAACATCGGGCGAGTGTTTGCTGAGCCGACGGTATTGAGTGAGGACTCTCCTGAACAAATACGAGAGTTGTCGCCAGATATTGATATGGAAGGAAACCGGCTCGATGTCTGGGCACAGCAATTTTTCAGCATCGGATTCCAGTATGGTCTGGTACATGCGCTGGTGGACTTCCCGAAAATTGACCCGGAGGCAGTAAAAACTAAAGCCGACGAAAAAGCCGCGGGATCCCGCCCGTATGCCACGATGTTAAATCCTCGCCAGGTCATCGGCTGGAAATCGAAAGTGGTTAAAGGGAAAGTGGTGCTGACCGATCTGCGTATCAGAGAGGTCATCATTATTGATGGCGATGATTACGGGCAAACGAAAGTTGAGCAAATACGCCATATCATGCCGGGTAAGGTTGAAATTTATCGCCGAAATAAAGGTGAAAATGGTGAAAGCCAGTGGCAGATTCACGACGAGTGGGAAACCAGTCGCGATGATATTCCCCTGGTGACGCTTTACACGAAGCGAACAGGCTTTATGCGCGGTTCACCGCCACTGCTTAATCTCGCTTTACTGAATATCAAGCACTGGCAGAGTCAGAGTGAACAGGACAACATCCTGCATGTCGCTCGTGTGCCGTTGCTGGTGGCTTACGGTCTGGCTGATGGCGAAACGTTGACGATAGGTTCTTCCTCTGCGACTCGTTTCGATGACCGCCAGCGGCAGGGACTGGAATATGTCGAGCATACCGGGGCTGCGATTGAAGCCGGTAAGATTTCCCTTGAGGATCTGGAAAACCAGATGCGTCAGGCCGGCGCAAAATTGCTGCGCGCGGAAAACACATCGACTAAATCCTTAGACCAGACTCACGAAGAGCGGATGCAGGAGAATTCACCTCTCTACACCATGGCAAGCTCGCTTGAGGATGCGCTCGATAATATCCTGCAGATTATGGCGGAATGGCTGGGCGAGAAAGAAGGCGGCAATGTCGATGTACGCACCGAACTGGACGTTTCAGCCCAGACGTTTGATGCCGCAGCTGCAACGGCTGTTCAGTCGCTCCGTCAGGGGGGGGATATACGTCAGGTTGATGCTGTTCGCGTTTTGCAGGCCCTCAAATTTATCGATCCGGACGCGAAGCCCGAAGAGGTAATCGACGAGTTGCGGAATCAGCAGGTCACGCTTGCCGGCGGGCTGAGTAACCAGGGGGGTGCAAATGGCAACGGCGAATGACAAGCTTCAGGATGAATCGATAGCGCATGCGATATGGGTAGCGCGGTACAGCACCAGCGTTGCAAACAGAATGATAAAAATCCTGAATGACAGCGATGCGGAACTGACAGCCAGATTGCTGGTGGCGATGGATAGCCTGGATGCTGAAAGCTTTACCGTGTCGCGACTGGAAGCGCTGCTCGTTAGTGTCAGAGCTCTCAATCGCGAGGCTGTGCAGTCAATGTACGCGGGACTATCTGATGAGCTGCAGCAACTCGCTCAGTACGAAGCAGGCTTTCAGCTGAGCCTGTTCCAGTTTGCGATCCCCGATGATGTTCTATCGCTTCATCCACTGGTGGGCATTTCACCGGATGCCGTTTATGCAACTGCGATGGCACAGCCGTTTCAGGGGCGCCTGCTTTCGGAGTGGGCAGATAACCTTGAAGCTGACAGGATGGCAAGAATATCCAATACAGTGCGGCAGGGTTTTCTCCTGGGCGATACGCATGAGCAAATCGTCAGAAAGGTCCGTGGTCATGCTAACCGTGGCTATCAGGATGGCGCGCTGCAGATGAGCCGCTCCAATGCCGGCAGTATTGTAAAAACGGCTGTGGGGCATCTTGCTTCGACGGCCAGGAAAAGCTTTGCAGATGCGAACGATGACATTTTGAAGGGTAAACAGTGGTTATCCACTTTGGATAACCGTACATCAAAAGACTGTCGGATTCGCGACCGCCTCAAGTACACACTGGATAACAAGCCGATCGGCCATAAGGTGCCGTATCTGCAGGGACCCGGGAAAATCCATTTCTGCTGTCGCAGCGTCGAAACCTACATCCTGAAATCGTCTGATGAGCTGGGTATTGCTGTAGGGCAAATATCCGATAGCTCACGTGCCAGCATGGACGGGCAGGTGCCTTCGGATACCGATTATCAGGGCTGGTTCTCGCGCCAGTCGTTCACTCGCCAGTCCCAGATCGTTGGCGTAACTCGGGCCCGACTGATTCGTGACGGCGGCATGTCGCCCGATGACTTCTACAACGACAAGGGCGAATGGCTGACTCTGGAGCAACTGCGTAACCTGGATGCTCAGGCGTTCAGCAACGCCAGACTTTAAAGCTTTTTAAGTCTTCAATCAGGCTGCCTCCGGGCGGCCTTTTTTATTGCCGTGATCCGGATGGTGAGCGGTGCAACGGTCGGATGACCCCGAAAAGGTAACCACATGAAACTGAAAACAGTCGAAGTTAACGGCAAAAGTTATGCAGAAGTCGATGCGAGCGGTTTACCCGTCTATGTCCACGATGACGGCCAGGAAGTTGGTTTTGATGCTGTGCAGGCCGTTGGGAAAATCTCCTCTCTGAATGGCGAGGCGAAATCTCATCGTGAAGCCAAAGAAGCAGCTGAAGCCAGTCTGGCTAAGTTTGCCAAAATCGGTGATCCGGCGAAAGCACTCGAAGCGCTGGAGATGATGACTAAAATAGACCAGAAAAAACTGATCGACGCGGGTGCCGTTGATCAAGTTAAAGCGGATATCACCAAATCCTTCCAGTCCCAGCTTGATGAAGCTACTCAGCGTGCGACGACCCTTGAAGGCCAGCTTTATAAGGAAATGATCGGCAGCCGGTTCTCTGGCTCGAAATTCATCGCAGATAAAGTGGCAATCCCAGCAGATATGCTTCAGGCGCGTTTCGGTCAGTCCTTCAAAGTCGAGGATGGTAAAGTCGTTGCCTATGACGGTTCAGGCAACAAAATTTATTCACGCTCAAAGCCGGGCGAACTGGCGGCCTTCGATGAGGCGCTGGAATTCCTGGTGGAGCAATACCCTCAGAAAGACCACATTCTGAAGGCCAGCGGCAACCAGGGCGGCGGCTCTCGCCAGTCTCAGCATTCACTCGGGCAGAAAACGATGAAACGCGATGCGTTTACCAGTTTGAGCCCGACAGATCAGCAATCAACTCTCAAAGACGGTATCACCATCGTCGATTAATTCTTTGCCAGCCGCCGGATGGCAGCTGGTGCCGGAGCTGGATAGCTCAACCAACCCTATATTTTAATCTCCAAGGAATCCAAACACATGGCTAATACGCTTACCGGGTTGATCCCGACTATCTTTACGGCTCTGGATACCGTATCCCGCGAACAGGTCGGTTTTATCCCGGCTGTATCGCGCAATGCGAAAGCTGATGCGGCGGCGAAGGATCAGACTGTTACTGCGCCAGTTGCTCCACCGGCAACCACAGTTGATATTACGCCGGGGGCTACTGCACCAAATGATGGCGACCAGACGATCGGTACCGTTGATGTCAAAATCACCAAATCCAAAATGGCCCCGGTCAAATGGAACGGCGAAGAGCAGTTGGCCCTTGGTCCGGCCGGTACTTACAACACCATCCTGGCGGATCAGTTCAAGCAAGCGTTCCGTGCGCTGGCAAATGAGATGGACTCGGATCTCGCGGCTTTGTATTTCGCTTCCTCCCGCGCTGTCGGTACGGCTGGTACTACTCCATTCGGGATTGCTGGCGATCTGTCGGATGCGGCAAATGCGCGCCAGGTATTGTCCGATAACGGCTCCCCGACTACCGATTTGCAGATGGTCCTTGGTTCCTCTGCGATTGCTAACCTCCGTGGTAAACAGTCAGTTCTGTTCAAGGTGAACGAGTCTGGTACCGATGCGCTGCTGCGTGAGGGTATCGTGGGGCGACTGGAAGGATTCAACATCCATGAATCCGCGCATGTTAAGAAACGCGCGGCATCGGCTGCCACTGATTATCTGGTAAATGGTGCAAAATCGGAGGGTGATATCCTGATCGCGATTGATACCGGCACGGGTTCTTTCACGGCAGGTGATATTGTGACGTTTGATGGTGATAGCAACAAATACCTCGTTGCTGCAGCTACTGCGACCACTATTACCCTGGCAGCACCGGGCTTGCGTCAGGCGCTGGCGGATAACTCCGCGATTACTACCGTAGGTGGATATACCGCAAACATGGCATTCGACCGTAACGCGTTCCTGCTGGCTGCGCGTACCCCGGCAATGCCGCAGGGCGGTGATACTGCGGATGACGTCATGAACGTTACTGACCCGGTGTCAGGCATCACTTATCAGGTGGCGCTGTACCGTCAATACCGTCAGGTGCGCTACGAAGTTGGCCTGTCTTGGGGCGTAGCGGCAGTGAAAACTGAGCACTCGGTTCTGCTGTTGGGTTAATTATCGGGGGCTTCGGCCCCTTTTTTTAGTGGAGGGCTTATGGCCGGATTAACCAAAGAGCAGCGTGCTGAACGTGCTGCAGCAAAACTTGCGACCGTGCAGGTTGACGCCAATACTCCTGCACAGCAGGAACTGCAGCTGGTGGCGATGATTACCGATTTCCCGGCATTCCCCGGCGCTCCTAATACAGCCAACGTTCACCCTGATGAAGTGGAGAACTGGAAGGCGCACGGCTGGAAAGAAATGGAGTGATGCATGATCACTTTCGTCACCGTTGAAGATGTCAATTCGATACTCGGTGCCACCTGGGCGGATGAAAGCAAAAAAGCCAAATCTGTGCTGATGGCTAATACCTGGATGAATGGACTTAACCTGAAAATGCCGTGCGATAAGGCAGCTCACGAAACCATCATTCCTGACGATGTAAAACAGGCTGGCGCCTATGCGGCGCTGGCGGCGGCAAATGGCGGGCTGTATCAGCAGAAAACTGACTCGGGGGTATTGCTGAGTAAGGCCGTTGACGCTGACGACGTTTCTGTTTCCAAAACCTTCTCAGAACTCGCTACCAACAGCTCTGCATTGCTTGATTCTGACCTGCAGCTGGCTCTGGCCATGCTTAAGCCATACGGTGTTAATCAGTCGCAGGTGCGGCTGGTGAGGGGGTAACATGCAAAATCCGGATGTGCATTATGCCGGTGACGGGCTCGGTCCTCGCGATGTGTTTGTGAATGGAAACCCGATCAGACATGTCGTTTACGCAAACCCGGCAAAGGGCGTTGTTGAGTTTGCTCCGCTCCCGCTGCGGGTTAAGCGCAGCGGCGCAATTTATACCCGAAAACTCCACGGTACGGTGATCGTTAAAACTCAGCAGCGTAGTGGTGGGTGCAATGGGAATTCGTGACGAACTGCAAACCGAAGTCGCTGCGGCATTCGATACCGACCTGAAGGATGCTGTTAAGGATTTCACTGGAACATACACCGTACGAGGTGACTGGGACCCGGTTACGGAAACCGGCACTGAAACGCAGGTGACTTACTCGGGGCGCGGAGTGCTGGCGCGCTATAAACTCCGCCGCATCGATGGTGTTAACATCCTTCATGGTGATGTGAAACTCACCGCCCTCGTTAATGAGGTCACCGACAAGCCAGAGGTTGAGCACATCATCACGGCACCTGACCCGATTACTGGCGTACTCCAGCGCTACGAGGTCATTACCGCTTCTGCAGACTCTGCTGGTGCTGCGTACTCCATTCAACTGCGGAGGGCGTGATATGGCTAAGGGCTGGAACATTGACCCGGCGGCATTCGCCGGGCTGGTGGAGGACGATGTGAGGTTACGGCAGAGAACTATCGCCATTCAGCTGCTGAATGAAATCGTTCAGCGATCGCCTGTAGGTAACCCGGAACTGTGGGCCATCAACGCCACTGCGGTTCAGTACAACAAAGCGGTAGGTGAATGGAACGAATCTCTTTATGCCGATCCTGCCAACCTGACAAAGACAGGCCGTCTCAGAAAGAAAGCACGTGTTAACGATGGCATGGATATCCGGCGTCCGGCTGAGTATCGCGCAGGAACTTTCCGGGCGTCACACTTTGTCAGTATTGGAGAACCAGATCATTCAATACCATCCGAGCCTGACCCGCGCGGAACAATGACATTCCTCAACGGGAAAAATATCATCAATCAGGCGCCGGCCTACTCGGTGATTTACATTCAGTCAAACCTCCCTTACTCCGTACCGCTGGAGAATGGCCACTCTACGCAAGCGCCGACAGGCGTCTATGCCGTCTCATTTAATGGTGTGATTCAGGCCTACAAATGACCCTCACAGAAATAAGAAACGTTGTCATCAGACGAATGACGACGCAGACCGCTATTGCCCAGGATGCGGTGGATTATCCAAACGGTCCTGTATTCGATCCCAGCGGTCGAAAAATCTGGGCGCGTCTTACTGACATCCCCGGACAAGCAGGTGCTAACGAAATTGGAGCGGGCCCGACTGTCCACCGAACAGGGGTTCTCATCATCCAGCTTTTCGTCCCTGTTGGTTCAGGCACTCTGCAGCTGACTCAGGCCGCCGACAAATTAACGCAACTCTTCGAGTTTCAGGACGACGGAGCGCTGAGTTATTTCGCCGTATCCGCCATCCCGGCAGGTGAAACCGATGGCTGGTCTCAGCTCAATGTTCAAATCCCTTATCGCGCTCTGTAGCGCACAATCAACAGGAGGCTCCTGTGAGTTCAGGCGCAAAAGTAGTAACCGCGTTTATTCGCGAAACCACACCGGGAGAGACACCCTCTGCTGGTGTCTGGAACCTGTTACGCCGTTCGTCGTTCGGGCTGATGCCAACGCAGAACACCAACGATAACGATGAAATCGGCGGTGACCGTATGGCGCAGGGCGTTTCCCGTGGCACGATTGATGTCGGCGGTGATGTCGGCACCAAATTTCGCTGGAATCAGCATGATGATTTTCTGGCGAGCTGTTTCGGAGCGGATTGGCTCGATAATGTGCTGACGATGGGCAACAACCGCATTACTTTTTCAGTTTCTTCATACGCTGATGATGTAGGGATCGCACAGATTGCCCGCGGTTGCCAGGTTGCAACTTTCCAGATTGAAATCCCGAATGATGGCGACATCACTGCGACCATTACCTTCGCCGGGCTTGACTGGGAAACCAAAGCCGACGATACCAGCTATTTCACTAACCCGGTGGATGGTGCTGGCGCGCTGCGCTATTCGTTTAAGGAAGTGACAGGCCTGAGTCTGAACGGGGTGGCGGGTGGTGCCGGCTTCTGTGTGGATACGTTTAATATCCAGTTTGATAACAACATGCAGACTCAGCGCTGTATCGGTACCGGCTCAGCATTTGCTGGCGCAAACATTCCGACGACCTTTACACCGTCAGGCCAGATCACGCTGTCATGGTCCAAGGCGGCCTGGGAGATCTACAAAAAAACCTTCACCGGCGAAACGGTGCCGTTTACCTTCACGCTGGAGAACGCCGAAGGCGCTTATACCTTCAGTTTTCCTGAAGTGCAGATTTCTGGCGACTGGCCGGACGCCGGGAATACTGACATCGTACAGGTTCAGCTCGATATCACGGCCGCCAATACGCCGCCAACCATTACCCGCGCGCCAAAAGTACCGGCGACGGCAATCAGTGTTGCGCCAGCCACTTCAAATGGCGCAGTCGGCTCTACGGTGACATTAACTGCCACGCTTACGCCTGCTGATTCAACAGATATCGTCCAGTGGACGTCATCTGACCCTGCGATTGCCAGCGTAGTTTCTACCGGGCAAAAAACGGCGAAAGTGACACGCAATGCTGCCGGAAACGCCACGATCACCGGGAAGGCTCGTACCTTTACGGCAACGTCTGAAATCACTGTCACCGCACCTTAATTTCCCTGACCCGTTCCGCAGAACATCGCGGTTCGGGCTTTTTATGGAGTCTGTATGCTGATTATTTCTTCTCAACTTGATCTGAGTGGCGAGCGTTGGTTTTTCCCTTTTAAAAAGCCTGATGGCCGTAAAAAGAAATACACACCGGAAGAAGAAGCACTGTTTAAACTCCGCCTGCTGGTGGCCAGCAGCGAGAATCCACAGTACCGCTCACGTAATGCGCTGGTGCGGCGCCATATCGACAAAATGGACGCGAACTATCAGGTCGGTACCGACGCTTTCGATCTCGCCAGCGTGGGTGACATTGACTCAATTGATGACCTGCTCATCGATAACTGCGCGCGCTTCCTTTTGAAAGACTGGGAGGGAGTAGGTGAGCTGGTGGATGGTATTGAGAAGGCTGTAGCGTATACGCCAGAACTTGGCGTCGCGTTACTAAAGCAGAACCCCGCGTTGTATTGGCTGATTCTGGCAGAGGCTGCGAACATAGCTCAGGGTAAGGAGCAGCAGACTCAGGAAACCGTAAAAAAGCCCTAGAGGCGCAGGCGTGGCTAAAGGAGTTCGGGGGCGAAAGGGGAGATAAGGCTAAATGGCGTCGGGAGCAATTGAACCTTCCGCCGATTCCTGAGCCAGAAATTGATGCAGTAACAGGGGAGATCCTCAATGCCTATGCCATGATATCGCGCAGCAGGAAATATGCTGGCATGGCCGGAGTACCGCTCCCATTATCCCTGAATGATATTGAGCTATATCTGGCATCGCGCACGATCCTGATTGACCGCACCGAGTTTGACGCCGCTATCCTGGCGCTCGACGATGCGTGGCGTGATGAGTGGGCCGAAGAGCAGAAAAGACAAGAAAAAGTGAAGTAGTCATATCATTGTCTGCTCATATCCATGTGTTAGGATGTTTCCGATTGTAATCATAGGAAGCATAAAATGAAGAAACTAATGATGGTAATAGCTGGGATGTTTGTTATTTCTGGATGCGCTACCAAGCAGTATCCGCAAGCTCCATCCGTTACGAGCGAAGAGTCTGCTGCGTTAGATTGCGCAGCAATTAAGCAGGAGATAGCTAAAACTCACAGTATTCAGAACGAAATCGAAACTACAGGTCAGTTTGATGGGCGTACCGTATTGGGAGCTTTGGGAGATTTCGGTATCGGTAATGGTATGGCCAAAAGTGAAGCGCGTAAAAAGGCGCAGGCACGTCTTCAGCAGCTTGAATCTCTTAAAACAGTTAAGTGTTCAGATAGCAAAGTCTCAGGTTAATTCTGGCTGCCATTGTCTCTGTTTCAATAATCGCAACAATTATCATATATCGACAGTAATTGTTTATTAAAAATCTAACCTCGCCCCGGCGGGGTTTTTTATTGCCCGGAGATCGCTAAATGACAGAACAAACCTCCCGCCTTGCCATTGTTATTGATAGCTCCGGAGCAGAGAAACAGGCCGATAATCTCGCAACTGCACTGGTAAAAATGACTCAGGCTGGAGACCGTGCTGTTTCGAGCGCTGGCAAGGTGACAAAGGCTACGGACGAAGAAAAGCAGGCTCTATCTGAACTTCTCGATCGTATTGACCCGGTGAATGCTACCCTGAATAAGTTGGACAAACAACAACAGGATTTGGCGAAGTTCAAATCGAAAGGGATGGTAGATACAGATACATTTGAGCTTTATTCAAAGCGAATTGAAGAGACTCGTAACAAATTAACCGGCTTTCGTGACGACTTGAAAAAAACTGGGCAGTCTGCTGCCCAGACAGCTTTTGCAATGCGCATGATTCCCGCTCAGATGACGGATATCGTAGTCGGACTTTCTACAGGCCAATCCCCTTTTATGGTGCTTATGCAGCAGGGTGGGCAGTTAAAAGATATGTTTGGCGGTATTGGGCCAGCTATTAAGGGAGTTGGTACCTATGTTATGGGGTTGGTTAACCCTTTTACGATTACTGCCGCAGCTGTTGGTGTTCTTGGTCTTGCTTACTATAAAGGCGCTCAAGAGCAGGACGAATTTTATAAATCCCTCGTATTAACTGGTAATCAGGTAGGGAAAACATCCGGTCAACTTGCTGATATGGCTGCTCGTGCAGGAGCTGTTGCTGATTCAACCACCGGGAAAGCCGCTTCAACGTTAAATCAGTTAGTTTCATCTGGAAAAGTCGCAGGCGATTCACTGGAGCGTGTAACAACTGCAGTCATAAAAATCAGTGACGCGACAGGAATAGCCACTGAAAAACTTGTGAGTGACTTCAACGATATTGCAGCTGATCCGGTTGCGGCCATTACTAAACTAAACGACCAATACCATTTTTTAACTCTGGCAACCTACAACCAGATTAAGGCCTTGCAGGATGAAGGGAATCAGCAAGAGGCGGCACGCGTAGCGACCGATGCGTACGCCAATACCATGCAGCAGCGTGCAAATGATATTCATCAGAATCTAGGCCTTCTTGAAAGCGCCTGGGACTCGTTGGGGAAAGCAGCTAAAGGTGCATGGGATGCGATGCTCAACATTGGGCGCGAGCAGACCCTACAAGACAAGTTAAGTACCTTAAATGAAAACATTGCCGAGGCGCAGAAAGGTCAGGCGGAAGGAGGTTTTTGGAACGGGTTAAATGCTCGGTTTAGTAACCTTCCGGAGATGCTCAAACAACGGGATGCTATTCAGTCGCAAATTACAGCGGAAGATACGCTAAATGATATTTTGTCAGATCATGACAAAGCAGAACAAAAGCGCATTAAAACTCAGCAGGAAGCGGATCGAGTTAACCTTCAATACTTGAGCAATGCTGATAAGCGAAATAAAGCTATTAAGCAGCAGAGTGAGTTCTTGAAGGCTGGCGCTATCACGGCAGACCAGTACGCTAAAAATGTTTCTCGTATTAACGAGATGTATAAAGATCCAAAAGCACCAAAGATCGCGAAGACGCCTCAAGGAAAAGCCTACGCAGAGGACGCAGCAACTCGGCTTCTTGACCAGATTCACCAGCAGACTGCCGCGATGCAGTCCCAGTTGGATGCCAGCGATAAACTTAATAGCGCTACGCAGGCACGGGTTAAGTTCGAACAGCAGATCGCTGACCTCAAATCTAAAACGCAACTAACCGCCGACCAGAAGTCGATTCTTTCCCGTTCTGACGAAATATTGCAGGCCTATAAGCAGCAGGAGGCTTTGCAGAGTTCAGTTAAAACGCTGGATGACTACCGGAAAATGCAGGAGCAAATTGCACCAAAGGAATTGCGCCAAAATGAGACGTTGCAAAAACGCCTCGAAATTCTTCAGAAGATGGTTGAGCTGAAGAAACTGACGCCGGAGGCTGCTGGGAAGCAGGCGAGCGACCTGATTGGTAAATCAGTGCTGCCTGATTCCGTTATATCAGGTGTGAACAAGGCCGGTGGTACGCTGACGTCTGGAGCAACCAATAGTGACCTGTCAGGGCAGGGATTGAACATGATAGGGCTGCAAATAGAGCCGCAGCTTGAGGTTATCGAAAAGCTGAAGCAAGCCCAGACTGATTATGCTTCCTGGCTGAACCAGCAGCAGCAGGCGATCACACAAAGTACTTTACTGAATGAGCAGCAGAAGCAGCAGCAATTGCTGGCTCTCCAACAGCAAGGACAACAGAACCAGCAAGCACTAAGCACCGCAGTTTATGCCGCACAGATGCAATCAGCGCAAAACTCTTTCTCCAGTATCACCGATTCGATGGGGGCGATGTTCGGCGAGCAATCTGTAATGTATAAAGCGGCATTTGTTACGCAAAAAGCTTTTGCGCTTGCTCAGGCGGCTGTTCAATTGCCAATGGCAATGGCGCAGGCGCTTTCAAGCCAGCCATTCCCATACAACTTAGCAGCAATGGCTACTGTTGCAGGCCTCATGGCTACAATAACGTCCAGCATCTCCAGTGCTGCCGCCGTCGGCTTTGCTTCTGGTGGATATACTGGCTCAGGCGGAAAGTATCAGCCAGCGGGTATTGTTCATAAAGGGGAGTACGTTTTCGACCAGGAGTCTACAAATCGAATCGGCGTGTCACAACTTGAGGCGTTACGGAACGGCAAGCCACTTGATGCCACATTGGGGCGTTCGGGGTTTGGGACTGGCGTTCAGAACGTTAGCAACAGCCAGCAAACGACCATCATCCGCCCCACAGTCACGGTTCCTCCAATAACCATCAATGGAAATCCTTCTGACGCGACTGTGCTGCTTGTACAGCAGGCTACTCGTGAAGGAGCAAAACAAGGTTACCAGCAGGTTGCTAACGATCTGGCAAAAGGGGTTGGCCAAGTGCACAAGGCATTAACTGGGGGGTATAACACTGGACGGAGAACAGGGTAATGGCTGAAATATTTTATCCGCATGACTATCTCCCTATGCCTTTACAAGAAGGCTATGGATTCCAGCCAGTCAGCCCTTTGAAACGAACTCAACTCACCACAGGCCGGGCGAGACAACGCAGGGCGTATACCTCGACTCCCACGGAAGCGACTGTATCCTGGTTTATGGAGAACGATGTTCAGGGGCTAACGTTTGAATCGTGGTACCGCGATGCGCTCTCTGATGGTGCGGCCTGGTTCATGATGAAGTTGCAAACCCCCGCAGGCATAAAATTCTACAAATGTCGTTTTACGGATATCTATCAGGGGCCAGTGCTGGTGGCTCCCATCTACTGGCGGTATTCGGCGACGCTGGAGTTATGGGAGCGTCCACTATTGCCTCCGCCGTGGGGTAACTACCCCGAGTGGATAGCAGGTAGTTCACTGCTTGATATCGCATTAAACAGGGAGTGGCCAAAGCATGACGGTGCTTAACCGGCTTTATGCCAGTAGCGGATCGGAAGTCATCATTGAAACGCTGCAAATCAATATCGGTTCGACGGTGCATTATTTCTGCAAGGGCTACGACGATATTACAGCGACGACCGAAAATGGCGCTGTTATAACCTTTTCAGCCGCAGCTATCGATATCGCCATCCCGGCCAGAAACAGCGACGGTACACAGGATTTGAAGTTCGCTGTCAGCAACATAAAAGGGGAGGCGAGTACAGCGATTCGTGATGCCCTGGCAGCGAGGCAAGATGGCTCTATGACTTACAGGCAATATGTTTCAACGGACCTTAACGCTCCGGCTACCGTGCCGTATACGCTCGCTATCAAATCGGGATCCTGGACAGCGCTGCAGGCACAAATCACAGCCGGCTATATGAACGTTCTCGATACCGCCTGGCCGAGATTCCGTTACACCCTTAATGAGTATCCCGGCCTCCGTTACATGAGTTGAGGTTTCCCCATGTTTGAACCTGATAAATACCTTTCGGTCACCTGGCTGAAGGGCGGCAGAGTGTATCCGCAACTCGACTGCTTTGGCATCGTAAATGAGATACGATGCGACCTTGGATTACCCGAATGGCCAGACTTTGCAGGTGTGACCAAAGATGGCGGCGGCCTTGATAAAGAAGCCAGAAAGCTGATGTTGAAGCTTGAGCGTTGTGAACCATGCGTCGGCGCTGGCGTGGCGTGTTATTCGGGAACAATGGTCACCCATGTGGGGATTGTTGTTGAGCTGAACGGGTTGCTGCAGGTAGCGGAATGTAACCCCGGCTCGAACGTTTCTTTTATGCCGGTCTGGAAATTTAAACGGCGATTTATCAAGGTGGAATTCTGGCGATGACGATCAGTATTTATCCCTCCCGGTTACCTGGCGGACCACTTGAAAGCCATCAGCATGCGCGCATAACCCTGCATGAGTGGATGCAGAGGAATGTCGAAAATTATGATCCCGGGCTGCCACAGCCAATCAGCGTTGAAATTGATGGCGTGCCCGTAGCATCAGAGGAATGGCCGCGGTGCGAACTGTTACCAGATACTGACGTGAAGATTTACCCCGTCCCTTACGCGACAGGCTTTGCCATTGCCGCCCTGGTTGTAGCGGTAGCCGCTGCAGCTTATTCCATCTACATGATGAATAACCTCGATACGGGGGCCTACGATTCATCTACGGGTAAGTCTCTGGACTTAAACCCGGCAAAAGCGAACACGGCAAAACTTGGTGATCCTATCCGGGAATTATTCGGACGTGCGCGGGTTTATCCGGATTATGTTGTTCAGCCGGTCAGTCGTTTTAACCCTGATGACCCAACCAGAATGACAATTGAGATGTTGATCTGCGTGAGTCGTGGAAATGTGGCATTTGCTAACGGCGATATCAGGATTGGTTCGACGCCTATTTCCGCCCTGGGTGATTCATTCTCCTGGACGCTCTATCCGCCGGGAGCGGATGTTTCCGGCGATCGCCGCAGTGAAAACTGGTTCAATTCTACCGAGGTGGGCGGAACGTCCAGCGGCAGCGGCCTTGATATGGCGCAGACGGCACCGGATTCATCCGATATTACCGCCGACAGCATGACCGTTTCAGGATCGTCGGTATCGTTCACCGGGCTGAGCGATGATGATGGCGATGATTCTCTGCCTGAGTCCTGGGTGGAAGGTGCGCTTGTGACTATCATCGCGCCGACCAACTACCTGATTTCGTCTTCATCGGGTTACAGCGTCCTGTTCAGTGACACGCTGACTGAGATTAACCCCTATGCCGGCATGCCCGTTACGCTGGAAATTAACGGGGCAGAATATGATCTCTTCATCGCTACGTTCACGCCAAAGCAGGATGCTGTTCCGGGTGTGGGGGGAGCAGCTGCTTCATTGCGCGGCAGCGCAGCCCCAACAACCTATGATTTTTCGAGCATCAGCCAGACATTTACCCTGACCTGGCAGGCAACCACCTATACCGTTTCGCTGATCGCTAACTACGGCAATATGTCTGGCCTGCTGGCGGCAATCAATGAAGCGATCGCCGGGTCGAACCTGGTCGCTCAGGATGATGGCGGGGTAGTTCGCATCGTTGAGAAGTCCAGTCCGTGGCTGGGCGGAAGTATTACCGCCTCATCACTTCCGGTTTCCGTTTTCGGGGATAGTCCAGTTTTTACCGATGGTACCGCATCCAGCGGCGGCAGCCCGGCGATCACCGCCAATGTCACTCTTGCTTATGGCAGTGGAAGCGGCACGGCATTTTCCGGCATTCCTGAAGGGACACAGCGGTTGTCGCTGGCGCACCGGGGAAATGAATACCGCATTGCATCCGCAGACGGCACGACAGCGACAGTACAGCGAATGGTTAACGGAAGCGTTGATAATACCTGGCCAGGCTACTCACCCAGGACGATGATTGATTACCAGGCGACCGGGATTAACGACAACAATAGCTGGATGGGTCCGTTTCTCGCCTGCCCGGATAATGAGGTGGTAAATGCATTTGAAGTGAATTTTTCATTCCCTTCCGGCATTTGCGGTTTCGGAAAATCCGGTGGCAAGAATTACCGTAACGTTGATTATGAAATTCAGTACCGCGTATATGGTTCTGGTTCGGGGTGGGTGAGCAAAACCGGACAGTACCGGATGAAGAACATTAACGCTCTTGGGTTTACGGAAAGAGTGGAGCTCAGCTCGCCGGGATTGGTTGAGGTTCGCTGCCGGCGGCGTAATGAGCAGGGAAGTAAAAACTCCAGGGACTCTATGTACTGGCAGGCGCTGCGCGGCAGGTTACTGACACGCCCTGCATCATATGCCGGTGTATCGTTAATGGCCGTGACGGTGGAATCTGGCGGCAAACTGGCGGCGCAGTCTGATCGGCGCGTTAACGTTGTGGCCACGCGTATTTATGATACCGGCGCTCCGCGGCGAATCTCCAGCGCGCTGTATCATGTCGGTAATTCTCTCGGTCTGGCGATGGACACCGAAGCCATTAACACCCTCGAGGCAACCTACTGGACCCCGCGGGGAGAGTATTTTGATTTCGCCACTGGCGACAGTATCTCGGCACTGGAAATGCTGCAGAAGATCACCACGGCGGGGAAATCGTACTTCCTGCTGAGTGACGGGCTCGCATCTGTAGGCAGGGAAGGGATTAAGAACTGGTCCGGCATTATCAGCCCGCATGAGATGACCGACGAGTTACAGACCACCTTCTCGGCGCCGTCCGCCGATGATTACGATGGTGTGGACGTCACTTATATCAATGGCACGACGTGGTCAGAAGAAACGGTGCAATGCCGGACTCCGGATAACCCCACACCGAGGAAAATTGAGAGTTATACCCTCGATGGGGTTCTTGACCCGAACCGCGCCTATCAAATCGGCATGCGCCGCCTGATGAAATACCTCTATCAGCGGCTGGGCCATAACACGACAACAGAACTGGATGCGCTGGTCTATCAGTATGGCGATCGCATTCTGCTGACGGATGACATTCCGGGAAATAAAACGGTAAGTAGCCTGGTTATGGATATGGCCACATCTGGCGGTCAAACGGTATTTACCGTCTCCGAGCCGCTGGACTGGTCCTTTGAAAACCCGCGCGCAATTCTGCGTTACCAGGATGGTTCTGCCTCCGGGCTGCTGGTGGCCACCTTTGTCGGGGATTATCAGTTGTCCGTTCCGTGGCAGGCTGCTTTTGATGAAATTATGCTGCACGATCCGAGCATTGAGCCACCACGGCTGGTGTTCTGCAGCTCAACGCGAAGTGTCTACGATGCCATTTTTGAGGAGATAGCCCCGCAGGCGGACGAAACCTGCCAGGTGACGACCAGACAGTACAGCGACATTTTCTACCAGTACGACGACGCCAACTACCCCGGCAGCGTCTCTTAAAACCAAAAATTTCCCCGATTAACTTTCTTTCGCTCAAACCCTCGTTTGGGTGAAGCCTCTTTTTGGAGCAAAAAACATGGCCTTTAATCCGCCGCTGGGGAGTAATTCTCCCATAGTGTTGCTCGATAACGCCACGCGCCTGGATAAGCTGGTCAACGGACCCGCTGCCGATGTTCCCGACCGTGCCGGAGATCCGCTGTACTCATGGCGCCAGATGATGGCGAAGAATGATGAAATTCGTCAAAACCTGATACCGCTCAGCAGGCAGTACATGACACTTGAGGCTGCACAGGCTGATATTGCTAATATCCCCGAAGGGAGCACAACCTATGTACGTAGCGGCATCGGTAGCGCTCTGGCGGATGAATACATTAATAATTCAGGGACCCTTGAACCGACTGGCAGAAAGATGCCATCGCAACAAGCCGTTCAAATAAACGATGATTTCAGGGTGGATGTTACTCTGGGCAGCGAATCGCAGTGGGTTGATAACAGTAGCAGTTCTGCCAAAACCACGATAATGGCCGATGCGTCAGGAAGAGAGGTTATTTACGCGAACCATAGCGCAAAGAAAATAGTCGCCTATGGAAAACCACTGGCGGATAACAAAACGGTTTCGGAATTAGGTTCTGAAACATGGGTAATGGATGATAGCATTCCGACAATCATAATTGAGCTGGTGGATAAGTCGGGCCGTATTGTTAAATATTTGGACCTTGCTTCCGGGCTTTATTACGTATTTGGTAAAGCTGTAGGGACCGAACAGTCATCAATTGTGTACCCGACGTTTATTCCTGAATTCATGGATGCCAGGAGCTACGGACAAAGCCAGAGTGTTTACTCGCAGGGGATGCCCGGGCTTTCTACTGTCACAATTAATTCAGTTCGGTTTGATACCGGAGTGCTGACCTACAACAAAAACCCAACATCTCTTGTTAGCCTGGAAGATCCGACGTCCAGCCAGTACATGCAAAGCCAGGTCCACGACTTTCAGACTAAAGTGAGCGATGCTTCCAGCAGCGAGTTTCTGCTTGCCGCGTCCGGGCTTGGTGGTACGCCATTCTCAGGACTGGAGCCAGGAACGGTGGTCTACACCCAGTTCATCAACACAATCCAGAAGGCAAAAGACCTGGCTGATGCGCGGGGAGTCCAGTATGGGATGTTGTGGTTTAATTTCCAGCATGGCGAAACCGATGCGTCTCAGGGAACCGGGTATACCTACTACCGGCAGAAGTCGAAAGAGATGCAGGAGATCACTAACGCGCACGTGAAGTCGATCTCCGGCCTGAATCATGACGTGGTCATGTTCACGTATCAGATGGCGACACATGGCCGTTATGATGGGACTACATATCCCAGCTATGAAATACCACTAGCTCAACTGGATGAAGCGGTCAGTAATCCGCTAATTCAGCTCGCGACGCCGATGTATATTTTCGACTATGCCGATGGGTTACACCTCACGAATGATGGCTACCGTCACCGTGATTTGTTCTTCTCGAAAGCCCAGAAGTTTTACTACGAAAATAAAAAGCCGTGGCTGCCGTTATACCCAACAAAAGTCAGCCGTATCGGTAATACCTCTGTGCTGCTTGATCTGCACGTTCCGGTTGGACCGGTTCAGTTCAGTACCGATCGTGTCACTGCTGCAACTGATGGAATGCAGGGATTCGAACTATGGGCAGAGAACAGTGACGGTACGCTAACACGCCTGGCTATCTCATCTGTCACTATCGTAAGCGGCTCACGCATTAAGGTTGTTCCTGCGATTCCGTTTAATACGGCTGATAAAATTTATCTGGCCTATGCATTCACGCCGGAAAACCGTGGCGCCGACAGTGGAGGCGGTATCTATCCAAACTGGCCCGCCGGATATACCGCCGGGTGTCGTGGAAATGTTTGTGATTCTGACGATTACGCATCTGACCTCCGCGATAAAAACGGCAATCCCTATGAACTCCGCAACTATCTAACCATCTTCCGGAAAGAGGCAATTTCATGAGCTATTTATTCACCAGACTGTCTTTCGATGTGCCATTCGATAATCCAACGTATGTTGATGAAAGCTCAGTGCGCCGCCTCATTAATCCGGAATTTAATCCGGAGTCTGGTTTTGTAAACTGGATGTTTGGTGGGGGGGCTGACAGCCTCACGTCACTGTCCGGGGGTCATGCTATGACGCCGTCGGCTGGTGCTTTGCCAACCTATAAAAACTCATCGCTTGTTCTTCCTGCTGTAGCGACGGGCTTTAACGGTCTCAGCACTGAATATAATGACTCAAACAGCATGACACTGACTGCTGTCATTCAGTATACCGGCGCCGCGACACAGATCCTTCTCGGGGTAAATACCGGAACACAAGGGGAGTGTATCTATATGAGCGGCACCAGTGTGATGACCCACCTTGTGCGCAATGCGCAGGGGGCATCTGTGACAACTGAAATTCCTGTGCCGGCCGGACTCACTGCAGGAAAGTATATTTTTTTGGCGTTCAGCAGAAACGGGAACAACCTCATTTCAATGGTAGGAGGTGCATCCACGCAGGTTAATCTGACGGATTCCGTTAAAACCCCGGCAACAGCGGCGAAGGTTGGGCCCGGTAACACGGCATACAATACCAATGGTTTTTCAAAACAGTTAGAGGTGGTTGAGTGCCTGTATCGGGATGGCCCGACAACGCTTGCAGATCTTCAGACAGCCTATGCTAATGCCAAAACCCGCTGCGCACTCCGCGGCATTTCTCTTCTCTAACCTGATGGGAACCGTAGGCATGGAAGTCTACTTTTTCCTGGAAAGAAGGTCCTTAACCTTAGGCCATGTCCATTGGTATTCGGCATGAAGCCACAATCCAATCATAACGCATGCTGACACGAACAAAATATCCGGCCATTTAGTGAACCCGGTAGCGATGGATGCCACCGAAACGATACCAGCCAGTCTTGTCAGCCAATGGCTACGCAGAAAATAATCGAATCCGTCGCTTTTATTATTCATCCGTTTAGGCTTTGTTTAAGTTTCTTGTGAAATAAGTCAAGTGAGAGCAATCTGAATTTTTGTTATTTTATCATTAATTTATCTTATCTGTTCATCATTGTCATAAAACCAATGAATAAAATAACTTTTTAATAATTTCAAATTGATAGGCTGAATCTATGCTTGGTTCTGGTTCTGAAAAAATACCGCATATACAAACAGTGGTAGTGGCGGAAATGGAGCGAGAGTTGATCGTAGTGCGCACTCGGGCAGGATTAGTCACTGCAAGAGAGCAAGAGAGCAAGAGAGCAAGAGAGCAAGAGAGCAAGAGAGCAAGGGAGAGTCGGGGGGGGGGGGGGTAATGACGTCTGAGGTTGTCGAGCGTAGTCGCAGGATGCTGGAGAATGGAGCCACCCGGCATCAGGTGGCGGAAGTGATAGGAGTAGGGGTAAAAATGATTTACAAATATTTCCCTGTAGCTAGTGTAGGAAATTTTGAGGATCAGTAATCGTCAGGGATGTTGGAGATACCGCCCCACACGATAATCAGGCCAAGTATAGTCATGGCAAATAAGGTTACTGATACGCCTGAGATGATTAAAAATGTCATGTAGTTCCTTGAGGTGTGTGTTGTCATTCATTAGACAGCAGGAACTGTAGAAGGTTGTGAGCTTTACAAATTTCTGACAATCGTTTTCTGGTTAAGTAAACTGCCAATGGCTATATGTAAGAGTTAGTTGGGAACCACCGAGTACTTACTCGGGAACCTCTTGGTAAAAAATTGCAGGGATAATCGGGGATAGTTTGAAGACTACTAAGATATTTCCCCGGAAAACATTGCCTCATCCTTATAAACTTAAGGATTTCAACGTGGTAAAGCCTGCTGCTATTACAAAGTAGTCAGCAAGATAGATTCATGGTACATGACAAGTAGAATGGTTCATTTATATAAAGAGGCTTCGCCTTCAGGACGCGTTTTGAACCTGCGATGCATCCACAGGTATTGCTCAGGGGCTCGGAGAATTTCATGCTCGATGATCTTATTCATATAACCCGCTGCGGCGACCTTGTCTTCCCCTGGATAGCCTGACAACGGATTGCTGATATACATGCGATAACCTTTTTTATCGCTACGTCGAATCATGCTAAGTGTGATCAGTTGTGCACCTGCGAGTTTTGACAGAGCATATGTTCCGTTCGTTGAGGCTGCTTTTTTTACCGAGAAAAAAGGTGCAAAAACGCTTCCCTTAGGCCCATAATCCTGATCTGGTGCAAACCACACGGCTTCACCAGCTTTCAATGCATGAACAAAACCAGATAAATTACGCCGATTAATCATCGCTTTATTTGAACGCATACGCCCTTTTGTCTGTACCCATTCCATTAATAGATTATTGTGTGGGCGATACGTTGCCATCATAGGATGGCATAAACCCATTACTCTTCCACACAACTCAAGGGACATAAAATGAATCCCGACAACCATTACCCCTCTGGTCGCACCGGTCAGGTTTTCAAGCCCTTCGACATCAAACCATTTTTTGACTCTCGCATCACTCCAGAACCAGGCCATTCCTGTTTCCATCAGTCCCAGTCCGAGAGAAACAAAGTTTTTATTGACCATCTGGCTCCGGGCAAACGGTGTCATCTCGGGAAAGCAGAGTTCGATATTTCTAATCGCAATTCCTTCCCGACGTTTCAGAAAGGGTCTGGATATTTTTCCAAGACCAGAGCCCAGAATATGTAAAACCGGGTAAGGAAGCTGAACGAGAAGCCACAGCAGACCCAAACCAGTCCAGGTAAGCCAGTAGCGGGGATGGAGTAAATTATGAGTAAAAGTCTGTGACATAAATTTCCTTAATGCTAATGGAGTTATAACGCAAAAGGGAAATGCTGAGAAAATTCGTCTTTAGCGATACTCATTCTTTTAGACAGTTTGAATTCGTATAAATTCAGAAAAAACAATTTCAATTACTGGCAACAGTTTTTGAATAGTCAGGGATACATTGTAAATCAGCAAGGTTATGCTGTTATAACTTCATGGCTTTTTCATTGATATTCAAGAAATTGTCTTCTTGATTCATCATCCTCAAGGTACTCAAAAGATAGAAGGCGAATTGGGGTAAGGTTATAAAACCATTTGCAATCGTTTCGTTGAATAATTTCGCCTGGTTTGAAACATATCCCGGATGCCTCCCGGATAATCGCATATTTACCATTACTAAACCTGACCCGGTGAATACAGAAAGGTTGGCCAGCCTGCCCGTGACAGCTGTTCGACAGGATATTTCCTTCAATAAAAAGCGATTGTTTAGATTTCATTATCATGCCTCAACAACTGCAGTACAGGAGAAATGTGGTCATTTCCCGATATCACTTACGTTAAGTGGAAGAAGCTGATCAGCCGCCGATACACCAGCATTCTGATGGTCTGAACAACAGTCCGCAGGCAGGGCACTCAAGAACGGCATCTTTTCTTAGCTTACCTGCTTTCTGATCGGCTCTGTGTGCGCATTCCGGGCAGGCAACATGAACCGGTCTTTCTTTAAAATATCTGAGCCCTTTTGTATAAGACATAAATGATTCTCTGAGGAATACAGTAATTATTATACGCTTTGATATAAAAATAACTGGCATAAGTTATGTTAAATTGTGTCTGAATCAGGATGTCAGATATTGAAAATTGAACGTCTGATTTATGATACACTATCCTTCCGTGAGAAATTTATGATGAAATCAGAAGACACCCTTGACTGGTATCCGGCACAACTACCGCCTGTGAAAATTATTCTTGGCGAAGCTGTGCTGGCTGTGGGTAAACAGGGCCGACCGATTAATACCCGCACCTTGCTGGAATACCTTCAGGTCATGCAGGAAAAACAAAAAAGGCGGGATGACAAAATCGCCATGCAGACTGCGATTGATGTTCTCAGGGATAATCAGCGCATTAACGGCAGACGTTAATGCACCTCCGGGATCAGTGTCAGTTCTGAATGATCTCAACCGTATGGTTTTGTCCATCATCCTTCAGCGGTATTCTGTCATCAGGGAGGAGAACACCATCCAGCGTCACGAAATATTCTGCATCGCCGCGTGAGACACTAATCTGATAGTGGCTTTCACCATACTGATAAGCAATAGAAAAAGACGGCCACGCATCCGGTAATAGGGCATGAACACTAAAGTCAGTGCCGGTGCGTTTTATCCCCAGTAATTCCTCGGTAAGTAAACGCCAGGCCCAGCCTGCAGAACCGGTGTACCAGCTCCAGCCTGCACGACCAGTATGGGGAGCGACGCTGTAGACATCAGCACTCATGACATAAGGTTCAGCTTTATAAATCCCGACAGAGCCCGCATTGAGAGTATGATTTACAGGGTTGAGCATTGACCAGAGTTGCCAGGCTCGTTTGGCATTCCCCATCCGGGCAAATGCCATCACGGCCCAGATGGCGCCATGAGTATACTGCCCTCCGTTTTCCCGCACACCGGGCAGGTACCCCTGTATGTAGCCCGGATTTGGACCGTGTCCGTCGAAAGGAGGCGTTAACAGTTTGATCAGCCCGCCTTTGTTATCCACAAGGTGCTTATCCAGCGCCTGCATGGCCTTTGCGCACCGTCCCGGGCTCGCGGCACCGGACAATACAGACCAGCTCTGCGCAATCGCATCAATCCGGCAGTCCTGTGAGGTTTTCGATCCCAGGGGAGTACCATCGTCAAAATACCCGCGCCGGTACCATTCCCCATCCCAGGCGTGGGCTTCGAGATTGCTTTGCAGGCGCAGAGCCTGTGAATGGCACATCGCGGCGACGCTTTCATCCAGCCTGCGCTCCGCCAGCGCTGCAAACCGCTGCAAAATGTCGTACAGGAAGAAGCCCAGCCAGACGCTTTCACCTTTGCCTTCGATACCCACCCGGTTCATCCCGTCATTCCAGTCACCAGCCCCCATCAGCGGCAGGCCATGCCCCCCGAACCGAAGTCCATGGCGAATAGCTTTGACACAGTGTAACCAGAGAGTCTCTTCGATGCCGCTGATGACCGGCGTGTCATAGACAGACTCTTCACCAGGCGGAAGCAGGCGCCCCTCCAGATAAGGAATGTGTATTCCCAGAGCCTCCATATCCCCCGTCGTTTCAACATAGTGGCAAACGGCAAGCGGCAGCCACAGGTAGTCATCTGAACAACGGGTACGGACACCGTTACCGTGTGGTGGGTGCCACCAGTGCTGCACATCCCCCTCGATAAACTGCCGGGAGGCACAGAGTATTATCTGTTCACGCAACCGGTTCGGATCAGCATGGCTCAGTGCCAGTGAATCCTGCAACTGATCGCGAAAACCATATGCACCGCCAGACTGATAGTAACCACTGCGGGCCATAAGGCGACAGGCGACTGTCTGATATAACAGCCAGCCATTGACCAGTAAATTTACTGACGTGTCGGGGGTGTTAACCACGATTTTATCGAGCACATTGTGCCAGTGGTTATGAATCCGGTTCAGCTCCTGGCGGACTGTATCCTCGTTCATGTAATGGGCCAGCGTCTCATTAGCACAAACATCATTCTCTTCTGCGCCGAGGATAAAAATAAACGTCCTCTGATCCCCATCAATTAATGTTACCGTCGATTGTACCGCCCCGCAGGGATCCAGACCGGCGCCCGTGTTACCTGAAAGCCTGCGCAGTTTCATGGCTGACGGCGCGTGAAGGGAACCATTACGGCCAATAAACTCCCGACGGTCCCCGGTCAGCGAACAGTCATTACCGCTGACGGCAAAAAATGCAGTTCGGCCTCCACCATTATCACCATAAAAGTTGTTCGCCAGCACCCCGCAACCGCCAGACGTTCTGGCCGCATGTGTCACAATGTGAGGAGCTGAGCGAGTTCGTGATCCTCCGAGCGTCCACTCTACATAACCTGTGACGGAGAGTTGACGTGTCCGTCCCGAAGAGTTACTGAGTGTCAGGAGCACCAGTTTAACTGGCGCCTCTTCGGCAACCAGGACCGTCAGCTCGCTGTCTATTCCACTCTCTCGATGGGCAAAAACGCTGTAGCCAAAACCATGCCGGGTCAGGTAATCACCGTGTCCGCGAACAGGCAACGCTGTCGGTGACCAGTTTTCCCCGGTCTCTTCATCACGCAGATAAAACGCCTCGCCAGAGCGATCGCTCACAGGATCGTTTTCCCAGGGTGTTAACCGGTATTCATGGGCATTCTCATACCAGGTATAGGCCTGTCCTGCCTCTGAGATCACGCTGCCAAAACGGGGATTTGCCAATACGTTTGACCAGGGAGCCGGTGTCTGCGCATTTTCCCGCATAACAATTTGATATTCCCGTCCATCCTGAGAAAATCCACCGAACCCATTGAAATAGCATAACTGACTGATATCGGGGGGCCAGTCCGTATGTTGATTACGCTCGCGCACTGCAGGCGGCATGAATGCTATGACCGGCGATTTCAGGGTATGGATACGCTGGTTAAGCTGCTCATTAATACTCCCTGCGCGGTCATCAAGATAAAGACAGGCCACGCTCATCAGAAGCAACTTATCTTCTGCGGAGAGATGCTCGCCATTACGGACAAAAAGACCGCCCGTTTTGTCCAACAGACTGGCTTCAGACCCCGCATAAATTAATTCCATAATTTGATTTTGTAATCCCTGCTGGTAGCCACCGGGGCTGTTATTCAGGATAACCAAATCAACATCCAGTCCTTTCTGTCGCCAGTAACGGTGTGCCTGAATCAGTGTGGTCACTGAGGCGATACTTTCTTCGCCGGTTATACTGAGCAGTACTATCGGCAGATCGCCTGAAATTGCCCAGCCCCACAGACCGGACTGACCACGCCGGTTGCGGCTGATCACCTGGCCTTCGGCGCGCAGCTCCTGGACAGGGTAAAGCACAGCACTGGCGAGACGATTAAACAAAGTTGCATCATCTTCACTGGCATTCATCTGGCGTAATACCACCAGACTGTGAGACCAGGCCAGTTCAAAGACGCGATCGGCAATAGGGTAATCGCGATATTTTTCCAGCAGGGCCAGGCTCTGCTGGCGGTTCTCGCTGATACCATAAACGATATCAATCGTAACCGGATGCCCCGGCTGTAGAGTGATGGAGTGACGTATAGCCAGTATCGGATCCAGCACTGACCCCGACGTGTTGCTGAGCGTCCCTCCCGCCTCTATTGCCTGGGCATTCGCAGGATTTCTGCCACGTCCAATAAACCTTGCCCTGTCCGTTTCAAACGACACGTTATTTCGGTTATCGCCGTGCACCACCATCATGTGAAACAGGCAAGGACCCGGTTCATCCGGTGAGCGCGGGCGCCGGTGGCAAAGAATAGCGTCACGCTCAGGAGCCAGCTCAGTCTGAATAAACAGATTGCTGAATACCGGGTGTGCCAGATCGCTGGCAGCCGCTGCCAGGACCACTTCAACATAGGTTGTCAGCTCCAGAGAGCGAGGCTTGCGACCACGATGAGTCAGTGTGAGCCGTCGCAATTCAACATCATCCTCCGGAGAGATCACCACCTGAGTTTTGACGCTGAGTCCCCCGAAGCTGCGTCTGAATTCTGCCCCCGCATCGGTGAATAACACTTCCTCGTCTTGTCCGCTGATGTAGCCTGTCGGTTGCCAGGTATTGCTCCACACATCTCCCGTCTGGGTATCGCGGATATAGCAGAATGCTCCCCAGTTATCACGGGTGGTATCACTGCGCCAGCGTGTTATTGCAATATCGTTCCAGCGACTGTAACCGCCGCCGGCTGCGGTCAGCATCAGATGATAATGGCCGTTGGACAGAAGTTGAATATCCGGGGCAGGGGTATCCACGCTATAGAAAATACGGGGTTCATAGCGGATGGGTTTGACCCTGCCCTCATGAGATTCAAAATGACGGCGCGGACTGTACAGATCGACCGCATCCGGCACGCGCTCCTGTAACAGCAGACTCGCTGACCGGAATACCGTACTGGACATAAAGCGTTCAGTCATGGGGGCGTCAAGCAGCACATGAGCCAGCGCCTGAAATGCCATACCCTGGTGATGCGCCATCCAGGACTGTACCACCGCATAGAGCTGACCGGTTGCAAGACGTGAGGGGGTATAGTCCAGCGCTTCATAAAAACCGTATTCTCCGCGTGCACCATTTTTTTGCAGCCTGAACAGGTTCTCACAGGCTTTCTGCGGGGAAACCATCAGCGCCAGCAGCGTGGCGTAAGGAGCAACAACCATGTCATCGGCAAGCCCCCTGCGCAGACCGAGCCCCGGTACGCCAAATGCCTGATACTGATAATTATGCTGAACATCAAAAGCATGATAGCCAGACTCTGAAACACCCCATGGTACCCCGCGTTCTTTCCCCCAGTGAATCTGGCGCATAACCGCCGACTGACTCATTTCATCGAGCAGGCTGCCGGGCCAGGTGGGCATCACCAGATTCGGCATCAGATATTCAAACATGGATCCGCTCCATGACATCAGGGCCGTTTCATTATCAATCGTGGTAAACAATCGACCCAGCGCGTACCAGCTTTTAAGAGGCAGCTGATTAGTCGCAATGGCAAGAAAACTGGTCAGGCGGATTTCAGACGGCAGGAGATCGTAGTGGCTCTTGTCAGGCGTATTCGTGTCACAGTTATAACCGACGCTGAGCAGACTGGTTGCTTCACTGTACAGAAAGGCGAAATCCATCCGGGCATGCTCATCCAGCCGCTGTTCCAGCTCGGAGACAATATTGAGTCGCATTCGGGCCTGCTCCGCCACTGACGCCGGAGGCGTTTCTGTACCGGTTAATGTCGGACGGGCAAGCTCGCTCAGCGTCGGCAGCGTCTGTTCATTCCAGGATACAGGTAACCAGCCAAGCAACAGAGACCACTCATGGCAAAGCTGAACCAGTTGATGCTCCAGATGTCCAGCCCAGCGCATCTGAAGAGGAGATCCCTGATGACATGCGCTGGTCAGATGGTTGCACTGGGTGCGCATGCTTTTCAGTTCGCTGATAAACGCCTGCGGAGAGAGCGACACCGCATTCAGGCAATGCTTGCGCAGCAGTCTCAGGCTGTCAGGTGGGTTCTTACCCCACTGTTTTTCCAGAATATCCAGCGTATCGTTCAGTCCTGCCAGTATCTGTTGGCTGCTTAAAACAGGCTGATGACGCATGGCGGACAGGCCTGCACGCAGGGTCAACAAATGCCCGGCCATGTTGCCGCTGTCGACGCTGGAGATATAGCGTGGACTGAGGGGGACCAGCGTACGGGTGTCATACCAGTTGTAGAGATGGCCCCGGTAGTGCTCCATTTTATCCAGCGTGTCGAGCGTGAGCGACACGCGCCGGAGCACCTCTCCGCCAGGCAGGTAGCCAAAGTCCCATGCCGTCAGGTTAGCCATAAGGGAAAGACCAATATTGGTAGGAGAAGTTCGGTGTGCCACCGTCGGTTGTGGTATTTCCTGATAATTATCAGGCGGAAGCCAGTTCTCTTTTTCTGTGGCAAAGGTTTCAAAAAATGCCCAGATTTCACGGCTTGTCTGGCGTAACAGCTGTTTTTGTTCCTGACCTGGCGAAAAAACCTTACGCACGGGCTGACGACTCAGCCAGCTCATCAGCAGCGGGGCCACACACCATACCAAACCGATCGGTAACACAATCCCCAGCAGCTGGGGGGCCAATTTTCCGGTCAGAATTATCAGCGTCACGCCACCGGCAACATTCAGCCACATCGCCTGATAAAAACGTGCAACAGTGGATCTGGCCTGACTGCTGTCCTGGCTGTGGCTGACCCACTGGCTGAGGTGACGCCTGCTTATCCCCAGTCGCCATAGCGTCACGGCGATCGCTTTCAGAGAATATCCGGCTTCGTGCGGCAGTATCGCAAAATTAAGGCTGATACCTGACAGACGCTTCAGCGCGCCCGCCCCTACAAGTAACAGATGCGGCTTCAGGCGGCGGCGCAGAGGTTTATTGAGAAGGTCATGGGTGATGCAGAGGAGGGCTGGCAACAGCCAAATCAGTGACAGTATGCACAGCCAGTAAACCGGATTGGGAACCCAAAGCAGGGTGAAGTAGAGCAATACCACTAAAGAGGGGGCGACCAGGCTGCGACGCAGATTGTCGAGTAATTTCCAGTAAGAAAGCGCGGTCAGTGGATTCCGGGTACGGGTTCCATCGGCTTTTCTGACGTGTGGTTTCAGCCAGTTAAGCAGTTGCCAGTCACCCCGGATCCAGCGTGAACGGCGTGCAACGTCCGACAGATAATTATTAGGGTACTGTTCGTAGAGTAACACCTCACTCAGCAGACCCGAGCGCGCATAGCACCCTTCGAGGAGATCATGGCTGAGAACCAGATTTTCCGGGCAGGTATTGGCAGTGGCCTGCATAAAAATGTCAACATCGTAAATCCCTTTGCCCACGAACGATCCTTCCCCAAAGAGATCCTGATAGATATCCGAAGACATCATAGAATAGGGGTTATTACCCGGTATGCAGCTGCGCAGGGCGGCGTAACGCCCCTGACCGTTACGTGGTATCTCCTCCGCAAGACCGGGTTGTAAAATACCAAATCCTTTGACCACCCTCTGGCGTACCGGATCATACTCTGGCGTATTCAACGGATGGGCCATCGCCGCGACCAGTTTGTGAGCCGTATCGCGCGGCAACACCGTATCACTGTCCAGGGTAATGACGTATTTTATGTGACCCGGTAAAAGGTGGGCAGGCATGTCTGCAACGCTGACGAATTGCGTTCCGGGATGGCGCAACCAGCTGTTCAGTAACGCCAGTTTTCCCCGCTTGCGTTCATAGCCCATCCACGCTCCTTCCGAGGGGTTCCATTCAGGCTGACGATGTAACAGATAAAAACGTGGTCGGCCGGAGGGGTAGCGGCGATTCAGCACCTGCGTATCAGCGATAGCCTGTCTGAGCAGCGCGTGACTTTCCGGCGAGGGTTCATTTTCAGAATCTGCAAAATCAGTGAGCAGCGCGAACCTGAGATTTTCGTTTTCATTCCCCAACCAACAGACTTCAAGACTGGAGAGGAGCTGGCTGAAACTTTCGTGGCTGGTCAGCATGCAGGGGATGACGATCATGGTGGCACTGTCAGCGGGAATGCCGGTTGAAAAATCCATCCCCGGCAAGGGGCGAGGAACGCGAAAACGGGTGGTTGCGTCACTGAGTAAATCACTCATTAACTGAGTTAAAGCGATAACCAGAGGTAATATCACCGCGATTAACAACCAACCTGCGCCCTGCATGGCAGTTTCGTGCAATATTGCCGCGGTCGCTGCGGTTGTCAACAACGCCAGGCTACCAAGCCATGACAGCAGGGTTATTCTGTTGAAACTGTGCCGCAAGCGTATGAGTCTTGAGGTGTCTGCCAGGAGATGTATATCCAGTGCCTGTCGACCTTCGCCGGCGAGATAATAACCAACATGATGTTCCGGTGTATTGGGGGCTTTTTCCTCTGAAAGCGCCAGCACCCTGTCAGCAACCTCAGGCTCGCTGAGCCCACTGTCTCTGGCCAGGACCTCAACTACGTGCCGGTAATGATCCCGGGTATTGAAGTGCATCCGGGGATAGATACCGGCAGGATCATTGCTTAATGCCTGTTCGACGACGCTTATCGTTTCGGCGAAATCAGCCCAGTCCGTTTCACCCAGTAATCGCAGACCTGCGATGCTGTTACTGACTGACAGCTGACTGGCGGCAAGCTGTTGATTGAAGTTATTTATGAGAATGTCAGTGGTGACTCCCTGTTCCCGAAGGCACTGATCAATCCAGGTCAGAGGTAACGACAGCGCGTTGCCGTGCCCCTGCAGACGCCGCACCAGCTCTGCGACAAACGCGCTGGATAACGGAGGACGGGAGCGCGCTAAATCGGCAACCACCATAATTAAATCACCAGGCGCACTCTCTGCACATTCGAAAATCCTGGTTATCCACGTATCTGCCAGGTTTCTGTCCTGTTGCGCTTTTATCACTTCCATACTGATACGACGAAGATTTTCAATCAGCGCCAGTCGAAGCATTCCCGGTAATGCCCAGATTTCACCTAGTGTCAGCGGCGTCACCTGTTGATAGGCAGCGAGATAGCTGGTCAGACTGGTGGCATCCCAGCGGCCATCACCGTGAGCAATGGCCTCTGATGCAATATGATAAATTCGTGGGCAATTCAGTGGCGATACCAGCGACGGGAGACCTTTTCCAAAACTTTTCGGCAGATGCTGGCGGACAGTGCGGATTTGTTCCTCAATCAGATAATAATTGTCCAGCAACCACTCCCCGGCGGGCATGATACTGGTCTTTTTACCTGCATTAAGCTCATAGCAGTTTTGGGTGATAACGGCCTCATTGTCGCCAAGCCGTTTCAGAAGATAATAGGGATGTTTATCCGGTGATACTTTATGGGTCCGCGCCAGCTTCTGACCATAGCGTTCCATCTGGGCAGTCGAAAAGAGTTCTGACCGCGGAGTGCTTTCGCTTGCAGGATCGTTCGCCGAAAACGTTACGTTTTCGGCAGCATTCACCGGAATACGGGAGCGGTTAAACCACGCTCTGGGGTTCATTTTCATAGCATTGCTCTGATGCGACATTAGCGCGCAGGAGCAGTTGCGAAATCAGTTCAGAAACGTTCTCTCAGGATGGGCGTAAGGCATCAGGGATTTAACAGCTGCTGGGATTTAACTTAAGTATAGAAGATGGTTCTGCCCACGGCGGATCAGTTGATACTAGCGCCGTGAGATAAACAGGGCTTTACACCGAGGGCAAAGCATGGCCTGATTGCGCCGGATTTTTGCCATCGGTTGAACTGATTTGAAACCACAAACAGTGCAGACAACAGTGGCAGTAGATGCACCGCTGAAGAATTTCATTGCGTAATTGATAATAGACATAACCATTAACCTTTCAATGAATGAACTTCACCGTATCACATATGGTTAAGTTTTAATCTGTTTATTTTGTGACCCTGAAATTCAGGAGAGGTAAATGTTCGCAGCCACAGGCCCTCTGGGACCATTGATCCGACAGAATTCTATGCGGCTTCCTGGGATGAGTAATTCTGATTCGCGGGAGTTAACGGCTGAAATGTGAAGCAGAACATCTTTTCGCCCATCTGAAGGGATGATGAGGCCTTTACCACTGAGAATGTCAAAGCTTTTGACAATGCCTGTCATTTTATGGGACAAGTCGATTCCTTATTAAAAACACGTAAAGACTATACATTCAAAATAGTATATTGCCACACTTAATTTTCCTGCAGGACTTCTGGATGGCTAAAAAATAATTTGCGTATTAGTATCTCCCGTGTCTTAATGAATCCTGTTAGTTCAATGTACAAACGAACGTTAAACATTTTCTGGTCAGTCCTCATTACCAGGCGCTATCGCTGATATCCCCTCCTTTTGAGTCATACCTTTAATACTATACGTTTACTATTAATACTATCATGTATAACGGGAGTCAGTATGTCCACAAGAATTAAAGGTTTGGTAAAATGGTTTAACGAAGATAAAGGTTTTGGTTTCATTTCACCTCTTGACGGAAGCAAGGATGTCTTCGTCCATTTTTCCGCACTCCATGGTGAGAATTTCAATACCTTATTTGAAGGGCAGAAAGTTGAGTTCGCCATGCAGAGTGGTGAAAAAGGGCCTGCTGCTACAAACGTAATACTTTGCGATAAATGAAGATTTGTGGGCCCGCGACAACGATGAAGGATTATTCCTGAGTAGACAGGTCCATAAATTAAATCAGAGAAAGTCGGTTGTTTTTTTAATATCAGGTCAACATGTTTTTCGCAATTATGAGTGTGCTGACCGATGTGATGAAGTGCAGGACTGCTGCCTGAAAGCCTGAAAGCCTGAAAGCCTGAAAGCCTGAAAGCCTGAAAGCCTGAAAGCATCACGTCCCTGATTGTATTTTAATGGCATCGGCATTTAACATCACTGATAGAAGAGAGTGACGGGAAAGACTAACAGAATTATGGTGGCATATGATAAAAGTACTCGTTTTCTTTAATACCGAATCCTGTAAAGTCATGACCGTTCCGGAGGGTACATCCTCAATCAGACAGGAATACCCAAACGGTGAAGAAATACATCTACAGATTATGTCTGCAGGCTTTCCTTCATTAACCGGTGATCATGATGTTATTTACGTAGCCTCTGACAGACAGTTAATGTCACAGGAAATACTCGATGCGTTCCGGAAATATTTATAGCATTTTCGTTATGTTCTCTGCTTCAAATTGAATTGCGTATTTACCCTATTTATCAGAAGCGAACAAAAAATGAGTTGAAATCTTTGTGGCTTGCTAATAGCAGGCCTTTTTTTTACATGTTCATTTTTAATAATCGTTCTCATATAGGGAAGTCACTCTTTGTGCACTGACAAAATGCAGATATCTTTCTAACCTGATGACTTTGCTGCTGGAATGTTCATCATGCACGACTGAAGCCGCGAGTCATGGGGGGATACCTAAATATTTACCGGGAGGAACCCGGCATCATATTGATACATCCAGACAATGCAACAAGGGCTTTTTCACCGGATATTCCGTTTTCTGACCCAGTAAGTTATTATCGAAAAATTATTATTTATTTCCGCTTTTGGCATTAGGCGTACGTCTGGCTATGTGCATTTGATTGCCTCAATCAATTATTCCCCTGATTTTTCACATTTCTTACGGCGCGCGTCACTGCATGCCAGATAAATTTGTCTGCGGGCACGGTGCCATTCGCAGCTAACTCCTCTGACTCTTTCCCTCCAATGTCCTGCCTCATCCATTATCTTGCTGCTTCTGGCGACAGTACCAGAGACTGGTGGTCGTGGATATCTATTAGACCTTTTTCTGTTGCTGCGGTGACGATCAGAAAGCCTTCTGTTTCGTCTCCACGTTCAAATGGTGTGCTTCCGATTGCCGCCATGAATATCGGCTGGCCATCGGCGCGATGGATAAAGTAGAGTGGGTTGCTTCTTGTCACCTTCTTTCTTCCATCCCAAGCCCCCATCAGCAAAGCAGATCGCCCGGCCATGTTGCCATAGCGCCTTAAACATCCTGCTGGTGGCCACAGTTTCAACACGCGCGTTAATCAGTGGAGCCTTATCCCACCACCCGGGCGCATAACCCCAGAAGACAGGATCGATATGCAGTTGTTCGTCGCATTCGCTCAGGAGCAAAACCTTTGTACCTGGCGACACGTTGTACCGGCCGATTGGTTCGGGGTCATAAGCGATATCCCGCTCAGCCTCTTCAGCCAAATAAGCCAGGTACTCTTCACGGGTTTGTGATTGAGCAAAGCGTCCGCACATGGTTACCTCCCGTTTGCAGACTGAAAGTATAGAATGTGTGGAGGAGTAGGAAGAAAACTCCGACAGCAATCAAACTGATGACTGTCGGAGCTAACGTTAAAAACAATGTGTACAAAATTGTGTATTAAAGTCAGGAATATCGAACAATTTTAAAATTTAACTCATTGTTTTTAATTGATAAAGGTTTTTGCTTTGTAGGTGCTATCGTAGGGCATACCATTCCTTATGTTTCAGTGGGTTAGCCATGGCTCCTAAAATATCTGAGATCACATTGACGATAATGACCAGCGCGCCGATCACCATCACTCCGGCGGAAATCGCTGCGTAATCCTGCTGGCGGATAGCGTTGATCAGCCAGCGCCCCAGCCCCGGCCAGCTGAAGACCATTTCGGTAATCATTGCCAGCGTTAGCATGGTGGAGAACTGCAGTCCCAGGCGCGGGATCACCGGCGGCAGAGCATTGTGCAACACGTGACGATGCAGAATCGTCCTGCGGGTAACGCCGCGGGTCGCCGCCGCTTTAACATAGTTAGTATCGTAGACTTCACTGGTGCTGATACGCATCAGGCGAATCACTTCGGTGGTCGGCGCGACGGCCAGCGTTAACACCGGCAGCACCATATGCTGCGAGGCGCTGACGATCATCTCATGGCGCCACGGCGAATCAGAGAGCCAGGCGTCGATGAGCGCGAAGCCAGTCACCGTCTTCACTTCGTACAACAGATCAAAGCGGCCGGAGACCGGGAGCCATCCCAGCGTTAACGAGAAGAACAGGGTAAACAGCAACGCCAGCCAGAACACCGGAATGGAGAACCCCACCAGCGCCAGGGCGCTAATGAGCGTGTCCGGCCATTTATTACGCATAATTCCGGCAATCATCCCCACGGGAATGCCGACCAGCAGCGCAAAACCAAACGCCAGAATGCACAGTTCCATCGTGGCAGGGAAGACCACCTTCAGCTGTTCGGAAATCAGCTGGCCGTTGATGCTGGAGACGCCAAAGTCCCAGTGCAGAACCCCTTTGAACCAGAACAGCCAGGCATTCCATAGCGATGCGCCCTGCAGCGGCGCGTGCGGCGTAAAGTAGCTGAGGCTAAAGCCGATAAAGGTGAGGAAAAACAGCGTCACAAGCAACAGCAGCAGGCGGCGCAGGGTAAAAATAATCATGGTTTTTTCACCTCTTCTTTTTCGCGCGACACGCCTGCGAAGGAGGCGTTGCCAAACGGACTCAGCACCAGTCCTTTCATATCATAGCGATAAGCCTGCAGACGCAGCGAAGAGGCCAGAGGCAGCACCGGTAATTCACGGGCGAGAATATGCTGCGCCTCTTTGTAGGCTTCGATACGCGACGCCAGCAGTTGTGAAATCAGCGCTTTTTGTAATACCTCGTCAAACTCGCGGTTGCACCAGTGGGCGAGGTTGGTCTGCGAACCAATCGCCGCGCAGCTTAACAGCGGGCGGAAGAAGCTATCCGGGTCATTACTGTCGGTCGCCCAGCCGGAAAGCGTTAAATCGTGGCTCATGTCCATCAATCGCGCCTCCTGGAAGCGACCTTCTACAGGAATAATAATCACTTTGACACCCACCTGCGCCATATCCGCCTGTATCAGCTCGGCGGTTTTCAATGGGCTGGGGTTCCACGCCTGGGAACTGGTCGGCACCCACAATTTTAGCGTGAGATTACTGAGCCCCAGCGCCTGCAGGCGACGGCGCGCCTCCGCGGGGTTGTATTCGGTAATTTTAGCGTCGTTATCATAAGCCCACGAGGCGCGTGGTAGCATTGAGGCCGCGGTTTCCGCGGTGCCGTAGTAGATCGATTGCATCAGACGCTGGTTGTTGATCGCCAGCGCCAGCGCGTGGCGAACTTCCGGATTATCCAGCGGCGGTTTAGCAGTGTTAAAAGCCAGCCAGGCGATATTCATACCCGGGCGCAGCGTCAGACGCAGGCGCGGATCGTCGCGCAGGATGGTGAGCTGGCTGGCGGCGGGCCAGGCCAGCACGTCGCATTCGCCGGTCAGCAGTTTTGACAGACGGCCGGTGCCGCCGGAACCGAGATCCACCACCACCTGCGGCATCAAGGGTTTGCCGCGCCAGTAGGCCGCGTGGCGCTGCAGGCGGATATACTGCCCGGTGCGATACTCTTCCAATTTAAAAGGGCCGGTACCGACGGGCTGGCGGTCGAGTTGTTCTTCGCGGTCGCTTTTGGTCAGCTGCGCGGCATACTCCGCCGACATGACTGAAGCATAGTGTGTTGCCAGGTGCCACAGGAATGAGGCATCCGGGCGTTTCAAGCGAAACTCGACGGTATGGTTATCCAGCTTACGAACGCTTTCTACGGTGTCGGCGAACTGCAGGCTATCGAAATAGGGGAAGCTACTGCCGTTGACGCTGTGCCACGGGTCGTCGCGGTTAAAGATGCGCCCGAAGGTGAAGATGACATCATCAGCGTTAAAAGCGCGGGTCGGTTTAAACCAGTCGGTAGTCTGGAACTGGACCTTATCGCGCAGGTGGAAGCGGTAGGTGGCGCCGTTATCAAGCACTTCCCAGCTTTCCGCCAGCTCAGGCACCAGACGATAGGTATAAGGGTCGACGTCGAGCAGGCGATCGTAGATCTGGGCGGCGAGGGTGTCGACAATCAGGCCGCTGCTGACTTTTTGCGGGTTAAAGGTATTTACCTGCCCGCTGACGCAATAGACAAACCCGCTATCGCGGATATCGGCATTAGCCGGCAGCGCCGGGGCCGGTGCGGCAAAAGCCTGCCCGCACAGCATCGAGGCTGCCGCTAAAAGAGAGGACAATTTCAGGCGCATATTTTCTTTTTGATCATAGAGCAGAGCTCTATCTTATTAATATTAAATGACATTTACCACCACCTTTACGACATCGAGGGGGATAATGCGGTCACCGGCAGCGCATGTTGTCCAGCCAGTTGGTCAAAATAGTGTCGGAAATAAACCAGTATTAAGAAACATGGTATCTTTTTATTGCCGATTTCTCCAGTTAGCCATCTGTATGCGTTCTGTAGAGGGGTGGTGTGAATTGCGGGATCAGAGCGGAAGGAGTTGATTATAGCGGGCGATATAATCCTTTGGCGTGATCTCCAGTTCTCCGCCGTCGCGATGGATAGCGACAAAGGTACGCAGCACCAGTCCGCTTTTATGTTCTGATATTTCCCATCCTTGTTCGCTGTAGGCATCGCGCGTGGAGCGCACGCAGAGATCCGAGAAAATCATCATTAAAGAGAGGGCTGGGGCATGATGATTTTTCATGGTGTGGATCAAACTGGCATGGGCGGCATAGCGGGTTAGCGTATGAGAATTAACCGGAATCACGTGAATTTTCAGTCCATTGAATATAATTGCCGCCGATGATAATTCACATTAAGACATCTTACCAGTTACATATTATTAACTCCTCGCGTTTTCATACATGAAATGATAGTGACGTTGTCACGCTTCAATCATCCAGCGGTGTGAATTCATATAATGCCAGCGCATTGCTCTGCAGTGAATCCACCCGAAGCCAGCCATCATCCATCTGTTCCTCATGCACGCTCAGCGCCGGGCGGGCGTGGTGCTGGAGCCAGCGATAATCTTCTTCGTCCGGGCCGCTGCGGCTGCGGAATGCCTCAAACAGCGGAAATAGCGCGCCGTGATGTTGATCGAACAGATGCTGTTTGATGCGCCAGCGTCCCTCCAGCCCTTCAAGCCGCAGGGTATAGGGCTGGCGAAACCGCTGAGTAAAGGCCTCTTCGCTCGACAGCCAGGGGTTGAAAATCACCGTATTGCGCAGCAGCAACTGGTAGTGTCCGTTATGGCGCAATAACAACAGGTTTTTGTCATTGATTAAGACTTCGCCGCGCAGACGCCGCCACAGCCATAATACCCAGTAAACCGGGCGCGGCAGACCATGCAGGTAATGCAGCGCCAGGCTGGAGGTATCAAGTTTACCGTTGTCCCGCGCCTCCCCCTGCAGCCCGGAATTAAGCCAGAAGCCGGCCAGCCACACCTGTTCGGCAATGCCCAGCAGGTTATCCATCAATAGCGCGCCGCGGAAAAAACGTCCGTTGGTATCGCGGGTATCACCGGTCAACGTATTCCACGATAGCAGCCACAGCGGCAACGAGAGCTGCCGTTGCCGTAGGGCATTATGTATTTGGCGTAATTTCTGTCGCGGATAGCTTTCACTGGCGGCCAGCTTGCTGCTATCGGCCTGCGCCAGGTCAAGCAGTTCATTCGCATCCGCCTGGCAGGCGAGAAAATCGGCTTCGCTGAGCAGCGGGGAATGCAGTAGCGGATCGTCGGCAATATCGCTTTGCGGGAAACGATGCCAGATCCCCATTTGCGGTTGTTGCAAGGTGGACGCGAGCACTTCGCGCTGTTGTCGCCAGGCCTGCTGTCGCGCCGCTTCACTGGCCTGCGGCGACCAGTGCCAGACAAAACGCCAGCTCGCAAGCGTCGTGGGTGAAAAGTGATTGGCGGCAAGTTGCAGAAAACGCTGTAGTAAATCGCAGCGGGTGGTTAAACCGGTGTGGAGTAGCACCGTCCAGCCTTTCTGCGCCAGCCAGCTAAACAGCTGCTGAAGATTGTACCAACAGGCATAACCCGCGAGCGTCGGGTCGTCCCAGCCTTCGCCAAACAGGCGGCTACTGAGAAACGGATCGTGAATATCGATGCCGTAGACGGGTAGCGTCTGCTGCAGTTGCTCCAGCTCGCGGCGGACATCTTCGCGGAGTAAATCATCGAGTTCTCGGACAGTAACGATGGTACGGGTATGGCGCAATACCGGCGCGCGCGCTGGCAACTGGCGGATATCCACCAGCCTGGTCTGACGCGGGTTGAGCAGCAGCGGCGGCGTATTATCGCTGTTTTTTTCCGCCTCATTCAGGCGGGCGTAAAGTCGCTCAACCGCGACCGGATGCCAGACTTCACTGGCGCTGACTCGCGGACGAGCGGCGGGCTGCGGCTGCTGTTGGCGAAATTGCCGTGGTGTGACGCCATGCTGGCGCTTAAACAGATCGCTCATAATGCGGGCACTGGCGAAGCCGTTGTCCTGCGCCACCTGCTGAACCGAGCGCCGGGTGGCCAGCAGTTGCTCGGCGGCTTTGCCGAGACGCAGGGCGGTAATGTACTGCACGAAGCTGACGCCGACCTCTTTATGAAACAGGCGGGAAAGCCAGGCCTCCGAGACAAACTCAGCGGCGGCCACTTCCTGCAGCGAGATCCGCCGCTGATAGTTGGCTTCAATGCGCGCTACTACGTTGATAATTCGTCGGCTCCAGTTTTCGGCACCGCGGCGCAGGCTGGGTACGATGGGCTGCGTAAAGCGGGTCGCCAGCAGCAGGGCGATTTCGCTGAGCCAGCGGTTGGCCTCTAAGCGGTAACGCGACTGATGATTAACCAGCCCGGCTACCAGCAACTGGCGCATCAGCTGGCGCAGGTTATCTGCCGCATCCATGTTTTCGCCGTTAACCCGAAAATCACAGGCAAAAAAATCGCTATCAAGGCGGGTGAGCCAACCGGCGGCAAGGTTGAGGATCATGACCGCATTGGCCTCTTCGCCGGTAATCTGCCAGCGCTGGCGGCGGTTAACGATCGCCAGTTCATCAACCCGCATCGGTTGCGGCGCTTCGCCGAGTTGCAACCGCGCGCTGCCTTCCAGTAGCCACAGCAGCGTTAATCCGTCGCTTTCCGGCGGGCTGAGGTGGCGAATATCGCGAACCGTGAGGCTGAAATCGCCGAGATGGTGTTCCATGCGCCGCTCCTTAAAAGACAAAAAATAACAGGGTGTTTTTTGTCATAACAGAATTGTATAGAAAACAGTCATTGATAATTCGTCAATATAAAACAAAAAAGCGCATTTTAAAGCCGGGTGGGGCGCATAAACTCGAAAGTGTCGTGCAAACACAACACAGGAATAATAAAAATGACACATCCATTGATTGAATCTTTGCAAGTTAATGAAGCGCAGTTTGTGGCCTTACGTCGCCGCTTCCACCAACAGCCCGAGATTGGCTTTGAAGAACATAAAACCAGCGATGAAGTCGCCAGGCTGCTTGCTGAGTGGGGGTATGAAGTGCATCGCGGCCTCGCCGGTACCGGCGTGGTCGGGACACTGAAAGTCGGCAGCGGCGAAAAACGTCTGGGTCTACGCGCGGATATGGATGCGCTGCCGATGCAGGAAATGAGCGGTAAAGCATGGGCAAGCCAGGTCGACGGGCGTTTTCACGGCTGCGGCCATGACGGTCACACCACCACGCTGCTGTATGCGGCGGAATATCTGGCGCGCACGCGTCAGTTTAACGGTACGCTGCAGTTAATTTTCCAACCGGCAGAAGAGCTGCTGTACGGCGGACGGGTGATGGTCGAAGATGGCCTGTTCACAAAATTCCCCTGCGATGCCATCTTTGGCCTGCATAACATGCCGGGCCAGAAACTGGGCAAAATCGGCCTGCGAGACGGCGCGATGATGGCCTCTTCCGATACGCTGCATATAGAAGTGAAGGGCGTTGGCGGCCATGGCGCGGTACCGGAACATACCGTCGACGCGACGCTGGTTGCCTGCCACATTACCCTCGCGCTGCAATCGATCGTTTCACGCAACATCACGCCATTTGAACCTGCGGTAGTCACCGTCGGCAGCATTCAGGCTGGTCACGCGCCGAACATCATCAACGATAAAGTGTTGATGAAGCTGACGGTCCGTACCCTTAACCAGCAGGTGCGCGAGACGGTGCTGCAGCGCATTCACGATATTGCGGTCGCTCAGGCGGAAAGTTTTAACGCCAGCGCTACCTTAACCCACGTCAACGGCAGCCCGGTTTTACGTAACGATCCGGCGGCTAATGAGCTGGTCCGTGAAGTGGCGACCTCGCTGTTTGGCAAAGAACAGGTTGGTACCGTGAATCCATTTATGGGTAGCGAAGATTTCGCCTTCATGCTGGAGAGCAATCCCAACGGCTGCTACTTCACTATCGGCGCGGGTGATGAAGCCGACCGCTGCATGGTGCATAACCCGGGATACGATTTTAACGATCAAATCCTGCTTACCGGCGCAGCGCTGTGGTGCGGCCTGACGGAACGCTATCTGCGTTAACCTATCGCGACGGGGGGACCCGATTATGAGTTCTGTATCGTTAAGCGAATCTCGTTTCGTCGGTAGCGATCGCCTGCTGGCGGGTATTGTGCTCAGCGTGCTGACGTTCTGGCTGTTTGCGCAATCGGTTATCAATGTTGTTCCGGCGATGAAAAGCAGCCTCGATATTTCACTGGAGACGCTAACCCTGGCGGTGAGTCTCAGCGCCTTATTTAGCGGCTGCTTCGTGGTGGCCAGCGGCGGGCTGGCGGATAAATTCGGCAGGGTGCGGATGACCTATCTCGGCCTGGCGTTGAGTATTATCGGTAGCGCGTTTCTGGCGGCGTCGCAGGGGCCGGCTCTGTTTATCACCGGTCGCATCCTGCAAGGGCTCTCGGCGGCCTGCATTATGCCGGCGACGCTGGCGCTGATTAAAACCTGGTATGAAGGTAGGGCGCGGCAGCGGGCGGTGAGTTTCTGGGTCATTGGTTCCTGGGGCGGCAGCGGGCTTTGCTCGTTTGTCGGCGGCGCGATTGCCACCGGTCTTGGCTGGCGGTGGATCTTCGTGTTCTCGATTGCGGTGGCGCTGCTGGCGTTGCTGCTGCTGCGCGGCACGCCGGAGAGTCGAAGCGCCAGCGCCGATCGGCATAAGCTGGATGTGGGCGGACTATTAAGCCTGATCGCGTCGCTGGTGCTGCTTAATCTGTTTATCAGCAAGGGCCATCAATGGGGCTGGAGCAGTGGCTTATCGCTGTCGATGCTGGGCGGCGCGGTAATTACGGGTGGTTTGTTTATCCGTAGCGGTTTGCGTAAAGGTGAAGCGGCGCTGATCGACTTCGCTTTATTTCGCAACCGGGCCTACGGCGCGGCGGTGCTGTCGAACTTCATGCTTAATGGCGCTATCGGCACCATGATGATCACCAGTATCTGGCTGCAGCAGGGGCATCATCTTACCCCGCTGGAAACCGGCATGATGACGCTGGGGTATCTGGTGACGGTACTGGCGATGATTCGCGTCGGGGAAAAGTTGCTCCAGCGCTACGGCGCGCGGTTGCCGATGATGACCGGGCCGGTCTTTACCGCCATCGGCATTTTGCTGATCTCCTGTACCTTCCTTGATAAGTCGCTGTATATCGGGACCGTCTTCTTCAGCAATATTCTGTTTGGCCTCGGGCTCGGCTGTTACGCCACGCCTTCGACCGATACCGCCGTCGCCAATGCGCCGGAGAACAAGATCGGCGTCGCATCAGGGGTTTATAAGATGGGAAGTTCGCTTGGCGGCGCGATGGGTATTGCCGTGACGGCGTCACTTTTCGCGCTGTTCCTGCCGTTGGGAATGGCCAGCGCCTCGCAATACGCGTTGTGGTTTAACGCCGCGCTGTGTTTAGGCTCAATGGTGGTGAGCGCGATGATGCTGCCGCGCGCCGCTCATAGCTGATGCTTCTTCAACAAGGCGCGTAGCTGGTGGTAGGTTAGCCCCAGTAGCTCCGCTGACTGCTTTTGATTGTACTTCGCCTGCTGCAGGCTCAACTGCAGCAGGCTTTTTTCTTGTTCCAGTTGAAAGGCCCGCAGGTCCAGTGGCAACGCGGGAAGCGCATGTTCAACGACCGGTGCAGGCGCAGGCGTCGCGCTGTTAAATGGGTTGATAATGATATTATCCAGCTCGCTATCACTGCTGCCATGGCGGTAAACCGAACGTTCAACCACGTTTTTCAGCTCACGAATATTGCCCGGCCAGCGGTATGCGAGCAGCGTGTCGACGGCTCGCTCGCTAAAGCCTGGAAACAGAGGAAGCCCCAGTTCGCGGCACATCTGAATGGCAAACTGGTTGGCAAGCAGCATGATGTCGCTCTGGCGCTCGCGCAATGGCGGTAGTTGCACGACATCAAACGCCAGCCGGTCGAGCAGGTCGGCGCGGAAATGACCTTCCTCGACCATTTTGGGCAGATCGGCGTTGGTGGCGCACACCAGCCGTACGTTAACCTGCAGCGGCTGACTCCCGCCGACGCGTTCGAGCTCGCCGTATTCAATTACCCGCAGCAATTTTTCCTGCACCAGCATCGGAGCGGTGGCCAGCTCATCGAGAAACAGCGTGCCGCCGTCAGCACGTTCAAAGCGCCCCGAATGTCGTTTGCTGGCGCCGGTAAAGGCGCCGGCTTCATGACCGAACAATTCGGAATCGAGAAGGTTTTCATTCAGCGCCGCGCAATTCAGCGAAATAAACGGTCCCTGCCAGCGCGAAGAGAGAAAGTGCAGTCGGTTGGCAATGAGCTCTTTGCCGGTCCCGCGCTCGCCGATCACCAGCACCGGTTTATCCAGCGGTGCCAGCTGCGAGACCTGTTCGAGCACCTCCAGAAAGCTGTTAGCCTCGCCCAGCAGGTTATCCTTGTATTCCGCCATGATGAATTTCGCCATTAAGTAGTGTGATTCGCCAACTCACTGTAGCAAGCAGGCGGCCATATCTCAATCACCTTGTTTAAAATCAATAAGATAAAAAGTTGGCACGCCATTTGTATTAACTACTGCACAGGCCGCTGCCTGCTATCAGAACTATGAGGATTGAAATTATGGGTATTTTTTCTCGCTTTGCCGACATCGTGAACGCCAACATCAACTCCCTGCTGGAGAAAGCGGAGGATCCGCAGAAGCTGGTCCGTCTGATGATTCAGGAGATGGAAGACACGCTGGTTGAAGTGCGTTCTACCTCCGCCCGCGCGCTGGCGGAAAAGAAACAGCTGACCCGCCGTATCGAACAGGCGCAGGCGCAGCAGGTGGAATGGCAAGAAAAGGCCGAGCTGGCCCTGCGTAAAGAGAAAGAAGATCTGGCGCGTGCGGCGCTGATCGAAAAACAGAAGCTGACCGACCTTATCGGCAGCCTGGAACACGAAGCGCAACTGGTGGATGAAACCCTGGCGCGAATGAAAAAAGAGATTGGCGAGCTGGAGAATAAGCTCAGCGAAACCCGCGCTCGTCAGCAGGCGCTGATGCTGCGCCATCAGGCGGCCAGCTCTTCGCGTGATGTTCGCCGCCAGCTGGATAGCGGTAAAATGGATGAAGCGATGGCGCGTTTTGAGTCTTTCGAACGCCGTATTGACCAAATGGAAGCCGAGGCGGAGAGCCATCGTTTTGGCAAACAACAATCGCTGGATCAGCAGTTTGCCGAACTGAAAGCGGATGATGAAATCAGCGAGCAACTGGCGGCGCTGAAAGCCAAAATGAATCAGAATAACCAGTAATGCATATTGCGCGGCGCGGTGTTGCGCCGCGGCTCACCACCTGTAAGGAGTACACATGAGCATGCTTTTTCTTGCCATCCCGCTCACGCTGTTTGTGCTGTTCGTGTTGCCGGTCTGGTTATGGCTGCACTACAACAATCGCTCGGCGGACGGGGCGTTAACCCAGAACGAACAGCAGCGCCTGCTGCAGCTGACCGATGACGCGAAACGGATGCGCGAACGTATTCAGGCGCTGGAAGCGATCCTTGATGCGGAACATCCGAACTGGAGAGACAAATAATGGCCGGATTGGACTTTAATAAAAAACTGTGGCGTATCCCGCAGCGCGGAATGGTGAAGGGTGTCTGCGCCGGTATCGCGCAGCACCTGGATGTGCCGGTCAAGCTGGTGCGTCTGATAACCGTACTGGCGATGATTTTTGGCCTCTTCTTTTTCGTGCTGGTGGCCTACATCATTCTGACTTTCGCGCTGGATCCGATACCGGATAGCGAACTGTACGGCGAAAAAGGGCCGAGCAATGGCGATTTACTGGCCGCCGTGGATGCCGAACTGGCTTCCGGCGAACAGCGCCTGCGTGATATGGAGCGTTATATCACCTCCGATACCTTCACGCTGCGCAGCCGTTTTCGTCAGCTGTAAAATTTTTCCATGTAACCAACGAGGCAACGCATGAATATGAAATGGCAACAGGCAGGGCAAAAAGTGAAACCGGGTCTTAAGATCGCCGGTAAGCTGGTGCTACTGACCGCGCTGCGATACGGCCCGGCGGGCGTTGCCGGTTGGGCGGTGAAATCGGTGGCGCGTCGGCCGCTGAAAATGTTGCTGGCGGTAGCGCTTGAGCCGCTGCTCAGTCGGCTGGCCAATCGTTTTGCCCGCGGCATGAAATAATTCCTCAGGGGGAGGAATACCGGCGCGCTTTATATTGGCCCTGATTATCCCCATCTAAATAGCTTATCATTAAACGACATTCCTTCTGGGCATAACGGACTGGCGATGAAGCGACTCAAAACTGAATTCAATGCGCTGGTCAACCGCGGGGTTGACCGGCATTTACGTCTTGCCGTAACCGGACTCAGCCGCAGCGGCAAAACGGCTTTTATCACCGCGATGGTTAATCAACTGCTGAATATCCACGCCGGAGCGCGACTGCCGCTGCTGAGCGCGGCGCGCGAAGAACGCCTGTTGGGTGTGAAGCGGGTTCCGCAGCGTGATTTCGGCATTCCGCGTTTTACCTATGATGAAGGCCTGGCGCAGCTTTATGGCCAGCCGCCGGCCTGGCCGACGCCGACCCGTGGGGTGAGCGAAATTCGCCTTGCGCTGCGCTATCGCTCTAACGATTCTCTGCTGCGTCATTTCAAAGACACTTCTACTCTGTATCTGGAAATCGTGGATTATCCGGGAGAATGGTTGCTCGACCTGCCGATGCTGGCGCAGGATTATTTAAGCTGGTCACGGCAAATGACCGGGCTGTTGCAGGGGCCACGTGGGGAGTGGTCTGCCCGCTGGCGGCAGCTGTGTGATGGGCTCGATCCGCTGGCGCCCGCCGACGAAACCCGGCTGGCGGAGATCGCCGCCGCCTGGACCGATTATCTGCACGCCTGCAAGCGCGAGGGATTGCACTTTATTCAGCCAGGGCGTTTTGTGCTTCCCGGTGACATGGCGGGGGCTCCGGCGCTGCAGTTCTTCCCCTGGCCGGATGTCGATGCGGTTGGCGAAGCCAGGCTGGCGCAGGCGGACAAACACACCAATGCCGGAATGCTGCGCGAGCGCTTCAAATACTACTGCGAGAAAGTGGTGAAAGGCTTTTATAAAGACCACTTTCTGCGCTTTGACCGCCAGATCGTACTGGTGGACTGTCTGCAGCCGTTAAACAGCGGGCCGCAGGCGTTTAATGATATGCGTCTGGCGCTGACCCAGTTGATGCAAAGCTTCCATTACGGCCAGCGAACGCTGTTTCGCCGCCTGTTTTCACCGGTTATTGACAAGCTACTGTTTGCCGCCACTAAAGCCGATCACGTGACCGTCGATCAGCACGGCAACATGGTGTCGCTACTTCAGCAACTGATTCAGGACGCCTGGCAGAATGCCGCCTTTGAAGGCATCAGCATGGATTGTCTGGGGCTGGCATCCATTCAGGCCACCCAGGGAGGGCTTATCGAGGTTAACGGCGAGAAGATCCCAGCGCTGCGCGGCGATCGTCTGAGCGATGGGCAACCGCTTACCATTTTCCCAGGGGAGGTGCCGGCGCGGCTGCCGGGCCAGGCCTTCTGGGAACAGCAGGGCTTCCAGTTTGAGAACTTCCGCCCGAGAGCGATGGATGTCGATAAACCGCTGCCGCATATTCGCCTCGACGCGGCGCTGGAATTTTTGATTGGAGATAAATTGCGATGAGCGAGCCGATAAAACCGCGGATCGATTTCGATGGCCCACTGGAAACGGAAAAGAGCCAGACTTTAAAATCGGCCCGCGCCTTTGACGCGGCCGATGCGCAAACCTTCTCTCCGATGCTGCCTGAAATGGTTGCTGAAGAGGAGGGGGCCGCCGAAGCGGTGGTGGAATCGGTACTGCGCCCGAAACGCAGCCTGTGGCGGCGGATGGTTAGTGCCGGGCTGGCAATTTTTGGTATTAGCGTGGTGGCGCAGGGCGTGCAGTGGACGGTGACGGCCTGGCAGACTCAGGACTGGATTGCGCTCGGCGGCTGCGCGGCCGGGGCGCTGATTGTCGGCGCGGGCGTGGGGTCGGTAGCGACTGAATGGCGTCGCCTGTGGCGTCTGCGCCAGCGCGCGCACGAACGCGATGAAGCGAGGGATCTGATGCATAGCCACGCGGTGGGCAAAGGGCGCGCGTTCTGTGAGAAACTGGCGCAGCAGGCCGGGCTGGATCAATCGCATCCGGCGCTGCAGCGCTGGTATGCAGCGATCCATGAAACGCAAAACGATCGCGAAGTGGTGAGCCTGTACGCGCAACTGGTGCAGCCGGTGTTGGATGCGCAGGCGCGGCGGGAAATCAGCCGCTCGGCGGCGGAATCGACGCTGATGATCGCTGTCAGCCCGCTGGCGCTGGTCGATATGGCGTTTATCGCCTGGCGTAACCTGAGATTGATTAACCGTATCGCCACCCTCTATGGTATTGAACTTGGCTATTACAGCCGCCTGCGTTTATTCCGCCTGGTGTTGCTGAATATCGCCTTTGCCGGCGCCAGCGAGCTGGTGCGCGAAGTCGGCATGGACTGGATGTCGCAGGATCTGGCGGCCCGCTTATCGGCGCGCGCCGCACAGGGTATCGGCGCCGGATTGTTGACCGCCCGTCTGGGGATTAAGGCAATGGAGCTGTGTCGTCCGCTACCGTGGATCGCCGATGATAAACCGCGGCTCGGCGATTTCCGCCGCGAACTGATCGGCCAGTTAAAAGAGACGCTGCAGAAAAGCAAAACCGGCGCGGAGAAATAACGTCGGCAAGCGTAAATGCCGGGTGGCGGCTGCGCCTTACCCGGCCTACGGTTCGTGCGGCCTGCCGTTAATGTCTTCACCGCGCTGGATCCCCCGGTGGCGCTGCCACTTACCGGGGCTACAGCGCTTTGCGATTTGGTAGCCCGGAGAAGGCGCAACGCGCCGCCTCCGGGAAACCCCCTGGCGCCCAGCGCCCTCTGTGCCATGCGAGCCATAACGCAAAAGAAATGCCCGCATAACTTTACGGCATAAAGCCCATTTTTCCGCCATACTGTCAATAATTGTTGACAGCTATCTTCACGTAAGCCCATATCTGTCCTATCATTCATCCGTCATTGGCCTTTTTAGGGTGAAAACTCCTATGCGTCTGGAAGTCTTTTGTCAGGACCGTCTTGGTCTGACCCGTGAATTACTCGATTTGCTGGTGCTGCGCGGTATTGATCTGCGCGGTATCGATATCGACCCGATTGGCCGAATCTACCTTAATTTCGCCGAACTGGAGTTCGCCAGTTTCAGCAGTTTAATGGCGGAAATCCGCCGTATCTCCGGCGTAACCGATGTTCGTACCGTGGCGTGGATGCCGTCAGAGCGGGAACATCTGGCGCTGAGCGCGCTGCTGGTGGCAATGCCGGAACCGGTGCTGTCGCTCGATGCCAAAGGTAAAGTAGAACTTGCCAACCCGGCCAGCTGCCAACTGTTTGGTCAAACTCAGGCACGCTTACGCAGCCATCCGGTGGCGCAACTCATTACTGATTTCAACCTGCAGCGCTGGCTGGAAGGCAACCCGCTGGAGTCGCATACCGAGCATGTGGTCGTCAATGGCCAAAACTTTATGCTGGAAGTGACACCGGTGTATCTGGAAGGCGAACACGCCGAGCGTGTGCTGACCGGCGCCGTGGTGATGTTACGCTCCACCGTACGTATGGGGCGTCAACTGCAAACGCTGACGACCCAGGATACCAGCGCCTTTAGCCAGATCCTCGCCGTTGGGCCGAAAATGCGCCACGTTGTTGAACAGGCCCGCAAGCTGGCGATGCTCAGCGCCCCGTTGCTGATTGTCGGCGATACGGGTACCGGTAAAGATCTGCTGGCCCATGCCTGCCATCTGGCCAGCCCGCGCGCGAGCAAACCTTATCTGGCGCTGAACTGCGGTTCGATTCCGGAAAACGCGGTAGAGAGCGAGCTATTCGGCGATGCGTCGCAGGGGAAAAAAGGTTTCTTTGAGCAGGCCAACGGCGGCTCTGTGCTGCTGGATGAGATCGGCGAAATGTCGCCTGGCATGCAAACGAAGCTGTTGCGCTTTCTCAACGATGGTACTTTCCGTCGTGTCGGTGAAGATCACGAAGTGCATGTCGATGTCCGGGTTATCTGCGCGACGCAAAAAAATCTCGTCGAGCTGGTGCAAAAAGGACTCTTCCGCGAAGATCTTTATTATCGTCTGAATGTGCTGACGTTGAACCTGCCGCCGCTGCGCGATTGTCCGCAGGACATCATGCCGTTGACCGAACTGTTCGTCGCGCGCTTTGCCGATGAGCAGGGCATCCCGCGGCCAAAACTCTCCGCTGACCTTAATACCGTGTTGACCCGCTATAGCTGGCCGGGCAACGTGCGTCAGTTGAAAAACGCAGTGTACCGCGCGTTAACCCAGCTCGAGGGCTTCGAACTGCGCCCGCAGGATATTCTGCTGCCAGATCACGATGTGTCGTCGCTGCCGGTAGGTGAAGAGGCGATGGAAGGATCGCTCGACGATATTACCCGCCGCTTTGAGCGTTCGGTATTGACCCAGTTGTATCGCAGCTTCCCCAGCACGCGTAAATTAGCCAAACGTCTCGGCGTTTCGCATACCGCGATTGCTAACAAGCTGCGGGAGTATGGTCTGAGCCAGAAGAAAGGCGAAGAATAAATCACCGGTGCGGCCGGCTCGGCGCGGCCGCGATTTTCAGCGTTTTTTCAGCGATATCTCTGTATATACTTATTTTATTTTTCTTTTTCCGGGAAGGTGACGGTTGGCGAAGCAACGGGATTGGCCTCAGTGGATGATATTACTGGCACTCTCCGCCGTGCTCTCCTTTGTGCTGTTCCGGCTCCATCTTCCCGCTGCGCCGCTGCTTGGCCCGCTTATCGCCGGAATTACCCTTAGTCTGCGCGGCGCCGCGATTCGTCTCCCTCGTCCATTCTTTATCTCCGCTCAGGCTATCATCGGCTGTATGATCGCCCGCGCGCTAACCCCGTCTATTTTCGGCGTTCTGGCCGCCAACTGGGCGCTGGTGTTGATTATCCTCCTTTCCACGCTGGCTATCAGCGCGCTGACCGGCTGGCTGCTGGTGCGTTACAGTTCGCTACCCGGGGCAACCGGCGCGTGGGGAAGCTCGCCGGGCGGCGCTTCGGCGATGGTGGTGATGGCCCAAGAGTATGGCGCCGACGTTCGTCTGGTGGCCCTGATGCAGTATCTGCGGGTACTGTTCGTGGTTGGCGCGGCGGTAATGGTGGTGCGTTTCGCGCTCGGCGGCGAGGCGCAGGAGATGACCCAGCAGATCGTCTGGTTCCCGCCGCTGACTTTTAATCTACCGTTAACGTTGCTATTGACTGCGGTCGCCGGTTGGTTAGGGTTACGTTTACGCATCCCTTCCGGGGCAATGTTGTTACCGATGCTGGCCGGTGCGCTGGCGCAGGGTGAAGGCATGCTATTGCTGGAGCTACCGGAATGGTTACTGGTGCTGGCGTATACCGCGCTTGGCTGGACGGTTGGCCTGCAGTTTAATCGCGAGATTTTTATGCTGGCGCTGAAGACGCTACCGCAAATCATTGCCGCCATCGTCGGCCTGATCGCGCTGTGCGCGCTGATGGCTTTAGCGTTAACGCACCTGCTGCCGCTGGATTTTCTCACCGCCTATCTGGCGACCAGCCCCGGGGGTCTGGATACGGTGGCGATAATCGCCGTCGGTACCCGGGCGGATATGTCTTTTATCATGGCGATGCAAACGCTGCGCCTGTTTACCATATTGCTCACCGGCCCGGCCACCGCGCGGTTAATTTCGCGCTATGCGCCGCGCAAAGAAAAAAGCCCCCGTTGAAGGAGGCTTGATAACAGAAGGGAAGCGATTACGCTTTCAGCGCAGCCAGCGCCGCATCGTAATCCGGCTCTTCGGTGATTTCGTTAACCAGCTGGCTGTATACCACCTGGTCGTTTTCATCGATAACAACGACTGCGCGTGCAGCCAGACCAGCCAGCGGGCCGGCGGAGATAGCAACGCCATAATCTGCCAGGAACTGCGGCGCGCGCAGGGTGGACAGGGTGACCACATTGCTCAGGCCCTCTGCGCCGCAGAAACGGGACTGCGCGAACGGCAGGTCAGCGGAGATGCACAGCACCACGGTGTTGTTCAGCTCAGAAGCCAGTTGGTTGAATTTGCGAACCGATGCCGCGCAGACGCCGGTATCGATGCTTGGGAAAATATTCAGTACTTTACGTTTACCAGCGTATTGGCTCAGCGTGACGTCAGAGAGATCTTTGGCGACCAGCGTAAACGGCTGCGCCTTCGCGCCAGCCTGCGGAATGGAGCCCTGAACGGACACTGGGTTACCCTGGAAATGTACGGTTTGCGACATGGTTATCTTCCTGTTTACATATAGTTAACGTCGTAGTTAGTGTATGACATCAGCCAGCAACACGGCAAACTCTATTTAACATTTACCTAAGAGGCCCAGGGAATGCGCAACCTGCAAGTTTTTGAAGAATCATGGCCGCTTCACACGCCGTTTGTTATCTCTCGCGGCAGCCGCAGCGAGGCCAAAGTCGTGGTGGTGGAAATAGAAGAGGATGGGGTAAAAGGGGCCGGAGAATGTACGCCTTATCCGCGATACGGGGAAAGCATCGCCTCGGTGATGGCGCAGATTATGGCGATCGGCGAGCAGCTTGAGCGCGGCGCTACCCGCGAGCAAGTGCAACAGCTACTGCCGGCTGGGGCCGCGCGCAACGCCGTCGACTGCGCGTTGTGGGATCTGGAGGCGCGCCGCGCGGGGAAAACGTTGCCGCAGCTGCTTGGCGTCAATCTGCCGCGCGAAGTCGTGACGGCGCAAACCGTGGTAATCGGCACGCCGGAACAGATGGCGGCCAGCGCCGCCGCGCTGTGGGAGAAAGGCGCGCGGCTGCTGAAGGTCAAGCTCGACGATCATTTGATTAGCGAGCGGCTGGTTGCTATTCGCGACGCGGTGCCGCAGGCGACGTTGATCGTTGATGCTAACGAAGCGTGGCGTGGCGAAGGTCTGGCGGCGCGCTGTCAGCTTTTGGCCGATCTCGGCGTGGCGATGCTGGAGCAGCCGTTACCGGCCGGCGCGGATGAGGCGTTGGAAAACTTCATTCATCCGCTGCCGATCTGCGCCGATGAGAGCTGTCATACGCGGGAAAGCCTACCGGCGCTGCAGGGTCGCTACGAAATGGTCAACATTAAGTTGGATAAAACCGGTGGTCTGACCGAGGCATTGCTGTTGGCGCAGGAGGCTGAACGGCTGGGGTATAAGAGGATGCTGGGCTGTATGCTTTGTACTTCACGGGCCATTTCCGCCGCGCTGCCGCTGGCGCCGCTGGCCCGTTTTGCGGATCTCGATGGCCCGACCTGGCTGGCGGTAGATGTGGAACCGGCGCTGAAGTTCAGCACCGGCATGCTTCATCTGTGAGTGTGCCAGTGCAGTAAATCGGTCATCGCCGCGAGGTACTTTTCTGTCGCTTCGTCGGCGGAGACCGGCGGAAATTCGGCGGTAATGCACGGCAGGCCGATATCGGCGCACCAACTGCCAAAAGAGCCCGGCGTTTCGTAACCGACGCTGCCCACCAGCGGTAAATTAAAAGCCCCGGCGAGCCATTGTCCCAGCTCGCTGTGGCCGGGGTCCTCAATGCAGGCCAGCGGATCGTGGAAGGAGACTACCCACGCCGGATGGATCTGGTGGATCAGCTGGCACAGCGCCTGGGTTTCGGGCTCCGAACCGGGTTTTTCACCGGTCAGCAGAACCACATCACGCTCTTCGGCTGCACTATTCCAGCGATACACCGTTTCTCCCGCCTTCCAGTTAGCGGCCGGGAAATTACGGTTAAGATCGATACCGCGGGCGTTGGCGCGTAACCCTAGCTGACAGCCGTCAGGGTTGACCGTTAATACCACGTGATGGCGACGCAACTCCGGTTTAAGCGTGCGCAACGCGCAGGAGAGGGTGACGATCGACGAGTTTTCGTCGCCGTGCGTGCCGGCGATAATCAGACCGCTGCGGCTATCGGCCAGCGGAGCGGGGAACCACAGCAGCGGCGCGCCGAGATGCGACTGGCCGTAACGTTGCGTGCCTGGCGGGAAAGCGCCGCGCAGGGGGCGAGGGCGTGAAACGGGCATAGGGTATCCTGTCATCAGGTTATTGTTAGCAGTGTTGTAGAAAAGCGTCCCGGAATCAAACGCTTTCCTCTCTGGCGAAAAAACTCGTCATGTCAATTTTCTATCATAAGCCGTTTGCAATTTCAGGTGGGGAAACAAATAATTATCGCTCTGCCAGCACTGGTTTGTTCATTTAAAAGGGGATCTCATGAAGTATCCTGTCACATTGACATGCGGCGCGCTGTGGTTAGCCAGCGTTTCTTCTCTTGCCTGGGCGGCGGACGTGCCTCCGGGAACCGTATTAGCTGAAAAACAGCAGCTGGTACGCCATATAAAAGACGAGCCCGCTTCATTAGATCCCGCTAAAGCCGTCGGCCTGCCGGAAATTCAGGTTATCCGCGATCTGTTCGAAGGGCTGGTGAACCAGGACGCGAAGGGCAATATCATCCCTGGCGTGGCGACCCGCTGGCAGAGCAACGATAACCGCGTCTGGACCTTTACCCTGCGTGATAACGCGCGCTGGTCCGACGGCACCCCGGTGACGGCGCAGGATTTCGTCTATAGCTGGCAGCGGCTGGTGGATCCGAAAACCACCTCGCCATTTGCCTGGTTCGCCGCCTTGGCGGGTATCAGTAATGCGCAAAATATTATTGATGGTAAAGCAGCGCCGGACACCCTTGGGGTGACGGCGGTCGATGCCCACACGCTGCGCGTGCAGCTGGATAAACCGCTGCCGTGGTTCAGCAACCTGACCGCCAGCTTTGCGTTCTATCCGGTGCAGAAAGCTAACGTCGAAAGCGGCGCTAACTGGACGCGCCCGGGCAGCCTTATCGGCAACGGTGCCTATGTGCTGAAAGACCGGGTGGTGAATGAGAAGCTGGTTGTCGTGCCGAATACACAATACTGGGATAACGCCAAAACGGTGATTAAGCAGGTGACTTTCGTGCCGATTAACCAGGAATCTTCGGCGACCAAACGTTATCTGGCGGGTGATATTGATATCACCGAATCCTTCCCGAAAAATATGTATCAGAAGCTACTGAAGGATATTCCCGGACAGGTTTACACGCCTCCGCAGTTAGGTACCTATTATTACGCTTTCAATACCCAGAAAGGGCCAACCGCCGATGAGCGTGTGCGTCTGGCGTTAAGCATGACCATCGACCGGCGGATTATGGCGGAGAAAATCCTCGGTACCGGTGAGAAACCGGCCTGGCGGTTCACCCCTGACGTCACCGCAGGCTTTACCCCGCAGCCTTCGCAGTTTGAAAGCATGAGCCAGGCCGAGCTTAATGCCCAGGCTAAAGCGCTGCTATCGGCGGCAGGATATGGCCCGGACCGTCCGCTGAAGCTGACGCTGCTGTACAACACGTCGGAAAATCACCAGAAGATCGCCATCGCCGTGGCGTCGATGTGGAAGAAAAACCTCGGTGTGGATGTGAAGCTACAAAACCAGGAGTGGAAGACCTATATCGATAGCCGTAATACCGGTAATTTTGACGTTATCCGCGCATCGTGGGTAGGGGATTACAACGAGCCGTCGACTTTCCTGTCACTGCTCACATCGACCCATAGCGGTAATATTTCGCGCTTTAACGATCCGGCATACGATAAGATCCTCACCCAGGCGGCGCAGGAAACCTCGGAAAAAGCGCGTAACGATGATTACAATGCGGCAGAGAAAATCATCATGGCCAAAGCGCCTATTGCGCCGATATATCAGTATACCAACGGCCGCCTGATCAAGCCGTGGTTAAAAGGATACCCGATCACCAATCCGGAAGACGTGGCCTACAGCCGCACGATGTATATTGTGAAGCACTAATCAGTAGCGGTTGCCTGATGGCGTCAGGCAACCATCGCTAACCTCAGAACTGGCGCGGCTTACAGCGCCAGTTTCTCCTTCTGACCATTACCCGCCACAGCAGAAAGCATCACTTTTCTAACGCATAGTTATCCTGCCGTATTCGGTGGGATAACAAATCAATAAATATGTCGCCAACGCTACTGCTTCCTGGTGCTGGCGCGAACTTGTAACGCTGAGGGTAATTCAATGAATTTATCCGTCGAATTACCCGCCAGTAGCTCAAGCAATGTTTGTCCTGCGAGGGTTCCCGTTTCACTCCAGGGGAATTCGACGGCAGTCAGCGCCGGTGAGCAAACGGCGGCAAGAGTCCCCCCGCTCAGGCTTGCCAGTGCCAGAGAGTCGGGCACTTTTTGCCCCGCGCCATGGCAGGCCATAATGCAACCGCAGGCGATTTCATCGGATGTGCAAATCAGCGCATCAAGCTCAGGCCAGGTGATACGAATATCGCCGAGCAGGTTCAGGCCGGTCGTAATGCCTGCCGGCAGGTGAGAGGTCACCACGCGATGCGGAGAGTGGTTAACGGAGAGCATCGCGCTGTTCCAACCGCTTAGTACCTGGCGAAACATAATGTTATTGGAAGCCGTGCAAAGCAGGCCGATATTTTTATATCCGGTCTGTACAAGCGATGTGACCAACTTTTTGATGGCTGCGGCATAGTCAACGCCAATGCTGACCCAGCTCGCATCGCGATTGATGGCGCCAATCTCAACCACCGGCACGCCGGTGTTACTTATCATTTGCGAACAACTGCTGATGTTATCAATATTGAATTGAACAATCGCAGCCGGGTTGTAAGCGAGCATTTGCGCAAAAGCTTTTTCTTCACTCTGTCCACCCTGACCGGACTCGATAAACATCATGCTATAGCCCTGGGTCGTGAGCACGGTCTGTAGTGTTTCGGAGACGGCAAGAAAGCCCGGGGAGGAAAAAGAGGGAACCACGCCCATCACCAGACTGGAGTCAGCAGAGGCAAGGTTGCGGGCCTGCAGATTTGGCACATAGCCCAGCTCGCTTACTGCGGCTTCAATGCGTGTACGCAGTTCAGGATTCACTTTTTCAGGCATGCGTAACGCGCGTGACACGGTCATCGTGCTCACGCCGACCAGTTTTGCCACTTCAGCAAGCGTAATTTTACCGGTGTTTTTCCTGCGTTTTTCTCTCGCGCTATCGTCCGCTTCTAACGTCTGCACTGGTGTCCTCCTTTCGCCTGACTGGGCAGCCATTGTAAATGATGTTTGGCATTTTACGCATTGCCCAACTGCAAAGTAATGATAAGTATGGATAACAAAGTTAGCGGTAACAAGAATTTTAACATTGTTGCCATGTTAGCGCTAACTTTGAGATGAAGATCACGGTAAGCCGCGAAGAGATTCCACTATAGTAGGCTCACTTTGAATGCTATCGGGGAATTTATGATCACGACCTGGTTACCAACGGAAAATATCCAGATTGTGGATTCAGTCAGTGACTGGAAACAGGCAATTACGTTATCGGCTCAACCCTTATTGGCGAAAGAGGCGATTACTGAAAATTATATTCAGGCCATTTTTAACAGCCATGAAAAACTTGGTCCTTATTATGTTTTGGCGCCTGGTCTGGCGATGCCTCATGCTCGCCCGGAGCAAGGTGCAATTAAAAATGGTTTATCGCTTTTGCATATTAAAAAAGGCGTTTCTTTTGGCTCGGAAGAGAATGACCCTATTTACGTCGTGATTATGCTGTGTGCGCTTTCGGGAGATGAACACATCAATATGATTACAGCCCTGGCAGACATTTTTAGCGATGATGAACGACTCTCAGCACTGCTGAAAGCCTCATCAATGACGAAAATTCAAGCCGTTATCAATGGATAGTGAGGTAGAGATGAAAAAGGTTCTGATTGTTTGCGGTAACGGTTTAGGTAGTAGCTTTATCGTTGAAATGAACGTGAAAAAAATCATTACAGAGTTAAATAAAGAAGCAGAGGTTTCCCATACCGATCTGACTTCAGCAAAAAGCGAGACTGCCGATATTATTCTTAGCGCCAGGGATATAGCTGAACATCTGTCCAGCCATTCTGCACAGGTTTTTGGTTTATCTAACCTGCTGGATAACAATAAAATCAAAGAAATTCTTTCCGAGAATCTCTGATTAATTATTTGCGGCCTTACGGAGTCATTCTATGCTGCAGTTTATTATTCATGATGTGTTGGGCACACCAGCAATACTGGTCGGTTTGTTTTCCCTGATCGGCTTATTATTGCAGAAAAAAGCAGTTTCCGACGTTATTTCCGGAACCCTCAAAACCATTATGGGGTTTGTGATATTAACATCCGGGGCGGCGATTGTCGCCACGACGTTAACGACGTTTAGCCAGCTGTTTGAGCACTCCTTCCATATTCAGGGTGTTGTCCCCAATACTGACGCCATGGCGGCGCTGGCGCAGAAAAACTACGGTACTGCGACAGCCATGATCATGGTGCTGGGGATGTTGTTTAATATTGTTCTTGCCCGTATTACGCCGCTGAAATACATCTTCCTGACAGGCCACCACACGCTGTATATGTCGGCGATGCTGGCTGTCATTCTCTCTGTCGGCGGTCTGTCGCCGTTCTGGGTGGTACTGGTGGGGGCGTTAATCCTCGGCATCATGATGGTGGTCTCTCCGGCTATTCTGCAGCCATTTACCCGCAAAATTACCGGCACTGATGACCTGGCGCTGGGCCACTTTGGTTCAACAGGGTATCTGCTGTCGGCGCTGGTGGGAAAAGCGATCGGTAAAGGCAGCCCGTCGATTGAAGAGCTGAAGGTGCCGAAAACGCTGAACTTCCTGCGTGACTCCTCGGTGGCTATCTCGCTGACGATGATGATTCTGTTCCTGATTCTGGTACTGGTCGCAGGTAAAGAGTTTGTTGAGACCAGCATCAGTGGTGGTCAGAACTTTATCATCTTCGCCATTATCCAGTCGCTGACCTTCGCGGCAGGCGTGTGGATCATCCTTGCGGGTGTTCGCATGATTATTGCCGAAATTGTTCCGGCCTTTAAAGGCATCGCCGACAAGCTGGTGAAAGACGCGAAACCAGCGCTCGACTGTCCAACCGTCTTTCCGTTCGCCCCGAACGCGGTGATCGTCGGCTTCCTGTCAAGTTTTGCCGCTGGTCTGGTGAGTATGTTCCTGTGTCCGCTGCTTGGCCTGAGCGTCATTGTTCCCGGCTTGGTGCCACACTTCTTCTGCGGCGCGACGGCGGGCGTTTACGGCAACATCTGCGGCGGTCGTCGCGGCGCGGTGGTGGGGGCATTCGCTCACGGTCTGTTGATTTCTTTTTTGCCCGCGATTTTGCTGCCCCTGATGGGCGACCTTGGCTTTGCATCCACCACCTTTGGCGATGCGGACTTTGGCGTTGTTGGCATCATTCTTGGGCATGTCGTGTCACTGTTTAACTAACTAATTTTATAGAGGTGAGGTATGGCAGCTAAATTTTCGCCCTCGTTAATGTGTATGGATTTAACGCAGTTCAGAGAGCAAATTACGGCAATGAACGGTCGGGCTGATTTTTATCACGTCGATATTATGGACGGTAACTATGTGAAGAATATTACGCTATCACCGTTTTTTATCGAAAACCTGAAAAAAATTACCGATGTGCCGATCGACGTACATCTGATGGTGAATCACCCGGAAGATATAATTCCAATGTGTATTGATGCCGGGGCCGATATTATCAGCTTCCACCCTGAGACGGCGAATAACAAAATATTCCGGCTGTTGAACCAGATTAAAGACGCTGGTCGTCGCTGCGGCGTAGTGTTGAACCCAGCTACTCCGGCGGATGCTATTAAAGAGTACGCGCATCTGCTGGATAAAGTGACCGTCATGTCGGTTGACCCGGGCTACGCAGGCCAGAAGTTTATCCCGGAATCGCTCAATAAAATTAAACAGCTGATCGCGATGCGCGAAGTGCATGGTTACCACTATCTGACCGAAATTGATGGCTCCTGTAACGAGAAAACTTTTAATGTTATCTCCCAATCGGGCGTTGACGTCTTTATTGTGGGAACCTCGGGCCTGTTCTCCCTGGCGGATAATGTCAGCGATGCATGGGATAAAATGGTCGATATCTATCAACGCGAAATCGTTGCCTGAAAATTGCAGCGCGCTCATCCGTATTGAGCCATTGCGCAGTGCAAAGAGTCTATTTAACCGGTCTGTCTCTTTGCCTTCGCGTTAGATTTATATGGTTGAGAGCGCTGTAACCCTTTTTATATCTGGAGTTCGCTTGCGACGCCTCGTCGTACGCTTGCGGATGCTATCTATTATGCTGTCGGCCCCGACGGGTTTGGCAGACTACGTGGTGGCAGACGCGGGTATCGCTGATTACTGATGATTATTTATGTTAACGAAGGTAACTTATGGACATTTCGAGTGTACTGAACGTAAAAAATATTAAATTGAACATGATGGCTAAGAGTAAGGAAGAAGCAATTGAAGAATTAGCCGACTTATTAGTACGTGATGGAGCTGTTATTAATAAAGATATTTTTCTGCAAGATGTTTGGTTACGCGAAGAACAAGGCTCCACTGGATTCGAAAATCATATAGCGATCCCTCATGGTAAATCCTCAGGCGTAGCCCGTACGGCATTGGCCATTGGACGAACCCAACATCATATCCCCTGGGAAACTATGGATGGTAGTGACGTTCGTTGTATTATTTTATTTGCTGTATGCCTGGTGGATCAAAATACCACCCACATCCGATTATTATCCCAGGTTTCAGGTTCACTTGCCGATGAAGAGATAGTAGAAAAATTACTGATGGAAGATTCCCCGCAGAAAATCATTGATCTTTTAAATGCTGAAGGTGTCAGCGCTTAATTTAAATGTCATAGCATCGAGAACAATTAACCCTGGAGAATAGTTATGAATATTGTTGGAATTACAGCCTGCACTGTAGGTATTGCACACACTTATATTGCGCAAAAGAAAATTGAAATAGCAGCAAAAAAGGCCGGTCACAATGTCAAAATCGAAACGCAAGGCACTATAGGTATCGAGAATGCCTTGAGCGCTGAAGAAATTGCACAAGCCGACATTGTTCTGTTAGCCGCCGATGTTAAAGTTTCAGGTGAAGAAAGATTTGCCGGGAAGAAAGTCGTCAAAGTACCAACGGAAATGGCAGTTAAATCACCAAATAAGCTTATTGAAAAGCTTGGTGAATTAGTCAATTCATAACACCTACCTATGCGTATCCTATATAAAATAAAGGGCGTAATTTATGAATATAAAAGAAATATGGAAAGCAGCAAACCCTAAAGGTCATCTGCTGACTGCCATCTCATTCTTGATTCCGATTGTCTGTGGTGCTGGGTTTATTATTGCCATCGGTATGGGTTTTGGCGGGACGGTTCAGGACACTTTAGTATCGGGTCAATTTGATCTGTGGCAGGCTTTAGCTACCATGGGAGCTAAGGCGCTCGGACTATTGCCCGTCGTTATTGCTATCGGAATTTCCGGTTCGATCGCAGGTAAGCCCGGTATTGCCCCTGGTTTTGTTGTCGGTCTGGCAGCTAATGCTATTGGTGCGGGTTTTATCGGGGGCATGATCGGTGGCTACATTTCCGGGTATATTGCTCTTGCTATCATTAAAAATGTGAAGGTTCCTGGCTGGGCCCGGGGTTTAATGCCGACATTGATTGTGCCATTTTTTGCATCCATTTTCAGTGCTCTGCTCATGGTCTATATCATCGGCACGCCTATTGGTATTTTTACCGATGCACTCACATCGTTCCTGAGAAGTATGGGAACTTCATCTAATTTAGTATTAGGTGCTGTTATTGGGGCGTTGTGTATCGTTGACTTTGGTGGGCCGATCAATAAAACGTGCTTTGCATTCGTCTTAACTCTCCAGGCACAGGGTATAAATGAGCCAGTTACGGCCCTTCAGTTAGTCAACACTGCAACACCTATCGGTTTTGGGCTTGCATTTTTTATCGCCAAACTGCTTCGCAAAAATATCTATAATAACGAAGAAATCGAAATGTTAAAGTCGGCGGTTCCTATGGGGGTAGTGAATATTGTTGAAGGGTCTATCCCTATAGTGATGAATGATATCGTTCGCGGTATTGCAGCAGCGGCAATCGGCGGTGCTTGTGGTGGTGCAATCACCATGGTGTATGGTGCGGATGCAACTGTACCTTTTGGCGGGGTATTGATGCTCCCAACAATGTCAAATCCCATGGCAGGTATTATGGCATTGATAGTTAATATATTAGTAACAGCAACCATTTATGCTGTCATCAAAAAAGATGTTCCTCGCGATGTTGTTATCAATAACGATCAAGAGGAGGAAGATATCAACTTCGATGATATTAAGATTAGTTAGATATATTCATAATGTCATGCCGTAACATGATGTCGCGTTCACAATGAATGTTATTATTATCGCGACATATATTATTTCTGCATTCTGTTCTAATCGCCACGAGTAACAAATGGGTCGCCATGGTGGCCTATTTGTTACAGGCATGTTATCAGAATTACTTAAAAAGACTATCTAATAATCAATTACGGCCCTGACGATTAACGTTGGGTGAAGAGCATGAGGGTAAAAAGCAGCAATATTTTGTGGTTCACTCTTACTCGTCGTTTCCATATCCGGCATTAATTCGATACGTTCGCCGCTCTGTAGCGTTGCGCCAATCAACCTGCCTGTATTTATGAATTCAATGCATAGGTCAAATCAGAAATGACAGACTAATCATGGTGGTGTTTCCGGCCTAAAATGGTGTTTTAACATGACAGGGGCCTTGCCGTGAAATATTCAGTATTAAGTAACAACCTCAGAATGCCGATGGTCGGCTTTGGCGTGTTTAAGGTCACCGATAAAGAAGAGTGTAAGCAGTCGGTGTTAAGCGCTATTCGTACCGGTTATCGCCTGATTGATACCGCTGCCATCTACGCCAATGAAGATGCCGTGGGTGATGCGGTTCGCGAGGCCATCGCTGAAGGGTTGTGTACCCGTGAGGAGTTATTTATCACGTCGAAACTGTGGGTTCAGGACATGGCCAACGGCGATGTGGCTAAAGCCGGTATTGAGGCGTCGCTGAAAAAATCGGGCCTGGAGTATTTTGATCTCTATTTATTGCATCAGGCCATGGGCGATTATTTCAGCGCCTGGCGCGCGCTGGAAGAGGCTTATGAAGCCGGTAAACTGAAAGCCATCGGCGTGTCCAACTTCTACGCTCACGTGTTAGTTAATTTCTGTGAAACCGTCAGAATTAAGCCCATGGTGAACCAGGTCGAATTACATCCTTACTTTGCGCAACCCGCCGCGCTGGAAACCATGAAGCGCTATAACGTTCAGCCCGAAGCCTGGGCGCCGTTAGGCGGCGGGAGACATAAACCGTATGAAAATGAAATGCTGCAGGGGATTGCCGCTGCCCATCAAAAAACCATCGCCCAGGTTATTCTGCGCTGGAACGTGCAGCGCGGCGTCACGGTAATTCCTAAATCCACCCGGCAGGAACGTATTGCAGAAAACTTTGATCTCTGGGATTTCTCCCTAACCGATAGCGAAATGGCGCTAATTAGTGCACTGGATTTAGGCTATGTGGGTGAAGCGGTGAAACATTTTAATCCGGAATTTGTACGTGGTTGTCTGGGCGTTCAAAAGCAGTAAAAAAGTCATAACGAGACGGTGGGGGAACCCACCGTCCTGATATAAACATTGCCAATCCACAGATCTTCGCTTTCTTCTTACCGGGTTAATCTGCGCCAGGTTGACTATAAAAGACGTTCATCAAACTAATCAGCACGTAGCTCGCCAGCCTCCCAACTATAAACATCCGTGCCAATTAACGAGTCGCCAAACTCTTGATAATCGAAATGATAAAATTCAGCGCTGGCGCCGTAGCCTGAGTAGTCTACTGCCGCAAGACCTACAAATGCACCGGTAAAGAACCCGCCATAGCTTTGCAGAACATAGTCATCGGAAAGGACTGCGGCATCGAAAACTACCGGAATTTCAATAAACTCGGCGCCGTCAAAACTATACTCATAGCTATAGGTCTGCTTCCTGACTTTCGTCCGTAACCACACGTATTCGACGTCGTCAGGAATCTTAATTGCGTTATCTTTCAGGTACGAAGTATATTTTCCACGATTGTTCTCGGCGACCTCGATGACTCTGCCGTTAATTTCATTCCAGGTAACAAAAGCAAAGCTCCAGTGGCGATCGTTGTAGTAATTGGTTAATCCGGCCATCTGTTGGTAGCTGAAAGGATTAAAAGCGACTTTAACCTGGGCATTAAAGTAAAAGGCTTGCCAGCGGCGGGCAATCAACGACAGATCATGCGTATTCGCTAATGACCCCTGGCCGATTAAGGTAAGCTTTCCCTCGCCTGTGGTACCCATCTTTTCGGTAAACGGTACCCGCAGGGTATTCCAGTTGAGATTAAGCGTTGGCGTAGTAAATTCATCGTGCTGGCTATTATCTTTCGCGCTTTCGGTATATATGGCGTCTTTTGGGCCCTCAACAAACGTTTTACCGCCGTGACCGCCCACAATGCGCGGCCAACCATCGTCATCCCAGTACACTTTTTGGATAGCCGTTTCCCGGCCAAGCGTGGACCAGCCGCGAGGATCATAGATTGATTCTCCGGGACGATTCCACGGACGAGCGCACAGCGAAGCATAATACCATTCGCCTTCGGGCGTCGAAACCAAAGCGCCGTGTCCTTGCTTCTGGATATAGCTGTCAGGGGTATCAACGTTAGTTAAGAATACTTCTCCTGGTTCAGTTTCAAAGCTGTCGGCATTTAAAGTGGTGGAACGGGCCACCACCTCCTGATGAGTAAATACCGTCCCCCCTTGAGCGGCAAAGAGATAGTAATAACCGTTCAGTTTATAGAGATGCGGCCCCTCAACGAGCGCTACTGCGGTACCGCGATAGATGGTCCGTGCGGTTTCTGGCATTAATTTTAAAGTTGTTGTATCAAGCTCTGTTAAGGTAATCCCATCAAAAGGATGGTGGTACTCCCGATGATCCCACGTCTGTTGCACAATATATTTACGGCCATCATCGTCATGGAAAAGTGAAGCATCGAAACCCACGCCATTCAGTTTTATCGGCGCACTCCACGGGCCGCGAATATCTGTTGCGGTGGTCAGGTAGTTTGTCATGTCTTTAAAGGCACCTTCGGTGACTTTCACATCGGTATACACTAACCAGAATTTACCATCCGCATAAGAGAGCGCCGGAGCCCAAATACCGCCTGAAGACGGATTCCCCTTCATATCTAAGAGGGTAGTGGTCGACAATGGTGACGGCAGAAGATTCCAGTGTTGCAGATCTTTTGATTCATGTAAACGAACGCCAGGAAACCACTCAAATGTCGAGTTGGCGATATAGTAGGTGTCCTCAACACGGATAATACTAGGGTCGGCATTAAAACCACGTAATATAGGGTTTTGGATAAGGGACATATTATTACACCTTTATAAATTTAAAGTTTAATCTGTATTGAATTTACACCCGAATCTCATCAAGCTGGCGGTTAATGTCGCTGACGTGTTTGTCTGAGATGGGATAAATTTGCATGACGATCATTGCTACAATCGCTAAGGCGATAGGGATCCAGACCGCTGTCATCATGATCCCATCGATAGCGCTCGCGCTTTGCTGCGCGCCGGTTTCATTAAATCCATAGGCGGCCAGCAGCCACAGAGGAATGGCGCCGCCAATGGTAAAGCCAATCTTGAAAAACAGTCCCATAATGGCATTAATAATTGCTGCATTTCTCTTACCAGACTTTAATTCACCATAAGCAATAACTTCAGGAACCAGCGCCCACATAAATCCGGTGGCTGAGGTTAAGCCCCACTGTTTAATGAATGTGGCGATGTAAGCAAGCCACAGCGCATCGTGCATGCCTTCACGCGACCAGACGTAAGTTAATAATTCACCGGCAATAAACATTCCCAGGAAAATGTGGAAGAAGCCTTTTTTACCAAAAATCTTTTTTAGTTTTGGCCAAAATATGGGGAACGCAATACCGGGTATGGAGGCGACCAGTCCAACGGCGCCCATCCATTCGGAGTGACCAACAACATACTGATTGAAAAAGCCGTTAACCGTGTTCATAAAGAACATGAAGGTAAAGGCCAGCATGAAAAACAATCCAAGAATGACGAGTGGACGATTATTTTTAAGTTCAAGGAACAGATCGGTTGTTTTAACGTTGGCGGTCTGTTCCGCGGTCGCAACAACGCGTTCTTTAGTGAATTTATAGCAAATGAAAAGTGCCACCGCACCTAATAACATATACACGGAGTAGACGCCGAACCAGGCGTAATTCGCTGATGGGTCGGTATAGTTTCCCAGATTGAGTTCTATGCCAAAAAAACCGGTATCCTTCAGGTTACGGTCTTTTGGTGAGGCCATTTGCACGAACATCGGAAAAAGGGTATACACCAGAAGATTGGCGCTATTAGCCAGCATCATTCGCGTACTGGTTAATTTATCAATAGATTCCGGATCTCTTGTCAGTGAGGCATTAAGAGAACCATAAGGGATATTCACCAGGGAGTAGACTAAATCCAGTGCTAAATAAATGATAAAGGCGAACGGTACGGAACCTCTCACGCCAGGAATGGGAGCAAAAAGCAAAGCGGAAAGGAGCACCAGCGGCACGCCGGCTCTTAACAGCCAGGGACGGTATTTACCGGCGACTGACGTCCTTTTGTCTACATAGGTTCCAACCATCGGATCCCAAAACACATTGATTATTCGTACAAAAAGAAAAATGAATCCCGCAGTGGCTGTACTGATCGTATTCACCGTCAACATATGTAGAGCAAGAAAGCCGCCTATTGTGCCGAAAACAAGGTTTTGCGCAAAATCGCCCATCCCGTAGCCGATACGTTCCCCACGAGTTAACTTATGATATTCATCATTGCGACTTTGCATTATTTTTTTACCCATTCTGAGCAGACTCCGGTTTGTTGTGTGAGTGTGAAACACTTTCTGACACAAATGATCTCGAAGAATCTATTACGTTTTTAAATTAATTAATTATGTTTTTTTACTTCTGTGATCCTCAGAGCAACAGCCACCCGACACAATCTATGTACTTTATATGGATTTTCTCACATTGAATATTTGAACGTAATATTTGCGAGGTGGCTCACATTTGAGTGTTTTCTCAATCGCTGAGTGAAATAACGTAATTGAGCAACCGGTTTATAGAATACAGGATGTGTCATAGTTGTTACATTTCTTACATTCACCAATGTCGGAGGCATTATGCCATCTTAGTTTAGGCGGATAACTATCAATGGTTTTACTCACCATATAATGATGCCCACGCGGCAGAATCACTGTGGCGATGATTTTCTATCAGCGCTAATCATTAATTTCGATTGTGGAGAAAGAATTACGATACTAGTTTAAACCTCTGTAACGGTACAAAATAAAAATAAATTGTTCTCACAGTAGCGACATATTCTGCGTAGCCAGAGTAAGGTTGTTATTGTCTGAATAAAATTAACCTCAATTGAGATAATGATGACAATGATTAGAAAACTTCCATTAACTATGGCGGTTATCGCCGCGTTTTCTCCGTTTACCTCTGTAATAGCCCAAGAATTTACCCAGGAACAGATCGACGCCATCGTCGCGAAAGCCGTCGATAAAGCGCTGGCCGACCGCCAGGCTAAAATCGACGCTGCGGCCGATAAAAAGGTCGACGTGATGACCAACCCGCAAACCACCGCCGCTTCGCCGGATCTGGCGATCCCTTTCGGCCTGAAATTTAGCGGCTACGCCCGCTATGGCGCCCATTTCCAGACCGGCGACCAGAAATATGTCGGCGTCGACGGCTCCTATAACGGTGCCTCGGCGATTGGCCGTCTCGGTAACGAAAGCAACGGCGGCGAATTCCAGATCAGCAAAGCGTTCAAAAGCGCGCAGGGGGCCATCTGGGATCTCAACGTCA